>Ga0307516_10000020_pt1 | contig 195931 bp, 189 predicted proteins | sample 19_EM_MG_FD_203310 | JGI IMG/M metagenome (GOLD analysis project Ga0307516, IMG submission 203310) | Populus trichocarpa ectomycorrhiza microbial communities from riparian zone in the Pacific Northwest, United States - 19_EM | ecosystem: Host-associated > Plants > Roots > Unclassified... | reverse complement strand
ACTCCGGCCAATGGAAGGGGCTGCGCTTCATCTGCGGCGGACGCAGCCGGCCACGGCGGATGCTCTATCTGGCGGCCCTCAGCGCCAGGCGCTGCGACCCAGGTCTGAAGGCCTTCGCCGAAGGCCTCATCGCCCGAGGCAAACCCGCAAAGCTCGTCACCGTCGCGGTCATGCGAAAGCTCATCGAGGCCGCGAACCTCGTCCTCAGCCGAGGCCAGCCCTGGCAAAAACAGCCCGCCACTTGAATATGGTTGCTCAGTCGGCATTCGCCGACAGCTCCCCCCTGGGGGGCATCTTCGCGCTCGCGCCCTACCCTCCTGGCCCCTGCAGTTCGACCGCCCCCTTGGCGATCAGGGCGTCGATCTCGCCGGGTCCGTATCCAAGGAACTCCCGCAGCACCTGGACGGTGTCGGCGCCGAACACCGGCGCGGCCTTGCGCGGATAGGCGGGCGTCGCCGAGGCGATCGCCTGGCTGCCCTCGTACGGGATGTCTCCGACCACGGCGTGGCGCAGGGTCTTGAGGTAGCCGCGATGGCGAAGCTGGGGGTCGTCCAGCAGGTCGAAGCTGGTCTGGACCGGAGCGGCCGGCACCTGCGGCTGCAGGCGCTCGAACACCTCGGCGGCGGTCTTGTCCGCGGTCCAGGCGCCGACCAGCGCCTCCAGTTCGTCCTCGGCGGCCTTGCGGCCGGCGAGGGTGGCGAACCTCTGTTCGGACGCCCAGGACGGCACCCCGATGAGGCGGATGAAGGCGGACCATTGCGCGTCCGTCTCCACCGCGATGGCTATCCACCGGTCGAGCTCCCCCTCGTCCCGGCAGCGGAAGATCCCGTGCGGCGCTGCATTGAGGTCGCGGTTGCCGTTGCGGGACAGGACGCGGCCGTTGACCCCCGCGTCGAGCAGGAAGGGCGAGAGGAACTGGGCGGCGGCTTCATATTGCGACACGTCGATGAACTGGCCTTCGCCGGTGCGCCGACGGTGGTCCAGGGCGGCCACAAGGGCGGTCCCACAGAAGCGCTGGGCCACGAAGTCGGTATAGGCGCCATAGGGCGTGCAGGGCGTCCGGTCGGGCCAGCCGGTCAGCTCGACGAATCCCGTCAGCCCCGCAAGTCCGCTGCCGAAGCCGGAGAAGCTGCGGCGCGGACCGGTCTGGCCGTTCATCGAGGTCGACAGCATCACGATGGACGGATTGACCGCCTGCAGGGCCGCATAGCCGAATCCCAGGCGGTCCATGACGCCCGGACTGAACGATTCCACCACCACATCCGCCCAGGCGGCGAGGCGCAGGCCCACCTCATGGCCCTCCGGGGTGGCGAAGTTCACCCCCACGCCGAGCTTTGACGGGTTGAACTCGGCGAAGAACTGGGAGCGGTCGATCCCGGGGACGCCGTCCTTGTACGGCCCGATCTTGCGCAAGGTGTCGAGACTGCGCGCGCTCTCGGTGCGCACCACCGTCGCTCCGTAGTCACCCAGGTAACGCGTCGTCAGCGGCCCGACGCCGACCCAGGACGTGTCCCAGACCTTCAGGCCGGCGAACACATCGCCCCCGGTCGGCGGAGCTGCTGCCGCGGCGTCCCGCGGACGGGGCCGAGGCGCCTCGGCCTTCAGGACCTGGTCATTGTGCTCGCCGACGCGCGGGGCGGCCGGGGTTTCAAGGAGGGGCGTGCGGCTGAGGTGCGCCCAGACGCTGGGCTCACGGACCGCCTCCCCCCGTCCCGCGTGACGCACCGACTGGTAGTAGCCGCGGAACTTGAGCTGCTCGTCATCCAGAATGTCGGCGAGGGTGTTGACGCTGAAGATCTGCAGCCGACGCTTGACCGCGCCCGCCACGAGGCTCGCCCGCTCGCGTCCTGCGAAGAATTCCTCCAGCCACGCGGTGAGCCACCCCACGATCTCGGGCGGTTGGGAGGCCAGCAGCTCGTTGCGGTTCGCCAAGAGTTCGTCGCTGATCGGGGCGAGGAAATCAGGGATCGCGTCGCCCTCCTCGAGCGCCCAGGCGCGGTAGCCGACCATCCCCGCGCCCAGGCCGATGGCGGCGATCACATAGCCGTCGGCGCAGCGGAACAGCGAGGGGAAGGGCGTGTGCTCGTTCGGCTTGCCCAGCCTTTCGCGGCGGATCAGCCGACGGTCGGTGTAGGCGTGGGTGAAGGCGTCCATCAGGGTCCGCACCGTGGCGGCCTGGCCTGAAACGTCGATTTGCTGGCCCTCTCCCGTGGACGCGGCGTGGAACAGCGCCACGGCTGTATGGAGCGCGGCTTCCGCGCTCGCGTGCAGGTGAGCTTGAGGCGCGGTCACCCGCACCGGCGCGCGGTCCTCGTCTCCGGCGAGCCAGGCCGACCCGCCAATCGCCGACAGGATGAGATCGCTGGCGGCGAAGCCCGCATAGGGCCCGGTCTGGCCGAACGGGGTGATGCGGGTGAGGACCAGGCCTGGGTTGACGGCGAGCAAGGCCTCGAGCCCCAGACCCCACGCCTCCATCTGGCCGGGCTCGAACGATTCCAGGACAGCGTCGGCGCCGGCGGCAAGTTGCAAGAAGAGGTCACGGCCCTCCGGGGCGCCGAGGTCGAGGGTCGCGGACTGCTTGCCTCTGTTGTAGGCCCACCAGCCCAAGGCGCCTTCCGGATCGGGAACGTCATCGGCGAACGGACCCAGCTTGCGGCCTGGATCGCCGCCGGGCGGTTCGATCTTGACGACCGTGGCCCCGAGATCGGCCAGCATCTTGCCGGCGAGCCACCCGCGATGCGTGGTGAGATCGAGTATCCGGTAGGGCTGCAGAGCGCCGGCCATGGCCATCCTAGTACCCCTCCCCAGGGTCCGCGCCGCTTGGGGATATAAAGCCACATGATTGAATTTGCTGAGGCGAGCTGGCCAGCCGAAGCTGGCTCGCCTTAGCCGCGCATGATGGCGGCGATCTGTTCCATGTCCTCGTCGCTCATGCCCCCGAACCGCAGCAGGGTGAAACCGCAGTCCCGCCAGGCGGCGTACCGCTCCTTGACCCGCGCCCGGGGCCCGAACAGCCCCTGGGCGTCGAGATATTCCTCGGGAAAGGCGGCGGCGGCCTCATCCTTGCGGCCGGCCATGAAGAGCTCCTGGACACGCTCCGCCTCGGCCCCGAAGCCGTGGTCGATCATGGCGTCCTTGTGGAAGTTGGCGTCCTGAGCGCCCATGCCGCCGACATAGAGGGCGAAGTGCGGGCGCAGCTCGTCCAGCGCCGTCTTCACGTCGTCAGTGAACCGGACCAGCATGTTGCCGGCGACCTCGAAATTCTTGAGGGTCATGCCGTCCGTGCGCTTGGCGAGGCCCTCGTTCAGCCACTTCATCGCTTGCGGCATGGTGCTGGGCGTCAACCGCATGACGCTCCAGCCGTCGGCGATCTCGCCCGTCAGGCGCACGCTCGTCTCCTTGCCGGTGCCGAGCACGATGGGGATGTTCGGATTGCCGTGCAGGATGCTCTTGAGCGGCTTGCCCAGCCCGGTCGAGCCCGGCCCCGTATAAGGCAGGCTGATCTCCTTGCCGTCATGGACGACGGGGCCCTCGCGCCGCCAGATCTTCTTCATGATCGCCACATAGTCGCGCAGGCGGTTGGCGGGCTTGCCCCAGGGCTGGCCGTACCAGCCCTCGACGATCTGCGGACCGGAAACGCCGAGCCCCACGACCACCCGCCCCTCGCCGGCCAGGTGGTCCAGCGTCTGGGCGACCATGGCGCAGTTGGCGGGCGTGCGCGCCGCGATCTGGCAGATGCCGGTGGCCAGGCGGATCTTCTTGGTCAGGGCCCCGAGGTAGATTAGCGGGGTGAAAGCGTCCGACCCGTAGGCCTCGGCCGTCCAGACGGAATCGAAGCCGAGCTTCTCCGCGAGCAGGACCTTCTGGACCGGCAGCTCCCAGCGTGCGCCGCTGTAACCAATATCAAATCCCAGCTTCATCGATCGCTCCTCGCCCAAGCACCTTTGTATACAATATGCGCGGCGGTACGGTCGTGTCGAGGCGAAATGGGCGGGCCTCGATCGCGCCTGGCCTGAGCCGGGCGGCCGCGACCCGCCTCGCGCGCGCCTCAGAACTCGATGTTGAGATCGACGCCGAACGTTCGAGCCGGTTCGTAATTGGCGGTGATCATGGTGACCAGCGACGTTACGAAGGTGGGGGACTTGTCGTCGAAGATGTTGCGGCCCCACAACGCCACGGTCGCGTCCGCCCCGCCGAGTTTGAAGCCTTGCAACGCCACGCGGCCGTTCACCACCCAGTGGGAATTGATCACCTGCGCGGCCTTGTAGAGGGGGACTTCGGCCGCGGCCAGGCTCGCGGGGATATTCGGGACCCCGTTCTGCCTGGACTTCCACTTGGCGTCCACGCGCGCCGTCATGGCGACGTCGTCGAACAGCGGCTCGGAAGTGTACTGGGCCGAGAGGTTCGCGGTCCAGTCCGGCCGCTGCGCCACGAGAAACTCGGAACTGCTCGCGGTCACGACCGTGGAGAGCCGGGTGAATTCGAAGTCGGTGTAGCCAATTCCGACGCCAAGCGTCAGCGAGCGGACCGGCAGGAACGTGCCCTCGAACTCGAAGCCCCTGGCCTTCGCATCGCCGGCGGTGACCAGCGCCTGGGTGATCGAGGGGTTCGGCGGCGTCAGGCTGCTGCCTCCCACGCCGAGTTGAAGGTTGGCGTACTTCACGTCGAAGACCGCCAGGTTCGTCCGCAGGCGACGGTCCAGCCAGTCCGCCTTGACGCCGGCCTCCCAGGATTTCGCGGTCTCAGGCTCGTAGATCAGACCGGCGAGACTGCCGCCTGAAATATATCCGGTGCTATATTTCGCGTAGGTCAATATGTCAGAATTTATCTTATAGTTTACGCCTAGATTATAGGTCCATTTGCCCTTCTTGAAGTAGATCGGAAATACCGTTGCGACCGTTCCACTGAGTATTGAGTTGTCGAGTCCTTTCTTGGTGTCCTTGGTGTAGCGGGCGCCGGCGACGAGGTCGAGTTGAGGGGTGACGTGGAATTCTCCCTGGGCGTAGGCCGCCCGGGAAAACGACTTGACGGTGGTGCCCCGCCCTCGCGTGCCGATCGCCTGACCTGCGAACGGAACCAGATAGCCGGGATAGACCCGGAAGGCGCCGCTGCGGGCCCGGCCAAGACCGCTGTCTTCGCCGTAGGGCGCGCGGGTGGAGGTCTGCTCGTAATAGAGCAGGCCGGAGGTCAGGGTGGCGAGATTGGTGTCGATATTGAGCTGAAGCTCGTCGCTCCACTGCTCGTCCTCGCCGGTCGAGGTGGTCGCCTGGACCATGAACGGCGCCCCCACGGTGGAGGCCGCCAGGGCCGGCCCCAGGAGGGTCGCGAAGATCGGAGCCCCGGTGTTGATCAGGCCGCCGGCGCCGGCGAAGTCCTGCCACGGCGCGCTGAATTTCATCCGCCGGGTGGCGGCGATGTTCTTGAGCGTGACGTGGTCGGACAGTTCAAAGACAGCCGTCAGGGCGTGACCCCAGTTCTCCACGGGGGTTGGAACCACGCCGGCATTGTTGACGGCGTCAGGCCGGGTCCGGGAAATCTGCGTCATCAGCGCCTGGTTCGGCTGGGCGGCGATGATGGATTTGATGAGCGGCTGCTCATAGACAACGCCCTGGCCCACGGCGGTGAGGGTCTCTTTGGTCCAGTCGAAGCTGTAGACGAGCTTGAATCTGTCGCTCGGCTCGAACTTCACCTTGGCCGCCACGGCGTCGACATCGGAATCGCCCAGGCGGCTGGGCGAGGCCAGAAGCGTCGTCCGGCCGCCGTTCGCCGGAGTGAAGTCCCAGACCTTGCCGGCCCCGAGGTTGCGGGTGTCGCCGCGGCGTTCGGAGTGGGTGTAGCTCGCCCGGGCGCTGAACGCTCCGAGTTGCGGCGTGTCGACGGTGGTGCTCGAGCGGATCTGGTCGTAGTTGCCGACCGTCAGCCGCTGCCGCACGCGGAACTCGCCGCTGGGATCGGGGGTGGTGAAGCTGATCGCCCCACCGGTGGAATTACGGCCGAACAGGGTGCCTTGCGGCCCGCGGAGCGCCTCGATCCGCTCGATGTCGGCGAGCTCGAACATCGAGCCTGTGGCCGAGCCCAGATAGACGCCGTCGATGTATACGGCCACGCCCTTGTCCGACCCGACGGCGGAGCCCTGGCTGATGAGGCCGCGGATCGTATAGGTCGGCAGGCTCGCCCCGCCGACGAAGGTGCGCACGGTCAGGTTGGGCACGAGCGCGTCGAGATCGCGGACAGTGGTGATCCGATTGGCGATGAGCGACTCGGCGGACAGCGCCGTCACCGAGACGGGCACGTCCTGCAGCCGCTGCACGCGCTTCTGGGCCGTGACGACGACCTCTTCGAGCCGCGTTGCGCCCCCGTCCTGCGCCAGGGCCGCCGTCGGGGCGCAGATCGCCAGTACCGCGAGCGACGCCGACATGCAGGCGAGCCTGCGTCTCGACGCCGGCTCGCCGTTCGGCCACTGCACCGCGCCCGCCAATCGTGAATTGAGTGTCTTGCTGTTCATTGCGTTCCTCCTCCCGGCCCACCTCTTTGCGTGTGGGTGTTGAGCTTCAGTCGCCGCTTGGCGGCGTGACGCACGCACAGGCATGGCTGGCACGCCGCGCCTCCAGCCGAGCGCGATGCGCCCGGGCCTTACTGTTCCTGGCTTTGATTTCCCCAACCCCCATCGGCTCGTCCCCATGGCCATGGGGACGAAATCCCGGAAGGGAATTCCGTATGGCGAATATTATGTATACAAAAAAGCGCTCGTCAACTCCCCTCGCAAGGGGTGTCGCCGATGGCGCCCGGAGATCTCCTGGCCGGCCTGGCCAGGCGCGACCGGATCAGCCCCGACGGAGGAGTTCCGGCAGCGGAATAAGGTGGGCGATCGTCTTGGTCCGGTTGAGGATCGGCTCCAGCAATCGCATCTGCCGCATCGCCCGACGGTGGAACAGTCGCACAAGCGCAGCGTCGTGCTCGGGGCCGGCGGCAAGCACGAACGCCTCAAGCGCGGCGTCGCCCGCCCGCCAGTCGGCCGGACGTTCGCCGAGCAGCCCGGCGAGGTCGTCGAGATCAGCGGCCTCGATGGCCGCCCCATAGGCGTCGATCCTGCGCAGGTATTCCGCCATCGCCGCCGTACGGTCGCGCCGGAACTGCGCCACAGGGTCATCCCCCGCCAGGCTTCGGACCGCAGGCGTGATCGCCTCGAAAATCCCCGTGTAGCGGGTTGGCGCCGGATCAGGCAGCGCCACATCGGGCAAGGCGACGCCGATCATGTTGGCGATCCCTTCGATCCCGATCAGGGAGTACTGATGGAACCACTCGACATATTGCATGAGCTCGGGGACCTGCGGCGGCGCGTGCATGGTCGTGACCAGCGAGATCGGCGTGCAGAGCACCCACTTCACCGTGTGGAAGTCGATCAGATCGAGGTCGAGCGGCGCGTCTGTGAGCGCTTCGTATCGGCGCAGCGCCGCGCCGACGTCCCCAAGCGGCTCTGCGAAGGTGCGCAGGCGCAGGCTCGCAAGATCGTGTGCGACGTCGCCGATGTGGGCGAATTCGAGGTCCAGGACGCCGCTGATGCGCCCTTCGTGGAACATGAACTGGCCGGGGTCGCACAGGATGAAGCGCGGGTCCTCGCGGCCTGCGGGAACGTTGCGGCGCACCCACTTGATGCAAAACTCGAGCAGCGGCTCGGGCCGCTGCTTGGTCTGGCGGTAGCGGTCCTCGACGCGGTTGAACCAGGTCAGCGCCACCGCCTCGGGGCCCCTCGGCGTCGTAAGGCCGGCGGCCTCAAACGCGGATGGCTCGATGGCGTGTATCCGCGCGAGGATGTCGATGTAGTCGTCGAGAATGGCGCTTCGCTCGGCGTCGTCTTCGACCGTGCCGAGGTTGGCGCGCCCCGGCAGCCGGTCCATCACGATCGCCCAGGGCTCGGCGATCATCCCGTACACGTGCGGCGCCGGAATCCCGTGCGCCTCCAGGACCTGCAGCAGCGCCGCCTCCTGCTGCAGGGGATAGACGTTGCCGCCGCCCTCGCGTGCGCCCCGCACATAGAGCTGCAGCAGGCCGTTGTCCCCGACCACGTCGACGAACCAGGCCGGCCGCCACCGCGGCTGACGCTCGATCGCCACCACCGTGCCCAGGTTCGCCTCGATCCAGGCCGCCACCGCCGCGGCCGTCCGCTCGGCCCGTTCGGCCGCTGTTTCGCCTGGGCTCGCCCCGGCGGCCGGATCGCTCGCCAGCTGTTCGATGCTCGCCATCGTCACGCCTCCCTGCTCAGGCGCTCTTGCACGCACGCAGCGTTGTATACAAAATTGCGCATCAGGCGCCAGACGCGACTGACGAGAGCCGGGGCGCGGAGCTTCTTGCGATGACCACCGCCCTGGTGCTGGGGGGAACGGGACCCAGCGGACATTTCATCGTCAACGGCCTGCGCGCCCGCGGCTTTCGGGTCGCGATCCTGCATCGCGGAAAGCACGAGGTCCCGGAGATCCCCGATGACGTGGAGCACATCCATGTGGATCCGCATTTCCGGGAGACGCTCGCCGCAGGCCTGGAAGGCCGCACCTTCGACCTGACGCTCGCGACCTACGGCCGGACGCGCCTGACCGCGGAGGTTCTGGCCGGCCGCACCGGCCGCTTCCTGTCGGTGAGCGGTGTGACCTATCGATCGGTGACCAACCCCGAGCTGGAGGCCCCGCGCGGCGGGGCGGTCGCCTGCCGGGAGGACGATCCCCAGCCGACGGCGGCCGAAAATCCGTTCGTCCACAAGATCGTGGAGACGGAGCGTGCGGTCCGGCGCTTCCACCCGACCGCGACCATCTTCCGCTACCCCTATGTCTACGGCCCCTATCAACTTGTGCCTCGGGAATGGTCGATCCTTCGCCGGTTCCGCGACGGCCGCGACGTGCTGATCCTGCCCGAAGGGGGCATGACGCTGGCGATGCATGGCTACGCCGGCAACGTGGCCGCCGCCGTGCTCGCCGCGGTCGACCGGCCAGAAGCGTCCGCCGGCCAGACCTACAATTGCGGCGACGAGCGGCAGTACACTCTGCGGCAGGTCGCGCAGATCATCGCCGATGAGGTGGGCTGGAAGGGCGAGATCCTCAGCGCTCCCGCTGCGGCCGGGGTGATGCGCGGCTACCTGCCCCGTGGACGGATCGAACACAGGATCTTCGACCTGACGAAGCTTCGCACCGAGCTGGGATACCGGGACGTGGTTCCGCCGAAGGCGGCGATCGCCCGCACCGCCCGCTGGTATCTCGCCAATCCCCCCGAAATCGACGGCGAAGTGGAGCGGGCGCTCGCCGATCCATTCGACTACGGCGCGGAGGACCGATTGGCGACGATCATTCGCGGGTCGGTTTCCGAGATGGCCGCGGCGGCCCCCGCCACGGTCGAACGCTCGCACCCCTACGCCCACCCGCAGCGGCCCGGCGAAGCCGACCACCGCGGCCGCTGACCAGGGCTGCGGCCTTGCATGCCCAGATCGTTGTATACAGTGTAGGGTCTCGGACGCTCGACGCCCGAAGTTCGCAAGGGAGAGACGCAGGCATGTCGGACGTTGCACCTGAGCGCTATGCAAGCCGAACCGCCATCATGGCCGCCAATTCCAGGGCGCTGCACCACAGGTTCGCGGACGAGCCCAAGATCCTGGACGATCCGATCGCCGCGCGCCTGCTGGGCGCGGACTTCGAGGGCGCCAAGTCGAGCGCGGGCCACACCTCGGTCGTCCTGCGGAGCCGCTATTGCGAAGACCGCCTGGCCTTGGCCGCCTCGCGCGGGGTGACGCAATTCGTCGTCCTGGGCGCCGGCCTCGACACCTTCGCCTACCGCCAGCCCGCCTGGGCGAGCCAGCTGCGCATCTGCGAAGTCGATCATCCAGCCAGCCAGGACGACAAACGAAGGCGGCTCGCCGAGGCCGGCGTCGCGGTTCCGTCCAACCTGGAATTCGTCGCCATCGATTTCGAGCGCACGACCCTGCGCGACGGCCTGCGCCAAAGCGCGCTGGATTTCAGCCAGCCGACCTTCTTCTCCTGCCTTGGCGTGATGGTCTACCTGACCCGAGACGCCATCGACGCCATTTTTGAGCTCGTGGCCGAATTCCCGCCGGGCAGCGAGATGGTCTTCAACTTCCCGGCCGGCGGCGCTCCGGCCGACGCGGTAGCCATGGTCAGGGGCGTCGGAGAGCCATTCCGCTCCCAGCTGGACGCCGACGAGTTCAGGACGAAGCTTCAGGGAATGGGCTTCACGGCGTTCACGATCCTCAGCCCTGACGAAGCGAACCGCCGCTACTTCCAGAACCGCAGCGACGGCCTGAAAGCCTCGACGTGGCCAACCATCGCGACCGTTTTGCGAGAAGCTGCTTCCGCCGAGCGCTGACGCTCCAGCTACCTAGGGCGGCTCAGCACTGAGGGCTCATCTCCGGCGGCGGCTTGCCCATGGAGAACCGCCGGTGGGCCAGCTTCCATCCGCTGTCGGTGCGGCGGAAGTCGTCCTGGTAGTAGCCGGCGCTCCTGACCTTCTGGATCTCGCCGTCCTGGATGACGAAGATCCACGCGGTCCACGCCCTGGCGGCGTCCTTGCCGGTCACTGAGACCAGGACATTGGTCGCCATGTGCCAGGTGGGCGCCGCTGGCCCCGTGGCGCCTGCCTTCCGGACCGCCAGGCGATCGGCCACGATGCCGGCGCGGCCCGACGCCTTAGGGCCCAAATGCGCACCGATCGACTCCTCGGCCCCCTGCCCGCGGCGCTCCCAGACCGCGTCTTCGGTGAAGCAGTTCTGGTAATCGCTCAGGTCAGGAGCGGTGTCGGTGAGAAGGAATATCTTGGCGATAAGGTTGCGGATCTCGAGTTCCGCAGAAATACGCTCGATGTCGCTCATCTCGACCATAGATTCCTCCCCATCCACGCAAACAGTGGCCTAGTCCAGGTTGTAGACCCTGGCGGCGTTGCTATAGAGAATCTTCTCAGCCACCTCGAGAGGATACCGGCTGAAGGTCTGTTCGACATACTCGGTGGGCAGGATCGCCGTCGTGGCCGGCCCCGGATACATGCAGGTCGGGTGCGGGAAGTCGGTCTCGTACATCAGGTTGTCGGGCCCGAGGGCCGCGATGGCGTGGTCGAGGCTGTCCCGCTCGAACCAGAAGCACCCGTAGATCTGGCGCTTGAAGAACTCGCTCGGCAGCAGCTTGTACTCCGGGTGCTCCTCACGGACGCCCGAGTTCTTCCACTGCCAGTCCATCGATTCCAGGGCGAAGGGCAGCCAGCCGACGCCGCTTTCCACCGAGACGAAGTTGAGCCGCGGGAAGCGGTGGCAGATGCCGCCGACGATGATCTGGTCGAGCACCGTGGCGTTGCTGAGGAACAGCAGTATCCCCGCCGAGGCGAACTTGGCGTGCTTGGTCACGCTGTCGTCCATCACCTCGCGGAAGCCCTGGTCGCCCGAGCCGATGTGGAAGTTGATGGACAGGTTCATGTCCTGGGCCTGCGCCCACAGGCGGTCCCAGTGCGGGGAGGTCAGCTTCGGCATACCGAAGAATTCGGGCTCGCAGCACATGACGATGCCCTTGTGTCCGATCTTCGCCGCGCGGGCCATTTCCCTGAGGGTGTCCTCCATGTCCCAGAACGGCAGGCACATCATCGGGATCAGGCGCTTGGGCGCCGCACTGGCGTAATCGACCAGCCAGTCGTTGTAGGCCTGCACGCAGAGCCGCATCAGCTCGCGATCCTTGAGCTCGAGATACTGGCCCGAGCCGAAGCCGGCGACGTTCGGGTAGAGCACCTGGGCGTAGATCCCGGACTCGTCCATGGTCTTCAGGCGGTCTTCGACCCGCCAGGTGCGCGGATTGGCGTCTTCGATCCGAGGCGGACGGTTCGGCGGAAACTCGGGCCAGCACGCCATGGCGATGCCGGCCGCCGTCGATATGCGCTGCGGGCCGAAATACCAGGCGTCTTCCTTCATCGCCGGGTCCCAGCGCACGTGGGGCACCGCATCGCCGTATTTCTTGGTCGAGACCCGGGAGGTCCACAGGTCGTAGGGCTCGACGATGTGGGTGTCGGTGTCGATCACCTTGAACTTGCTCGTGATGGCGTTCATCGGCCGCGGTCCTTCCATTCCCGATCTCGCGATCGGCGGCGCATATTGTATACAACACATGGCCCCGCGCAATGCCGCCTTGGCGTCGCGCGGGGCATGCGGCAGGCGGTTACGCCTCGTTGGTGAAGACGAGCGTCGCCGCGGCGCTGAACCAGCCGCCGACGCCGTGGCAGACGGAGATCTTGGCGTCCGGCACCTGGGCCGGGGCGATCCCGCGCATCTGCCGCACGCTCTCCTGCATGGCGTACATCCCGTACATGCCCGAGTGCATGTAGGAGAGCCCGCCGCCGTTGGTGTTCATCGGCAGCGGACCGCCCGGGGCGCTGCGCCGCTCCCTGAAGAAGTCCTTCGCCTCGCCCGGCTTGCAGAAGCCCAGGTCCTCCAGGCCGTAGAACGGCAGGTGGGCGAAGGCGTCATAGATCATCAGGTGATCGACGTCCGAATGGCTGATCCCGGCCGACTCGAAGGCCGCCTTGCCGGACACCCGGAAGGCGCGCGAGCTGTTGAAGTCCTCCATCATGCTGATCATGGGGGCTTCGACGCTCTCACCGGTCCCCATCAGATAGACGGGCTTTTGGGGGAAATCGCGGGCGCGTTCGGCGCTGGTCAGGATCAGCGCGCCGCCGCCATCGGTCACCAGACAGCACATCAGCTTGCGGAACGGATAGGCGATCATCGGCGAGTTCAGGACGTCGTCGACCGTGATCGGCTCCTTGGAGTAGGCCCTGGGGTTCATCGCCGCCCATTCACGCTGCACCACCGCCACCTGGGCGAGGTCCTCCACGGTGGCGCCGTAGGTCTTCAGGTAACGGAGCACGGGGATGGTGAACATGGTCGGCGCGGCGACCACGCCGTAGGGAACTTCGAACTGACCGGGAAGGGTGGCGGGGTTGCCCGCGTACCGGGGCGCGCCGACCCCGGAGCGACCGGACTCGCCATGGGTGACCAGCACCGTCGTGCAGTGGCCCGCCTCGATCGCCTCGACGGCGTGGCGGACGTGCATCATGAAGGAGCAGCCGCCCACCATGGTCCCGTCGATCCACTTGGGGGTGATCCCCAGATAGGCGGCGGTCATCCAGGGGCTTTCGCCCGCCGTGGCGACGCCATCGATGTCCGAAGGCTTCAGGCCCGCATCGGCCATGGCGTTCAGGGCGGCGTCGGCGTGAAGGCCGAGGTTCGACAGGTCCGGGATGAGTCCGAGCTTGGTGGTCTCGGCGGCGCCGACGATGGCGACAGAATTGCGCTTCATGGCTTCAGACTCCCGCCGGCTGGAAGAGGGGCAGCGAGATGTCGTCGCTCTCCTGCTGGAAGATCACCTCCAGCGGCATGTCGAGCTGCAGCGCCTCCGGCGTCTGGGGACAGTTCACGACGTTCGTCATCATGCGCGGGCCCTCAGCCAGGGTCACCACGGCGATGGAGTGCGGCTCGGTTCCCATGTCCGGCCGCGGCCGGTGGTTGATGACGTAGGAATAGAGCGTCGCCTTGCCGCTCGCCGAATAGACCTCGACATCGCGGCTGGCGCAGTGCGGGCAGAACGGGCGCGGCGGGAAGTAGGATTTCTCGCAGTCGCGGCAACGCTGGAGGCGAAGGTCCCCGGCCTTGCAGCCCTCCCAGAAGTGGCGCGTCTCCGGCGTCGGCAGCGGCAGTGCTCTAGGCATGGAAGTCATCCATCAGTGTTGACGATCAGGCGCCGGCCGCGCGGGCGACAGGGTCCCCGCTCTTACCGTCCGACGCGGTCTGTGTATACAAAGGAAGCGCGGAATGGCAAATTGCCCGGGCAGCACGGGTCCGGGCCGCGCTCGGGCGCGAACCTCCAAACGATCGTGCCGAAGTTCGATGTTCAAGAGGAGAGATCTATGGCTGCGCGCACTGAGTTCGAGACGGTCACGGTAGATGTCGAGGACCGCATCGCCACGATCACGATAAACCGGCCGGAAAAGCTCAACACCTACACGATTCAGATGATGGAGGACCTGATCCGCGCCTTCGATCTGACGGACGCGGAGGACGACGTCGGCGCGGTGATCGTCACGGGCGCCGGCCGCAACTTCTGCAGCGGGCTCGACCTGTCCGACGGCGAGGAGACCTTCGACTACGCCAAGCGGCCGGAACGCCGCAGCCTCAGCGAACTCGAGCGCATCCGCGATCTGGGCGGGATCCTCACCTTGCGCATCTTCGACAGCGTCAAGCCGGTGATCGCGGCCTGCAACGGCGCGGCCATCGGCATTGGCGTCACCATGCAGCTGGCGATGGACATCCGGCTGGGGTCCACCCAGGCGCGCTACGGCTTCGTATTCGCCCGGCGCGGCATCGTCGTGGAGGGCTGCGCCTCCTATTTCCTGCCGCGGATCGTGGGCGTCTCCACCGCTTTGGAGTGGTGCTATTCCGGCCGTCTGATTCCCGCCGAGGAGGCTCTGGCGCGCGGGATGGTGCGGTCCCTCTATGAGCCGGACGAACTGCTGCCCGCCGCGCGGGCGCTGGCGCACACGCTTATCGACGACACCGCGCCGGTGTCGCTTGCGATCACCCGCCAGGCGATCTGGCGGATGCTCGGCGCTGACCACCCGATGGAAGCGCACAAGATCGAAAGTCGCGCGATCTCCGAGCGCAGCCGCACGACCGAGGTCAGGGACGGGATCAGAGCCTTTCTGGAAAAGCGCCCCGCAAAGTTCCCCGACAAGGTCTCGAGCGACATGCCGGGCTTCTATCCCTGGTGGGAGGATCGGCCGTTCGAATAGGCCGCCCGGCGGCGCGCCCGGCCGCGACGCCTGACTCTTGGAGTTGCCAATCCGGCGATAAGGGCCGGAAATGCCGTCTGACTGACGGAGCGCCTAATGCGGTATCTGGCCTGCAGCTACTACACAGTGGCCGGCGTCTCGCCGACGGCGGGCTTGGCGAGTCCCCTGAGCTTCGAAACGCGGGCGCGCGCCTGCGCCGAGGCCGGCTACAAGGGCGTCGGCGTGCATATGCGCGATTACCTGGCCCTGCGCCGCGGCGGCACGACAGACATTCAGTTGGCCGCCGTCCTTCGCGAGAACGGCCTGCGCTGCACGGAGGTGGAGTTCCTGCTCAACTGGTTCGCGGACGGGGAGTTGGGTGAAATCGCCCGCCGCGACGAGGAGGTGCTCTACCAGGCGGCCGAGGCGCTCGGGGCGCCGGTGATGAACCTCACGGGCGACCTGCAGCCGGGCAACCCCATGCCTCCCGAGCAGATGGCGGAGAAGTTCGCGGGCCTTTGCGCCCGCGCGGCCCAGCGCGGCGTCACCATAGGCGTGGAGCCTGTCGCCTGGTCGAACATCGGCGACGTGGACGATGCGCTCCGGCTCATCGACGCCGCCGGCGTAGCCAATGCGGGCCTGGTCCTGGACGTCTGGCACCTGTATCGGCGGGGGTTCGACTACGAGCGCCTGCGCGCCGTTCCGCCCGAGCGGATCGTCGGCGTGCAACTGGACGACGCCCAGGAGGAGGTTCGCGGCGGCGGATTGCCCGCAGACAGCATCGACCATCGCGCCCTGCCGGGCGAAGGCGCCGCGCGCGCGGCGGATTTCGTCAGGGTCCTGGACGAGATCGGGACGACCTGTCCCCTCAGCGTCGAGGTCCTTTCGGTGGAGCAGCGCGCCCGGCCCCTGCACGAGGCCGCCGAGGCGAGCTACCGCGCCGCCCGGCGCGTGGTCGACGAGGCCGCTGTGCGCTGAACGATCAGGGCGTCGCACCCAATCCATTTATATATACAATAGACCGGGGCGCGCCGTAGCATGCGCGCACCTAGGGAGGCGGCGAATGACCGTGAAGCCTGGCGCCTTTTTGCGCACGACGCTGCCGCTGGACCTGTCCCGACTGCCCGACCTGGACAGCGGCCGCTACCATTCGATCTGGCTTCCCGACCACATGGTCAGCTTCTGGCCGGATTCCATCTGGACCCCGGAATTCACCGACCTGGCGACCACCTCGCCCTCGCCGCACCGCTATTTGGACTCGCTCACCTTCGCGGCGGCCGTGGCCGCCAAGACCAAGGACGTGCGCATCGCCACCTGCGTCGTCGACACCGTGCGCCGCCACCCGGCGATGCTGGCCCAGGCCGCCATCACCGTCGACCAGTTCGCCAAGGGCCGGTTCATCCTGGGGGTGGGCAGCGGCGAGATGGAGAACTGCGCCCCGTACGGGTTCGACTTCTCGACCCCCGTCGGCCGGTTCGAGGAAGCCCTGCAGGTCATCCGCCTGTTGTGGGAGACCGACGGCCCGGTCGATTTCGACGGCCGCTTCTACAAGCTGGAGCACGCCCGCCTGGACATCGAGGGCTATGATGGGCGCCCGCCTGAACTCTGGGTCGGATGCTCCGGGCCGCGGATGCTGGGGATCACCGGCCGATTCGCCGACGGCTGGTGGCCGGTCGGCAACTTCACGGTGGAGGACTATGCGGCCCAGCTAGGGCGCGTGCGCGAATCCGCGGAGCGGGCCGGGCGCGATCCGATGGCGATCACCACCGCCGCCGTCGTCGTCTGCCTGCTCGGCGAGGACGAGGAGGAGATGCGCCAGATCGCGCAGCAGCCCCTGGTCAAGTCGTACATCCTGCAGATGCGCGGCGATTACGTGCGCAAGTTCGGCTACGCGCATCCGTTCGGCGACGATTGGAAAGGCATCCACGACTTCGATCCGCGGGTGCTGACGCGCGACGTGATCGTCGACGTCCTGGGCAAGATCGACGCCCAGATGGTCCTCGACGTGCTCCCGCACGGCACGCCCAAGCAGGTGGCCCGGCTGATGAAGGGCTATGTCGAGGCCGGCCTGCAGGTCCCCAACTTCCTCGACTACGGCGGCATGGCGGGCCTGAAGTACGCCGCCCGCTCGGCCCAGAAGACGCGGGCGGCCGAAGATGAACTCGCCCGCCTCATGCAGTAACGCCATGCACGAGAGGATCTGCGTCAACGCCATATGCTTCCCGGGGGCGGACCTGTCCCAGATGGGCGGCTATTGGCGCGAGCTCAGCCCACGGCGGATCAGCTTCCCGAGCACCCTGCTCCCCGCCGACCTGTCGGATGCGCGCAGGATCATCGAGGCCGGCGGCTACCGGTTCGAGACCATGACCCACCTGTTCCTGGCGGGCCGGCAACTGGAGCCGCGGGAGGAGACCTGGATTCCCGAGCGGGAGAAGCTCTCACGCGTCATCGACGCCGCCGCGTCGCTGGGCGGGCGCTCGATCTACATGATCACCGGCGGGCACGGCGACCTCGTCTGGGAAGAGGCGGCCGAATGCTTCGTCGCCGCCATCGCCCCCTGCGTGGCTCAGGCCAAGGCGGCCGGCGTGGCGCTGATGATCGAGCCGGTTCCGTCGCTCTACGCCGACGCTCACATCGCCCATACCCTGCGCGACACGGTGACCCTGGCCGAGATGGCCGGGATCGGGGTGTGCGTCGACATCGTCTCCTGCTGGACGGATTCGGCGCTGCGGGAGACGATCGAACGCGCCGCGCCGCGGCTCGGTCTCGTCCAGGTCGGCGACTACGTCTATGGCGATCGCGCCATGCCCTATCGCGCCGTGCCGGGCGACGGGAACATCCCCCTTAAACGCATCTTCGACTGGCTGCTCTCGGCCGGCTATGCGGGGGCGTTCGACCTGGAGCTGATGGGGCCGCGGATCGACGCAGAAGGCCATCTGCCGGCGATCCGCCGCGCCGCCGACAGGGTCGGCGAGATGCTGCGCTCGCTCGGCGCCTGAGCCCCTCAGCCCCCCGACAGGTCGAGCTTGGGGGCGTAGTTCCAGAACCGGCGGGCGCTGAACAGCCAGACGCCGTCCACGCGCTGGAACTCATCCTTGTAGTAGCCGACGAACGGCGACATCTCCGGCGCCGCCACGGGATTGTGCATCACGCAGGTTCCCGTCGCCGTCTCGCCATCCAGCTCGACGGTCTGGTTGTGGATCAGGGCGATGATGGCGCCCGGCCTTGGCACCATCCGGGTCAGGAACTCCAGCACGGCTTTCTGGCCCTTGAGCTTCATGCGCCCCTCCGGCGGGCCGCTTTCGAAATCGCAGTCCTTGGTGAACAGGGCGACCATGGCCGGCACGTCCGCCCGGGCCGAGGCCCAGACATATTTCGCGGGCAGTTCGCGGATCTGCTCGCGGGACTCGATGGCGTCCAGCCGCGCCTGTGTTTCGGCGTCCATAGGCTCATCTCCCCTCTTCGTCCGTCCGCCTCAAACCGGATAGCGACGGCGTATTGCGTTGAACCGCGCCCACAGCTCGGCGACGCGCTCCTCGCGCGAAGATCGCCTGCTGTCGGCCGGCATATGCTGGGCGAGATCGGCCGCCTTGACCACCTTGGTCCGAAGATTCGGCGCCTGCCTGGAGTGGATGTTCCGGAAGGTCGTCACGCCCGAGGTGTAGCCCTGGTTGTCGAACCAGTTCGAATACCCCGGGTCGGCCGCGGTCATCACCAGCCGGATCTTCCCGTCGGAATCCACCGCCGTGCGGCTGGGCGTGAAGCTGATCGGCCGATACTGGTTGTCCAGGGCGTCGCCGAAGATCCCCTCGTTGGTGAACATCCAGAAGCCGTCATAGGCGTCGAATTCGATGATCAGGGCTTCGTCGTTCTCCAGGCCCCAGCGCATCATGGTGACCAGCCGGCCTCGACGCCGGTCGATGATCTCGGTCTCCGGCGACCAGGGCTTTTCGGTCTTCAGATTGGGTCCGGCGAACTGGTTGATGGCGTTGGGGTCGAGCTGGTCGCCTGCCTCCCACAGCCAGTCGGGCCATTCCTTGACGCAATTGTAGACGAAGTCCTGCGCCCACTTCATCGCCACGATCATCTCCTGCGGCGTCGGCGCCGGGCGGGGCTGGTCCATGCCGACGCGCTCGAGGCGGAAGGCGGCCGGCTGCTCGTCCCAGCTGTCGAAGAACTGCCGGATGAACAGCTTGCGGGTGTTCTTCGTGGTGGGCAGCCAGTTCTGCCCCTGCTTCTCGCCGCCGAGATAGAGCTCGAACGAGCCGTCCCAGTTGGTCTTCATGTCGTGATTGAAGAGGTTGGCCGAGGGCGCGTCGCCGAACGGATCGTGCAGCGGCCGAGACATCTTCACGCCATAGGCGCTCGCCGATGGCGGCCCGTCGTGGACCGCGATGTTCAGCATCCGGGCGGCGCCCTTGTTGCCGCTGAGCTTGTAGACGCACTCCCCGTCGATCCAGGCCTGCATGTAGATGCCGTCGGCATTCTCCGAGCCGAACTTGCGGGTCGGCGAGTCGAACACCATCAGCGCCGGATATTTGGTGTTCTTGGTTTCGAGGGCGAAGTCGAAGGCCTGGCTGACATTCTGGGTCAGGTAGCGGAACCCGGCCGCCCGCTGCAGCGCCGTCGCGGGATTGACGTCCTTGAAGACCAGGTCGCCGGCCGCCTTGATCCGGTCGCAGAAGCCGTCCCAGGCTTCCTTCAGGTCCTTGTCGTAGGGGGACGCGCCGTAGGCCATGTTCCTCTCCCGCCGTGTCGTCTTTTATGGAGAACGCCCGAGCCTGCTCGCCGCAGCGCCGCCGAACCTTCAAATAGCTTACCCTTTGAAAGGCCGCGCCACCAAGGAAATCCCGGCGGTCCGGCCCCGCCAACCTTGCAGGGATTTAAGCCTGCTGGACGGCTGATGAGGGGGTTGGGCCGTCCTTTGTCCTTCGCCGGCCGAAGCCGGACTGCACAACGAGGACAACTTGCATGCGTAGACTGATCGCATCGGCGGCCCTGATCGTGGCCGGCGTCGCCTTAAGCTCGCTGGCCTTCGCCGCCGACAGCCCCAAGCCGGCCGCAACGGCGCCGGCCGCCAGCACCACCCACGCCAAGGCCAAGGTCGCCGCGCCCGCCAAGCACGCCGCGGTCAAGCCCAAGACCAACAAGAAGCCCTCCTGACCCTTGGCCGGAGTCGACGCGACGTCGACCTCGGCGACCGACGCCGCCAGGCCTCTTTGCGGAGCCTCGCCTGGCGCGGGACTGACTCCCTGCTCTCTCGGTCAGACCCCGCGTGACGCGGACGACCCCCCACACCCCCCGGGGTCGTCCGCGTCCGGCTTGTCGGGCGGCGCGGCGCGAAGCACTCTGGCAGCTCTCCAGGAGGCCACCCCGATGAGCCGCCGCGTCCTGCTCGTCGAAGACGACGAAAGCGCCGCCGACTACCTGCTCAAGGCTCTGCGCGAGGATGGGCTGAGCGTCGAGCATGTGGCCGACGGCCGCGACGGCCTCTACATGGCCTCCAGCTCCGAATTCGACGCCATCATCATGGACCGGATGGTCCCCGGCATGGACGGGCTCAGCGTCATCAAGGCGCTGCGGGCCGCCGGGATCGACACGCCCATCTTGGTGCTGAGCGCCCTCACCCATCTGGACGAGCGGGTGAAGGGCCTGAGGGCGGGGGGCGACGACTACCTGACCAAGCCCTACGGCTTTTCCGAGCTGAAGGCGCGCCTCGACAACATCATGCGGCGCCGCCAGGGCAAGGACATCCAGACCGAGCTCGCCTGCGGCGACCTGAAGATGGACCTGCTCACCCGCCGCGTGGCGCGGGGCGGGGCGGCGATCGCCCTCCTGCCACGGGAATTCAAGCTGCTCGAATACCTGTTGCGGCATAAGGACCGCGTGGTGACGCGCACGATGCTGCTGGAACAGGTCTGGGACTATCGCTTCGACCCGCACACCAGCGTCATCGACACCCACGTCAGCCGGCTGCGGAAGAAGATCGACGAGGGGCACGCCATGCCCCTCCTCCACACCCTGCGCGGCACCGGCTACCGGCTTTCGGAGACCGCATGAGGGGCCCTTTCGGGCCACGGTTCAGACCGAGGCTCCTGGCTGCGGCCCTTCTCTCCGTAGCCCTGATCGCCGTCGCCGCAGGCGTAGTCCTGATCGACCGCACCGGGGGCGCTGTCATCGCATCGCGCCAGCGGCTGGTCGCGCAGTCGGCGCGGGACTATTTCGTCGCCTTCGCCCACGAGGAAGGCCTGGCGCCGCTCGCCCGCGCGATCGACCGGCGTGAGCGCACCGGCGAGGACGAAGCCTTTCGCTACGCCGTCTTCGCCGACGACGGGACCCTGCTCGGCGGCGCGCGGCTCCTGCGCGGCGACCAGCTTCCGAAGCCGGGCGTCTCGCAGGTGGTCATATCGACGGAGAATGGCGACACCCGCTGGGAGGTGCTGGTCCAGCCGATCTCCACGGGCGGCCTGATCGTCATCTATGAGGACCTGTCCGAGCGGGCGGACTTCCGCCGGGCGCTGGGCATCGGATCGGTGGTCGCTCTCCTGGCCGCCAGCGCCGCGGTGCTGGCGACCAGCCTGTGGCTCACCCGCCTGGTCTATCGCCGCGCCGACGCCATCGCCCGCACCGCCGACGCCATCGCCAAGGGCCAGCTTTCGGCGCGCGCGCCGGTGGCGCCCAACGGCGACGTCTTCGACCGGCTCAGCAGCTCCATCAACATCATGCTGGACAAGAACGAGGAGCTCACGACCGGCCTGCGCACCGTCACCGACAGCCTCGCCCATGACCTGCGCACACCCCTGACCCGCCTGAAGGGCGCGCTCACCCGCGCCCTGGACGACGAAATCGACGATGCGACCCGCCGGGAAGTCCTTGGCCAGGCCTGGGACGAGGCCGAGCGGACCCTTTCGACCACCTCGGCCCTGCTGGACATCGCGCGGGCCGAGAGCGGGCTTTCCCGGGACATGTTCCAGGCCGTCGACCTGGGCGAGATGGTCGCCGAGCTCGCCGAACTGTTCGAACCCACCCTCGAGGACGCCGGCCAGACCTTGATCGTCGACGTTCCGGAAGAATCACTCCGGATCCAGGCCCACGAACTCATCCTTCGCCAGGCGGTCGGCAACCTGCTGTTCAACGCCTCCCGCTACGCCGGAGCGGGCGCGCAGGTGCGGGTGAGCGTGCGCCATACTCCCGACGGCGCGCAGCTAATCGTAGCGGACACGGGCCCCGGCGTGCCCCATGCAGAGCGCGGCCGCGTGGTCGAGCGATTCGTTCGGCTCGACGCGGCCCGAACCACGCCGGGGTCCGGCCTGGGACTGGCCATCGCGGCGGCTTGCGCAAAGCTGCATCGGGGCCAGCTCACGCTTGAGGACAACCGGCCGGGACTGCGAGTGGTGATGGACCTGTCGCGCTGAGCGGCCCGGACGTCGCCACCCGCCGAACGATTGGAGAAGGCTTGGCGAACGCGCTCCGGCGGCTCGACCTGACGACGCAGCGGCTCCTGGGCGCGGCAGCGCGCTCGCCGGTCCTGCAACGCGTCCGGCGTCTGGCCGGACGTGGCGGGCCCATTCTGCTCCTCGTGGTCGCCGGCGGGGTGCTCTGGCACGAGTTCCGCGGGCTCACGCCGGCCCTGGTCCTGAAGGAGGCCCTGGGCTGGGGCGCCTGGCGCACGGCGGGGGCCTTCGGTCTGACCGCCATCAGCTTCGTCATCCTGGGCCTGATCGAAAGACTGGGGCTGCGCTGGGCGGGGATCAAGGCGCCCTGGCGCGCGGCGTTCCTGGGCGCCTTCTGCGCCAACGCCTTCGCCCATGCGATCGGCTTCGCCTTGCTGGTCGGCGGCGCCGTGCGCGTCCGCCTCTATGCCCGGCACGGCTGCTCCATCCTGCAGGCGACCCAGGCGACCGCCTTCTATGGCGTGGCGTTCGGGGCGGGGATGGCCACGCTCGGCGGCTTCGCCCTGCTGGCGAACCCGGTCTCCGCGGTTGGTGAGAGGATGACCAGCCAGACCGTGGTCCAGGCCCTCGCCCTGACGCTGCTGGCCGCGCCGGCGCTCTATGTGGCCCTTTGCGCCCGGGTCCGTGGCCAGGGGACGTTCCTCGGCCACAGCATGAGCCTGCCGCCGCCGCTCATCGCGACGGTCCAGGTGATGCTGGGACTCGTGGACTGCACGGCGACCGCGGGGGTGGTCTGGCTCCTCCTGCCGCGCGAGTCGCTCAGCTTCGCGGGTCTGGTCTCCGGCTATGTGCCGGCGACGCTGCTGGGCCTCATCTCGCACGTGCCAGCCGGCGCCGGCGTCTTCGAGAGCACGGTGCTGGCCCTGTTGCCCGACATGCCCCGGGCCACCCTCGCCGCGGCGTTCCTGGGCTATCGCCTGATCTACTACCTCGTGCCCCTGGGAGCGGCGATGCTGCTGGTCGCGAGGTTCGGCATGGCGCGAAGCGAGACGCGGCCCAAAGCAGAGGATCCGGGGCCGGACCGCGCCTGAAAGAGCCTTACACCGATGTAAGGCCGCTGGACGCCGGATGTAGGCGACGGGTCGTTCACTGCTGTTCGCCGGATCGACCCGGCCAACAGCAAGGAAACCCCAACATGCGCCGATTTCTCGCGCCCGCAGGCCTCGTCGCCGTTCTCGCCTTTGCTTCGTTCGCCGCCGCCTCGACGCCCGCTTCCGCGCCCAAGACCGCTGCTGCGACGACGGCCAGCAAGATGACCTCGACGACCACCAAGACGGCGTCGACGCCCAAGGCGACCACGACGACCGCCAAGACAACGACCACCACCAAGACCGCCGCCGCGCCCACTGCGCAGACGAGCAAGATGACCAGCTGCAACAAGACCTGGAAGGCGCAAGCCAGCCACTCCGGCACGTACCAGGCCTTCATCAAGTCCTGCCTCGCAAAGGGCTGAGATCACGTCCCTAATCTCAGCTGAGGCCTCGCGGACGGTTCTGTCTCAGAACTGTCCGCGATCTCTTTTAAACCCTCCACCAGAAGCGCGGCCGCCGACGCGCCGCATCCACTCGAAGGTCCGATGGGCGCCATTGCTCGCACCCTCACCGCCCTCGCCCTGATCGTCGGCGTAGCGGCCGGCCCAGCGGCGATCGGCGCCGTCCCGGCTCGTCCCTCCATGCCGCTCATCGAGAACCCGGTCGGCGGCGGCCAGGACACCCTGGTGATCCTCTATTCCGGCGACGGCGGCTGGGCCGCCTTCGACCGCGGCGTCGTGGCGGGCCTCGCCCATCGCGGCGTGCCCTCCGTCGGCGTCAATTCGCTGCGTTACTTCTGGACGCGCCGCACGCCCCAGGAAGCCGCCGACGACCTAGCCGTCGTGGCCCGGCGCTATCTCGCGGCGTGGCGAAAGCGCCGGATCATCCTGGTCGGCTACTCCTTCGGCGCCAACGCCCTGCCGATCATCATCCCGCAGTTGCCGCCGGACCTGCGTGGACGTCTGCGGTCGGTCGCGCTCATCGGCGCGGCCCGGAACGGGGAGCTTCAGTTCCACGTCGGGTCCTGGCTGAACCGCGCCGGGCCGGACGCCACGCCCCTGGCCCCCCTGATGCAGCAACTCAGGGGCGTTCCCGCCGTCTGCATCTATGGCGACGACGAACCGGACAGCGCCTGCGGAGCCTTTCCTCCCGGCGCGATCCGGCCAGTCCGGCTTCCCGGAGGCCACCACCTCGACGACGACGGCGAAGCGGTCGCCGAGACCATTCTGGGCGCCAGCGCCTGACGGCCCCGGGCGGACCTGGTGGAAGTTCTGAGTTGTTGCGGAGCGTACAGTGCGCCGAAGTCCCAGCCCGCCGCTCCCGCCGGGCTCCGCGCAATCCCTCCGCGAGCGGGTCGATCTGATCACCCTGACCGTCGTCCAGCCCCTGGTCGCCACCCTGGCCGCCATCGGCCTGTCCGCCGACAACATCGCCGCCGAGGAAGTGACCCGGCCCTTCCTGGTCTGGACCGGTCTCCTGCTCCTGGCCCTCATCGTCGCGGAAGGAATCTGGTCGTTCGCCTCGCGCCACGTTCGGCGCCAGGGCCTGGCCATGATGTGGCTGAAGCTGCTGGGATCAGGGGTCTGCGCCATCCTCTCTTTCGCCGCCGCCTACAAGCACATGGGGCTGATCGACGAGGGCCGCCTGACGCATGGGGCGGGAACCGCCCTTTACTTCTCGGCGACGACCTGGACGACCGTCGGGTTCGGCGACGTCGTGCCGACGGTGATCGCCAGGCCCTTCGCCGCCGCCCAGGCCCTGGCGGGCTTCGTGTTCGACTCCGCGCTGATCGGTCTGCTGCTGCACGCCCTGACGGTCATGCGCATCGCCGACCAGAACGGCCGAGGCCAGCCGCCGCCCGACTGATCGCCGTGAAGGCGCGGCTCAGTTCATCTTGAAGCGGATCGGCACGTGCTTGGGGCCGCTCACGAAGGTGGAGTTGCTGTAGGACGGCGTTCCCGCCAGCTCGACGCTTTCGAGCCGGGGCAGAAGCTCCTCCCACAGGATCCGCATCTCCATGCGCCCCAGGTGCTGGCCAATGCACACGTGGGGACCGTGGCCGAAGGCGACGTGCTTGTTGGGCGAGCGGTAGATGTCGTACTCGAACGGCTTGTCGAACACCGTCTCGTCGCGGTTCCCGGAGTGGTAGGAGAGCATCACCCAATCGCCCTTGGCGATCTTCTGGCCGGCGATCTCCGTGTCGTGGGCGACGCCGCGCATGAAGTGCTTCACCGAGGTGGCCCAGCGGATCGACTCCTCCACATGGGCGGGGATCAGCGAAGGGTCGGCCTTGAGAGCGCCGAACAGCTCCGGGCGCTCCGCCATGGCCCACATGGCCGCGGCGGTGGTGTTGGAGGTGGTGTCGTGGCCCGCCGTGGCGGTGATCAAGTAGTAGCCCACCACCTCGGCGAACCCGAGCGGCTTGCCGTCGATCTCCCCGTTCGCCACCAGGCTCGCCATGTCGTCGCGCGGGTTGGCTTTGCGGTCCGCGATCATGGCGGCGAAATACGTGACGAACTCCATCATCGCGGCGCGGATGCCCTCGCTGGCGCCCTCGGCGTCGACGTCGGTTCCGGCGCGGTTCAGCTCATTGTCCTCGCCGCCGAAGATCTCCTGGGTGAGCTTCAGCATCAGGGGCTCGTCCGGCTCGGGGACGCCGAGGATCTCCATGATCACCCGCAGCGGATAGAGCAGCGCGATGTCGCGGGCGAAATCGCATTCGCCGCCGGACGCCGCCATGCGCGCGACCGAGGTGCGGGCGAGCTCGCGAATCCGCGGTTCGAGATTGCGCAGGTTCTGCGGCATAAACCAGGCCTGGGTGAGCCGGCGCAGGGCCAGGTGCTCCATGCCGTCCACCTGGATAAGGGTGCGCGGCACCGGGAAATCCGAGGCGGCCGCCTTTTCCTGGGCGACACTGCTCGTGAGCGTCACCGGCAAGAGGCCGCTCAGGAAATCCTCGTTGCGGCGCTCGACCTCCATGATGTCGGCATGGCGCGTGACGATCCAGAAGGGCGCGTATCCCTCCGCCTCGACACGGGCCACGGGCGCCTCGCGCCTGAGCTGGGCAAAGACCGGATCGATGCGGCCGTCGGCATAGGCCTTGGGATCGATGATCGTTGCGGCGATTTCAGGCGATACAGGCATTTCAGGCGCTTCCAAATGGGGGGCCGGTCAGGCCCACTCAGCTATCACTAAGTTGATTGTCGTCCAACAAATAAGTATGCAGGAACACATGACGGCGCAGGCCAACCGAAAGACCCAGGCGGAACGGCGCAGCGAATCCGAACGCGGCCTTGTAAAGGCGGCGATCGACGTGATCGCCAACGAGGGCGTCGGCGCCGTGACCTTCGAGGCCCTGGGGCGCAACAGCGGGTTCAGCCGCGGCCTGGCCACCCAGCGCTTCGGCTCCAAGCAGGGGCTGATCGAGGCGGTGATGTCCCACCTGCATGAGCGGCAGGAGTTGCGGGTGCTTGCCGATCACAGCCTGGACGCGCTGCCGGGCCTGGATGCGGTGTTGACCTATGTGGACGTCTGCCTGCGGGACCTGGCGGTGAGCGGCGAGGCGCGGGCCTATTTCATGCTCCTGTCCTCAGCCGTAGCCGAGGCGGACGGGGCGCGCAGCGCCTTCTTCCGCGAAACCCACGCCGGGGTCGAGGCGAAGCTGAGCGCCTGGGTCCTCAAGGGCAAGGCCGAAGGCACGATCCGGCCGGACGTGGACCCGAGCGCGACGGCCCTTATGATCGGCTGCATGATGTTCGGCATGTCGATGCAGCTGTTGGTCGACCCGGCGATGGACATGGAGCCCATCCGCAAGATGAGCCTGTCCACGATCCGGGCCAGCCTTGGCGCCGCGACTGCGAACGGAGACGCCCCATGAGCCCAAGAACCCCGGCGGGCCGGCTGGTCGCAGCCTTCGGCGACGTGGAGCGGATGGCTGCGCTCTATGCGCCGAACGTGGAGTGGTCGCTGTCGCCGTCGACCCCCTTCCCGCGCCCGATGAAGGGGCGCGAGACGGTCATCGCCTTCAACCGCGAGGTCTGGACCACGCACTACCGGCCCGACTGCACGGTGGAGATCCTGGACGAGGTGGGCGACGAGACGGCCAGCGCCGTGCGCTTCATCTACCGGGCGCACATGAACGCCACCGGCTGGATGTACGAGAACGAATACGCCGTCTTCGTCCGCTCCGGCCCGGAGGGGATCGCCGAGGTGTTCGAATCCCTCGACACCGCCCGGGCGGGACAGATCGTCCGGGGCGAAGCCTAGAGCCGGTTAGCCGAGCGCCTTCAGTAGGCGGCCGCGGATGATCTCCTCGGCTTCGCGCATGATCCGGTCGATCAGCTCCTTGCAGGTGGGCACGTCATGGATCAGGCCCGCGACCATGCCGCACGACCAGGGGCCGGCGTCGAGGTCGCCTTCCTGCATGACCCGGGGATAAAGGCCGGCCACGAGCGGGGCGATGTGCTCGAACTTGATGTCCGCGCCCATCTCCTTTTCCTTGTCGAGCACCTTCTGGACGCCGGCGTTCTGCAGCACCCGCTCGGTGTTGCGCAACGAGCGCATCACCAGCCGCGTATCGAGCTCGCTGGCGCCGACGATGGCGTCCTTCACCTTCTGGTGGACCGGCGCTTCCTTTGTGGCGATGAAGCGGGTGCCCATGTTCATGCCCTCGGCGCCCAGCGCCATGGCCGCGACCAGCGAGCGGGCGTCGCCCATGCCCCCTGAGGCCACGAAGGGGATCTTCAGCTCGTCGGCGGCGCGCGGCAGGAGGATGAAGTTGGGCACGTCGTCCTCGCCCGGGTGGCCGCCGCACTCGAAGCCGTCGACGCTGACGGCGTCGCAGCCAATCGACTCGGCCTTCAGCGCATGGCGCACGGCGGTGCACTTATGGATCACCTTGACGCCGGCTTCCTTCAGCGCGGGCAGGTAGGCTTGCGGGTTGTTGCCCGCCGTCTCGACGATCTTCACGCCACTGTCGACGATCGTCTTGACGAAACCCGGATAGTCCGGCGGCGTCACCGAGGGCAGGAAGGTCAGGTTCACGCCGAACGGCTTGTCGGTCATCCCCCGGCAGCGGGCGATTTCCTTGGCGAGGCCCTCCGGCGTGCGCTGGGTGAGGCCCGTGATGATGCCAAGGCCGCCGGCGTTGGAAACCGCCGCGGCGAGCTCGGCGAGGCCGACATAGTGCATGCCGCCCTGGATGATCGGGTGCTCGATGCCGAACAGCTCGGTGATGCGCGTCTTCATGTGACCCTATTCTGCGTATGCCAGACAGATGGACGTATCCCGGGCGATCCGGGCGGTCAGGAGAGACGGGCGTAAGCTGATGAACGCCAAAGGCTGCTCGCCCTTCTGGTCCAGGCTGCAGCCCGCCATCCCCCTGATTTCGAAAAGGCTATCCATGATGGCGGCGTCGGCTGCAAGCCATAGATGGCCGCCCGGATCGGGCGGCCGGTCATGAAGAAGGCCGCGCGCGGGGCCGGATTCGCCTCGCACACGGCCCTGGATCAACCCGCCGTCAGGCGGTCGGCGTCACGTCAGCGCGGCGCGCCGTTCTCCCAATAATAGCGGCCGTTGGACGGGTCGTAGTAGTAATAGCGGCCCGCGCGCCTGTCGTAGTACTGGCGGCGGTCCGCGCGATCGTGCCTGGGCGTGGTGGCCGCGCCGAGCGCCGCGCCGGCCACGCCGCCGATCACCGCGCCGGTGACCGAGCTGTCGATCGCGGCCCCGACCGCGGCGCCTGCGAGGCCGCCCGTGGCGGCGCGTTCCGTCGTCGTCGTGCCGCACCCGGCGACCGCCATGGAGGTCGCGAGCAGCATGGGAATAGCGAGCGTTTTCATTGTGTTCTTCTCCATTTTCGGCCGGCGTCGCGAACGGTCCCCGCTCGCCGCGCCGCCGGTCAGGATGTGTCCCTGCAGTGGGAGAAGAACGCGAACGGCGTCGCCTTGTTGCAAAACGACGCCGCTATTCGGCTGCGGGGCCGGTCCGATATTCGGCCACAGGGCCGGTTCAGGGCCAGCTCTTGCGGAACTCGTCGGTGTGGAGAATTTTGCCCGTCATGGTCTCGGCGGTCTGCTGCGCGAGGTAGAGCATGGCCGGGCCCATGACTTCCGGCGTGCATTGCTTGGCCCAGCCGCTGGCCGCCGCCTCGTCCGTGGCCTTGGGGTCGACGGCGATCCATGTGTCGGTCAGCACCGCCCCGGGGCTCAGCGCGTTCACGGCGATCCCGTGTTCCTTCAATTCCTCGGCCAGGAAGGTCGACATCCGGTTCAGCGCCGCCTTGGTGACGCAGTAGAGCAGCAGCTCCTCGTGCCCGGGATGGCCCTTCGGCCAGAACTGCGCCGAGCCCGAGGTCATGTTGATGATGCTGCCCGACTTCTGCCGGATCATGTGGGGCCCGACGTATTTCGTCGTCAGATAGGGCGCGCGGACATTGACGTTCATGTTCATCTGCCATTCCGGCTCGGTGATGGCGAAGGTGTCGTAGTGCGGATAGACGCCCGCATTGTTCACCAGCACGTCGATGCGGCCGAAATTGGCGACCGTCTGCTCCGTCATGCGGGCGACGTCGGCCTCGGTCTCCAAGTCGCAGGCGTGGGCGTAGATGCGGCCCGGCAGGCCCTCGCCGGCCTTCACCACCTCCGCAAGGGTGTTGCGGGCCGGCGTCTCGCCGTCGAGATTTCCCAAAGTCCGCGCCACCGCGACCACCGTCGCCCCCGCCCCGGCCAGGGCCAGGGCGTAGGCCCGCCCGATTCCGGCGCTGGCTCCGGTGATGATGGCGACCTTGCCCTGAAATTCCATTCGCATGCTCCCAATGGCTTGCGCATTGAGCGCGAGCGTCTCTGAATTTTGAATGCCCCATCGCATCGCGGGATGCGGGCGGCGTCAAGGCAATGGTAAGGCCAATGCCCCGTAGTTTTGGCCGGGCGCCGGCTAGACCGAACGCACATGCCCTCCGCTGACCGCCGGCACGTCGTGAGCGCTCAGGAGGCCCGGCACGGCGGCCACCACCGCCGGTATGGCGTTCACCGCCCGCATGGCCGTGCCGATCAGGCCGTGCTCCTCTCCCTCCACATAGTCGAGCGCGAACTCGCAGCGGCTCGCGGGACGCCCCGAGACCTCGACCCGATAGACCGTGTCCTTGCCGAGCGCGGCGCGCGGCCAGTGCGCCGGCATTTCCTCCGACAGGAAGTTCACGTGCTCCAGGGCGATCAGGGGCTTGCCGCCGTACATGCCCTCGACGGCGAAGCGCACCGCCCCGATGGTCCCCGCTTCAACCTTCCCGAAGGCGGTGTGGAGGTCGCGGCTGGTGGCGCCGAACTCGTGCCACTGGCGCACGCCCTCCAGTTCGACGCCGATCTCGTGCGCCAGGCCCTTCACCACGGGCGACCAGGTGGCGGCCAGATAGTCGCCCTGGAACAGGATCGGGGTGTGGCCCATCGGCTTGCCGAAGCCGAACAGCTCGCGCTGGGTGTATTCGACGCCATAGCGGGCATAGTTGGCGATCTCGATCACCCGCACCTCGTCGATGCGGTCCGTCGCCGAGAGCAGCACCATGGGCAGGAGGTCGCTGGCGTAGCCCGGCTCGATGCCCGTCGCGAAGAAGCTGGAGCCGCCTTTGCGGCACGCGGCCTCAAGACGGCTGCGCTGCGCCTGCGGCCCATGCTCCGGATGGATCATGGCGGCCAGGGAAGTGGTCACCACATTGATCCCCGCTTCCAGGAACCGGGCGACGTTTTCGACGCCGCCGTGTTCATCGGCGGCGCCGGGGCCGAAATAGCTCAGGCAGTCAGGCTTAAGCGCCAGGACCTCCTCGACCGCATTGGTGGCCAGGACACCGGTCGGCGGGCGGTCGCAGAGCGCGCCGGCGTCACGGCCGGCGTTCTCCGGCCGCTGCACGCACACCCCCACAAGCTCAAGCTGCGGATGGCCGATGACGCCTTGCAGGGCCAGGCGTCCCGTCTGTCCCACGCCCCACTGCGCTACGCGGATCGCCATGGTGTTCCTCCACCGATCATGGGCCGCAGTCTGCGGCGATTTTCACGACTGTCGATCGGGCCGCCGGTCAAGGTCAGCGGGCCCGCACGTGTCCGCTGCTGGCGGCCGGAACCTGGCGCGGACCGAGCATGCCCGGCGCGGCGGCGACCACCGCCGGAATGCCGTTCACCGCCCGCATCGCGGTGCCGATCACGGCGTGCTCCTCACCGTCCACATAGTCCAGGGCGACCTCGCACTCGGTCGTGGGGCGGCCGGTCACGACGATGCGGTAGACCGTGTGCTTGCGGTGGAGGGCGCGCGGCCAATGCTCCGGCATCTCTTCGGTCAGGTAGTTCACATGCTCGATCGCACAGAGCGGCTTGCCGCCGTACATGCCTTCGACCGCGAAGCGCACCGCCCCGATCGTTCCGGCTTCGACAAGCCCGAAGGCCGTTTCGACGTCGCGGCTGGTCGCGCCGAACTCATGCCATTGCCGCACCTCGTCCAGCTCTACGCCCAGCATGTCCGCCATGCCGCGCACCACGCCGGCCCAGGAGAATATCAAGCGTTCGCCCTGGAACAGGATCGGCGTGTGGTTCAGGGGCTTGCCGAATCCGAACACCTCCCGTTGGGCCCATTCCACGGGGTAGCGGCCGTAATTGCCGATCTCGATCACGCGCAATTCGTCGACGCGGTCGGTGCCCGACAGCAAGGCCAGGGGCACGATGTCGCTCATGTATCCCGGCTCGATACCGCTGGCGAAGAAGCTCGTCCCGCCCTTGCGGCACGCCGCTTCCAGGCGCGCTGACAGCGCCTCGGCGCTATGCTTCGGATGGACCAGGTTCGTGAACGAGGTCGTCACGACGTTGACGCCGGCTTCCAGGAACCGCGCGACGTTCTCGACGCCGGCCATGGCGTCCGCCGCCCCCGCCCCGAAGTAGGAAAGACAATCCGGTTTCAGCGCCAGGATCTCATCGGCCGACGAGGTCGCCACCACACCGGTCGTCGGGCGATCGCAGAGTTCGCCCGCGTCGCGCCCGACATTCTCAGGCCGCTGAACGCAAAGCCCGACCAGTTCGAGCTGCGGGTGGCCGATGACCCCTTGCAGTCCAGTCCGCCCTGTCGAGCCGACGCCCCAATGCGCCACGCGGATCGCCATGGTGTTTCCTCCGCCGATTATGGGCCGCAGTCCGCGGCGATTTTCACGACTGTCGGCCGATAGGTGATCAGGGTCGAGAACTGAATAACTATCGGCGATGCCTTTTCAGCCGGAGGTCGCGCCAGCATTGGCGGCGTCCGCGTCCGACCCTATAGACTTCACGTCCGCCGGCCCAGGAGAGGAAACCCCCGTGCAAGAGAACGTCCGCGATCCCCTCGTCGAGCGCCTCCTGGGACCTGGCAAGCGCTTCGAGCTTGAGGACCTGGAGTTCTTCGGCCGCGACCGGCAGGTCTTCAAGGGCGCGCCGCGGACCATGAACGCCATCTTCCGCAAGGGCATGACCTTCGGCGACCGGCGCATGATCGTGCAGGACGAGGCCGCCCTCACCTTCGACCAGGGCTTCGCCATGGCCGCCTCGCTGTCCCGCGTCCTGCGCGAACGCCACGGGGTCAAGAAGGGGACCATGGTCGCCATGGTCATGGCCAATCGGCCGGAATGGCTGATCAGCCTCATCGCCATCAGCGCCGCCGGCGGCGTGGCCGTACTGGTCAACAGCCGGGGCTCCGCCGAGGAGATGCTGCGCGCCGTGCGCATGACCGACTGCGAGCTGATGATCGCCGACGCCGAGCGCGCCGCCCTGATGGCCAAGGCCGAACCCGACCCGGCCTGGCCGCGCATCCTGATCGGCGGGGCGGACGCCGACCTGCGACCCGGCCGTGACGTCCACTTCGCGGAGGCGACAGCGCCCGTCGCGGGCCAGACGCTCGAGTTCGTCGACGTGACCCACGAGGATGGGGGCGTCGTCCTTTTCACCTCCGGCACCACCGGCTTCCCCAAGGGGGCGCTGCTCAGCCACGGCGCGGTGGCGCAATCGATCGCCCTGTCCGGCTTCATGGGGACCTTGCAGGATCAGCGCTTCGAGGAGGAGGTCGGGCGCAAGATCCCGCCGGAACGCCAGTCGATGACCTCGCCGGTGGTGATCCTGGGCCCGATGTTCCACCTGGGCGGCATCATGCCGACGCTGCGGGCCCTGAACTTCGGCGCGACGATCTTCATGATGACCAAGTGGAACGTGGACGTCGCCTTCGACATGATCGAGCGCGAGGGGCTGTCACGCCTGGCCTTCGTGCCGACCATGTTGTGGGACATGCTCCGCTCGCCCAAGGCGGGGCCCTCGAACATCGGCTCGGTGCTATATCTGTCCAGCGGCTCGGCGCTCCTGAACCCCACCCTGGTGGACGAGATCCGGGCGCGGATGCCCGAGTGCCTGCTCTCCAACACCTACGGCCAGACCGAGGGCAGCGCCTGGTGCGCCTCGATCAGCGGCAAGACCTATTTCGAACACACCGCCTCCTGCGGCTGGGTCGTGCCCACCGTGGTCGCCGAAATCCGGCGCGATGACGGGACCCGGGCTCCTCCCGGTGAGCCGGGCGAGATCTGGATCACCGGCGCCAACCTGATGACCGCCTATTACGGCGACGCCGAAGCGACGGCGGAATCCCTGCAGGACGGCTGGCTGGCCACCGGCGACGTGGGCGTGTTCGGCGAGAACGGCATGCTGTCCATCGTCGACCGCAAGAAGAATATGGTCATCTCGGGCGGCGAGAACATCTACTGCGCCGAGATCGAGCGGGTGCTCTCCGACCACGAGGGCGTGCGCGAGGTCATCGCCTATGGCGAGCCCGACCCGCGCCTGGGCGAGCGGGTGGTCGCCACCGTGGTCACCGAGCCGGGCGTGACCTTCGGGGAGGAAGACCTGAAGGCCTACGTCAAGGGCCGGCTGGCCATCTACAAGGTGCCGCGCGTCATCCACCTGACCACCGAGCCCCTGCCCCGCACCGCCACCGGCAAGTTCGACCGCGGCGTCTTCCTGCGGCGGCTGAAGGAAATCACCTGAGGGACGCGGCCATGCAGATTTCTCTGAGCCTGCTTGGGCTGGAGCGGTGGTTCGGCGGCGATCCCGCGGGCCTTGCCGAGCTGGTCCGCCTGGCTGACCGCAAGGGCGTCGAACAGGCGACCGTCGCCGACCACGTGGTGATGGGCGAGAACCTCGATGCCTATCCCTACGGCCCCTTCCCCGGCTCCAGCGACATGGCCTGGTTCGAGCCGATCGTGCAGCTCGCCGCCTTCGCCGCGGTGACCGAACGCATCCGCCTGGCGACCAGCATCATCATCGCCCCCCTGCGGCCGGCCGCCGTGCTGGCCAAGCAGGTGGCGACCCTGGACGTGCTCTCCCACGGTCGCGTGGACCTGGGAATCGGCGTCGGGTGGCAGAAGGAAGAATATGAGGCCTGCGGCGCGCCCTGGGAGGGCCGCTTCACCCTGCTGGAGGAGCAGGTGCGGGCGTGCCGGGCGCTCTGGAGCGAAGCCCCCGCGAGCTTTTCGGGCCGATTCGTGAACTTCGAGCGGGCCTATTCCCTGCCCTTCCCGGCCCAGGGCCGCGGCCTGCCGATCTGGTTCGGCCTTGGGCCCACCGGCCGCAACCTGCAACGCATCGCCGAGCTCGGCGACGGCTGGCTGCCGATGGAGCGCGACCCGGCGCTGCTGGCCGGCCCGCTCGGCGACATCAGAGCGGCCATGACAGCCTATGGCCGCGACCCAGGCGAGATGGGCATGCGGGCGACCTACCGCGTCGTCAGGGGATCCGACGGCCGCCCAGACCTGGGCGCCACCCTGGCCCAGACGCAGGCCTACGCCGAGGCCGGGGCGACTATCATGCGAGTCGAGCCGGGGGTCTTCTGCAAGAGCCTCGACGCCTTCGAGCCCTTCCTGGACCGGGTCCTCGCCGAGACCCGCTGACGCCTAAGGCGCGAAATCGTCGGTCACCCGCAGGCTGCGCGGCAGGATGGTGTCGAAGGCCGCGAAGGTCGGAGCCCGATAGACCGGCCGCGTAAACTCCAGGCTCGCGAAGCCGCCCGCCCGGTTGTGGTAGGCCGACGAGACAACCTTGCCGTCCTCCTGGTAGGTGATCTCCATGTCGTTGTTCACGCGCGTATAGCTGCGGTTCGATATGCCCGGTCGATCGGCGACCTGCCGCTCCACGAAGGCGTCGAACGCCTTGGAGTCCATCGGCGGACCGAAGGTGAGGCTCAGGACAGCCTGGCCGTCGAAGCTGGTGAAGCGCTTTTCCCGGGAATTGACCACCTTAGCCTTGGGCAACAGCAGGGCCGGATAGCCGGCGGTCCAGCCCCGCGCAGGATCGCCCATGGCCGCCCAACCGGCCGAGGACTTTGCATGGTCGGCCCGGCGACGCAGGATCGCCAGGTCCTCCTTCAGGATCAGGCCGTTGGCCTGGCGGCCCTGGGCGCCCTGCCATTCGGCGAGGGCCTGCCGCTGCAGCCAGCTCACCGGGCCTTCCTCCACATGGCTGAAGTCGGTGGGCGAGCCGTTCCACATCAAGATGTCGGAGAGCTCCACGGCGTCGACCGCGTTCACCGGCGCCAGCTCGCCCAGACCCGGCAGCGGGCCGGAGATGGCGGTGATCCGCATGGCGCTCTCGCCGATCTTGCGGCCGTCGTCATCGCTGAGGATCAGCCGCCCCATGCTCGGGGGGCCTGAGCCGGCCAGGTCGGCGCTGAGCGCCATCTTGCCGGAATTGAGCACGGCCGAGACCGCGCACTGGTTCTCCACGCACGACCCTTCGAGGGTGTCCGATCCGGAGCCGGGCGGCAGGGCGGCGAGCCAGCCGTTAATTTCGCTGTGGAAGGCGCTGTCGCCAGGGGTGATGGTCGCGTCGATCACGAACCGGGGCTGAACCCCCCCAATCAGGCTGACGGCTTCCGCGACGACCCGCAGCGAGCGCTCGGCCGTCTGCGCGCCCGCCTTGGGCGCCGGCGCGACGACCAGCGCCACCCCCAGCGCAGCCGCCACGCTCCAAATGGCCCGCACGCATCGCCTCCCGACTACTGTTTCCGAATTGAAATTATCACGGGGCGCAGACAGAACGAAGCTTTGCCGTCGGCGCTCAGTTGAGCCGGGTCTTCTTGGGCGGCTGCGGCGGGGCGGGCGGCAGGGGCGCCACCGGCACGCCGTCCTCCACCAGGCCCTTCACCTCCTCCGGCGTGGCCTGGCCGTAGATGCCCCGATCCTCCGCCTTGCCTTCGTGGATGGCGCGGGCTTCGGTGGCGAAGGTGTCGCCGACGTCGTCGAAGTTCGCCTCCACGTGCTGGCGCACGCGACGCATGGCCTCCATCATCATCTGACGTGGACTGGGCTCGGCGGCGACGTCGCGCTTCTTCGTCCCCGAAACGGCAGGCGCCATGATCTGCTTGCGCACCGCCAGCGAGCCGCAGACCGGGCATTCGACGAGTCCGCGCTCGGCCTGGTCCTCATAGTCCTGCGAGGAGCCGAACCAGCCTTCGAACGCGTGGTCGCGGTCGCAGTGGAGAGCGTAGCGGATCATGGTCCCGCAAACTCCCGGGCGTTGACAAGGTTCGGAATGGCCGCCCGCGCGCGGTCCACGGCCGTCAGGTCCAGATCGACGATGAGCACGCCCGGCTCGTCGTGGTCAAGCTTGCCCAGCACCTCGCCCCAGGGCGCGACGGCCAGGGTGCGGCCCCAGGTGCCGCGGCCGTCCTCATGCTGGCCGCCCTGGGCGGGGGCGAGCACGAAGGCGCCGTTCTCGATGGCGCGGGCGCGCAGCAGCACCTCCCAGTGCGCCTCGCCGGTGGGGCGGGTGAAGGCGGCCGGAACGGTCAGCACCTGGGCGCCGGCCCGCGAGAGGGCGCGGTAGAGGGCCGGAAAGCGCACGTCGTAGCAGACGGTGAGGCCGAGCCTGGCCCCGGCCGCCTCGGCGACCATGGCCCGATCGCCCGGCGCATAGGTCTCGGACTCGCGCGCCCGCTCGCCGTTCGGCAGGTCGACGTCGAACATGTGCAGCTTGTCATAGGTCGCGGTGATCGCGCCGTCGGGGGATATGAGAGCCGAGCGGTTGGCCGCCTGGCCGTCGTCGCGGCGCACCAGGGCCGAGCCCACCAGGATCCAGACGCCGAGCGCCTTGGCCTCAGCCTTGAGGCCGGCGACGACGGGATCGTCCTCGAGGCTGGTGAGCTGCGGCAGGAGGTCGGCCTTGCGGCGCTGGAGAAGGTTGGTCCCCTCGGGCGTGGCGATCAGGCGCGCTCCGCCGGCCGCCGCCTCGCGGACGAGCGGGGCCACGTGCGCCAGGGACGCGGCGTGGGTCGCCGGGGTCCTTGTCTGAACCAGGCCCACGCGCAGGGAGCCAGCGAAGTCATCCATATGATGTCATGTGCGACGGAACGCCGCCGGATCAAGCCTCAGCTTTAAGAAGCGGGTCGAGCCGGCCTTCGCGTTCCAGCGCCATCATGTCGTCGCAGCCCCCGATATGGCGCTCGCCGATGAAGATCTGGGGGAATGTCGCCCGGCCGGAGCGGCGCATCATTTCCTGCCGCTTGTCGGGGTCGAACCCCGCCTCGATCTCGGTGAACGGCACGCCCTTATCCTCCAGCAGCTCGACGGCGCGGATGCAATAGGGGCAGTACGGCCTTGTATAGATGGTGACCTGGGGCATGACCTCTCGAAACTAACGCTGAGTCGGAAGTCCTTCATATGGCGCGCATTTGCGCTTCTGGAACCCTGGCTACGACTGCGACATGGACGCGCGCCGCTCCGGCGGCCTTCAGCGCCCGCGCGCATGCCTCGGCGGTGGCGCCGGTGGTCAGGACGTCATCAATCAGCAGCACACGCTTGCCGGCCACCTGGCTGGCGCGGCCGCGGGGCACCGCGAAGGCGGCCGCCACGTTGCGACGCCGGCCGCCGGCGGACTTGCCGGCCTGGCTGGGCGTCGCACGCAAACGCACGAGGGCGTCGGGGACGTAGGCCAGGCCCGTCAGGCGCGCCAGCGGTCGGGCGATCTCCGCCGACTGGTTGAACCGCCGGCCCAGAAGGCGAAGGTGATGCAGCGGGGTCGGCGTGACGAGATCGGCGTCCTCCACCAGCGGCCAGGCGGCGCGGGAGATCCAGCGGGCCAGCATGGGCGCTAGGTCCAGCCGGTCCGCGTGCTTGAGCTTGAGGATCGGCTCGCGGGAGGTTTCGTCATAGAGGCAGGCGGCCCGCGCGCGGTCGAAGGCGCGCGGGCGGGCCATGCAGGCGGCGCACCGCACGCCCGGCCCCTGATCATATTCAAAGGGGACGCCGCAGCCGTCACAGACGGGCCCGTCGAGGAAGGTGATCTTCGACCAGACCTCCGCCGGCAGGCCGAGCCCGCCCTGCGCGGTCGATCCGTCGAGGGCGCGCGGCGGATAAAGCATGTCGAGAACCGCGCGGAACGCCGCTTGGGCGCGCGGACCGGGTTTCCACCGCGGCCCTGAGCCACCATCTTGCAGGCGCATGACCTTGCCCCCCCGCCTGTTCGACCGCGACCTTTTGCGAAAGCGCCTCGACCGCGCCGCGCGCGGGTTCGACGGCGCCGACTTCCTGAAGGCCCGCGCGGCGCAGGACCTCGTGGATCGCCTCGAGCCTATCCTGCGCGAATTTCCGGTGGCGGTCGACCTATCGGCGAGAACCGGCGCCTTCGCCCGCGCGATCGAGAGCAGCCCGGCCCGCGAACGCATCGGCCTGCTGATCGAGAGCGATCTTTCCGAAGCCATGCTGCGCGGCCGCCGCGGGCCGCGGCTTGTCCTGGACGAGGAGCGCCTGCCCTTCGCGCCCGGCTCGCTGGACCTGGTGGTCTCCACGCTCGGGCTGCACTGGACCAACGACGTGGTGGGCGCGCTGATCCAGGCGCGCATGGCGCTGAAACCGGACGGCCTGTTCATCGGCGCCTTCCTGGGCGGGGCCACCCTGACCGAGCTTCGCCAGTCCCTGCTGGCCGCCGAGGCCGAGCTGACCGGCGGGGCGGGCCAGCGGGTCTCGCCCTTCGCCGACCCCTATGACGCGGCGGGCCTCCTGCAGCGCGCCGGCTTCGCTTTGCCGGTGGCGGACGTGGACCGGGTAGTGGTGCGCTACGCCCATCCCCTGCGCCTGCTCGCCGACCTGCGCCAGATGGGCGAGACGAACGTCCTGGCCGAACGCCATCCGCGGGCGCTCACCCGCGCCGTCCTGAGCCGGGCCACGCAGGTCTACGCCGAGCGGTTCGGGAACGGAGACGGGCGGGTCCCGGCGACCTTCGAAATCATCACCCTGACCGGCTGGGCGCCGCACGAGGGCCAGCAGAAACCGTTGGCGCCGGGCTCGGCGAAGATGCGGCTGGCGGACGCCCTGGGAACGACCGAGGTCAAGGTCCCCCGCGGCGACGCCACGTGATCACCCCGCCGCATATCGAGACCTTCATCTCCATCGTCGTCGGCCTCGCCCTGTCGGATGTGGCGCACAGCCTGCATCGGCTGCTCCGCGCCGGCCCGCGGGTGCGGTGGGACCTGTTGACCCCCATGGCGGCGCTGCTGGTCACGAGCTCGGTGGTGAACACCTGGTGGACCATCGACCTGGTCTTCTCCCACGCCGTGACCTTCGCGGCCTTCCTGCCCAACCTTGGCAGCCTGATCCTGCTCTTCCTGCTCGCCTCGGCGACCCTGCCCGATGCGGTCCCGGATGAAGGCCTGGATCTGAAGACCTACTACCTGGACAACCGGACCTATTTCTGGGGCCTGTTCGCCCTGTGGATCACGGCCCTCGTCGTCAATGAGGCGCTGATTTCGTCCGCCCAGGGCCGCTCGCCCGCCGAGATCCTGACGGCCACCTGGCGGAACCTGGTGTTCGTGCCGGTCTTCACGCTTCTGATGTGGACCCGCCGGCGATGGGTGCATGGCGCCGTGCTGGTCTTTTGTCTGGTGGTGATCGTCGGCTCGTGGGCGTTCAACAGCGCCGGAACCCCCCGCCCCAAAGGCGAGGGCCCCGCGGCGCGGGCGGCCGGCGCCCCGGTCACGAAATAGGCCGTACGCGATCTAGCCGCGCGCGTGCTGCAGGAACTGGTGCACGAAGGCGATCGCCATGCTGCCCTCGCCCACCGCCGCCGCGACGCGCTTGACGGGGCTGAGCCGCACGTCGCCGCAAGCGAAGACGCCCGGGATGCTGGTCTCCAGCAGGTAGGGATCGCGGGTCAGCGACCAGCGTCCGGCCTTCACGACGTCATCGCCGGTGAGCACATAGCCCCGCCCGTCCCGCGCGACCGCATCCGGCAGCCAGCCGGTCTCGGCGTCGGCGCCGATGAAGACGAAAAGGCCGTCGCACGCCGAACGGCGGGTCGATCCCGCGGCGGCGTCAAGAATATCGATCGCCGTCAGGTTCGCCTCGCCATGGGCGGCCGTGACTTCCGAGCGCAGCAGGACGGCGATGTTCGACTTGGTGCGCAACTGGTCGATGAGGTACTGCGACATGGTCTTCTCAAGCCCGTCCCCGCGCACCACGAGCGTCACGCTGCGCGCATGGTTTGCGAAGTTGAGCGCCGCCTGGCCGGCCGAATTGCCCGCGCCGATGAGGTGCAGGTCCAGGCCGTTAGTCGCCCCGGCTTCGCTGCGGGCCGCACCGTAATAGACGCCCTTGCCGATCAATCGCTCGAAGCCCTCGATGTCGAGGCGCCGCCATGAGACGCCGGTGGCCAGGACCACCGTTCGCGCCCTGATGACCTCGTCGCCGTCGAGGACGACTTCCCGGGTCGCCGGGTCGATCTGGCGGACGGAACGCGTCACCAGGATCTCGGCGCCGAGCCGGCGCGCCTGCTGCAGCGCGCGGCTCGCCAGCTCGTCGCCCGACACGCCGTTAGGGAAGCCGAGATAGTTCTCGATCCGCGACGAGGTTCCGGCCTGGCCGCCCGGCGCCTCGCGCTCGACCACGATGGTCCGCAGGCCCTCGGAGGCGCCGTAGACGGCCGCCGCCATGCCCGCCGGACCGCCGCCGATGATCACGACGTCGCAATCGTGCTCGCGCGGGCTGGTCTGCAGGCCGAGCAGGCGCGCGACCTGGCGATCGGACGGCCGCGTCACGACCCGCCCGTCGGCCAGCCGCAGCGCCGGGCAGTCCTCGTCGGCTGGCGGGGGGCCGGGCCAGGCGGCCGCGAGCTGCGGCGCATCCGGCGTCAGCCACTCGAAACTGATGTGGTTGCGATCGAGGAAGCGGCGCAGGCCGCCGCAGGCGCCGTCCCAGCGGTGGCCGACAATGACGACCCGCGCCTTGGGCGGTTCGGCCGTGATGCTTTGCAGCCCGCCCATGCGCTCCCGCGCCAGGGCGCCCATCGCCGTCGCGAGCTCGGGCGAGGCGGCCGCGACGGTGTAGTAGTCACGCGCCGACACTCTCATCACGCGTGAGGGCTCGACCGCGCGATAGCCGCCCGGAAACGGCGTGCCCAGGGCGAGCGGAACCTCGCCGAAGATCGCCCCCGGCATGCGCCAGCCCAGATGGCGCTCGATTCCGTCGATGGTCTTGAAGACCTCGATCTTGCCGGCCAGCACCGCGTATAGCGCCCGCTCGCCGCCCTCGGGCACGGCGAGCTCTCCGGCCGCAAGGTGGATGTCGGCGGCGGTCCGCGCGAGATGCTCGAGCTCCGCCGCCGCCAGCGTCGAGAACAATGGCGCGGCCGAAATCTCGTCGATCGACAACATGACGCGCCAGCTGCTCCGTAGGGCGACCTGCCTGGCTTCAGCATTGGCGCATTCGAACGCCTGCGCAAATCGCCGTCGCCATCGGCTCCCGCCATGACATTGACCTGTCGTTCGGCGATGTGTGAACAGGGGAGCCGGACGGCGGGCAAGGGTGCGTGGACATGGCGCTTGAAGTGATTGGTTCAGGACTGGGCCGGACGGGCACGAAGTCCTTGCAGACGGCCCTGAACATGCTGGGCGCGGGACCATGCCATCACATGGTGGAGGTCTTCCAGAACCCGCAGACCATCCCCCTGTGGGTGGAAGCCGGGAACGGGCGACCCGACTGGGACGCGATCTTCGCGGGCTACCGGTCGGCGGTGGACTACCCCAGCGCGGCCTACTGGCGGCAGTTGGCCGACCACTATCCCGAGGCGAAGGTCCTCCACACCGTGCGCGACCCGGAGGCCTGGTTCAAATCCACCCAGGCCACGATCTTCGCGCCGAACGGCCAGGCGGCGACGGCGATCGAAACCGGCGAGGGGCCGATGGCGCCGTTCTTCCGCAGTTTCGCCGGCGACTTCATCGGCCGGCTGCACGACCACGCCTTCCTCATCGACTATTTCCATCGCCACACGGCGGCGGTGAAGGCGGCGATCACGCCCGAACGCCTGCTGGTCTACGAGGCCGGCCAGGGGTGGGAGCCCCTGTGCCGGTTTCTGGGCGTGGCGCAGCCCGAGGCGCCCTACCCCTCGGAGAACAGCACCGCCGAGTTCATCAGCCGCGAGACGCAGCGGCCGCAAGCGCAGCCCTGACCCCCGGAAGCCGATTCTCGTCAGGCGGCGTTCACGCCTCGGCGGATCAGGTCGGCGGCCTTTTCGGCCACCATCATCGCCGGGGCGTTGGTGTTGGCCGAGGGCATCACCGGCATGATCGAGGCGTCGGCCACCCGCAGGCCGCGGACCCCGCGCACGAGAAGCTGCGGGTCCACCACCGATTGGGCGTCCGCGCCCATGCGGCAGGTGCCGACCGGGTGGAAGCCGATATTGGAGTAGGTGCGGATCATGCTCTCCCACTCGGCGTCGTCCTTGGGGCGAGCGGCCGGCAGGTTGCGACCCTTCACGTGCTTGGCGAAGGCGGGCGCGTCGAAGATCTGTTCGACCCGCTTGGCGCCGGCGATCATGGCGGCGATGTCTTCGGGATGGCCCAGCAGCCGGTGATCGATCACCGGCTTATCGGCCGCGTCCAGGCTCCGCAGGCGGATCTCGCCGCGGCTCTTCGGCGAGACGTTGGTGAACACCGTGACGCCCGGCCGCTTGTGCATGGACCGCTTGACCACGTCGGTGCAGATCGGACCGAACGACAGCTTGACGTCGGGATGCTCCAGCTCCGGCCGCGACCGCAGGAACGCCATGGCGTGGATCGGCGTGGCGGTCATCACCCCCCTGCGGGCGAGGAGGTAGCTGGCCAGGTGCCCGGCCATGTGCGCCGGCCCCATCATGGAATTATAGGTGGGCGTATCCACGAGGCGGCTCGACGGGAAGCTCGCATGCTCCTGAAGATTGCGGCCGACTTCGGGTGCGTCCTGGCGAACCTCGACGCCCATGGCCTGCAGATGCGCCCCCGGCCCGACCCCTGAGCGCATCAGGATCGCAGGCGACATCAGGGCCCCAGCGGTGAGGATCACCTCCCGGTTGGCCTGGAAGTCGCGCGGCTGGCCGTTCACGAGCACGCGCACGCCGCTCGCCCGGTCGCCGTCGAAGAGGACCCGGTCGGCGATGGCGCCCGTGACGACGGTCAGGTTGGAGCGGCTCATGGCCGGCTCGAGGTAGCCTCGCGAGGCGCTCCACCGCTCGCCCTTGCGCTGGGTCGCCAGGTTGACGAAGACGCCGTCGACGTCGCCGGCGCAGTAGTCCTCCACCCCGCGCAACCCGCTCTCGACGCAGGCCTGGACGAAGGAGTCCGCCAGGGGGTGCTTGATCCGCAGGGGGGAGACCGAGAGCGGGCCGCCCCGGCCATGGCTGGGCGACGGCGCGCCCTGATAGTCCTCCGCGCGCAGGAAATAGGGCAGGACGTCGTCCCACGACCAACCCGTGCAGCCGGCGGCCGCCCAGTCGTCGTAGTCGTGCCGGGCGCCGCGGATATAGACCATGCCGTTGATAGCCGAGCCGCCGCCCAGGGTGCGGCCGGAGTTCCACATCCCGCTGCGCCCGTTGATCGAGGGGTCGGGTTCGGTCACGTGCATCCAGTCGACCTGCGGATTGCCCATGAGCTTGTAGGAGCCGGTCGGCATGCGGAACAGGAAGCCGCGGCTGGGCGGGCCGGCCTCGATCAGCACGACGGAGGTGTTCTTGTCCTCGGTCAGGCGGTTGGCCAGGACGCAGCCCGCGCTGCCGCCTCCGATGATGATGTAGTCGGCGACGTTCACGCCTGATCCTCCGCTGTATCGCGCCGCTCGAAGGCCGTCGCGTTTCCCAGATACCTACGCAGAGTTCGAAATCGCATCAACTCGTTCGCAGAATCGGCGCGAACCGAGGGGCCTCAGATCAGGTCGCGCAGCCAGGCCACCAGCGGGGCGTCGGCCGGGGGCATGGGATAGTCGGAGAGCCGGGCCGGCTTCACCCAGGCCAGCGCCTTGTGCTCGTGCGCCGTCACGGTCCCCGTCCAGCGGCGGACGAGATAGAGCGGCATCAGCAGGTGAAACGTCTCATAGGCGTGGCTGGCGAAGACGAAGGGGGCCAGGCACGCCTCGGTGACGGCGATCCCCAGTTCCTCCTGCAACTCGCGGATCAGGCACGCCTCGGGGGATTCGCCCGCCTCGACCTTGCCGCCGGGGAACTCCCACAGGCCCGCCAGCACCTTGCCGTCCGGGCGCTGGCAGATCAGCACGCGGCCGTCCGCATCCACCAGGGCGGCGGCGGCGACCAGCAGCATGGGAAGCGGGGCGTCGGACATCAGACGGGGATGGCGGCTGGCACGCTCAAATGCAACAGCGGCCCCGGGAACCGGCGAGCTTGACCGCCAAATCCCCGCCACAACTTGACTTTTGGCGTCACATGCCCGATGTGAGCGCCGTGCCTCGAAGGGGCGCTATTGGCGCTCCAGCCGCGTGAGGGCTTCCATACCTTGGAAGGCCTGCCTGTCGAGCGCCCTGAATTCCATCGATTCGCCCGGCACGCGCGGCGCTTCCCCTCTTCCCCGCGCTTTACGCGAGACGCCGCTGGCGCTCGTGACCGGGCGCACATGCGAAAGACTATCCCTTGACCCAATTTACCGAGCTTGGCCTCGAAAAGGCGCTGCTCAAGGCCCTGGCCGAAAAGGGCTATGACAAGCCCACTCCGATCCAGGTCCAGGCCATCCCCGGCGTCCTCGAAGGCCGCGACCTGCTGGGCGTCGCCCAGACCGGCACCGGCAAGACCGCCGCCTTCGCCCTGCCGATCCTGCAAAGGCTGGCCGCCGACCGCAAGCCCGCGCCCCGGCGCGGCTGCCGCGTGCTGGTGCTGGCCCCGACCCGCGAACTCGCCACCCAGATCGGCGAGAGCTTCAAGACCTATGGCCGCCACCTCGGCCTCTCCACCGCCGTGATCTTCGGCGGGGTGAAGTACGGCGCGCAGATCAAGGCCCTGGCGGCCGGGATCGACGTGCTGGTGGCCACGCCCGGACGCCTGCTCGACCACATGCAGGAGAAGATGGCGGTCCTGAACCAGACCGAGGTCTTCGTGCTGGACGAGGCCGACCAGATGCTCGACCTCGGCTTCCTTGTGCCGATCCGCAAGATCGTCGCCCAGCTGCCCAAGGAACGTCAGAGCCTGTTCTTCTCGGCCACCATGCCGAGCGAAATCGGCAAGCTGGCGGGCGAATTGCTGCGCAATCCGCTGAAGGTCTCGGTCGCCCCGCAGGGCACCACGGCCGAACGCGTGAACCAGCAGGTGCTGTACATCGAGACCGCCCGCAAGCGGGCCCTGCTGGTCGAGCTGTTCGACGAGGCGGGCTTCAGCCGCGTGCTGGTGTTCACCCGCACCAAGCGCGGCGCCGACCGCGTCGCCCGCTCCCTGGAGCAGGCCGGCGTCGAGGCCGCCTCGATCCACGGCGACAAGAGCCAGGGCCAGCGCGAGCGCGCCCTCGCCTCCTTCAAGGCCGGCCAGGTCCGCGCCCTGGTGGCCACCGACATCGCCGCCCGGGGCATCGACATCGACAGCGTCACCCACGTGATCCAGTACGAACTGCCCAACGTGCCGGAAGCCTATGTCCACCGGATCGGGCGCACCGCCCGGGCCGGCGCCAAGGGCAGCGCCGTGGCCTTCTGCGCCGATGACGAACGCAACCTGCTACGCGACATCCAGAAGGTGACGCGCCAGGACATCCCGTCCTTCGACCGCCGCAACGACCGCGCCCTCGGCGCGGCCAGCGCGGCCATGCCGGAACCGGCCGGGCTGAAGCCTGAGCGCACCGAACGCTCGGCCCAGCCGAAGCGGGGCGGTGGCGGTGGCGGCGGTCAAAAGCAGCCGCAGCGTCGCAAGCGCCGTGGCGGCGGCGGCGCGCCGGGCGGTGAGGCCAAGCCGGCCGCCGCGGCGTTCCGCGGTCCCAAGCGCGAGGGCGGCGCCAAGCCCCCCGCACGCACGGGCGTCTGGTCGAACCGGTAGTCCTCTTTCCTCCCCCCTCGCAGGCGAGGAACTTGGGGCCTAGCTTCGATAGTCCCCGTTGATCTCGATGTAGCGCTTGGTCAGGTCGCAGGTCCACATGGTGGCCGAGGCCCGACCGACGCCCACGTCGACGCTGACCTCCAGCTCCTGGCGCTTCATGTAGGCGCTCATCTTGGCCTCGTCATAGGTGGGCGAGACGAGGCCGTCGTGGGCGGCCCAAAGGTCGCCGAAGCGCACGCTCATGCGGTCGCGGTCCACCGGCTCGTCGGCGCGGCCCACCGCCATGACGATCCGGCCCCAGTTGGCGTCCTCGCCGGCGAAGGCGGTCTTGACCAGCGGGCTTTCGGCGATGGTCCGCGCGATCTTGCGGGCCGAGGCCTGGCTCTCCGCGCCCCCCACGGTGATCTTCACGAACTTCGTGGCCCCCTCCCCGTCGCGAACGAGCTGGAGGGCGAGGTCGAGCAGCACGGCCTCAAGCTTCAGGCGGAAATCGGCCAGCCGCCGGTCGCCCGCACGGCTGATCCGCGGCGCCCCGGACTGGCCGGTGGCGAACAGCAGCAAGGTGTCATTGGTCGACCGGTCGCCGTCCACCGTCACCGAGTTGAAGGTGGCGCGGGTGTAGAGCGTCAGGAGCGCCTGCAGGGCGGCCGGCGCGATCGCCGCGTCCGTGGCGACGAAGGCCAACATCGTGGCCATGTCCGGCGCGATCATGCCCGAGCCCTTGGCGATGCCGGCGATGCGGACGGGCACGCCGTCGATCTCCGCCACGGCCGTGGCGCCCTTGGCGAAGGTGTCGGTGGTCATGATCGCCTGCGCCGCCCCCGCCCAGCCGTCCGGCGTCAGGCGGGACTCCACCTCCGGCAGGCGGTGGCTGATCTTGGCGTCGTCGAGGAGCACCCCGATCACGCCGGTGGAGGCGGTCATGACGTCCCGCTGGCGGCAGCCCATCCGCTTGGCCGCGGTCGAGGCGACCCGGCGCACGGCGTCCGCGCCGGGCTTGCCGGTGAAGGAGTTGGCGCAGCCGGCGTTGACCACCAGGGCGCGCACGTCCTCGCCCTTCGAGGCGGCCAGCTGGCGCTTGCACCAGTCCACGGGGGCCGAGCCCACGCCATGGCGCGTGAACACGCCGGCGGCCGTAGTCCCGGGCGCGAAGGTCATCAACAGGAGGTCTTCGCGCACATGCTTGTAGAAACCCGCGCGGCCGGTCGCGAGCTCGACTCCCTGCACCGGGGCGATCTTCGGGAACGGGACGGCGAGCGGCGAGACCAGCATGGCCTTGCCGCCGGCCGGGGCGGCGGGCGCAGCCGGCATGGGCGTGTTGAAGGCGCGGCTGCGCTTGTCGGCGCGCTTCAGAGCGGCGCGCTTGAGCGCGCTGGCCAGCGGGTCGAGGGCCCGCTCCAGGGTCTGACCCATGGCCTCGACCGGCTTGACGGCGGCCTCAAGGGCCTTGGCGCCCGTGCGCTTGGCGCGGTCCGCGGCGTCGGCTTTGGAAGCGTCGACCTTGGCGGCGGGGGACTTGCTCGTCGGCTTCCGGGTCATTGGCGCAGGCCGTTCGGAGTGGGTTCGGAACTTTTGGCGACTGGAACGGCCGCAGGCGTCGGGGCGGCGCCAGACGGCTGAGCGGCGGCGGGCGGGGCGCTGGCGGGCTCCTTCGGCTGGCCGGGCGTCGGCGGCTGGGGCGGCAGCAGGGACTGGATCTTGGCCCGGCCGCGCAGCTTCTCCAGCAGATCGCGGATCTGGTCGTAGGTCAGGAACCGCACGATCTGCGGGCGCGCCGAGTCCAGGGTGATCGGCTGTTCCAGGCGCCGGTCCTCGACCTTCATCAGCGCCCAGCCGCCCTCCACCTGCACCGGCCCCACGATGTCGCCGACCTTGGCGGCCTTCAGGGCCTCGGCGTAGGCCTCGGGCATGACGTCGGTGGTGAAATAGCCGAGATCCCCGCCGTTGAAACGGGTGGCGGCGTCGATCGAGCGCTCCATGGCCAGGGCGTCAAAGGCGGCGCCGGCGGACAGCAACTTCTTGACCGCGTCTGCGTCGGCCAGGGTCGCCAGCACGATCTGGCGGGCGCGGATCTGCTCGGACTGCTTGGCGAGCTTGCGCTGCTCGGCATAGAGGCCGCGCACGGCGTTCTCATTCACCGCCCCGGAGACGACGCTCTCCACCAGCATGTCGCCCAGGATCTGCTCGCGCGCGGCGGCCAGGCGCCGCTGGGCGGCGGGGTCGCGGTCGAGCTTGCGCTTCACCGCTTCGGCGGCCAGCAGCCGGCGGTCGACGACCTGGTCCATCATCTTGCGGAAGAGGTCGGAGGAGGCGTCCAGGGGCTCGCCCTGGCCGATCAGGCCCTGGGCCACCGCCTCGCGCTTCACGTCGGACGCCCAGACGGTCTTGCCGTCCACCTTGGCCACAGCCTGGTCGCCGGGCTGGGGCGGGCGATCGGCCCCGCCGCGATCGCCGCACGCGCCCAGCGCCAGGAGGCCGAAAGCCAGCGCCGCGCCCGCTGCCCAGGTCCGTTTCGGCGTAAGGCCCGGCATCCGTGATCCTCGCAAGCGGCTTGTGGCGCGGGCTGTCCCTAGCCATTTAAGCGGCCAGATGCAAAGGTTGAGCCCGTTCCAGGGCCGGCCTCGCCACCCTGTCGGCGTTCAGAAGAGAGCCCCTGCCATGCGCGAAGCCGTCATCGTCTCCTATGCCCGTACGGGCCTCGCCAAGTCGACCCGCGGCGGCTTCAACATGACGCCCGCCGTCACCATGGCGGCCCACGCCCTGAAGCACGCGGTGCAACGCTCCGGCGTGGCGCCCGAGGAGGTCGAGGACTTCTACCTGGGCAATGTGAAGCACGGCGCGCAGAACCTGGGCCGCCAGGCGGTGCTGCTGGCGGGCCTGCCGGTGACGACCTCGGGCGCGACCTTGAACCGCTTCTGCTCCTCGGGTCTCAACACCGTGGCGGTGATGGCCAACGCCATCCGCAACGACGACGTGCCGATCGCGGCGGCCGGCGGGGTCGAAAGCCTGACCTTCGAAAGCGGCGGCGCAGGCCCGATCGAGAACTACGACCCGAAGCTGACCGAGATGCATCCGGCGGTGTTCATGGCGATGATCGAGACCGCCGACATCGTCGCCCAGCGCTATGGCGTCAGCCGCGAGGTGCAGGACGAATACGCCCTGGAATCCCAGAAGCGCACCGCCGCGGCCCAGGCGGCCGGCAAGTTCAACGACGAGATCGTCCCGCTCGCGACCAAGATGAAGGTGGTCGACAAGGAGACCAAGGCCGAGAGCCTGGTCGACTACGTGGTCGACCGCGACGAGTGCAACCGGGCGGACACCACGCTGGAGGGCCTGGCCAAGCTGCAGCCCGTGCGCGGGCCAGGCAATTTCGTCACCGCCGGCAACGCCTCGCAACTGTCGGATGGCGCCGGCGCCCTGGTGATGATGGAGGCCAAGGAGGCCGAGCGGCGGGGCTTGAAGCCCCTGGGCGCCTTCCGCGGCTGGGCCGTGGCCGGCTGCGAGCCCGACGAGATGGGCATCGGGCCGGTGTTCGCCGTGCCGCGGCTCCTGCAGCGCCACGGCCTCAAGGTCTCCGACATCGACCTTTGGGAGCTGAACGAGGCCTTCGCCTCCCAGGCGGTCTATTGCCGCGACCGGCTGGAGCTCGACCCGGCCAAGCTGAACGTCAACGGCGGCTCGATCTCCATCGGCCACCCCTTCGGCATGACCGGCTCGCGCCTGGCCGGGCACATCCTGCTGGAAGGCAAGCGCCGAGGCGCCAAGCGCGCGGTGGTGACCATGTGCATCGGCGCCGGCATGGGCGCGGCGGGGCTGTTCGAGATCTACTAGGGCCGCGCCGGGCCGGAGACACTCCCGCAGTATGGAGCGGCTCGCCAGCGCCCGGATCGTCATGTGGGAGGGCGGCGGCCTTTGGATCGTCGACGCCACGCCCGAGAAGACTCGGGTTTCAAAGCGCACGGACGCGCACGCGCACCACGCGATTCAGGTGACCATCGGGCTTGGCGGCCGGTTCCGGCTCGACGCGGACGAAGCCCATGTTGGCGGCGACGCCGTCGCCGTCGCGGCCGACGCCTCTCATGTCTTTGAGGCGGAGGGCCTGATCGCGCTGCTGTTCGTCGAACCGGAGTCTCGGCTGGGCCGGGCCGTGGCGAGCGCAGTCTTTCGCGGGCCGGCGTTGGCCAGCGTCGCCGAGGATCGAATTGGTGATTTCCGCGAGTGCGTCATAGCGGCGTACCGCGCGCCCGTCAGAGATGATGCGGCCCTGGAGGCGCTGGGCCGCGACCTGACCCGCCGATTGGCCGGCGCGGGAAGCGCCCATCCCCCTGACCTGCGTGTGCGCCGGATGATCGCCTGGGCGGCCGAGCATATCGAGGCGCCGATCAGCCTGTCCGACGCGGCGGCCGTCAGCGACCTGTCGCCTGGACGCCTGAGGCACTTGTTCGTCCAGGAGACCGGCCTCGCCTTCAAGACCTATTTGCTATGGCTGCGCCTGGTGCGGGCCGTCGAGCGCGCGGCGGCCGGCGCCTCCCTTACCGAAGCCGCTTACGAGGCCGGCTTTGCCGACTCGGCGCACTTCAGCCGAACCTTTCGGCGGATGTTCGGCGTCGCCCCCGCCGCGCTGCGAATGACATAGCCCTTCCGTTCAAGTCCGCACGCTGCGCCCGCTCTAAACCCTGGTCATCGCCCACGGGAAACCAGGAGGGCCCACCGGAAACCAGGAGGTTCCAATGACCGACCAATGCAAATGCCAACCCTGCGCCTGCGCCCCGACCTGCGCGTGCAAGACCAATGGGTCGTGCCAGTGCGGCGCGGCTTGCGCATGCGCGCCGCAAGCTGCGCCCACGCCCGCCACCTGCGACGCGGCCTGAGATCCCGGCCGCCAGCCGCCCCTGCGCCGTCCCGGTTCAGGGGCGGTTTGCGGGGGCGACGCTGCTAGTCGAAGCACACCGGCGCGCCGCCCGATCACGCCGCTTCGTGGCGCAGGATCTCCGCCAGGGCGTGCGGTCGCGTGGTCATCGCCTGGTGACCCGCGTCGATGCGGACCTGTCGGTCCGTCCTGAAGCGTTGGGCGAATTTCTCCTGCCATCCGGCGGGAATGATGTTGTCGCGCAGGCAGATGACGAAGGTCGCCGGCACGTCGGCCAGGTGATCGAGCCGCCAATCGGTGAGGGTGTAGGTCTGTGCAGGCCAGGCGTCCTGGCCGAGCTTGGCCATGAACGAGGCGCTGAGCGCCGCATCCATGTCATTGCAGAACATCAGCGGGAAGCCCGCCGTCGCGATGTCCGTGGTGCTGGGATCGAAGGGCCAGCCGACCTCGTCCTCGCTGCCGCCATGCACGCTGGTTCCCATCATGTCCTGCACGGTCTGTCCGAGCAGCGGGATGGAGCATGAGACATGGACCACCCGCTTAAAGAGGCGCGGTTGCAGCTCGACCATGAAGGCCGCCGCCTGTCCGCCCTGCGAGTGCGGAACGAGGATCACGTCCTTCATTCCGGCGTCTTCGATGTCGGCGACGAGTTCCCGCGCGACATCCTGCATGGTGAGGTGCTCGGTCTGACGATCGCGCTTGCGGCCGCACCCGGGCGCGTCCAGGGCCAGGGCCCGGCCGAAACCGCCATGGGTCTGGCGGTCCAGGGCGGTGATGGTTTCGTCCCAGACCCAGCCGCCTTGACCTCCGCCGTGAAGGAAAACGTAATCCGCCTGCCCGTTCATCCGCGCCTCCCAGGTTTCCGGCGTCCCGCCACGCTCTCCGGCTTGGCGACGACAGCATAGCGCTACACATCGACCGAACCGGCGCCCAGTTTACAACCGCAAGCTTCGGCGAGCGGCGGGGTCTGATTTGGGGCCACGACCTTCAAATGCGGTCGCAATCCCGGCCAGCGCCATTGATGATGGATATCGCGTAGCTCACAAAAATGAGGCTCGAGGCTGCGCAACGAGGGCGGCTGGCTCCGCATCCGTCGCCGAGCCAGGGAGAAGTAGACTTGAAGATGGAACGGCAGAAGGAACTGGATCTCCGCGGCAAGGTCGTGGTGATCACCGGCGCCAGCCGGGGCATGGGCAAGCAGGCGGCGCTGAGCTTCGCGCGGCGCGGCGCCAATGTGGTGATCGCGGCCCGGACGGTGGAGCCGGACGACGCGCTCCCCGGCTCGCTGGGCGAGACCCTGAAGCAGGTCGAGGCGCTGGGCGCGGGCGTCCTGGCCGTGCAGACCGACCTGGCCAAGGCAGCCGATCTGGAGCGCCTGGTGGCGGCGGCCGTCGAGCGCTTCGGCGGGATCGACATCCTGATCAACAACGCGGCGGCGACGACCGGCGAGATGTGGGCCAAGCGCTTCCTGGAGCTGACGCGGGAAGAGTGGCTCTACCAGTTCGACGTGAACACCCACGCGCCCTTCACGCTGATGCAGCTCGTCGCGCCGATCATGGAAGCCCGCGGCGGCGGCCGCATCATCAACATCACCACCGGCAGCGCCGAGTCGCTGCGCCTGACCGAGGAGCCGCGCGCGGCGGAGGCGGTGGGCGGCTTCAACCTGACGGTGCCGGGCTATTTCGCGAGCAAGCGGGCGCTGGACCGCCTCGCCAACGTCGTCGCCCCCGAATTGGCGCGGCTCAACATCGCGGTCATCGGCTTGCACCCCGGCCTCGTGCAGACCGAGCTCGTCGACATCCGGGTGAAGGAGCAGGGCCTCGACAACTCGACGGCGGTGCCCATGGGGGTGCCGGCCCGGATGATGGTCTATTTCGCCGCCTGCGAGAAACCGGACGAGTATTCGGGACGCATCTTCTTCGCCGAGCGGGAGATGGCGGCCATGGGTATCGAGCTCGATACGTGATGCGGCGGTTAAGGCGCGGATGGAGGACGCCGGCGTGGGCAAGGTGAACCTGTCGCGACGGGGCACGATCATCGGGGCGGGCGCTGGTCTCCTGGCCGCCGGCCTCGCCCAACCCGCCTTCGCCGCGTCGAAAAAGGATTCAAAGGGAATCGCAAACATGACGACGGACCTGACCGGCGGGCTCGACCCGGCGCGCGAATATGTGATGACCGAGCGCAAGGTCGAGGACGGCCTGCAGGAGGGCGTGAACTGGTGGCTGTGGGACGACGCCGGCGCGTTCGGCATGCCGCGCCTGGCCGTGGAATTTGTCTCGCCCGAGTGGGACACCCACCAGATCCAGCTCAACCTCTTCGAGCCGAACGGCCACGTCCTGCGCAACTGGGCGGACTACCCGGCCCAGCCGGTTATCGGTCCGTCCGGCAAGGCCACCCATTTCGGCGCCGGCCCGCTGTCGTTCGACTGCATCGAGCCCTTCCGCCGCTATCGCGCCCAGTTCGACGGCGACGCCATGAGCGGGACCTTCGACGAGGCGGCCCGCCCCGGCTTCAAATCCGACAAGCGCGAGCCGCTGAAGTTCGTCATCGACTGCGAGACCGCGGTCCCGCCCTGGGTGCAGGGCACGATGTCCACCGACGCAGCAAAGCGGATGGCGGAAAAGACCGTCGAGGGCGAGTTCATGGGCGGCGAGCGGCTGGAGCAGCTCTGCCGCGTCTCGGGCAAGATCACATTCAGCGGCAAGGAGCGCGCCTTCAAAGGCGGCGCCTTGCGGATCCGCCGCCGGGGGGTGCGCAAGATCACCGGCTTCTGGGGCCACTGCTGGCAATCGGCGGTGTTCCCGAGCGGCAAGGCCTTCGGCTACATCGCCTATCCGCCGCGGCCCGACGGCAAGCCGTCCTACAACGAGGGTTTCGTCTTCCTGGGCGAGGGCGAGCTGATCCCGGCCCGCGTGGCTGAGGCGCCGTGGCTCACGCACATCCAGTTCAAGGGCGAGGACGTCAGCCTCGTTCTCGAGACGGCCGATGGGACCCGTTATCGTATCGGCGGCGAATCCGCCGGCGGCCTGCCGAGCATCAGCACCATCGCCAGCGGCTTCCCGCCGCTGCTGCAGTCGATCGTCCGCTATCGCTGGGACGGCGAGGAAGCCTTCGGGATGATGGAGCGCTCCAACCTGCCCGAGAAGGTCAAGCTGCCCGCCTGAACGTCCGCGCCGGCTAGAGGGCCAGGCCAGGGATGACCTGCGCCCGGACCCTTTCGAGGTCGTCGCCCTCCAGGGTGATGATCTTGCGGGTGTTGAGGTCGAAGCTGACGGTGACCGAGTCGGCCATGCACCAGGGCTCGCCTGTCTCCGCGTCGAGCGCCCAGTAGACCAGGTTGCGGACCTTGGGCCCCACGCTCGCCCAGCCGGCGCGCACCTCGATGCGGTCACCGACGCTCGGCCATCCGAAATAGACCAGCCGGTACTCCACCGCCGCGCCGCCGATTCCGGATTTCGGATCAAAGGTCTTCTTATCTTCCGGGCCGCGCCGGCCCAGGTGCACGGCGCCGTCGAGGAGCCGCGACAGGAAGGCGTCGGGGCGCATGCGGCCGAACACGTCGCATTCACCCAGCTGGACGACGCCAAGCGTCGTCTGGGGCAGACCAAGGTCCAGGGCGCGCGCCCGGCTGATCGCCTGCGGGGTCACCGGCTCCAGGCTGCAGCTGCGGGCGGCCGCCGTCGAGGGTATCTCGACCATGAGGTTCTGGGCGCGCGCCCTCGCCTCCACAGGCCACGGCCGCGCCTCGCCGGTGCGGGCGTCCACGTGCTCTGCGACGAGCTGGTAGGTGGCGGCCAGCGCGCCGTCGGCATGATGCAGCAGCATCAGGAAGCGGCCGTCGCTCTCGCCCATCTGGACGACGCCGCCGGTCATGTGGAGCGGGGCGCCGAGCCGCGCCTCACGCAGGTAGCGGATATGCTGGTCGCGCAGGATGAGCGTGGTTTCCGTTCCTGGCCGGAACACGCCGGGCAAGCCCAGCCTCGCCGCCAGGCCCCCCAGGGCCTCGGTCGCCTTGGCCAGGTAGAAGGCGACGTTCATGTGACCCATCTGGTCGCATTCCCACGGCTGAACGCCGCCTCGCCAGATCTCCACGCCGATATCGTTCAAGGCTCGCTCCGTAGTCTCTGTTGGTATCGATGCGCCCGGCGTCCGCCCGTTAGCGAAAACGCGGCAGCCTCAATGCAGGCCGTCCTGTAGCAGGCGCACGAGGCTGGGGGTCTCGCGCGTGTGGACGTCGGCGACGCGCCACCGCCCGTGGCTGGCGACGAGGTCGAGGCTCATCACCCGCGTTTCCGAGGGAAAGCGCAGGGTGACGTTCGCGCGGGCCTTTCCGGGCCCCGCATCCTTGATCACCAACCGGGTCAGCCTGACGCCGTCGTGATCCTGGCAGTCGCAGATCGGGTCGCCGTCCAGGATCCCGACGTCGCCCGACGGCGTGGTCGTCTGATCGCGGCGGATCAGGGCCAGCAGCGAGGGCGCGAACGTCCGCTGGGCGTCGCGGCCGAGATAGTCCGGCTCGCCGGCCTTGTAGGCGTCATAGAGCGTCTGGGTGAAGGCGCGCGCGGCGCCCAATCCCGGCGCTTGGCCCTGCGCCTGCGCCGCAAGCGGCGCGAGAAGCGTCGCGATCAGCGCGTAGCGCCACGCCCTGGCTCCGCCCGGAACGCACATTCAGCCGCCCGCCCCGGCGCCCTTGGCGGACGCCGCCTCTGCCTGATCGGCGAACATCGCCCGAACGGCCCCGAGATCGGGCTTGTTGGTGGGCGTGTAGGGCAACGCCGCCACCTGCCTGTAGCCCGTGGGCAGGAAGGTGGCGGGCAGCCGGGCCCGAATGTGGGCCTTCAGTTCCTCCACCGTAGGCGGCGGCGCTGAGGCGCGCACCACATAGGCGGCGACCGGAACCTCGCCCAGCCGCCGGTCGGGGGCGCCGGCGACGATGGCGTCGAAGATGGCCGGGTGGGCCATCAGGGCCGCGCGAACCGCCTCGGGATCGATCTTGAACCCCCCGCGCACGATCGCCCCGTCGCTGCGGCCCAGATAGTAGAGGAAGCCGTCCTCATCGAGCTTGCAAAGATCGCTGGTGGGCACCCAGTCGGGACCCAGGCGCGGAACCTTCACGTGCAGCACGCCGCCCTGGCCCGGGGGCAGTATCTCACCGGTGTCCTGGTCGACGATGCGGAACTCCGAGCCCGCCCAGGGCCGGCCGACGGAGAAAGACTTTTCCAGCCCGAACTTCTCGATGTGCTCCGGCTGGACCGAGGAAACCACCCCGCCGAACTCGGTGGCGCCATAGGCCTGCAGGATGATGACGCCGTACTTCTTCTGCACGGCGTCCAGGAGGTCGGCGTCGAAGGCGGAGGCGCCGCCGTTCATGTACTTGATGCCGGCCAGGGCCTCGGGCGGCACGTCAGCGTCCATCAGTTGGCGGAAACCGGCCGGCGGCATGCCGGCGCTTACGGGCCGCCACTCCCGAACGTAGTCGAGCCATTCAGCGAGGTTGAACTTCTCATTCATGATCACCGGGCGGCCCGACACGACGTTCGGCAGCCAGGAATAGAGGCCGGCGATGTTGCCGAAGGCCGAGCCGTGCGTCGTCGGCGTCGCCGGCGCGGGCGTCCCGTAAACGTGGACCGCCGATTCGATCACCATGCAGCGGCGGATGAAATCGTATTCCAGATGACGCAGTTTCGGCGCGCCGGTGGTGCCGCTGGTCAGCAGATGGAGTCCAGGCGTCGCCACGGCGCGCCGGTGCTCGCGCGTCCGATCGAGCTGCGTGCCCGGCATGATCTCCTGGGCGTCCTCGGCCAGCGATATGGCCACGGCGCCAGTCTCGACGGCGGCCTGCCGCGCCGGCTCCTCCCAGGCTTCCGCCTGCGCCAGGATGGCGGCGCAGCCCAGCTCGCGCAGCTTGCGCCCGATCGCCTCCGGGGACTGGTAGGCGTAGATCATCACCACATCGCGCGAGCTCGCCAGGAGGCCAAGCAGGACGGCCGCGCAGGCGGGCCGGTTCGCAGGCGCGATGGCGACGGCGTCGCCAGGCCCGATCCCCGCGGCGTCGAGCAGCGCGTTCACCCGCTCCGCCGTCCGTCGCATCCAGCCCCAGTCGTACCACTGGCCGCGGAACTGGACCGCCCGCATGTCCGAGGGCCGCGCCAGGGCGGTCTGGATCATCTCGGCCAGGGACGGAACGTCACTCTGCATCTCTCAACTTCCCCGTTGCATACAAACCAGACCTAGGCTTCCGCCGCGGCCTGCTCAAGGCTGTAACGGTGGTCGCCGAGGTTGAACTCCCAGTGCTTGCCGCGGAGGGTGTAGAGCTGCAAGTCGAAGTCGAGCATGAAGCCGACGCCGGCGTGCACCTCGTGGGCGGCCCAGGTCATGGTGGCGATGGCCTTGCTGGCGGCGGCCTTGGCGAAGGCGGCCTGGCGGGCGAACGGCTCGCCCGCATCGATCCGCCAGGCGGCGTTGAGGGCCAGCAGGCCGGTGTTGTGGCCGTGGATGGCGATGTCGGTGCAGAGGTACTGCACCGCCTGGTGCTTGCCGATCTGCACCCCGAACTGCACCCGGGTGTTGGCGTAGTCGACGCTCATCTCCAGGATCCGCTCGCCGGCCCCGGCGACCATGGCGGCCTGCAGCACCGCGCCCTTCAGCATCACCGCGTTGAGGGTCGGCCAGGCCTCGCCAGCCGGCCCGAGCAGTTCGCCCGGGGCGTCCTGCAGGGTCAGCGCGTAGAGCGGCAGGCCGGAGGCGTTCGGGGTGCGATCGAGGCTCACGCCGGCGGCTTTCGGATCGACCAGGAACAGCGACACTCCGCTCTCGCCCGCCCCGCTGGTGCGGGCGGCGACCAGCAGCTGGTCGGCGGCGCCGGCATAGGCGACCAGGATCTTCACGCCGGTGAGCGCGTAGCCTGAACCGCTCTGCCGCGCCGCCAGCCGCACGCCGTCCGCCCCATAGGTCCCGTCCGGCTCGATGATCGCTGGGGTGACGATTGCGCGGCCCTCGGCGATCGCCGGGATGAGCGCGTCCTTCTGCGCCTCGCTCCCCAATGCCGAGATCAGCCCGCCGGCCAGGACCACGCTCTCCAGGTGCGGCACGGGCGCCAGGCTGCGGCCCAGCTCCAGATAGAGCGGGTACATGTCCAGGAAGCCCAGCTCCAGCCCGCCATGGGCTTCAGTGAACGGCATGGCCAGCCAGCCGAGCTCGGCCATCTGACGCCACACCGCCTTGGGGAACTCCTCGGGGCTGTCCTGGAATTTGCGGACCACGTCCGGCGTGACGTGCTTGTCGAACAACTGCCGGGCGGTGCGCCGCAGCTGCTCCTGGTCTTCGCTGAAGTTCAGATTGATCGCCATGGTTCTTGTCCTTCAGCGCGGCAGGCCGAGCCCGCGCGTGGCGAGCGTCATGCGTTTCAGCTGCGGGGTGCCGCCGGCGTGGTTGCCGAACGAGGCGCGGAACGCCTTCTCGATGCGGCCCTCCAGATGCGCCCACGGCCCGCCCTGGATCTGCGCCGCAGGGCCCACGATCTCCATGCAGGTCTGGGTGAAGCGGGGGATCAGCTCCTTGTAGTAGGCCCAGTGGATATTGCCCGAGAAGATGGGCGAGGATCCTGCGCGCATGCGGCGGCTGGCGAAATTGCTGTAGGCCTCCGCGATCTGCAGCCGGATGATCTCGACGCTCATCTCCAGCTCGGCCAGTTGCATCCGCACGACCGGGTCTTCGGTCAAGGGGACGCCGCCCCGGCTGTTCTCGGCCACGAACCGGCGGATGAGGTTCAGGGTGCGCTCGATGCGGAACACCCAGCCTACCGGGGCGGGGCCAGCCCTATCGAGCGCCTCCCCGCCGCGTCCGAACCAGACCTCCGACCAGGCCTGGTGCGGCGTGCCAACGAGGCAGTCCACTGGCACGCGGACGTTGTCGAAGAAGGTCTGGTTCTGCTGGCCGTCGGCCATGTTGTGCAGCGGCGTCATGCTGATCCCAGGGGCGTCCAGCGGCACCAGGAAGGCCGAGATGCCGCTGTGAGCCTTGGCGTTCGGATCGGTGCGGGCCAGCACGAACATCCATTGGGCCAGGTGCGCGGCGGTGCCCAGGGTCTTCTGGCCGTTGATCACCCAGTGGTCGCCGTCGAGATGCGCCCGGGTGGTGAGCGAGGCCAGGTCCGAGCCGGCCTGCGGCTCGGTATAGCCCTCCCCCCAAAGGGTGGTGACCTCAGCGATGCCCTTCAGGTGGCGAAGGCGCTGCTCATGGGTGCCGTGCCTGAGCAGCGCCGCGGCGACCGCCTGGCCAATGATGGGATAGGTGGGCGCCGCGTGGCGGGAAAACTCCTCCTGGAGGATGTAGTTTTCGATCGCTGAGCGGCCCTGGCCGTAATATTCGGTGGGCCAGGTGGCTGCGACCCAGCCCTTCTCGCCGACCTTGCGCCAGAACCTCAGATAGGCGGCCCAGCGTTCGCCATCCTCTTCGAAGTCGTAGTCGAAGTGCATGCCGCCCGGCAGCTCGGTCTCCAGGAACTGCCGGACCTCGGCCCGCCAGGCCTTCAGCTCCGGCGTGTCGTCGATACGAAAATCAATCATCCCCATCTCCGTCTGCGGCGCGCCTTGCGGCCGCGCATTCGAACCTGAAAAAGGTCGGGCCCGATTTCAGATTCGACATTTGGTTAGATATTTGGCGGCCGTCCAGAGGCTTGCTCCCTCGCGGCGCCGCTGACCCTGCAATCTCCGTCGCCTCGGCGGCTCGCCCTCAGTGAAGCGCGTTGCCGATCGGGGCGCTAGTGTGCTGGATCTGAAGTTCGCCTCCCTGTTGGGGCGAGCGTGGAGCGAACTTCAGATCCAAAAAGCACACTAGAAACATAGACTCGCTAGTGTCCTTATCGATTCCGAAGTTCGTCCGAGCCCGCCACGAGCGCTTGCGAACTTCGGAATCGGGACACTAGGTCCGCCTGGGACGAAAGGCCGTCGCCTCGACTTCCAGCAGCGCGCCCTGGGCGATCAGTCCCGTGACGATCACCACCGTGCCCGCCGGCGGATTGCTCGGGAAAAGCTCCCGCTTCACCGCGGCATAGGCCGCAAAGGCGCGTTGATCGACGAGGAAGCACGTCAGCTTCACCACGTCCGAGAGCTCCGCGCCCGCCATCTCCAGGGCGGCCCGCATGTTTGCGAAGCACTGCCGCACCTGCGCCTCGGGGTCGTCAGCACCGACCAGCCGGCCCTCGAACATCGGCACCTGGCCGGAGACCATCACCCAGGGACCGGCTCGCACGACCTCCGAGAACCCCGGGCGCTCGACGCCTGGAAAATCAAAGCACGCCCGTTCGCCTTCAGACGGATTGGTCATCAGCTCGCCCTCGCCTTCCGCTCGCCTGAATATGCCCTAATGTCGCGCGCCGCCCAGCGGCCCTCTCCGTTGACTTCACCGGGCCCCCTCACTAAGTCTCGCGCGCGCTGAAGACGTGGGATTCCGGGCAAACGAACGGCGCCCAAGGCGTCGAAGGCGGCGCCCGCAAGCGCGCCATGCTGCACCAACCGGACGCTTCCTGACATGATCTTCGAACGGCTCTTCGGCTCCTCGAACGACCGCAAGGTGAAAGCCTTCGGGGCGCGGGTGGGCAAGATCAACGCCCTTGAGCCGCAGATGCAGGCGTTGTCCGACGACGCGCTACGCGGCAAGACCGCCGAGTTCCGCGAGCGCCTGGAAAAAGGCGCGAGCCTGGACAGCCTGCTGGAGGAAGCCTTCGCTGTCGTGCGCGAAGCCGCGCGCCGCACCCTCGGCCAACGCCACTACGACGTGCAGATGGTCGGCGGCATGGTGCTGCACCAGGGCGGGATCGCCGAGATGCGGACCGGCGAAGGCAAGACCCTGGTCGCCACGGCGCCGGTCTATCTGAACGCCCTGCCCGGCAAGGGCGTGCACCTGATCACGGTGAACGACTACCTCGCCCAGCGCGACGCCGAGTGGATGGGCCAAGTCTATCGGTTCCTGGGCCTTTCGGTGGGGGTGATCGTCCACGGCCTCTCCCAGGGCCAGCGCAAGGCCGCCTACGGCTCGGACATCACCTACGGCACCAACAACGAGTTCGGTTTCGACTATCTGCGCGACAACCTGGTCTACGACATCGCCGAGATGGTGCAGCGCGGGCACAACTTCGTCGTGGTCGACGAGGTGGACTCCATCCTGATCGACGAGGCGCGGACGCCGCTGATCATCTCCGGCCCCACCGAGGACCGCAGCGAGTTCTACAAGGTCATCGACCTGCTCGTGAAAGAGCTGGTCAAGGACCCCACGAACTTCGACCACGACGAGAAGCAGCGGCAGGTGCTGCTGACTGAAGTCGGTTCGGAACGGATCGAGGAGATCCTGCAGGAGGCCGGGCACCTGGCCGAGGAGACCACCGGCCTTTACGACGCGGGCAACGTCTCGGTCGTGCACCACGTCAACCAGGCCCTGCGCGCCAACGTGCTCTATCTGCGCGACCGCGACTACATCGTGCGCGCCGGTGAGGTGATGCTGATCGACGAGTTCACCGGCCGCATGATGCAGGGCCGGCGGCTGTCGGAAGGCCTGCACCAGGCCATCGAAGCCAAGGAAGGGGCGGTCGTCCAGCCGGAGAACCAGACCCTGGCCTCTGTGACGATCCAGAACTACTTCCGCCTCTACAAGAAGCTGTCGGGCATGACCGGCACGGCGGCCACCGAGGCGCAGGAATTCCTCGACATCTACAAGATGGACGTGGCCGAGATCCCGACCAACCGGCCGGTGGTGCGGATCGACGACGACGACGAGGTCTACCGGACCGCCGCCGAAAAGAACCAGGCGATCCTGGGGCAGATCGAGGACTGCTATGTCCGCGGCCAGCCGATCCTGGTGGGCACCGTCTCCATCGAAAAGTCGGAGCAGCTCTCGGAGCTGTTGCAGGCCCACGCGTTCGAGCACCTGGGCAAGACCGTCAAAGGCATTCCGCACAACGTGCTGAACGCCCGCTACCACGAGCAGGAAGCCCTGATCGTCGCCGACGCCGGCGTGCCCGGCGCGGTGACCATCGCCACCAACATGGCCGGCCGCGGCACCGACATCCAGCTCGGCGGCAACATCGACATGAAGGTGTTGCGCTGGCGCGATGAGCAGCTCGGCCTGGGCGTCGAGGTGACGCCGGAAATGGCCGCCGAGCGCCATAAGGAGATCGAGACCGAGATCGCCGACCTGAAGACCCAGGCCCTGGCTGCCGGGGGCCTGTTCGTGCTGGGCACCGAGCGCCACGAAAGCCGGCGGATCGACAACCAGCTGCGCGGCCGCACCGGCCGGCAGGGGGACCCGGGCCACTCGAAATTCTTCCTGTCCTGCGAGGACGACCTGCTGCGCATCTTCGCCGGCGAACGGCTGGACTCGATCATGCGCACCTTCGGCGTCCAGGAAGGCGAGGCGATCACCCACAAGTGGCTGAACGCCGCCATCGCCAGCGCCCAGAAGCGCGTCGAGCAGCGCAACTACGAGATCCGCAAGAACCTCCTGAAGTACGACGACGTCGTGAACGACCAGCGCAAGGCCGTGTTCGAGCAGCGTCAGGAGTTCATGGAGGCGGTCGACCTGTCCGAGGTGATCGACGAGATGCGCCTCGACACCATTGAGGATTTCGTCTCTCGCCACCTGCCGCCCAAGGCCTATGCCGAGCAGTGGGACGTGGAGGGGCTGGACGAGCACGTCCAGAACTATCTTGGGCTCGTGATGCCCATCCGCGAATGGGCGGCCGAGGACGGGATCGCCAACGAGGAGATCCAGGAGCGCATCGTCAAGGCCGCCGAGGCGCGCAAGGCCGAGCGCGAGGACCTGGTGGGCCCCGAGCACATGCGGACCATCGAGAAGAGCTTCCTGCTGCAGATGGTCGACCTGCAGTGGCGCGAGCACCTGATGCACCTGGACCACCTGCGCAACGTTATCGGCCTGCGCGGCTACGGCCAGCGCGACCCGCTGAACGAGTACAAGACCGAAGCCTTCTCGCTGTTCGAGAAGCTGCTGATCGACCTGCGCCAGAGCGTGACCCGCTGGCTGATGACCGTGGAGTTCCAGCTCGCCGAACCCGAGCCGGTCCACTCGCCGCTCGGCCAGCTCACCGAAGTGCACCTCGACCCGCTCACCGGCGAGAACGCGGTGGTGATGGGCGGCCTGCCCGACGGCCTTTCGGTCGAACAGCGCCAGGCCCTGCCGGTCTCGGCCCTGCCCGACGGGTGGGAGAACACCGGTCGCAATGTGGCGTGCCCTTGCGGCTCAGGCCGGAAGTTCAAGCACTGCCACGGCCAACTGGTTTAGGCGCAGCTGGGCGGCGAAAGCTTCACCTGAAGCAACCTGTGCGAGCACCCGTGGGTAGTCGCACGTTATACCTGTGTGTTCGGCGCCCCCACTGTGGCGCCGAGGCCGCATCTATACTGAAAATGGGGGTGTGCCGCGGCCCACCGACGCAGGCTGGGACTTCGGCCGTCGAGAGTAACGAGTCCGTGAGACTTACGCGGCAGTTTGGCTTCAACGCGCAATTTGAAGCCCCAGTCCGCCGCCGGCTGCCTGGGGCGCAGCCTTGAAAGTCCAGATGTACAAGACCTTCCGCATCGCCCTGCTCGGATCCGCCGCCGCTGTCAGCCTCGCCGCGCCTGGTTTCGCCAGCGCGCAGGACGCCGGTCCCGATAACGCGGTGAGCGAGATCGTCGTCACTGGCTCGCGCATCCGCCGCGACAGCTTCGACGCGCCGATACCGATCTCCATGGTCTCGGGGGAGCAGATCCGCCAGTCCGGCTACGGCTCGCTGGCCGAGTCGATCGTCGACCTGCCGCGCTTCGCCGGCAACTTCAACCAGCAGACGACGGGCAACACCCTCTATCAGGTTGGTCAAGCGCGCGTGGACCTTCGCGGTCTGGGCCAGCAACGCACCTTGGTGTTGGTCGACGGACGCCGGCACGTCGGCTCCGACGGCGCGACGCCCGGCGTCGACCTCAATATGATCCCCCAGCTCCTGGTCGAGCGCGTGGACGTGGTGCCGGGCGGCGCCTCGGCTGTCTATGGCTCGGAAGCCATCGCCGGCGTCGTCAACGTTATCATGCGCAAGCAGTACGACGGCTTCATGGGCGACGTGCAGGCGGGCGTCACCTCCGAGGGCGACGGTGAGGAGTTCCGCATCGGCGGGATCTGGGGCGGCAAGTTCCTGGATGATCGCCTGAGCGTCGTGGTCGGGGCCGAGGGCTTCCGCAGCGAACCCATCATGCAGCGCGACCGCGACTGGGCCTATCCGGGCGTGCGGCGGACCACGACCCTGCCGCTGCAAGTGATGCCGAACTCACGCAGCAGCGCCTCGCCCTTCGCCACCTTCCACCTGGGGCTGACGACGGCGGCGGCGATCGACGCTACCAACCCCTCGCAGATTGTGCGCCTGAGCCCGGCTTGCGCGACTCCGGTCGCCTTGCAGGGGTGCCAGGACCCGGCCCTGATCTACAGCAACAGCTATGAGCAGCTGCAGGGCAAGCTCACCCGCGGGGTCGTGCACGGCTATGCGGAGTACGCCCTCACCGACAAGGTCAAGGCGTACACCGAACTCTCCTACGCCAAGGTGGAAGGCTACGCCTTCGGCTCGCCAGCGTTCTCAACGACGACCAGCACCACGATGCCGGTGACCCTGGCCGGCGACAACGCGTTCCTGCTGGGCGCCACGCCCGCGGCGGCGCAACTGCGGGCCATCTGGACCTCGGCGGGCCTGCCCCTGGGCACTCAGCTCGTCCGCGTCCCTGTCTCCAAGTTCTGGGGCGAGTTCGGCGGCCGGGACAAGAAGTCCGAGCGCGAGACCATTCGCGCCGTCGTCGGGATGGAAGGCGAGTTCGACGCGCTCGATCGGACCATCCACTGGAACTGGTACGGCCAGTACGGCGAGAGCTCGGGTACGATCATCAACTACGGGCAGCCGATCAAAGCCCGGGTCCAGCAGTCCACGGACGCCGTGACCGTCGCCGGCCAGGTCGTCTGCCGCGACGTGACCGCCCGCGCGGCCGGCTGCGTCCCCTGGGACCTGATCAACGGGCCTTCGCAGGCCGCGGTGGCCTGGGCCTACGCGGACTCCACGGTCGACCAGAAGATCCAGCAGACCGTGCTGGCGGCGAACTTCGACACCAACCTCTTCACCCTGCCTGCCGGACCGGTCGGCGTGGCCGGCGGCGTCGAATACCGCAAGGAAGAAAGCCGCTTCGCCCAGGATGCGCTGGGGGCGGCGAACCTCTTGTTCATCAACCAGATCGGCACCCGCACGGGTTCATATGACGTCACCGAGGCCTATGGCGAAATCCGCGTGCCGCTGCTGCGCGACATGCCGCTCGCCAAGGACCTGAGCGTCGAATTCGCCGGCCGCCTCGCCAATTACTCCTCGGCCGGAGCGACGGGCCAATACCGCGTCGCCGGCTTCTGGGCGCCCGTGCGCGACATCAAAGTGCGAGCCTCCCTCAGCACGGCGGTCCGCGCGCCGAACATCGCCGAGCTCTACGCGCAACAGAGCCGCAGCTTCCAGAACAACATCGTCGACCCTTGCGACAGGCTGATCTTCGCTTCGGCGACCGCGGCCCAGCAGGCGGCGCGTCGCGTCACCTGCGCCGCGGCGATCCCCGGCTGGAACCCGGCCACCTTCGCCTCGAACGTCGCGGTCGGCCGCTCGACGCCGACCCTGCTCGGCGGCAATCCGGACCTCTCGGAGGAAAAGGCGCACACCTATGAACTGGGCGTGGCCTTCGAGCCGCGGTTCGTTCCGGGTCTGAAGGTCTCGTTCGACTTCTTCAAGTACAAGGTCGACAACCTGATCGGCACGGTCGAAGCGAACACGACCTTGACGCTGCTCTGCCACAACTCGACGGAAGCCTACGCCTCCAATCCCTATTGCGCCCAGATCGTGCGCGATAGGACCGGCGCAACCACGGGCGTCGTGGGTGGGATCAGCGAAGTGCGCCTGCTCAATGTGAACGTGCAGCAAGTCAAGGTCGAGGGCTACGACATCGCCGTCGCCTACGGCTTCGAGACCTCGGACCTGTTCAAATCCGACTATGGCCGCGTGGACCTGCGCCTGGACGCCACCAATACCTACCGCTGGGCGCTGCAAAGCCTTCCGGACCAGCCCTTCGTGAACCTCGCAGGTCAGGCGGCGGTGGCCGGCGCCCCGAAATGGCGCGCGCAGTTCTCGGCCCAGTGGGCGATGGGGCCCGCGAAGCTGGCCTGGACCGCCAGCTATATCGGTCCGATGGGCGTGAACGCCGGGCTCGCGCCCTCAGCCCTCGCGCCCTACTACACGGGCGACTACTACCGCCACGACCTGCGGGCGTCCTACGATCTCAACGAAAAGATCAACCTGCGCGCGGGCCTGCTCAACGCGACGAACGAGACCCCGCCCCTGCTGCCGGAGACCTACACCGGCACGGGCTCAGGCAGCGGCGCCGGCGCCGGCCTCTACGACAACCGCGGCCGGTTCTTCTACGTGGGCGCGACGTTCAAGTATTAAGACCTAGCCTGGCCGGCCGATCGCGTAGAAGCGGTCGGCGCGGCGCTTGCGGATCTCCGTGGCGGACAGGGGCTCCAGGGCGCGGAGCTCCTCTTCCATGGCTTCGCCCACGGTCCGGATGATCCCCTCGGCGTCGGAATGGGCGCCGCCGGGCGGCTCGGGGATGATGCGGTCGATCACCTTCATGCCCAGGAGGTCCTGGGCGGTGATCTTCATGGCCTTGGCCGCCTCTTCGGCGGTGCGGCCGCCGCGCCAGAGGATGGCGTTGGCGCCCTCCGGCGGGATCACCGAATAGATGGCGTGCTCCAGCATCAGGACGCGTGAGCCGCAGGCGATGCCGAGCGCCCCGCCCGATCCGCCCTCGCCGGTCACCACCGCGATCATCGGAACGCCCAGGGACAGGCTGCGTTCGACGGCGCGCGCGATGGCCTCGGCGACGCCGCGCTCCTCGCTGGCCACGCCCGGATAGGCGGCCGAGGTGTCGACGAAGCTCAGGACCGGCAGGTTGAACCGCTCGGCCATGTCCATCAGCCGGATCGCCTTGCGGAAGCCCTCGGGGCGGGCGTAGCCGAAGTTGTGCTTCACCCGGCCGGCGGTGTCGCGGCCCTTCTCGTGGCCCATGACCACGACCGGACGCCCGCGGAAACGGCCCAGGCCGCCCAGGATCGCCTGGTCGTCGGCGAACTTGCGGTCGCCGCGCAGCTCCTGGAACTCGTCGATCAGGCCGGCGCAATAGTCCACGAAGTGCGGGCGCTCGGGATGGCGGGCGACCTGGGTCTTCTGCCAGGGGTCCAGCTTGGCGTAGGCCTTGCGGCGCATCTCCTGCACCCGGGCGCGCAGGGCCTCGATCTCGGCGTCGAAGGCGCCCGGCTCCGCCGTTTCGGACAGCCGCGACAGCTCGTCGATCTTGGCGTCCAACTCGGCGATCGGCCGCTCGAAATCGAGGTAGTGGGCGGCCATGCCGGGGGGTTCTCTACTGCCGTTCGCGGAAGCGGCGGAAAGTAGGCGCGAAGCGCCGCGCTCACAAGGGCGCCCCAGGCGAAGGCTGCAACCGCAGGCGTCACCATACGTTTGACCGGGCAAGGCGGCTGGACTGGCGTTCGTGGGACGGCGCAGTCAGCCACGGCCGCCATGACGCATGCGCAGCGTCGCCGATGGCGATCGCGGCGCCCACGGAAATGGAGCTGCCCATGAAGACCCCCATCACGCTTGGCCTCGTCAGCGCCCTCGCGCTCGCCGGCGGCGCGCCCGCCTTCGCCCAGTACGCCCCCGACCCATACGCCAATCCGGCCCCGGCCTATCAAGGCCCCTACGCGCCCACGGATCAATATCAGCGGGACATGAGGCGGTATGAGAACGACCGCGCCGACTACCAGGCTCAACGACTGGACTACCAGTCCGCCCGCCGCACCTATGAACGCCAGCGCGACGACTATGAGCGCGCCCGGGCCGCCTATGACGTGCGCTACGGCTACGGCGCCTATGCCCGCATCTACGGCCCCGCGCCGGCGTGGGACGAGGCGCGCTGGGCGAACGCCCCCAGCGTGGACCCCTATCGCGCCGGAGCCTACGGCCGTGACGCGTCGTATAGCGATCCGTGCCGCGACCAGAAGCGCAGCAGCGGCGTGGCCGGCGGGCTGATCGGCGCCCTGGCCGGCGCAGCCCTCGGCTCCAACGTCGCGGCCCGAAACGCGCGCACGGAAGGCGCGGTTCTGGGCGCGGTGGTCGGGGGCGCAGTGGGGGTCGGCGTCGGCCGGGCCAGCGCCCAGGCCAGCGCCAAGTGCGACGCGCGCGGCTATTACTTCAACTACGACGAGACGGTGCCCTACCGCGAAAGCCGCTATGACCGGCGCGGCCGCAGCGGGCAGTACGACTACCGCTACTACGCCCGCGAACGCTGCCGCCTGGCCCCGGCCCCGGTCGATTGGGGCGACCGCACGGAATACCGCTATGTGCGGGTCTGCCCAGACCCCGACGGCCGCTACCGCGTCACCGGTTGATCTCGGCCGCGCTTAAGGCAGAGGCCGCCCGCGAGGGCGGCCTTTCGCCGTTTCAAGGTTCAGGGCTTGCGGCCGAGGGGATGCTTGGTCGCCACCACCTCCTGCAGCCGGTCTCCCGCCACGTGGGTGTAGATCTGGGTGGTTGCGATGTCGGCGTGACCGAGCAGGGTCTGGACGACGCGCAGGTCGGCGCCGCCGTCCAGCAGGTGGGTGGCGAAGGCGTGGCGCAGCACGTGGGGGCTGACGCGGGCCGGGTCGATTCCCGCCGCCTGGGCGGCCTCGTCCAGGAGCTGGCCGAGGCGGCGGGGCGTCAGGCGCCGCGCCGCCCCGCGTGAGGGGAACAGCCAGGGATTGGCCTTGTCCCCCGCCGGCAGGAACTTCGGGCGGACCTCGAGATAGGCCTTGATCGCCGTGCGGGCCGAGGCGTTGAGCGGCGCCAGGCGCTCCTTGCCGCCCTTGCCCTTGACCATCAGATAGGCGGGGTCGCGCGCCACGGCGGAGAGGGTCAGGCCCGTGGCTTCCGAGACGCGCAGGCCGGCGGCGTAGAGGATCTCGACGAAGCAGGCCAGGCGCAGCCCCTGGGCGCCGTCGCGGGCGCCGGCCGCGGCGATCAGCGCTTCAACCTCTTCGCGCCCGAGCACCTTGGGCAAGGGGCGGCCCTTGCGGGGCGCGTCCACCCGACGGGAAGGATCGTCCGTCCGCCAGGCTTCCCCCAGGACGAAGCGATAGAACTGGCGCAGCGCCGAGCGGCGGCGCGCGGCGGTGGCGGGCGCCAGGCCGCGGGCGCCGAGAAAGGTGAAATAGGCCTCGACGTCCTCGGCAGACGCCGCGGCCAGGCTCGACCCGCGGGCGCGCAGAAAGCCCTGGGCGTCCTCCAGGTCGCGGGCATAGGCGGTCAGGGTGTTGCGGGCCGAAGCGCGCTCGGCCGCCATCATCTCCAGGAAGGCGTCCGTCCAGGCGGCGGACGCGGTCATGGAAGCAACAGCAGGCCTTCGAGGGCGAAGGCGCGGGAGTCGACCTCGAGCCCCGCCGCCCGCAGCGCCCGGATGATGCGAGCGCGGTCCCCGGGTCCCGGCCCGGCCGCCCCGCCGTCCGCCGCGATCCACAGCGCCAGGAGGGCTGTCTCGCCCATCCGCCGCGCTTCGGCCGCCTGATCCAGCGCCAGGCCGCGCGCGGCCGGGGCCTTGCCCTCCAGGGGGAAGGCCGCGAACGCCGCGCGCATGTGATCGCCCAGCGGCGCGCCATAGGCGGCGAAAAGGAGCGCCGCGGCCTGGGCCCTGGCCCGCGCCTTGGCCTCGCCGACGCCGGCCCGTTCCACCAGCCGGTCCAGAGTGGGTCCATCCGGCTTGCCGTCCGCCACGGCCAGGGCCGCGTCGAGCACCGCAAGATCCAGGGGCGCGACGCCCGGCTGATCCTGGACGATGCCGGCCCGGATCTGGTGAGCGCGGGCCAGGTCCCCCGAGCCCAGGGCCGCGAGGGCCGCGCCCGCATCCCCCGACGCCGGGCTCGCCGTCCAGACCGCCCCCGCCCCTGGCGCGCCCGAGGCGAGCGCCGCGGCCACGGCGGGAGCAGGCTTGGCGGTCGCAAGGTCGAGGCCGAGGTCGCGGGACATGGCGTAGTCGAGCCCGTTGCGCAGGGAGGGCGCCGGCGGCGTTGCGGGACGCGCGATCATGGCGCTCATCAGGCGGGCGAAGACCGGGTCGCGGGCCTGGCCCTGGGCGAGGTCGAAGGTGAGCTGGGCGGCGTCCGGCCGGCCGGCCTTAGCCTGGCAGAAGGCGCGCAGGCGCATCCAGTAGACGCCGTCGCGCCCCACCCCGAGGCGATCGCCAACGGCGCAGGCGCCGGCGTCGTCGCCCGAAAGCAGCGCCGCCTCGGCGGCGGCCTGGGACAGCGACGGATCGCGTTCCAGCCCTGCCGTGCGGCCTAGGATGACGACGCCGCCCGCAAGATCCCCCTGGGCGATCAGCGCCAGGGCGCGCGCGCCCGCCAGGGCCCGGTCCTGTCCGGCGCCGGGCGGGGCGGCGCCGCCGGTGGCCAGGACCCGCCGAGCCAGGGCTGCGCCCGCCGGCGACAGCGGCTTGGCCGCCAGCATGGGCAGGACGGTGCGGGCGATATCTGCGGAGGCGTCGCGCCACAGGTCGGGCGGCAGGCCCGTGTCGCGGCCAGCGGGGCTGAACAGGTCCGGCGCGGCCAGGGGCGCGACCTCCACCGGCTGACCCCTGGCGCAGGTCGCGAAGGCCAGGATGGCGAGGGCGCAGGCGACAGGCTGGAGCCGATTCATACGGGCAGCATAACCGAAGGCGCGAAGTTGGCGCGAGCCCGCGCCCTCGTGTAAGGCTGCGCCGCCCATGGACCGCTACGCACCGCTGAAAACCCGCACCATCGCCCTCGTGGGCATGATGGGCGTGGGCAAGTCGAGCGTCGGCCGGCGCCTCGCCGCCGTGCTCGACCTGCCGTTCTATGACGCCGACTCCGAAGTCGAGCGCGCGGCCGGCCGAACCGTCAACGACATCTTCGCCGACCTGGGCGAGCCCGCGTTCCGCGAGGGCGAGCGGCGGGTCATCGCCCGCCTGCTGGACGGACCCCCGCACGTCCTGGCCACCGGCGGCGGCGCCTTCATGAACGCCGAGACCCGGGCGCTCATCAAGGCCAAGGCGGTGTCGGTCTGGCTGAAGGCGGACGTGGCCGTGCTCGCCCGGCGCCTGGCGCGCAAGGAAAACCGCCCGCTGCTGCAGGGCCCCGAGCCGCCGGTGGTGGTCCTGGCCCGGCTCGCGGAGGCGCGCGACCCGACCTACGCGGAGGCGGACGTGAAGGTCGAGACCGGCGATGCGCCCCATCAAGTCACGGTCGATCAGGTGGTGAAGGCCCTGACCGACCACCTCGAAAGCCAGGCCCAATGACGATCCGCGCCGTACCGGTCGGCCTGGGAGCGCGGGCCTATGAGGTGTTGATCGGCCCCGGGCTGATCGACCAGGCGGGAGCCAGGATCGCCCCGCTCCTGAAGCGCTCGCGCCTGGCGGTGGTGAGCGACGAGACGGTCTGGGGCCTGCACGGCGCGCGGCTTTCGGCGGCGCTGGCAGCGGAGGGGATCACCGTCCTTCCCGTGGTCCTGCCGCCCGGAGAGCAGACCAAGAGCTTCGAGGGCCTGGCCCGCCTGAGCGACGGGCTCCTGGAGCTGGGGCTCGACCGCGGCGACCTGATCGCGGCCTTCGGCGGCGGCGTGATCGGCGACCTGGCGGGCTTCGCGGCGGCGATCTTCAAGCGCGGGATCGATTTCGTGCAGATCCCCACCACCCTGCTGGCCCAGGTGGACTCCTCGGTCGGCGGCAAGACGGCGATCGACACCCCGCGAGGCAAGAACCTGATCGGCGCCTTCCACCAGCCGCGCCTGGTGCTGGCCGACCTGGAGGTCCTGGGCACCCTTTCCGATCGCGAGCTGCGAGCCGGCTACGCCGAGGTGCTGAAGTACGGCCTCCTGGGCGACCGGGACTTCTTCGACTGGCTGGAGACCAACGGCGGGCAGGTTCTGGCGCGGACGCCGGCAGCCCTGGCGCACGCCGTCGGGCGCTCAGTGGAGATGAAGGCCGAGGTGGTGGCCGAGGACGAGACCGAGCAAGGCCGGCGCGCCCTGCTGAACCTCGGCCACACCTTCGGCCACGCCCTGGAGGCCGAGTCCGGCTACGGCGCGGCCCTGCTGCACGGCGAGGCGGTCGCGGCGGGAATGGCCCTGGCGTTCCGGTTCTCCGCCCGCCAGGGACTGTGCCCGGCTGACGAGGCCGCACGGGCGACCACTGCGATCGCCCAGGCGGGCCTGCCCACGGGCATGGGCGCCATGAACGGCGTCCCGTTCGCCGCCGATCGCCTGATCGAGCACATGCGGCAGGACAAGAAGGCCGAGGCCGGACGGCTGACCTTCGTCCTGACCGAGGGCCTCGGCCGGGCCCTGGTGGTCAAGGACGTCGACGCCGGCGAGGTCCGCGCGTTCCTGGTGGAGGAAGGCGCGAGCGCCTGATTCGGCCAGGTTCGAGAAACCGAACGAATTTCGTCCGCGGCGCGCGGAACCCAACCTAAGGTCGCGCGTTGCGGGCCCGTGAGACCGCGGGCGGGGACTCCGAGTCTTGAAAAACGTCGCCACAGCGTCGCTTGAGCGAGAATGCCGGCAAGAGGGCGGATGGCGCAGGCGCGGCCTCGCCCTGTGCGATTTGCCCGGCAAACTACGCTGTGACTATCTTCCGACAGGTCTATCGTGCCCTATGGAATCGCGGCTGCACGCCTTGGAGCCAGACGAATGAGCAATGACGCCCAACTGGTCGGGCTGCGCGTCCTCGTTGTAGAGGACGAGATGATGGTCTCGATGCTGATCGAGGACATGCTGGGCGATCTGGGCTGCACCGTCGTGGGCCCGGCCTCGCGGCTGGAGGAGGCGATAGCCCTCGCCAATTCCACCGAACTCGACTGCGCCGTCCTGGACGTGAACCTCGGCGGCCAGCCGATCTTTCCGCTGGCGGACATCCTGCGGGCGAAGGGCGCCCCCTTCGCCTTCGCCACCGGCTACGGCGATGCTGGCCTGCGCGAAGTCGACCGCGGCTCCCCGGTCCTGCAAAAGCCCTTCCGCGAAGGCGACCTGGCGCGGGTGCTCGGCGAGCTGCAGGCGCGGGTGCTCTGATTCGGTCCTAAACTTCCCCCGGCGCCAAGGCCCTGACCGCCAGGGCGTGAACCGGACCGGCCAGTTCGTCGGCCAGGGCGCGATAGACCAGCCGCTGACGGGCGATCTTGCCCACACCGCGGAAGGCCTCTGATTCGATCACGACGTTGAAATGGCTCTCGCCGCCCGGGCGGGCGCCCGAATGTCCGGCATGGCGCGAAGACTCGTCCTCGATATCGAGCCTCAGGGGCGCGAACGCGGCGGTCAGCTTGTCACGGATGTCATCGAATATGGCGCCCATCGTCAGCATCTTCAATTCTAGAAAAAGGGGACTCTGCGTCCCATACTTGAGCCCATGGCGAGAGCCTTTCAATACAAGCCGAAGTTCCTCGACATCCGCGTGCGTCCCCCCAAACCGGAGGAGGAGGCTGCGGAGCAGGACGTCAATGCGCTGAAGCCCGGCGAGCGGCCGTGCGACAATCCAGGCTGCCGCCTGGCCGCGACGGCGCGCGCGCCGAAGTCGCGCGAGCTGCTGAGCGAGCACTACTGGTTCTGTCAGGCGCACGCGGCCGAGTACAACCGCCACTGGGATTTCTTCGCCGGCATGAGCGAGGGCGAGATCCGTCGCCGGCAGGAGGACGAGATGTCCACGGGCGGGCGGCCCACCTGGGACTTCAAGGCCTCGGCCAATTCGCGGGAGACCGGCGCCCGCTACGCCCGCGCCGGCCGAGGCAAGGCCGGGTTCGCCGACCCCTTCAACATGTTCGGCCCGAACGCGCGGACGGCTGCGCCCGACGCCCCGGTCCGCCATCTCGGGCGGCTGGAGCGCAACGCCCTGGCCGACCTGGACCTCCCGGACGCGGCGGACGCCCCGACGATCCGGGCGCGCTACACCGAACTCGTCAAACGCTGCCATCCGGACGCCAACGGTGGCGATCGTTCGGCGGAAGACAAGCTGCAGCGGGTGATCCGCGCCTACCAGACCCTGCGCAAGTCGGGGATGGCTTGATCCGCGCCGAAATCGGGCGAAGCCGCAGTGTAGCGACCCCACGCATCACACAGGCGTTTTCATCCTGCCGAATACCTTGTAATCGAACCGCGCCATGACCGCCCTGGACCCGACAGAAGACAAGCTCGTCACCCTCGTCCCCGACCACAAGGTCTCCGTCCGTGAGACCTTTGGCGTGGATTTCGACCTGGAGGTCCCGGCCTTCAGCGAGCGCGACCCGCATGTGCCGGACCTCGATCCGGCCTACAAGTTCGACCCCGAGACGACGAAGGCGATCTGCGCCGGGTTCGCCCACGACCGTCGGGTGATGATCCAGGGCTATCACGGGACCGGCAAGTCGACCCACATCGAGCAGGTGGCCGCGCGGCTGAACTGGCCGCTGGTGCGGGTGAACCTGGACAGCCACGTCTCGCGGATCGATCTCGTCGGCAAGGACGCCATCGTCCTGAAGGATGGCAAGCAGGTCACCGAGTTCCGCGAGGGGATGCTGCCCTGGGCGATCCAGCGGCCCATCGCCCTGGTCTTCGACGAATACGACGCCGGCCGCCCGGACGTGATGTTCGTGATCCAGCGGGTGCTGGAGGCGCAGGGCAAGCTCACCCTGCTCGACCAGAACCGCGTGATCCGGCCGAACCCCTATTTCCGGCTGTTCTCGACCACCAACACCATCGGGCTGGGCGACACGACCGGGCTCTATCACGGCACCCAGCAGATCAATCAGGGCCAGATGGACCGCTGGTCGATCGTCACCACCCTGAACTACCTGGCCCACGACGTTGAGGCCGAGATCGTGCTGGCCAAGGCGCCGAACTACGCCACGGCCGAGGGCAAGCGCACCATCGCGGCCATGGTCCGGGTGGCGGACATGACCCGCAACGCCTTCATGAACGGCGACATCTCGACGGTCATGAGCCCGCGGACGGTGATCACCTGGGCGCAGAACGCCGAGATCTTCAACGGCGACATCGCGCTGGCCTTCCGTATGACCTTCCTGAACAAGTGCGACGAGCTGGAGCGCGGCACGGTGGCCGAGTTCTACCAGCGCGCCTTCGGCTCGGACCTGCCGGAAAGCACTGCGCGGGTGCGCGTCGCTTAAGGCCGCTTCGACCCGCCCCCCCTCGAACGAGAACGCCCGCTTCGCGAGAAGCGGGCGTCTTCGTTAGAAAGATCTTTAGTCTGCTATCATAGAACTCTTCGGCCGGCGAAGACGCCAAGCGCGAGGAAGATCAAGAAGCCCACGACAAAGACGAAGAATAGAAGCTTCGCGATACCGGCCGCCGCGCCGGCTATGCCGCCGAAACCGAAGGCGCCAGCGATAAGCGCCACGACCGCGAAGATCAGGGCCCATTTCAACATATTGCTCTCCAGTCATCTCGATCCTGCGGGATCGTGGTGAATGAACGCCAATCCTGACCAGGCGTTCCAGCCGTGTGAGGCGCTTCCCGATTCCGCCATTTGCGGCCGGCGCCGCGTGCTCTAAATGAACGGACGATGGCCAAATCTCCCGAAAGCCCTCTGGAGCCGTTCAAGCGCGCCCTGGCTCACGCCGCCCGCTCGCTCGCCGAATCCGACGACCTGGAAGTGGTGTTCTCCGGCGAGGGGCCCGTGCTGGTGGGCCATCGCGCCGTGCTGCCCCACCCGCCGCGCGACCTGACCGCGACCGACGCCGCGCGCATCCGGGGCCTGGCCGACCAGATGGCCCTGCGTGTGGCCCATCACGACGCGGCCGCCCATGCGCGCCTGCGCCCGAAAGCGCCCATGGCCGCCCCGGTCTATGACGCCATCGAACAGGCCCGGATCGAGGCGATCGGCGCCAACGCCCTGGGCGGGGTGCGCCAGAACCTGAAGGCGGTGCTGGAGCACACCTATGCGCGCCGGGCCCTGAACCCGATGGAGGCCGCGAACAATCCGCCGATGGCCGACGTGCTGGCCCTGCTGGCGCGCGAGCGCCTGACCGGCGAGCCGCCGCCAGCCGCCGCCGCGCCCCTGGTGGACATGTTCCGCAAGGAGATCGAGGCCCGGGCCGGGGCCGACCTCGACAAGCTGGCCAACGCGCTGGAGGATCAGAAAGCCTATTCGCGCATCGCCAAGGCGATCCTGCACGACCTCGCCCTGAGCGAGGAGGACGGCGACGAGGCGGACGAGGCCGAGCCTGACGATGCGTCCCCGGACGAGGGGCAGTCCCAGTCCGCCGAAGAGCAGGAGGGAGACGGTGAAGGCTCCTCGCCCCAGCAGTCGGCGATGGACGAGAGCGAGACCACCCAGCAGGAAGCCCAGGACGCCGACAGCGAGCTCATGCAGTCGGACGAGGACGGCGAGGCCGAGGATTCCGACGAGCCGCCGGAGATGGGCGATGGCGAACAGCCCGCCCGCCCCGACCCCAAGGGCGAGGCGAAAGTCCCGACCTACAAGGTGTTCACCTCCAAGCACGACGAGGTCGTGGCCGCCGAGGAGCTTTGCGATCCGGAGGAGCTGGGCCGCCTGCGCGCCTATCTCGACCAGCAGCTGGCGAGCCTGTCGAACGTTGTCTCGCGCCTGGCCAACCGCCTGCAACGCAAGCTGCTGGCCCAGCAGAACCGCTCCTGGAGCTTCGACCTCGAGGAAGGCATCCTCGACGTCGCGCGCCTGACGCGGGTGATCACCGACCCGACCGCCCCCCTCTCCTTCAAGGAGGAGCAGGACACCGAGTTCCGCGACACGGTGGTGACCATACTGATCGACAATTCCGGCTCGATGCGCGGGCGCCCGATCATGGTGGCCGCAGTCTGCGCCGACATCCTGGCCCGCACCCTGGAGCGTTGCGGCGTCAAGACCGAGATCCTCGGCTTCACCACCCGGGCCTGGAAGGGCGGCTCCAGCCGCGAGGACTGGCTGAAGGCGGGCAAACCGGCCCAGCCGGGGCGGCTGAACGACTTGCGCCACATCATCTACAAGGCCGCGGACGCCCCCTGGCGGCGCGCCCGCAAGAACCTCGGCCTGATGATGCGCGAGGGTCTCCTGAAGGAGAACATCGACGGCGAGGCCCTGCTCTGGGCGCATCAGCGGCTGATCGGCCGGCCCGAGGCGCGGCGCATCCTGATGGTGGTCTCCGACGGGGCGCCAGTGGACGACTCCACCCTGTCGGTGAACTCCGGCCACTATCTGGAGCGGCACCTGCGCGAGGTGATCGCCGAGATCGAGGCCAAGAGCCCCGTGCAGCTGATCGCCATCGGCATCGGCCACGACGTGACCCGTTATTACCGGCGCGCGGTGACCATCGTCGACGTGGAGCAATTGGCCGGCGTCATCGTCGAGCAGCTCGCCGAGCTGTTCTCCGAGGAGCCGCGGGCCGTGACCCGCGCCGCCGCGAGCCTGATGCAGCCCCTGCCCGGCGCCGACCCCGGCAAGCTGCGCCGCTCCACCTTCAAGGAAGTGCGCCGAGTGGTGGCGTGAGCGCCAGGCGGCCGCGCGGCGTCGCCGTCGGCCTTACAGTCCTGACCCTGTTCGCCTGCGCGCCGCAGACGGCGAGCCTGCCCCCAGCGCCGGTTCCGGCCGGGCCGGGCGTCGTCGTGGTCGCCGAACCCGTCCCGCTCGACCCGGCGGATCCCAGCCTCACGCGCCTGGGAAACTTCGCCTTCGCCGGCGGCCTGCGCCTGACCTCGGAGCAGACGTCGCGTCTGCATGGCCTGTCCGACCTGAAGGTGCTGCCGGACGGCCGGTTCCTCTCGGAGTCCGACGAGGGCGACCTCCTGCAGGCCCGCCTGCGGTTCGACGCCCAGGGCCGGCTGGCCGGCGTCGACCAGGCGATCCTGAAACCCCTTCTCGGCGAGGACGGCAAGCCGCTGCAGGGCAAGGCCATGGCCGACGCCGAAGGGCTCGCCCGGCTCCCCGACGGCGACATGCTGATCAGTTTCGAGCGGCAGCACCGCATCTGGCGCTATCCGGCCGCGGGCGGGCCGCCACAGCCGGCGCCCATGCCGGACGTCGCCATGCCGGAGAACGACGGGATGGAGGCCCTGGCCGCCCTGCCCTCGGTCGCGCCGGACGCCTATGTGGTGGGCGTAGAGGAGCAGTCGCACAGCTGGGTCTGCCGCCTCTCCACCAGCTGCGCACGGGGCTATGACCTGCCCAGGCCGGACGGCGCAGGCGTCGTCGCCGTGGCCCCGCTGGGGGACGGGCGGATCGCCTGGCTGTTCCGCGACTGGGACCCGCTGAGCGGCAGCCACATTACCCTCATTGTGCTGGACGCCGCCGGCAAGGAACTGGACCGGCTGAAGCTCGAGCGTCCGCTGACCGTGGACAATTTCGAGGGCCTGGCGGCCGTCCCAGGGCGCGGCGGCCGGGTTCGATTCTATTTGATCTCCGACGATAATTTCTCGCCGGCCCAGCGCACCTTGCTGCTAGCCTTCGACTGGACGCCAAAACCCTGAGGGGGCGCATTCAAGGAGGAGCGACGCCATGAGCCGCAAGGACGTCAAGATCCCCACTCGCGACGGAGAGGCGCGCGCCTCGGTCATCACCCCCGACACGGGCGAAGGCCCCTGGCCGGCCGTGCTCTTCTTCATGGATGGGCCGGGCATCCGACCGGCCCTGTTCGAGATGGGCGAACGGCTGGCGAGCCACGGCTACTATGTGCTGCTGCCGGACATATTCTGGCGCATCGCGCCCTACGAGCCCATCGACATGAAGTCGCTGGGCAGCGACCCGAAGAAGCGGGCCGAGTTCTTTGGGGTGCGGATGGCCTCCACCAGCCCGGCGCGCTCGGCGGCCGACACCGGGGCGTTCCTCGACTTCCTGTCGAAGCAGCCGCAGGTGAAGGGCGAGAAGGTCGGGACCACCGGCTATTGCATGGGCGGGGCCATGTCCCTGCGCGCCGCCGGCATGTTCCCGGACCGGGTGGCGGCCGCGGCCGCGTTCCACGGCGGCGGCCTGGCGACCGAGACGGACGACAGCCCGCACCATCTGGCGCCCAAGATCGAGGCCAAGGTCCTGATCGCGGCGGCCGAGAACGACCCCTACTTCCCCGAGGATCAGTACGTGCGCCTGGACCAGGCCTTCAAGCGCGCCGGGGTGAAGGCGGAGCTGAAGGTCTACCACGCCCTCCACGGCTTCGCCCCGCCGGACATGCCGGCCTATGACCGCGAAGCCTCGGAGAAGCACTGGCGCGAGATGCTGGCGCTGTTCGACGGGGCGCTGAAGTAGGGATCGCGGTAGGCGCCGCAACGTCAGCGTGCTATCCGCGCGGTCCTTCCCGCAAGGAACCTCCCGTGGCCCGTCAGCCCGCCCGCATTTGCAAAGCCATCGCCCATCCGGCCGTACGCGCCGCATGGATGATGCTTGGCGCACGGGCAGGAGACGGCCGCTAGGTCCCCAGCAGGGATCGAACCGACCTCTCCGTCCGGCGGAGAGGTCAGGAAAGACCAGCGCAGATGCGCTCCGCCGCGGACAGGTCCAAGAATAAGGACCACCGCTCATGCCCAGCCTCCCTCCCGAGATCCTGACCGCCCTGGTCGTCTTCAGCGCGACGTCGTCGATCACGCCGGGGCCGAACAACACCATGCTGATGGCGTCCGGCGTCAATTTCGGCGTGCGCCGGACCGTGCCGCACATGGCGGGCGTCAGCCTGGGCTTCTTCGTCCTGACCGTGGCGACCGGCCTGGCGCTCGGCGGGCTCTTCGCCGCCTATCCGCCGCTGCACGGTGTGCTCAAGATCGTGGGCGCGACCTATTTGCTCTATCTGGCCTGGAAGATCTCGCGGTCCGGGGAGGTCGTCGCGGGGGACGCCGCCCGCCCGCAGACCTTCTGGCAGGCCGTGGCGTTCCAGTGGGTCAATCCGAAGGCCTGGGCCATGGCGCTGGGGGCGGTGACCGCCTATGCGCCGGCGGACGACTACGCCGTGAACGTCCTGCTGGTGGCCATCGTGCTCAGCCTGGTGGGCCTGCCGTTCATCGTCGGCTGGACAGCGTTCGGCGCCGTGCTGCGCGGCATGCTGGCCGACCCGGGACGGCGGCGGATGTTCAACTGGACCATGGCCGGACTGCTCGCCGCCTCGGTCGTGGCCATCCTGCTGCACCAGCCCTAGGCGCAACGAAAAAGGGCCGCCCGGAAGGCGGCCCTTCAAATTCGTCGAAGCGGCAGCCTCAGGCGGCGGGTTGCGCCGACAGCTTGGCCTTCACCTGGCGCTTGATCTTGCGGGCCTTCAGCGAAAGCTGTTCGTCGCTGGCCTTCAGGAGGAAGGCGTCCAGGCCGCCGCGGAAATCCAGGGTCCGCAGGGCGGCGTTGGAAACTTTCAGGCGAAAGCTCTGGCCCAGGGCGTCGGATGACAGGGTCGCGGGCGACAGCGCCGGCAGGAAGCGGCGCTTCGTCTTGATATTCGAGTGGCTCACATTGTGGCCGACCATCGGGCCGATACCGGTGAGATCGCAGCGGCGCGACATGAAATCACCTTCGCGTGGAAACTTGAACGCTGCGGGCGGGCCCCGCGCGAGAGCGGGCGATATAGAGGAAGCGTTCCCCTCACGTCAAGCCGGGCCTCGCCTTCCCTGCCCCTGTCATGGCCCAGGCAGGCGGCGGCAGCCCCGGCTCTTGTAGCCAAGCTTGGTTGGGATACCATACCTAGTGGTGAACAAACACCGAATCGGCCGAGGTCGCTGATTCGGTCTGGCTTTGTTGCGGCCGTGTTCCACTCCAGCCCGAACCTTCAGATTCCCACTCAGGCCCACCCACGCTGCCGCCTTGCCTTGTGACGCCTCACGGCGTACTAATAACCGGCTGGTCAGTAATTAGGGAAGACGGATGCTGCGCGACAGCGCTCCGAAGTTCCGGCGTCGCAAGGCCGAGCGGCCGGGGGAGATCCTGGCGGCGGCCATGGCCGTGTTCGCTGAGCGGGGCTTTGCTGGCGCGCGGCTCGAGGAGATCGCCGCGCGGGCCGGGGTCTCGAAGGGGGCGATCTATCTCTACTTCGCCACCAAGGAGGACATCTTCCGCGCGGCCGTGGAGCAGGTGTTCGCCCCGAACATCGCGGCGGTGCGTGAGATGCTGGCCGCCCATCCGGGCCCATTTCCCGACCTGCTGAACCTGATCATAGGGCGCATCCTGGCGCTGATGAGCGGAACGTCGGCGGGCGGGGTCGCCAAGATGGTGATCGGCGAGGCGCGCAATTTCCCCGAGCTCGCCCGGGTCTGGCACGACCGGATGGCCTCCCAGGCGATCGAAGGGCTGGCGGGCGCCGTCGCCGCCGCCCAGGCGCGCGGCGAAGTCCGCGCGGGCGACCCGCGGCTCTTCGCCCTGCAGATCGTCGCGCCCCTGCTGGTGGGGGTGATCTGGCGCGAGACCTTCACGCCCATCGGCGCGCCGGACATGGACCTCGAGCGCATCGCCGCCCAGCACATCGAGGTCCTCATGGACGGCCTGGTCCTGAAGGAGGCGGCATGAACCCGCAGCGTCTGCTGATCGGCGGCCTCGCAGTGACCGCGGTCGCGATCCTGGCGACCCTGGCCATCGCCCCGGCCATCACCCACCAGAAGGTCCTGTCCGGCTATGTGGAGGGCGAGCCACTCTACTTCGCCGCCCCGATCGCCGGCACGGTGACGCAAATGCCGCTCGTGCGCGGCCAGCGGGTCGCGGCCGGCCAGGCGCTGTTCGTGGTCGACCCCCGGCAGCTCGACGCCCAACAGGCGCAGGCCGCCGCGGACGCCGCCGCGGCCGAAGCCCAGGCGACGGACGCCCGCAAGGGCCAGCGTCCCATCGAACTCGCCATCTACGAAGCCAATGTGGCGGCGGCGCAGGCCCGCGCTCGCGACGCGGCGGCGATCCTGCGGCGGACCGAGCCCCTGGTGCGCAAGGGCGTCTACGCCCCAGCCCGCCTCGACGACGCCCGCTCGGCGGCCCAGGCCGCCCAGGCCGAGGTCACGGCGGCGCAGCGCCAGCGCGACGCGGCGGCCCTGGGCTCGCGCGAGGACCAGATCCGCGCCGCCGACCAGAGGGTGCGGGAGGCGCAGGCCGCCCTGGCCGGCGCCGCGGCCCGGGCCGGCGATGTGGCCCCGCACGCCCCTGCGGCCGGCAGGATCGAAGAGGTGTTCTTCCAGGCCGGCGAATGGGCGGGGGCCAACCAGCCGGTGGTCTCCCTCATTGCGGACGACCGGATCAAGCTGCGCTTCTTCGTCCCCGAAGCCGAGGTCTCAGCCTACCGGCCGGGCGGCGTGGTGGCCTTCACCTGCGACGGCTGCGCCAAGGGCCTGAAGGCGCGGATCAACTATGTGAGCCCCAGGCCCGAATTCACCCCGCCGGTGATCTATTCCCGCGAGGCCCGCGACCGGCTTGTCTATCTGGTGGAGGCCAAGCCCGGCGTCCTGCTCAATCCCGGCCAGCCGGTGGACGTGACGCCCCTGGGGCGGACCCGGTGACCCCCGCCCCAGCAAGTTTGGCCATCGACGTCTCTGGCCTGAACAAGAGCTTCGGCGGCAGACGGGTGGTGCAGGACTTCTCTATCCAGGTGGCGGAGGGCCGCATCTGCGGGTTCCTGGGCCCCAACGGCTCGGGCAAGACCACCACGCTGCGGATGCTCTGCGGCCTGCTCAAGCCCGACTCCGGCTCGGGGACATGCCTGGGCTTGGACATCATCGGCCAGGCCGGCGAGATCAAGCTGCGCACCGGCTACATGACCCAGAAGTTCTCGCTCTACGAAGACCTGACGATCCAGGAGAACCTGCAGTTCATGGCCCGGGTCCACGGCCTGGACAGGCGCGCGGACCGCGTCCGTGACGCCCTGGACCGCCTGGGCCTTTCGGCGCGCAAGGACCAGCTGGCCGGCGCACTCTCCGGCGGCTGGAAGCAGCGTCTGGCCCTGGCCTCCGCCACCCTGCACGAGCCGCGACTGCTGCTGCTCGACGAGCCGACCGCCGGGGTCGACCCCAAGGCGCGGCGCACCTTCTGGGACGAGATCCACGCGCTGTCGGGCGAGGGCCTGACCGTGCTGGTCTCCACCCACTACATGGACGAGGCCGAGCGCTGCCACGAGATCGCGTACATCAGCTATGGAAAGCTGATCGCCCGCGGAACGGCGGACGAGGTGATCGCCGCATCCAACCTCGTCACCCTGCATGGCGAAGGTCCGGGGATCGACCGTCTGGCCGGCGAGATCGGGGCGCGCCCCGGCGTGCTTACCGCCGCCCCGTTCGGCGCGGCCCTGCATGTGAGCGGGACCGATCGGTCGGCGCTGGAGGCCGCCATCGCCCCCTGGAAGCGCGAGCCGTTCCACTGGACCGAGGTTGAGCCGACCCTGGAGGACGTCTTCATCCAGCTGATGAGCGGGGCGGAGGACAACTTCCAATGAACGGCTTCTCCGCGACCCGGGTGTTCGCCGTGCTGGTCAAGGAGTTCAAGCAGCTAACCCGCGACCGGCTGACCTACGCCATGATCCTGGCCCTGCCGGTCGTCCAGCTGATGCTGTTCGGCTACGCGATCAACAACGAGCCGCGGCACCTGCCCACGGCTGTGCTGGTGCAGGAGAACTCCACCTTCGCCCGCTCGGTCACCGCCGCCCTGAACAACAGCGCCTATTTCGACCTGAAGTTCACCGCCCGCACGCCAGCCGAACTCGACTCCCTTTTGCGGAGAGGCGTGGTGCAGTTCGCCGTCACCATCCCCGGCGACTTCACCCGCCGGGTGGCGCGGGGCGACAAGGCGCAGATCCTGGTGGAGGCTGACGCCACCGACCCCGGGGCGACCGGACCCGCGGCGGCGGCCCTGGCCGCCCTGCCCAACCAGGCCCTGATCCACGACCTGAAGGGCGCCCTGGCGCCGCACGCGGCCGGCCCGGCGCCGTTCGAGGTGGTGATCCACCGGCGCTACAATCCCGAGGCCGTCACCGCCTACAACATCGTGCCGGGCCTGTTGGGCGTGATCCTTTCCATGACCCTGGTGATGATGACCTCGCTCAGCGTCACCCGGGAGACCGAGCGGGGCACGATGGAGAGCCTGCTCGCCACCCCCGCCGAGCCCATCGAGGTCATGGCCGGCAAGCTCGCGCCCTATGTGGCGGTCGGCCTTATCCAGTCGGTGCTGATCCTAATCCTGGCGCGGCTGCTGTTCGGGGTGCCGATGGCCGGCGGATGGGCCGGCCTGATCCTGGGCCTTTCCCTGTTCATCATCGCCTCGCTGGCCCTGGGCTTCCTGATCTCGACCGCCGCGCGCTCGCAGCTCCAGGCGATGCAGATGAGCTTCTTCTACATCATGCCCTCGATCCTGCTGTCGGGGTTCATGTTCCCGTTCCGGGGCATGCCGCTGTGGGCCCAGGCGATTGGCGAGGTGATCCCGGTGACCCATTTCCTGCGCGTCGTCCGCGGGGCGCTGCTGAAGGGTCAGGGGCTGGAGGACATGTGGCGCGAGCTCGCGGCCCTGGCCGCCTTCACCTGCGTGGTCACGGCCCTGGCCATGGCCCGCTACCGCCGCACCCTGGACTAGCTGCGGCCGTCGGTCGGATCGTCAGGCGGCGGCGGCCCGCCAGCGGAAGCGGTCGAGGGAGCGGACCTGCACCTGCGAGCGGCGCTCGTCGCACAGGGAGACCAGGCCGTCGGAGACCGCCGTCACCTGAAATATCGGCATGCCGCCGGCGTCCACCGACAGAAGATCGCCGACGTTCAGCCGGTCGGTCGCGGGCTCCAGGAGAACCCAGTCCAGGGGGCGGAAACTCGCCATGGCCGTCATTCCGTTCAAGCCTCGCCTCATCGGGCGGAATGCAGAGGAGTCTGGACCTGCAACGCTGATGCCAACATGAGGCGAATTGTCAGAAACCGTTCAGATTCCAGCGGCTCAAGGTCGCAGGTTAATGAAACCTTACCGCCCCTGTCGCGATGACGGCGGGGAGGCGGCGCGTCGCCGGCCTTCACCCGGTTGGTCGCCGGCTCCAACAGAACCCAATCCAGGGCGCGATAGCTGGCCATGGCAGTCATCCCGTTCAATCCCACCCAAGGGGCGGCTTGGATGGGAGTGTGGGCCGCGACGCTCACGCGGACCTGAGACGCCACTTACAAAACGTTCAAGCTCGCCCGGCTCAGGCAGCGGGCCGGACCGTGTTTCGGGCGAATTCACCGCGAGCTCGCGCGCGGCGGATGCATGAGCTTGCCCGACTCCGTTCTCCATCCCATGTTCAGTTCATGAGCGACCGCCCGTCCGGCGCGGCTCCCCCGCGTCTCGTGGCCGTGCTGGGGCCCACGAACACCGGCAAGACGCATCTGGCCGTCGAGCGGATGCTGGGCCACGCATCGGGCATGATCGGCCTGCCTCTGCGGCTGCTGGCGCGGGAGATCTACGACCGGATCGTCAAGGCGCGGGGGGCGCGGGCCGTCGCCCTGATCACCGGCGAGGAGAAGATCGTCCCGCCCCGGCCGCACTATTACGTCTGCACCGTCGAGGCCATGCCGCTGTCGCGCCAGGTGGAGTTCCTGGCCGTGGACGAGATCCAGCTCTGCGCCGACCCCGAGCGCGGCCACATCTTCACCCATCGCCTGCTGCACGCCAGGGGCACGGCCGAGACCATGCTGCTGGGGGCCGCGACCATGGCCCCGCTGGTCCGCAGCCTGTTGCCGCATGCCGAGATCGTCTCGCGCGAGCGGTTCTCGACCCTGACCTATACCGGCCCGCGCAAGGTCACCCGCCTGCCGCGGCGCAGCGCCGTGGTCGCCTTCTCGGCCGACCAGGTCTACGCCATCGCCGAGCTGATCCGCCGCCAGCGCGGCGGGGCGGCCGTGGTCATGGGCTCACTCAGCCCACGCACCCGCAATGCGCAGGTCGAGCTCTACCAGTCGGGCGAGGTGGACTTCCTGGTGGCCACCGACGCCATCGGCATGGGCTTGAACATGGACGTCGACCACGTGGCGTTCGCCGGCCTGCGCAAGTTCGACGGCCGGCGGACCCGCTGGCTGAAGCCCCAGGAGATCGGCCAGATCGCGGGGCGGGCCGGCCGCTTCCGCACGGACGGGACCTTCGGCGTCACCGGCGAGTGCGAGGAGATCGACCCCGATCTCGTCGAGGCTGTGGAGGCGCACCGTTTCGAGGCCGTGGAATCGGCGGAGTGGCGCAACCCGCGGCTGGAGTTCGGCTCCCTGGCCAACCTGATGCGCTCGCTCTCCGCGCCGCCCGATCGGCTCGGCCTGAAGCTCTCGGCCGAGAGCCTGGATGAGATCACCCTGCGCGCGCTCGCCGCCGTTCCCGAGCTCGCCGACCGCTGCCGCGACCGCTCGGCCCTGCTGCGCCTCTGGGACACCTGCCAGACGCCGGACTTCCGCAAGACCGGGGCCGACGACCACCAGCGCCTGGTGCGCGGTTTCTTCGAGGCCCTGACCGGCCGCCGCGAACAGATGTCGGAGGACTGGATCGCCGGCCAGTACGCCCAGCTCGACCGGCTGGACGGCGGCATCGACGCGCTTTCGACCCGGCTCGCCAGCGTGCGGACCCTGGCCTATGTGGCCAACCGGCCGGACTGGCTGGCGGATCCAGCTGGCTGGCAGGCCAAGACCCGGGCGCTGGAGGACCGCCTCTCCGACACCCTGCACGTGACCCTGATGGCCCGGTTCGTGGACCGGCGGACCAGCGCCCTGATGCGCGGCCTGCGGGTGCGAGAGGAGATGCTGGCCGGGGTCGCCGCCGATGGCGCGGTGACGGTGGAGGGGCACTATGTCGGCCGGTTGCGCGGCGCGAGCTTCGAGCCGGCGCGCGGCGGCTCGGCGCTGGAGGAAAAGGCCCTGCGCGCTGCGGCGGAAGCGGCCGTCGCACCCGAGATCGCCCGCCGCCTTGGGCGCCTGGCCGCCGAACCGGACGAGGCCTTTTCCCTGACGCCCGACGGGGCGGTGCTCTGGCGCGGCGAGGCGGCGGGCGCCCTTTCGGGAGGCGGCCCCTTCGCCCCCAGGGTGAGGCTCTATGGCGACCTCGGCCACGCGGTCGCGCGCGAGCGGGCGGTCCGGCGGCTCGAGGCCTTCCTCGCGGCCGAGGCGGACCGGAGGTTGGCGCCGCTGCGACGCCTGGAGCAGGCGGTGTCGCAGGGATGGCTCAAGGGCCTGGCCCGGGGCCTGGCCTATCGCCTCACCGAGGCCGGCGGGGTCCTTGATCGCCAGACGGTACGCGTGGAGACCAAGGCGCTGAGCCAGGTGGAGCGCCGGGCCCTGAAGGCCCTCGGCGTGCGGCTGGGCGCCTACAGCCTCTATCTGCCGGCCCTGTTGCGCCCCGGCGCGGCCAGCCTCGCCCAGGCCTTCGCCGGCCTGACGGCTCCGGAGTTGCGGCCCGCGGCGGGGCCGGTCCCCCTGCCCTCGCCAGCCCCGCCCGCGCCCGCTTTGGCGGCCTTCGGCCTGCAGGCCGTCGGGCGTTACGCAGTTCCTGTGGAGCAGCTGGAGCGCCTGGACGAGCTTCTGCGCGCCGCCCCGCGCCAGGGCGAGGGCTTCGTCTTCTCTGATCAGGCCCGCGAAGAGTTGGGCTGGGAGGCGGGCGGCGCGGAATCGATCCTTCGCAGCCTGGGCTTCACACCCGTGCGGCGCGAGGGCGTCACCACGGCCTGGCGGCGGCGGACGCCACGCGTCGAGGGCAAGCCGTCGGCACCCCATTCTCCCTTCGCCGCCCTGGCCGCTCTGAAGCCCCTGGCCGCGCCGGTCCGGCGCCGCAAGCCGCGGCGTCGCCGGCAAGCCCAGGCGTGAGCGAAGCCGCTGATTCCTGCCGCGCGGACGTCTGGCTCTGGCGCGCCCGGTTCTTCAAGACCCGCACACTGGCGGCCAAGGTCTGCGAGGAGGGCCGCGTGCGCCTGACCCGGGATGGGTCGCAAAGCCGTCTGGACAAGCCCGCGCGGCTGCTTCGGGTGGGCGATGAACTGGTGTTCGCCCTAGGGGGCAGGCTGACTGCGGTGCGGGTGCAGGCGCTCGGGACGCGGCGCGGCCCGCCAACGGAAGCCCGGAGTCTTTACGCTCCCCTAGAGAATTCCTGAGAGCGTCCCCAGACCTGCCGCATTGACAAGCCGTGCGCGCGCCGTGAAAAACCCGCGCCCACCGCGTGCGCCTCGCTGGAGCCTATTGCCTAGATGACCTACATCGTCACCGACGCCTGTATTCGCTGCAAGTTCATGGACTGCGTCGAGGTCTGCCCGGTGGACTGCTTCTACGAGGGCGAGAACTTCCTGGCCATCAATCCGGACGAGTGCATCGACTGCGGGGTGTGCGAGCCGGAATGCCCAGTCGACGCGATCAAGCCGGACACAGAAGACGATCCCGACGGCAAGTGGCTGCGGGTAAACACCGACTTCGCGAAGGTCTGGCCGAACATTACCGTCAAGGGCGAACCGCCCGCCGACGCCGCCGATTTCGAGCGTGAGACCGACAAGTTCGAAAAATATTTCAGTGAAAAGCCCGGCCGCGGATCGTGACTCCTCGCGGCAACCCTTTCTACCGGCTTAATTTTATGCTAGGGTCATAAATGACGCTGGGCCAGCCGCCGAGGCGGGTTGGCGTCGTTCCTGGAAGTGGGGCCGTCTCCGGCCGACGATCGCCCTCCCGGGCGAAGGATGTCCATAGAGGTTATTCCGGTTCTGAGAATTGACGCCGCCGCGAATTTTCTTGCGGGCGGCGCAGCGTTGTCTCCGGAGCCGACCACCTCTGATCCTGAGGTCGTCGTCCGCGTCGCACGAGCCGCCCCGCGGCGCATTATTGAGAGGACATACATATGAGCAAGAACGGCCTGGAATTCTCGGTTGGCGATCACGTTGTGTATCCGGCCCATGGCGTGGGTCAGGTGCAGGGGATCGAAACCCAGGAAGTCGCCGGCCTGTCGCTCGAAGTCTATGTGATCACCTTCGACCACGAGAAAATGACCCTGCGGGTCCCGACCGGCAAGGCGCGCTCCTCTGGCCTGCGCTCGCTGGCCGAGGGCAATGTGGTCAGCCAGGCGCTGACGACGCTGAAGGGCCGTGCGCGCGTCAAGCGCACCATGTGGAGCCGCCGCGCACAGGAATACGAAGCCAAGATCAATTCGGGCGACCTTATCTCCATCGCTGAAGTGGTTCGCGACCTGCACCGGGCCGAAAACCAGCCCGAGCAATCCTATTCGGAACGCCAGCTCTACGAATCGGCGCTGGACCGGATGGCGCGGGAAGTGGCGGCGATCGAGCGCATCGACCGCGATGAAGCCATCGGCATCCTCAACAAGTCGCTGGTCAAGACCGCCGCCGCGGCGGCCTGAGACCGCTTCCAAAGTTTGATTTCGGAGACGCCCGGCCCAACGCCGGGCGTTTTCGTTTCCGGCGACCACGGTCATGGTGCGCCGAAGGGCAAACGGGGCCGGAAACTTGTCGGAGAGCTTCGACTATATCGTGGTGGGCGGCGGCTCGGCCGGATGCGTCCTGGCCAACCGGTTGTCGGCCGACCCGCGACGGCGCGTGCTGCTCATCGAAGCCGGCGGCCGCGACGACTGGATCTGGTTCCACATCCCGGTCGGCTACCTCTTCACGATCGGAAATCCGCGGTCGGACTGGATGTACCGGACCGACCCGATCCCGGGCCTCGCCGGCCGGTCGCTGAACTATGCGCGCGGCAAGGTGATCGGCGGGTCGTCGGCGATCAACGCCATGATCTACATGCGCGGCCAGGCCGCCGACTATGACGGCTGGCGCCAGCTCGGGCTTTCAGGCTGGGGGTGGGACGACATGCTGCCCTTGTTCCTGGCCCAGGAGGACAATATCGAGCCGGGCCCGCTGCACGGCGGCGGCGGCGAGTGGCGGGTCGAGCACCCGCGCATGCGCTGGAAGATCCTGGACGCCTTCATCGAGGCCGCGGCCGCGGCGGGCGTGCCGAGCGTCGGCGACTTCAACACGGGCGACAATTTCGGCTGCGGCTATTTCCAGGTGAACCAGCGCGCCGGCCGCCGCTGGAGCGCGGCGACCGGGTTCCTGAAGCCCGCGCTCGGGCGGGCGAACCTGAAGGTCGAGACGGGCGCCCAGGTCTCGCGCGTGCTGGTCGCGGACGGGCGGGCGAGCGGCGTCGCCTGGACCCGAGGCGGCCAGGCGTTCGAGGCCCGCGCCGAGGCCGAGGTGGTGCTGGCCGCTGGCGCAGTCGGCACGCCGCAGCTCCTGGAGCTCTCTGGAATCGGCGGCGGCGAGCGCCTGCAGGCCCTCGGGATCGAAACGCTGCGAGACCTGCCTGGCGTGGGCGAGAACCTGCAGGACCACCTGCAGATCCGGCCCTATTTCCGCGTGAGCGGGGCGCCGACCATGAACAGCCTCTACGCCTCCTGGTGGCGCAGGCCGCTCATGGCGCTCGAATACGCCGCCTTCCGCCGTGGGCCGCTGTCGATGGCCCCCTCGCAGCTCGGCGCCTTCGCCCGGTCCTCGGAAGCGCACGCCACGCCCAACCTGCAGTTCCATGTCCAGCCGCTCTCTCTCGACAGCTTCGGAAGCCCGCTGCACCCCTTCCCCGCCATCACGGTCAGCGTCTGCAACCTGCGCCCCACCAGCCGTGGCGCGGTCCACGTCCAGACGCCGGATGCAGCGGCCGCGCCCAGCATCCAGCCGAACTACCTTTCCACCGCCGAGGACGAGCGTACGGCCGTGGAGGCCCTGCGCCTGGCGCGCCGAATCATGGCCCAGGCGCCCATGCAGCGATACGCGCCGGAAGAGCGGCGGCCCGGCTCCGCCGCCCAGTCCGACGAGGATCTGCTGCAGGCCGCCCGCGAGCTCGCCACCACCATCTTCCACCCCGTCGGTACAGCGAAGATGGGGCTGAGCAACGACCCCATGGCGGTGGTGGACGGCGACCTCAGAGTCCATGGAATCAATCGTTTGCGGGTGGCGGACGCGTCCGTCATGCCGCGGATCATCAGCGGCAACACCAACTCGCCCACCATGGCCATCGCCGAGAAGGCCGCGCGGATGATGATCGCCGCCGCGCGGTGACCGCCGTAACGCCGTTACTCGCCTCGCACGCGAGCGGCATTGCGAAAAATTAAATAAAGCTTAAGCTCCGTTAAATCACCGGCGTGCGGCAGTGGGGGCCAGCACCATGCGCGACTTTCTGCAATCGGAACACGGGGCGGCATCGTCCGAATATGCCCTGATTTTGGCCATCGTCGGCGGCGGGCTCGCCATGGGCGCGTTAGCCCTGCGGAACGCCGTCAGCACCGTCGTGACCCAGCAGGTCGCCGTCGTTGGCGACATCGGCCCCTCGGGCGTAAGCAGCGGCTCGACGGGATCGACAGGAGGCACGGGCTCGTCAGGGGGCACGGGCTCGACCGGGGGAACCGGCTCGACTGGGGGCACAGGATCGACCGGGGGTACGGGCTCAACGGGATCGGGCGGAGACTGCCACGGCAACGGCAAGAAGGCCTGCTGAGCGCCGCTCTTCGGAACGCCTTCTGACTATTCCAGCATTTCCCAGGCGAGCGGTTCGCCGCGCTTGAGGTCCCGCGCCGCCCGCCGGCCGATCACTGCGTCCAGATGATCAGGCGCCAGGCCAAGGCCGGGGCGGATCGAGCGCACGTCGGCGCGTGAAATCACGCCCCCCGCCTGAACGTCGGCCATGACGTAGAGCGAGCGGCGGAACTGCAGGTTGCCGCGCTCGGATCCCAGCAGATCGTACTGAGCGCGGCCGAGCGCCTGCCAAGCCGCCTTGCAGCTGCTGGTCAGGGCGGCGAACTCGGCGGGCTCCAGGCTGAAATCGGCGTCCGGCCCGCCGTCGGCGCGGGCCAGGGTGAAGTGCTTTTCAATGATACAGGCCCCGAGCGCCACCGCCGCCACCGAGGCCGCGATTCCCGGCGTATGGTCAGAAAGGCCGATCGGGCAGCCGAAGCGCTGCGCCATGTCGGGCACGGTGCGCACATTGGCGTCCTCCAGCGGCGCCGGGTAGCTCGAGGTGCAGTGCAGGAGCGCGACCCCCGCCGCGCCCCCCGCCAGGGCGGCGTCCTTGGCGGCGGCGATCTCGGCGAGATTGGCCATGCCGGTGGAGATGATCAGCGGCCGGCCCTTGGACGCGGCGTAGCGGATCAAGGGCAGGTCGATGGCCTCGAAGGACGCGATCTTGAAGGCCGGGGCGCCCAGGTCGGCCAGGAGGTCGACCGCCGTCTCGTCGAACGGCGTGGAGAACAGGATCACGCCCACCCGGCGCGCCCGCTCGAACAGCGCCGGATGCCACTCGTAGGGGGTCTGGGCCTCCTGGTAGAGGTCGTGCAGGGTGCGCCCGTCCCACAGGCCGCCTTCGATGCGGAACTCCGGCCGGTCGCTTTCGATGGTGATGGTGTCGGCGGTGTAGGTCTGGATCTTGATGGCGTCGCAGCCGGTGGCGGCCGCCGCGTCGATCATCGCCAGGGCGCGGTCCAGGTCGCCGTTGTGGTTGCCCGACAGCTCGCAGATCACGAACGGCTCGTGCTCGGAGCCGACGCGGCGGCCGGCGATCTCGATCTCGGGGGCGGGCATGAAGGGCCTCGTCGGAGTGCGGATGGAGCATAACACCGGCCGTTGAAGCCGCCGTTAATCCGCCGTGGTCGCGCTCGGCCGGAATCTTCCCTAAATAGGGCCGATGACCTCCAGCTCTTCCGAACCCCGCACCGTCCGCTGCCTGATCGTCGGCTCCGGGCCCGCCGGCTTTACGGCCGCCGTCTACGCTGCCCGCGCGCTCCTCGATCCCGTGCTGATCGAGGGCATCCAGCCCGGCGGCCAGCTGACCATCACGACCGACGTCGAGAACTATCCCGGCTTCGCCGACGTCATCCAGGGCCCCTGGCTGATGGAACAGATGCGCGCCCAGGCGGCCCATGTCGGCACGGAGATCGTGAACGACATCGTGGTCGAGGCGGACCTGTCGCAGCGGCCGTTTCGCCTGAAGTGCGATTCCGGCGCGGAATGGCTGGCCGAGACCTTGATCATCTGCACCGGGGCCCAGGCCAAATGGCTGGGCCTTGCGTCCGAGCAGAAGTTCCAGGGCTTCGGCGTCTCGGCCTGCGCCACCTGCGACGGTTTCTTCTACCGCGGCAAGCAGGTGATGGTTCTGGGCGGCGGCAACACCGCCGTCGAGGAGGCGCTGTTCCTGACCAACTTCGCCGACAAGGTGACCCTGGTGCATCGGCGCGACGAGCTGCGGGCCGAGCGCATCCTGCAGGAGCGGCTGTTCTCCCACCCCAAGATAGAGGTGATCTGGAACAGCGCGCTGGACGAAGTGCTGGGAACCGAGGCCCCGCTCGGCGTCACCGGCGCGCGGCTGAAGAACGTCAAGACCAGCGAGACCCGCGAGGTCGCCGTGGACGGGGTGTTCGTGGCCATCGGCCACGCCCCGGCCTCGGAGCTGTTCAAGGGCCAGCTGACCATGGACGCTTCGGGCTATCTGAAGGTCACGCCCGGCACGGCCTCCACCGAGATCGCCGGCGTCTATGCGGCCGGCGACGTCACCGACGACGTCTACCGCCAGGCGGTGACCGCCGCCGGCATGGGGTGCATGGCCGCCCTGGAGGCGGTGCGCTTCCTGGCCGAGGAGGACCACGCCAAGGCGCACCACCCGATCACCCACACCGAGGCGCAGAAGATCGGCGTCTGGTGATCGCCTAGGGGCTGTTAGGGATTGGGCCATCCATCATCGGGCTGGCGCTTCCCCATTTGGTCGTCCTCACCGGGCTTGTCCCGGTGATCCATGAACACCGATGGCGCAGGACTGCTCGCGCCAACGCCGCGCCACACGGCCGAGATGGAGATCATGGATGGCCGGGACAAGCCCGACCATGACGTACCTGAATATATTCAATGTGATAATAGGGCGGGAGTCCCTAACAGCCTCTAGGGCGGATAGCCCTTTGGCCGCTCCATCATCAACGCCAGGCGATGACCGTCCGGGTCGATGAATTGGGCCGTCCACAGATCCACCTCGCCCAGGGTTCCGGCCAAGTCTAACCGCTCTGTGAACACCACGCCGCGGGCCTCGAGGCCATCCCTGGCGCGGATGAGGTCGTCGACGCGGAAATAGATCGGCGAGCCGGGCCTGACGACCGCGTGGTCCGCCCGCGCCTGGACGAGCAGGTGCATGTGTCCGCAATCGAAGACCACCGCCTCGTCGGAGACGTAGATCTCGCGCAGGCTGAGCACCCCGCCGTAAAAGGCGCGCGAGCGGGCGAGGTCGGCGACGCCCACCGCGATCTGACTGATCCGTCCCAGACCATAGCCGCTCTCGTCGGTCGGGCTCATTGCGCGCCGCCAGATATCGCCGGCGAGGCGACCGTCGTCCCCTCGGGCTTGGCGTCCAGCTTCGACTCCAGCGCCGCCAGCGAGGCGTTGATGGCCTTCACCTCTTCGGGGGTCGGCGGGCGACGGGCCGAGTTAATCGTCCCCAGCACGCGGGTGCGCTCAGCCCCCGTCTTGCGGTCCGGCATGCTGTAGGTGCGCACCTCGCCCGCCACGGCGAGGGTGAAGGTGCGCCCCTCCAGCACCCCCTGTTGTTCGGGCGCCAGCAGACCGCCGGTGCGCGGGTCCGAGCCCTGGAGGATGGCCTTGGTGAGGATCGCCTCCCCGCCTCCGTAGCGGCCTGTGAAGGCGGGCGGCTCGCCCCACGGCCCCGTCCATCGATAGAAGATATGCACGCCGACCTGCCTCAGCTTGACCAGGGTCGGGGCCCAGTACGGGGCGACATAGTCGGCGTGGTAGTGCGTCGCCGAACCCACCTCCCGCATCACGAACCCGGCCAACGCGCGCCGGGCCACCGTCTGGGCGCGGGACCAGAGCGCGGGCTGGGGCGCATAGCGCAGCGCGCCGTCGCAGGTGAAGGTGAACTGGCAGCCGCTGGCCCGGGCCGACCCCTGGAAGACCACCGCGCAGACCGACTTGGGATAGGCCGGGTGTCGCAGGCGGTTGAGCACCACCTGGGCGACCGCCTCCTGCCCCTTCTGCGGCTCGCGCGCCGCCTCGTAATAGACCGCCTCGGTCAGGCACTGCAGCGCCCGCGCCCCATCGGGGGTTTCGACCGCGAGATTGAACGGCCGCATGGGCCGGATTGGAAGCTTGGCCACCGGCAACAGGGCGTTGATCTGCTGGGCGGAGCGCGCATCGGCGCGGGCCAGGCCCAGATCGGGGGGCGCGGTCAGGTCCAGGCTCGCCCAGGCCCGTGGCCGTCCCCCCAGGCGGGGCATGCGAAGATAGGGGTCGTGGCGGCGCGCCAGGGCCAGCATGGCCGGGTCCATGCCCTGCGAGACGTCGGCGAGACGACGGGGCGTCAATCGCTCGACGGCGGCGGCGTTGGGGCGCGCGCCCTCGTCACGGACCTTCCAGGCGTTCACGCCGACCGCCGAAAGCGCGGCCAGCGTCACCAGTATGGCCCGTGGCGTCAGTCTGAACTTCAAGCTGCGGATGACGGAACCTCTGACGGCGCGGGGCGTTCGCCCGCCTTCGATACCGGTCGAATGCGTCGTTCGCCAGTCAACGGATGATTCGATCTTGGCGCCGGGCCTTGGCGGGTCTATATACAAAACTGGGTTTTGCTCGAACTGAGCATATCCTAGGCGCTGGAGGCGAGAGCCAAAGGCGTTTTTTGAGGGCCAGGAAATGCTCAGTTTGAGCATAAGGAGGCTGTGATGGCCGACGGGTTCCAATTGGAGTTCACGCCAGCGGTCGAAAAGGCCACTGCTCCCGCATGGGAGAAGGTCAAGCGGCATGTGACGCCCATCGAATGGCGGCTCCAGGCGCCTTTGATCGTCGAGATCAACCGCCTGAAGCGCGAGAAGAACGCGGTCATCCTGGCCCACAACTACATGACGCCCGAAATCTTCCACGGCGTCGGGGACTATGTGGGGGATAGCCTCGGCCTGGCCAAGGAGGCGGCCAAGTCCGACGCGGCGGTGATCGTCCAGGCCGGCGTCCATTTCATGGCCGAGACCTCGAAGATCCTGTCGCCGGAAAAGACCGTCCTGATCCCCGACCTGCGAGCCGGCTGCAGCCTCGCCTCGTCGATCACCGGCGCGGACGTGCGCCTGATCAAGCAGCGCTATCCGGGCGTGCCGGTGGTCACCTATGTGAACACCACCGCTGACGTGAAGGCCGAGACCGACATCTGCTGCACCAGCGCCAACGCGGTGCAGGTGGTCGAACAGGCCGCGAAGCTGTGGGGCGTCGACCGGGTGATCCTGATCCCCGACGAGTTCCTGGCCCGCAACGTCGCGCGCCAGACGGACGTGAAGATCATCGCCTGGCAGGGCCGCTGCGAGGTGCATGAGCGGTTCAACCGCGAAGACATCCTGGAGCTGCGGCAAGCCTACCCGAACGCCGAGATCCTGGCGCACCCGGAGTGCCCGACCGAGGTGATCGAGGTGTCCGACTTCACCGGCTCGACCGCGGCGATGAACGACTACGTCCTGACCCGCAAGCCGAAGCAGGTGGTGCTGATCACCGAGTGCTCGATGGCGGACAACGTCGCGGGCGACGCCCCGGACACCGAGTTCGTGCGGCCCTGCAACCTTTGCCCTCACATGAAGCGGATCACGCTCGAGAACATCTACGAGTCCCTGCTGCACCACCGCTACGAGGTGACGGTCGATCCCGCCATCGCCGAACGCGCCCGCATGGCCGTTCAGCGGATGATCGACCTGCCGCCGCCGGCGGTCCCGGCGCGCTACGACCTGGTCAAGGCGCGCCACCATGTGGACGTGGAACTTATCTGAGAACGAGAGGGGCGCGGAACCGGGGGCCGTGCGCCCCTTCCCTGCAGTCCTTCCGATGGGAGGTGGTCACGATGACCGACCGCATAGCGCATGACGGCGTCCTGATCGTGGGCGCGGGCCTGGCCGGGCTTTCAGCGGCCCTGGCCGCGGCCCCGCGCAAGGCCCTGGTGCTGACCGGCGCGCCCCTGAACCATGGCTGCTCGTCGGCCTGGGCGCAGGGCGGCATGGCCGTGGCGCTCGGCGGCGACGACACGCCGGCCCTGCACGCGGCGGACACCGTCGCCGCCGGCGCCGGGCTGGTGGACCCCAGGATGGCCGCCCTGTTGACCGAAGAAGGCCCCGAGGCGGTGCGCGCCCTGGCGGCGCTGGGCGCGCCCTTCGACCGGGACGGCGCCGGCGCCTTCGCCCAGAGCCTGGAGGCCGCCCATTCCCGCGCTCGGGTGGCGCGGGTGAAGGGCGACCAGGCCGGTCGCGCGATCATGGCCGCCGCGGCCGCCGCCGCGCTCGCCGCGCGCCATGTGGAGGTGCGCGACGGTTACCGCCTGCGCGGCCTGCTGCAGGACGCCGAAGGACGCATCCGGGGCGTCGTGGCGCAACGCGGACGCACGCTGGTGGAGATCACCGCCCCGGCCGTGGTGCTGGCCACCGGCGGGATCGGCGGCCTCTACGCCGTGACCACCACGCCGGCCGAGCTGCGCGGCGAGGGCCTGGGGCTGGCGGCCATGGCCGGCGCCCTGATCGGCGATCCGGAGTTCGTGCAGTTCCACCCGACCGCCATCGATATCGGCCGCGATCCGGCCCCCCTGGCCACCGAGGCCCTGCGCGGCGAGGGCGCCCGGCTGGTCAATCGCGACGGCCGGACCTTCATGGCCGCCTACCATCCCGACGCCGAGCTCGCCCCGCGCGACGTGGTGGCCCGCGCCATCCACGCCGAGCGCGCCGCGGGCCGCGGCGCCTTCCTGGATGCGCGCGAGGCGGTGGGCGAGCACTTCCCCGAGGAGTTCCCGGGGGTCTTCGCCGCCTGCCTCTCAGGCGGGATCGACCCGCGCGTGGAGCCCATCCCCGTGGCGCCGGCCTGCCACTACCACATGGGCGGCATCGTCACCGACCGGGACGGGCGCACCAGCCTGCCCGGCCTCCTGGCCGCCGGGGAATGCGCCTCGACGGGCGTGCACGGGGCCAATCGGCTCGCCTCGAACTCGCTGCTGGAGGCCTCGGTGTTCGGCCGCCGGGCAGGCCTGGCCGCCCGCGAGGCCGCCCAAGTCCACACCCGCACCCTGCGCCCGCAGGTCGCCCCCGACCTGCCGGAACCGGCCGTCGCGAGCCTGCGCACAGCCATGAGCCGCGACGCCGGCGTGGTGCGAGACGGCGAGGGGCTGACGCGGCTGGTGGACGAGATCGACGCCCTGGAAGCCGTCCATGGCCGAGCGGCCTCCCTGGCGGCCGCACGTCTGGTCGCGGTCTGCGCCCTCGACCGGCGGGAAAGCCGCGGCGCCCATTACCGCAGCGATGCGGCTGTGGCGGTCGAGCCTGCTTCGCGCACCTTCATCACCCTGGCCCAGGTCGAGTCCGCCCAGCGGCTGGCGGCCGAATGATCACGGCTGTCCCCGACCTCCTGATCGCGCCTGTGGTCCGCGCGGCCCTGGCCGAGGATCTGGGCCGGGCCGGCGACGTCACCGCCCAGGCCTGCATCGACGCCGACGCCCGCATGAGCGTGGTGTTCGCCACCCGCGCCCCCGGCGTGATCGCGGGACTGGCCTGCGCGCGCCTGGCCATGCTGGAGCTCGACCCGGACGCCCGGTTCACCGAGCTCACAGCCGACGGTGCGGCGGTGAAAGCCGGCCAGGCGCTGGCCAAGGTCGAGGGGCTTGCCAGGGCGATCCTTTCGGCGGAGCGCACGGCGCTGAACCTCCTGGGCCGCCTTTCCGGCGTCGCCACCCTGACCCGCGCATATGTGGACGCCGTGGGGGGAACCAAGGCTCGGATCGCCGACACCCGCAAGACGACGCCTGGCCTGCGCCTGCTGGAGAAGTACGCCGTGCGCTGCGGCGGCGGGCTGAACCACCGCTTCGGCCTCGACGACGCCATCCTCATCAAGGACAACCACGTGGCCGCCTGCGGGAGCGTCGGCGAGGCGGTGCGCCGCGCCAAGGCGGCGGCCGGCCACCTGATGAAGGTCGAGGTCGAGATCGACAGCCTGGATCAGCTCGAAGACGCCCTCGTCCATCGGCCGGACGTCGTGATGCTCGACAACTTCACCACCGACCAGCTGCGCGAAGCCGTGTCGCGGACCGCCGGCCGCGCGGTGCTCGAAGCCTCCGGCGGCGTCAGCCTGGAGACCGTCGCGGCCATCGCCGCCACCGGCGTGGACGTGATCAGCGTCGGCGCCCTCACCCATTCGGCCCGGGTTCTCGACATCGGCCTCGACGCGGCCTGAGGGCGCGCAGCGAGCCGTCTGCTAGAGTTGGCCGCAGATCTTCCCGGCGTCCGCAAGGGCTCAGCGCCCCCCGCCTCAGGCGAGGGGCGCCGCTGCGTCACCAGAAGAGGTCGTAGACGACCTGGACGATCCGGCCGTTGAAGGTGTCCACGAGCGCCGCATCGTCGCCGATACGAACCCACTCATACCCGGCCGGCGGGATCGGCAGGCCGTAGGTCCACCAGTCGTCGATGTAGTACTGCGAGCCGTACCAGCCGTAGGGCAGGATGTCCCCAAACACCCAGGACCGCGCATAGAAGCCCGACGGCGGCCGGTAGAACCCGCCCCGGAAGCGCTGGTGCGAGCGATAGACCGGCGGATAGGCCCTGCGGTCATAGCGCGGGCGGTCACGGCGCTCGCGCCAGTTCTGGTCGCCGCTCCAGTTGCGCTGACCGCTCCAGTTGCGGTCGCCGCGGTCACGGTCGCCCCAATTTCGGTCCCCACGGTCCCGATCGCCCCGGTCCCGATCGCCTTGGACGCGTTCGGCCTCGTTGCGTTCGGCCGCGGGACGGTCGCCCGGGAGACCCTGGTTGCGGAAGCCGCGCGCGGTGTCGCCGTCGCCGCCTCTGCGGCCGCCGCCATTCCAGTTCCGACCGCCGTCCTCGCGACTGCGTTCAGGCGGCGCGGCCTGGGCCGCGCCTTGTGCGGCGTCGCCGTCGCCCCTGCGGCCGCCGCCGTTCCAGTTCCGACCACCATCCTCGCGGCTGCGTTCGGGCGGCGCGGCCTGGGCCGGGGCGGCCTGGGCCGGCGCAGGTTGGGCGTCCGGATTGCGGTTGATCCAGGCGCCCGAGCGGGCGTGACCGCCGCTGTTGCGCGGGTCGCCGTCGGGATAGCCGCCGGGGCCCCGCTGGGCGAACGCGGGAACTGCGGTCGAGGCGAGCAGCACCGCCGTCATCGCCCCCGTCATGATCTTCTTCATCGTCTCAATTCCATCGCGCGTGTTCACGGACAACCGTGACATCGGCGTTGCGCGATATATGGAGAACGTAGCCTGAACCTCGCTTGAACGCCGCCGGCAGGCGCGCGACAGCGGCGATCTTGGGAGATTCCGCTTGCCGGCCGTACCGCAGGACATAATCGGATTTTGGCGCAACGCCGGACCCGCCCAGTGGTTCGCCGCCAAACCCGCCTTCGACGAGGCGATCCGGCTGAAATTCGAGTCGGTGCACCACGCCGCCGCGCGGGGGCGGTACGACGCCTGGACCGCGAGCGCCGAAGGCGCGCTCGCCCTGCTCATCCTGCTCGACCAGTTCCCCCGCAACCTCTATCGCCGCTCCGCCCACGCCTTCGCCACCGACGGCAAGGCGCGCGCCATCGCGCGGGCGGCGATCGCCGAGGGCTTCGACCGGGCGACGGAGCCGCTGTTGCGGCCCTTCTTCTACCTGCCGTTCGAGCATTCGGAGGATCTGACCGACCAGGAGGCCGGCGTGGCGCTCTGCCAGCGCCTGGCGGACGAGACCGGCGACGCCGACAAGGTCAAATGGGCGAAGATCCACCGTGATATCATCGCAAGGTTCGGCCGGTTCCCACATCGCAACCCCGAACTCGGCCGCGCAACGACCGCGGAGGAGCAAACCTTTCTGGATGACGGCGGTTTTGCAGGATGAGCGGACGATACCTGTTGATGATCGCCCGCCGCGCGCAGATTCGAAGGCCAGAATCGGCCATTCTGCGCGCCGTGCAGAAAGGCAAGCGCCCATGAACGCCCTGGCTGAGATTTCCGCGTCGGAACCGGCCGTTCCCGGCGGCCATCCCGAGCAGCCCTATCTCGACCTCCTGGCCGACATCCTGGCGCACGGGGTGCGGCGCGAGGACCGGACCGGCGTCGGCACGCTGGGCGTCTTCGGCCGGCAGATGCGCTTCGACCTTGCCGACAGCTTCCCCCTGCTGACCACCAAGAAGCTGCACCGCCGCTCCATCGTGGTGGAGCTCCTGTGGTTCCTGCGGGGCGAGACCAATGTGCGCTGGCTGCAGGAACGCGGGGTCCGCATCTGGGACGAGTGGGCGGATGCCGACGGCGAACTCGGCCCGGTCTATGGCCGCCAGTGGCGCTCGTGGGCCGCGCCCGACGGGCGGGTGATCGACCAGATCGCCAATGTGGTGGAGCAGATCCGCACCAATCCGAACAGCCGCCGCCATATCGTCACGGCCTGGAACCCGGCGGACGTGGACGACATGGCCCTGCCGCCCTGCCATTGCCTGTTCCAGTTCTTCGTCGCCGACGGCCGGCTCTCCTGCCAGCTCTACCAGCGCTCGGCCGACGTCTTTCTGGGCGTGCCGTTCAACATCGCCAGCTACGCCCTACTGACCGCGATGATGGCGCAGGTCACCGGCCTGAAGCCCGGCGAGTTCATCCATACCCTGGGCGACGCGCACCTCTATCTGAACCATCTGGAGCAGGCGCAGACCCAGATCTCCCGCACGCCCCTGCCTCCGCCACGGCTGCGCCTGGCGCCCAAGCGCGACCTCTTCGCCTTCACCGAGGACGACATCGCCTTCGAGGGCTACCGCGCGCACCCGAAGATCGACGCCCCGATCGCGGTCTGAAGCCGCCCCGCGCCAAAGCGTGGTAGGGAGTCGGCCATGTCCCAGGTCATCCTCGCCGCCGGTCCCATCGCCCGTGCGCGCAACGGCGTCATCGGCCGCGACGGCGGCCTGCCCTGGCGGCTGAAATCCGACATGGCGATCTTCCGCGCCGTGACCATGGGCAAGCCGGTGATCATGGGCCGCAAGACCTGGGAAAGCCTGCCCAAGCGTCCGCTGGTGGGGCGCACCAATATCGTGCTCACCCGCGACGGCTCCTTCGAGGCGGAAAGGGCCCTGGTCTGCGAGACCTTCTCCGAAGCCGTGGCCCTCGCCCGCGAGCAGGCCGAGGACGACGGGCAATCGGAGTTCTGCATCATCGGCGGGGTGTCGCTGTTCGAGCTGGCCCTGCCCCGCGCGCGCCGGATCTACCTGACCGAGGTCGACGCCGAGGTCGAGGGCGACGTGGTCCTGCCCGCCTTCAATGAGGCCGACTGGATAACGGTGCGCGAGAGCGCCTATCCGGCGGGCGAAGGCGACGAATACCCCTTCGTCCACCGGGTTCTGGAGCGTCGCTGAGCCGGATCAGAAGGCGTCGAGCAGTTCGATATCGGCCTTGCCGTCGAGGGTGGCGCGCATCTCCGGGAAGCCGGCCTTGAAATACTCGCTGCCGGCGTGCTGATCGAGGGCGGCCTGGTCCTTGTAGAGCTCCATGATCTTGTAGGTGTTGGGCTCCTTGCGGCTCCGGGTGAGCTGGTAGAGCAGGCACCCCGGCTCGTTCGCCCGCACCTTGGCGGCGAGACCATTGAAGACGGCCTCGAACGCTTCGCCCTTGCCGTCCAGCACGCGCATCGTCGCCAAAATAGCGATCATGATTTCCTCCCAAACAGGTGTTCGGGACGATTAGCGGTCGGGTGCAGGTGGAGCAAGCCGCAGGCGCTGCTTCAGGTCAGGCCGGCCTTAGATCAGGAACGTTCGTTCCAGCCGTAGGCCACCCAGTGGTGACCGCCGAGGTGACGGGCCTCGATCAGGCCGTCGTCGCGGGTCCGCGCGCGCGCCGTCCGCCGCGCCCTGAGCGCGAGGCCGGAAAAATAGAGCAGGATCGAGGACATCGCCGCCAGCACCAGCAGGGTCGCAGCGAAGAACACCGCGAGCACCGCGCCGATCGCAACGGCCGCCGCCGTGGCGAGCGCCCCGCCGAGAACGGCGAAGCTACGCAAAGCCGCCCCTTGTCGGGCCGCGAATTCCTTCACCATCGTCGTCCTCATCGGCCGTCTGACGAGTGTAAACATTCAATGTCGGCCGCAAGCTCCGCGTCGTCAACCTTGAGTCTCGCAGAATTGCGTCCATTTCGGGTCAAGTCGCCGCTACCAGAGCGAGAGTCCTCCGCTCGCGATTAACTGTATCGAACGCCGAGTTGATCGCGGCGGCCTTGGCTTCGGCCACTTCGATGAACTCGGGAGGCAGTCCCCGAGCTCTCGCCCGGTCGGGGTGAGCCTCGGAAAGCGCCGCCTTCCAGGCCCGCCGGACCTCCTGGTCCGACACGTCCGGCGCGACGCCGAGGACCACATAGGGATCGTCGGCGGAGGTTCCAAGGTGGACAGCCTTCAGCCTGCGGAACACCAGGGGCGAGAGGCCGAACAGCTCCCCGACCCGGACGAGATAGGTCAGTTCGTCGCCGGTGACGACGCCGTCCGCGGCGGCGATGTGGAACAGGCCGTCGAGCACGTCCTCCAGCAACAGCGGACAACCCCGGTAGCGCTTGGCCAGGCGCCGCGCATAGCTCTCGTAGCCGCGGGTGGTCTGGCGCGCGAGCTGGTAGAGCCGGCGGATGTTGTTCTGCGAGGCGTCGTCCGACTGGAAGACCCGGGAGAATGCGGCGTACTCGTTGGCGTTGGCGACGCCGTCGGCCTTGGCGAGCTTGGCGCCCAGCGCCGTGACGGCGGTCGAGAAGGCGGGGTCCTCGCCCGGCAGGCCGGCAGGACATTCTGCGCAGTCCGCCTCATCTACGCCGCGGACCGCAAGCCCTGCGATTTTGCGCCAGAAGCTCATGGGGGTAGTCAGTGCCTTAGACCCGAGCCGATGCGAACACAACTTTGATCAGATACCTGGAAGGTTAAGGTTTGGACAGGCGCTGGGCATTCTGGATCGACCGTGGAGGCACCTTCACCGACGTGGTCGGGGTCGATCCGTCAGGCCGCAAAGTCACCGCCAAGCTGCTGTCCGCCTCGCCGGCCTATGAGGACGCGGCGGTGGAGGCGATGCGCCGCCTCCTGGGCTGCGGCCCGGACGCCCCCTTTCCGGCCGAGAAGGTGGCGGCGATCAAGCTTGGGACGACGGTGGCGACCAACGCCCTGCTCGAGCGGCGCGGCGCCCGGACCCTCTTCATCACCACGGAAGGCTTCGGCGACGCCCTCCTGATCGGCGACCAGTCGCGCCCCGAGCTGTTCGCCCTGGACATCGTCCGCCCGCCACCCCTTTACGCCGGCGTCGTGGAGGCGTCCGAACGGCTGGCGGCGGATGGAAGCATGCTGCGGCCGCTGGACCGCGAGACCCTGACCCGCAAGCTGAAAGCGGCCGCGCAGGCCGGCTTCACCTCGGCGGCGATCGCCTTCCTGCACGCCGACCTCAATCCTGAGCACGAGGAGATCGCCGGCGAGCTGGCGCGGGCGGCGGGGTTTTCCTGCATCGCCCTGAGTTCGGAGGTCTCGCCCCTGCCCCGCTTCGTGGTGCGCGCCGAGACGACGGTGGCCGACGCCTATCTGACCCCGGCGGTCCGCGCCTATGTGGACCAGGTGGCCGCCGCCACCGCCGGGGCGCCGCTGTACTTCATGACCTCAGCCGGAGCCCTGGTGCGCGCCGAGGCGTTCCGGGGCCGCGACGCGGTGCTGTCGGGCCCGGCCGGCGGGGTGGTGGGCGTGGCTCGCACGGCCGAGCGCGCCGGGGCGAAGGCGGCGCTCGGCTTCGACATGGGCGGGACCTCGACGGACGTCTGCCGGTTCGCCGGGACCCTGGAGCGGCGCGCGCAGGCGCAGGTGGCGGGCGTGCGGCTGCGCAGCCCCATGCTGGACGTCGAGACGGTGGCGGCCGGCGGCGGCTCGGTCCTCGCCTTCGACGGCCTGCGCGCCCGGGTGGGGCCGCAGAGCGCCGGCGCCGATCCGGGCCCCGCCGCCTATGGCCGGGGTGGTCCGGCCACGATCACCGACGCCAACCTGGTGCTGGGGCGGCTGGACGCCGGGGCCTTCCCCGCGGTCTTCGGCCCACGGGGCGATGCGCCGCTCGACGTCGCGGCGGCGCGGGCGAGGCTCGAGGCCCTGGCCCAGGCCATGGGCGCGCCCAGCGCCGAGGCTGCGGCCGAGGGGTTCCTGGCGGTGGCGGTCGAGCAGATGGCCCAGGCGATCGGACGGATCTCCACCGCCCGAGGGTTCGACCCGCGCGACCATGCCCTGGTCGCCTTCGGCGGCGCCGCCGGCCAGACGGCCTGCCAGGTGGCCGACGCGCTGAAGATCGGCGAGGTGCTCTGCCCGCGTCAGGCCAGCGTCTTATCCGCCTGGGGCATCGGCCAATCGCGGCAGGCCGCGCGCCGCCTTGCGGGGCTGGAGACGCCACTGGACCCGGGCGACCTTGTCCTGGCCGAAGCCGCAATGGATGCGGCAGCGGCGGCGGCGCGGGCCGACCTCGCCGCCCAGGGCGCTGAGGCGGCCGAGCTGAAGCGGACCCTGCGCCTGCGCTATGACGGCGCCGACGCCGAGATCGAGGTCCCCGCGGCCGGGCTCGCCGAAACGCTCCAGGCGTTCGAGGCCGCCCATCGCCGGCTGTTCGGCTTCGTCGAGCCCGCCCGCACCGTGGTGATCGCGGCTGTGGAGGCGGAGGCGCTGGCGGCGGAGATCCCAAGCGCCCCCTTCCCCCTGGAGGGGGGAAGGGTCGGGGATGGGGGTGGCGACCTCTCGGGGCATTCTTCGACAGCGCAGCCGCACGGCCGGAAAGAGTCCGCCGGGACCGGGAGTTCGGGGAAAACGCACATCACGCAGCACAGCGGCGACCTTTCCACCCCCATCCCCGACCCTTCCCCCCTCCAGGGGGAAGGGAGAGTCCTCGACGCCGAAACCCTCACCACGGCCTACGGCCCCGCGCTGATCGTCCGCGCCGACACCCAGATCGCCCTCCTGCCCGGCTGGCGCGCGACCGCCGAGGCGGATGGGCTCATCCTCCTGCGCAGGGTCACGCCCCTGGCCGCCGCGCCCATCGCCCACGACCGCCCCGACCCGGTGACGCTGGAGCTCTTCAACCGGCGCTTCATGGGCGTGGCCGAAGCCATGGGGGCGGCCCTGGAGCGCACCGCCCACTCGGTGAACATCAAGGAGCGGCTGGACTTCTCCTGCGCCCTGTTCGACGCGGACAGCGGCCTGGTCGCCAATGCCCCGCACATGCCGGTGCACCTGGGCTCGATGGGGGCGAGCGTCAGGGCCGTGCGCGCGCGCCACGCCGTCATGGCGCCGGGAGACGCCTTCGCCCTCAACAACCCCTTCGCCGGCGGGACCCACCTGCCGGACATCACTGTGGTCATGCCGGTGTTCATGACGGACGGACCCGAGCCCGACTTCTACGTCGCCGCCCGCGGCCACCACGCCGACGTGGGTGGGGTGCAGCCGGGCTCCATGCCACCCTTCTCGACGAGCCTCGCCGAGGAAGGGGTGCTGCTCGACGCCCTGCCGATCATGCGGTCGGGCGCCCTGCTGGAGACCGAGGTCCGCATGGCCCTGACGGCCGGCCCCTGGCCCGCCCGGGCGCCCGACCGCAACATCGCCGATCTCAAGGCCCAGGTCGCCGCCTGCCAGGCCGGCGCGGCGGCGGTGAGCGAGATGATCCGCAGCCACGGGGCCGAGGCCGTCGCCCGCTATATGGGCTTCGTGCAGGAGAACGCCGCCCGGGCGGTGCGCCGGGCGATCGGACGCCTGAGGGACGGGCAGGCGCGGGTTCCCATGGACGGCGGCGGCGAGATCGTCGTGCGCGTCGTGGTGAACGCCGCGGCGGGCCAGGCGAGACTGGACTTCACCGGATCCTCCGACCAGCTCCCCAGCAATTTCAACGCCCCCTCGGCCATTGTCGACGCCGCCGCGCTCTATGTGTTCCGCACCCTGGTGGACGACGACATCCCGCTGAACGCCGGCTGCCTTGCGCCCCTGAACATCCTCACCCGACCGGGCTCGATGCTGGACCCGCTGCCTGGCGCGGCGGTGGTGGCCGGCAATGTCGAGACCAGCCAGCATGTGGTCGACGCGCTCTATGCGGCCCTCGGGGCCCTCGCCAACAGCGCCGGCAGCATGAGCAACTTCACCTTCGGCGATGCGGACCGGCAGTATTACGAGACGATCTGCGGCGGGGCCGGCGCGAGCCCCAACGCCGCCGGCGCCAGCGCCGTCCAGACCCACATGACCAATTCGCGGCTCACCGACCCGGAGATCCTGGAGCGGCGTTTTCCCGTCCGCGTGGAGGCCTTCACGATCCGGCGTGGTTCGGGCGGCGCGGGGGCCCAGGCCGGCGGCGACGGCGCCCGGCGCCGCGTGCGGTTCCTGGCGCCGATGCAGGCGGCCCTGCTTTCCACCCGTCGCACCCACGCGCCACAGGGGATCGCAGGCGGCGACCCCGGCCTGGCCGGCGTGCAAAGGCTGGTGCAGGTCGACGGAACCGTCCGGCCCCTGCCCGGCTGTTTTTCAGTCGAGGTTCAGGAAGGCGAGGTCATCGAGATCGAGACGCCCGGCGGGGGCGGCTTCGGCCGGGTTTGATCGGTCCGGCGGCGCTCGCTAAAGGACGTCCCCCTGAGCCCTGTCGGCCCGTGCGGCCGGCTCCAGTCGAGGTCATGCCGATGCCCGCCGTTCTCGCCGCCTTCGCCATGGTCCTCGCCGCAGCAGATCCCGCGCCCGCCGCGGAGGCGCCGCCAGCCGCCGAAGCCGGCTTCCCCGCCGGCGCCCCGCACGACGACTATGGCTTCGTCGCCTGGTGCTACGGGTCGCTGCACGGCTATCTCGACCTCTACGACCAGGTGATGCCCGAGGTCAGGCGGATCGAGTCGACCTGGCGGCGGCCCGGTTCCAACCTCGCCGACGACATGGCCGTCTACGGCCAGATGCGCCGCCAGGGGCAGATCAGTCTGAAGGCCTACGCCCGGGCGATGGAGGCGGCAGAAAGGGCGAGCCTGAAGCCGATCAACGCAAAGGGCGGGGAATCCGTCCGGCGCGGCCAAGCGACCTGGGCCGCGGCGGCGACCCTGCCCAAGGCCCGCGTGGCGCAGGAGTGGATGAGCTGGACTCTGCCGGCGCGTTGCGACTCCACCGCCAGCGACCTGGAGGCGCGCGCCAAGCTAATGGGCCCGGCTTTCCAGGTGCACGAGGAGCCCGACCCGCTGTCCGCACCGGAAGCCGCACCTGCGCCTGCAGCCGCGCCGACCAATCCTTAGGCGGGCTCCGAGCCCTCGGAGCGGAAGTAGGGCTCGACCTCGCCCTGCAGCTTGATGGTCATGGGATTGCCGCGGCGGTCCTTCGACGGCAGCGAGAGCCGCACCCAGCCCTCGCTCACGCAGTACTCGTCGACATTGTTCTTCTCGACGCCCTTGAAGCGGATGCCCACGCCGCGCATCAGCACGGCTTCGTCGTGGTAGGGACTCGAGGGATCGGTGGCGAGGCGGTCGGGCGGTGTGTCGGACATGGCGGCGGCGCTTTCGAAAACGACAAGCCCCGGGTGATAGCGAGCCTTGCGCGCGGCGCCAATCCGTCCGCTTTGGCCGTCCGCCAGGAACGGTCCTTCAGGCCTGGGTCCGCGCGCCCGCCTCGCGCCCGTAGACCAGACGCTCCACGAAACCCCACAGTCCGGCCATCTCGCGCGCGGCTGGATTGGCGGCGTCGAGCTCCTCGACCGAGCGGCCGGTCTCGAGCACCGACTGGTAGTTCGCCCGCGCCCGCATGATCAGCGGGGCGACCGGCAGCCGCATCAGCCGCAACGCCTCGATCGCGCGCTTCACGGCCGGCGGCTCGACCCCCTCACGGGGAACCGGCGCCTGGTTGAGGACGATCAGCCCCGGCTTGCGCAGGCGGCGGATCACTTCGGCGGTCTGCAGGGCCGCGGCGATGTCGAGGAAGGTCGGGCGGATCACCAGCAGCGAGAGGTCCGAGACTACGATCGAGTGGCTGAGCTCCTCCTCCAGCACCGCCGGAGTGTCGATGATCATGGTGTCCACGCCGCTGCGCAGCGCGTTGAGCTGCAGGGCGAAAAGCTTGGAGCCGGACGTCTCGACCACTTCGGGGCCGGGACCCTGTCGCCCCCGCAACACTTCCATCGCCGAGCGTTGGGCGTCCGCATCGGCCAGCAGCACCTTGCGGCCTCGCAGGTGGGCCGCGACGGCCAAGTGAACGGCGAGCGTAGTTTTCCCCGATCCCCCCTTACGCGCGATGACGGCGATCGTTCGCATTTTCCTTACGCCCTGCACCTCCCCGACGCCGGCCTTCGCCAGCAACTCACCCTGCGTCAAGCCCATGACAGACATTCGCACCCACTTGTCGCATTCGGCTTTTGTCTCAACCTAGCCTCCGTGGTGCGAATCGCGCCCCTCCAAAGACCCAAACCAAGACGTTGGCAGTATCGGCCGGGGCCGTCTCTTGGAGATCGACTCCCGAAAAAAAGTCTTTTCATGGCCGAACTCACAGGCGTTCCCGCTGGTTTCCTGAGGTCGCAGAATCTCTCTCGGAGGAGCAGGCCATGCTGCGCCCATCGGTCGCAATTGGCGGCGTCCTTGCCGCCCTGATCCTCGGCCCGGGCTGGGCCGCAGCCGCCCCGCCTCCGGAAGCCCAGGCGACCGTGGCCGATGTCGGAACGATCTCCGATGCGGGCCCCGTGATCCTCGGCACGGTCCTGGACTCGAAGGAGCTTGGGCAAACGCAGTCGGATCTGCCGGTTAGCGGGTTCGACGCCAGCGACTGGCAACTGGACAAGACCCTGGCAAAGCCGGTCGTCGCCATCGCGGACCGCGGCCTGGCGGCCAAGGGCTATTCCGGCGGCCTGGCCGGACAGGGCGTCGACACCGGGGCGATCGAGCAGGGCATGAGCTTGCAGGGCGCCGCGGCGCCGGCCGGCGCCCTCAGCATGCCCCCCGTGGTTTCGGACGTTCTGACCGGCGCGACCGGGATGATTCCGGGCGCGAAATAAGCCCCCGCGCCGGGCGGAACCCGCCCTTTTATATTCCTAACTGTGGCGCCAACGCCTCATCTTGTGAGGACTTGTGATCGCAAGATGAACTCTGACTCCACCACCCAGTTAACCATGTTAGAGTGCATTGGTGGAGTGTTAAGGATGCCCCCTTCCCTGCAAAGCTTCGTTTTGCGCACGTCAGCGGTCCTTGGCTGGACCCTGGCCTTCACGATCGCCGTCTACTCCAACATGCACCACGTGAGCTGAGGCTCGGCCTTCAGCTAGCGGCAGGTTCATAGCTGAGGATCGGCGCGAGCCAGCGCTCGGCCATCGCCAGGTCCCAACCCTTTCGGCGCGCATAGTCGGCGACCTGATCCTTTTCCACGCGGCCGACCCCGAAATAGTGCGCCTGCGGGTTCGCGAAGTAGAGGCCCGAGACCGAGGCCGGCGGGTTCATTGCAAAACTTTCGGTCAGCTCGATCCCGACCGCGCTTTCCGCATCGAGCAGCCGGAACAGGGTCGCTTTCTCGGTATGGTCCGGCTGGGCCGGATAGCCGGCGGCCGGACGGATGCCGCGGTATTTCTCCTGGATCAGGAAGTCGAGATCGAAGAGCTCGTCCGGGACGTAGCCCCAAAGCTCGGTGCGCACCCGCCGATGCAGCGTCTCGGCGAACGCTTCCGCCAGCCGGTCCGCCAGGGCGGTCGCCAGGATGGCGTTGTAGTCGTCTCCGGCGTCCTTGTAGCGCCGCGCCAGCGCCATCTCGCCGTGACCCGCGGTGACCGCAAAGCCGCCCACCCAGTCGGGCTTGGTCCCGACCGGGGCGATGAAGTCCGAGAGCGCCACGTTGGCGCCGTCGCCTGACTTGACCATCTGCTGGCGAAGGGTGTGCAGGTGGCCGATCTCCTGGCTCCGGCTCTCGTCGGCATAGAGGACGACGTCGTCGCCGTCCGCATTGGCCGGCCAGAAGCCGACCACGCCCCGCGCCTCCAGGGCCTTCTCGGCGATGATCTTGGCCAGCATCGCCTGGGCGTCGGCGTAGAGCGGGCGCGCGGCCTCGCCCACGATCTCGTCGTTCAGGATGTCCGGGAAGCGGCCCACCAGCTCCCAGGTGGCGAAGAACGGCGTCCAGTCGATATGCCGGGCGAGCTCGGCCAGGTCGTAGGGCGCGAAAGTGCGCGTTCCCGTAAAGGTCGGCCTGGGCGGCTCATAGGCGTCCCAGTCGATGGCGAAGCGGTTGGCGCGGGCGTCGGCGATCGCCACCCGCGTGCGGTTGGTCTGGCCGCGGGCGAACTGCTCGCGCACCTTGACGTATTCGGCCACCGTCGCAGCCATGTGGCGGTCGCGCTCGCTGGGCGACAGCAGGCCCGAGACCACGCCGACCGCCCGGCTGGCGTCCAGCACATAGGTGGTCGAGCCCTCGTACTTCGGCGCGATCTTCACCGCCGTGTGGGTCTTGGAGGTGGTCGCCCCGCCGATCAGCAGGGGCATGGTCATGCCGCGCCGCTGCATCTCGCCGGCCACATAGGCCATCTCGTCCAGGGACGGGGTGATCAGGCCCGAAAGGCCGACGATGTCGACCTTGTGGGCGGCCGCCTCGTCGAGGATGCGTTCCGCCGGGACCATGACGCCCAGGTCGATCACCTCGTAATTGTTACACTGCAGGACCACGCCGACGATGTTCTTGCCGATGTCGTGGACGTCGCCCTTCACCGTGGCCATCAGGATCTTGCCGGCCGCCTCGCGGGGCTTGCCCTCCTTCTCGGCCTCCATGAAGGGCATCAGGTAGGCCACGGCCTGCTTCATCACCCGGGCGGACTTCACCACCTGGGGCAGGAACATCTTGCCCGAGCCGAACAGGTCGCCGACCACGTTCATCCCGTCCATCAGCGGGCCTTCGATGACGTGCAACGGGCGCTCGGCGGCCTGCCGCGCCTCCTCGGTGTCGACCTCGATATAGTCGGTGAGCCCATTGACCAGCGCATGGGTCAGGCGCGCGTTCACCGTCCCCTCGCGCCAGGCGAGGTCAGGGCCCTTGGCCTGGCTCTTGCCGCCCTTGTACTTGGGCGCCAGCTCCACCAGCCGCTCGGTGTTGGTGATGTTGGTCCGCTGCGGCCGGTTGAGGATCACGTCCTCGACCGCCTCGCGCAGCTCCGGCTCGATCTGGTCGTAGACCGGCAGGTCGCCGGCGTTGACGATCCCCATGTCCATGCCGGCGTTGATGGCGTGGTACAGAAATACCGAGTGGATCGCCCGGCGCACCGGCTCGTTGCCGCGGAACGAGAACGAGACGTTGGAGACCCCGCCCGAGATCCGGGCGTGAGGCAGGCGCGCCTTGATCCGCCGCGTCGCCTCGATGAAGTCGACTGCGTAGTTGTCGTGCTCCTCGATCCCCGTGGCGACCGCGAAGATGTTGGGGTCGAAGATGATGTCCTCGGGCGGGAAGCCCAGCTTGTCCACCAGGAGGCGATAGGCCCGCTCGCAGATCGCCACCTTGCGGTCGGCGGTGTCGGCCTGGCCGACCTCGTCGAAGGCCATCACCACCACGGCCGCGCCGTAGCGCAGGCAGGCGGTCGCCTGCTCCAGGAACTTGGCCTCGCCTTCCTTCATGCTGATGGAATTGACGATCGACTTGCCCTGGACGCACTTCAGCCCCGCCTCGATCACCTCCCACTTGGACGAGTCGATCATCACCGGCACGCGGGCGATGTCCGGCTCGGCGGCGACCAGGTTCAGGAAGGTGCGCATGGCCGCGACGGAGTCGAGCAGGCCCTCGTCCATGTTGACGTCGATGACCTGGGCGCCGGCGTCCACCTGCTGGCGGGCCACCGACAGGGCGGCCGCATAGTCGCCCTCGACGACCAGCTTCTTGAACTTGGCCGAGCCGGTGACGTTGGTGCGTTCGCCGATGTTGATGAAGGTGGGACGGGGCGCGGTCATGATTGGGTCTCGGGCCCCACTTGGCCCTTCCCCCTGGAGGGGGGAAGGGTCGGGGATGGGGGTGGGGCGGCTTCCGCCGCAAAATGTTTGACGAGATTTCTCATAGGTCAGGACGTAGGCGGAGGTTGCGGCGCCGGTGATCTTCCGGAAAGGGCGCCACCCCCATCCCCGGCCCTTCCCCCCTCCAGGGGGAAGGGAGCGCGCAGATTGATCCGGCGAAACAAAGCCCTGCCTCAGGAAACCATTTCAAACGGCTCCAGGCCCGCCAGCCGCAGCGCCGTCGCCGGATGGACCGGCTCGCGCGGCTTGAGGCCTTCGACCTCCTTGGCCACGTGGGCGATGTGCTCGGGCGTCGTCCCGCAGCAGCCGCCCAGGATGTTGACCAGCCCCTGCTCGGCCCATTCGTGCAGCATGTGGCTCGTCTCGTCCGGGGTCTCGTCGTACTGGCCCATGGCGTTGGGCAGGCCGGCGTTGGGATAGGCCGAGACCAGGGTGTCAGCGACCCGCGCCAGGTCGGCGATGTGCGGGCGCATCAGGTCCGCGCCCAGGGCGCAGTTAAGTCCTATGGCGAAGGGCTTGGCGTGCTTCACGGAATTCCAGAACGCCTCCACCGTCTGGCCCGACAAGGTGCGGCCCGAGCGGTCGGTGATGGTGCCCGAGATCCAGATCGGCAGCGGCTCCAGCCCTTCGTCCTGCAGGTCGAGGATCGCCTTGATGCCGGCCTTGACGTTCAGGGTGTCGGTGATGGTCTCCAGCAGGAACATGTCCACCCCGCCCTCGTGCAGGGCCAGCACCTGCTCGCGATAGGCGGCGTAGACCTGGTCGAAGGTGACGGTGCGCGCGCCGGGGTCGTTCACGTCCGATGACATCGAGAGCATGCGGTTCAAAGGCCCGATCGAACCGGCGACAAACCTTGGCTTTTCCGGATTTTTCGCCGTCCAGCGGTCGGCGGACTCGCGGGCCAGGCGCGCGCCGCACAGGTTGATGTCGCGGACCGCGCTTTCCAGCTCGTAGTCGGCCTGGGCGATGGTGGTGGCCGAGAAGGTGTTGGTCTCCGAGATGTCCGCGCCGGCCCCGTAATAGGCGTCGTGCAGCTCGGTGATGATGTCCGGCCGGGTGATGCACAGAAGGTCGTTGTTGCCCTTCAGCTGACCGACGTGGTCCTTGAAGCGCTCGCCGCGATAGTCGGCCTCGTCCAGGCCCCGGCGCTGGATCATCACGCCCCACGACCCGTCGAGGATCAGGATGCGCTGCTTGGCGGCGGCCTTCAGGGCGGCGATGCGGTCCTGGCGGGTCATTGTCATCCTCCGAAGCCCTCCCCCTCGATGGGGGAGGGTTGGGTGGGGGTGGAGCCGTAGAGATAGGGTGGATGGCGCGATCCGGCTCGGCGCCGAACGAAGGTCGTCCTGACGCGCTCTGAGATCACCCCCAACCCTGCCCTTCCCCCATCGAGGGGGAAGGGTTGCGACACGGGTCTCACGCCGCAGTCTCCGGTTCGCGCACGCCCAGGACGCGGCAGATCGCGTAGACCAGGTCGGCGCGGTTCAGGGTGTAGAAGTGGAAGTCCTGGAAGCCTTCCTCGGCCAGCCGGGCGCACATCTCGGTGGCGACCGAGGCGGCGATGAGGCGGCGCGTCTCAGGATCCTTGTCCAAGCCGTCGAAAAGATTGGCCAGCCAGGCCGGCACGTCGATGCCCACCGGCCCGGCCATCTTGCGCAGGCCCTTGTAGTTCGAGACCGGCATGATCCCCGGCGAGATCGGGATGGTCACGCCCGCCTTGCGCACCCTGTCCATGAACCGCAGGAAGGCGTCGATATCGAAGAAGAACTGAGTGATCGCCCGGGTGGCGCCTTCGTCGATCTTGGCCTTCAGCACATCGATGTCGTGGTCGATGCCCGGGCTCTCGGGATGGACCTGCGGGTAGAGCCCGACGCTCACCTCGAAATCGCCGATGGCGCGCACGCCGCGGGTCAGCTCCGTGGCGTTCTTGTAGCCGTCGGCCCGCGGGACATAGACCCCGCCGATCGCGCCGGGCGGATCGCCGCGCAGGGCGACGATGTGACGGATGCCGGCGTCCCAATAGGCCTGGACGACCTCGTCCACTTCCCCGCGGCTGGCCTCCACGCAGGTCAGGTGCGCGGCGGGCTTCAGGCTGGTCTCCTGCAGCATCCGCACGACGGTGCGGTGCGTCCGGTCGCGGGTGGAGCCCCCCGCGCCATAGGTCACTGAGACGAAGGCGGGGTTCAGCGGCTCCAGGCGGCGGATCGCTTCCCAGAGGCTGATTTCCGCCTCAGGCGTCTTGGGGGGCGAGAACTCGAAGGAGACGCTCGGACGCGGCGTCCCGCCCACCCCGGCGCGGGCGACGGGCCCCAGCGCAGTGTCGGAGGGGGTCATGCGGCGCTCCTTTGCGCGGTTTGTCCGCGCTCTGCGGTCCAGATCTTGACGGTCAGGCCATCGGCCTTGGTCGGCGGCAGGGCGGCGGCGCGGACCCGCGACAGGCCCCCGTCGCGAAGCCAGCGCTCCATCACCGACTCCGGAAAGCCAAGGCGGCGGTGCTGGTGCTGTTCGCGCAGGAATTCAAGCTTGTGCGGGGCGAAGTCGACGATCAGAAGGCGCCCGCCCGGCGCCACGAGACGCGCCGCCTCCGCCACGGCGGCGGCCGGATCGCCCAGATAATGCAGCACCTGATGGACGACCACGAGGTCGGCGCTGCCGCCAGGCAGGCGGGTGCCGGTGATGTCGCCGTGACGGAGCTCGCAGCGCGGCAGGCCGGCGTCGGCCACCCGGCTGCGGGCGATGTTCAGCATCTGCTGCGACAGATCCAGGCCGATCGCCGCCTCGGACCTGGGGCCGAGCAGGGTCAGCATGCGCCCAGAACCGGTGCCGAGATCGACGAGACGGGTGAACGGCCCCTTCCCCGCCGCGGTCACGATCGCGGCCTCGACGTCGGCTTCCGAGACATAGAGCGAGCGGATCTGGTCCCAGGCCGCGGCGTTGCGGGCGAAATAGGCGCCGGCCTCGGCCGACCGTTCGGCGCGCACCGCCTCCAGCCGCTCGGCGTCACGATGCAGCGCCGGGTCGGCCGGGTCGATGCGGCGCAGAATATCGTCGGTCAGGGCCCGCGCCGGGCCGGCCGCGACCAGGCGGTAGAAGACCCAGGCGCCGTCAGGAAAGCGTTCCAGCAGGCCGGCTTCCACCAGGAGCTTCAGGTGGCGCGAGACCCGTGGCTGGCTCTGGTCCAGCACGCGGCAGAGCTCGAGAACCGCCAGCTCCTCCCGATTGAGCAGCGCAAGGATGCGCATGCGCGTCGGCTCGCCCGCCGCGCGCAACACATCGACGACCTGATCGGTGGCCAGAACCATGGATCACATAAAGATATCCTTATATCCTTATGTCAACCCTCGGGGCGCTCGCGGCCCTAGGCGGCGGCGAGCTCCAGGAGCGGGCGCTGGCGGGCGGCCCGCACGCCCGGCAGGATTCCGCCGAGCAGACCGATCACCGCCGCCATGATGATAGCCGCAACGATGATCTGCGGCGACAGGTCGAACTTGAACACCAATTGGGTGAAGCCCGAACCCAGGGTCGAGGTGGTCCGGCCGTTGAACGCGATGAAGGCCAGCCCGATCCCCAGGAGGCCGCCCAGGGCGCAGAGCGCCAGGGCCTCGGCCATTGTCCCGATGAAGGCCGCCAGCCCCGAAAAGCCGATGATCCGCAGGGTCGCGATCTCCGCGCTCCGCGCCGCGACCGAGGCGTACATGGTGTTCAGCGCCCCGGCGAGGGCGCCGATGGCCATGGTGACCCCGAGCGCCCAGGCGATGTTGGTGAACCCGGCGCTCGATTGGGAGGCCTGCCGCGCATAGAACTCACGCTCGCTCAGCACCTCGAGCTGCTTGAGCCGCGCATCGCGCTGGGCCCAGGCCTTGAACCGCGGCATGTCGGCTGCGGACGCGAGCTTGATCCGTATGGTCTGGAAGGAGCTGCCCCGGTTGAACAGGCTCTGGGTCACGGCGACGTCGGCCCAGAGTTCGGACTCGAAGACCGTGCCCGGCGCCTCGAAGACGCCGACGATCCGCCAGTCCGTCCCGCGCAGCCGTATGGACTTGCCGTAGTCGAAGCCGGCGAACTCGCGCTGCATCGCGCGTCCGACGACGATCTCGTTGGCGCCTGGGCTGAACATCCGCCCCTGGGTGATGCGCGCGCCCGGCCGCAGGCGGATCCCCTCCGGACCGATGCCGCGGAACGGCATGTTGGCGTTCAGGCCGGTGGAACGCTTCTTCCCATCGACGATGACCAGCAGTTCGCCGGAGACGACGGGCCGCCCGTCCCGCTGGACCACGCCCGGGCCCGAGGCCAGGATGTTCAGCTGCTCGCGGAAGACCGTGCTGTTCAGCTCGGAGTTGGAGCCCTCGCGGATCGCGACGGCGACATCCTCGGACCCCGAGCCGGCCACCGTCTGGCGAAGGCCGTTGGACAGGGCCAGGAAGAACAGGAGCACAGTGATCGCCAGGGCGACGGCCACGACGCTGGCGATCGACATCGCCCAGCGCTGCGGGATGGAGCGCAGATTGAGCGATGTGACCGCCCCGATCTGTTTGAACAACGAACTCATCGCGGTCTCCTAGCGACGGCCGAAGGCGTCGGTGATGCGCATGCGATAGGCCCCGAGCGCTGGGGCGACCCCGGTGACCAGCCCCAGCCCCAGGGCGATCAACGCGCTCCAGCCGACGACCGAGGGCGCCATATGGACCGGCATCATCTGGCCTCCGGCCAGCTTCTCGAACAGCGCCAGGGCGCCGGCGGCGGCGGCGACGCCCAGCCCGCCGCCCAGAAAGGCGAGCAGCAGCGACTCGGCGAGCACCATGCGCAGGATGCGCCCGGACGAGAATCCCAGGGTCTTCATGACCCCCAGCTCCCGGGTGCGCTCGCGCACGGCCAGCGCCATGGTGGTGCCGACGATCAGCAGGATCGCCGCGAAGGCGGAGCCCACCACCAGGGTGATCACCAGGGCGATGTCGCCCATCTGGGCTGCGAAGCCCTTGTTGAAGGTCGCCTCGTCCTGGGTCGAGGTCTCGTCCGAGGAATTGGCGAAGCGCGTGTCGATGGCGTGGGCGACGCGGTCGTTCATGTCCGCCGAGGTGGTCAGGAAGGGCATCCAGCCGATGCGGTCTTTGCCGAAGGTGATCGTGTCGTTGAAGTAGTCGTAGTGGATCAGGACGCTGCCGGTCTGGGAGCTGCCGGGCGGCGTGGGGATGATCCCGACCAGGGTGAACGCCCAGGTGTGGCCGCCGTCCGACTGGCTGTAGATGTTGCTGTTGAGCGGGATACGCTGGCCGACGCGCCAGCCGTACTTCCTGGCCACGGGCTCTGCGACGAGCATCGCCGTCCGCTCCTTGAAGAAGGCCTCCCGCTGGGTCGCCGCGATCTGCAGGTCCTCGGCATAGACCTTGAAGTAGGTCTCCGGATCCACCGCGAAGACCGGCATGAAGCCCTTCACCGGGTCCTGATAATAGCCGCCGAACCAGTTCAGGTGCGTGGCGACGGCGACGCCCTGGGTCTTCGAGATCCGGTCATAGTGGGCGATCGGCAGGCTTTCGGTGAAGTTGATCTTGCTCAGCGTCACCATCCGGGTGGGCAGGGTGGCGAAGTTCGAGAGCGAGTGGTTGAAGCTCAGCATCACCGCGAACACCAGGAACGCGACGAAGATCGAGATCAGCAGCAAGGTCGTCCGCATCGGTTTGCGGAACAGGTTCTTGCGGACAAGTGTGAGGTCGTTCATGCGGCCCCTAGCGTCGGCCAAAGGCGTCGGTGATGCGCATGCGGTAGGCCCCGAGCGCCGGCGCGAAGCCGGTGATCAACCCCAGCACCAGGGCGATGAGCGCGGCCCACCCGATGACGGACGGCGCGAATTCGATCGGCGAGCCCCGCCCGCCGCCGATCTTCGCCAGCAGGGCCAGCAGGCCGTCGGCGCCTAGCAGGCCCAGGCCGCCGCCGAGCAGGGCCAGCAGCAGCGACTCGCCCAGAACCATGCGCAGGATGCGCCCAGAGGAGAAGCCGAGGGTCTTCATGACCCCCACCTCGCGGGTACGCTCACGCACGGCCAGCGCCATGGTGGTGCCGACGATCAGCAGGATGGCGGCGAAGGCCGCGCCCACCACCAGGGTGACGACCAGGGCGATGTCGCCAAACTGGGCGGTGAACCCCTTGGTGAAGGCCGCTTCGTCCTGGGTGGAGGTCTCGTCCGAGGAATTGGCGAAGCGCGCGTCGATGGCGTGGGCCACCTTGTCGTTCAGCTTGGCCGAGGTCGTCAGGAACGCCACCCAGCCGATGCGGTCGCGTCCGAAGCTGATCGTCTCGTTGAAATAGTCGTAGCGGATGAGCACGTTGTTGGCCCGCGAGCCCGTCGGTCCCGGCGGGATGATCCCCGCCAGGGTGAACGCCCAGGTGTGGCTCCCGTCAGCTTGGCTGTAGATATTGCTGTTGAGCGGGATGCGCTGGCCGACATGCCATTGGAGGCGCTTGGCGATCGCCTCGGGAACGAGCATCGCCGTCCGGTCCTTCAGGAACGTCTCGCGCTGGGCGGCCGGAATCCGAAGGTCGTCCGCATAGACCTTGAGATAGCTCTCAGGCTCGACGGCGAACACCGGCAGGAACCCCTTGGCCGGGTCACGGTAGTAGCCGCCGAACCAGTTCGTGTGGGTGGCGACCGCCACGCCCTCGGTGCGGGCGACGCTGTCATAGTGCGCGATTGGCAAGGTCTCGGTGAAGTTGATCCTGCTCATCGTCACCATTCGCGTCGGAAGGGTGCTGAAGTTCGAGATCGCGCGGTCGAAGCTGACCATCACGCCGAACATCAGGAAGGCGATGAAGATCGAGATCAGCAGCAAGGTCGTCCGCATCGGCTTGCGGAACAGGTTCTTGCGCATGAGCGTCAGGTCGTTCACGCGGCCAGCTCCCGCTCGTCGAAGCGCCCCTTGTCCAGGTGCAGCACGCGCTTGGCGAACTTGGCGGCCTCGGCGTCGTGGGTGACCATGACGATGGTCTTGCCGAGGTCACGGTTGAGCACCTGAAGCGTGGAGAGTATCTCGTCGGCCGTGGTGCGGTCCAGGTCGCCCGTCGGCTCGTCGCAGAGCAGCAGCTTGGGGTCCGACACGATGGCGCGGGCGATGGCCACCCGCTGCTGCTGGCCGCCCGACATTTCGCGCGGGCGGTGGCGGGCGCGGTCCTCGAGCCCGACAATCTTCAGCGCCGTGGCCACGTTCTCCCGCCGCTTCGCCGGCGAAAGCCTGGTGAGCAGCAGAGGCAGCTCGACGTTCTGGGCCGCATTGAGGATCGGCATCAGGTTGTAGAACTGGAAGATGAAGCCGACATTGGCCGAGCGCCACGCCGTCAGCTTGCCCTCGCTCAGCTTTTCGATCGGCTGGCCCTCGAACTCGATCGCGCCCTTGTCCGGCCGGTCCGTCCCGCCGAGCAGGTTGAGCAGCGTGGTCTTGCCCGAGCCGGACGGTCCCATGACCGCGACGAAGTCCCCCGCTTCGAAATGCAGGTTCAGCTTGTCGAAGATGGTGATCTTCTCCTTGCCGCGCACATAGCTCTTCTCGACGTCATTGAGGCGGATGAGATCGGTCATGCGAGGTCTCCGGGGCGGGTCCTGGCGGATGGATGTCAGTTGGTCTTTTCGAGGAACTGCACGCCGATCGCCATCTCGGGCAGGATGCGCGGGTCCAGTTGGTCGAACCCGATGCGCACGCGCACGGTGGCCCGGCTGCGATCTGCGGAGGGGATAGTGGCGATGACGTGGGCGTCGAAGGGCTGGTCCGGATAGGCGTCGAGCACGGCGCGCACCTTCTGGCCCTCGAAGACGCGCGCGATATAGGCCTCGCTCACGTCGACCTCGATCTCCAGGCTCGTCATGTCGACGATCGTGCAGATCCCGGTGCGGGTGAAGCCGCCGCCGGCCGACATGGGCGAGATGATCTCGCCCGGCTGGGCGGCCTTGTTGACCACCACGCCGGTGAACGGCGCCCTTATCTCGTAGCGCGATAGCTGCGCGGCGGAACGCTGGGCGTCGCCGCGGCTGGCCCCGCGCTGAGCCAGCGCCAGGTCGTAGCGCGACTGGGCCGCCGTCAGCGCCGCCTGGCTGGTGAAACCGTTCTTCACGAGCTCCCGCGCCCGGCCCAGCACACGCTGGGCCTCGGCGACCTCGGCGTCCGCCGCCGCGACCCGTGCGCGGGCGGCCTGCAGCTCGGCCCGCGCCAGCGTGGGCTCGAGGACCGCGAGCACCTCGCCCTGCTGTACCCGTTGGCCCTCCTCCACCCGAACTTCCAGGAGGCGGCCGGTCACCTCGGCGGCCACGGTCGCCTGGCGGCGCGCGACCACATAGCCGGACGCGCTCAGGCTCCCGGCAGGCGCGGACTTGCCCGGAGTGGCCGGTTGGCTTTCGGCAGGAACGGCGGGGGCCTTGGGCGCCGGGGCGCGCTTCAGCATCCAGCCGCCCGCCAGCCCGACGGCCAGGGCCAGGCTCGCGGCCACGGCCGGCGCGACCCAGGACGCCCTTCGCGCCTCGGCCTGCCTCCCGTCGCTCCCGCGCTCGATGCGCAAAGACTTCAGAAGCTCGGACTTGTTGTCCAAGACGCCTCCCCCTTAACCAGGAAGGGAAGCTACCGACGCGAGTCACCTAGCGCAATGCAACTTGCGGCAGGTCGAAACAGCCTTGGCTTGATCGCGCCTCCTTAGCGCCCACCTAAGTCGGGTTGTCAGAAGGCGGCCCCATGAGCGAACGCGTTCCCCACATGCCAGCGATCTTCGTCGGCCACGGCAGTCCGATGAACGCCCTGGGCGGCGCCTACGCCGAGACCTGGCGGCGCATCGGCGCCGAGCTGCCCAGGCCCAAGGCCATCCTCTGCGTCTCCGCCCACTGGTACGTGGACGAGGTCGCCGTCACCGCCGCCGAAACGCCGCGGACAATCCATGACTTCTACGGCTTTCCGAAAGCGCTCTACGACATCACCTACCCGGCGCCGGGCGATCCCTGGTTGGTGGAGCGGGTGATCGACCTGGCGGGTCCCGTCCCTGTGCGGCGCGACCTCGACTGGGGCCTCGACCACGGCTCGTGGTCAGTGCTCGGGCCGATGTTCCCGGACGCCGACATCCCGGTGGTGCAGCTGTCCCTGGACCAGCGCCAGCCGGGCGCGTTCCACTACGCCCTGGGCAAGGCGCTCGCGCCGCTGCGCGAAGAGGGCGTGCTGATCCTCGGCTCCGGCGACGTCGTCCATAACCTCGGCGTCATGCGGCGCACGCCCGACGCGCCGCCCTTCGACTGGGCCGTGCGATTCAACGATGCGGTCAAAGCCCTTGTTCTGGCTGGAGATCACCAGCCGCTTGCGCAGTTCGAGCGGCTCGGCCCCGACGCGGACCTGTCGATCCCCACCGCCGAGCACTACCTGCCGCTACTCTACGTCCTCGCCGCCCAGCAGCCTGGCGATGCGGTCAGCCTCTTCAACGACGCCATCGACCTCGGCTCGGTCAGCATGCTGGGCGTGAGGATCGGCTGAGCCCCCTTCCCCCTCGATGGGGGAAGGGCCGGGGATGGGGGTGTTTGCAGGGCTCGTCCGGTGCTGGCTCAAGCCGGCGCCGACTGGGGCTCACCCTCCGCTCAGCACCCGCACCCCCTCTCCCGGCCTCTCCCCCATCGAGGGGGAGAGGAGATGGGGTCTACCGCGTGAACTTGTGGAACTTGATCCGGTGCGGGATCAGGCTGTCGGCGCCCAGGCGGCGCTTCTTGTCTTCCTCGTAAGCCTCGAAATTCCCTTCGAACCATTCGACGTGGCTGTCGCCCTCGAACGCCAGGATGTGGGTGCACAGGCGGTCCAGGAACCAGCGATCGTGGCTGATCACCACGGCGCAGCCGGCGAACTCGTCCAGCGCCTCTTCCAGGTTCTGCAGGGTCTCGATGTCCAGGTCGTTGGTCGGTTCGTCGAGCAGGATGACGTTGCCGCCGGTGGTCAGGGTCTTGGCCAGGTGGACGCGGTTGCGCTCCCCGCCGGAGAGTTGGCCCACCTTTTTCTGCTGGTCGCCGCCCTTGAAGTTGAACGAGCCCACATAGGAGCGCGTGTTGATCTCGCGCTTGCCGACCGTGAGGACGTCGAGCCCCTGGGAGACTTCCTGCCAGATGGTCTTGTTGGGATCGAGCGCGTCGCGGCTCTGGTCCACATAGGAGAGCTTGACGGTCTCGCCGAGCCGGAAGGTTCCGTCGTCGGGCTGCTCCTGGCCGGTGATGATCCGGAACAGGGTCGACTTGCCGGCCCCGTTCGGCCCGATCACGCCCACGATGCCGTTGGGCGGCAGCTTGAACGACAGGTCCTCGAACAGCACCTTGTCGCCATAGGCCTTTGAAAGACCTTGGGCCTCCAGCACCACGTTGCCGAGCCGGGGTCCCGGCGGGATCTGGATGGTGGCGAAGGTCTGGGCGCCCCTGGCCTGCTCCTGTTCGCGGACCATCTCGTCATAGGCCGCCAGCCGGGCCTTGGACTTGGCCTGGCGGGCCTTGGCGCCGGAGCGGACCCATTCCAGTTCGCGGGTCATGGCCCGCTGACGGGCCGTGCTCTCCGACTGTTCCTGGACGATGCGCTTGGTCTTCTGCTCCAGCCAGCCGGAATAGTTGCCCTCGTAGGGGATGCCCTTGCCGCGGTCGAGCTCAAGCGTCCACTTGGTCACCTGGTCCAGGAAGTAGCGGTCGTGGGTGACGAGGATCACGCAGCCCGGGAAATTCTCCAGGTGGTGCTGCAGCCAGGCGACGCTCTCGGCGTCCAGGTGGTTGGTGGGCTCGTCCAGGAGCAGCATGTCGGGCTTGGACAGCAGCAGGCGGGCCAGCGCCACGCGGCGCTTCTCGCCCCCCGAGAGGTTGTCCACCGACCAGTCGTCCGGCGGGCAGCGCAGGGCGTCCAGCGCCATCTCGATCTTGGAGTCGATGTCCCACAGGTCGCCGGCGTCGATCTTCTCCTGGAGGGCGGTCATCTCCTCCATCAGCTCTTCGGAATAATCCTCGCCCAGCTTGGCGGCGATCTCGTTGTAGCGGTCGAAGATTCGCTTCTCCTCGCACCACGAGATGGCGTTGCCCCAGACGTTAAGCGCCTCGTCCAGGTGCGGCTCCTGCTCCAGGTAGCCCATCTTGACGCCGTCGGCGGCCTTGGCCTCGCCGTTGAACTCCTTGTCGACGCCGGCCATGATCTTCAGCAGCGTCGACTTGCCGGAGCCGTTGACGCCGACCACGCCGATCTTGGCGTCGGAATAGAACGACAGCCAGATGTTCTCGAACACCTTCTTGCCGCCGGGGAAGGCCTTGGTCAGGCCCTGCATCTGGAAAATGTATTGCTGCGCCATGGGGCGGTCCGCGCTCGCTGAATTTCGGAGAATGTCGCGGGTGCAGATAGCGGGCGCCCGCCGTCGGCGCAACGGCGGGCGGGCTAATGAGGCGCAAAGGCCTCAGTTCCTGACGGCGGTGAACGCCCCCGAGGCTCTATTGCAGGCCGAGAGCTCCGAGGAGCTCAGCCGCACTCCGCGACTGGCGTAGGCGGTCGCGGGCCCGAGGACGGAGACCACCGCCCGGCATTCGCGCTGCACCGAATCCAGCGTCGTGTAACGGCTGGCCAGGCCCACGCAGCCATCGGCCGCGCAACGCCAGACGACGCCGGAAATCAGCGCCTCGCTCGGGGCGGACAGCGGATCGGCGAGTTTCACCGCACCCCGGAACTCGCCCGGGGCCTGAGCCCAGGACGCCCCGCCCGCCATCAAAGCCGCCGCGAAGAACGCCCCTGAAATCCTGAACTTTTGCATCTTCGTGATCCTTCTGATAGAAAGAGCACGACCGGTCGCTAAACGCGAAAGAGCACGATCGGTCACTTTGTGTCAAGAGGAGTTTTGCGGCCTTGAAAAAGGGCGAAGCGACCCGGGCCAGGATCCTCGCCGAAGCGGGACGTCAGGCGGCGGTGCGCGGCCTCTCAGCCGTGAGCCTGAACGACGTGGCCGAGGCGGTGGCCCTGTCGAAGAGCGGTCTCTTCAAGCATTTCGACTCCAAGGAGGCGATGCAGGAGGCGCTGCTGATCCGCACCGGCGAGCGCTTCATCGAGTTCGTCTGGAAGCCGGTCGAGAACCTTTCCCAGGGCCGCGCGCGGCTGGAGCGGATCTTCGACCTCTGGATGGACTGGGACTCCGTGGAGAACGCGGCGGGCGGCTGCCTGATCATGTCCGCGAGCGTCGAGCTCGCCGACCAGCCCGGTCCCCTGCGCGATCTCGTCCACGGCCAGCTCCGGCGCTGGGACAAGCGGCTGGGCCTGGAGATGCAGGCCCTGCGCGACCCGCCGCTCACTGAGGATCAGGCGCGGATGGGCGTCTTCCAGATGAACAGCTTCATCCTCGGCCACCACCAGTCGGCCAGGTTCATGGGCGACGCCGACGCCCGCGCGGCGGCCCGCGCCTCGTTCCAGGCCCTGCTCGACCGGCTGTCCGACCTGGACGCCTGAGGGGGGCCTGAGGGGACGCCGGAACGGAACGAACCCTCGCGGCTTTGCGTACTCCAGGGCGGGAGAGCTGCCGCCCTCAGTAACGTAAAGGACGAGACCCATGCACAAGGACACGATCAAGGGCGCCGCCAAGGACGCCAAGGGCTCCATGAAGGAAGCCGCCGGCAAGGCTGTCGGCAATGAGCGCATGGCCGCCGAAGGCGCCGCCGAGCGCGTCGAGGGCAAGGTCCAGAAGGGCGTCGGAAATCTGAAGGACGCCGCGCGGGACGCGCTCAAGCACTAAGGTCCTAACCCCGTTGCAAGCCGGGCCGCGTAGTACTTGCGCGGCCCTTCTTTTTCAAACGCGTCTCCGCCGTGTGGTCGGCTTGATTTCGCCCAGAACGGGCAGGCAAGCTCCGCTTTGAGGGACGTGTTGCAACGGGGAGTTTCCACCATGCCTGTCGCGTCGCGTTCCGTTCGCGTATCCCTGGCCGCGCTCGTGGCCCTGACGGCGCTTTCGCCGCCGGCCGCGCCCCTCGCCGCCGCCGATCACACCGACCCCTCGCCCGACGCGTGCGCGCGCCTGGGCTTCGCGAACTATCAAGAGGACGACGAGGTCCGCCAATACCGCGGCCGGCCCATGGTTCAACAATATGTGCCCACCGCCGCGCCTCAATCCCGAGCGCAAGCGCCTCCCCCGCCGATGATGGTGGCGCCCAGCCCGCCGGCCCCGCCAGCGCCGCAGCGGCTCGAGGAGGTGGCGGTTACGGCCCACCGCCGGTCAGAATCTATGCAGGACAAGGCCGCCGGCCGCATCATGCAGCCGTCGATTCCGCCGTTGTCGGTTCCGCCGGTCGAGAAGCACATCGCCGAACCGAAGCCCTATGGCCCGCCCGGCCAGGCCATGATCGCGCCCGGGCCCCAGGCCGGCATGGTGGACACCGAGCGATATCCGCACGCCAACCAGAACCCCGTGAAGCGCGTCGCCGACGAGCCGGTCTCGACCTTCTCCACCGATGTGGACACCGCCGCCTACGCCAATGTGCGCCGGTTCCTGAACGAGGGTCAGCGCCCGCCGCGCGACGCCGTGCGGGTGGAGGAGCTGGTCAATTATTTCGACTACGGCTACGCCCCGCCCCGCAGCCGCGCCGAGCCGTTCGCGGCCCATATTGCGGTGACCCCCTCGCCCTGGTCGCACGACCGCCAGGTGATGCACATCGGCCTGCAAGGCTTTGAATTGCCGAGGGCCGAGCAGCCGCCGCTCAACCTTGTCTTTCTGATCGACACCTCCGGCTCGATGTCGAGCGAGGACCGCCTGCCGCTCGCCAAGAAGGCGCTGAACCTCCTGGTCGACCAGCTTGGCCCGCGCGATCGGGTCTCGATGGTGGCCTATGCCGGCTCGGCCGGGGCGGTGCTGGCGCCGACCGACGGGCGCCAGAAGCTGAAGATGCGCTGCGCCCTCGGCGCGCTGGGCGCAGGGGGGTCCACAGCCGGCGGCCAGGGCCTGGCGCTCGCCTACGCCCTGGCGCAGCAGAACTTCGACCCCAAGGCGGTCAACCGGGTGATCCTGATGACCGACGGCGACTTCAATGTCGGCGTCGCAGACCCTGAGAAGCTGAAGGATTTCGTCGCCGAAAAGCGCAAGACCGGCGTCTACCTCTCAGTCTACGGCTTCGGCCGCGGCAACTACAACGACGTGATGATGCAATCCCTGGCGCAGAACGGGAACGGGGCCGCCGGCTACATCGACACCCTGGCCGAGGGCCGCAAGACCTTCCGCAAGGACTTCTCGGGCTCGCTGTTCCCCATCGCCGACGACGTGAAGGTGCAGGTGGAGTTCAACCCCGCGGCGGTCAGCGAGTACCGGCTGATCGGCTACGAGACCCGGATGCTGAACCGGGAGGATTTCAACAACGACCGGGTGGACGCCGGCGACGTGGGCTCGGGCCTGTCGGTCACCGCCCTCTACGAGATCACCCCGGTGGGCGCGCCGCCCTCCAGCGACCCGCTCCGCTATGGCCGCCGTTCGGCCCCGCAGGCTCCGGCGGCGGGCGAACTGGCCTTCCTGAAGATTCGCTACAAGCTGCCTGGCCAGCCCAGTTCGCATCTCACCACGCGGCCGGTCACCCGCGCCGACGTGTTTCCGAGCGTGGCGGCCGCTCCCGAATCCACCCGCTGGGCCCTGGCGGTGGCGGGCTTCGGCCAGCGCCTGCGGGGCGATCCCTGGGTCGACGAGGGCTTCGGCTGGCCGCAGGTCGTCGCCCTGGCCCAGAGCGCACGCGGCGCCGACCCCTTCGGCCTGCGCGCTGAGTTCGTGCAGCTCGCCCGAGCCGCGCAGGATGCCCGTGCGGTGAATGAATAGCGCAACTAAACCGCCGGCCGGGGCTTTCTGCATAGCCAAGCTCCGGTCGGCGCGACTTTTCCGACGACTCGGCCCCGGCTATGAGGGTTGGCGAGACGGCGGCGCTCAAGGTGCGACACCGAGGGGGCCGGCAAGGTAAGGGGCTAAGGCGCTGGCTAAACTTTGGACCTCCTCCGGCGGCGCTGACGGCAAGGCCGGACGCACGCCGCGCAAGAGCAAGGCCAAGGGCGGCCTTTTCCTCGCCGCTTCACGTGATGAGCAGGCCAAGAAGCTCTCACGGCGCACCATCGCCGAGATCACCACCGTCGCTGATCGTCTGGTCCATCTGGACCTCCAGCATCGGCGCGGTCCGCTGCCCGACACCGGCTTCCACCTGGTCGACACCACCATGATGTACGCCCCCCGCTCTGGCGGGGTGAAGCGCTACCTGAGCGCCAAGCGGGCCTGGCTGGAGCGCCGGCGCCCTGACCTGCGGCACACCCTGGTCACGCCCGGCGCCAGCACCCGTGCGGAATCCGCGGGCCTGGCCACGGTGGCGGCTACGCGCCTGCCGTTCGGCGACGGCTACCGCATGCCGGCGAGCCTGGCGAAATGGACCGCCCTGCTCGAAGCCCTGCGCCCCGACGTGATCGAGGCCGGCGACGTCTTCGTGCCGGGCCATGCGGCCCTGGACGCGGGCCAGTCCCTCGGCGCGCCGGTGGTCGGCTTCTGCCACACCGACGCGGCGGCGCTGGCGGCGCTCTATTTCGGGGAATGGGCCGAGGCGCCCACCAAGACCTTCTGGGCCACGGCCTACCAGCGCTTCGACAAGGTGGTGGCGCCCAGCCGCCACATGGCGGCCAAGCTGGCCGACGCCGGCGTCGACGACGTCCTGATCCAGAGCCTGGGGGTCGACACCGAACTCTTCAACCCGGACCGGCGCGACCGCGCCGCCCTGCGCAAGCGGCTCGGCCTGCCGGCGAAGACGCGCCTGCTGGTGTTCGCTGGCCGCGCGGCTCGCGAGAAGAACATCGAGTCCATGGTCGCGGCGGTGGAGCGGCTGGGCGATCCCTATCGCCTGCTGCTGGTCGGCGCCGGCAAGGACCTGCGCTATTCGCCCGGCGTCATCTGCCTGGATTTCGAGCGCGACCCCCACAAGCTCGCCGCCGTCATGGCCAGCTGCGACGCCTTCCTGCACGCCAACGAGAACGAGATCTTCGGCCTCGTCGTGCTTGAAGCCCTGGCCGCCGGCCTGCCTGTGGTGGGCTCCTGCACCGGCGGGGTCAGCGAGCTGATCGACGACAGCGTGGGCCAGCTCGCCCGCAGCGTCTCCCCGGCAGGCCTGGCCGAGGCGATCGAGGCCCTGTTCGCCCGCGACCTCGTCGCCCTGTCGGCCGCCGCCCGGGCGCGCGCCGTGACCCGGCATTCCTGGGACGCGACGTTCGAAGCGCTCGCGGACGTCTATGCGGAGCTGGTCTCCGGCCGCGGCCCGGCGCCGATCGCGCTGACAGCTTGAGGCTCGTGTCGAGCAGATAGTTGGGTGACAGCTCCGGAAAACCGTATGTAGCGCCTTGCGCTACGTAGTGCATTGCGCTACACTCGAACCGTTGAGGCGGGCGAGATGATCCGGAGCTTCAAGGACAAGGCGACGGAGGCCGTGTTCGAAGGCAGGGCTCCCAAGGGCCTGTCGACGGACGTGGCGAGAGCCGCTCGACGGCGACTGGCCCAGCTTCACGCCGCGGCTTCCGTCGAGGAAATGCGGACGCCGCCTGGGAACAAGCTTCACCCCCTGGATGGCGATCGCGCCGGCCAATGGGCCGTATGGATCAATAAGCAATACCGCCTCTGCTTCGGATGGGGCGAACAAGGTCCCGAGGACGTTGAAATAACCGACTATCACTGACTGGGCGCCGCCCAACCCGCGTTTCATGGAGGGATTACAGTGACCATCCGCGATTACAGCTCGTTCGAAAGCCCGCTGCCTCATCCGGGCGAACTTCTGCGCGAGGACTATCTGCCTGCCTACAACCTGACTCCGGGAGCGCTCGCGCGCGCCATGGGCTTGAAGGACCGCACCCGCATTGAGCGGATCGTTCGCGAGCGCCAACCCGTGACCGCCGACACGGCCCTGAGGCTGGGCCGGGTGTTCGGGACCTCTCCAGACCTTTGGATCAATCTTCAGGCGGCCCACGATCTTTCCAAGGCCGCCCTGAAAGCGCGCGACGAACTGGCCGCCATACAGCCGATTGAGGTCGCCTAGCCGGAATACTTGCCTGCCCCGCAATTCTCTAGATCAGGCCGCGGCGTTCCAGAGCGGGCGCGAGAGCGGCCGGGTCCGTGAAGTGGTGCGTGTGGAAACCGAGGGCAGCGGCGGTTTCGATGTTTCGGTGGCTGTCGTCGACAAAGAGGAAGTCGCCGGGCTCGAGACCGAAGCGGTTGCAGCAGAGCAGGAAGATCGCCGGGTCAGGCTTCATGACGCCTTCAAGGCCCGAGGCGACGACGCCGGAGAGCCGCCCGAACGCAGGGCTCATCGCCAGCGTCGAGTCCAGGGTCTCATGGCTGATGTTGGAGAGGCCGTACTGTGGGACGCCGCGGGCGTGGAGCGCCTCAATGGCGGCCTCGGTCTCGGCGATGGGGCCCGAAAACATCTCGTCCCAGCGCTCATGCCACGCACGGATTTCCGCGTCGTACTGCGGATAGACGGCGATGAGACGCGCGCAGTTCTCGGCGAAGGTGACGCCGCGGTCGGTGGGCGCGTGCCACGCCATGGTGCAGACGTCCGTCAGGAACCGGTCGCATGCGGTCGGTTCCTGGAAGATCTTCTGGTAGAGCGTGCGCGGGTTCCAGCGAACAATGACGTTGCCGAAGTCCCAGAGGAGGGCTCTCGGCATCACCGCCCGACCGGCAAGTCCTTGAACGCCATGGTCTTGTCCACCCGCACGTCGCCCGGCAGGCCCAGCACCCGCTCGGCGATGATGTTGCGCAAGATCTCGTCCGTGCCTCCGGCGATCCGCAGGGCGGGGGAGCCCAGCACCGCCGACTGGAAGACGCCCTGCAACGGCGCCAGGTCCGGGTCCTCGACGATCCCGCACTCGCCGAGCATCTCGATGGCGCTCTGAGCGAGGTCGCGCAGCACCTCGGCGGCGACGATCTTGCCGATGGAGTTCTCCGGCCCCGGCGTCTGGCCGCGCGACAGGGCGGTCATGGTCCGGTTGCGGGTATGGGTCAGGCCCTCCGACAGCACGTACCAGTCGGCGAGCTTGTCGCGGATGACGGGATCGGTGAGGGCGGGCGCGCCGTCGAGGCCGGGCGTGGTGCGCGCCGCCTCCAGGAACATCCGCCAGGTCGTGGCGGATCCCCCGCCCCCGGCGAGACGCTCGTTCATCAGGGTGACCATGCTCACCCCCCATCCCTCGTCCACGGCGCCGACGCGCTGGCTGTCCTTGACCCTGACGCCGGTGAAGAAGGTTTCGTTGAAGTCCGCCGCCCCCGAGATCTGCTTGATCGGCCGCGCCTCCACGCCGGGCGACTTCATGTCCACCCAGAACATGGTCAGCCCCTTGTGCTTGGGCGCGTCGGGGTTGGTGCGGCAGATGATCAGCCCGAAGTCGGAATAGTGCGCCCCCGAGGTCCAGACCTTCTGGCCGTCGATCACCCAGTCCTCGCCGTCGCGCACCGCGCGGGTCCGGACCGCGGCGACGTCGGAGCCCGCGCCCGGCTCGGAGAACAGCTGGCACCAGACCTCGTCGCCGCGCAGCGCCGGCGGGCCGAAACGACTGCGCGTCGCCGCGTCGGCGAAGGTCATCACCGCGGGCAGGCACATGCCCAGGCCGATGACGAAGGTCATCCCGGCGTGCGGCAGCCGGGCGGCCTCCTCCTCCGTGAAGATCACGCTCTTGGCGGGATCCAGGCCCTGGCCGCCCCAGTCCTTCGGCCAGGTGAGGCCCGCATAGCCCGCCGCGGCCTTCTTGGCCTGCCAGGCCTTGGCGGCGGCGAGGTCGCCCATGGCCACGCCCTGCGGCGGAACGTTGGCGTCCAGCCAGCGGCGCACCTCGGCGCGGTAGGCGGCTTCTTCGGGCGAGTCGTTGAAGTCCATGATCCTGTCTCCCCTTCAGGCCGCGTTGCGCTCTTCGAGGCGGCGCACCAGCCGCTCCTTCCACACCCGCGGCGGACCGGCGACCAGACCGAGCTGGCGCGAGCGGCGGTAGTAGAGGTGCGGGTCCATCGCCCAGGTGAAGCCGAGCCCGCCATGGACGTGGATGGTCTCGCGTGAGGCGAAGTTGAACGCCTCGGTGGCGGCGAGGCGCGCGGCGCTGGCCGCCAGCGGCAGTTCCGGCGCGTCGGTGGAAAGCGCCCAGGCCCCGTAATAGGCGTTCGACCGGGCGATCTCGTTCTTGATGAACATGTCGGCCAGCCGGTGCTTGATCGCCTGGTACGAGCCGATCGGCCGGCTGAAGGCGTAGCGCTCGAGCGCATAGTCCCGCGCGATCTCGAGGCAGCGGTCGGCGCCGCCCACTTGCTCGAAGGCCAGCAGCACGGCGGCCCGGTCCAGCACCTGCTCCAGGAGCTCGAAGCCCTCGCCGGGCGCGCCCAGCCGGGTCACCGGCGCGCCGTCGAAGACCAGCCGCGCGGCGTTGCGGCTCGGATCGAGGGTCTTCAGCGTCTCGCGGGTCACGCCCGAGCCGCGAAGGTCGGCCAGGAACAGGCCCGGGCGGCCGTTGTCCTGGGCCAGCACCAGGCAGCAATCGGCGATGTCCCCGTCGGTCACCGGCGCCTTGACCCCCGTCAGCCGCAGGCCGGTGACGCTGGCCTTGAGGCTCTGCGGCGTCGTCGCGCCCGGTCCTTCCGAGACCGCGATCGCGCCGATCAGCTCACCGGCGGCGATGCGGGGCAGGTAGGCCGACATCTGGGCCTTGTCGCCCGCCAGCATGATCGCTTCGGCCAGGAAGTAGAGGGTGGAGGCGAAGGGGATCGGCGCCAGCGCCCGGCCCAGCTCCTCGGCGATGACGCAGAGCTCCAGCCGGCCAAGGCCCAGGCCGTTATAGGCCTCGGGGATGGCCGCCCCGAGCCAGCCCTGGTCGGCCACGGCTCGCCACAGCTCCTCGTCGTAGAGCCCTGCCCGTCCCTCCAGGACGTCGCGGGCGCGGGAAGGGGGACACTTGGCTTCGAGAAAGCGCCGGGCTTCCGCCTTCAGGTGCTTCTGGTCGTCGGAGAAGTCGAGATTCATGACCGCCCTTTGTATGCAATTGCTCTGACGACTACGACGCTTATGTGAGAGCCCCGCGCCGCGCAATTGACCTCGCGTCAAGGTTTTTGCGCGACAACGTACCATCACCAGGGGAGCGGTCGATGGCCAAGGCGGTATTCCAGCGGAACCAGAAGGTCTGGGTCGAGAGCGTCGGCGCCTGGTCTGTGGTCGAGCGGATCGTGCCGATCTGGGCGCGCGGATTCGAGGAACCCATCCGGGTCACGTATGACGTCGGCCTGGGTCGCGAGTTCCTGGCCCATGAGCTGCGGGCCGAGCAGGAGAGCGCCGACGCCCTGCTCGACGGCTCCGCGGCCTGGCGCCTCCTGCGGGCGCGCAACAAGTGGCAGACCCCCGAGGACTGCCCCCACCACCCCTTCCCCGGCAGCTATCCCGTCGTGGTGACCGACGCCAACGACTGGGGCGGCTGGCGCGTGCCCGGCGCGGAATACGACCGTGACCCCGGCAAGATCGAGATGCAGGCCCGGCTGATCGCCTCGTCCCCCAAGCTCCTGGCCCTGGCGCGCAGCCTGATCGCCTTGGTGGACGACGTGCCGGACGACGCCCCGCTCGAAGTCCGCGCCCTGGCGGAAGAGGCGATGAAGATCGAGCGCTACCTGAAGGAAATCCCGGCGGGCGCCGAACCTGCTCCGGGGGCGGCTGAAGCGGCCTGAGGCTCCCGGCAATCCGCCGCTGGCTGGCGCTGGGCAAGCGCGCGGGTGTCTGGCGTGAAGGCTTGGCGGATGTCGACGGCCTGGCCCCCAACACGGCGTCGATCCCCGGCATGGAACGCGCGGCCGCGATCAACCTGGCGCGCGTCGGGGCGCAGAAGCTCTAGGTGGTTTTGAACGCGCGAAACAGATCGTAGGAGGCATCTGCCGGCGAGCGCTCGTCCGCCCCCAATGTCGCCCCCACGAGCTGGTCGTACGAGAAGATCCGCACGAACCGGCGATCCTCGATCAACCAGCGGCCTTCGTGGCGGATCCAGCGGTCAAGGTAGCGGCCGTGCACGGTCGTCACCACGTGCTTACCGGCCGTGTCCGACAGCACGCTGGCGGTGACGTAGGTCTCGCTCGCCGCCCGGTCGCCGGCCACCTCGATGAGGCAGTTGGAGATCTCATGCGCGTGGGCGCGGAAGCGGCGCCGGTGGGTCTCCCCGGACTGCCGGCAGAGGTCCTCTCCGGTCCCCTCGAAAATGCCGTCATAGGAGGCGCGCGCTCCAGGGGCCCAGACGCTGATGGCCAGGTCGTCGTCGATACGGTCCATGCCGCGGCAGAACTTCGCCAGCGCCACGCGGATCTCCTCCTTGGCGACCAGCACCTCCAGCTCGGCCCTCAGGGTGGCGATGTCCTGCGCGTCCATGGTCGTCCTCCGTTTTCGCCGCGTTTGACGTGTGGAACTGGTAGGCGCCAGTCGCGGCGGCCGTCAACGACCAGGCCTGCAAGTCCTACGGCGAACCACCACCCCGCGGTGGCGCCCGCCGCCGCTCAGGGCCGGCCGGACGGCCGTCCCTGGGCGGCCTCCGCTATTTCGACCTGCCGGCGGCATGATCCGCGGCTGATGCGAGTCTGCGGATGCAGGCGCGGAGCCCCACGGATCGGCGCTGCCGGCGCCTCCTACAGCGTCATCGCGATGACGCATTTTTGGCGTCAACGCCGGCGTATGATATTCTTGCTTTGTTCTTGCCGCGCCGGGCCAGATCCCCGCGCACAGGTGTTGTTGACGCCTTCGATCAAGTGTTGTCCGCCGAAAGGGTTACCCCTCTGCACACTCCTACTCCCTTGAAATTACGCAGGTATTTCACGAGCTCGGCAACCGAAGGTGTTCACTGGTAAACACCCCCCGCAAACACCCTGCGCACCTTGGAACGCGGCGGACCGGAAACCTCGGCGACCCTCACGCCGAACCCACAAGTCCTGCCGCCAGCCGCCACCTCGCGGTGGCGCCGGCCGGCCCGCAGGTCTAAATGGTCGGCATGCGCACCGACACGCCCCAGCCGATCCGCCTGGCGGACTATCGCCCGCCCGCGTTCCTGATCGAGACCGTCCATCTCGACTTCGATCTTGCGCCCAACGCCACCCGCGTGCGGGCGACGCTGGCCGTCAGACGCAACGGCGACCACGCCGAGCCCCTGTCGCTGAACGGCGAGCGACTGAAGCTGATCTCGGTCACGCTGGACGGCCGTGCGCTCTCCGGCGGCGAGTACAGCGTTGATGACGAGTTCCTGGTCGTGCCGGGCGTGCCCGACGCCTTCACCCTTGAGACCGAGGTCGCGATCGATCCGGAGGCCAACAAGGCGCTGGACGGCCTCTACATGTCCGGCGGTCGCTTCTGCACCCAGTGCGAGGCGGAGGGCTTCCGCAAGATCACCTACTGGCCGGACCGGCCGGACGTCCTGTCACGCTTCACGGTGCGGATCGCAGCGCCCAAGGCCTTCCCGCACCTGCTTTCCAACGGCAACCTGATCGAGAGCGGCGAGCTGGACGGCGAGCGCCATTTCGCCGTCTGGAACGACCCCTTTCCCAAGCCGAGCTACCTGTTCGCCCTGGTGGCGGGCGAGCTCGACCTGCTGGAGGACGGCTTCACCACCATGAGCGGGCGCGAGGTGGCCCTGCAGATCTATGTCGACCCGGGCATGACCGCGCGCGCGGTCTACGCCATGGACGCCCTCAAGCGCTCCATGAAGTGGGACGAGGAGGCGTTCGGCCGCGAGTACGACCTGGACCTGTTCATGATCGTCGCCGTCCGCGACTTCAATTTCGGGGCGATGGAGAACAAGGGGCTGAACATCTTCAACTCCTCGCTCCTGCTCGCCGACCCCACGACGGCGACGGACGCCGACTTCGAGCGCATCGAAGGCGTGATCGCCCACGAATATTTCCACAACTGGACCGGCGACCGGATCACCTGCCGCGACTGGTTCCAGCTCTGCCTCAAGGAGGGCCTGACCGTCTTCCGCGACCAGAGCTTCTCCGGCGACATGCGCGGCCACGCCGTGCAGCGGATCAAGGACGTGAAGGCCCTGCGCGCGCGCCAGTTCGCCGAGGACCAGGGCCCCCTCGCCCACCCGGTGCGCCCGGCGAGCTACCTGAAGATCGACAACTTCTACACCGCGACCATCTACGAGAAGGGCGCGGAGGTGATCCGGGTGCTCAAGGCGCTGGTGGGGGCCGAGGCCTTCCGCGCGGGCATGGACCTCTATTTCGAGCGCTGGGACGGCCATGCGACGACGGTGGAGGAGTTCGTTCGCTGTTTCGCCGACGCCTCGGGCCGCGACCTCAGCCAGTTCTTCACCTGGTACGAGCAGGCCGGGACGCCCTCCGTCTCAGTGTCCAGCCGCTATGACGCGGCGGCCAGGACCCTGACCCTGGATCTGCGCCAGTCGACCGCGCCCACGCCTGGCCAGCCGGACAAGCAGGCCCTGCCGATCCCGGTAGAGCTCGGCCTGCTGGACGGCGACGGGCGCGTTCAGTCCTTCACCCACGCGGGCGAGACGGCGGACCAGGCCACGATCGTCCTCGACGCCGAGGCGGCGACCGTGACGCTCACCGGCGTCGAACGTCCCCCCGTGCTTTCGGTGATGCGCGGCTTCTCCGCGCCGGTGACCCTGACCACCGACGCCCCGGCGCGGGACAGCTATGTGTTGCTGGCGGCCGACCCGGACCTCTTCAACCGATGGGAATCCGGCCAGGCCCTGGCCCGCAACCTGATCCTGGCCCGGGCGGACGGGCGCCCGGACGAGGTGAGCGAGGAGCGGTTCGCCGAGGCCCTGCGACGCGCCTTGACCGATCAGGCCGCCGACGACGCCTTCAAGGCGCTGCTCCTGGGGCTGCCGTCGGAGAACGACCTGGCCCTCGGCGTGGCGGAGGCCGATCCCGGCGCCATCCATGAGGCGCGCGAGGCCCTGCGCACGCGGCTGGCGGCGCACCTGGAGGAGGACCTGCGGCGCCTGCACATCTCTCTGCAGGAGATCGGCGAGTTCAAGCCCGACGCGGCCGGCGCCGGCCGACGGGCGCTCCGCAACGCAGCCCTCGAGCTCCTCGCCGCCAATCCGCGCTCGGACATCGTCGACCTGGCCGACGGCCATTTCCGCGCCGCCGGCAACATGACCGACTCCATCGGCGGGCTGAACGCCCTGATGCTGGTCGGCGGCCCGGCCTATGAGACGGCCCTGGCCGACTTCTACGAGCGCTGGAAGACCGAGCCCCTGGTCATCGACAAGTGGTTCATGCTGCAGGCGCGCGACCCCGATCCGTCGGCCCTTGGCCGCGTGCTGGGCCTGACCGCCCACCCGGCCTTCGACCCGCGGACGCCGAACCGGTTGCGGGCGGTGGTCTCGACCTTCGCCAACGGCAACCCGGCGCGGTTCCACGATCCGAGCGGCGCCGGCTACCGGTTCCTGGCCGACCAGATCCTGGCGGTGGACGCCTTCAACCCGATGACCGCGGCCAAGCTGGTGGACGCCCTGGGCGGCTGGCGGCGATTCCGCCCGGACCTCGGGGCGCTGATGAAGGCCGAACTGCAGAGGATCGCGGCCTCGCCCGGCCTGTCCAAGAACGTGCTGGAGCTTGCGACGCGGGCCCTCGCCGCCTGAGGTGAGTCGCGGCGGCAACGGAATTAAATTTCCGTAGATGTAGCGACCCTATGACTCGTGACGCGGCGGAATCCCACGCGTAGACTCTGCCGTGTTGGGGTGAATCGGTTCAACGCGTGGGAGCAAATGGGCGTTGGCCAGACGCGGGGGCAGAAGCGCGGCTGTGACCAAGCCACGGGGGAGTTTCACCAAGGGCGCGTTTAACGCGGCCCCGCCGAACCAGGTGTTCGTGCGCACGGTGATCCTCTCCACCCTGCTGCTGCTGGCGGTCTACACCGCCTTCGCCGTCTTCCGCTCCCAGAACGCTCCGGACCCGCATGCGGCCGGGACCCTCGCCCTGCCGGACCGGGCCGAAAGGCTGGCGGCCCGCGCGGACGCCGAGGCCGCGGCCCTGCGCGGCGGCGCGTTCGCCGCGCGCGAGACCCTGGTGCGCGCCCCGGACTCCCCGATCGAGGCCGCCGAGGCCGGGCTTGCGGCGGCCGGCGGCGCGGCGGCGGCCGTGGCCGTAGTGAGCGATGAGGGAGTGTCCGGCCTCGCCGGGTCCGCCAACGGCGTCGACTGGCGCCGCCTGGTCCAGGCCATGCACAAGGACCGCCCGATCCAGTTCACGATCACCGACGAGTCCGCGCCGCTGCTGGCCGCGATCGCGCCGGCGCCGACCAGCCGGGGCCGGCGCTGGATCGTCATGGTCAGCGACCCCGCGCGGCTGTCGAGCCTGCTCAATCCCGCCAGCGCGGAGGCCCTGGCGACGTCGGGCGGCCGGCTGGTGGCGGCCGGCGACAGCCTGGCAGGCGCCGGCACGCTCAACGCCGCCTTCGCCCTGGCTCCGGAGGAGGTCGCGCGCGGGCGGCCGGTGCGGGGTAAGCGGCCGGACGGCGCGCCGGTGGATATCGTCGCACGACCCGCCGCCGACGGCGCGCTTCTGGCCCTGGCCACGGCGACGGCCGCGCCGGCCCAAGGCGCCGCCGCGGCGCGCCAGATCGGGTGGCTGCTGATCCCGCTGGGCGTGGCGCTGCTGCTCGGCCTGTTGCTGCTGGTGCAGAGCCGCAAGACGGAGACGGCGCAGCGCGCCTTCCTGGACAGCGAGCAGCGGTTCCGCCTGGCGGTCGAGGCGGCTCGCTGCGGCATCTGGGAATGGGACCTCAGCGCCGACCGGATGTTCATGTCCGACGTCACCGGGGCCATCTTCGGCTGGGGCGGCGGCGGGCACGTCGACGGCGCCGAAGTGCTCGAGCGCGTCGCCCCCGATCACCGCGATCGCGTGCGCCAGGCCCTCGGCGTGGCGGCCAGCTACGGCGCCTTCGACGTCTCGTTCCGGGTGCCGAACCTCGATGGCGGGCGGCCGGTCTGGATCGACGCGCGCGGCCAGGCCTTCGACCCGCTGCCGGAAGGCGGCTATGGCCGCATCATCGGCGTGGCCCTGGACGTCACCGAGGAGCGCATCGCCCAGGCCAGAGCCCAGGCGGCGGAAAACCGGCTCCGCGACGCCATCGAGTCCGTCTCGGAAGCCTTCGTGCTCTGGGACCGGCACGGCCGCCTGCTGATGTGCAACCACAACTACCGGGACACCTTCTCGCTGGACCCCAAGCGCCTGAAACCGGGCGCCTCGCGCGACCAGGTGAACCAGCTGGCGCAACTGGCCATCAAGCAGGAGGTCACCTCCGCGCCCGGCGCCCTGCGCGAGGTGGAGATGCGCGACGGGCGCTGGATCCGGATCTCCGAGCGGCGGACGGCCGAGGGCGGCCTCGTCATGACCGCCACCGACATCACGGCGCTGAAGACCCAGGAGGAGGCCCGCCGCCTCAACGAGGAGCAGCTTCAGAAGGCCGTGGTGAGCCTGGAGCGCAGCCAGGAGCAGCTCTCCGAACTCGCCCGCAAGTACGAAGCGGAGAAGATCCGGGCCGAGGCCGCCAACCGCGCCAAGAGCGAGTTCCTGGCCAATATGAGCCACGAGCTGCGCACGCCGCTCAACGCCATCAACGGCTTCTCCGAGATCATGGTCGGCGAGATGTTCGGCGCCCTGGGCGACGCCCGCTACAAGGAATACGCCAAGGACATCCTCAGCTCCGGCCAGCATCTCCTGGCCCTGATCAACGACATCCTCGACATGTCGAAGATCGAGGCCGGCAAGATGAGCCTGCGCTTCGAACCCGTGGCCCTGGACGAGGTGGTGGACGACGCCATCCGCCTGGTGCGCAACCGCGCCGAGACCGTCGGCCTGTCCATCGCCATCGAGCTGCCGGACCTGCCCGACATCGAGGCCGACTACCGGGCGATCAAGCAGGTCCTGCTCAACCTGCTCTCCAACGCCGTGAAGTTCACCCCGCGCGGCGGCCAGATCCTGGTGAAGGCCGAGATGCGCAGCGACCCGTTCGGCGAGCGCGTGCGGGTCACAGTCCGCGACACCGGCATCGGCATCTCCGCCGAAGACCTGGCGCGTCTGGCCCGGCCGTTCGAGCAGATCGAGAGCCAGCACGCCAAGACCCAGCAGGGCACCGGCCTCGGCCTTGCCCTGACCAAGTCGCTGGTGGAGTTGCACGGCGGCGCCCTGGACCTCCACAGCGCCCCCGGCGAGGGCACCACCGTCACCTTCTCGATCCCGATCCGCCAGAGCGCCGCAGCCCTCAAGAGCGGCGGCGCGGCGGCCTGAGGCACGACGGGTTTGGGTCGATCCCGGCGCCCGCTCATACCGGCGAAGGCCGGTATCCAGATTCAGCCTGAGCGCCTGGGGGTTTTACCTGGACCCCGGCCTCCGCTGGGGCGAGCGGATTAGGAAACCGCGATTCCGGGCAAACGAACCCGCTCTAAGGGCGGGCATCAGGCGGCGGCCCGTGGCCGCGACGGCCGGGCCCGGAGCGGGCGAGGCCCTTGGCGAGCGCGGCGCGCTCGGCCGGCGGCAGCGTGGCTGCGAAATCCAGGACCCGGCGCTCGACCGCGCCCCGCGCCTGCATTTCCAGGTCGCGGGCGTGCTCCAGGCGCGCGGCGGCGGCCTTGGGGTCGAACTCGGGCCCGCCCAGGCTGAGCCAGGTTTCCTGGCGGGCTCTGCGGGCGGCGCGCAGTGAGGCGCGCACCGCGTCGCCCTCGCCCATCAGGGCCTGGCGGTAGGCGGCGCGGCGTTCGGGCGGGAGCTCCGCCGCTGCGGCCCACAGGGGCGGGCCGCGGCGCATCATCGGCCCGGCGTCGTGGAACCGTGGACCCAGGATGAAGGCGCCCACCACCGCGCCCACGGCGAAGAGATTGACGGCGGCGGAAACGATCAGGGCGACTAGGAGCGCGCGGCGGCTCATCAAACGTCACCCGTCACGTTGGCGGCCTCGCCGTCATAGGCGGCCATGGCGGCGGAGAGCGCGGCGCCGCCCGGCTCGACGACGCTGTTGAGGAACAGGACGCCCACCGCCATGCCGGTGGCGCAGGCCCCCGCCAGGCCCGCGCCGAGACCCAGGCGCAGCGCCCAGATCGACACGGCGCGGCGTTGGCGCGGCGCGGCGGCGATGATCGCCTCGCGCAGCGCCGGGCTTGCCGCCATGGACGGCCACAGTCCCAGCGCCTCGTCGAGCCCGCTGGCGCGCGCCAGCACCGGCGCGGCGAAGTCCGCCTCGCCCGCCAGGAGGGCGGCCGCCGCATCGCGTTCCGCCTCCGGCCAGCGGCCGATCTCGCCGCCATAGGCCTCGGCCAGGGCGGCGAACCGGGCGGGGATCATCGGGCTCGTCATCGCCTCACCGCTCCACAAGGTCGCCAAGCGCGGTGCGCAGGGCCCGCCGGCCGCGGGAGAGCAGGCTTTCCAACGCCTCGATGCTCACCCCCATCAGCCGGGAAGCCTCGGCCGCGCCGAGCTCCTGATAGTGGCATAGCACGATGGCCTCGCGCTGGCGGTCGGGAAGACCCTGCATGGCCCGCGCGACCCGGCGGCCGATATCCGCGGCCTCCAGACCCCTGTCCGGCGCAGGCCCCTCGTCCGGGCGGTCCGGCGGCGAGCCCATCAGGGTCTCGCGCCGGCGGCGCAGCCGGTCGTAGCAGAGGTTCAGCGCCACCCGGTGCAGCCAGGTGTCGAAGCGCGCCCCGCCGGGGCGCCACGAGGGCGCCTGCTTCCAGGCGCGTATGAAGGTCTCCTGAGCCACGTCCTCGGCCTCCGCGCCCTCGCCCAGGACACGGGCGGCGAGCGACAGCAGTCGGGGCAGCTTGCGGGCCACCAGCGCGCGGACGGCGGCCGGGTCGCCCTGCCCCACCCTCGCCAGCAGCGCCTCGTCCGGATCGGCGGCGCTTTCGCCCAAGCCTCACCTCGCCAAAGGCCGCGCCGGCGAGCGCCCGAGGTGAGCCATCAACCGCCACACGCCCTGCTCCGCCGCATCATATCCCTTCCGCCTTCGTCAAGCTCGACGCCCATGCGCCTGATCATTGCACGGGCGGACCCGGGAAATCCGTCGTTCACGGCGCCACCAGGCTGTCATAGGCCTTCCTGGCTGCGGCGCGCTCGGCGGCCAGGCGCGCGCTCAGGGCACGGAAATCGCGGGCGCCGCCGGCGCGGGCGAGCAGGGCGCGGAAAGCCGCCGGCTCATGGGTCGGGTCGGCGTTGTCTTCGAGGGCGACCTTCAGAAGCTGGGTCAGGTCCTGCTGCAGTTTCCAGGCCCGCTGCAGCGCCTTCAATGGCGCGGCGGGCGCGAGCCCGCTCGCCTCGATGGCCGCCAGCGCCGCCGCGGTGTTCTGGGCCAAAGGCCCCCCTTCGGCGGCGTGAACGAGCTGGAGGAACTGGGCGGCGAACTCGATGTCCACCAGGCCGCCGGGCGAGAGCTTCAGGTCCCAGGGGCCCTTGGGCGGACGCTCGCGCTCCATCAGGCCCCGCATGTCGCGCACGTCCGCGGCCGCCTGGGCGCGGTCGCGCGGGCGGCGCAGGGCGGCCTCGATGGCCCCTTGCCCCACCGCTGCAAAAGCGTCCGAGGACGCCCAGACCACCCGGGCGCGGGTCAGGGCCAGATGCTCCCAGGTCTCGGCCTCGCCGGCGTAATAGCCCTCGAAGGCGGCGAAGCTCACCGCCACCGGCCCCTTGGTGCCGGAGGGGCGCAGCTGCATGTCCACCTCATAGAGCCCGCCTTCCGCCGTCGGCGTGGACAGGGCCGCGATCAGGCGCTGGGTGAAGCGGCCGTAGAAGAACTCCGCTCCCCAGCCCTTGGTCGCCGAGGCCGCGCCGGGCTCGTCGGCGCGGTAGAGGGTCATCAGGTCGAGGTCCGAGCCGGCGCTCATCTCGCGCGAGCCCGCCTTGCCGAGGGCCACCACGGCGACCTGGCCGGGAAAGGCGCCGCCCAGCCGCTCCGTCTCGGCCAGGGCCGCGGGCGCCAGCGCCTGGATGCAGAGGTCGCCGAGACTGGCGAAGGCCCGGCCGGCCGCCTCGGCGCTGGCGGTCCCGCTCATCACCTGCACGCCGATGCGGAAGGCGTGCTCGCGATGCGCGCGGCGCGCGGCGTCCATGGCCGCCTCGAACCCGTCGGCCGACGCGACGGCCGCCAGCAGGCTCGCCTGCGCTTCCTCGTCCTGCTCGATGGGGCTGAAGAAGGCCGTGTCCAGCATGGCGTCGATGGCGCCCGGCCGGCGGGCCAGGGTCGTCGCAAGGCGCGGCGCAAAGGCCATGACCTCGACGATCAGCTCGAAGAGCCTCGGCTGGGCGAGGAATAGCGACTGGACCTGGACGCCGGACGACAGGGTGGCGAAGAAGGCCTCGAACCGGTTGAAGGCGACGTCCGGCGCCCCCGTGGCCTGCATGGCGTCCAGCAGGCGGGGGGCCAGGCGGGTGAAGAGCTCGCGCCCCCGCTCCGTGCGGGTCGCCGCGATCCGCCCGTGGTGCCAGCTGCGGATCGCCTGGGAGATGCGCGCCGGGTTGGAGAAGCCCATCTTCGACAGGGTGGCCAGCGTCTCCGGATCGTCCTCGACCCCGGTGAAGATCAGGCTGCCGAAGCGCGAGGACAGGTCCTCGTCGTCGGGGAACAGCTCGCCGTAGAGCTTGTTGACCCGCTGCAGGAGCTTCGACATGTCCACATCGAAGCTGCGAAGGAGGCCCTGCCCGCTAAGGGCGGCGATGCGCCGACGCTCCACGTCGGATTCCGGCAGGCGATGTGTCTGCTCGTCCGCGACCATCTGGATGCGGTGTTCGACCGCGCGCAGCGTTTGGTAGGCGTCGGCCAGCGCCTTGGCCGCCGCCGGGCGCACGTGGCCGGCCGCTTCCAGGGCCGCCAGGGCGTCCAGGGTGCGGTTGGAGCGCAGGGCTGGATTGCGCCCCCCCAGGATCAGCTGCTGGGTCTGGACGTAGAACTCGATCTCGCGAATGCCGCCGTGGCCGAGCTTCAGGTCCGCGCCCTTGGCGGTCAGGCGGTCGTCCACCTTGTGGATGTGGATCTGGCGTTTGATCGCGTGGATGTCGGCGATCGCCCCAAAGTCGAGGTTCTTGCGCCAGATGAAGGGCCGCAGCTCCGCCAGGAAACGGCCGGCGGCGGCCATGTCCCCGGCGCAGGCCCGCGCCTTGATGAAGGCGGCGCGCTCCCAGTTCTGGCCGACGCTTTCATAATATTCCAGCGCCGCGGGCACAGGGATGGCGGGCGCGGTGGAGGACGGATCGGGCCGCAGCCTCAGGTCCACGCGGAAGACGTAGCCGTCGGCGGTGCGGGCCTGCAGCATCTCCGTGACCTTCTGGGTCAGGCGCACGGCGAAGGCCTGCGGCTCGACCCCGTCGGCGAGCGGCAGGAGTTCGGGCTCGTAGAAGACCGAGACGTCGATATCGCTCGAATAGTTCAGCTCGAAGGCGCCCTGCTTGCCCATGGCGATACAGAACCAGCCCGGCGCGGGCCCCTCCTCGCCCACGCCCAGACGGGTGAGCCGCCCGGCGGCCAGCTCCTCGCGCGCGGACACGGCCAGCGCGGCGCAGACCGCTGCGTCGGCGAAGCGGGTCAGCGCGCCCGTCACGTCATCGAGGTCCCAGACGCCGCCCAGATCGGCCAGGGCGGTGACAAGGTGCAGCTCGGCCTTGAGCCAGCGCAGTTCGCGCCGCGCGACGGCGGGCTCGGCCTGCGCCAACGCCGCCGTACGGACCAGTATGTCCTCGAGCCGCTGATCGGGGTCGGCCTCCAGAAGCGTCTGCAGCCGCGCCGGCTCGCGCCGCGCCAGGCCGGTCAGGTAGGGCGAGGCCCCGAAGATCGGCTCGAGCGCCGGCCAGGCGGCGTCGAGGCCTGGAACTTCGCCGCTATCCGCCAGGATCTCCCGCGCCCGCGCCGCCGCCTTGGGGTCGAACACCGGGCCGCAAGGGCGCATCCGCGCGCCGAGGGCGCCGGCCGGCGGGACTTTCTGGTCGGCCTCCGTCCTCACAGGCTGCAAGCCCCTTCCCCTTATTCCGCCGCTGGCAACACCAGGGCCGCGCGCAAACCGGGCCCCGTCTCGCCCACCTTGCCCGGGCCTTCGTCCAGCTCCAACCGTCCGCCGTGCGCCTCGGCGACGGCGCGCACCAGGGAAAGGCCCAGGCCGGCCCCCGGTTCGTTGCGGCTCCCCTCCAGCCGCACGAAGCGCTCAATCACCCGGGCGCGGTCGGTCTCGGGCACGCCGGGACCGGTGTCGGTGACGGAGACCTCCACCTCGCCCGAGGCCCTGCAGCGCACGCGCAGCATGATCGCCCCGCCCGCCGGGGTGTACTTGACCGCATTGTCGAGCAGGTTGGCGAGGGCCTGGGCGAGGAATTCGCGCTCGCCGCGGACCGGCAGCCCCGTCGCCAGCTCGGCCTCGAAGGCGACGCCCTTGTCCTCGCACAGCGGCTCGTAGAGCTCGGCGATGTCGGCGGCCAGTTCGGCGGCGTCGAACACCGCTTCATTGGACGTCGCCCCGGCCGACTGCAGCCGGGCGATGGCGAGCACCGTGGAGAAGGTCTTGAGCACCGCGTCGGTGTCATCGACCGCCTGGGCGAGGGCCTCGGTCGGGTCGCCCCGGCCCGCCTGGACCTCCATGAGCGCGGCCTCCAGGCGCGCGCGCAGGCGGGTGAGCGGTGAGCGCAGGTCGTGGGCGATGGCGTCGCCCGCATGCCGGTGCGCATCCATCGAGCGCTCCAGCCGCTCGAGCATCTCGTTGAGCCCGTCGGCCAGTTCGTCGAACTCGTCATGCGCGTCGTTGACCGGCGCGCGCGCGCCAAGGTCCCCGTTGCGCACCGCCGCGACCACGTTGGTGAGGCTCAGCATGCTGCGGCTGACATTGCGGCTGACCAGCACCCCGCCGGCCAGGCCAAGCAGCACCACCAGCGCCCCGGAGCCCCAGAGGGCGCGGACGATCTTGACCACATAGGCCTCGTCCTCGGCGACGTCCGCGCCGACGAAGAGGATCTCGCCGCCGCTCAGCTTTTCCTGCAGGCCGCGGGCCGGGCGGCGGACCGCCTCGCCCCCGCCGTCGGCGTCGGTCACCCAGAAGGTCGTCCAGACCGGCTCGCCGGCGAAGTCCTCCACCGGCGAGGCGGCGATGGAGCCGGAGATGCGCGCCCCTTCCCGCGACATCAGGAGATAGAGATAGGGCCGCTCGCTGGCCGCCCGCTCGATCAGCGACTGGTTGAGGGCGCCCAGGCCCGCGCGGTCATAGACCCCCGAAAGAGAGCGTATCTCCCGCAGGATTTCCCGGTCCGTGCGCCGCGCCGCCTCCCCGGCGGTGGCGATGTAGACATAGGCCAGGAAGGCGCTGGCCGCTGCCGCGAACAGCGCCAGGAACAGGAGCGTCAACCGGAATGGCGTGGTTCGAAGAAGCCGAGGCAGGCGCACGGCGCGCCCTAGAGCACGATGAGATCAGGCGGAATCGCCTGATCTCTGAATCGTGCTCGGAATTTAAAAGTTGGAGCGCGTTCTGATCGCAAAGCCGGTCTCCACTTTTGCGGAACGCGCGCCTCTAGGCGTCGAGGCGGTAGCCCGCCCCGCGGACGGTCTGCAGCATCGGCCGGTCGAAGCCCTTGTCGATCTTGGCCCGCAGCCGCGAGACATGGACGTCGATCACATTGGTCTGCGGATCGAAGTGATAGTCCCACACCTTCTCCAGCAGCATGGTGCGCGTCACCGACTGGCCGGCGTGGCGCATCAGGAACTCCAGGAGCTGGAATTCCCGGGGCTGCAGGTCGATCTCGCGGCCCTGGCGATGAACCGTGCGCGCGATGAGGTCCATCTCCAGGTCGCCGACCCGCAGGAGGGTCTGGACCGAGCCGGTCTCGCGCCGCCGGGCCAACGCCTCCACCCGGGCGGCGAGCTCGGAAAAGGCGTAGGGCTTGACCAGATAGTCGTCGCCGCCGGCCTTCAGCCCGGCCACGCGGTCGTTCACCTCGCCCAGGGCGGAGAGGAACAGGACCGGGGTCTGGTCGCCCTCGCGCCGCAGGGTCTCCACCAGCCCAAGACCGTCCAGTCTGGGAAGCATCCGGTCGACGATCAGCACGTCGAAGCCGCCCTCGCGGGCGTCCGCCAGGCCCGCCTCGCCGTCGGGCGCCCACCGGCAGTCGTGCCCCGCCTCGGTCAGGCCGCGGCGCATGGCCTCGGCCGCTTCACGGTCGTCCTCGACGACGAGGATGCGCATCGCCGCCCTAGCCCGCGACCTTCAGAGGCAGGAACGAGGTGCGCCCGTTGCGATGGACGCCCACGAGCACGCTCTGGCGGCCGGCGCGCTTGGCGCTGTCGACCACGGCCGAGAGCTCGGCGGCGCTGGACACCGCCTTGTCGCCCGCACGGACGATCACGTCGCCGCGGCGCAGACCTTTCTGGGCCGCGTCGGACGTCTGGTCGACGCCGTCGACGACGACGCCATGGATCTCACTCGCCACGCCATACTTCTGGCGCGCCGCCGCATCGAGGGGAGCGAGGGCCAGACCGATCACTGAGGGACGCGGTGGGGTGGGCGCCTCGCCGCCGCCGGGCGGGCCGCCCGGGGTGGTCTGATTGGCGGCCAGCTCCTTTTCGGACGGCCGCACGCCAGAGCGGACGTCGAGGGTCCGGCGCTTGCCGTCGCGGATCAGCTCCAGGCGCAAGGTGGCGCCGGAGCGGGCCTTGGCCACTTCGCGGGTCAGCTCCGAGGAGCTCTTCACCGTCTGGCCGTTGACCGAGGTGATGATGTCGCCGGCCATCAGGCCCGCGCGCTGCGAGGGGCCGCCGTCCACCGTGTCATTGACGATCGCGCCGCGCAGATCCGGAACGCCCTGGGCCTCGGCCATCTCGGCCGTGAAGTTCTGGATCGTCGCGCCGATGTAGCCGCGGGTGATCTTGCCGCCGGTCATCAGCTGCTTGGTGATGGTGTCGGCGACATCGGCCGGAACGGCGAAGCCGATCCCCACCGAGCCGCCGGACGGCGAGAAGATCGCCGTGTTCACCCCGATCACCCGGCCATAGATGTCGAAGGTCGGTCCGCCCGAATTGCCCCGGTTGATGGGAGCGTCGATCTGGATGTAGTCGACGAAGGTCTCGCCGATGTCGCGCCCATAGGCCGAGATGATCCCGGCCGTGGCGGTGCCGCCCAGGCCGAAGGGGTTGCCGACGGTGATCACCCAGTCGCCGACCCGCGGCTTGCCCGAGTTCTCGAAGTCCACGTAGGGGAAGCCTGAGCCCTTCACCTTGAGCACCGCCAGGTCCGTGCCCTCGTCGCGGCCGACCACGACGGCGTCGAGCTCGCGTTCGTCCTTCAGCACCACCTTGATGGTCTCGGCGTTCTCGACCACGTGGTTGTTGGTCACGATGAAGCCGTCGGCCGAGATGAAGAAGCCGGAGCCGGCCGACTGCTGGGTGGGCAGGCGAGGCTGGCCGCCCTTGCCCGTGCCGCCGGGAGCCTGCGGCGTTTGCGGCGACTGGTCGTCATCGTCGTCGCCGGGGGCGTCCGGCTGCAGGTTGAAGGGGAAGTTCTCGAAGCCCGGGATCTTGCGCAGGGCGCTCGCCTCCACCCGGGAGGTGACGTTGACCGAGACCACAGCCGGCGAGACCTTGTCGAAGATGTCCGCGAAGGACATCGGCGATCCCGGCGGCGGAGCGAAGATCGGAGTCGTGGACGCCTTGATCAGCCCGCCGTTCTGGTCAGCCTTGGCGGCCGGCAGTCCCATCCCCGCGCCGGCCATCGCAGCGGCCATGACGCCGGCGCCGGCGACGGCGCCCAGGAGATAACCGGTCTTCTTGGAAGTCATGTGTCTGTCTGTCCTATGGACCGCTAAGGCCGCACGTGCGGCAAATCGCTATCTAGGGCCGATGCACCAAGGCGCAATGGCCCTCAAGTTACGTTTAGGTCACTCTGGTTGCATCTTCGGGCCCGTTCTTGGGCGCTATGGTGTCCTGACCTGAGCCGTTTGCAAGCTCGGCAAGGGCGTTGACTTCGGCCTCCGTGAGTTCTGTCTCGGCGCGGACGCCCCGCAGTCTGGCCAGCAACAGGACCAGCCCAAGGCCCGCAGCGAGGAACGGCGCACCCCAAAGCACAGCGTTTCCAAGAGAAAAAGCCGGACGCAGCAAGACGAACTCGCCATAGCGCGCCGTCAGGAACCGTTTGATCGTCGCATCGTCCTTGCCGGCGGCGACCTGCTCTCGGACCAGCTGGCGCAGGTCATGGGCGAGCTCGGCGTCGGAATCGTCGATCGATTCATTCTGGCAGACCAGGCAGCGGACCTGCTGGAAGATATTGCGGGCCCGGGTCTCCTGGGCGGGATCGGGCAAACGTTCGGCAGGGTCGGAGGCCGCGGCGAGGCAGAGGATCGCGGCCAGGGCGATGGCAAGGCGCCGAATCACGCCTCGGCCTCCAGCGGCGCGGGCGTGACGGGGACAGGCGCGGCGCCCACGCGCCGGGGCGCGCCCAGGCGAAGCCGCCGGTCGCTGAGCGAGACCACGCCGCCCAGCGCCATGATGATCGGCCCCAGGAAGATCAGGCTGGCCCAGGGGTTCCAGTAGCCGCGCACCAGCCAGGCGGGCCCTCCCGCGCTGTCGCGCCGCTCTCCCAGCACCAGGTAGAGATGGCTCAGACCCTGCTGGCAGATCGCCACTTCCGAGGTGGACTGGTCGCCGGCGAAATACAGCCGCCGCTCCGGTTCGGCCGTGCACGCCAGGCGCCCGTCGCGAACGGCGCGCAGGCTCGCCCGCTCGGCCTGGTAGTTCGGCCCCTCGGCCGGGGTCACGCGTTCGAGCGTCACGTGATAGGCGCCGACGTCGAGCTGGCCGCCCTCGCGCAGGGCTTCGGCCGCCTCCACCTTCCAGGCGGTCTCGAAGCAGGCGCCGAGGACGAAGACGCCGAGGCCGACATGGGCCAGCGTCATGCCCCAGGCCCCGCGCGGCAGGCCGATCAGCCGGCGCCAGGAGTCCGCGGCGGGGGCGCGGAAGGCGCGGACGCGCTCCAGGATTTCAGCCAGGGCCCCGGCGATCATCCACACGCCGACGGCCACCCCGACCGCCCCCAGGGCCCGCCGGGGACTGACCAGGGCGTAGGTGACAAGGCCCGCCCCCGCCGCGATCAGCACCGCGATCCAGAGGCGCTGGCCGACGCCGGCCGCGTCGCCGCGCTTCCAGGCCAGCAGCGGCCCCGCCGGGAGCAGGATCGCCAAAAGGGCCATCAGCGGCAGGAAGGTCAGGTTGAAGTAGGGCGGACCCACCGAGATCGGGCGTCCGCCGACCGCTTCGCAGATCAGCGGATAGAGCGTGCCCAGCAGCACCGTCGCCGTGGCCGCCGCCAGCAGGATGTTGTTGAGGACCAGGGCGCTCTCGCGACTGATCGGCGCGAACACGCCCCCCGGCGCCAGGCTCGGCGCGCGCCAGGCGAACAGGGCGAAGCCGGCGCCGGCTGTCGTCCCCAGGATGGCCAGGAGCAACACCCCGCGGGTGGGATCGACCGCGAAGGCGTGGACGGAGGTCAGGACCCCCGAGCGCACCAGGAAGGCGCCCAGCATCGACAGGGTGAAGGCCGCCAGGGCCAGGAACACCGTCCAGCCGGCCAGGGCGCCGCGCTTCTCGGTGACGACGGCCGAGTGGATAAGGGCCGTGGCGGCGAGCCAGGGCATGAAGCTGGCGTTCTCCACAGGGTCCCAGAACCACCAGCCGCCCCAGCCCAGCTCGTAATAGGCCCAGAACGAGCCGAGCATGATGCCGACGGTCAGGCAGCTCCAGGCCGCCACCGCCCAGGGCCGCACCCAGCGCGCCCAGGCGGCGTCCACCCGCCCCTCGATCAGGGCGGCCACCGCCAGCGAGAAGACCACCGACAGGCCGACATAGCCCGCATAGAGGAACGGTGGATGCACCGCGAGGGCCGGGTCCTGCAGCAGCGGGTTGAGCGAGCGCCCCTCCACCGGCGGATCAGCCAGCCGGGTCAGCGGATTGGAGGCGAAGGCGGCATAGGCCAGGAACACGCTGCCAAGCACGCCCTGCACCGCCACGGCCGTGGCCCGCAGCCGGGCGCTCAGGCCCCGCCCCAGGCCCGCCAAGGCCGCGCCGAAGCCCAGCAGCGCCAGGCACCACAGGAGCATCGAGCCTTCGTGACTGCCCCACGTCCCGGCCACGCGGTAGAGCAGCGGCTTTTCGGTGTGGGAGTTGGCGGCCACGTTCGACACCGAGAAGTCCGAGGTGACGAAGGCGGACATCAGGGCGGCGAAGGCGGTCGCCACGGCGGCGAAGGCGGCGAGCGCCGCGCCCTCCCCCGCGCCGGCCAGGAGGGCGGAGCGGCGAACGCGCCCGACGACGCTGAGCATGACCTGCGCGACCGACAAGGTGAGCGCGAGCAGCAGGGCGAAGGCGCCGATCTCGGCGATCACAGGGGCTTGTCCTTTGCATAGGCCGGAACCGCGCCGTCGCCGCGCCACTCCCCCTGCGCTTTCAGCGCCTTGGCCACGTCGCGCGGCATGTAGCGCTCGTCGTGCTTGGCCAGGACCTGACTCGCCTGGAAGGCGCCGTCGGGATCGAAGGCGCCGATGGCCACCACCCCCTGCCCCTCTCGGAACAGGTCCGGCAGGTCGCCGGTGTGCCGCACCCGCGTGCGGGCCGTCTGGTCCATGACCACGAACTCGACCCGGCCGTCGACGTGTTTGACCACGCTGCCCGGCGCCACGAGGCCGCCGAGCTGCAGGGCGCGGCCCGGCGCCGGCTTGGCCGCGGCGGCCTGGGACGGGGTGTAGAAATAGGAGACCGAATCCCCGAGCCCCCAGAGCGCCAGGCCGATCGCCAGGGCCAGCACCGGGGCCACGGCCGCGATGACGGTCAGGCGCCGGCGCGCCTTGGGCGAGCGGGGCAGCCAGCTCATCGCATGGGCTCGGCGCGGGCGGCCTCGGCGAGGCGGGACATCACTTCGGGCCGCTTGCCGAACAGGCCCTGGGCGCGCTTGAGGGCGGCGTCGCGGCGGACCCCATCCCCCAGCACGGCGTAGGACCGGACCAGCCGCACCCAGCCCTCGGGATCGTTCGGCTGGGCCTCGAGCCGCGCGGCGAGCCCGGCGACCATCGCCTCGATCTGCGGCTGGGCCGGCGGCGCTGCGGGGCGCGCCTCCAGCTGGGCGATGGCGGAGGCCAACGCCGGCCGGCGCTCATCGTCCACCCGCAAACTGGTCAGCAGCGCCCGCAGATCCGCAAGACCGCCGGAGGCGTCCCCGTCCATGATCCTCGCCCGGCCCAGATGAAACCGCGCCGCCACGGACTGCGGATCGCGCGCCAGGGCTTGGCGGAAGGCGGCCCGCGCCTCGGGGGTCGCGACCCCGTCGGCCTGGGCGGTCAGCATCTCGCCCAGCATCTCCCAGAGTTCGACTCGTTCCGGGGCGAGGGTGACCGCCCGCTTCAAGGCGTGGATGGCTTGGGGCGCGTCGCCGGAGGCGGCGTAGGCTATGGCGAGGTACCGGAACGCCTCGGCGTTCTTGGGCTGCTCGTGGGTTACGTGCTGCAGGATCGCCGCCATCTGGGCCGGGGCGAGGGTCGCCGGATCGGCGGCGCGCCAGGCGGCGAGCCGGGCGGCGAAGGGCTGGTCGCGGTCGCCGGGCGCGCCCACCACGAAATAGAGCCCCGCCGCCAGCAAGGGCGCGATGACCGCCGCAGCGAGGGCGCCTTTGCGTCCGGTGGTGGTCCAGGGGGGTTCAGACTGGCCGGCGGCGGTCAGGAGGCGGCGTCCGGCTTCGGCCTCGGCGCCACGCCGCTCCGGCTCGGCGATCAACCCCCGGGCGGCGAGGTCGCCGATCTCCGCAAGCTGGCGCTGATAAACCGGAAGCGTCTTATCGTCAGAACCGGCGCGCGCCGCGGCGGCGCGCTGCAGCACCAGGCCGGCCGCGGCCGCAGACAGGACGCCCGCGACGATCCAGAAAGCGATCATGGCGCGCGTTTATACGATGTGGTCGCTAAGGGCGAGCGCTCAAGCCGCCGCTTCAGGCCGCAGACGAGGACTGGGCTTCCTGGTTCGAGGCGGCGACGGCGGCCCGGCGGCGGAACAGCTCGGCGGACTTGTCGTCGCCGATCGCGACGCTGAACTCGGCCGCGGTCTCGAGGTGCTGCAGGGCAATGGCCATATCGACCGGCTCGCCGGACCGCAGGTGGTCCAGCACCTCCTCGACGTGGGCGCCCAGCGTCTCGCTCAGTTTCTCGATGAGCTTGGCCCGGCTCGAGGCGAAGCCCCCATGATTGGCGCTGCTGCGAATCTCGTGGGCGAAGGTGAGCAGGGTTCGGGCCTGCTCGACCGCCTTGGGGTCGGGCGCGACCGTCAGGCGCGGCAGGTTCTTGACGTGCTTGGAGACCTTCACTGGGTGGGTCGGCAGGGCCGCCAGGGTCGACTTCTCCGCCGCCCGCAGGCGCTCCTCGACCGTGGCGGCGAGTGCGCGCTTCTGGCCGGCCAGGCGCGTGCCCCAGGGGCCGCCCCGCGCCGTCTCGATGCTCTCCTCGATTTCGCTGATCTGCTGGCTGATCGCCTCGACCCGCTTGGCGGCCGCGACGCCCGCCTTGACGCCGCCGTCCACCTCCAGGCGGGTGACGGCCTCGAGCCCGCGATCAATCTCGTCGAACAGGCGAAGGACGAACGGCGCCAGTTCCGAACCGGCGGCGTACTGCTCGCTGGGCCGGTCCATGACGGCCGAGATTATCCGCAGCACCATCCAGGGGTGGGCGAGCTGGGTGGCGAGCATCTCGAAGAACCGGCAGCCGGCGTCGTCCGCGACGTCCACCGCGTCGTTGTAGGCCAGCCGCGCGGCGGCCGTGTTCGCGTCGGTCGTGCGGTTGATCCAGTCGGCGAGCCGCAGGGTGGCGGCGCGGCAGATCGTTCCCAGGTCGAAGCATCCGGCCAGCAGTTCGGCGCCGCCGGGACGCGCCTGGTCGCACAGCTCGGCGGCGACGGCGAAATCGGCGGGCGCGCGGGCGCGCAGGGCTTCCCCGGCAAGACGGGTCAGGTCGTCGAGCAGCTGGGGGGAGGTCTCGCCCGGGCGAAAATCTTCGAGCAGCGCCGCCGCGGCGGCCACGTCTTGCGGCGCGAGCTGCCTCAGGCCGCGCCAGATGTGCGCCAGGGCCCGGGCCGGAAAGGCCAGGGCGTCGGCGCTCTCCGGGGTGCGGAACAGCGCCGCCACCGGCTGCAGGATACCGTTGCGCAGGCGCCGGTCCTCGGCCTCGGCGTCGACAAGGCGGCGGACGTCGGAAAGCGCCGGGTCGCCGCGCGCCCCAGCCAGCGCGGCCTGCAGGGCGCCGACCACCCGGTCGGGCGAGGTCTCGACCAGGCGCCGGACGATCTGGATCTTCTGCTCCGACAGGCCGGGCATGGACACGCTCCTGGCGGACGCTCCCGCCATGGGCAACATGCCTCATCGGCAGTTAAGGTTTTCCGAAGGCTAAGGTTTTCAGGATTCTGCGCGAGGCAGTTCGATGTGCGCCAGCAGGCCGCCGAGCGGCGAATGGCCCAGGCGGAACGAGCCGCCATAGGCGCGGGACAACTCGTCGATGATCGAAAGCCCGAGACCCGAGCCCGGCGCGGTCTCGTCCAGCCGCGCCCCGCGCTGGATGACCTCCTCCCATCGCTCCGGGGGAAGCCCGGGACCGTCGTCCTCGACGACCAGGGCCAGGCGGACGCCGGACATGCCGGCGGCGCGCACCCGCACCCGCCCGCCGCACCACTTGCAGGCGTTCTCCATGGCGTTGCCGGCGATCTCCAGGAGATCCTGGCGCTCGCCCTGGAAGGTGAGTTCGTCGTCCACGTCCCAGTCGATGACGACGCCCTTGTCCTGGAAGATCCGTCCCAGGGTGCGGGCGAGCTCGTCCACCACCTCGGCGACCCCGGTCCGTTCGCCCAGCGACTGGGTGCGGGCCGCCGCGCGCGCCCGGCGCAGGTGATGGTCCACCTGCTGGCGCATGACCTCGGCCTGCCGGCTGACGACCTCGGCCAGGGCCCCCGGCCGCTGGCCGGCCTCGGTGAGCATCACCGACAGCGGCGTCTTCAGGGCGTGGGCGAGGTTGCCCACATGGGTCCGCTGGCGCTCCACCACCTCCTGGTTATGGACCATCAGGGCGTTGAGCTCCTCCGCCAGGGGCGTGAGCTCCGTGGGGTATTCCTGCACCAGCCGCTCGGCCCGCCCGCGCCGCACCTCGGCGATCTCCCGGCGCAGGGCGAACAGGGGCTGCAGCCCGAACCGCACCTGCACCACGACGGCGAGGGTCAGGCCGGCGGCGAGCAGGACGAAGGCGACGGCGGTGGCGGTCATGAAGCCGCGCACGTCGCGGTCGACGGGCGTGCGGTCCTCAGCGGCCAGGAAGATCACCGGCTTGGCGCGGCCGGGCAGCTGTGCCTCGGCGGCCAGGACCCGCAGGGGCTCGCCGAGCGGGCCGCGCGTATCATAGGCGACCGGCGGACCGGGCTTGGCGTTGATCTTCGCCACCACCGTCTGCGGCGCATGCAGTTCGGAGTCCCAGAGCGAGCGGGAGCGGACGAGCGAGCGCATCTTGCCTGCACCGGCCGGCTCAGCGATCACCCAGTACTTGCCGGAATAGGCCCGTAGCGCACGTTCGTCGGTGAGCGCCGGGGCGATCACCTCGCCATGGTCGCCGATGGTCGAGGCGGCCAGCAGGTTGTCGATCAGCTCCGAGAGGCCCTGGTCGAACCGGCGCAGTGCCGCCTGCTGGAAAAGCAGGGCCAGCATGATCGACGTGGCGACCAGCACGGCGAGGCTCCAGCCCGCCGCCAGGAGCACCAGGCGCCGGACCAGGGAGGAGCCACGCGGCCCCTTCGATTTCAGGATGCGGCGGATCCGCTCGCCTCTTCGCCGGGAGGACAGACCAGGCGGTAGCCGAGACCGCGGGCGGTCTCGATCCGCTCCGCGCCGATCTTCTTGCGCACGCGGCCCACGAACACCTCGATGGTGTTGGAGTCGCGGTCGAAGTCCTGGTCGTAGAGGTGTTCGACCAGCTCGGTGCGGCTGATCACCCGCCCCTGGTGCATCATCAGATAGTGCAGCAGGCGGTATTCCAGCGAGGTTAGCCGCAGGGGCTCGCCGTTCACCGACGCCCGCGCCGCCCGCGGATCGAGCCGAAGGCCCCCGCAGGCGAGGCTGGGCGCGGCGTGGCCGGCCGACCGGCGCAAGAGCGCGCGCAGCCTGGCCAGCAGCTCCTCGGTATGGAACGGCTTGGTCAGGTAGTCGTCGGCGCCGGCGTCGAAGCCCGCCACCTTCTCACTCCAGGCGCCCCGCGCCGTGAGGATCAGCACGGGGGTGATCATCTTGTCGCGCCGCCAGCGCTCGAGCACCGACACGCCGTCGACCTTGGGCAGGCCGAGGTCGAGGATGACGGCGTCATAGGGCTCGGTGTCGCCCAGGAACTGGGCCTCCTCCCCGTCCGGCGCATGATCGACCGCATAGCCCGCGTCGCCGAGGGCCAGCTTCAATTGCCGGGACAGGTCCGGGTCGTCTTCCACCAACAGGATCCGCACGTCGTCAGCCTTCCGTTTTTTTTAGCCGCCCTGGCGGGACAGGATCGCGCCGCTCTCGGCGTCGACCACGAAGATCACGACCCGTCCGTCGGGCAGCTGCCATTGAACGAAATAGACGGGCCGGCCGCCGGACTCGCCCTGGGTGGTGTTGAGATGCCGGCCGGGCGTGTTCTGGGCGATCATCTTCAGCACGCGTGAGAGCGGCGCCTGGCGGCCGGCGCGCACGGCCTCGCGCGCCCGGTCCTGCTCGCCGTCCTCCGCCCCGAAGGACGGCCGGCCGTGGTCGTCCCAAGGCTGCGCCATGGCGCACGCGGGCGCTACGGCGAAAAGGAAAGCGGCGATGGCGAGGCGGCGGATCATTTGAGCCTTTTCTCGGCTATCGGCGCTGAACCCTATGTGAATACCGGGTTAGGCCGCCAGTTACGACCGGCGGCGCGGCTTGTAGGGGCGTGATTTTCGCCACTCCACGGCGAAGGCCTCCAGCTCCGGGTCCATCGGGTCCGGCAGGGTCACCACGAGCCGGGCGAACAGGTCGCCGCGCCGGCCCTCGCCGTCGGGCAGGCCGCGGCCCTTCAGGCGCAGGCGGAACCCCGAATTGGCGCCCTTCGGCACCGTCAGCGTCACCGGTCCCTCTGGGGTGGGCGCCTCCACCTTGCCGCCCAGCACCGCGTCATAGGCGGTGATCGGAACCTCCATCACCAGGCTGTCGCCCTCGCGCTTGAAGACCGGGTGCGGGCGGACGGAGACCTCGATGAAGGCGTCCCCGGGGCCTGACCGCCCGGGCGAGCCCTGGCCCTTCAGGCGCAGGGTCTGGCCGTCCTGGGCGGCCTTGGGGATGGTCACGTCGATGGTGCGGCCGTCGGAAAAGGCGATGCGCTTCTTGCCGCCCAGGATCGCCTCTTCCAGATCGATCTCAAGGCGGGCGCGCACGTCACCGCCCTTCTGAGAGAAACCGTTGCCGAAGCCGCCGAAACCGCCGCCGGCCCCGGGCCCTGCGCCGCCGCCGCGGCCGCCGCCGGCGCGGCCGAAGATGTCACCCAGAATGTCGTTGAGGTCGACGCCCTCGAAGTCGGCGCGCGCCCCGCCGCCGGCGCCCTGACGGAACGGACCGCCGGCCCCGCCGCCGCCCGCGCCCCACGGGCCGCCGCGCATGGTCTCGCGCCCGTCGGCGTCGATCTCGCCGGCGTCGAACTTCTTGCGCTTGTCGACGTCGCCCAGGATGTCGAAGGCCGCGCTCACCGACTTGAATCGCTCCTCCGAGGCCTTGTTCCCGGGATTGGCGTCGGGATGGTGCTGCTTGGCGAGTTTACGGAACGCCTTGCGGATCTCGTCAGCCGTGGCGCCGCGGGAAACCCCGAGTTCCAGATAGGGATCGCGCGCCAAGTGATGAGACCTCGTCAGATGCAGGGAACGTCCCGCTAGATTGGGCGGTTCGCCGGCCGACGCAAGACACCGATGTGGCAAAATTGACACATCTTGCGCGTCGTTCCCGTTAAGTTCTAAATTACTCTACCAGTGGGGGTGAAAATGAACTGGCGCAAGCTCTTGTTGAGCGCCGACGGGCGCATCGGACGGAAGTCGTTCTGGCTATTTCTGGTGGTCGCCATCGGCGTCGGACTGGTGGCGAGCTTCACTGACGGACTGGTGTTCGACGCCGGCGGCCCCGGCGAGGAAGCCGGTCCAATTTCGGCGGTGTTCAATCTCGCGCTTATCTACCCCTCGATCTGCGTTCAATCGAAGCGCTGGCATGATCTGGGGCGGAGCGGATGGTTCCAAGCCCTTCCTATCGGCGTAACTCCGATCGCCGCGCCCTTGCTGATTGCGGGGGGGCAAACCGGCGCGGCTCTCGCGGCGGGGCTTATCGTCGCCGCTTATGGCAGCGTTATTGTCTGCATGGGCTTCTTCAAGGGCCAAGCTGCACCCAACAAGTACGGCGAGCCTAATTCCGGCGACCGCGACGTCACGCCCGTCGCCGAGGTGTTCAGCTAGTCCCGCCCGCGCTCGTCCACCAGGTCCCAGGCGGCGTAGTCGAGGGCGTCCTCCGGGTCGTCCAGCGTCGCCTCGCTGATGGTCTGGCCGCGCACCGAGACCCCGGCCTCGTGCACACTTTCCGGATCGCCGGAGATCAGCGGATGCCAGTCGGCCAGGTCGCGGCCTTCGTAGATGCGCCGGTAGGCGCAGCTCTGGGGCATCCACTCCAGCGCCTCGATGTTGTGCGGCGTCAGCTTGATGCAGTCGGGCACATGGCGCTTGCGGTTGGCGTAGTCGTTGCAACGGCAGGCGTTTGGATCGAACAGCTTGCAGTGGACGCGGGTGGGGATGATCTCCCCGGTATCCTCGTCCTCGAAGCGCACCAGGCAGCAGAGGCCGCAGCCATCGCACAGGCTCTCCCACTCCCGCACGGTCATCTGCGTGAGCGACTTCACCTGCCAGAAAGGTCTCGTCGTCATGTCCCGGGCGTCCTAAACCGAAACACTCGGTCAGCCCACTCCTTCTGTGGCGGGAGCCACGTTTGAATTCCGGCGCAACCCCGCCCGATCCGCCCGCCAGGCCCAAGCGCGCCTTCGGCCGCGGCCGGCGTAAGCCCCGGCCGCAGCCCCGTCGCGCCATCATGCCGTGGGCGGCCACGATGGCGGCGGTCGTCCTGATGGCGGTCGCGCTCGGCGCCCTGGGCGGCGCCCTGTGGTTCCAGAAGGCCTATCTCGCCGAGCTGCCGCCGATCCCCAACCGCGAGACGCTCTATGCGGTGAACCGCGCCCCGGCGATCAAGTTCTACGACCGCACCGGCCAGCTCATCGCCGCCCGCGGCCCGCGCTATGGCGACCAGGTGACGCTGGCGGTGCTGCCGCCCTACGTGCCCAAGGCCATGCTGGCGGCCGAGGACCGGCGCTTCTACAGCCACGGCGCGGTCGACCTGCGGGCCATCGGCCGGGCCGTCGTCGCCAACCGCCGCGCCGGGCGGGTGGTGGAAGGCGGCTCCACCCTCACCCAGCAGCTCGCCAAGACCCTGTTCCTGACGCCCGACCAGACCCTGCGGCGCAAGATCCAGGAGGCCTTCCTGGCCGAGCGGATCGAACGGGTGCTCTCCAAGGACGAGGTGCTGGAGCTCTATCTCAACCGCATCTATTTCGGCGCGAACACCTTTGGCCTCGATGGGGCGGCGCGCACCTATTTCGGCAAGCCGGCCAGCCAGCTGACCCTCTCCGAAGCCGCGCTCCTGGCGGCCCTGCCCAAGGCTCCCACCCGGCTAGCCCTGCACCACGGCATGGACGCCGCCCTCATCCGCTCGCGCCTGGTCCTGGACCGCATGCAGGCTGAGGGCTGGATCACGCCCGAGCAGAAGACCCTGGCCCTGGCCGAGCGCCCGAAGCTCGCCCCCACCGCCCAGCCCAACGACGGCGATTTCGGCTGGGCGCTGGACTATGCGACGGCCGAGGCGATGCGGATGGCCGGCCCGAACTCTCCGGACCTCATGGTGCGTTTGACGATCGACCCGCGCCTGCAGCGCCGGGGCGCGGCCATCCTGCGTGGCGGGGTCCGCACTGGCCGGCGGGTGGGCATCTCCGAGGGCGCCCTGGTCTCGCTGGGCACCGACGGGGCGATCCGGGCCATGGTCGGCGGCGTCGACTATCGCGACAGCGTCTTCAACCGCGCCGTCCAGGCGCGCCGACAGCCCGGTTCGAGCTTCAAGCCCTTCGTCTACGCCGCCGCGCTGGAGAACGGCGTGCGGCCGACCGACATCCGCGACGACGCCCCGATCCGCATCGGCGGCTGGACCCCGGACAACTACGGCGGCGGCCACCGCGGCCCCGTGACCGTGCAGATGGCCCTCGCCCGTTCGATCAACACCGTGGCCGTCCGGCTGGCGCAGGAGACCGGCGCCCCGGCCGTCGCCAGCCTCGCCCGACGCTTCGGCCTGACCACCCTGCCCGAGGCCCCCGGCCTGTCGGTGGCGCTCGGCGCCTACGAGGTCACGGTCCTGGAGATGACCAGCGCCTTCCAGGTGTTCCAGCAGGGCGGCCAGCGGGTGCAGCCCTATATCGTCGAGGAGGTCCGCACGGTCGGCGGCGAGCGGGTCCGCCTGCGGCTGCCGAGCGCTTCCCTGCCGGCCTATGACGTGGCGCGGGCCGGCATGATGGTCCGCATGCTCCAGGGGGTGGTGCTGCACGGCACCGGCAAGCGCGCCGACTTCGGCTGGCCGGCGGCCGGCAAGACCGGCACCAGCCAGAACTGGCGCGACGCCTGGTTCGTCGGCTTCACCCCCGAGTTCGTCACCGGCGTGTGGGTGGGCAACGACAACGGCCAGCCCATGCGCAAGGTGACCGGCGGCGACACGCCCGCCCAGATCTGGCGAAGTTTCATGGTCGAGGCCCACAAGGGCATCGCCATGCGCGATTTCGACTGGCTCATGGCGGCGCCGGACGCCGGCGATTCGGGTCCGGCGCCCGATCCGCGCAATGGCTTCTACGAGGATCTGTCGGCCGAATTCTCCCGCACGGCCGAGATCTATGAGCCGGCCGACCCGCCCGTGGACGGCCCCCCGGACGGCGACAGGCGCCATGAGGAAGCGGGCTACGAGCCGACCTATGTGGAAGAGGCGCCAGCCGAGTTCTGAGTTCTGAAGCTTGCGCTCCCGGGGGCGACCGCTATGTCACGCACCCGATGAAGAAGCCGCCTGTGCTCGCCTTGAAGGACGTCCGCCTCGCCGACGGTCCCCTGATGCTGTTCGACGGCGTCGACCTGGCGCTGGATACCCGCGGCCGCGCCTGCCTGGTGGGGCGCAACGGCGCGGGCAAGTCGACCCTGCTGCGCATGCTGGCCGGCCAGGCCGAACCGGACGCGGGCGAGCGCACCGCCAGCCCCGGCGCCCGGATCGTCTACGTCCCCCAGGAGCCACAGATCGTCGGCGCCACCCTACGCGACTACGCCGTCGCTGGCGGAGCCGCGGCCTATGAGGCCGATACGGCGCTGGAGACCTTCGGCCTGGATCCGGCCAAGCGCGCCGAGGGACTGTCCGGGGGCGAGATGCGCAGGGCGGCCCTCGCCCGCGCCTTCGCCGAGCAGCCCGATGTCCTGTTGCTGGACGAGCCCACCAACCACCTGGACATCCTGGCGATCGAGACGCTGGAGGAGGCCCTGCGCGCCAGCCGCGCCGCCGCCCTCATCGTCAGCCACGACCGCGCCTTTCTTTCCCGTGTGACCGAACGGTGCTTCTGGCTGGAATCGCGCAAGGTCCGCCAACTCAATGCGGGCTTCGCCGCCTTCGACGCCTGGTCCGACAAGATCGCCAATGCCGAGGCCGAGGAGGCGCGCCGCCTGGATCGCCAGATCGATCGCGAGCAGCACTGGATGGAGCGTGGCGTCACCGCCCGCCGCGCCCGCAACGAAGGCCGCCGCCGCCGCCTGGTGGCCCTGCGCGAAGCCAAGTCCGAACGGATTCGCCAGTCGCGGGGCGAGATGGCGTCCATGGGCGCGGCCAGCGCCGGCGGCTCGGGCCAGCGCGTCGTGGACGCGCGCAAGCTCAGCAAGGCGTTCGGCGACCGCGTCGTCCTGAAGGATTTCTCCACCCGCATCCTGCGCGGCGAACGAGTGGCCATCGTCGGCCCCAACGGCGCGGGCAAGACGACCCTGGTGCGTCTGCTGCTAGGGCAGACCCAGCCCGACTCCGGCGAGGCGGTCCTGGGGACCAATCTGGAGATCGCCTATGTCGACCAGGCCCGCGCGGACCTGGTCGGCGCCGCGACCCTGAAGGACGTGCTGGCGCCTCTCGGCGGCGACCAGGTGATGGTGGGCGGCCGGCCCAAGCACGTGGCGGCCTACGCCAAGGAGTTCCTGTTCCGCGAGAGCCAGCTTCGCCAACCGGTGGCGAGCCTGTCGGGCGGGGAGCGCAACCGCCTGCTGCTGGCCGGCGCCCTGGCCAAGCCGTCGAACGTTCTCGTGCTCGACGAGCCCACCAACGACCTCGACATGGACACCCTCGACCTCCTGGAGGACGTGCTCGCCGACTATGAGGGCACGTTGGTCCTGGTCAGCCACGACCGCGACTTCATCGACCGCCTGGCCACCTCCACCATCGGGCTCGACGGGACCGGCCGCGCCGTCGAGACCCCCGGCGGTTGGCAGGATTTCATCTCGCAGAACCCGGGCTTCTTCGCCGCGGTCCCGACCGCCGTCGCCCGCCCAGCGCCGAAGCCGGCGGCTCCCCAGCCGGCCCCGCCGCCGCCGAAAGCCGGTAAGCTCTCCTACAAGGACCAGCGGCGCCTGGCCGAGCTGGAAGCGCTGATCGAGGCCGGACCGGCGCGGCTGGCGGGGCTGGAGACGGCGCTCGCCGACCCGGGCCTCTACGCCCGCGATCCGGCCGCGTTCGAGCGTGCGAGCCAGGCCCTGGCAGGAGCCCAAAAAGAACTCGCCGCGGCCGAAGAGGAATGGCTCGACCTGGAGGAACGCCGCGAAAGTCTGTCTGCAGGCGGCTGAGCGCGATTGCTGTGGAAAGCCGCAAACGGCTGACCTTGTTCACCTTTGTTAACGATATCCACCGCTGGGGTCCGGCTTATCCACCGCCGGCCCAACTCGTGCGCACACGGCGCAGCTCCGGGAGGCTTGCCTCATAACCGGTTTGGGAGGACCGTCAAGTTGTCGAGCGGGAACGCGGCGCGGCGGACCGGGAAACCGGAACACCAAGCGGGCGGGAGGTTCTCGAAAGGACGGAGACGGGGCGACCCGGCTCCCCCGATCAGGGACACCGGAGCCGCCAACCAGCCGCAGGGCGACCTGCGCACGGAAGGCGACAACGACCGAGCGGCACAGATCCCCCAACGGGTCTGGATGAGAGGGCGGCGCAGCGGGACACCGAGGCGTCGCCCTCTTGCTATGCGCCTTCAGGTCCGTAGGTTCTGGCGACCTTTGTCCGGGGGACTCACATGAAAGCCTTGCGCCTGTTCGCCGTCGCGATCGCGGCCCTCGTCTGCGCCTGTTCGCCGAAGGGCGCGGACAAGCCGGCCGAAGGCGCTGCCGGGCGCACCAAGATCGCCTTCGCCACCGACTGGCACGCCCAGGCCGAACAGGGCGGGTTCTACCAGGCGCTGGCCACCGGCGAGTACGCCAAGCGTGGCCTCGACGTGACGATCAAGCAGGGCGGGCCCGGGGTGAACGTGCCCCAGTTGCTCTCCACCGGCGCGGTGCAGCTGGGCATGGGCTCCAACAGCTTCATCGTCCTGAACCTCGCCCAGGAGAAGGTGCCGGTGAAAGCGGTCGCGGCCTTCATGCAGAAGGACCCCCAGGTCCTGATCGCCCATGACGGCCAGGGGATTGAGTCGATCGCCGACCTGAAGGGCCATCCGATCCTCCTGTCCGACGCTTCGGTGACGGCCTTCTGGGTCTGGCTGAAGGCCAAGTACGGTTTCACCGACGCCCAGGTGCGCAAGTACACCTTCAATTCCGCGCCCTTCCTGCAGGACAAGACCGTCGCCCAGGAAGGCTATCTGACCTCCGAGCCCTACACCCTGGAGACCGTGGCCAAGGTGAAGCCGAAGGTCTTCCTGCTGGCCGACGCCGGCTACCCCAGCTACGCGGCCCTGGTGCTGGCGCCGGACACGCTGATCGCTGAGAACCCCAAGGCGGTGCAGGCCTTCGTCGAGGCGAGCGCGGCCGGCTGGAAGAGCTATCTGCAGGGCGATCCCAAGCCCGGCGACGCCCTGATCCTCAAGGACAATTCCGAGATGACCCAGGACGTCCTGGACCAGGCGCGCGAGAAGATGCGCACTTACGGCCTGATCGAGGGCGGCGACGCCAAGACCCTGGGGATCGGCGCCATGACCGACGCCCGCTGGGCGGACTTCTTCACCATGGCCTCGGGCCACGGCGTCTATCCGCCCACGCTCGACTACAAGCGCGCCTATACGCGGCAATTCCTTACGCTGGCGGCTGCGCCTGCGAAGTGACCGTCGCCGCGCTCGATAGGGTCGAGGTCGAGTACGCCGGCGGCCGGCAGGCGCTCGGCCCGTTCAGCCTGGCCCTGGCGGAAGGCCAGATCACCGCCCTGGTCGGCCCGTCCGGCTGCGGCAAGTCGACGGCCCTGCGGCTTCTGGCCGGGCTGGAGACGGGCGCCCGCGGCGAGATCACCCGCACGCCCGGCCGGGGCGAGACCGCGGTGGTCTTTCAGGCCCCGACCCTGGCGCCCTGGTTGTCGGCGGCGGCCAATGTCGCCCTGCCGCTGGAGCTGGCCGGCGCCGACCGGGCTGAGGCCAGAGCGCAGGCCGTGGAGGCGCTGCGGATGGTGGGCCTGGGCGAGTCCGCACAGGCCAGGCCCGCCCAGCTTTCCGGCGGCATGGCCATGCGCGTCTCCCTGGCCCGGGCGCTGATCACCCGGCCCCGCCTGCTGTTGCTGGACGAGCCGTTCGCGGCCCTGGACGAGATCACCCGCAGGGCCCTGGCCGACGATGTCCTTGCGCTCTGGGCCCAGACCCGGCCGGCGATCGTCTTCGTCACCCACAATGTCGAGGAGGCGGTCTACATGGCCGACCGGGTCATCGTGATGCCCCGCGGCCCCGGCCGGCTCGCCGCCGACGTGAAGGTCGAAGGGCCCCTGCCCCGGCCCGCCGGGTTCCGCGTCACCGAGACGTTCCGGCAGGCCGTCGAAACCGTCTCCGCCGCCCTGGGACAGGGGATGGCGGCGTGAACCGGCTTCTCCAGATCCTCGCGCCGGTCGCCCTGATCGCCGTCCTCCTGCTTGGCTGGGAGGCGGCGTGCCGGGGGCTGGCCATCGCGCCCTACATCCTGCCGCCGCCGTCCGCCGTGGGCGCGGCCCTAGCCAGCGGCGCGCCCAGCCTCGTGCATTCGGCCTGGAACACCCTGTCCATGGCCCTGCTGGCCCTGGCGGTCGCCAGCGTCCTGGCCCAGGCCCTGGCCCTGCTGGTGGGCCTGAGCCCCCTCCTGGAACGCGCCGTCCGGCCGCTGGCGGTGGTGGTGCAGGTCACGCCGGTGGTGGCGATCGCGCCGTTGGTGGTGATCTGGGCGGGCATCGACCATCCGCAGCGCGCCATCGTGGCGCTGGCCGCCGTGGTCGCCTTCTTCCCGATCTTCTCCGGCGCCGTGACCGGGCTGAAGGCCGCCGATCCGGACCTGGAGCGCCTGTTCGACCTCTATGGCGCGACCCGGCCCCAGCGGCTGCTGCGCCTGCGCCTGCCCTCGGCGGTCCCCTATCTGCTGGAGGGCCACAAGGTCGCCGCGGGCCTGGCCGTGATCGGCGCGGTGGTGGCCGAATTCGTGGCGGGTTCCGGCGGCGCACAGGGGCTCGCCTGGCGTATCCTAGAAGCAGGCAACCGGCTGCAGACCGCGCGGATGTTCGCCGCCCTGGCCGCGCTGGGCCTTCTGGGCGCGGCGCTGCACGCCATCCTTGAGGCCTTGGAGCGGGCGGGCCTGCGCTGGTGGCGCGGCCGTTAGGCGCCGATTAAGCCGGGTGCGGTAAGGCGTAGGCCATGCGTCTGTTCCTCGCCGTCCTTCTCGCGTTCGCCGGCGCGTCCAGCGTTTCGGCCCAGGTGGTCCAGGACCGCTATGGGCCGCCACGCCCGCGCCCCGCGCCCGTCGTCATGGCGGCGCTGACGCCGAGCGCCTATTCGGGCCGCGCCCTGGTCTGGTCCGGCAAGGTGACCGCGCCGGTCCCGGAGGCTTCCATAGCGGCTTCCACGCCCGCAGCGTCGATCCCCGCCGCAGCCCCGCCGCAACCGGCTGCGGCCGCCCGCCCGCTCGCCGCCGCGACGCCGCCCCAGACGCCGGCGCCGGCGCCGCGCGTTCGGATGCAGCCGTGGAACGCGCGCCTCGACGCCGCGCCAGCCCCGGTCCAGGCCGCCCCCATCCAGACAGCGATGACAGCCCCTCCCCCTGCCCCCGTCCGGGCCGGCGCGGGGCCGCGCTTCTATTCTCTGCACCGGGAATACGGCCGCGCGCCGGACGCCATTCCCGCCCAGAGCGCTCAACCCCGCTACGTCCTCATCGGCCCGCCTGACTCTGCGGCGCCAGCCGAGGCCGACCATGGCGCCCACGACACCACCTTGCCCGGCGGAATGTTCTGATGTCCGACAGTAGCGCAACGCGACCCAAGCTCCACGACCTGATCGCCCTCGCCCAGGAGCCCTCCAGCGAGCGGCGCCGCGAGCTGATGCGGGGCGTGACCGACCTCTTCTTCAACCCCGACGGGGCGCACGGGCCGACCGAGATGGCCCTGTTCGACGACGTGCTCGGCCAACTGGCCGGCGAAATGGAAGCCGCCGTCCGGGTGGAGCTCTCCCAGCGCATGGCGGAGGCCGACGCCCCGCCGCGCGGGCTGATCCAAAAGCTTGCGCGCGATGAATCCATCGAGGTGGCGCAGCCGGTGCTGCAACGCTCCCGCGCGCTCTCCGACGACGACCTTTTGATCATCGCCCGCACGAGCGATCAGGACCGCCTGCGCGCCATCTCGCAGCGTCCGACGGTCTCCGTCGCGGTCACCGACGCCATCGTGGAGCGGGGCGACGACAAGACCCTGGGCGTCCTGTTGCGCAACGAGGGCGCCGAGCTTTCGCGCCAGAGCGCGGAGGCGGCGGTCGACCGCGCCAGCGAGAACCCCGAGCTCCACGAGGCCGTGGTGGCCCGCCAGAACCTGCCCGTCGACCTCCTGAACGAGATGTATTTCGTGGTCGAGACCCGGCTGCGCCGCGACATCCTGGAGCGCAACGCCAGCATCGACCCGGCCGAGCTCGACCGCGCCCTGGCCGCCGGCCGCAAGCAGCTGGCCACTCGCGACGGCGCCCTGCCCTCGGACTTCACCGCCGTCGAGGCGGAAATCCGCACCCTGCGCCAGAAGAACGCCATCACCCCGCCGGTGCTGGCCGGCTTCCTTCGCAACCGCGAGACCACCAAGTTCCTGATCTCGCTGTGCGAGATGGCGGAGATCGACTTCCACACCGCCCGCCGCATCCTCGAGCGGCGCGAGCTCGACGCCCTGGCCGTGGTCTGCAAGGCGGCGGATTTCGAGCGCTCGCTGTTCCTGACCTTCGCGGTCCTGATCCTCGATCGCGAGGCCAACGCCCTGGGCCGCGCCCGCGAATACGGCGAACTCTACGACGCCCTCCCCCGCGACGTCGCCCAACGCACCATCCGCTTCTGGCGCATGCGCCGGACCAGCAACGCGGTCGCCGCCGCCTGAGGTCGCGAACGCGCTCGCCATAGAGCGGGCCGCGCCGAGGCTCCCTGGAAAGCCGCCTGCCTGCACGCAGATGTCAGCTGAAGCCGCCGTTGACAAAGAGAGTCTGGTCGTCGATCCATCGGCGATGCTGAAATCCTGCGGATCGACGCCGCACCCCCACAGTCGTCGCGCTATGCGATCGAGCGGTGATAGCGGCGGCCGTTTGGCGCGCCGTTTTACCTCGATCGGGATGGCTGCGCGTGTCCTGGTGGCTGCAATGGCAACCGGCTCCCCGGCCATCGCGCATGACTATCGGCCCGTCAGCTGCGCCGTCCGCCAGGACTATCAGGGGCGGCCTCTACATGCGGCGGTCCACCCAGCCCTAGGAGGCGCGATACCCGACATCGCCCTACCGTCAGCGACGTCCGCCGAACTCGACCGCGCCTTCGACGCGATGCGGGGCGCGGCGCAGGCCCCGGCGATGGGCGTCGCCGTGGGCGTGATCGGACAGGGCGTCTGGTCGAGCACGCTGACTCCGGCCGGGAGCCAGCGTCTCTGGTGGGCTAGCGCGGGAAAGGCGTTCGTGGCGGTCGTCGTCCTGCAGCTGGTGGAAGAGGGCAAGCTCTCGCTCGACGATCCGGTGTCGCGCTGGGTCAAGGATGCGCCGAATGGAGGTGCGGTCACCGTCCGCGACCTGCTGGCGCACAGCAGCGGACTGTTCAGCGCGAACGAGGATCTGCGCGTCCATGCGCGGCCGCACTACCTGGCTCCGGAAGAGACGCTGGCGATCCTGCGGCGGCATGGCGCCATGTTCTGCCCCGGGGCGAACTGGCGCTATTCCAACAGCGGCTACGACCTGCTCGCCGTGATCGTAGAGGCGGTCGACAAGCGCCCGCTGGCGCAAGCGATCGAGGCGCGGATCGTCCAGCCGCTGGGCCTTTCGTCCGTCATGGCGCTGCGTCCCGGCCAGCCTGTCCCCGATGTCGCTCCGCCGACGACGGCCAAGGGCCCGGCGACCGACATCGCCATGGTCGGTGCGGGCGGCCCGATCGCGGCCGATCCTGTCGACATGGTCCGGTTCTGGAGCGCCCTGCTGGACGGACGGCTGCTGCGGCCGGCGACGGTGGCGACGATGTTCGAGCGGCTTTATCCGATGTTCGACGCCGGGACCTACTATGGCCTCGGGGTGATGGTCCTGGACGTCACCGATGGCGACCGCAAGGACATCTGGCTGGGCCATGCCGGCGGGGCGCCTGGCGCCAGCGCCATGCTGGCCTATTCACCTGCAGATCGGGCGATCGTCGTCGCCGCGCTGACCGGTGACGGCCCCGCCGCAGCGGTGACGAACGGCATGTTGAAGGCGCTGCGGAGGATGCCCGCAGCGAAGGCGCCCTAGACCCTGTCGACCTTGAAGGCGGGCGAGCGGCCGCCTGCCTCAGAGCCTCAGTCGAGCGGCGCGTCCGCGCTTAGCCGGTCCAGGGCCTCGACGGTCGTCACGCTCATCGAGCGCAGGCCGAGCTCGGCGAAGACGTCCATGGCGGCGCTGAGGGCCGTGACGGCGTTGGCCCGCTCGCCCCGGTCGCGGCCGGTCATGAGCATCCGAGCTTCATAGAGGCGGGCCAGATGCACCTGGGCGAGCGCCCAGCCCACCGGATCCTTGCGCCCGTCGATCGCGGTCAGCTCGATCTTCATCGCGGCCTCGGCGGCGTCGAGCACGGCCACGTCGCCGGTAAGTTCGGCCGAGCAGACCAGGCACGCAGCCCGCGCCGCGGCGGCCATGCCGCGCAGGGGCGAGGTCGGCGTCTCCTTCAGAACCAGGTTCGCCCGGTCGAAGCAGGTGACGGCCTGCTCATAGGCCTGCTCGTTGGCGCTCGCCTCGCCGAGCGCGTGGAGCGCCTGGCCAAGGGCGACCTGGATGCGGGCCCAGTCGAGCGGGCTGTGGTCGCGGGCGAGAGTGTCCAGAACGTCCGCCATGGCCGAGACCGCGTCGGCCAGATCGCCGAGGTCGCCGGTGGTCTCGCCCAGCCGGACCATCGCCTGGGCGCGCATCAGCTGGGCGCGGGACCAGGTCAGGGGCTCGTAGGCCGAATCGACGGTCATGGAGGCCTGGTCGGCCTCGTCGGCGGCGGCCCGCAGCAGGTCGGCGTCGCGCAGACGCGCGCCCCAGGCGCACAGCAGGTCGCTGCGGACCAGCCGGGCCTCGGCGGCGATCTGGCGCGCCACGGTGTGACGGCGGGCGAGGCTCTCAAGAGCCGCGATGGGCGTATCGAAGCGGGCGCAGGCGACCTTGGCCGCCTGGGCGTCGCCGTGGGCCAGGCGGGCGCGGGCTTCCATCGCCGCCACGCCGACCTCGGCCAGGGCGGCGGCCAGACCGCCGCGCGCCGCGGAGCGCGCCTCGCGGAAGGCGATTTCGGCGGCCGCGTTCAGCCCGTCGTCGCCGAAGAGCTCGGCGCCCAGCATGGCGCAGAAGGCCTGTTCACAGCGCGCCCGCGCCCAGCCGTCCGGCCGGCGGTTGCGGTCGAAGGCGGAAGCCGCGGTCTCGGCGGCGGCGGCGGCCTTGCGCAGGGAAGCCGGGTCGCCGGACCGCCGCGCAACCTCGCGCCAGACGATCGCCGCCTCGAGCCGGCGCTGGGCGCGATCCTTGGCGTTCATGCGGCCGGCCGCGATGTCGGCGGCCTTGCCCTCGGCGTGCAGCAGGCGAAGGTCGAGCATCTCGATCAGTGAGGAGTCGCCCCGGGTCAGGCCATCAGCAAAGGCCTTGAAGCCGTCCGCGGCGAACAGGCGCCGAAGCTCTCGGGCGAACTCGAACATGCACGCGTCTCCACCGACCCGCGTCATCCCACTCCGGGACGTCCACTTCGGATCTAGCCAGACAAGAGCAAACCCGGAGCCGCTGGCTTTAACAAGTGGTTAACCCTTGCTGAGAGAGTTATCCCCAATTGGCCCGGTACTTGCATCCCTTGCGGAGCAAGGGGCTACGCGTTGTTGAGACCAGCGCCCCTCGCCCTCACCACACCCTCAAGTCACTCGACGCGTCACTTGCGCCCCTGTCCTTTGGCATCGGCGTTCGGCGCCTGTTCTACTGGCGCACTGGCGCTGCGCTTGAAATCGAAGCGGGCGCTATTCGGCGAAGCGATTCCTTTTCGGCGCGTGCTGCGGCAAGGCCGCGCGGTCAGGCCGCGGTCGCGCGGCGCAAAGCATCGTTTGCGTGAGCCCAGGAGAAGGCCTTCATAAACGCGTCCACGTAGCCCGCCGCCTTCGCGCCGTAGTCCAAGTGATAGGCGTGCTCATACATATCGAGCACGAGCAGCGGCGTTCCGTTCGCCAGCGTCATGGTGTGGTCAGCCGCCCAGGTGTTCACCAGCCGCCCGTCGTGCGCGCTGTGAGTAAGGATCACCCAGCCTGACCCGCCGCCCAGCGCCTTGCCCATGGCCGCGAACTCCGCGGCCCAGCGGTCGTGGTTGCCGAAATCCCGCTCGATGGCCTTGGCCAACGGCGCGCCGGGCGCAGCGGCCGGCGCGAAGCCGGCGAAGTAGGCCTCATGCAGAACCATGGAGTTCCAGGCGATCAGCTCTTCCCGCTTAAGGCCGTTGACCAAGTAGCCGGGCGCGCTTGCCCAATCGAGCTTGGCGATGTCCCCGCGGATTGCGCCCAAGCGTTTGACCGCCCCGGCGTAGTTATTGTCGTGATGGCTGACGAGCAGCTTCTCGGAAAACCCCGGCACGCTCTTGGGATCGAAAGGCAGCGGCTGGGGCGTGAAGGTGGCGGCGGGAGGCGCAGTCTGCGCAAGGGCGGTGGGCGCAGAGGTGGCCGCTGCGAGGCCGGCGGTTGCAGCCAACACGGCCCGGCGATCAAAGTCCGTCATGTGGTCTCTCCTCTAGATTTCGGCTGGTCGCCAGGCGTGGCGCTCGCCCTTTGCATTGAGGGCCCAGGCGTAGAGCGCGTCGTAGATGAGCAGCCCATGCTCCAGCAGAGACTGGTCGTCGGGATGGGTCAGGGCCAGTCCAAGGGACAGGGCGTGAAGCCCCGCGGCCTCGGGCGCGAGGTCGTGGCGGTCGGTGTCGGCCCCCCGCACGATGGGCGCGAGCGCCGCCAAGCCCGGATCAACGAGCGCGAATTGGGCGATGAAGGCGTCGAAGCTGCACAGTTCGCCGACGTGTGAGAACTCCGCGCCGGGCAGGTCGAAAGCCACCGCGCCCTCACGGTTGGCGACGGCGAAGACGTCGGCGGTAGGGACGTAGAGAATTTCGGCTCGCGGATCGAGGAAGCGGCGGACCAGCCAAGGACAGGCGATCCGGTCGATCTTCGGCCGCTCGCGCGTGACCCAGCGGGTCGGCCTCGTGGGGCCGAAAAGTTCGCCGAGACGTCGTTCGATCAGGGTCTTGTCCAATTCACGCTCCTTTCCTCCTGTGTGGGAGGCGGAGCGGGTTCTTGGACGGCGCGCCGTCTTAAGACCGGGCGACCCGCACAGGCCCGGTTCACGGAGCTTAGTCCCTGGCCCGGCTGTGGGACAAGGCTCGCCGCACGCTCAGCCAGCGAAGATTCGCTCGATCTCATTGGCGCCCAGGATGCGGACGCCCCCGGCGGCGAGATCCGCCGGGAGGACCAGCGCGCCGATACTCTCCCGGTGCAGGGTGGTGACGTGATTGCCCGCCGCCGCGAACATCCGCCGCACCTGATGATAGCGCCCCTCGTGGATGGTCAGCAGCGCCTCGTCCGCCGCGGTCGCCTCCAGCACGGCGGGCAGCAGGGGTTTTTCCTCGCCCTCCAGCATCATCGTCCCGGACGCGAACAGCGCAGCCTCGTGGCCCTCCAGCGGCCGGGCCAGGCGCGCGCGATAGCGTTTCGGCACATGGCTCTTGGGCGAGATCACTCGGTGCAGCAGGCGCCCGTCATCGGTGATCAGCAGGAGGCCGGAGGTCTCCTTGTCCAGGCGCCCGATGGAGGAGAGGGCCGGATCGCGGACCCGCCAGCGCGGCGGCAGCAGGTCATAGATGAGCTCGCCGTCCTCCTTGTGCGAGCAGACCACGCCCAGCGGCTTGTGCATCATCAGGGCGAGGGGCGCGGGCGGGTCGACCGGCTCGCCGCGGACGATCAGGCGCTCGGGCAGGTCCGGGCCGATCGGCACGTGCTTGGCCGCGTCCCGGATCTGCACCCCGTCCAGCCGCACGAGGCCGGCGGCGGCCATGCGCTGGATATCCTTGCGCGTGCCGTAGCCAAGATTGCCCAGCAGGCGGTCCAGGCGCGCGGTGCTCATCGGCGCGCCTCATGGATCTTGAAGCCGCCGCCCTCGCCCAGCATCCGCACCTCGGCGAAGGCCGCGCGGAGCGGCGCCTCGTAGGGCAGATGCCGGTTGGCCACGAGCCAGAGACGCCCGCCGCGGCGCAACGACTTCGCGGCGGCGGCGATGAAGGCCGCGCCCAGGTTCCGGTCCTCCTCGCCGGCGTGGTGGAACGGCGGGTTGGTGACGATGAAGTCCAGCCCCTCGGGCAGTACGCCCGGGCGGCGCACGTCGGCCCAGGCGAAGGCGGCCCTGTGATCGGTCACATTGCGCTGGGCCGCCTCCACCGCGCGGCGGTCGACGTCCACCAGCAGCAGGGCCTCCACCGCCTGGGCCTCCAGGATGCTCAGCGCCAGGGTCCCGACGCCGCAGCCGAGGTCGGCGCCGCGCCCTGCCAGCGGCGGCAGGTGCTGCATGAGGAGCGCGCTGCCCGGATCGAGCCGGTCCCAGCTGAACACCCCGGGCTGCGACCACAGGCCAAGACCGGGGACGACCTGCGGCGCTCCAGCCGCGATCGCCTTGGCGAGACCGGCGGGCTCATCCGGCCGCGCGCAACGGCAGATGCGGTGATGGCGGCGCGCCTCCTCCTGGACCGTGCAGCCGAAGGCCTCCAGCCCCGCGCGCAGCCGTGAGCCGCCCTTGTCCTTGGGCGCAAGCGCGGTCAGCCGCCCGCCCGGCTCCAGCGCCCGCAGCGCCTGGGCCAGTACATAGCCGCGCTCCAGCCCGCCGGGCGGGGCCAGCACCACCGCCTCGGTGACGGAGCCGTCCGCCAGCGCCTCCAGCGCGTCCGAGCCCGGGATCAGGGGCGAGGTCTGCTGCGCGCCGGCCGGCAGGTCCACCACGTCAGGCCGCGGCGTCCCGTAGAGGATGACCGCCCCCACGGCGTCAGGCCCGTTCCTTGGACCGTTCGAAGCCCAGCTTCGGGTTGCGCTCGACGGCGTAGCCTACGTCCCAGGCGGTCTTGGCCAGGAACACCGGCTGCTCGTCGATGTCGGTCGCCATGCCGCCGCGATGGGTGGAGATGAAGGTCTCGACGTCCGCCTTGTCCCCTGACAGCCAGCGGGCCTCGCCATAGGGGCTCGGCTCGAAGAGCACCTCGAGCTGGTATTCGTTCGCAAGCCGATCGGCCATCACCTCGAACTGCAAAGGCCCCACGGCGCCGACGATGAAGTCCGCCCCGATCATCGGGCGGAACAGCTGGGTGACCCCCTCCTCCGCCAGGCCCTCCAGCGCCTTCTTCAGGTGCTTGGCCTTCAGCGGGTCCTTCACCCGCACCCGCTGCAGGATTTCCGGGGCGAAGTTCGGCAGGCCGGCGAACCGCACGACGCCGGTCTCCGACAGGCTGTCGCCCACGCGCAGCACTCCATGGTTGGGAATGCCGATGACGTCGCCGCCAAATGCCTCCTCGGCCAGCTCGCGGTCGGAGGCGAAGAACATGATCGGGGCGTTCACGGAAAGCTGGCGGCCGGTGTTCTGCACCTTCAGCTTCATGCCCCGCTTGAACTTGCCCGAGCACAGGCGAAGGAAGGCGATCCGGTCGCGGTGGTTGGGGTCCATGTTCGCCTGGACCTTGAAGACGAAGCCGGTCACCTCGCTGTCGCCGGGCGCCACATGGGTGTCCGCCCCGGCCCGGGCGGCCGCCACGGCGCGCGGCGGCGGGGCGTAGGCGCCCAGCCCCTCCAGCAGCTGCTCCACCCCGAATTTGCGCAGGGCTGAGCCGAAGAACACCGGGGTCATGTGCCCTTCCAGGAAGGCCTGGGGGTCGAAGGGCTTGGAGGCCCCCAGCACCAGCTCGGCGCCCTCCTCCAGCTCGGCCTGCTCATCGGGGTCGAGATAGCTGACGATGGCGTTGGACTTCGCCGCCACGGCCGGCGGATGCTCTTCCTCCTGGCCGGCGCCGCCGCCCTTCTTGGCGAAGGGCAGAAAGCGCTGGCGGCGCAGGTCCATCACCCCCTTGAACCGCCCACCCGACCCGGCCGGCCAGTAGAGCGGCGCGGGGTCCAGGGCCAGCTTCGAGGCGATCTCGTCCAGCAGTTCGAACGGGTCCTGCGCCTCGCGGTCCATCTTGTTGATGAAGGTGACGATCGGGATGTCGCGCAGCCGGCAGACCTCGAACAGCTTCAGGGTCTGCGGCTCGATCCCCTTGGCGGCGTCCAGCACCATGACCGCGGCGTCGGCGGCCGTCAGCGTGCGGTAGGTGTCCTCCGAGAAGTCCTCGTGGCCCGGCGTGTCCAGCAGGTTGAACATCAGCCCGTCGTGGTCGAACGTCATGACGCTGGCCGAGACGGAGATGCCCCGCTCGCGCTCGATCTTCATCCAGTCGGACCGCGTCCGGCGGTTCTCGCCGCGCGCCCGCACCTGCCCCGCCGCCCGGATGGCGCCGCCGGCCAGCAGCAGGTTCTCCGTCAGCGTGGTCTTGCCGGCATCGGGGTGGGAAATGATCGCGAAGGTGCGCCGGCGGGCGGACTCGGCGGCGGGGGAATTGCTCATGGCGCGCGGGTTAGCATTCCTCGGCGCGCCTGCGAAGGCGCCGGGTCAGGCCGCCAGCCGCCGCCAGACCTGCCGATCTGCCGAGACCATGTTCAGCCGCCCGTCCGCCTGGCGGGCGTGCAGGTCGATCATCACGCCCATGTCCACATTGGCGAAGCGGGCGTGCACCTCGGAAACCGGACAGTCGAACGCCGGGGCGACGAACAGCGCCGCGTTGATCGCCGGCGCCTTGGTCGTGATCAGGGTCGCAAGCCGCTCCGCGCGCCCGGGACGCGCATATTGCAGCAGCGGATCCTCGGCGAAGAGCTCCTGGCCAAGACGGATGAGATCATAGAAGGAGAGCGCCCGCAGCCGCCGCCCGACCAGCCGCGACGGGACCTGAGGTTGCGCCAGATCCAGGACGGCGTCGTTCAGGAGAAACAGCATCGCGCCTCACTCTACTCGGCGCCCCCGCCAACCACGGCCGCAATCTACGCGCGTGGCCTTGCCGTTCCGTGGACGAACGCGGTGAACGCGCGTCAACCGCGTTCGACCGGCTCCACCAGGAAGTCGCGCCCCTCGCGGTCCTCGATCTCGACCACCCAGACGTCGGGGTCGATGCGCCGCGCCCGCTCGATATAGGCGTCGAGGTCCAGCTCCTCATGGCTCGACACCGGCTGCATCCAGATCCGCTCGCCGTCGCCGCGATAAGCCTCGCCATAGAGCCGCGCCGAGCCGTCGCCGCGGTTCAGCACCTTGACCAGCACGGCGCCGGCGCGCGGATCGCCCTTGCGCGCGACCACGGCGAAGGCGCCGCCGATCTCGGCCCGGCGGATCAGGGCGCCGACCCAGACGTCGGTGGCCAGCAGCATGCGCCTAGTCCTCGCCTCACTAACGGAACGGAAAGCCGGCCGGCCTAAGCTCGATCGACCTGGCGGCACCATATGAGCACCCTTCCGCAATGACGAGCACCCCCGCGCGGGCCGCAGCGCCCGCCCTGGCCGCGCTGCTCGCCGTATTGGTCGCGCCGGCCGCGGCGCTCGCCGCCGGGCCCAAGAGCGTCTTCTATGAACGCACGGTGATGACCGCCGCCGACGCCCGCTGCCGCCTGTTCGCCCCGCCGGTCAGCGCGGCCCTGGACGCCGGCCGCGCTCAGGCGCGCAACGCCGCCCTGCGGGCTGGCGCCGCCGAGGCGGACCTGGCGGCGACCGACCGCCGGGCCAGGGCCAAGGCCGCGGCCGTCCCCTGCGACTCCCCCGACCTGACCACCGCGGCGGACCGGGTCCGCAACGCCTTCGAGGGCTTCGCGAAGCTCACGCGCATGCGCTACCCCGGCGACCTGAGCGACTGGCGCGCCGACCGGAACGCCGGCCGCGCGATCCGCTGGCGTCTGGCTCAGGACACCTCCTTCGGCTGGGACAAGATGATCTTCGGCCTGGCCGGCCGCGACGGCGAAGGCTCGCTCCTGGCCGTGGCCGACTTCGCGGACGGCTCGCGGCCCTACACCGCCCGCCTGGTCATGCGTGATGTCGAGCGCAGCACGGGGGCCTATCTGGACACCCGCGGCGCGGACATCGACGGGCGAATGCCCCTCGCCCGCCGGATGCCCGCCGGCTACGCCCTGCGCACCTACGCCGCCGCCGCCCGCAGCCATGCGGGCGAGGACCTGGCCCCCAAGGCCATGAAAGCCCCCTGGGCGTTCCGCTTCCCCCCGGAGGCCTCCGCCCGCCTGGCCGACCTCGATCCGCGCGAGGCGGTGGCGGTCGATTTCGTCATGCCCGACGAGTCCGTGCGCCGGGCCTATGTCGAAGTCGGCGACTTCGCCGCCGGCCGAGCCTTCCTGAAGCTGGCACAGCGCTGATTCACCTTTCCCGATCCCAGTGCGATAGCGGGAGGGCCGCGGGCGCCGGGCGCGGATGTGGTCATTGAACCGTTCGCCCCCGGGCGGGAATCCACGCCTACCAGACGGAAAGCCTATGCTGGGAGGCGCGGCGGACGATCCACAGGCCGAATGGCGAGGGGCTCCATGGGCGAAACCTCCTGCTCCTCTCCCCATCCGCCCGCCCCGGCTGCGGCGAAAATAGCCAAGTCCCGGCGCCGCATCACCGCAAGCGCCGCGATCAGGACAGCCTCCGCACTGGCGTTGTCGATCGCCCTAACCGGCCCGGCCATGCCTTGCTACGCCAGCGGCGATCCGTCGGAGGTCCCCGGCGGGACCTACGTGCTCGACGAACAGGACTCCTCGCTATTCGCGATCGTCCGATACGCCGGCGGGCTTGTGCAGGCGAAGCTGCGGTTCACGCGTCTGCAGGGCGCGCTGGTCCATGTTCAAGGGGACGCCGAGCGCTCACGCGTCGCGATCGAAGTGGACTCGACGTCCGCTGATGCACGCCAGAAAGGCTTCAACCGGACCATCGCCAGGTCGTTGGGTTCCGCCCGCTACCCGACGATCAGCTTCGTCTCCAAAGGCCTCACCATCAACGACGAACGGCGCGCCGATCTCGACGGCGACCTCACGCTCCGCGGCGTCACCCGGCCCCTGCGGCTGCGCGTCGTCATGGAGGACGTCGCGAGCGGGGAACAGGGACAAGGGGTGAGAATTCGCTTTTCGGGAAAGGGGCGAATACGGCGCTCAGACTACGGCGTCAGCATCCCGGGGCCATTTGTCCGGGACATCGTGGATCTCAAGTTCGATGTCGCCTTTACACGCCGGGAGATCCCGTAAGACGCGCAGCGGGCAGCGCCTTCGGTTGCGTCGGCGATATATGTATACAAAGATATCCTCAAGCAGGCCGCAGAACAGCGCTCGCCATCAAGTGCGGCGCGTGCATCGCCGGATCGAACACGGGAAGAGACAGCATGGCCCCAGACCTGAGCCAGCGCCTCGCTGACGAGGCGGCGATCCGCGACCTGATCGTCCGGATCGGAATGGTCCGGTCCCTCGGAACGCCGGACGAATACGCGGCGCTCTTCACCAAGGACGCTCGCTGGGAGCGGGTCCCGGGACCTGACGGAGAACCGAACATCCAGGGCGTCGAAGACGAACTCGCCCGCGCCCGCGCCAACCAGGCCGCGGGGCTTTCGGGACCGGGCTCGCACGCCCATCACGCCATTCCCATGACCATGGCCACGGTGGACGGCGACCGCGCGAGCGCGGTGAGCCAGCTTTTCTATATCCAGAACGCCGACACCGAGCCCAAGATCGCCAAGATGTGGATCCTCAGGGACGACCTAGTGCGGACGCCAGAAGGTTGGCGGGTCAGCCACCGTCGCTTGCAACGGCCCTAAGTCGAATAGGCCTTGTCCCAGCAGAAACGGCGCAAAGGAGGATGACTTGAAAACGCTCGTACTTGATCAGACCCAGATGCAGCGGCGGGTGGCCCGGTTCAAGGACCTGAAGCCGCTGGGCGATCTTGCCGGAAAGACCGGGGCCATGCCCCAGGACCTGAAGGAGCTCGCCGCCCCGCAGACGGTCTATGGCCTGACCTCGCCCACCGGCTCGAACGACCGCAATTTCTGGGATAGCGGAGCCGTCCCGGCCGGCACCCCCAATTTCGGCGCGGTCTATGTGACGGCCCCGCCCGGCGCCGGCGCCGGCGCGCACATCCATCGCTATTCCTATGAGAACTTCATCGCCTTGAAGGGCTCCTGGCGCATCGCCTGGAACACGCCGGATCAGGAAGAGCATGTGGACCTGGAGCCGTTCGACATGGTCTCGGTGCCGCCGGGCGCCGTTCGCCGCTTCGAAAACATCGGGGACAGCGAAGGCCTGCTGCTGGCTTTCGCCTATGCCGATCAGCACAGCCTGACCGACTCCCGGGAAGCCATCATGGCTCCCTGCGAAATCGACCGTCTCGAAAAGGCGTTCGCCGGCGCAGGCCCGGAATACGGGACGCACTTCGATCGGATGCGCCAGACCGCGCAAGCCGTCGCGGCCGGCGAAACCGAGGAGGACCGCCGGTTCGCCCGCGAGGTGGCGGAATTCGTGTCGGTCGAGGCCCCCCAGGCGTCGGTTGAGCCCTAACGCCGCTCAGGTGGTTCCGGCCAGCGCCGCCAGCCCCATTCTGCGGCGCAGGGCCGTGAGCGGATCGTCGGCGTCGCGCGACCCGGAGGGCCCATCGCCCCGCTTGGGGATGTGTCGCCCCACGTCTGACATGGTCCATTCGCGCGCGGCCCAGCGTTCCTGGATCGCCCACACCCCGCCCCGCCGGATCATGTGGTCGATGTAGCGGAAGCCGGTAGTGAAGTTGCGCTGCGGATCATTGCCGGGCTCGCCCCAGTGGACGGCCATGCCATAGGTTTCGGCGGCCGCGACGTCGCCTTTGACCTCCGCCATGTGGTTGGCGACGATGTGGGTGGTCCCGGAAAAGCGGCTGACCGCCGGCTCCACCCAGGCGATGAAGTCTTCGATCGGACCGCTGAAGCCCGTGTGGTTGTCCACGCCGCCGGGGTGGTAGGCGGAGCGCACCAGCGCCATGTCCAGCCGGTCGATCCCGCGGCAGTAGCGCAGCACGACCTCGTAGATCGCCTGCTTGTCCGCGAGCGTCTGCAGAATGTCCGGGTTCAATACGGCCTCCCTTTTCCACGAGCCTGCTTGCATCATGCGGCGTTGTCTATTGCGCTGGCCGCGTTCAGCGACACCGATGCGGCTGTGAATGCAACTGGGGAATCCTTATCTGTCCCCCGTAATCGAAGGCAGCCGACGCGGATGAGCAACCTTGATTTTCACCTCGGCGTGGCGGTGATCGGCATAACGGTTCTCGCCGGCGTTATCGCCCTGATCCGCCGCGGCCCCTGAGCGCTCGCCGGCGGCCCCTCAGTTTGCACTTTTAGTATTGCTATGTCGGCTCCCGCATTGATGGCGGCGGCGCAGCTCGTTAACCTTTGGCGGTCGCGAGGGTCCGGCAATGGACAAGGTCTACACCTGCTACCTCCACAAACCCGGTGCGGTGACGCCCGAACTCCGGGTCGTGGCCTGCCAGACAGCAGGCGAGCTGCCCGACGCCATCATGGCGGAGCTGCCGACCTGGGGTCTGTTCGAGATGGTCGATGTCTATGATGACAAGGACCATCGACTGTTCAGCTTCACGGAGTCGCCGCGCCCGGCGAGCTAAGGAACAGGGCTTCCGCCCCTGTTTCACGTATTCCTGCAGCTAACCCCTGGTTGCGCGAGCGCTCAAGGTGGTCGAACATGTTCGACTACGGCGCAATGCCGTGGACGCTGGCGCAACCCTCGACGGCGCCCCAGCGGCACGCTGCGCATATTGGTTATACGCCCCGTCGCCATCGCCCTCGGCGCCGCAAGCGGGCTCGACAATCGAGGAGCCCATGACGACGACAAAGTCGATAATGGTGGTGGAAGACGACGACGTTCTGCGTGGCGTCGTGTGCCGAAGCTTGGGGGCGTCGGGCTACCGGGTCTCGGAAGCTGCAGGTGGGCGGCAAGCGCTGAGCTTGTTGAGCGCTGATACGCCGGATCTCCTGATTACGGACATCATGATGCATGATGGGGACGGCATCGAGCTCGTCCCAGAAGTGCGACGAGCCTTTCCGAACGTCATCGTCCTGGTCGTCTCCGGCCGTCGCTTCCTGGGAACGCTCGATTTGCTGAGGCTGTCGAGTTCCCTGGGCGCCCACGCCACCCTCGAAAAGCCGTTCGACATCGACCATCTCCACGAGGTCGTCGCGGGCCTTCTTGATAGCTCGCCTGGCTGAACCGGTCGCTGGGTACGCGCGCTCGTGAGGTTCGTGGACTAATCCGAACTCAAACGCTCTGGACGGCCGACTGCGGCAGCAGCGGCGTCCCCGCCGCCTCCAGCACCGGGAGCCGCACGGTGACCGTGGTCCCGGCGCCAAGCTCGCTTTCCAGGGTCATGTCGCCGCCGTGCAGCTTGGCGAAGGCACGCACCAGCGACAGGCCAAGGCCGGTGCCCCCGGCCCGCTGCTCGACGCCGCCCGCCTGCTCGTAGGGATTGCCGAGCCGGGCGATGTCTTCGGTGCTGATGCCGACGCCGGTGTCGGCGACGATGATCTCCAAGGTCCCGCCGACCGCCTGGGCCGTCACGGTCACCGAGCCCCCCTTCGGCGTGAACTTCAGGGCGTTGGAAATCAGGTTCAACACGATCTGCTTGACGGCGCGACGGTCGGCCTCGCCCTCCAGCGCCTCCTTGGGCAGGACGCCGCGCAGATGAACCCCCGCGCGATCGGCCTGGCCGCGGATCAGCCGCAGGACCGCCGCCACCGCCTCGCGCAGGTCGAAATGCTCAAGGGCGAGCTCGTAGCGCTCGGCCTCGATCTTGGACATGTCGAGGATGTCGTTGATCAGCTCCAGCAGGTGCCCGCCGGACTCGTGCATCAGCTCGGCGTATTCGGCGTAGCGGTCCGACAGGGGGCCGAACAGGCGCTGCCGCATGATGTCCGAAAAGCCCATGATGGCGTTCAGCGGCGTGCGCAGCTCATGGCTCATATTGGCGAGGAACCGCGACTTGCCGGCGTTCTGGGACTCGGCGTCGTCCCGCGCCCGCTCCAGCGCCATTTCCCGGACGCGCTGGGTCCGGCCGTCAAGCACGACGCCGACCAGCCGCGTGGCGCTGCGCGCCCGCAGCATCACGATGGCCCAGCCCTCGGGATCGCCCGCCGGCGCGAAGCTCGCTTGCGCCACGCCGTCCCGCGCCGCGAGCGCCAGCGCCGCGGCGAGCGCCGGCTGGTCCGCGGGGACGGCGGCCTCGATCAGCATGCGCCCGGCGAAGGCCCCCGCCGCGGACCCGTCCGGCGCGCGGCCGACAGCGGCTTCCACATAGCCGTCGCCGGTGATCCCCAGCAGCAACAGGGGTTGCTCGGAGACCAGCTCGCCGAACCGTCGACGGGCCAGCTCGCCACGGGTGGCCCCGCCGCCCAGGCGGATGAAGGCGGCGGCCAGACCGCCCGCCACGGTGACCTGGGCCAGGAGCCCAAGGGCGGTGGCCAGCGGCGGCGGCGGCGGCTCCTGGTTCAGCAGCGCCGCGCCCAGGGTCGAGAGGCCGGCCGCGCCCAGGGACAGGGCTCCGGCCAGGGCCAGACGCCGCGGCGCGCCCATGAAGGCCGCCGCGGCCAGGGGCGCCAGGCACCAGGCGCCCAGCGGGCCGCCGACGCCGCCGGTCAACAGGCTGGCCAGCGCGCCGCCGATGGCCCAGGCGCAAAGCAGGGGGACCTGCGCGGCCGAGGGCCGCCGGGTGAGGGATACGGCCAGGGCGAGGGCCGCCGGCGCAGCGCCAAGAGTCATGGCCGCGGTCTCACGGCCGACGTGCAGCAGGCCGGAGGCGGCCAGGCCAAGGCCGGCGAGCGCGATCATCCCGACCCACGCGGTCTGCCACAGGCTCGCCAGAGCGCCATCGGGCTCAGGCGAAGCCGGCGGGCGGCTGATAGGGGGGGTGGAAGGGTTCACTCTAACACGTCCGTGGGAGCCTTGACGCCGGAGCTTAGCGGGGGAGCCGCCCCGGGGTAAGCGCGCTCGCGCAGTGGGCGACGTCGCGCCTGTGCACTGCCCTGTGGGAAACGAAATCGTAAGCGCGACCATTCAGTATGCCCGCCTTGAGCCCCGAAAGGCCAAGCTGACCATGTCGTATGGGGTCCCCCGCCGAAATCCCACTGAGGCCGCGCCCGCGCCGGATCGGCGCGTCGAGGCCCGCCAGCGCCGCGTGGCGGCCCTCGATGAGCAGAAGCGTTCGTTCCTCAGACTGGCCAGCCATGAGTTGCGCACCCCGCTGAATTCGATCCTGGGCTTTTCGGAGATCATCGCTGCGGAGCTGTACGGGCCCCTGGGCGCCCCGCAGTACAAGGAATATGCCGGCATCATCCGCGCCAGCGGACAGCGGCTCCTGAAGCTGGTGAACCAGATTCTGGAGATCGCGCGCCTGGAGGGCCACGCGACCGACCTGGATCTTCGCCCCGAACCCCTGGACGCGGCGCTGGACGACGTGCTCGAGAGCCTGAGGGACGAGACCGCCGTGCGGCGCATCCGTATCATGGTCGCGGGACGCGGCGGCCTGCCCCTGGCTGTGGCCGACCCCCGCGGCCTGCGGACCCTGCTCGCCAACCTGATCCAGAACGCCATCGCCTATTCGCCGGAAGGCGCGATGGTGCGCATCGCCGCCGGCACGCACGGCGACTGGGTGGAGCTCGAGGTGACCGACGACGGGCCGGGCGTCGAGGCGAGCGAACTGCCGCGCCTCATGCGCCCCTTCGAGCAGGGGGAGAACGCCCTCACCCGCCGCGGCGAGGGCGCGGGCCTGGGACTGCCCATTTGCGACCTGCTTTGCCAGGCCATGGGCGGGCGGTTGAAGCTGGAGTCCGCCCCCGGAGCCGGCTTTACGGCCCGGATACGGCTGCCCGCAGGCTGAAGCCAGTTGCGGTCCGGTCCTGGCGTCCTTAAGTCGCCAGCGTGCATGACCAAGATCGATGACGCCCTGAACGCCCTCGCCGACGAGTTCGAGCTCCTCGGCGATTGGGAGGAACGCTACCGCTACGTGATCGAGCTTGGGCGGGAGCTGGAGCCGCTCAGCGACGGCGAGCGCGCGGACGCCAACAAGGTCCGCGGCTGCGCGAGCCAGGTGTGGCTGGTGACCGAGCCGCAGGCGGACGGGGGGCTGCGCTTCCGCGGCGATTCCGACGCGCACATCGTCCGCGGTCTGATCGCGGTGCTGCTGCGCCTGTTCTCGGGACGGCGTCCGGACGAGATCCTGGCGACCGACCCAAAGGCGGTGTTCGAAAAGCTCGGCCTTGCCGGCGCCCTCTCCTCGCAGCGGTCGAACGGCCTGGCCGCCATGGCGACCCGCATCCGACGCGACGCCCAGGCCGCGATGGCCGGTTGAGGTCAGGCGGCGCGGATGCCGCTCATCGCCTCGCCGCGAACACCGACCACGGCGTCGTAGCCCAGGATCATGTCGACGTCCCGGCCGTTGCTCGCCAGCGGCAGGCGCAGCCACAGGATCGAGAGGTGGCCGGCGCCGCGCCAGGCCAGGCTGTGGACGCCGACGGTCGGGCGGCGCTCCTCGACCACCTTGGTGAGTTCGGCCCGCCAGTATTCGCTGGCCGCGGAATTGTAGACATCCGTCAGCGTGTGGGCGGTGATCTCACGGCCATAGACGCTGTAGAGGCCTGTTCCAGCGAGCCGAAAACGGAAGTCGAGCGGCTGGCGCCTGACTTCGATCAGGGTGACGGTTGGAAGCAGCCGCTTGAAGTCCCGCGGATGGATATCGGCCCGGGAGGGCAGCCGTGGGCCTTTACGTAAGGACGCCCAGTAACTGTAGAGCTCTTCATGCGCCCGCGCCGCGGCCGCTGACGCTCCGATATGCGCCGCCATGTTTTACTTGCCCAGCCAACGCCTTGGAATTGCAACGAATCACTTATCGCCTGACCCGCGAATCGGCGGCAAGTGAAATCACCGGATGCGACAAAAGATTTCGGCTGGCGCTGCACTGAAAAAGCAAAACGCCCGCCGAGACCGGCGGGCGTTGAGACTGTATCGGCTGCGCCGTCCGGCGCGGGCGCTTAGCGCTTCTTGCGGGCCGCCTGCCGGCCGCCCTGGCCCAGGCCCATCTGCTTGGCGAGGTCCGAACGCGCCTTGGCGTAGTTAGGCGCGACCATCGGATAATCCTTCGGCAGGCCCCATTTCGCGCGGTATTCCTCGGGGCTCATATTGTACTTCGTGCGCAGATGGCGCTTCAAAGACTTGAATTTCCGCCCATCTTCCAGGCAGACCAAGTGATCAGGCGTGATCGAGCGGCGAATCGGGACAGCCGGTTCCTTTGGCGCCGCTTCCACCGTCTCAACGCCGCCGGAAACGCCGGCGAGAGCCCGGTGGACGCTCTGGATGAGGCTGGGCAGATCCGTTGCCGAAACCGAATTGTTTCCGACATATGCGGAGACAATATCCGCGGTCATTTCAATGACGTCCGTCTTTTCTTCCATTTTTTCTCTATCCGAGACCTCAGGGACAAAGTGATTCCCTATTCCAGTTGCGTTGGCTTATAACGGACGCATTGGCGAAGACAAGAGGTCAGTTCAGGATAACGCCGGTCGGTTGAGCGCGACGGCTTTGCAATTATCGCTGATGACTTAGGCCATCGTATGCAGAATGAGCGCGCGTCGCTGCAGTCGCGACGTGAGAATAGCGACGCCTATTCCGGTTATCGCCCCAACTCTTTGGAAAGAGCGAGCAAGGCGGCGCGCTGAGGCACCGAATATTCGTCCATTCCGAGTTCGTCGCCCTCGCGGATGGCGCGCAGAAGCGCCGGCGTGAGCGCCGAGGTCAGAGCCCAGTTCCAGTAGCGAAGCACGGTCTGGGCGCGGTCGACCGCAAGCATGTCATAGACGGCGATTACTCGCTCCAGATCCGGCGAGAGGCGGCCGTCGGCGTCGGCTTCAGGGCGGCGCAGACCGCGCCAGAGGGCCCGGATCGCCGCGCGTGGCAGGCCCGTGGACTTGCAAAGGACCGCAAGCCCTTCGCCGCCCGGATCGGAGAAGATCTTGGCCCCGGTCATCGGCTTAAGCCCGGAGAGGTAGGAGATTTCTTCGGCGACCTCGCGCGACATGCCGCTCTGGGCCGCGGCGATGGCTTCCTCGAGGCTTTCGAACTGGGACTTCTGGAGGGCGGCGCGGTTGCGCTGGCGGCGTTCGATGAACTGCAGCGCCTTGCGCGCCAGAGGGTCCTGCCAGTTCTCTTCCGCCGCGATCGGGAAGATGTCGCCAGCCGCGTCCTGCAGGATCTCCCGCGACACCGCGAAGCGCTGCAGGATCGTGCGACGGGCGTCCGGATCGGCCCACCAGAACAGCACGTAGGCGTGCGCCGGGCGCAGCTCGGGCCGCCGCAGGAGCGCCGGGACCACTCCCCCGTCGCCCCGGGTGCCGACGACGATCGCCTCCACGCCGGAATAGGACAGACGCGCCGTGTCGTTGCGCAGCAGAGCCTCGATGACGGGCGTCTCCCCCATCTCGATGAGAGCGTCCGAAAGCACCTCGGAGACGCCGCGCCGGATTGCGATCAGGCGTCGATGCTCGAGGCTGGTCATGCGCACGCAATCCAGCAGGTCTGCGTCGCTGAGGGTCTGGCACTCGGTCAGGAGCGGCTCGGCCACTTCGGCCTCGTCGCGCAGAAGCAGGCGAAGCAGGCTCGACGGGGGCTCCAGGAGGGAGGCGAGGCGTCGGGCCACCTTGACCCGCTCGGGCACGCTGGCCTCGCGCAGCATCTCCACCAAAAGGTCGGCGGTCATGGCCCGCTCGAAGGCGTTCACCCGCGAGCTTGGCAGGCAGACGACGTCGGCCAGGCGCTTGAGCAGCATGCTGCGGGCGCGCGAGGCAGGCTGACGGGCCTCCAGGGCCGAATCGAAGCCGGTGTCTTCTGCGGGCTGACTCATGACGTCGGCCATTTGATCAGATCAGCGTTAACCGCGCGTTTGCAGATGAGGCGGGCGGCTTGCAGGCGACGGACGACCTGATAGAGACCGCGGAAACAAGCTTACCGCCGGAGGAAACCCCCATGCGCGCCGTTGAATTCAAGGACCTGCCGAGCCTGGCGGGAGAAGAGATCGGCGTTTCCGACTGGGTCGAGATCAGCCAGGAGCGGGTCAACCAGTTCGCCGAGGCCACCGGGGACCACCAGTGGATCCACGTGGACGTGGAACGAGCGAACCGGGAGATGGGCGGTACGATCGCCCACGGCTATCTCACCCTGTCGCTGATCCCCTGGCTGGGCTCGATGGTGATCCGGGTCGACGGCGTCGCCCGCGCCCTCAACTACGGCTCCGACAAGGTCCGCTTTCTGAACATGGTGCGCGTGGGCAAGCGCGTGCGCCTGCGCCTGAAGATCGCCGAGGCCGACCCCAAGGCCGGCGGGATCGCGGTGAAGTTCGAATCCGCCATCGAGATCGAGGGCGAGACGAAGCCGGCCTGCATCGCCGAGAACATCTCGGTCTATTACGGAGCCTAGATCCCGAGATCGAAGCGGATGTGAGCGGCTGGGCCGCTCACACCTTGCCTGGCGCGCTCCGGGCCCGGTCAGTCCTTGGCGACCGCTTCCTCGGCGGAGGCCGCCTTGGCCCCGGTCATCCCCGTATCGCCCTTGGCCACCGTGACCGGCGCCATGGGGTTGTCGATCAGGGCGATCGTCTCGCGGATGAATTTCGCCTGGGTGACGATGCCGATCTCCAGCCGCTCGTTATTGAGCTCGACCTGCTGGGTGAGCAAGCCGGCGATGAACTCGGTCGGCGCCGCCGGTGCGGTCGGCGCCGTCGAGGCGTCAGTCGCCACGGCGGAGACCTCGGCCGCGGCGCCGGCGCGGCGCGAGGCCGTCGAACTCATGAACACCGGGCCGCCGGAATTGCCGGGGAACACGGCGAAGTCGAGCAGGAAGGTCGGGAAGATCTTCGCCGGCGCCACGGGATAGGACGCCACGCGGCCCGAACGCAGGATCGGGAAACCCGCCTGGTTGGCCGCCAGGCCCCGCGGGAAGCCAAGCGCCATCATCTCATCGCCCGCGCCGACCGCATTCGAGGTGAAGGTCTCGTCCGAGGCGAGATACTTCAGGGGGATCGCGGCCTTGGCGAACTCCGGCGGCGCCTTGAGGGTCAGGGCGGCCACGTCGCGCGAGGGGTGCTTGGTCCAGAGCGCGCCGCCGTCCTTGCCGCGAATCTGCAGCGGCTGAGGCGCGTAGCTCCAGCTGCCGTCGGCATTCTGGATCCGAAAGCCGATTCGAGCGTCCGCCCCCGGCATCTTCTGCAAAACGTGATTGGCGGTGATGAGGATGGTCCGCGGACGCCCATCTGGCGTCGGGGCGTCGATCAGGAAGCCCGTGCCGACTGTTCGTGTTCCGTCGCCCAGCGGCTGCTCAAGCTGAACAGTCGCATGGATCAACTCCGTGGAGAGATCCCAGACCATTTAACGCCCCCGAATTAGTAACCCTTCGCGTCTTTGCGCGTCTCAATGATGGGAATAGTAGAATCAGAACATGGAACGTCTAGCAAGACGCAAGGCTGTGAAGACGTTGCGCCGTTATGACGCGCCCAAGAAAGCGGCAGGTTACTTTTCATTAACAAAAAGCGCCTTGATCCGGCCGCGATCTAAAGGTGAAGCTTCGTGTTAAAGCCCAACGCGGCGTTGAGTCGGCCCATCGCGCCTTGAGGCCGCCGCCTGGGCGTCGCATTTTGCACGCATGACTCGACCGCTCCCGCCTGCCGCCCCCAAGCTCCCCCACGTCGTCGAACAGCTCGGTCGCCGCCGGGTCGACGACTACGCCTGGATGAAGGACGAGAACTGGAAGGAGGTGCTGCGCGACCCGCAGGCCCTGCGCGCGGACATCCGCGCCCACCTGGAAGCGGAGAACGCCTACACAAAGGCCATGCTGGCGGCGACCGAGCCCCTGCAGGCGGCGCTGTTCGCCGAGATGCGCGGCCGCATCAAGGAGGACGACTCCTCGGTTCCCGCGCCCGACGGAGCCTGGGACTACTATGTGCGCTACGAGACGGGCGCGCAGCATCCGATCCACGCCCGCCGGCCCAAAGGGCGCGCCGACGGCGAGGCGATCCTCCTGGACGAGGACGCGCAGGCCGAGGGCAAGCCTTACTTCCATGTGGGCTCGGCCGCTCACAGCCCAGATCACGCGCTCTATGGCTGGGCGGTCGATGAACAGGGCTCGGAATATTATGAGATCCAGGTGCGCGACCTGGCGACTGGAGCGGTCCTGCCCGCCCCAGCGGTCAGCGCCAACGGCGACTTCGTGTTCTCGCCGGACTCGCAATGGCTGTTCTGGGTGTGGCGCGACGAGAACGCCCGGCCATCGCGGGTCTTCCGCCGCCCGGCCAGGGGCGGCGCGGACGTGCTGGTCTATGAAGAGGCCGACGAGGGCATGTTCCTGGGCGTCGGGGTCAGCGCCGACGACCGCTACATCCTGATCCAGATCGGCGACCAGGAGACCACCGAGGTCCGCCTGATCCCCGCCGCCGATCCCACGGCGACGCCGGTGGTCGCCGAGCCGCGCGCCGTCGGAGTGAAGTACGACCTCGACCACTGGACCGATCGGTGGGTGATCCGCACCAATGCGGACGGCGCCGTGGACTTCAAGCTGTGCGTCTCGACGGTGGAGGTTCCAGCCCGCGCCACATGGGCCGACTGGATCGCCCACCAGCCGGGCCGCTACCTCACCGGCTTTTCCGCCTACGCCCAGCACTTGGTTCGGGCCGAGCGGGTCGACGCCCTGGACAGGCTTGTGATCATGGCGCGCGCCGGGGCTGAGCACCTGATCGCCTTCGAGGAGGAGGCCTACGCCCTCGGCCTCGCCGGCGGCTATGAATATGAGACCAGCACGGTCCGCTTCACCTACGAGTCGCCCACCACGCCCCGGCAGTGGTTCGACTACGACATGGAGAGCCGCGCGCGGACCCTGCGGAAGACCCAGGAGGTGCCGTCCGGCCACGACGCGTCGCGCTATGTCGCCCGCCGGCTCGCCGCCCGGGCCGCCGACGGGGCCGAGGTTCCGATCACCATCCTGATGCTGCGCGACACCCCGCTCGACGGCTCAGCGCCGCTGGTGCTCTACGGCTACGGCGCCTATGGCCACGCCATGGAGCCCAACTTCTCGATCCGCAATCTCAGCCTCGTCGACCGGGGCTGGATCTGGGCGACAGCCCATGTGCGCGGCGGCTCGGACAAGGGCTGGGGCTGGTTCCTGGACGGGCGCAGGGAGAAGAAGCCCAACACCTTCACCGACTTCATCGCCTGCGCCGAGCATCTGGTCGCCGAGGGCTACGGCCGCACGGGTCGGATCGCCGCCTATGGGGGATCGGCCGGCGGCATGCTGATGGGCGCCGTCGCCAACCTGCGCCCGGACCTGTGGGGGGCGATCATCGCGGCCGTGCCGTTCGTGGACGTGTTGAACACCATGAGCGACACCTCGCTGCCGCTGACCCCGCCAGAATGGCCCGAATGGGGCGACCCGATCCATGACGCGGCGGCCTATGACCGGATCGCCGGCTACAGCCCATATGACAATGTCGGCGCCCGCCCCTACCCCCCGATCCTCGCCACCGGCGGCCTCTCCGACCCCAGGGTGACCTATTGGGAGCCGGCCAAGTGGACGGCTCGGCTTCGCGAGCACACGACGTCCGACGCCCCGATCCTGCTCAAGATAAATATGGACGCCGGGCACGGCGGCGCCTCGGGCCGATTCGAGTTCCTGAAGGAGATCGCCCTCGACTACGCCTTCGCGATCTGGGCCCTGGAGAAGGGATGGATGGCGCCATGATCATCCGCCCGGCCCAGCCGCGGGACGCTCAGGCGCTGGCCGCCATCTATGGCTGGCACGTGCTGAACGGGACCGGCACCTTTGAGGAGGCGCCCCCCTCGCCCGTCGAGATGGAGGCGCGGCGCAGCGCCGTGGCCGCGCATGGCCTACCCTATCTTGTCGCCGTGCAGGACGGGCGGGTCGACGGCTTCGCCTACGCCGCGCCCTTCCGGCTGCGGGCGGCCTACCGCTACACGGTCGAGGACAGCATCTATCTGGACCCGCAGGCCATCGGCCGCGGGATCGGCAAGGCCCTGCTGGGCGACGTCCTGGCCGCCTGCGAGGCGTTGGGCCTGCGCCAGGTGGTGGCGGTAATCGGCGACAGCGCCAACGCCGCCTCCATCGGCGTCCACCGCGCGCATGGTTTCGAGCCGTCCGGCGTCACCCGCGGACTTGGCTACAAGGGCGGCCGATGGCTGGACGTGGTGTGGATGCAGAAGGCCCTGAACGGCGGCATGACGGGCCCGCCGGCGTGGGAAGGCCTGGATCTGGGCGGCGGCTGAGGCGCCCGGCTTCTGCGGCCGCGCCGCCGGCCGATAAATCCGCCCGTGGGCGTCCCCGGACCTTGATTCAGATCATATCCAACCCCCACGTTAAGGCGTAGTTTTGTTAACCATTTCGGGAGGCGACCATGCGGACCTTCTCGTGTTTCACCTTTGACGACCAATCCGTGGTTCCCACGCTGTCATTCGTCTTTGCGCCGAACGAGCGGCGCGCGCGGGCGCTGGCGCGGCAGGAGCTCTTGGACACCGAGCGCGCCGTCTGCGTGGAGGTTTTCGAGCGCGACAGGCTGCTCTGGACGGAGCGGCCCTAGCGACGCCGAGAGGCGAATTCACGCGAAAGCGTCGCGGGAAGGACGTTGGCTGGGGAACTAGGACTCGAACCTAGAATGACGGTACCAAAAACCGCAGTGTTACCATTACACCATTCCCCAGCAGGAACGGCGGGAGGCTTGGCCTCCGCGGAGGCGTTCGGATAGCGCAACGCCCCGCCCGATGCAACGCCCGGAAGGCGCGCTTGCGGGCCTACCGACCCTACTCTATAAGGCCCGCTCCCAAGTCGGAGTGTGGCTCAGTCTGGTAGAGCACCGCGTTCGGGACGCGGGGGTCGCAGGTTCAAATCCTGCCACTCCGACCATTCATTCCCCCGCTAACTCGGGGTGAATTTCCTCCCCGCGAATACCCCCGAGAAGTCCGCCGGTTAGGCGGGCTCTATCTGACCGGCGCTTGCCCAACCTGATCGTGGGGTGCGCCTTCAGAGCTCCCCGGATGAATGGAACGGCGCTCGGATCAGCGACGCGCCGCTCGACAAGCCTGCCGCCGGCCGCACCCGATTGACGCTCCGCTTGGTCTTTAGCCCCCTACGAAAAGTAGCGAAGACGTCTCCGGGGGACTCAGGGCGCCGGTTCCTTTGCCGGGCGGCCTGGCCTCCAATGGCGGTCTCGACTTTCAGGTCCAGGACCGGATCGGACTTAGAAATCGAACGTCAGGTCGACGCCGTAGGTCCGGGCCCGTTCGAACATGGCGCCAACGATGGTGCCGAGCGCGCCGAACTGAACGGGCGTGCTGTTCACGAGCTGCTTGTTATCGGTGAGATTCCGGCCCCAGACGGCGAGCGTGGCCTTGCCGTTGGCCAGGTCGAAGTCGGCGAGCGCAACCCGGGCGTTGACGATCCAGGATTCGCCGACCTGCGTCACCGACTGGATCGCCACGGTGTTTGTCGAGGCGATGCGGGTCTTGCCACGGAAGTTGGCGTCCACTCGGAACGACAGGGGACCGCCGGCGAAGACTTCCGGCGTCTCGTACTGCACCGAGCCGCTGCCGGTCCACTTCGGCCGCTGGGCCACCAGGTAGTTCTGCAGCGTGCCGATGATCGGATCGATGCGGGTGTACTTGAAGTCGGTGTAGCCGAGGTTGGCGGTCATCGTCAGGCCCTGCATGGGCAGGACGGTGTTCTCCCATTCGAACCCCTTGGCCTTGGCGTCGCCGGCGTTGACCAGCACCACCGAGGCGTTGATCGGCGGCAGGACGTTCAGGCCTGAGGTCTGGAACTGCAGATTGCCGTACTTGACGCGAAACACCGCCAGGTTCGAGCGCAGGTGATGGACGTGCCGGTCGCGTCCTGCGCCGAGTTGTCGACGCCTTCCTTCTTGTCCTTGGTGATGCGGTAGCCCGCCACCAGGTCGAGCTGCGAGGTCACGTGGCCTTCGACCTGCGCGTACACCGCGTCGGACGTCACATGCACCCGGGTTTCCTTGTAGCCGGTCGACCGGGCCACGCCGTTGACCAAGGTCCCTAGGGCGATCGTGTTGGGCGTGCCCGGGAAGCCGCCGCCCGCGACCTTGTAGCCCAGCCCGTGTCGGGCCCCGGGTCGCCGCGGAGCACCACGATCTCTTGGAGATCCGGGAGCGCTGATCCGGTCGGGGCGGCGGCCTCGCGTCAAGGAACTTCGACACCACGGCCTTTTGTTCACTCAGGCTCATACTTGCGCTTCCTCCGAGCAGCCTTGTCTTGCAAGGCGCCGACATGTCGCGCCATCGTGGGAAGGGGACCCAAAGTGGTCAAATGCAATTGGCTGATGCAGTCATGTCAGGCGCAAATCAGCTGGGTCATGCGCGCCTCAGCCCGGCGGCGTCTCGTTCGGCGCTGGCGAAGAGCATGGGCTTGGGACAAGGCGGTCGAAAAGCGGCTGCGCCGGCGCCTAAGGGCGGGCGCAAGCGAAAGCCTAGGTCCCCTCCGCCGCCGAGGACAGCTGTCGCGATTGTGTTTGCGCAAACGCCCCGCAGAAGCTTGGGCGCGACGGCCCGTCCGGCTAGGGTAAGGCCATGGACTTCATCGACATCCACGGCGCCTCAGGGACCGCCTATCGGTTTCGGCCCTGGCCGCAATCGGGAGGCCATCCGCCCATCGCGGGGAACTACGTTCTCGTCGCAGCGGAAACTCGAGCGGTGATGGAGCTTGGCGCGCTGGACGACCTTAGTCAGGCCCGAACCCTGCTGTCCGGACGCGCATCTGACGTTCACCTCTTCACGCGATTCAACATCGCGCGCCGCGCCCGCGAGGCCGAGCACGTCGACATGGCTATGCAGCATCCGGAGGTGCGCGGCTCAACGCTCGCAGAGGTCGCCGACTAGGCCCGAAGCCGGAGAAACATTAGCGTTTGCCTGCCGGCGCCAATCAGCCCGCCGGCGCCAGGCCGCGTACGCGGCCGCTCGGCCGAGCCGGGACCTCCAGCGGCTCCAGGATTCCCGGACGCGCCGCCATGATGACCGGGATGGCGTTGACAGCGCGCATGGCCGTGGCCAGCCGTCCGCCCACGGAGCTGAGCACCAGTTCGCAGACCAGGTCCGGTTTGCCGGTGATCTTGACGCGATAGACCGTTCCCTTGCCGGCGCCGCCGCGGCCCCACTCGGGCGCGATGTCGTCGTGCAGGTAGTTGATGTGCTCCATGATGATCACCGTGCGCCCGGCCACCACGCCGTTCAGCGCGAACCGGATGGCCCCGACCGTGCCCTTCTCCACGGCGCCGAAGGCGGTGGTCAGGTCCTGGTGGGCGGGCGCCTTCGCGACATCGACCGTGACGTCGTCGAGCGCGATCCCGAGGTCTTTCGCCATCCCCGTCACCACGCCCTTCCAGGTCTTGGCGATGCGATCGCCCTGGAAGAGAAGGGGCTCGTGGTCCATCGGCTTGCCGAACCCGAACACCTCGCGCTGCACATACTCCACGGGATAGTTGCTGTAGTCGGCGATCTCCTGGATGTGCAGGACGTCGAGCTCTTCGACGATGGTCATCAGGTTGAAGGGCAACAGGTCGCTCGCGAAGCCCGGCTCGATGCCGGTGGCGAACAGGGTAGAGCCGCCGCGCCGGCAGGCGCCCTCGACGCGATCGCGGATGGCGGGATCCAAGGCGTGCGGAAAGATCAGCGGCGCGAGGCTGGTGGTCACCACATTGACGCCGGCTTCCAGGAACGGCTCGACGATCGCAAGGCCCGCCTCGAGATCGTTCGACCCGGCGCCGAAATAGCTCAGGCAGTCGGGCTTCAGCGCCAACAGGTCCTCGATGCTGCCGGTGGCGACGACGCCGGTGTCCGGCTCGTCGCAACACGCGCCCGCGTCGCGTCCGACATTCTCCGGGCGGGCGACGCCCAGACCGACGAGCTCAAGCTCGGGGTGGCCGATGACGCCGCGCAGGCCCAGCTTGCCCGTGGCGCCGACGCCCCAATGCACCACACGTATCGCCATCCTTCGCTCCTCTAGGCTGTCAGGCCGCTTATGGACTGCGGCCTTTGCCTAAACCTGTACATGAATCTCACGAGCCTGGGCGCCAAACTTCTGCGCCATTTCCTGCAGGCCGGCCGCCACGTCGTTCTGGGCGGCGGCCGCCCAGCAGGAAATTCGCCAGCCACGGGATGAACGGGCCAAGATGGCGGTCCGATCGCCGCGTCAGAGGCCGAGCGCGAGCAGACCGGCTGCGAACGGGTCCACGTGGTCGCTCAGCTCGCGTCAGGTCCAGCGAACACCCTGGGCGCGCGCCGTAGAGTTAGATCTTCAGCAGGGTCGAGGAACTGCCGTCGGGAACATCCACTGTCCAATTCTCCGCGAGCGCGGCATATATCGGACCGAGCAAAAATACATTTGGGAGATAGAGATGGACAGGCAGGGGACGCCGGCGAAGCCGCGGTTCGGCGACGACGGAACCGTGTACGCGCCCGCCTTCGAACTGCCGCCATCGGAGCTTTCCAGCCCGGAGGCGCGGGCCGCCCAGGCGATGCGCGCCAGGATGCCGG
>Ga0307516_10000019_pt1 | contig 196679 bp, 199 predicted proteins | sample 19_EM_MG_FD_203310 | JGI IMG/M metagenome (GOLD analysis project Ga0307516, IMG submission 203310) | Populus trichocarpa ectomycorrhiza microbial communities from riparian zone in the Pacific Northwest, United States - 19_EM | ecosystem: Host-associated > Plants > Roots > Unclassified... | reverse complement strand
TCTGTCCCGCAGCCGGCCAACCGCCTCCCCACGCTCCAAAAACCGCCTCAGCGGAGGACCAAACACACCCCCAAGGCCCTCAAACCCCGCCTCAGCCCCTCAACGGCGCATAACGCAACAGGCCCCTTGCGGGAGAAGGTGGCCCTGCTGAGCAGGGTCGGATGAGGGGTCTCTCAGAACTGTCCGACTGGCGTCGGGGGCTGACGCGGCGAGGGCCTTCGACCCCTCATCCGTCGGCTTCGGCGCCACCTTCTCTCGCAAGGGGAGAAGGAGCGAAACGCCTGCCGCCCCGCGCCTAGAACGCCCGGGTGGCGAGCTGATCGAGGGCGCGGTCCACGAGGGGGTCTGTCGTGGTCGCGGCGAGGCGCTGGGTCAGGACCTGTTCGGCCATGAGCGCGGCGAGCTCGGCGGCGGCGGCCTTGACGTCCGCAGCGGCCTGGGCCTCGGCGACGGCGATGCGTTGCTCGCTGAGCTTCTGACGACGCGCCAGGCTCTCTTCCAGCTTCGCCTTGGCGTCGGCCTCGAACTGGCGGACCTGTTCCTGGGCGGTGGCCAGCATGTCCTGGGCGTGGCGCTCGGCGGCGGCCCGTTCGGCCTGAAGTTCGGTCAGCAGGCGCTGGGCCTCGTCGCGGATGCGGGCGGCCTCGTCCAGGTCGGCCTGGATGGTCGCGGCCTTGGCGTCCAGCGCGGCGGCCACGGCGACGTGGGCCTTGGCGCCGAAGAAGACGATGCCCAGGAAGATCAGCAGGCCGACGCCGACCCAGAACTCGGCTTCGGCGGGATTGAGGAATGCGGGCATCAGGCGGTCCCCTCGACGACCTTGGCCTCGGCGGCCGAGACCGGCTTGCCGGTGAGCTTTTCGACGATCGCCTGGGCGGCCTCGACGGCGACGCCCTTGACGTTGGCCATCGCCTTGTCGCGCAGCCCGCGGATGCGGGTCTCCGCTTCAGCCACCTTGCCGGCCAGTTCGGCGTCCTGGGCCGCCTGGGTGCGGGCCATGTCTTCGGCCGCCTTGGCCCTGGCGTCGGCCACCAGCTTGCGCGCGCCGGTGCGGGCTTGCGCAATCTCGGTCTTGACCCCCTCGGCCTTCAGATCCGCCTCGGCCTGGACGCGGCGGGCCTCGTCCAGCGCGTCCGAGATGGTCTGGGCCCGGGTGTCCGCCACCTTGCGCAGGCGAGGCACGAAGACCTTCGCGAACAGCAGGTAGAGGATGAGGAAGGTCGCCAGCAGCCAGATGATCTGACCGCCCCAGTACGAGAAATCGAACTGCGGCAGGCCGCTGCGTTCGCCGCCGTGGGCGGCGACCTCGGTCGAGCCCGCCGCGACCTCGTGGCCGTGACCGGCCTCGGCGGCTTCGGCGACGGGGGCGCCGTCGTTGGAGGGAGTCTCGGAGGCCATCAGGCGCGCAAGTCCTTCAAGTCACATCGACCGCCAGGCGCGCGCCGACCGGCGGCCGGCGCCCGCGGCGGTAAGCGGGCTTAGCTGAAGAGGATCAGCAGGCCCAGAACGAAGGCCAGAATGCCCAGGGCTTCGGTCAGAGCCGCGCCGAGGATCAGGTTGGTGAACTGGCCGCCGGCGGCCGAGGGGTTACGCGTGGCGCCTTGCAGGAACCCGCTGAACAGGGTGCCCACGCCGATGCCCGCGCCGATCATGCCGAGGGTGGCGAGACCCGCGCCGACGTACTTAGCCGCTTCCGCATCCATGATTGTCAGTCCTACTTAGAAGAGTTGGTGTTTAAGGGTTTTCTCGATCGGCCGTCAGTGATGATGGCCGAGGTTGACCACGTCGTTGAGATAGACGCACGCCAGAACCGCGAAGACGAAGGCCTGCAGGAAGGCCACCAGGAACTCCAGCGCCGTCAGCGCCACCACGCCGCTCAGCGAGAGGGCCGCGCCGGGGATGCCGAGCAGCCCCAGGCCGCCGCCGGCCGCCATCGCGCCCAGCGAGACCACGAAGCCGGCGAACACCTTCAGCGCCACGTGGCCGCCCAGCATGTTGCCGAACAGACGAAGGGCGAGGGTGACGGGGCGCAGGAGGAAGGAGATGAACTCGATCGGAGCGACCAGGATCAGCATGTACCAGGGCACGCCCGCGGGGACGAAGAGCTTGTACATGTTCGCCCCGTTGCGGGCGAAGCCGATGATCAGCACCAGGAGGATCGTCATGGCCGCCAGCGTCGCGGTGACCGCGAGCTGCGAGGTGGCCGTGAACACCAGGAACAGGCCCAGGAGGTTCATCATCAGGACGAACAGGAACAGGGTGAGGATGAAGGGGAAGAACTTGCGCCCTTCGTGCCCGATGATCGATTCCACCAGGTTGTCGATATAGTTGAAGGCGAACTCGCCGACCATCTGAAGGCGGCCAGGCACGACGGCGCCCTTGGCGGTCGCCAGGGCGAAGAAGCCGGCGACGAAGGTCGCAGCCAGGGTCATGGCCAGAGTCGAGTTGGTGAACGCCATATCGATGACGCCCACGCCCGGGATGGCGAAGTCAGGCAGATCCACGATCTTGTGGATCTCAAACTGATGCATCGGGTCGGCCATGCCGCCTCGGACTCCTTTAACCGTCGTCTTCTAGGTCATCCGGAGGCAGGTCTCTGGGCGGGCCCAGTTCCCTTGCGATCTCGTCCGACATGCGCTTTGCGGAGCGCATCGCCATCCAGATCGAGACGCCGAAGCCCACAAGGACCCCGACGATCATCCCCCATGGCCTGGTGTGAGCGACCACGTCGAGCGCAGCCCCAAACCCCAGACCCACGAACAGCCCGCCCAGCAAGACGCCGAGAAGGCGATACCCGTATCCCGCCGCCTGCATGCCGTGATCGTTCGGCGTCGGCGGCGCAGTCCGCGCTCCCAAGGCCTTGGCCCGTGCGCTCAGGTTCCGAAGCGCTTCCTCGCGCGTCTCGTCCTTCGGCGGCATGGTCGAATGGCCTCGCCCCTGCAGCCTCCGCTGAGGGCGGCGACTTCAGGTCGCGCGGAACCTATAGGGGGGCGCCTAGTGCGTCAAGGCCAAGCGGCCCTCTTGTAAGCGGCTGTTTTCAGATGGAAATTTTCTGGGCCGCGGCGCATCACCCGCGATCGGGGAGGCTATTGGGCGGCCATGGCCTCGGCTTGGCGCAGATCGACCGAGACAAGCTGGGAAACGCCGCGTTCGGCCATGGTGACGCCGAACAGCCGGTCCATGCGCGCCATGGTCACCGGGTTGTGGGTGATGGCGATGAAACGGGTCTGGGTGCGCTCGCGCATCTCGTCGAGCATGTTGCAGAAGCGCTCCACATTGGCGTCGTCCAGGGGCGCGTCCACCTCGTCCAGCACGCAGACGGGCGCGGGATTGGCCAGGAACACCGCGAAGATCAGGGCCGCCGCGGTCAGGGCCTGCTCGCCGCCGCTCATCAGGCTCATGGTCGCCATGCGCTTGCCGGGCGGGCAGGCGTAGATCTCCAGGCCGGCCTCCAGCGGATCTTCCGATTCGACGAGACGCAGCTCCGCTTCGCCGCCCTGGAACAGGGCCTGGAAGAGGCTCTTGAAGTGCTCGTTGATCACCTCGAAGGCGGCCAGCAGGCGCTCACGGCCCTCGCCGTTCAGCTCGTCGATGGCCTCGCGCAGGCGGGCGATGGCGCCGGTCAGGTCGGCCCGTTCGGCGAGCAGGCCTTCCAGGCGCCCTGACACCTCGGCGGCGTCCTCCTCGGCCCGCAGGTTGACCGGGCCGATGGCGTCGCGCTGACGCTCCAGATTGTAGAGGTGGGCCTCCACGCCGCCGGCGTCGGCCGGGATCGCCACCGCCTCGTCGGCCAGCTGCTGACGCAAGGCCTCGGGCTCGGCGCGGGCGGTCTCGCGAAGTTGGCTAGTCACTTCCTCGAGCCGCTCATTGGCCGCCTCCAGCCGCGCGGCGATGCTGGCCCGGTGCTCACGGGCGTCGCCGGCGGCGGACTCGGCGGCGCGCAGGGACCGGTCAGCCGCGGCGCGCTCGCTCTCAGCGGTCGCTAGGGCGTCATGGGCCTGGTTCCGGCGCGCCTCGGCGGCGCCCAGCTCGTCCAGCAGGCGCTGGCGACGATCTTCCAGGGTTGCGGGCAGGGCCTGGACGCGGTCGAGCTCGGCCACGGCCTTGGCGCGATCGGCGGCCAGGGTCTCCAGCCGCTTGCCGGCGGCGGCGGCGCGGCGCGTCCAGTCGTCGCGGTCGCGGGTCAGGCCGGCCAGCCGGCGTTCGCGGCCGTCGCGTTCGCGCACCTCGATGTCGAGCGCCGCGCGGGCGGCGGCGGCGGCCTCGCGGGCGGGACCGGCGGCGGCTCTCGCCTGCGCCAGGCGGGCGGGCAGGTCGCCCAGGTCCGGGGCGGTCTCGGCCGCTTCGGTCGCCGCGGCGAGCGTGGCTTCGGCCTCGGCCAGCTCGGCTTCGAACCTGCGGATCACGTCGTCCAGCGACTGGGCGTGCGCCTCCCGGCGGGCGGCGTCGCGATCCAGCCGCTCCAGGCCGGTGCGGGCGGCGGCGACGCGCTGCTCGGCGGCGGGGCCGGCCCGGCGCGCGTCCTTCAGGGCGGTCTCGGCGGCGGCGAGGGCCCCGGCGGCGGCCTTCTGGGCGTCGCGGTCGGCCTTGGCGCGGGGCTCCAGGCGTTCGATCTCGCCCTCTACCTCGGCCAGGCGGTTCTTCTGCTCCAGCCGCACGGCGGCGGGCTTGGGCGCGTCGGCGCGGGATGTGAAGCCGTCCCAGCGCCACAGGTCGCCCTCGCGGGAAACCAGCCGCGCGCCGGGCGGCAGCAGCGGCTGCAGGCGGGCGCCGTCAGCCCGGTCCACCAGGGCCGTGAAGGCCAGCCGCGCGGCCATGGCTTCGGGGGCCTTCACGAGCGCGCCGAGCGGCGTCGCGCCTTGCGGCCAATCGGGCGGCCCGGCCTCGCGGCCGCCCCAGTAGGCGGGCGCCTTCGGATCGAGCGCGGCCTCCAGGTCGTCACCGATCGCGGCGGCGAGGGCCTTTTCATAGCCGCGGTCCGGCGCGACGGCGTCGAGCGCCGGGGCGAAGCCGCCGCGCCGCTGCGTGGCGACCAGCTGGGCCAGCGCCCGGGCCTCGGCGGTGAGGCGGGAAAGCTGATCCTCCAGCTTGCGGGCGGCCTCGCGCGCAGCGGTCTCGGCCCGGGTGGCCGCTGTCCGCGCATCCTCCGCCACGTCCAGCCCGGCTCTGGCCTCGGCCAGGGCGGCCTCGGCGGCGGCGAGCTCGGCGCGGGACTTGGCGAGTTCGGGACTTTCGGCAGGGCCGAGGGCCTGGCGTTCCCCGCGCGCCTGATCCAGGGCGCGGCGGGTGCGGGAAAGCCGGCTCTGGGCTTCCTCGACGCGGGTCTCGGCGGCGCGCCGGCGGGCTTCCTCCCCGGCGGTCTCGGCGGCGAGTGCTTCGACCAGGGCGTCGGCCTGGGCCCGCGCGGCCTCCGCCGCCTGGGCTGCGGCCTCCAGTTCCGGCGTGCGGGCCGGGGCCGCGGCGATGGCGGCCTCCAGGGTGGCGAGTTCGCCGGCGAGCCCCTTCAAGGCGGCCTCGGCGTCCTCGACGATCTGGGCCTCGCGGGCGCGGTCGGCGTCGATGCGGGCGCGCTCAGCGGTGAGCCGCGCCACCTCGGCGGCGAGGGCCTCGCCCTCCCGCTCCAGCCGGTCGCGCTCGATGTCCAGCTTGTTGAGCACCGCGGCCGCGATGGTCTCGGCCTCGCGCAGGGGCTTGATGGCGGCCTCGGCGTCCGCGGCGCGGACGCTGGCGGCGGCGGCCTCGCGGGCGGTGGTCTCGACGGTCCGGCCGCTCTCCTGGGCCTCGGCGGTCAGGCGCTCGGCGGCCTGGCTCGCCTCCGACCAGCGGGCGAACAGCAGGGCGCTCTGCAGCGACCGGATCTCCGCGGCCAGTCTCTTGTAGCGTTCGGCCTGGCGCGCCTCGCGCTTCAGGCGCGTCAGGCCGGTATCAAGCTCGCTCGCCACGTCGTCCAGACGAGTCATGTTGGCCTCGGCCGCCCGCAGCCGCAGCTCGGCCTCGTGGCGGCGCGAATGCAGGCCCGAAACGCCGGCGGCCTCTTCCAGTACCATGCGCCGGTTCTGCGGCTTGGCGGAGATCAGCTCGGAGATCTGGCCCTGGCGCACCAGGGCCGGAGAATTCGAACCCGTGGACGCGTCGGCGAACAGCAGCTGCACGTCCCGGGCCCGCACCTCACGCCCGTTGATGCGGTAGGTGGAGCCCGAGCCCCGGTCGATCCGGCGCACGACCTCCAGGACGGGATCGTTGTTGAAGGCCGCCGGCGCGCGCCGGTCGGAATTGTCGATGGTCAGCGCCACCTCGGCGTGGTTGCGTCCCGCCCGACCGCCGGAGCCGGCGAAGATCACGTCGTCCATGCCGCCGGCGCGCATCGCCTTGGCGGAGTTCGCGCCCATGACCCAGCGCAGGGCCTCCAGGACGTTGGACTTGCCGCAGCCGTTCGGGCCGACGACACCCGTCACCCCCGGCTCGATCCGAAACTCGGTCGGATCGGCGAAGGACTTGAAGCCCGAGATCTTGAGGCGCTGGAAGTGCACCGCTCTGGCTCGCCTTCCTCTCCTACTTGGACGCTTCGGCGACTGCGGCGTCGAGCTCGGCCATGGTCATCTCGCCGGACTTCACCTTCTTGCCGTTCATCAGGAACGTGGGGGTGGCGTTGATCTCCTGATCGCGCATCGCCTTCTCCACCCGGTCATTGAGCGCCTTGATGGCCTTCTCGTCGCTGACGCAGGCGTCGAACTGGGTCTCGGTCATGCCCATCGACTGGCCGATGCGCAGCAGCACGCCGCGATAGTCGCCGGACTGGGCCATCTCCTGCTGGCTGCTGAACACCGCGTCGACCGCCGGGAAGTATTTGTCCTTGCCGGCGCAGCGGGCCATCAGGAAGGCGGCCGCGGCCACCTCGTTGGGCGGGGTCAGGAACTCCCGGAAGGTGTAGTGGACCTTGCCGGTGTCGATGTACTTCTTCTTGAACGCCGGGAAGACGTCGGCGTTGAACCGCGCGCAGTGCGGGCAGGTGGCGGAGGCGTACTCCACCATCTTCACCGGGGCGCTCGCGCTGCCCATCGACATGTCGCCCGTGTTGGGGGCGGTCGCGGCCCCGGGCTTCGAACAGCCGGCGAGCGCCAGGCCGCAGGCTGCAGCCAGGATGAGCAGGCGTCGGGTGGTCTTCTGCATCGTGGCCCCTTCAGGCTCGGTCAGGGTGGAGTAAAGCGCGATTCTCCTTGCGCGTGGCCGCAGGAACGGCGTGCGGGCGCCTTAAGTCAACGCGGCTTCTTCACCAGCGCCGCGTCGAGCGCCGCGGCCATCTCGGCGAAGGGCCAGAAGCCCTCGTGCGCCTTGACGCCGTTGATGAAGAAGGTCGGCGTCGCTTCGACTCCGGCGGCGGTGGCGCGGTCCGTGCTGGCGTTGGACGCGGCCAGGCCCGCTTCGTCGGAGACGCAGGTTTCGATCTGCTTCCTGGAAAGCCCCGCGGCCTCGCCCACGCGGATGAGTCCGCCGGGCTCGAACATGTCGCTGTGGCGTCCATAGATCGTCTGCAGGGTGGTGAAGTAGGCGGCCGGGCCCCGGCAGCGCGCCATCAGGAAGCCCGCGGCCGCCACGTCGGCCGGCGCGGTGAGCACCTCGCGCAGGGTCAGATGGACCTTGCCGGTGTCGATGTATTTCTTCTTGAATTGCGGAAACACTTCCCGGTGGAAGCGGGCGCAATGGCTGCAGCTGGCCGAGGCGTATTCGATCACCTTCACCCTGGCGTGGGGCCGCCCCAGCGTCATGTCGCCGACCAGGACGCCGGCCTGCGCCGCCGAGAGGGGCGCGAGGGCAAGGCCGGCGCCGCCCGCGAGCACCGAGCGTCGATCCAGAGTGTTCATGAAGAGCGTCTCATCACGTTGCGGCCGAGTTCTGTCAGGGCCGCCTTCAGGGGCCCATCCGGCGCGGCCGCTAGGCCCTGGGCGAGCTCGGCCTCCTGGGCGGCGTCCAGCGGCGCCGCCCGGCGCCGGACGGGGAGCGGCTCGGACTTGGCGGCGATGCGCAGCGGGCCCTGGACGATGCGCAGCTTGTCGACGGCGCCGGCGCCCAGGAACAGGTTCACCCGAGCGATGATCTGCGGTCCCTGGTGCTGGATCAGGGCCGCGGCGGGGCCGGCGACGCGGATCTCCAGCGCGGCGGGCCCGCCGGTGCGCGGGCGGGTCAGCTTCACCGGCTCGGTACGCCGGGCGATCTCTTGGCCGACGATCTCGCGCCAGCGGGCCTGCAGGGCGCCGGGGCCCTGGCCGAAACGGGCGTCGAGGTCCTTGATCAGGCGGTTCAGCGCGCGCCCCGCGGGCGGCGGCGGGCGGCGGGCAGGACGCGTGCGTTTGCGCGCCAGGATGTCGATCGCTTCGGCCGGGGTGGGGAGGGAGCGGCGCATGGACGGCATCATACCGGGTCGGCGGCGGATGCGAAGGCGGCGGCGCCAGGGACCGGCTTGCGTGCGCGGCCGGTGATCCGGTGGCTGAAGTTTATGGCCGGCCGCTCCACCGCGTAGAACGCCGCTGCGGCCAGCGCCGTCGACAGGGCCGCCGCGAGCAGCATCTGCACGCCCACCGGCAGGCCGGCGCCCGGTCCGTGGTGGTCGAAGACGAACCGCATCCCATAGGTGGCGACCGGATGCAGCAGATAGAGCGAGTAGCTGACCAGCCCCACCCAGACGAGCGGCCGCCATGTGACCTTGGCGAAGGAGGTCATGGCGATAAACAGGGCGACGCCGACGGCGTAGGAGACCGGGAACTGCACGAAGAAGGGATTGTCGCTGCCGTGGCCGTAAAGGGCGTAGGCGCAGGCGGCTGGGGTCACGATCCAGAACAGGGCCAGGGCGCCGGCCAGGACGACCTTTTCGATCAGGTCCAGGCGCCCGTCGAGGGACCGCCGCCAGAGCGCGCCCAGGAACAGGCAGCCGAGGTTCAGGCTGACCACGCCCAGGTCCCCGTAGCGCTGGCTGTCCAGGACGACGAGGGCGGCGAAGCCGGCGACATAGGCGCCGAGGAACGCGGCCGTCGCCAGGGCCGCGAAATACCTGCGGTCGAGGAGCCCGGCTTTGAAAGCCACGAGGCACAGGGCGTAGAAGGCCAGCTCGTATTCCAGCGTCCAGTAGGAGCCCATCACCGGCTGGGCGTGGAGGAGGTCGGGGACCATGGTCAGGTTGAGGGCGACATCCGCCAGGCTGATCGACTGGCCGAACAGGGTCCACAGCGCCAAGACGCCCAGCGGGACCGACAGCCAGAAGGCCGGAAACAGCCGGAAGAAGCGGCGGATCAGGAAGGTGCGGCCGGGGCTCGGCCCGCCGGCTTTCAGGGAGGTGGGGATCAGGAACCCGCTGACGCCGAAGAAGGCGACCACGCCGATCCGGCCGAGGTTGTAGCGGGTCGAGACGTCGAAGAACCAGGATCCTCCGGCCAGGGGCGCGAACATCTCGGCGGCGTGGGTCCACACCACCAGCAGGGCGGCGACGGCGCGCAGGCTGTCGATGTGGGCGTATCGCTGCTGGGAGGACATCGGCGCGAGGCTAGAACAGCTGGGCCTGGGCGACCAGAGGCGGCGGACGCAACCCTAGCCGTCGTCCCCTGCGGCGCGCTATGCACCAGGCGTGACCCCGAACCAGCTCCGCGCCCGCCTCCTGGCCTGGTACGACGCCAACGCCCGCGACCTGCCCTGGCGGGTGGGGCCGGCGGACGGGGCTGTCGGCGTGCGGGCCGATCCGTATCGGGTGTGGCTGTCCGAGGTGATGCTGCAGCAGACCACCGTGCCGCATGCGACGCCCTATTTCCTCGACTTCACGCGGCGGTGGCCGACCGTGTCGGACCTTGCGGCTGAGGAGGACGGCGAGGTCATGGCCGCTTGGGCGGGCCTCGGCTACTACGCCCGCGCCCGCAACCTGCTGGCCTGCGCCCGCGCCGTGGCGAACGAGCACGGCGGCGTCTTCCCCGATACCGAAGAGGCTCTGCGGGCCCTGCCGGGCCTCGGGGCCTACACCGCCGCGGCGGTGGCGGCGATCGCCTTCAACCGGGCGGCCAATGTGGTGGACGGCAATGTCGAGCGCGTAGCGGCGCGGCTCTACGCCGTCGAGGCGCCGCTGCCCGACGCCAAGCCGGAGCTGAAACGCCTGGCCGGCGCCCTGGTCCGCGACGACCGGCCCGGCGACTGGGCCCAGGCGCTGATGGATCTCGGCGCCACGGTCTGCCGACCCAAGGCGCCGCTCTGCGATCGCTGCCCGGTCGCGCCGGCCTGCGCGGCGATGGCGACCGGCGCGCCTGAGACCTTCCCCCGCAAGACCGCCAAGGCCGAGCGGCCCCACCGTCACGGCGCGGCCTTCCTGCTCACTAGAGGCGATGCGGTCGCCCTGATCCGCCGTCCGCCCAAAGGCCTGCTCGGCGGCATGCTCGCCCTGCCCAGCACGGACTGGCGCACGGCCCGCTGGAGCGAGGTCGAGGCCCTGGCCGCCGCGCCCGCCTCGGCGGCGTGGCGCCCGGCAGGCGAGATCGACCACGTCTTCACCCACTTCAGCCTGACCCTGCAGGTCTACCGCGCCGAGGGCGAGATGGCGGACGCGGTCTGGACGCCCCGCGCAGGCCTGGGGGCGCTGCCGAGCGTGTTTCTCAAGGCGGCGAGGGCGGGGCTGGATCGGCTGATCTGAGCGCCTAGGCCAGGGCCCCCGCCCGCAGTTTCGCCCGCAGCGTGTCGATCACCGCCAGGCCCTTGTCGGTCTTGATGTGCCAGTAGGTCCAGCCGTTGCAGGCCGGGGCCGACTGCACCATGGCGCCGACCTTGTGGATCGAGCCGGCCATCTCGCCCGCCACCACGCTGCCGTCGGCGCGCACTCGCGCGGCGGTCTTGCCCTTGGCGCAATAGAGCATGTCGCCCGGCTGCAGGAGGCCCGCCTCGATCACCTGGCCGAAGGGGATGCGCGGCTCCGAACGCTTGGAGCCGGTGACTTCCAGGTCGGCGGCGGCCATGGGCTCGACCTGGGCGATGCGCGCCTTGGCCAGGGCCGCATAGACCTTGTCGCGCTCCAGGCCGATATAGCGCCGGCCGAGCCGCTTGGCCGCGGCCCCGGTGGTGCCGGTGCCGAAGAACGGGTCGAGGACGATGTCGCCGGGTTTGGTCGAGGCCAGCAGCACCCGGTGCAGCAGGGCCTCTGGCTTCTGGGTCGGGTGGGCCTTGGCGCCGGATGCGTCCTTCAACCGCTCGTCGCCCGTGCAGAGCGGGAAGGTCCAGTCCGAGCGCATCTGCAGGTCTTCATTGGCCATCTTCATGGCGTCGTAGTTGAAGGTGTAGCGGGACTGCTGGCTCTTGGCCGCCCAGATCAGGGTCTCGTGCGCGTTGGTGAACCGCGTGCCCTTGAAGTTCGGCATCGGGTTGGATTTGCGCCAGACCACGTCGTTGAGGATCCAGTAGCGCAGGTCCTGCAGGATCGCGCCCACCCGGAAGATGTTGTGGTAGCTGCCGATCACCCACAGGGCGCCGTCGTCTTTCAGAACGCGGCGGCACTCGCCCATCCAGGCGCGGGTGAAGGCGTCATAGGTCGCGAAGCTGTCGAAGCGGTCCCAGTCGTCGTCCACCGCATCGACCTTGGAGTTGTCGGGACGCAGCAAGTCGCCGCCGAGCTGCAGGTTGTACGGCGGGTCGGCGAACACCAGGTCCACGGACTTGTCAGGCAGGGTCTTCAGCTGCTCGACGCAGTCGCCCAGAAGGATGGTGTTGGTCTTCAGAACCATGGGTACGCCTCGGAAAGAACGAGGCGGAATCCTGGGCGGGGTATGGTTTCGGCCCGGCTAAGGAACGTGGTTAGCGGGGGGTTAAGGCCGCCTCGCCCCAGCGGGCGTCGGCGCCGTGCGCGTGGACCTGACCCAGCAGATGTTCTTCTCCGCCCGGCCAGAGCGTCAGGCGGATCTCCATCGGCGAGCCGGTGGATTGCGACTCCATCCGCAGCCACGCGAAGGGCGAGGCCTCCGTGGCGCTTTGCGCGTGGGCGACGATGGCGCCGCGCAGGGCCGCCTGGCCCTCGGCCGGGACGTAGTGCCAGAAGACCGAGTGGTAGACGACCGTGGCCGCGCCGACCTTCGGCGCGCAACGGGCGCGGACCCAGTCCGCCGCGTCAGCCTCTTCGACCGCCACGCCCGCCGCGCGCGTCACATCGATCGCGGCCTTCAGCCGCGCCAGCCGTTCGAATTGGTCGGGCCAGACATAGGCCATGAGGCGGCGGGCTTCGGCCGGATTTGAGAGGTCGATGGGCCGACGGTCGCAGGCGGCGCGCTCGATCACCCGCGCCGGCGCGTCCGGCGGCGAGGGACCGGACCAGTCCGGCTCCAGCACTACCGGGCTTTGCGGATCGCCCCAGCGCAGGTCGCCGAGCCTGTAACGGTAGCGGTCCCAGCTGAGGTTGAGGCCCGCGCTGGCGGCGATCTCGAAGCAGCGCAGCGGCAGTCCCGTGCGGGCCGCCGTCTCCAGGAAACCGCCCAGCAGCATGGCGGCGCGGCCGACCTCGTTGGTCTGCGGCTCGTGCGTCATGAACTCGGCGATGCGGCCGGCCTCGCGCGCCAGGGCGGCGCGGACCGGTCCCCAGGCGGCCTCGGCGTCGCTCGCCCTGTCCGGCCGCGGATAGGTGGCGGCAAGCTCGGGATCCTCGCCGCTCAGCGCCAGGTCGTGGAGCGCAGCGGTCAAGCGCAGGCCGGGCAGGTCGTCGCGGACCACGTCCTCAGGCGCGCCAGCCCAGGGCGCCAGCAGAGCGACCGTCGGCCCCCCCGCCGCTGCGTCCTCGGCCAGACGGGACAGAAGGCCTGCGCTGAACGGGGAGCCGAGCCGCTCGGCGCTGTCGGCCAGGCGGCGCAGGCTCTGCAGCACAATAGGGCTCGGCGGCGGCGGCATGCGCCCGAAGGTCGCGTCCGGCGCGCTGCCGGTCAACGGCAGGAACGTTCAAGCCTGGTCGAAAAGGCTTCCTCGGTCCGCCTCGCCGCCGGCGCGCATCGGGTCGCGGCCCATCAGGGCGAGCTTGACCGGGCTCCAGCCCATCCGGTGGATCGCGCAGGGACCGAGCGCCAGCAACGCCTTGGCGTGGACCGGCGCGCCATAGCCCTTGTGGGCCGCAAAACCGTAGCCGGGATAGACGAGGTCCATCTCCGCCATCAGCCGGTCGCGGGCGGTCTTGGCCAGGATGGAGGCCGCGGCGATCGACTTCGACGTGCCGTCGCCCCCGACCACCGTCTGGACCTCGCATGGCAGGGGGAAGCGGTAATTGCCGTCCACCAGGGCGAAGACCGGTTGGACGGCGAGCGCCTCGACCGCCCGGCGCATGGCCAGGCCCGTGGCGTGCAGGATGTTGAGTTCGCTAATCTCGGCCACCGAGGCGAAGCCGACCCCCCAGGCGACGGCGCTCGCCTTGATCTCGATCTCCAGGCCCTCGCGCGCCTTGGCGGTGAGCTTCTTGGAATCGTCGAGGCCCTTGGGCGCGCGGCGCGGGTGCAGGATCACCGCCGCGGCGCTGACCGGCCCGGCCCACGGCCCGCGGCCGGCCTCGTCCACCCCGCAGACGGGGGTCGGGCAGGCCTTCTCCAGGCGCATGTGGGGACCGACGGCCATGGCTTCAGGCCCCCATACGGCGGATCGGCTCGTGGCGGAAGCAGGAGGTGACGTGGTCGTTGACGATCCCCACCGCCTGCATCCAGGCGTAGACGATCACCGGGCCGACGAACTTGAAGCCCTTGGCCTTCAGCGCCTTGGACATCTCCACCGCCAGCGGCGTCTGGGCTGGCACGTCGCCGACGCCGCGCCGATCGCCCTGCAGCGGCCTGCCGTCGGTGAAGCCCCAGCAGAACGCGGCGAAATCCACGCCCGACTCGCGCAGGTCGAGATAGAGGCGGGCCGAGGCGATGGCGGAGTCGATCTTGGCGTTGGAACGGATGATGCCGGCGTCGGCCATCAGCCGGGCGCGGTCGGCGGCGCCGAACCGGGCGACCTTCTCGGGATCGAAATCCGCGAAGGCGGCGCGGAAGGCCTCGCGCTTACGCAGGATGGTGATCCAGGCGAGCCCCGCCTGGAAGCCGTCCAGGACCAGCTTTTCCCACAGGGCGCGGGCGTCGTACTCGGGCACGCCCCACTCCTCGTCGTGATAGGCCTCGTAGAGCGGGTCGCCGGCCATGCCGCGCCAGCCGCATCGAATCGGGTGGGGCTCCATGCCCGCCAGCATCGCGGGCCAGGCTGGCCCATACAAGCGGCCGATCCGGCAAGCGCGCGATCCGGCCCGGGCTTGCCTCGCGCGCCCTGCCCGATAGGGTCCGAAGACAAAGCGCCACGGGGAGGGACGACGACCATGGGAGAGGGCCTGTTCAGCGACCTCCTGGTGATTGACTGCGCGAGCTTCGTGGCGGGGCCCGGGGCGGCGACCATCCTCTCCGACTTCGGCGCGCGGGTGATCAAGATCGAGCCGCCGGGCACGGGCGACTCCTACCGCAACCTCATCAAGATGCGCGGCGAAGGGATCTTCGACTACTTCTGGACCCTGACCTCCCGCAACAAGGAGAGCCTGGCGATCGACATCCGCCAGCCCGCCGGGCGCGCGGTGCTGGAGACGCTGATCCGCAAGGCCGACGTCTTCCTGACCAACTATCCCTTGCCGATCCGCGAGCGCCTGCGCCTGCGGGCGCAGGACGTCACACCCCTCAATCCCCGCCTGATCTACGCTTCGGTCACCCCCTACGGCGAGGTCGGCCCCGACAGCGAACGCACGGCCTATGACTCGACCGCCTGGTGGGCGCGCTCGGGCCTGATGGCGATGGTGCGGGAGGAAGGGAGCGAGGTGGCCCTCTCCGTGCCCGGCATGGGCGACAATCCGACCTCCATGTCGGTCTACGCGGCCATCGTCACGGCGCTCTACAAGCGCCAGGTCACGGGCAAGGGGAGCGTGGTGCGCTCCTCCCTGCTGGCCAACGGCCTGTTCGCCAACGGCTGCCAGGTGCAGGCCTCGCTCTGCGACCTGGAGCTCCTGACGCGCGCGCCGCGTGGAAAGCGCAATCCGCTCACCGACACCTATGTGACCGGCGACGGGCGCACCCTACTCCTGGCGCTGGCCAACCCGACGCGGGAATGGCCCCTGGCGGCCCGGGCCGTGGAGCGGGAGGACTGGCTCACCGACCCGCGCTTCTCCACGCCCGAGGCGCGGCTGGCGAACGCCGGCGCTCTGAACGATCTGCTGGAGGCGATCTTCGGCGGCCAGCCCTGGGCCCACTGGGACGAGGTGCTGGCAGCGGCCGGCCTGACCTATGGGCTGGTGGCCACCACCACCGACCACCTGTCCGATCCTCAGATCGAGGCCAACGGTCTGCTGCCGGAGATCATCGACGGCATGGGGCTACGCACCGTCGACAGCCCCTTCCAGATCGAGGGCGAGCCCAAGCGGCCGCCGCGTATGGCGCCCGCCATCGGCCAGCACACCCGCGCGATCCTCGAGGAGTTCGGCCTGACGCCGGCCGAGATCGAGGCGCTGGCGGCGGGCTGAGCGGCTGCGGGACGGCCGCCGACGATCAGTGCTGGGAGGGGGGCGCGGCCAGCGCCCGCAGCTTGGAGCTCAGCACCAGGCCGCTCGCCTGCGCGTGCTCGGCGTCGAGATTGAACCGGACGCGCCCGTTCACCAGGACGAAGTGGACGATGCCGCCATGGACGCCCTGGCCGTCGTCGGTAACGGTCAGCACCGGAGCGCCGCGCACCGCTTTTAGCGACTCGTCCGCCGATTGCGGACGCTGCCGGCCAAGATAGAGCACGTGGCAATCGCCCGCAGCCCCAGCGACCCTGACGCGGCGGACCACGACCGGCCGGCCGTCAACCCTCTGACCCCGGACGACTTCGTCGAGCGTGTGGCCGAACGGGTCGGCGCCGAGCAGGCAGACGCTGAAAGGACTGGTGGCCGAGACGAAGGCGCCGGAGGGCCATTCCACGAAGGGCGCGAACTTGTAGAGGTAGTTGGCCTTCACCGCATATTCGAGGGCGTCCGCGCTGGCCGCCGCCTGCGACGGCGCAATCGGCGTCCATAGGGCGACGGCCGTCGCGAGGGCCGTCGCCGTCAGTCGGCCCAATCTGTCCTTCAGAAGCGCCATTGCAGGTCCAGGGACACGTTCCGCGGGATGCGAGTCCCGTCAGTGTACTCCTGGTGGTCGTCGTGGAGAAGATTGCGCCCGACGAGTGCGACACTGATGTCGTCGTTGAGCCGCCATCCGAGGCGTGCGTCCAGCTCGGTATAGGCGGGCAGGCGCGGTTCCGGGAACGCGCTCACATGACGCAGGGTGGCGTCCAGGGCGATGGTCCGCGACAGGTCCATGGATGAGGTGAACGAGGCCCGGTACTTGGGGTCGTTCGCCGCCTGCGACGGACCCAGCAGCCCGAACCCGCCCGGCTTGAAGCGGAATTGCTCGTCGAGCCAGGCGACCGCGCCGGACAGGCGCCACCAGGACGCGGCTTGGAAGTCGCCCCACGCCTCGAGGCCGTAGGCGTGGCCCTTCATCTCGTTGCCCCAGTGCAGGGGGATGAAGGTCGGGATCGTGGGCTCGATGCTGCGCAGGTCGTCGTAGTCGTTGTAGAAGCCCGACACGGAAACCGAGAGCCGCGGGTGCGGCCGGACCTTCGCGCCGAGTTCGTAGGCGGTCACCTTCTCGCTCTTGAAGTCGGGGTCCCCGACCAGGAACAATAATGCGCCCATGCGCTCGCCGACATCGCGATCGAAGGGGGTGGGGGAGCGGACTGCGCGAGAGGCCGCGCCCCAGAGCGTGACCTCGTTCGACGGAGTCCAGGCGAGGCGGGCGCTCGGGAGGACTTGCGGGTGCTCGAAAGCGCTGTCTTCCACCTTGGCGCCCAGGGTCAGCTTCAGGGTGGGGGCGAGGGCGAAGGCGCCCTGCACGAAGCCGTTCCAGAGACCGAAATTGCGCGCCGGCGGCGTGAAGAACAGGGTCGGCGTGCCGGTGATCCGATAGCGCACTTCGCGGTAGCCGCCGCCGAAGACAAGCTGGTGGGGCCCGAAGTTCATCGCCTGCTGCAGGTCGACGTCGTAGGTGTCCACCCAGAAACCGGAGCCGTCCCGCGGGGCGCTCCGCTTGGCGCGGTCATAGAAGGCCTGCACCTGCAGCGAGGAGCCCTGGTCGGCGCTCCGCGTCCATCGCGCGGTCAGGTTATGGCCGGAAATGTTCTCGGCCGGGGCCCCCTGCTGCGCGTTGAAACCGTCGAAGACGTCGCCCTGCAGGGTCACGACGTCCTTGGGCGAGGGCGTCCAGTCGAGACGGAAGCCCGCCTGGGGCTTTTCCCAATAGTCGTGGGCGGAATCGTCGGCGTCCGTGCGGGTCGACCTCTGCCGGAAGGTCTTGGCGTAGAGCCGATAGCTCAGTTGGGGTGAGATTTCGCCGCCGTACCGCACCGCAGCCGCCAGTTCCTGCGAGCCGCCGCTCGCCGAAACGAGGCCGCCTTTCGTCTCCTGGGCGCCGCGGGTGATGATGTTGATCACCCCGTTCACCGCGTTCGCGCCCCAAAGGGTGGCGCCCGGGCCGCTGATCACCTCGATGCGCTCGATATCCTGGGGCAGCACGTCCTGCATGTCCCAGTACACGCCGGAATACAGCGGGCTGTAGACGGTGCGCCCGTCGATCAGCACCAGCAGCTTGTTGGAGAAGTTCTGCGCCGCCGGGGCGCCGTCGAAGCCCCGGGCGGCGATCACGTAGCGGCTGGCGCCGGCCTGGGCCACGTGCAGGTTTGGCGCGAGCCGCAGGATTTCGGGCAGGGTGTCCGCACCCGAGCGGGCGATCGCCTGGCTGGTGATGACGTAGATCGCCGCCGGCGCCGCGCCCACCGGCTCAGCCGATTTCGACACGGAGGTGACCTCGACATTGGCCAGCTCTTCGAGGGAGAATTTCGACAGGTCACCCAGGGACTGCGCCTGAGCCTGTCCGGCCAGCGCCATCGCGGCGACTGCGGTCAATAACGTCCAATCGCGAGCCAACGCCGCACCCCGCCTTGCAAGCTCGGCTGCATTGCGCGGCGCGGCGAAAGGCTCCCGCCGCCCAGCTTGCACCCTAAGATTGCGGTGCTTTGATCGCCCCAGCAAGACCCTCGTCGCCGCCGGGAACCAGGGCGCAGACCAGCACCCGGCGCTGGTCCACGGGACCCGGCATGCGGACCTGGGCCGCCGGGGCGGCGGAAAAGCCCATGCGCCGGAAATAGGGCTCGTCGCCGACCAGGAGGACGGCGCCGTAGCCGGCCGCCCGGGCCGCCGCGCAGGCATGCTCAACCAGCCCCGCGCCGGCGCCATGCTTGCGCTCGTCCTCTTCCACGGCGAGGGGGCCCAGGAAGATCACCGGCCGCCCGTAGACCTCCACCAGATACTGGCGGACCACGCCGACCAGCCGCCCGTCGTGCCAGGCGCAGAAGGACAGGCCCGGGCGAAAGAGCGCGAACTCGCGAACACGCTCGGACGACTTGGTGAAGCGGCCCGGGCCGAAGGCGCGGTCGACCAGCGCCTCCACGGCGGGGGCGTCTTCGGGGCGTTCGGCTTGGTAGCGCAGGGCGGGCTGCGGGAGCGGTTCGGCGGTCATGGGCGGGGCGGGAGTTCGATTGCGAGGCGACGGGCCCGCCGCGCCTGGCGCAATGCGCGAGCGCGGCGAGGGGCTCAGGTGGGCGAGCGCTGGAGACGCTCTAGGGCGCGCTGTCGTCGCATCGGACTCCCCCGAAAGGCGGCCCCCAAGAGGCGGCCATGGAACCGTGGGCCCCGCGAATAGGGCGCGAGGCTCCGAAGGTCAATCGCGCCGATGGCGATACGTGGGGCGGCCCGCCTTTTCGCGTCCCGGCGTTGCCGCAAGGCCCGGCGCACGCCAACTTGGCCCGCCCATGACCCGCCCCGCGCCCGATCCGACGTCCGCCGCCGCCCTTCTGCGGCAGCGTGGCTACGTGCTTTTCTGGATCGCCCGGTTCGCCCTCACCATCGGCGTGCAGATCCAGAGCGTGTCCCTGGGCTGGATCGTCTATGAGGTCGCCCGCCGCACCCACAGCGTCCAGGTGTCGACCTTTTACGTGGGCATGATCGGTCTCGTCACGTTCCTCCCGGTGCTGTTCCTTGCCCTGCCCGCGGGCGAGACCGCCGACCGGCACGACCGCAAGACGATCCTGCTGATCTGCTACGCGGCGGAGGCCGCGACGGCGGGGCTGCTGGCCATCGCGGTCTGGCAGGATTTCGCCAGCCTGCCGCTGCTGCTCGCCGTGGCGGCGGTGTTCGGCGCCTGTCGATCTTTCCTGGGCCCGGCCGGCTCGGCCATGGGCCCGATGCTGGTGCCTCGCGAATTGCTGCCGCGCGCCATCGCCTGGGGTTCGCTGGCCTGGCAGGCGGGCGCGGTCCTGGGCCCGGCGCTCGGAGGGCTGTTGCTGGCGATCTCGCCCGCCACCGCCTTCGCCGTCTCCACGGGGCTCTACGTCGTCGCCCTCGTCCTGGTGGCCCTGATCACCGAGAACACCCAGCCCCAGGTGGGCGCCGGCTCGCGCTGGGCGCTGATGAAGGAAGGGCTGGCCTATGTCTGGAACAACCGGGTGGTGTTCGGCGCCATCTCGCTGGACCTGGCCGCCGTGCTGCTGGGCGGCGCCACCGCCCTCCTGCCGGTGTTCGCCCGCGACGTGCTGCACATCGGCCCCGAGGGCTTTGGCATACTGCGCGCCAGCCCGGCCGTCGGCGCGGCGATCGTGGCCGTGATGCTGGCCGTCCGCCCGATCCGACGTCACGCCGGGATCGTCATGTTCTGGGGGGTGGCGGTGTTCGGCCTGGCGACCGTGGTCTTCGGCCTGTCCCGGGCCCTGCCGATATCGGTCGCCGCCCTCGCGGTGCTGGGCGCGGCGGACATGCTCTCGGTCTATGTCCGCCAGACCCTCGTGCAGCTTGTCACCCCCGACCACATGCGCGGCCGGGTGAGCTCGGTCTCTTCCCTCTTCATCGGAGCCTCCAATGAGTTGGGGGAGTTCGAGACCGGCGTCGTCGCCCGCTTCCTCGGTCCCATCGGGGCGGCCCTGTTCGGCGGTTTCGGGGCGTTGGCCGTCACCGGCCTGTGGGCCTGGCTGTTTCCGGCCTTGCGCAAGGCCGACCGGCTCGAATAACACTGCGCCAATCAAAGGAGAGTATACAAAGATGGGCGCACTCGAAGGCAAGGTGGTGCTGGTCACCGGCGGCGGCAACGGCATCGGCCGAGAATGCGCCCTGATCGCGGCGCGCGAAGGCGCCAAGGTTCTGGTCAACGACCTCGGCGGCGGCACGCGCGGCGGCGACGAGGGCTCGGCCGGTCCCGCCGAGGCGGTGGCTCAGGAGATCCGCGCCCTGGGCGGCGTGGCGGCGTTCAACTCCGACAGCGTCACGAGCCTGGCGGCCGTCCGCGGCATGGTCGAGCAGGCGATTGACGAGCTGGGCGGCCTGCATGCGGTGATCAACCCGGCCGGCATCCTGCGCGACGGCATGTTCCACAAGATGGACGAGGCGGACTTCGACGTCGTGGTCGACGTGCACCTGCGCGGGTCATTCAATGTGGCGCGGGCCAGCATCGAGCATTTCCGCGAGCAGAAGGACGGCGCCTACGTCTTCTTCACCTCGACCTCCGGCCTCTACGGCAATATCGGCCAGTCCAACTACGCCGCGGCCAAGATGGGGATCGTGGGCCTGTCGCGGGTCATCGCCCAGGAGGGCGCGCGCAGCAACGTCCGCTCGAACGTGCTGGCCCCCACCGCCTGGACCCGCCTGACCGCCACGGTGCCGATGAACGACCCTGATATGGCCAAGCGGATCGAGGCCCTGGCCCAGAAGATCCGCCCCGACCAGCCGGCTCGCTTCGCGGTGGCCCTGGCCGCGCCGGCGGCGAACGTCACCGGCCAGATCTTCGCCTCGATGAGCGAGGACATCGCGCTGTTCTCCCAGCCGCGGCCCGTGGCTCACGTCACCAAGGACAGCGGCTGGACGGTCGAGAGCATCCTCTCCGAGGCCCTGCCCCAGCTCGCCCCGCGCTATCAAGGGCTGGAGACCACCACCCAGGTGCCGACGATCCGGGCCGAGGGCTAAGACCCTTCTGACAGGGCCTGCAGCGCAGGCCCTGTCAGCCGCCGGATGATCCAATCATCCAGGGCCGCCGCGCCGAGGCGGTCATAGACGGCGATGGCCGGGGCGTTCCAGTCGAGCACCGCCCATTCCAGGCGGCCAAGTCCTTCAGCGACGCAGCGCTGCGCCAGGCTGCGCAGGAGCGCCCGGGCGGCGCCGCGCCCGCGCGCCTGCGGGACCACGAACAGGTCCTCCAGATAGATCCCGTGCTGGCCTTCGAAGGTCGAGAAGCTGTAGAACCACAGGGAGAAGCCCACGGGCGTCCCGTCCAGTTCCGCGATCTCGGCGAAGGCGCGCGGCGCGGGCGCGAACAGGGCGGCTGCGATGTCGGCCTCGCTCGCCGCCACCGCGTGGGACAGTTTCTCATAGTCCGCCAGGGCGCGGATGAAGTCGAAGATCAAGCCGGCGTCCGCAGGCAGCGCCGACCGGACGACCAAGCTCACGCTCAGGCGGCCCGGTACCAGTCGACGCCGTCAGCGTCGGTTTCCTTCACCGCCAGGCCGCGGGTGATCAGGCAGCTCAGGTGCGCGAGGCTCTCGCCCGTCGCCATGCCCAGGACTTCGCGCCCGATGGGGCGGCGGAAGAGCGCTGGGAAGACGTCCACCGCCCGCTTCGGTTCGGCGATCAGGGCGTGCAGCTTCTTGAGGCCGCTTTCGTGGTCCTCGATCAGCTCGTCGAGCCGGGTGTGCAGGCCGAAGAACGGATCCTTGTGCGCGGGCAGCACCAGCACCTCGTCGCCGACCCGGGTCTTGATCCGCGCCAGCGAGGTCAGCCATTCGGTCAGCGGGTCGCCGTCCGGCTCGGTCGGGAAGACCGAGACGTTGGACGAGATGCGCGGCAGCACCTGGTCGCCGGTGATGAAGATCTGCAGGTCCGGGCAATGCAGGCAGGCGTGCTCGGGCGAGTGGCCGGAGCCCATCACCACGCGCCACATGTGGTCGCCGATCTGGATCTCCTCGCCGTCGCGCAGGCGATGGAAGCTGTCCGGCAGGGTGTGGATGCCCTTGCCGAAGCCGCCGAACCGCGTCCGATAGTCGTCGATCGCGTCCTCGTCCCAGCCGGCGTGGCGATAGAAGTCGATGGCGACCTGCGGCGGCTCGCGCAGGGTGTCGGCGAACAGGTTGCGGCACATCAGGTATTCCTGGCGGCTCACCCACAGCCGCGCGTCGAACTTGCGGGTCAGCCAGCCGGCCATGCCGATATGGTCGGGGTGCATGTGGGTGACGAACACCCGCGTCACCGGCAGACGCTTCAACGGCCCGGCGAAGGCCGTCCGCCAGCTGGCGATGGTCTGCGGGTCGGACATGCCGGTGTCGATGATCGCCCAGCCGCCGGGCTCGGCCACCGCCCAGACATTGATGAAGCCCAGCGGTCCGCCGAGCGGCATGCGCAACCACTTCACGCCTGCGGCGATGTCCATGGCCGCGCCGCCCACCTCGGGGCCCGCATCGAAGGGATAGGTGAGGGGGGCGGGAGCCGCCGCTGTGGTCTCGATGCCGTCGCGCACGTCCGCGCCTCCGTACTTCACGCCCCGGCGGCCGCGCCTGCCGGTCCGTCAAGCCTACCGGTGGAGCCCGGCACTTAGAAGGGCGTTCAGGATAGCGTCATGTCGCAGTCGTCAAATTTTCGCCGCCTGCATGCGCCTGAAGGCAGAGATTGTCCGCCTTGCCCTAATCCGCCGCCGACGTTTATGTGCCGCCACGAAACAAAGACCCAGGAAATCCCAGGAGCAACCTACCCATGAGGCCAATCGGAGTTGGGCTGGCCATCGCCCTTATCTTCGGCGCACTGGCGCCGGTGACGGTGATGTCCGCATCGAAGAAGGCCGCCGATATCCCCGCGGCGGCGCGCAAGCAGGGCATGGCCGAGGCTCCGGCCATCGTGCAGCAGGCCGGACTGAGCTGCCAGGTCAGCGACGCGCGGTTCATCGGCAAGGCCGAGGACCGCAAAGCCAAGACCACGACCAGCTACTACGAGGTCGATTGCGCCCAGGGCCTGGGCTACGTGGTGTCGGCCGCGGCCGGCGGCGCGCCGACCTTCTTCAACTGCATTGAGGCCAACACCCCGCCCGCGCCCGGCCAGCCGCCGGCCGCCCCCTGCGTGCTTCCCGGCAACGCCGATCCCAAGGCGGACCTGGGCCCGTACATCACCAAGGCGGGCGTGCAGTGCACTCCGACCCAGGCGCGCGGCATTGGCCAGAGCAAGACCAACACCTATCTGGAGGTCGCCTGCCAGGAAGGGTCCGGCTACGTGCTGGTCACCAGCGCCCCCTCTGACGCGTCCAAGGATGTCCAGGCGCAGAACTGCCTGAACTTCGACGACAGCGAGGGCAACATCAAATGCACCCTGACGGACGCCAAGGCCCGCCTTGCGGTGGTCGACCGCTATGCGGCTGACGGCAAGACCAACTGTCAGATCAAGGACCGCCGCTATATCGGCGCCACCAAGGACGGCTCGAACTTCTTCGAAGCGTCCTGCGTGGACGGCAAGGGCTACATCTTCAAGGTCGCCAGCAACGGCGCGCTGAACCAGAGCTGGGACTGCGCCAAGGCCCAGGGCATCCTCGGCGGCTGCACCCTGACCGACGCGCGTGAAGCGGCCACCGCACAGGCGGGCCTCTACACCAAACTGGCCACGCAGGCTGGCGCCACCTGCGACGTCGACAAGTACGCCGTCTTCCCCTCGCCTCCCGGCAAGGACGTGGTCGAACTGGTCTGCAAGAACGGCTCGGGCGGCATCGGCTTCTTCGACGCCGGTGGCAAGGGCGCGGTCTATGACTGCGGCCACGCGCTGGTGGCGGGCTACAAGTGCGGCTTGAACAAGCCGGAGACCGGCTACGCCGCCCTGACCGCCGACCTGCGCAAGTTCGACGTGAAGACCTGCGTCGTCTCGGAGTCGCGCCTGGCGGGCAAGACTCCCAAGGGAACCTTGCTGCTCGAGGTGGCCTGCGCCGACGGCCTGAAGGGCTACATGATCGAGTACAAGGACAATCCCGTCACCGCCGTGGGCACCAGCGGCTGCGCCTTCTCGGGCGGCTGCAAGCTCAAGGGCAACACCTAAGACGCGAGGGGCCAGCCCCACGCTCATTGCGGCCCGCGGCGATCCCGCGGGCCGTTTTGTGTTGCGGCTGGGCCGCGCCTCCCGCCGGGAACGAAGGCCGGCGGCGCCCCGTTGATGGGATGTGGATGAGCATGCGTCCTATGTGAGGCTGCAGCGGCCGGTCGGCCGGCCGATGGCGATGCTCATGCTCGCGGCCATCGCCTTGGTGGGATTGGGCCGTGGGCTGGCGCCGAGCCTTCACAGCGAGTTCGCCGCAAGCGAGCCGGTGCGGCTCTCGGGCGCCGAACGCTTCGCCACGCCGCTATCGCCGTCGCTTCCGCCGCCCGTCGTCGTGGCGCGCGCCGCGGCCCCCAGGCGCGCGCCACCGCAGGCCGCCCCCGAACCGGTCGCAACCGAGACGCTCGGGGTGGAGTCCGCGGCCCAGGACGCCACCGCCATTGAGGCCGAGGCCGTGGCCGCACCAGTGTCGCTCCCGGAAGCGGAGCCCTTGCTCGTCACGCCCAATGGGCCCCTGCCGCCCGTGGAGTCCGCCGGCCAGCCGCCGGCCTTCTGACGCGCCGCCTAGTCTGACGCTCCAGTCGCATCCGCCGCACCCGCACATTCGAGCAGCCCGTGCAGACGACACGGCGCCGGGCGAGCCGACCGACCGGACCTATTACAACCCGCGCGGCTTCGACATCACCAACTTCCAGGTCGACGGGATCGGCCTGCCGCTGATCTGGGGCATCCAGTTCGGCGATCTCGACACCGTCCTGTTCGAGCGGGTGCAGGCTGTGCGCGGGGCGTCTCTGGCCCGCTCAACGGGTCAGGGAGCGTGAGGGGGGCGGCTGATCTACCCGCGATCCTTCGCCCGCAAGGGGAGAAGGAGACAGGCCCCCTCTCAGCCCCCCAGGGTCTCCGCGAACCGCACCGGCTCCCCAAGATGCGGCGCCGTGATCTCATCGTCGCGCATGACGACGCGGCCGCGCACAATCGTGGCCATGGGCCAGCCCTTGGCCTCGAAGCCGTCGAACGGGGTCCAGCCGGAGCGGGTGGCCATGGCCTCGTGGCGGATGGTCCGGCGCGCCTTCAGGTCCACGATGGTCAGGTCGGCGTCGTAGCCGACCGCCAGGCGGCCCTTGTCGGCCAGGCCGAACACGCGCTGCGGGCCGTGGCTGGTCATGTCCACGAACCGCTCCAGGGTCATGCGCCCTTCGGCCACGTGGGTCAGCATCACGGGCACCAGGGTCTGCACCCCCGGCATGCCGGAGGGCGAGGCAGGATAGGGCCGGGCCTTCTCCTCGCGGGTGTGCGGCGCATGGTCCGAGCCCAGGACGTCGGCGACGCCCGCGGCGATGCCGGCCCATAGCCCGGCCTGGTGCGCCGCGCCGCGGATCGGCGGGTTCATCTGGGCGAAGCCCTTCAGCCGCTGATAGGCCTCGGGCGCGGTGAGGGTCAGGTGCTGGGGGGTGACCTCGACCGTGGCCACGTCCTTGTGGGCGGCCAGGAAGGCGATCTCCTCGGCCGTGGTGACATGCAGCACGTGGATGCGCTTGCCGAGCGCCGTGGCGATCCGCACCAGGCGCTGCGTGGACTGCAGGGCCGAGGCGGCGTCGCGCACCTCCTCATGGCTCGTCCAGTCGCCCGTGCGGGCCAGCGCCCGACGTTCGGCCAGGCGGTATTCGTCCTCGGAATGGAAGGTGGCGCGCCGGCCGACGTGGCGCAGCACCTGCTCCACCCCCTCGTCGTCCTGCACGAGCAGGCTGCCCGTCGAGGCGCCCATGAACACCTTGACGCCGCAGCAGCCCGGCAGGCGCTCCAGTTCGCCCAGGAAGGCCGCGTTCTCGTGGGTGCCGCCCACATAGAAGGCGTGGTCGCAGTGCATCCGCCCGCGGGCGCGGACCAGCTTGTCGGCCAGGGCCTCGGCGTCGGTGGTCGAGGGCTCGGTGTTGGGCATCTCGAAGACGGCGACGACGCCGCCGAGCGCCGCGCCCCGCGAGCCGCTCTCCAGGTCTTCCTTCCACTCCAGCCCGGGCTCGCGGAAGTGCACCTGGCTGTCGATGACGCCCGGAAGCACGGTCAGCCCCGCCGCGTCGAACACCTCCCCGGCGGAAGCCTGGGAAAGGTCGCCCACGGCGACGATCTTGCCGCCGCACACGCCCACGTCGGCCAGGCCTCGACCAGCGTGGTTGACCACCTCGCCGCCGCGCACGATCAGGTCGAAGGTCTCAGGCATTGGCGGGCTCGATGGCGGGGCGGCTGGAGGCCAGCAGTTCGCGGGCGGCCGCCGCCACGGTGGGGACGGTCAGGTCCATCATATGGCACATCGCCTGGGTAAAGCCGGGGTCGGCGGCGTGGATCGTCTCGAAATCGCGTGAGCCGCGCACCACCCGGGTCGATTCCCCCCAGGGGGCGTAGAGCCGCTCGTCGGACGGGCCAAAGAGGCCGATCGTCGGCGTCCCGGCGGCGGCGGCCAGGTGCATCAGGCCCGAATCGTTGCCGATGAACAGCGAGGCGCGCTTCAGGCAGGCATGGGCGGTGAGCAGGTCGGCCTTGCCCACGAGGTCGATCAGGCGGGTCTTCAGCACCACGTGACGCAGGGAGTCCATCACGTGATGGTCCTCGTTGGCGCCCAGCACCATGAGCCGCCCGCCGGCCAGGGCTCCGCCCTCGCCCAGGAGCTGGATCGCCGTCTGGGCGAATCGCTCCAGCGGCCAGGTCTTGCCGACCCAGTTGGCCGAGGGCGCCAGGGCCAGGATCGGGCCCTTGCCGGCGGTGAGCTCGACAGCCCGGGCCTCCGTCTCGTTGCTGGTGTAGAGGTGCGGGGCCGCCACGTCGTCGCCGAGCCTCAGGATCCGCGATGCCTCGATCACCTTGTGGACCGGCGGGCCGCCCGCCCGGCGGAACACCGCCCGGCGCTTGCGGCGCAGGAAACTCGAGATCATCGAGCCGCGCAGGTCGACCACCAGGCCCCACTCGCGGCGGCGGACCCTGTTCCACAGGCCGATCCAGTGGGTCCGGTCCTTGGCCTTCTCCAGGATGATCACCTCGTCGAGGCGCGGAATCTCCTCGAACAGGGGGGCCGCGGCGGGTCCGGCCACGACCGTGAAGCGGGCGTTAGGGATCTCCTGCAACAGCTTGCGGATGAGGCCGGACGACAGCACGGCGTCGCCGATGCGCGTTGCGGTGATGAAAAGGATGGGGAAGGAACCGACGGCCATTGCATCCTCTATAGCGCAGCGACGCTGGCGCTCCACCCGCCCTGAGCCTAATTGCAGGGCATGAGTTCTCCGGACGCCCGCTTCGTTGTCACCCCCGACCGCGCCCTGGTGCGGGTGGCGGGGCCGGACTGGCGCGCCTTCCTGCAGGGATTGATCACACAGGACGTCGAGACGCTCGAGCCCGGCGAAGCGCGCCTCGCGGCCTTGCTGACCCCTCAGGGGCGGCTGCTCCATGACATTTTCGTGGCGGGATTGGACGACGGCGCCTGGCTGGACGTCGCCGCCGGCGCGCGCGAGTCGCTGTTGCAGCGCCTCACGCTCTACCGGCTGCGGGCCAAGGTGGAGATCGCGCCCGACCCGGCGCCGGTCGCGGTCCTGTTCGGCGCGGACGCCGCACGGCCTGACGGCGAAGGCTGGTTCGCCGATCCGCGCCTGCCGGCCCTGGGCTGGCGCGGGTATGGGGTGGCCGCTCCGCCCGGCGTCTTGGAGGGCGATGCGGCCGACTACGAGGCCTGGCGGATTTCCCTGGGAGTTCCGGGTCCGGCGGACTGGGGCGTGGAGAAGACCTATCCCATCGAGGCGGACTTCGACCTCCTGGGCGGCATCGATTTCAAGAAGGGCTGCTTCGTCGGCCAGGAGACCACCTCGCGCATGAAGCGGCGCGGCCAGATCCGCAACCGCATGCTGCCGATCGTCTTCGACGGCCCGCCCCCGGCGCCGGGGGCCGAAGTGCTGGCGGGGACCTTGCGCGCCGGCGAGGTCCTGTCGGGCGTTCCTGGGCGGGCGATGGCGCTGTTGCGGCTGGACCGGATCGAAGGCGCCGATCTTTCGGTCGATGGCCGCCCAGTCCGCGCTGAACGCCCCGCCTGGATGGCGGACGCTTGAGGCGCGGGGGCCGCAGCCCTACCTTCGGGTCATGATGGATCAGGCGGCCAAGCCGGGACTGGACGGGGTGATCGCGGCGGCGAAGCAGGCGCCTGGCCGCGGCCTGCCGCCGGTGCATCTGTGGAGCCCGGCCCATTGCGGCGACATCGACATCGTCATCCGCAAGGACGGCCAGTGGTTCCACGAGGGCGGCCTGATCGGGCGCGAGGCGCTGGTGCGCCTGTTCTCGACCGTGCTGCGCAAGGATCCGGACGGCTTCCACCTCGTCACGCCGGTCGAGAAGCTGAAGATCACGGTGGAGGACGCGCCCTTCATCGCCACGCGCGTCGACCGGGTCGGCGACGCGCTGGTGTTCCAGACCAATGTCGGAGACGAGGTCGAGGCCGGGCCGGAGAACGGCCTGCGTGTCGAGATCGACCCGGTCACCGGCGAGCCGCGCCCCTATCTGCATGTGCGGCGCGGCCTAGAGGCCCTGATCGCCCGTCCGGTCTTCTATGAGCTGGTGGAGATGGCGCAGGAGCGCCAGACGCCCGACGGGCCGGTGCTGGGAGTTCCATCTAACGGCGCCTGGTTCCCGGTGGGGCCGGCAGGGGATCACCTGTCATGAGAAGCGCCGTCGCATCCGCCGAGCTTCGCGAATGGATCGGCCAGCGGCTGGACCCGCTGAACGACGTGGAGCCCGTCCAGGCGGTCAATTCCGACTTCGACCTGAACCAGACCTGGCGGCAGGACCCCTCCAAACCCCTGACCATGGCCGCCGTGCTGGTGCCGCTGGTGGAGCGCGAGCACGGCCTGACCGTCCTTCTGACCCGCCGCGCCGACGAAATGCGCAATCACAGCGGCCAGATCGCCCTGCCGGGCGGTCGGCGCGATCCGGGCGAGGCGCTTTGGCAGACCGCCCTTCGGGAAGCGGAGGAGGAGATCGGCCTCGACCGGTCCTTCGTGGACCTGATCGGCCTGTCCTCGCCCTACCGGACGGGGACCAACTATCTGGTCACGCCCGTCGTGGCTTTCGTGCGCCCGGGTTTCACCCTCGAGCCGAACCCGGGGGAGGTCGCCGACATCTTCGAGACCCCGTTCGGCTTCCTCATGGACCCCGACAACTACGAGGAACACGAGTGGCGCAGCCCCGAAGGGCTGATGCGGCGCTTCTATGCGACGACGCACGAGGACCGGTACATCTGGGGCGCCACCGCCGGCATGCTGCGCGCGCTCTATGAGCGGCTCTACGGCGCCGCGGTCGCCTAGAGCGCCCCCGTGACCGCGCGCCTCGACCCAGCCGAATGGATGACGGCCCCCGCGACGGCGGCGGTGTTCGACGCCCTGGAGGCGGCGGGCGGGGCCGGTTGCGCCCGATTCGTCGGCGGCTGCGTGCGCAACGCCGTCCTGGGCCGGGCGGTCGACGACCTGGACATCGCCACCACCCTGACGCCGCAGGCGGTGATCGCCGCCCTGAAGGCGGCCAGGCTGAAGGCCGCGCCAACGGGAGTCGAGCACGGCACTGTCACCGCCATCGCCAAGGGGCGGCCCTATGAGATCACCACCCTGCGGCGGGACGTGGCCACCGACGGGCGACGCGCCGTGGTGCGGTTCACCACCGACTGGGCGCAGGACGCCGCCCGCCGGGACTTCACCCTCAACGCCCTCTATGCGGGCCGCGACGGGGCGATCTTCGATCCCCTGGGCACGGGGCTCGCGGACGCCCACGCCGGGCGGATCGTCTTCGTCGGCGATGCGGAAACCCGCATCCGCGAGGACTACCTGCGCATCCTGCGCTTCTTCCGGTTCCGGGCCTGGTACGCGACCGGCGCGCCTGACCCGGCGGCCACGGCCGCCTGCGCCGCGCTGAAGGCCGGTCTCGCCCAGCTTGCGGCCGAGCGGGTGAGCAAGGAGCTCCTGAAGCTGCTCGCCGCGCCCGACCCCCGCGCGGCGCTCGCCCTGATGGTGGACGCCGGGGTCCTGGCCGAGATCCTGCCGCAAGCGGGCGGGCTCCAGCGATTCGAGGGCCTGGTGGAGATCGGCGCGGGCGACGCCCTGCTGCGGCTCGCGGCGCTGCTCCCGGACGCCGATACGGCGGCGGCGGTCGCGCAGCGGCTGCGCCTGTCCAACGCCGAGCGGGACCGGCTGATCGCCGCCCTCGCGCAGGATGGCCCGGCGCTCCACCCTGACCAGACCCCTCAGGCGACCCGGCGCGCGGCCTATCGGCTGGGATCGGCCTTCGCCGACCGCGTGCTGCTCAGATGGGCCGCGGCGCCGGCCGAGCCCGGCTGGGGCCGGATGCTGGGGCTCGCCGAGAGCTGGACGCCGCCCCGCTTCCCGATCAACGGGGAGGACGCCGTCGCGGCCGGCCTCCCCAGGGGCCCGCGGATGGGCGCGGCCCTGCGCGAAGTGGAGGCCTGGTGGGTCGAGGCGGATTTCCCCGACCGCGCCGCCGCCCTCGCCCGTCTGGACGAGGCCGCCAAGGGCTCTGCGCCATGAAGCTCGGGATCATCGAGACGGGCCGCCCGCCCAGGGCGCTGCGGCCGCAGTTCAGCGACTATCCGGGCATGTTCCGGGCGCTGCTCGGCGAGGACGCCTTCGACTACCACACCTTCCAGACCTATGCGGGCGAACTGCCGGGGGAGGTGGAGGCGTTCGAGGCCTATCTGGTGACCGGCTCGCCGGCCGGGGTCTATGAAGACCGGCCCTGGATCGGCCCGCTGCTGGACTTCCTGCGCGCGGCGAGGGGGCGGGCGGGACTGGTCGGGATCTGCTTTGGCCACCAGGCGATGGCGCAGGCCTTTGGCGGCAAGGTGGAGAAGTCCGCGCGCGGCCGGGTTCAGGGCCTGCAGCGCTATGCGGTCGCCTACTGCGAGCCGTGGATGGACGGCGCTGGGAGCTTCTACGGCGCCGCCGCGCACCAAGATCAGGTCGTGGCGCTGCCGCTAGACGCCTGCCTTCTGGCCGGCAACGGTTCTACGCCCTACGGCATGCTGAGCTATCCCGGCCAACGGGCCATCTCGCTGCAACTGCACCCCGAGTTCGAGCCGGCTTTCGCTAGGGCCTTGGTGGAGCCAGACGGCTCACCTTACGAGATCGCGGCAGGCGAGGCGGCGATCCGGTCCTACGACCAGCCGGACGACCGCATGAAGGTCGCCGGATGGATCAAAGCCTTCCTGGCTTCGTCGTAGCCGTCAGGGCCAGGCTGTCAGGGGCGGCATCGAGGACAGGATCGATTCGATGTTCCCCCCGGTCTTCAGGCCGAACATCGTCCCGCGGTCATAGAGCAGGTTGAACTCCACATAGCGGCCGCGCCGGACCAGCTGCTCGCGGCGATCGGCCTCGGTCCAGGGCTCGTGCATCCGCTGGCGGGCGATCTTCGAGAAGACGTCCAGCAGGGCCTCGCCCACGTCGCGGCTGAAGGTGAAATCGCGCTCGAAGTCGCCTGAGTCGTGGTGGTCGTAGAAGATGCCGCCGATCCCGCGCGGTTCGTTGCGGTGGGGCAGGAAGAAGTACTCGTCGCAGCGCGCCTTGAAGTCGGCGTACCAGGCTGGGTCGGCGCGGTCGCAGGCGGACTTCATGGCGGCGTGGAAGGCGCGGGCGTCATCGGTCTCGGGGCTCCGCTGCGCCTCCAGGGTGGGGGTCAGGTCCGCCCCGCCGCCGAACCAGCTTTGGCCGGTGGCGATGAAGCGGGTGTTCATGTGGACGGCCGGCACGCGCGGGCTGCGCATGTGGGCGATCAGGCTGACCCCGGTGGCGACGAACGCCGGGCTCTTCTCCGCGCCGGGCATGCCGGCGGCCATCTCCGGGGTGAAGTCGCCGTGCACCTGTGAGACATGCAGGCCGCACTTCTCGAAGAATCGACCGCGCAAAAAGCCCATCACCCCGCCGCCGCCGGCCGGCCGGTCCCAGGGCTTCAGCTCGAAGCGGCCAGGCGGGCCGGGATACAGGTCCTGCGGCGCCTCGTCCTCGAGTTGCTCGAAGGCGGCGACGAGGCGGTCGCGGATGGAATCGAACTGTTCGCGCGCGCGGCGCACCTGTTCTGGCGTGGCGGCTGGGGTCATGGGGTCACGGCCTTAGGAAATCCCTCGACGCAGCGCAACGCCTGGCCGAGGGCGAGGGCGGCGGCGGTCACCAGATTCAGTGAGCGCGCGCCAGGAACCAGCGGGATGAAGAGGCGCGCATCCGCGGCGGCGTGGACCTCTTCGGGAACGCCTGCGCTCTCGCGCCCGAAGAGCAGGACGTCGCACGGACGGTAGGTGAACTCCTGGAACGGCTGGGCCGCACGGGTGGTGAAGAGCACGATGCGGCGATCCGCACGACGCTGTTCTGCGAGGAAGACGGGCCAGCCGGCATGGCGTACAAGTTCGCCGAGCGCGCCGTAATCCAGGGCCGTTCGGCGCACCGCAGCGTCCGAAAGCGGGAAGCCGCAGGGCTCAATTACGTCCACCGGCGCGCCCAGGCAGGCGCCAAGTCGCAGGGCCGCGCCAAGGTTTTGCGGAATGTCCGGTTGAAAAAGGGCCAAACGCATTCTAAGCGATCCAGCCACGGGAGTAAGCCGGGGCATACGACGAAGCGAAGGAGGCCGTCTGCTGATGTCGCAGGATGGGCCGCCACGGGCGTCGACTGCAGCGCATAATTCCGCATCGGTCCAGTTCCAGGCTATCTGGGCGGGCCAAGGACGCGGCGGTCTCGTAAAAGGGCCGTCGAAGGCGTGGCGGGGATGTTCCGCCTACGCCGCAATCGAAGGGTAGCTTTAAGGTGGCTGACACCGTCATGGGCGCAAATCCCGATCCTCACGCCTCGGGCGACGACCCGAATCGGCGTGACTTCATTCACATCGTCACGGTCACCGCCGCCGTCGGCCTGGTCGGGGGGCTGGCCTGGCCCTTCATCGACCAGATGAACCCCTCGGGCGACACCCTGGCCATGGCCTCGATGGAGTTCGACCTGGCGAAGGTCGAGCTCGGCCAGCAGGTGACGGTGAAGTTCCAGGGCAAGCCGCTGTTCCTGCGGCACCGCACGCCCCAGGAGATCGCCGCCGCGATCAAGGACGATCACGCCGCCCTGCGCGATCCGGCGACCGACGAGTCGCGCCACAAACCCGGCAAGGCCGAGTGGCTGGTGGTCGTCGGCACCTGCACCCACCTCGGCTGCGTGCCCACCTTCGGCGGCGGCGACTATGGCGGCTGGTTCTGCCCCTGCCACGGCTCGCACTACGACACGTCCGGCCGTATCCGTAAGGGCCCTGCGCCGAAGAACCTGGCGGTGCCCACCTACGCCTTCCTTTCCGACACCAAGGTCAAGATCGGCTGACGATGAGCGGACATTCAACCTACGAGCCGAAAACCGGCATCGAGCGCTGGCTCGACATGCGGCTGCCGATCATTCGATTCGGCGCCGAGCACCTGCTGGATTTCCCCACCCCGAAGAACCTGAACTACTGGTGGACCTTCGGCGGCATCCTGACGGTGATGTTGCTGATCCAGATCGTCACCGGGATCGTGCTGGCGATGCACTACGTCCCGCACGTGGATCACGCCTTCAACTCGGTCGAGCGCATCATGCGCGACGTCAACTACGGTTGGCTGATCCGCTACATGCACGCCAACGGCGCCTCGATGTTCTTCGTGGCCGTCTACATCCACATGTTCCGCGGCCTCTACTACGGCTCCTACAAGGCGCCGCGCGAGGTGCTGTGGATCCTGGGCTGCGTGATCTTCCTGCTCATGATGGCCACGGCCTTCATGGGCTACGTCCTGCCCTGGGGCCAGATGAGCTTCCACGGCGCGGTGGTGATCACCAACCTGTTCGGGGCCCTGCCGATCGTCGGCCAGTCCATCACCACATGGCTGTGGGGCGGGTTCGCGGTCGATAATCCGACGCTGAACCGCTTCTTCTCGCTGCACTACCTGCTGCCGTTCATGATCGCCGGCGTGGTGGGGCTGCACATCTGGGCGCTGCACGTGCCGGGGAACAACAACCCGACCGGCGTGAACGTGAAGTCCAAGGCCGACACGCTGAGCTTCCATCCATACTATACGGTGAAGGACGGCTTCGCGATCGCCGTGTTCATGCTGCTGTTCGCGACCTTCGTGTTCTACTTCCCGAACGTCCTGGGCCACGCGGACAACTACACCCCCGCCAATCCCCTGGTGACCCCGCCGCACATCGTGCCCGAATGGTACTTCCTGCCATTCTACGCGATCCTGCGCGCGGTGCCGGACAAGCTGACCGGCGTGATCCTGATGTTCGGCGCCATTGCGGTGCTGTTCGTCCTGCCGTGGCTCGACACCTCCAAGGTGCGCTCCATGCGCTACCGGCCGACGGCGCGGCTCTATTTCCTGATCTTCATCGTCGCATGCATCGTGCTGGGCTTCTGCGGCGCGAATCCGCCGGACCAACAGGTCATCCCGGACCTCTCCGGCTTCCAGTTGCTGGACTCCGACATCAACTCCTTCGTCTGGCTGTCCCGGATCGCGACCCTCTACTATTTCGGGTTCTTCCTGGTGATCCTGCCGATCCTCGGCCTCGCCGAAACTCCGCTGCCGGTTCCGGAGTCCATCTCCGCCCCGGTCCTGTCGCACCCCGCCAGCGCCCCGTCCGGCGCGGCGGCGTCGCCTGAAATGAAGGGTTGAGCCCCAGATGCTGCGCAAAGCTTTCGCCATCGCGGCCCTGGGATGCGCCCTGATCGCCGGGCCGGCGCTCGCCTCGACGAGCCACCTGGAGCCTAAGGAGGCTCACTGGAGCAACGAGGGGGCGTTCGGGAAGTTCGACCAAGCCCAGCTGCAGCGGGGCTACAAGGTCTATCGGGAGGTCTGTTCATCGTGCCATTCGATGAACCTGATGTACTTCCGCAACCTCGGCCAGTCGGGCGGGCCATTCTACGATCCGAAGTACAAGAACCCGAACGAAAACCCGTACGTGAAGGCGATCGCCAAGGACTACCAGATCAACGACGTCGACTCCGAGACGGGTGACGTCGTGCAGCGTCCGGGGACCTCGGCCGACAAGTTCCCGGCGCCGTTCCCGAACGAGCCGGCGGCCCGCGCCTCGAACGGCGGCGCCCTGCCGCCGGACCTGTCGGTGATCATCAAGGCCCGTGAGGAGGGCTCGCGCTACGTCTACTCCATCCTGACGGGCTTCAAGGAACCGCCGCCCGGCCTGAAGGTCGACCCGGGCAAGCACTACAATCCCTATTTCCCCGGCGACCTCGGCGCCTTCTGGTCCGGCGCGCACGACAAGACGCCCCCCGGCGGCGTGATCGGCATGGCTCCGCCGCTGGCGCCTGGCAAGGTGACCTTCGACGACGGCTCGCCCTCGACGGTGGAGCAGCAGGCCAAGGACGTGGTCGCCTTCCTGACCTGGGCCGCCGAGCCCAAGGCGCAGGAGCGCAAGGCTTTCGGCTTTGCGGCGATGATCTACCTGCTCGTGTTCGCAATCCTCCTGTGGTTCAGCTACCGGCAGATCTGGCGCAACGTCGGCCACTAGGGTCTCGGCCCGGGGGCGTTCAGCGCTTCCGGGCGATCTGCAGGCGGTCCGCGACGAAGTCGAACCTGAGCCGATAGTGCGACAGCACCGGCCCGCCGATCCATCCGGCGGGCCATGGCGCGTCCGGCGCGCCCTTGATCAGGCCGACGTCGATATTCGCGAACATGTCGCCGGCGAACTCCACGCCGGCCAGCCGCGCGCGCCCCACACCGCCGGGATAGAGCTCCTTCGGCTGCGTCGCGTCGGGCGCGGCGGCGAGGCGGTCATCCAGGCGGAGCGAAAGGTCGAGCCCCGTCGCCGGGACGAACTCGCCCGGCCAGCCCCGCGCCCCGTCGTTCACGCTCGCCTGCATGACGGGCAGGCCGGACGCCCAGCCGAGGGGAGCCTCCCTGTCGGCGCGGAACGCGGGGGCCGCCGCCGGCGAGCCCACCCAGACCCGGCAGGGCGCGAACCTGACGTCCAGCACAAGGCCACGAAGCGCGTCCATGCCGATCACCCCGGCGATCGGCGTGGGCAGGAAGACGGTGCGGGCGTCGAGATCGGCCACGGCGATCGGCTGGGCGGCGCGGGACAGGCCGGCGAAACGCAGCTCGCCCACCAGTTCGGGGCCGGCCAGGCCCGCCCCTTCGGCCTGGGATTCCGAGAGCTGGGTGCGCGCCTGGCCGGTGTCCAGGATGAAGTCGCCTGACACGCCCATGACCTGCGCGGGCACGATCAGCACGCCGCGCTCGAAGACGCAGGCCGTTTCGCCAGCCTCCGCCTGGGCCGCGAAGGCGAGGGCTCCAGCGGCGGCCAGGGCGGGCGCAAGAGGCTTCACGCCGACAGCATAGCTTCGGGGGGCGCCCGGGGACAGTGCGCGCCTTTGCCTCGCCCAATTCCCCGCGCTAGGTCTTGGGCATGGCCTTGTCGCGTGCGTGGGTGAATTTCAAGCGGATGGAGGACATGACCGCTGCGGCCGGGCTCCTCATCTACGCCGCGGCGGTCGTCCACGCCTTCCAGGAGTTGCCCGGCGGTGTCGGGGTGGTGGCCCGCTGGACGGTGTTCTGGCCGGGGTTCTTCCTGCTCCTGACCGCGGCTGCGGCGCTGCTCGCGCCGATCCTGCGGCGCGGCCTGATCCGCTATGTGTGGATGAGTTTTCGGGCCGGTTTCGGCCAGTCGCCCGGCTCGGTGCTGGTGGGCGTGGGCATCCTCATGGGGGCGGCCCTGCTCATCTACCGGGAGATGGCGCAGATCGAGGCGACGGGCCGATACGCCACCAGCGTCTTCTCCGCCTACGCCGCCGGGGTCGGCCTCCTGATCGCCCAGGCGGTCCTGGTCCGCGCCCTGGAACGACAGCCAGAGGTGCGCGCGCTCATCGAGGAAAAGTAGCGGCGCAGGGCGCGCTCACATCTCGGCGCGGACGCCGGTGTTGCGGGAGAACAGCTGCAGGGTGCGCAGGCCGGCGAGGCGCGCGGCGTCGGCCACGTAGCCGCTGGGCGCCACGAAGGCGTGGCCGGCGTCATAGAGGTGGACCGGCAGGTCGGGATGGGCCGCGGTCACGGCCTCCACGTCCCCAGGCGGAATCAGCGGGTCGGTGCGGCCGAAATGCAGGATCGTCGGGATCTTAGGCGTCATGGTCAGGTGCTGCACGATGTGGCCGCCATAGAAGCAGGCGACCGCCGACAGGCCGTAGCACTTCGCCGAAGCCACCCAGGCCGCGCTGCCGCCGAAACAGAAGCCCAGCAGGAAGACCGGCGGCTTCAGGGCGTCGATCGCCGCCTGGATGTCGCCCACGCAGGCCGCGCCCTGGCCGGTGCGCTCGGCGAAGGATTGGCGGCGCGACTGGATGGCCGGGTCGGTGTCCCGGTCCGGAAAGCCGCGCTCGAAGCGGTCGAAAAGGCTGGGGGCGATGGTCTCGTAGCCATCCTGGGCATAGCTCTCGCAGAGCTCGCGGATGTGGGGGGTGACGCCCCAGATCGCGTGCAGGACCACCAGGCCGCCACGCCGGGCGTCCGGAACCGGCGCGCGCCAGGCGTCGAGCGTGAAGCCGTCCTGCGGGTTGGTGAGGTGGATCGCCTCGCCCATGCCCGGCCTCGTCAGACGTTGAACCGGAAGTTCATCACGTCGCCGTCCTGGACGACGTACTCCTTGCCTTCCTGGCGGAACTTGCCGGCCTCGCGCGCGCCCGCCTCGCCCTTGAGGCGGACATAGTCGTCATAGGCGATGGTCTCGGCGCGGATGAATCCCTTCTCGAAGTCGGTGTGGATGACGCCGGCCGCCTGGGGGGCGGTGTCGCCCTTGTGGATCGTCCAGGCGCGCGCCTCCTTGGGTCCGACCGTGAAATAGGTCTGCAGGCCGAGCAGGTGATAGGCCTCGCGGATCAGCTTGTTGAGGCCCGGCTCGGTCAGGCCGAGGGTCTCGAGGAACTCGCCCCGTTCGGCCGCGTCGAGCATGGCGATCTCGCTCTCGATCTGGGCGGAAATGACCACGTTGTCGGCGCCGTCGCGGGCGGCCCGCTCGGCCACCAGCCGGGACATGTCGTTGCCCTCGGCGGCCGAGGCCTCGTCCACATTGGCCACGTAGAGGGCGGGCTTGGAGGTCAGGAGCTGCAGCATCCGCCAGGCCTTGTCGTCCTCGGCCGCCACTTTCGCCTGGCGGGCCGGACGGCCGGCGTTCAGCTCGGTCAGGGCCGCCTGCACCAGGCGCAGGGTCTGGGCGGACTCCTTGTCCCCGGTCTTGGCGCGCTTCTCCAGGTTGACGACGCGCTTCTCCAGGCTCTCCAGGTCGGCCAGCATCAGCTCGGTCTCGATGGTCTCCAGGTCGGAGATCGGGTCGACCTTGCCTTCGACGTGGGTCACGTCGTCGTCGACGAAGCAACGGGTGACGAAGGCCACGGCGTCGCAGTCGCGGATGTTGGCCAGGAACTGGTTGCCCAGGCCCTCGCCCTTCGAGGCGCCGCGGACCAGGCCCGCTACGTCCACGAAATTGATCCGCGCCGGGATGATCTCTTTCGACGGGATGATCGCGGCCAGGGCGTCCAGGCGCGGCTCGGGCACGGCCACGTCGCCGACGTTCGGCTCGATGGTGCAGAACGGATAGTTGGCGGCCTGGGCCGCCGCCGTCTGGGTCAGCGCGTTGAACAGTGTGGACTTGCCGACGTTCGGCAGGCCGACGATGGCGACTTTAAGAGCCATGGAGCGTCCGGATTTGACTTGAGGAAGGCCGACCTAGCACGCGGCGCGGCCCAGGCGAAACCGGGATCGCGTCCGAACTCAGCCGGCCTTGAGCCCAGCGTCGGCGAAGTCGCGCCAGCCTTGCGCTTCTTTGCGGAAATGGCGGCTGGTCTTGGCGATGCGCTTGTCCATCTCGGCGATGATATCCTTGGCCTCGTCGTGGCGGCCGGTGCGGCCCATGAAGGCGGCGTAACGGCCCAGACCCTCGAAGCCCGGCATGCGCTGGGCGGCCCACTGATAGGCCGTGTCCGCCTCGCCAAAGCGCCCCAGGCCCTCATGGGCGCGGCCGAGGGCCAGCGCCGCGGCCGGGGTCCGTCCAGCGTCGGCGTTGTCGCCCAGGCGGCTCAACTGCTCCAGCGCGTCGGCATGGCGGCCGAGCTCGACCAGCGCGACCGCCCGGCCCAGCAGCAGGGCGGGATCGTCCGCATGGATGCCCTGGGCGGCCTCGGCATAGAGCTTTTCGGCTTCGGCGTGGCGGCCAAGGCCGGAGGCGGCGGCCGCAAGCCGCGCCTGGTTGCGAACCGTCGGCGTATCCTCGCATGCGGCCTGGGCGGCGCGGTATTCGCGGGTGGGATCGAGCTTCTCGCGCGCGGCGTAGCTGAGCTTGCGGGCCGAGGGGCCGCCGACCAGTTCGGGGATCACATTGGTCAGCAGGTAGATGACCCCGCCCAGGGGCTGAAAGGCGAGGATGATCCAGAGCCAATAGGTCTCACGCCCGCCCCGGACGACGTGCACGCACAGCAGGATCGAAAAGACGATCGAAAAGCCGAAAAGCACCGGCATGGCGCTCACCCCCACCACTACCCATGGTTATTCCATGGGGTTTTGCACACGGTCAATCGCGGGGGTTCGTCCTGGGATCAGACTTCTCGGCCGGCGCCAGCCGCATGACCTCGGTCTGGTATTTCTCGTCCTCGCCGGCGGCCAGGAGGGGCGCCGCATCGGCGCAGGCGGCGAGCAGGGCGTCCACCCAGGGGATGTCGACCTTGTGGAAGTCGGAGAGCACATGGCCCTGCACGCGGTCCTTGTGGCCCGGATGGCCGGTGCCTAGGCGGGCGCGGCGGAAATCAGGTCCGATGTGGGCGGTGATGGAGCGCACGCCGTTGTTCCCCGCCGCCCCGCCGCCCGTCTTCATGCGGAAGCGCCCCGGGGCCAGGTCGATCTCGTCATAGAAGACGATCACGTCGGCGGGGGTGAGCTTGAAGAACTTCATGGCCTCGCCCACGGCGCGGCCGCTCTCGTTGTAGAAGGTCTGCGGCTTGAGGATCAGGGCCTTCACCGCGCCGGCGGGCGCGGCGATCTCGCCCGCCCGGGCCAGGCTGTGGAAGCGCGAGCGTTCGGGATCGAAGCGCCAGCGCTTGGCGATGGCGTCGACGGCCATCGCCCCGATGTTGTGCCGGTTGTTCGCGTAGCGCGGGCCGGGGTTGCCCAACCCTGCGAGGATGAGCATGCCGGCCCCCGTGACGAGGCCTTAGCCCTCGGCCGTTTCGCCTTCGCCGTCCGCCGCCGCATCTTCCGAGGCCTGGGCGGAGGTGCCCGCGACCGTGGCGATCACGAAGTCACGGTCCGTAACCGACTCGATGCCGGCCGGCAGTGTGATGTCGGAGATGCGGATGGTGGCGCCGATGTCGAGACCGGTCAGGTCGAAGACCAGCTCTTCCGGAATCTGGTCGGCGGGGGCCATCAGCTCGACGTCGTGGCGCACGATGTTCAGGGCGCCGCCACGCTTCAGGCCGGGCGATTCTTCGTGGTTCTTGAAGTGCACCGGCACGGCGATCTTGATGAGCTGGTGCTCCTCGACGCGGAAGAGATCGAAGTGCCAGGGCTCGTCCGTCACTGGATGCAGCTGCACGTCCTTGGCGATGACCTGCTGGGTCTCATTGCCGTGCTTCAGCTTGACGAGGTGGCCCAGCAGCTTGCCGGTGAACAGCGCCTTGCGGAACTCGTTGGAGCGCACCGCGATGGCCACGGGGCCGCGGGGCCCGCCGTAGAGCACGCCGGGGACCTTGCCCTCCCGGCGCGCGGCGCGCGCGGCGCCCGTGCCGGTGGTTTCGCGGACTTCAACGTTCAATACGATCTCGGCCATGGCCATGCCTCAAAACGAAGCCGCCGCGCGAGTGTGCGCGGCGACGATCTGACCCCTTAAGGATCGAAAGGTGCGGCTAGATACACATAAGCGCCCGCCGTTGCAACGGCGTGGGCGGCCGGTCAGCTGGTTTTCGCCTTGGGCCTGGCCTTCGGCTTCGGCGCGGCCTTGTAGGGCTTGGATGTGAGGCTCACATCGAGCGGCTTGGTCTTGACCTCCAGGGGCAGGGCGGCGCCCGCGCTCTTCATCACGCAAACGCCGGTGTCCATCATGGCGTGCTGGCCCAGGCAGAAGACATCCTCGTAGTGCGGCTTGGAGACCGCCAGGCACTGGTAGAGGTTGAGCTTGGCCAGGTTCAGGCAGGTCCCGCCCACTGCGTCGGCCATCAGCGGCGTGACCATGTCCGTCTGGCCGTCGCGGTCGTAGCCGAGGGCGGCGAGGGCGGCGACGCCCAGGGCGCGGACCACAAAGGAGGAATAGGGCGGGCTGGCCGGCGTCGCGGGCGTCGCGGGCAGGGCGCCGGTGGCGGCCAGACGCAGGCGCTGGCTCTCGGCGAGATCGCCCATCAACGGCCCGGCGGCCGCGGCCTTGACCTGCTGCAGGCGCATCGGCCGGTTCGGGACCTCGGCCTTGGACCAGGCGGAGGCCTGGATGTCATAGGCCGCCTGCTTCACCCGCCCGCCTTGGTCGTACAGTGCCCGTCCGTCCGTCCCGAGAGCGGCGACGATGGCGCCGGCCGCGCTGGAGGCGCCCGGCAAGCCGGCGACATAGGCCGGGTCGCGCAGGATGGCGTAGGCGACCTCCTGGCGCTGGGCGCGGTCGTTGGCGGAGGCTCGCACCCCGGCGACGAACGTGGGGTCCTGCAGCGCGACCACCGCGCCATAGGCGATGGCGCCGCGCAGGAACTGTCTTGGGTCATAGGCCGCGCCGGTGGTCACGGAACTGGCCACCGCCGTCCCGTCGGCGAAAGCCGGGGAGATGGCCCCCGTACGGCTCATATAGGCGCGGTAGCCGCTGGCGAGCTCGATCGTGCGCGACGACATTGTCACCGGTGGGGCGGTCTGCTGCGCCATCGCTGGCGGCGGCGGCTCGGCGCAGCCCGCGAGCGCGGCGGCCAGGACCACCGCGGCGAAGGGCAGGGCCGAACGGACGCGGAGCGTGGAAGGCATGGCGCGACTAATCCCGGAAACCGGAGCGCCGCCTAGCGCGGAGCGCGGGCGAGATTGTGGCCGACGTCCTTAAGCCTTGCTGACCAAGCTTGGCTTTTCCGCCCTTAATCAAACAGCTTGGAGACGGATTCCTCGTTGGCGATGCGGCGGATCGCTTCTCCGATCAGGGGCGCGCAGCTCACCTGACGGATCTTGGGGCAGGCGCTGACGGCTTCGGTCGCCTCGATGGAGTCGGTGATGACCAGCTCCTTCAGGACCGACTTCATCACCCGCTCGGCCGCTATGCCCGAAAGCACGCCGTGGGTGACGTAGGCCGAGACCTCCGTCGCACCCGCGTCGATCAGGGACTGGGCGGCGTTGCAGAGCGTGCCGGCGGAATCGACGATGTCGTCGAACATGATGAGGCGCCGGCCGGTCACGTCGCCGATGATGTTGGCGACTTCGCTCTTGCCGGGGCCGGCGCGGCGCTTGTCGACGATGGCCAGGTCCGCGTTCAGGCGGCTGGCCAGGGCCAGGGCCCGCACCACCCCGCCCACGTCCGGCGAGACGATCATCAGCTCGGACGGCTTCGAATAGTTCAGCTTCACGTCCATCCCCATCAGCGGGGCGGCGAGCAGGTTGTCCGTCGGGATGTCGAAGAAGCCCTGGATCTGGCCGGAGTGCAGATCCATGGTCAGCACCCGGTCGGCGCCCGCGCGGGTGATGAGGTTGGCCACCAGCTTGGCCGAGATCGGAGTGCGCCCGCCGGTCTTCCGATCCTGCCGGGCATAGCCGAAATAGGGCATGACGGCCGTGATCCGCCGCGCCGACGCGCGCTTCAGCGCATCGATGCAGATCAACAGCTCCATCAGGTTGTCGTTGGCCGGGAAGCTGGTGGGCTGCAGCACGAAGACGTCCTCGCCGCGGACGTTCTCGTCGATGGTGAGCCAGACCTCGTTATCCGGGAATCGCTTCACCTGGGCGCGAGTCAGCGGCAGGTCGAGATGGGTCGCCACGGCCTGGGCGAGGGTGCGGTTCGCGTTGCCGGCCAGCAGCTTCATCGGGCCCCCCTAGGCGGAAATACGCGAGCGGCTTTTAGCAGGCGCGAGGACGGGGGCAAGCCCGCTGGTCAACACAGTACGATGGCGGACAATAATCGCCCGTAGTCGGGCTCCGCCCGCTTAAGGGCCCGGCGGTTGGAGTAGAAGAGTTCGGCGTCGGCGAAGGTGTCGTGCCCGGTCCAGGCGCACTGGCCGATTCCCGCGGCGCGCAGGCGCTCCAGCACGAAGCCCGGCAGGTCGAAGAGGCGCTTGTCCGCCTCCTCGCCCAGGGCGAAGAATCGCGCATAGGCCGGCTCGACGGCCTCGAACGCGCCCAGGAACTCCAGCCCCACCTCGTAGGAGGCTGGGCCGATACAGGGGCCGACAGCCGCGACGATCCGCCCCGGCTCGGCGCCCAGCTCCACCATGCGGGCGACCGCGGACTCGACGATGCCGCCCAGGGCCCCGCGCCAGCCGGCGTGCGCCGCCGCCACGACGCGGCCGATGGGGTCGGCCAGCAACACCGGGGCGCAGTCGGCGGACAGGGCGCCGCAGACGAGGCCAGGATGGGAGGCCACGACGCCGTCGGCCTGCGGGCGCTCGGCCCAGGGCGCGGCTGCGACGATCGCTCGCGGCGAATGGACTTGGTAGGCGGTGAGAAGCCGCTCTGGCGGCAGGTCGAAATGGGCGGCGGCCCGGCGGCGATTCTGCTCGACGGCCACGGGGTCGTCCTGCGAGCCGACGCCGAAATTCAGACTTTCGTAGATGCCCTTCGAGACCCCGCCTTTACGCGTGAAGAAGGCGTGGCGGACGCCGGGCAAATCGATGAGCAGGGGCGAGGTCAGGACAGGCAGGGCGGTCATGCGGCAGCCTCGAATCCGGGCGGGGTCCAGCCTTGCGAATGAATGCAGGCCGCCTTGAAGAGTTCGCCCATCTGGTCGGCATCCACCAGCCGGGCCAGCTGGCGGGCGATCTGGGCCGCGCGGTCTGGCCGGGCGCGGCTCAGGGCCGCCGCCCTGGCCTCGATGCCCAGCCGCCGCAGGAATTCGCCCTGGGGCAGGAGCGGCGCGGCCACGGCGCCCGCCCGCGCGGCGGCGGCCAGGACCGCGGGAAAGTCCGCATGAACGGTGAGGTCCGCTTCACCGGGGCAGGCAAGGGGATCGACCTTCACGTGACGGCGCAGGGCCTGGAGGGTGTCGCCGGGGCCCGGCTCGCCGCGGCCGTAGTCGATCAGGAGGGCGGCGCCGCCCTCCTGCACAATGCGGGCGGCCAGGGCTTCGCCGAAGGCCGCCTGGGCGGGGGAGACCTCGAGCACGTCGCCAGGCGACTCGGTCGCCCAGCCCGAGGGAAAGGCCGGCGCCGCGCCGCCCAGAGCGAACTGCAGCGCCCCGCCCTCATCGGCGGTCACGAACCGCTCGGCCCAGCCCGCCGGCGTGCGCACCCATTGGCGGGCGGGCAGGCAATCCAGGAGCTCATTGGCGATCAGGACCATGGGCGGCCCCGAGGGGATTTCATCGAGGCTCGCGGCCCAGCGGACGGCCTCGCCCAGCCTGGCGCGCTGGAGGGCCCGCAAGGGTTCGGAGACCTCGACCAGCCAGACCTCGGCCGCGGCGAGGAAGTCCGGCGCAAGGCGGGCGGCGCGCAGCATATCGGCCATCAAGGTCCCGTCGCCGGGGCCCGCCTCGATCAGCCGGAATGGCGCGGGCCGGCCGAGCCGCTCCCAGCATTCGACGGCCCAAAGGCCGATCAGCTCGCCGAACATCTGGCTGACCAGGGGCGCGGTGATGAAGTCTCCCGTTTCGCCCAGGGCGGGCCGCGTCGCGTAGTAGCCGAAGTCCGGGTCGTGCAGGCAGGCCGTCATGTACTGGGCGACCGTCAGGGGGCCGCCCATCGCGATCTGCGCCGCCAGGCGCTCACGCAGGCTCATCGGCGGCCTGGGCCTTGGCGACGAACGGCTCGGTCGGCTTCGGCTCGCGCAGGCCGCGCCAGATCAGGAAGGCGCCCAGGGCCGCCATGGGCAGGCTGAGCATCATCCCCATGGTCAGGCCGAACGGGAAGATCGGCATGTAGCTGTCCGGCTCGCGCACCGTCTCCAGCAGGGTGCGGATGAGGCCGTAGCCGACCATGAACATCCCGGCCACGACGCCGCGGCGGTCCAGGAGCTTGGGGCGGCCCCAGACCATCCAGGCGAGCACGAGGAAGAGGATGAGGCCCTCCAGGGCGGCCTCGTAGAGCTGGCTGGGGTGGCGGGGATAGGGCCCAGCGTCCGGGAAGATCACACCCCAGGGGGCGGTGGTCGGGCGGCCCCAGAGTTCGCCGTTGATGAAGTTGGCGATGCGGCCGAAGAACTGGCCGATGGGCTGGGCGGCGGCGATCAGGTCCAGCACGCGCAGGGTGTCGATCTTCTGCTGGCGGGCGAAGAGCACGATGGCTGTGAGCACGCCGAGCGCGCCGCCGTGGAAGCTCATGCCGCCGTGCCAGATCTTCAGCACCTCGACCGGTTCGGTCCACAGCATGGTCGGCTTGTAGAAGAGGATGTAGCCCAGCCGGCCGCCCAGGATGACCCCGAGGGTGATCCACAGGATCAGGTCGTCGAGTTGCAGGGTCGTGGCCACCGGGCCCCGGGTTGGCGCCAGGCGCGGGCGGGTGAGCAGGGCTGCGGCATAACGCCACCCAAGCAGGATGCCGGCGATGTAGGCGAGGGCGTACCAGCGGATGGCGAAGGGGCCAAGATGGAGGAGGACCGGGTCGAAGTCGGGGAATGGCACGCGCGCGACGCTCCAGGTTCGCGGCCGGTTTAGACGAGAAGGTCTTCGCTTTCACCCCCTGAGCACCCATATTGGCGCGGTTGGGACCTCGCCCACGTCACAGAGCGTTCAATGCAATCGCAAAATCCCTTTCTCGACGAGATGGCCAAGCTGACCACGGCCGCCATGGGCATGGCTCAGGCGGCGGGTGATGAGGCCAAGACCGCGTTCCGCGCCCAGGCCGACCGGATGGTCGCGGAGTTCGATCTGGTGCGCCGCGACGAGTTGGACGCGCTGAAGGCGGATATTGCGGCGCTGCGCGCGGAAGTGGCGGCGCTGAAGGCGGCGGCCGGGTCCCCGGGCGGCGATGCGAAAGCGCCCAGCGCGTGAAAATGGCTCGCGCGGCGCAAGAAGCCGCTGACGAGTGTCTTGGAAACATGCCTAGGTTTGGATGTGCGGGCGAATCGGCAGGCCTCCAGGCCACCGCCCGCGACCGAAAGGACGGCCGGACTCATGGATATTCCCCTGTCTGACGAAACTGTCCTCATGGCCAACGACCCGCTTGAAGTGGTTGAGCATGTGCTCGCCGCCGAGAATCTGGAGTTCGATCGCACCGACGAGGGCGAGCTGGCTTTCAACCTCGCCGGCGACTGGCGGGAATACGAACTGTGGTTCGCCTGGCGTCCCGAGGGGGACTGCCTGCAGCTCTATCTCTCCCTCGATCTGGATGTGACGGCCGAGCAGAAGGCGGCCGCCTACGAGCTCATGGCGACGGTCAATCCGCGGGTCTGGCTCGGTCACTTCGAGATGTGGAACAGCGGCGAGATCGTCTTCCGCCATGGCATGGCCCTGTCGATGGGTGAGACGCCGAGCCTTGCCCAGACGGCGGCGATGATCGATGTCGCCATGGAAGCGGCCGACCGGTTCTACCCGGCCTTCGACTTCCTGGTGCGCGGCTCGAAGTCTCCGCAGGAAGCCGTGGCCGCCTGCATGTTCGAGACGATGGGCGAGGCTTAAGGCTTCACCGGGTTCCAGGACCTGGAACACCGCAGTAGTCTGCCGCCCGTCAACCACTCGTCCCGGCGAAGGCCGGGACCCAGATTCAGCCTGAGCGCCTGGTGGGTTTCACCTGGACCCCGGCCTTCGCCGGGGTGAGCGGGGGTCTTGACGACCAGGCTTGAGTGCAGCCTCGCAGCGCTTGGAGCGTAATCGATGACTCCCCTTCTGATGCTGGGCGCAGGCGCCATGGGCGGGGCGTTGATCGAGGGCTGGCGCGCGGCGGGCGTGTTTCCCCCCGATGAGCTGATCATCAGAGACCCGTTTCCAGGCCCCGTCGCCGAGGCGGCGGCCAAGGCGGGCGCGCTGCTCAATCCGCCCGATTCGGCCCTGGCCCATGCGCGGACGGTGCTCCTGTGCGTGAAGCCCCAGATCTGGCGCGACGTCGCCGCCGAGGTGACGCCCTGGCTCGCCTCGGGGGCCGTGATCGTTTCCATCGCCGCCGGGGTGAAGTCGGCGGATCTCACCCGCGAATTCGGCAAGCGCTGTGTCGCCCGGGTGATGCCGACCACGGCGGTGGCGATTCGCCAGGGCTCGGCCAGCGTCTATGCCGACGAGCCCGAAGCCCGCGAGCGGGCCCACGCCCTGTTCGCGCCGGTCGCCCAGGTGGTGGACCTGCTGGACGAGAAGTTGATGCATGCGGCGACGGCGGTGTCCGGCTCGGCGCCGGCCTATCTCTACGCCTTCATCGAGGCGCTGGAGGCGGCGGGCCTTGATGCTGGCCTCAGCGCGGATGCGTCGCGGACCCTGGCGCGCGGCACGATCAGCGGGGCCGCGGCGCTGCTCGCCCAGAGCGGCGAGGACCCGGCCGAGCTGCGCCGCAAGGTGACCTCGCCTGGCGGGACCACCGAGGCGGCGCTGAAGACGCTCATGGCCGAGGGTGGACTCCCCGGCCTGATGCGCGAGGCGGTGGCCGCGGCCGTGCGCCGATCCAAGGAACTCGGCGCCTAGCCCGGCAGCCGGATCACCGCCCGCAGGCCGCCGAGGGACGAGCGCTCCAGCACGATGTCGCCGCCGTGGCCGCGGGCGACGTCGCGGGCGATGGCCAGGCCCAGGCCCACCCCTTTGGCGTTCTGGTTGCGGGCCTCGTCGAGCCGCCCGAACGCCTTGAAGGCCTCATCGTACTGGGTTTCGGGAATGCCCGGCCCGTCGTCGTCCACGGCGATCTCGACGCCGCCCTGCGGTCTTGCGCGGGCCGAGACCACCACCCGCTCGCCATAGGCGGCGGCGTTCATCACGAGGTTGGAGAGCGCGCGGCGCAGGGCGTTCGGCCGTGCGCGGGCGGCGAGCCCCGGCTCCAGCTCCACGCCGACCTCGGCCCCGGCCCGGCGCGCGCCCTCGACCACCTCGCCCAGGAGGGGCGCCAGATCGATCGTCTCGGGGGTCTCGCCGCCCTCGCCGCGGGCGAAGGCCAGGTACTCGTCGATCATGTGCTCCATCTCGGCGAGATCGCGCTTCATGCCCGCCGTACGCTTGTTCTGCTCGGCCAGGGCCAGTTCGAGCTTCAGCCGGGTCAGCGGGGTGCGCAGATCGTGGCTGACCGAGGCCAGCAGGGTGGTCCGCTGGTCGATGTGGCGCTGGATGCGCTGGCGCATGGCCAGGAAGGCGGAGGCCGCCTGACGCACCTCCCGCGCCCCGTGCGGCTTGAAGGCGGGCGCGTCCTCGCCGCGGCCGAAGGCGTCCGCCGCCTCGGCCAGATGCTCGATGGCGCGCACCTGGTTGCGGATGAACAGGATCGAGACGGCGGTCAGGAGGGCCGTGGCGACCGACATCCAAAGGACGAAGATATGGCCCTGGGTGGCGAAGGCGCGCTCGCGCGGGGCAAGGATGCGCATCACCCCGCCCGGCACCTTCACCCGGATGTCGACATAGGCCGGGTAGCGGGTCGTGTCGAACCAGAAGGGGGCGTCCAGGCGCTCGGTCAGCGCGACCTTGAGCGCGCGGTCGATGGGCGCGAACCGCGCGTATCGGCGCCGCTGCGGCAGATCGCGTCCCGGCTGCAGGGCGATGGACAGGGCCATGGACTCCTCGGCCCGCGATGACAGTCGGGCGAAGGACTGCGGGCTTGGGTCGTCGCCATAGCTGGCGACCGCCCAGGCGACGTCGCCGGCCAGGCCTTCCGAAAGCCGGCTGGTCACGGCCTGCCAGTGGGCGTCGAAGAAGACGTAGGTGACGGCGATCTGCATGATCACCACCGGCAGGATGATGATCAGCAGCGACCGGCCGAAGAGGGTGGTCGGCAGGCGCCGCTTCACCCAGCGCCCGGCGACCCGCAGCGTGCGGGGCGAGTTCATGTGACGTCCCTTTCCTCCACTGTCCCGAAGAGGACGGGGGAGGTGGCTTGCGCCGAAGAGCGCAAGACGGAGGGGGCGGCAAATGCACGTGCGAACCCGCGCCCCCTCCACCATCGGCTCTTCGGCCGATGGTCCCCCTCCCCCGTTTTCACGGGGGAGGAATGGGTCAAAACGCCCATCAGTCCGGCGCCAGCATGTAGCCCACCCCGCGCAGGGTCTGCAGGTAGCGCGGCGCCTTGGGGTCCGCCTCGATCTTTCGGCGCAGGCGGGTGACCTGGACATCGACGGCGCGGCCCGAGGGATCGACTTCGCCCAGGGCCAGCTCCAGGCGGTCCACCGGCTCGTGCGGCGTGCGCGCGAGGCGGCGCAGAAGCGCGACCTCGCCCTCGGTGACGCGGACCGGTTCGCCGTCGCACAGGAGTTCGCCGCGTTCCGGGTCGAAGACGCAACGGCCGAGGGAGATGGCCCCGCCGCCGACCGGCCGGCCGTTGCTCCGTCGCAGGATGGCCTCGATCCGCAGGAGGAGCTCCTCGGGCTCGAAGGGCTTGGCCAGATAGTCGTCGGCGCCCAGCCTCAGGCCCTCGATGCGGTCTTCGGCCAAGCCCCGGGCGGTGAGCATCAGGACCGGCGTGCGAGCGGTCGCCCCGCCCGCGCCGCGCAGCCAGCGGACCAGCGAGAAGCCGTCCTCGCCCGGCATCATCACGTCGAGCACGGCGAGGTCGAAGTCGAGCACGCCCACCAGGCGGCGCGCGGCGTCGGCGCTCGGCGCGGCGGTGACGCGGAAGCCGGCGCGGGCGAGATATTCCTTGAGCAGCTCGCGGATGCGGTCGTCGTCGTCAACGACCAGAAGGTGGCGTGACCGCGGCGGGGCATGGGGATCAGCGCTCATGTCGCACGCCCATTTTGTTTGACGGCGCGGTCTCGCGGGGCTTCAAGGGAAGCGCATTGAAAGGAGGCTTTTCGCCTATGTCTCTCGTTCCCTTCGACGATCGCGACGGTTGGATCTGGCTGGACGGCCAGTTCGTGCCCTGGCGCGAGGCGAAGGTGCACGTATTGACCCATGGCCTCCACTACGCCTCGGCGGTGTTCGAAGGCGAGCGGATGTATGGCGGCGAGATCTTCGAGCTGACGGCGCATACCGAGCGTCTGTTCAAGTCCGCCGAGGTCCTCGACTTCGAAATCCCGTTCACGGTGGCGCAGATCGACCAGGCCTGCAAGGACACCTGCGCCAAGAACGGACTGGACGATTGTTACCTGCGCCCGATCGCCTGGCGCGGCTCGGAGATGATCGGCGTCTCGGCCCAGCAGACCAAGATCCACGTGGCCATCGCGGTGTGGGACTGGCCGAGCTACTTCGAACCAGAGGTCAGGGCCAAGGGCATCCGGATGTGTTGGGCCAAGTACAAGCGGCCGTCGCCGGAGACGGAGCCGGTCCATGCCAAGGCCACCGGCCTCTACATGATCTGCACCATCTCCAAGCACGCCGCCGAGAAGGCCGGCTACACCGACGCCATGATGCTCGACTACCGGGGCTATGTGGCCGAATCCACCGGCTCGAACGTGTTCTTCGTCAAGGACGGGGTGCTGCACACGCCCACCCCCGATTGCTTCCTGAACGGGATCACCCGCCAGTCGGTGATCAAGCTCGCCAAGTCCAAGGGATTTGAGGTGGTCGAACGCCACATCAAGCCGGAGGAGCTCGCCGGCTTCACGGAATGCTTCGTAGTGGGCACGGCGGCCGAGGTGACGCCGGTGGCCGAGATCGGCGAGTACAGCTTCAAGCCGGGCAATATCTCGCTGAGCCTGATGGACGACTACGCCAAGATGGTGCGCCGTCAGCTGGCCCCTGCGTAAGCACAGCTTTCAGTCACGCGATGGCCGGGCTTGTCCCGGCCATCCATGAACCGGAAAGGGTCTAGACCAGCCAGGCCCGTGGCCGCGGGTGGGCCTCGCCGCGCAGCAGATAGATCGAGCCGACCACGAGCCGCAGCAGGATCCAGCAGTAGACCACGCCGAAGATCGTCCAGCCGACCACCACCAGGGGCACGCCCACCAGGATGATGGAGAGCGGGATGCCGACCAGGATCAGCGCGCCGCCGATGATCGACCAGAAGACGGCGCCCCAGAAGGTGCCGATCAGGTAGGTGTAGTGGCTGTTCGCCATGGCCCCGGACCGCCCGCGCATCACATAGGCGAGGATCGCGCCGAGCAGGATCGGCAAGGCGGTGAACATGCCGACGAAATAGAGCCCGTAGGCCGCGGCCGGCATCAGCCGGTCTTCGGAGGCCGAGACGGTGGTGACTGAGTTCACAGTCGGATTGGACAAGGGGTTCTCCTCGAGCATGTCCCCAATGTGGGAATCGGCCGGGCCCTTCGCCAGGGTGCGCCCGATTCAGTCCCGCGCCAGGATGATCTCGACGCCCGCCCCGGCCGCCTGCGGGGCGAGGGCCAGGGGCTTTTCCACCCTCACCCGCGCGAGCGTGACCCGCTCGTCGGTGAGGCACGCCTGCGCCAGGCGCTCGGCGAAGGTCTCGACCAGCATGATGTGGCCCTCGGCGGCGATCTCGCGCGCGGCGTTGGCGACGGTCTCGTAGTTCACCGTGTCGCGCAGCCGCACGGCCCCGGCGGTGTGGACATCGAGTTCGACGTCGATGACCAGCGGCTGTGTGCGGCCTCGCTCGTGGCGGTAGACGCCGATTTCGACTTCGAGCCTGAGGCCGGTGACGAACACCTTGCTCGCCACGACCCTCACGGCCGCTCCGGCGCGTGCGGAGATCCTGGCAGGTGCTGGCCGCCGTCGACCGCGATCATCTGGCCGGTCACCGAGCGGGCGTCGATCAGATAGCGCAGGGCCTGGCCGATCTCTTCAGGCGATGCGCCATGCCCGAGCGGCGTGCTCTGCGCCTCCGCCGCGAACTGCGCCGCGGTCTGGTGGATCGAGGCCAGGACCGGACCCGGCCCGATGCCGTTCACCCGGATGCGCGGGGCGAGCGCCTGGGCCATCATCCGGGTGGCTTCCCAAAGGGCGGCCTTGCTCAGGGTGTAGCTGAAGAAGTCCGGGGTGGCGCCCCAGACCCGCTGGTCGAGGATGTTGACGATGTGACCCTCGCGGTCGGCGGGCAGGCGGCGGGCGAACACCTGGGCCAGGACCAGGGGCGCGCGCAGATTGGTCTCCATGTGGAGGTCCCAGGAGGCGCGGTTATGGGTGGCGAAGGCGTCGTTCTCGAACACGCTGGCGCAGTTGACCAGCAGGGTGACCGGTCCCAGCTCGGACTCCGCGGCGCCCACCAGGGCCACGACCGCCGCTTCCTGCCGAAGGTCGCAGGGCAGGAGGGTGGCCTTTCGCCTCTGGGCGCGGACGAAAGCGGCTGCGGCGTGCGCGTCGTCGTCGACCTGCCGGCAATGGATGGCGACGTCGAACCCGGCCTCGGCGCAGGCGTGGACCAGGGCGCGCCCGATACGGCGGGCGCCGCCGGTGATCAGGGCTGCGCCTCTGCCGGCCACGAGCGTATCGCCCCGGTCAGTCGAGCCGGCCGAACTCGTAGAGGTTCAGCGCGCCGATGACGGCGAGGAAGGCGACGATGATTCCGATGCCGACCATCAGAAGCTCCAGCTGTTGCGTACCGCGGCTTTAGCCGCAGGCGAAGGCCGCCGCAACAAGGACGGGGCTTGGCGTCCTTGCGGCGATGGGTAGATTGCGCCCCGACTTCGCGCGGACGGCGCGGAACATGCCCAGGAGAAACGTCGTGCGTGAGCACCTGAAATTCTACATCGACGGCCAATGGGTCGCCCCGGCCGAGCTGAAGACCCTCGACGTCGAGAACCCCGCCACCGAGAAGATGGCCGGCAAGATCGCCCTGGGCTCCGCGGCCGACGTGGACAAGGCCGTGAAGGCCGCCCGCAAGGCCTTCGCCTCCTGGTCGCAGACCAGCCGCGAGGACCGTGTCGAAATCCTGGAGCGGATCCTGGCCGAATACCAGAAGCGCGCCCCCGAGCTCGCCGAGGCGGTGACCGAGGAGATGGGCGCGCCGAACGTGCTCGCCAGCCGCGCCCAGGTTCCGACCGGGATTGGTCACCTGATGACCGCCATCCGGGTGCTCAAGGATTTCAGCTTCGAGGACGACCGCGGCACGACCGTCATCGTCAAGGAGCCGATCGGCGTCTGCGGCCTGATCACCCCCTGGAACTGGCCGCTGAACCAGATCGTCTGCAAGGTGGCCCCGGCGCTGGCCGTGGGCTGCACCATGGTCCTGAAGCCGTCGGAAGTGGCGCCGTTCTCGGGCCAGATCTTCGCCGAGATCATCCACGCCGCCGGCGTGCCGGCCGGGGTCTTCAACATGATCCATGGCGACGGTCCCGGCGTGGGCGTGGCGCTGTCGAGCCATCCGGATGTCGACCTGATCTCCTTCACCGGTTCGACCCGGGCGGGGATCGAGGTGGCGCGCAATGCGGCGCCGACCGTCAAGCGCGTGTGCCAGGAGCTGGGCGGCAAGAGCCCGAACATCATCCTCGACGACGACCAGCTGACCACCAGCGTGGCGCGCGGCGTGGCGCTGATGATGAACAATTCCGGCCAGTCCTGTAACGCGCCTTCGCGGATGCTGGTGCCGGGCAAGCGCATGGGCGAGGCGATCGAAGCCGCGCGCGAGGCGGCGTCCAACCTGACGGTGGGCGACCCCAAGGGCAACGCCAAGCTGGGGCCGGTGGCCTCCGGCGTGCAGTGGAACAAGATCCAGCGCCTGATCCAGGCCGGCGTCGAGGAGGGCGCGACCCTGGTCATCGGCGGGCCGGGCAAGCCGGAAGGGCTGGAGACCGGCCACTATGTGAAGCCGACGGTGTTCGCCAATGTGACCAGCGACATGACCATCGCCCGCGAGGAGATCTTCGGGCCGGTCCTGTCGATCCTGGGCTACGAGTCGGTCGAGCAGGCGATCGAGATCGGCAACGACACCGAGTACGGGCTTGCGGCCTATGTGAACGGCGCAGACCTGCCGACCGCCCGCAAGGTGGCGGCGCGGCTGCGCGCCGGCCAGGTGGGGATCAACGGCGCCGCCGACATGAACGCCCCGTTCGGCGGCTACAAGACCAGCGGCAACGGGCGGGAGTGGGGCGACTACGGCTTCCACGACTTCCTGGAGATCAAGGCCATCGCCGGCTACGCGCCGAAGGCGGCCGAGTAGGCGCTGATCGCTTCTCCTCCCCTGTCCCGAAGAGGACGGGGGAGGGGGACCGCCGGCCGAAGAGCCGGGGGTGGAGGGGTGGAGGGGGCGCGGGTTCCGCGCAGGCGACTGCCACGACCGCCTAACCCTTTCGGCGGCAAACACATAAACAGCGTCGACACCAACACCCCTGCCTGACGCGAATCCGGGGCGATGGCCTTCAGATTCGCATGTTGATTTATGGGGTTGGACCTTTCCGGACCGGGGCGACCGCGAGGCGTGGGTGTTTGCTGGGGGTGTTTACCGGAGGCGCCTGCCGGCTCAGGAAGGCCGGCTCGACGTAGGGCGCCGCCGTCTCACAGCATGGGGTTGGGGCCGCGAGCCGTCAAGAACAAAAAGAGAACACACCGGCCGGGGCGGCGATCGAGAAGATCGCGGTCACGTTGGACGGAACGGTGCGCCCTGAATGGCGGCTGCTGCGGGAGGGCGCGGTCAGGGCGTGCTGAACGCCGACTCCATGCACCAGGCAGCGAAGGCCTCCATCGCGTCTGAGGCGGCGCGCGACTCCAGCCGCGTGAGCCAGTAATGGCCGGCGTCCACCGCGGTTGGGAAGGGCTGAGCGAGCTGTCCGGCGATGATCTCGCGCTGGAACATCGCAACCGGGGCCAGCGCGACACCCGCTCCCATCAGGGCGGCCTGGACCATGAGGCTCAGGGAGTCGAAGACCGGGCCGGTCAGGTTGGGCGCATCCACTTCAGCGGCCTGGAACCAGGCGGGCCACTCCTCCCGGCGGTAGGAGCGCAGCAGGGGAACACTCGCCAGGTCCTGCGGTCCGCTCAGCCGGGCGGCGATCTGGGGCGTGCAGACCGGCGTTAGCGGGGCCGCCAGAATTTCCGCGGCGACCAGGCCGGGCCAGCCGCCGTGGCCGAACCGTATCGCCATGTCGAGCCCCTCGGCGGCCAGGTCGACCTTGTTATTGTGGGTCTGCAGGCGCAGGTCGACCAGGGGATGCCGCTCCTGGAAGTCCGACAGCCGGGGCATGAGCCAGCGGACGGCGAAGGTGCCGACGACACCGAGCCGAAGGATCTCCCGCAGCCCACCGCTCTCGAAGCGCTGCATCGAGCGGCTGATTCGGTCGAAGCTATCGGTGAGGGTTGGCAAGAGCGCCTGGCCCTCGTCGGTCAGCACCAGACCGCGTGGCAGGCGAGTGAAGAGCGTCACGCCGAGCCGAGCTTCCAGCCCCTTCACCTGGTGGCTGACGGCGGCCTGGGTCACGCAGAGTTCGCGGGCGGCCTCGGTGAAGCTCAGGCGTCGCGCGGAGGCCTCGAAAGCGCGCAGGGCGTTCAACGGGAGCCGGGGACGATCCATGGAAAATGACATAGATTTTCTTGGCCAATTGCCAAGGTAACATCGTTTGTCAGGCCTGCCGAGGCTCGCGATCCTGCCGGCGTCGGGGGAGGTCCGGATGGTCGCTTTAGCAATCGACGGCGGCGTTGCGTTGCGCGGACGCGTCATTCCGTCTGCCAACAAGAATGCGGTCTTGCCGGTGCTGTGCGCCACGCTGCTGACGCGTGAGCCGGTAACCCTGCATCGCGTGCCCGACGTGACAGATGTCCGAAAAATACTGCAATTTTTCGAACAGATCGGCAGCGAGGTCGAGGTGGATCTGGTTTCCGGCAGAGTGCGGCTTGTCCACGGGAACGGCCTTCGCCCGGCCGGGGTCCAGCTACCGGCGGGCATGCGGTCGAGCCTGATGCTGATCCCGGCGCTGCTGCATCGCTTCGATCGTGTGGTGCTGGAGCACGATGCGAAGGGCTGCACGCTCGGCACGCGGGAGATCGATCCTCACCTTGAGATTTTCGAGGCCTTTGGAGCGGATGTGGCGACTGGGGCGGGCGGCATCGTGCTGACCCGGCCGACGGGCTTCGCGTCGGTCCAGCATTGGGCCGATTACGCCTCGGTGACCGCAACGGAGAACTTCCTGCTCTGCGCCGCCGCGGCGCCCGGCCGCTCCCGGCTCGTGAACGCGGCTTGCGAGCCGCACGTCCAGGAGTTCTGCGCCTTCCTCGCAGCGCTCGGGGTGGACGTCTCGGGCGTTGGCGCCTCGACCCTGGAGGTACGTGGGGGCGGAAATCTCGGCGGCGTGGAATTCACCTTCGCCGACGACTTCCATGAGATCGCCACCTTCCTTGCGCTTGCCGCCATCACCGGCGGGGAGGTGGAGGTGCGCAACCGTTCGCCGGAACATTTCGGCTTGCTCGACCGCACCTTCGCCAAGTTCGGCATTGAAGTGCGCCACGATGGCGGCTGGTCCCGGGTGAGGATGGACGGGCCGATGGAGGTGCGGGCGCCCTTCACGCGCCACATCCTGCCGAAGGTCGAGGCCGCGCCCTGGCCCTACCTGCCGGCCGACCTCCTGCCGATCTTCATCGCGCTCGGCGCGCGCGCCGATGGCTCGGTGCTGTTCTGGAATAAAGTCTACGACGGCGCCCTGGGGTGGATGTCGGAGTTGGCGAAGTTCGGGGCGCACGCTGTTCCCTGCGACCCGCACCGGGTGATCACCTATGGCGGTCATCCCCTGTCGCCGGCGGAGGTGGAAAGCCCCTACATCATCCGGGTCGCGATCGCCTTGCTGATGGTGGCCGCGAGCATTCCCGGCCGCTCACGCATTCTGAATGCTGATCCGATCCGTCGCGCCCATCCAGGTTTCGTGGAGAACCTGCGCAGTCTCGGCGCCGCCGTCGCATGGGAGGAGCTGTCATGAACGAACTGATCCTTGAGACCGACCGTCTCGTCCTGCGGCGGCCGCGGCAGGACGACTTCGACGCCTGGGTCGAGATGATGAGGGGCGAACGCTCGCGCTTCGTCGGCGGTCCGCTGACAAGGCCTGAGACCTGGCGGATGCTGGCCGTCGTGGTCGGTCACTGGGAGTTGCGGGGATTCGGTCTCTTCGCCGTCGTCGAGCGATCGTCAGGCGCCTGCATCGGCCGCGTGGGGGCATGGATGCCCGAGGCGTGGCCGGGGAAAGAGGTGGGCTGGACCCTCACAAACGCTGCCGAGGGCCGGGGCTATGCGAGGGAGGCAGCGGTGGCGGCGCTCGACTGGGTGTTCCATGGGCTGGGATGGACGGATGTCATCCACTGCATCCATCCGGAGAACGCTCGCTCCATCGCCCTAGCTGAGCGTCTGGGATCACGGCTTTTGCGCACGGCCGACCTACCGCCGCCAGCGAGCCATGAGGTCTTAATCTACGGGCAGAGTCGCAAGCACTGGATTGCGGCTCAGTCGGCGTGACCATCGCGTCGCGGCAAGGGAAGGGGCGCTACGGTGACGCTACTGGCGAAAGGGGCCCCCTGCCTCGCAGCGCCCTAAGCCAGCAGTCCCAGGGCGTCGTTGTCGTGGATGTGCGCGGTGGCTGACCGGGCCATCTGCATGAACATGTCGTCGCCGCGGGCGGTCTGCTCCACGACCATCGAGGCCATGAAGGTGGTCATCAGGAGGCGCAGGCCGCCTGTGGCGTAGTCGACCCGCAGAGCCTTGGCGTCGTAGCCCGTGACGCCGAGGCTCAGGAGGCCCTGGTGATAGCGGGTCAGGAGTTCGGCCTCGTGGGCGCGGCGCAGGTCGGGGGCGAGCGCTCCGGCCAGGAAGTAGCCGACATCGCCCGGGCCCGCGCCCAGGCCCACCGATTGCCAGTCGAGCACCGTGACGGGACGGCCCCCGGCCGCGGTGGCGAACATCATGTTGTCGGGCCGGAAGTCGTTGTGGGTGAGGCAGCGGGGGCTTTGGGACAGGGTCCTGAAGCGCTCGATCCGCTCGGCCAGGCGCGCGCCGGCCTCGACCACCTGCGGGGCGAGCCGCTCGGCGTACCGCTCATGGAAGGCGCGCCACATGGCCTGCACCGGCCCGGGCGGAGTTGGGCGCATGGACCCGGCGCGGCTCCACAGGATCCAGGGGCGCTCCTCCAGGCTCTCGTCGCCCCAGTGCGAGGCGTGGAGCTTGGCCGCCTCGTCGACCACCAGGCGCGCCTGGTCGAGGCTGACGCCCTTGAGCTGGTCGCCCTGCTCGGCCGGGGCGAGGTCCTCCATGAGCAGCACGAACTCGCCGCTCGCCTCGTCGAGCTCGGCCACATACCACCGAGGCGTCGAGATCAGGGCGCTCGCGGCGAGGTGGCGATAGAACATCACCTCGCGCAGATAGTTGCCGCCGCCCGCGCCGGTGTTGAAGCTGTCGGGGTCAGCGGCGGGGAACTTGCCGACCAGGGAGGCGGGCGCGCTCTCGCCCCGGCGCTCGTAGGCCAGCTTGAAGCGCACGCTGTCGCCGATCTGGCCGGTGCCCACGGGCCTGGCCTCGAAGGCGCGGACCACGGCGTCGACCCCGGCGGATTGCAGGGCGCGGGTGAGCCAGGGCGCGTCGACGGCGCCCGGCCTGCGGATGTCGGGCGGCGCGGTCAAGTCAGCGCCACAGGCTTGGCCTGCTCCAAATCGCCCCCCTTGCGCGGCCGCAGGAACGAACCATGGCTTGCGCTTTCGACTGCAGTGAGAGTGAATAGTGATAATATAGAAAATAGGGGAGGTCGCAGATGGCTGACGGAGCCCCCGACTTCAAAGCGGAGACCCGCGAGAAGGTCGCCGCCATGCCCGTTGAGGCGCTGGACCCGGCGCAGCCCGCGCTGTTCGCCGCCGACGCCATGTGGCCGATCTTCGAGCGGCTGCGCGACGAGGATCCGGTCCACTTTTTCAACTCGCCGATCGCCGGGCCCTACTGGTCGGTGACCCGATGGGCCGAGATCCTGGCGGTGGAAACCGACCACGAAACCTTCTCCTCGGCCCAGGGAATCGCCCTGATCAGCCTGGAGGCCGAGGCGAACCGCCGGGAGAACGCCGACCAGCCCGGCTTCATCCAGATGGACCCGCCGCGCCATGACGAGCAGCGCAAGACGGTGAGCCCGGCGTTGGCGCCCCAGAACCTGGCCCACCTCGCGCCGCTGATCCGCGAGCGAGCGGGGAAGATCCTGGACGACCTGCCCATAGGCGCCCCCTTCGACTGGGTCGACAAGGTCTCGATCGAGCTGACGGCGATGACCCTGGCCACGCTCCTCGACTTCCCGCAGGAGGATCGGCGGCTGCTGCCCTACTGGTCGGACGTGCTGATCAACGAGCCGGGCCACGGGCCGGTCACCAGCTGGGAGCAGAAGCACCAGGCGATCGCGGACCTGTTCAACCGGTTCGTCGCGCTCTGGAACGAGCGGGTGAACGCGCCGCCGGCGTCCGACCTGATCTCCATGCTCGCCCACAGCCCGGCGACGCGGACCATGCCGCTCGACGAGTACTGCGGGAACGTGATGCTGCTGGTCGTGGGCGGCAACGACACCACCCGCAACACCATCTCGGGCTCGATCCTGGCGCTGAACCAGCACCCGGACGAATACCGCAAGCTGCGGGAGAACCCGGCGCTGATCCCCGGCATGGTCTCCGAGACGATCCGCTGGCAGACGCCGGTGGCGCATATGGCGCGCACGGCTACGCGCGATGTCGAGCTCGGCGGCCGGACCGTCAAGAAGGGCGACAAGATCGTGATGTGGTACGTCTCGGGCAACCGCGACCCGCGGGAGATCGAGGCGCCGGAGAGCTACCGGATCGATCGGGAGCGGCCGCGTCATCACGTGTCGTTCGGGTTCGGGGTGCACCGATGCGTCGGCAACCGGCTGGCGGAGCTGCAGCTCACGATCATCTGGGAGGAGATCCTCAAGCGCTTTCCGAGGATCGAGCTGGCTGGGGAGCCCACGCGCGCCCACTCGTTCTTCCTGCGCGGCATCGAGGCCCTGCCGGTGGTGATTCCGGCGCGGCTGTGAGGCGCTCGGCGGCGTAGGCCAAGTCAGGCGCCCTGCGGCGGCATGGTGTGGGTATAGACCTCGTTGAAGGCGATGCGGTCGCCCTCCAGCAGGACCATGTCGAAGCCGCGCAGCCGAACGGGGCCGTTGGGGTGGTCCATGTCGGCGTACCACCGCGCGCAGAAGCCGCCGGGGATCGGCCAGACCGTCTCGGGCGAATAGCGGATCGCCGGGGTCGCCGCGAACATCCGCTCCAGATAGGCGGTCAGAGCCGGAAGACCTTCGACGCCGTTTGGGATCTGGGCGTCACGGTAGACGACGTTGGGTCCGTACATGCGGGCCAGGGTCGGGACGTCCTTGTCGGTCCAGGCCTGCAGCCAGCGGCGGTTGTAGTCTTCGATGTCGACGGTCATAGGCTGAGCACCCGCTGGCGATGGTCTTCGGTGAAGGCGTCGGCCGGAATGTTCTCGGGACCCACCATCATGGCCGCGCCGTGGATGTGGAAGGACCGATCGCTGAGCAGGTAGCGCGCGCGGCGCTCCTTCGCATCGGCGTCGAACTCGGCGTCGATCTCGGCGATCAGGGCGGCGGCGAAGCGCAGGCGGCGCATGCGCTCGGCCCGCTCCTCGGCATAGGGCGCGAAGGCCGCCGGGCTCCAGTCGTCGGAGGCGGCGAGGATCTCGGTGACCAGGCGCACGTCGCGATAGGTGATGGAGAGTCCCTGGCCGATGATCGGGTCGTTCCAGCCGGCGGCGTCGCCCACCAGCACCGCGCCCTCCACCGCCTGGCGGTCGGTCGAACTGGAGTTGTTGAAATAGCTGAGCAGCGGGCCTGCCGGGCGGCCCTCGGCGATGTGGCGGTTGTGCGGGCTGCAGGCCATGCGGAAGGCGTCGAGGAAGGCGCGCGGGCCCTCGGGGCCGGCGAACCGCTTGCGCGCCTCCAGGGCGTAGGAGCCGTAGACCCGGGTGCGGCCGCCGCCTTGCGGGAAGATCAGGAAGTTGAAGTCGCCCTCGGTGCCGACGGCCTGCACCTGCGGGTTCCAGCCGTCCGCGCCGTCGACCAGCATGCCGGCGAAGAAGTGGTGCGGGCGGTCCTGGTCCAGCACGATCGCGCAGGCCTCGCGCACCTGGCTGGCGCGCCCGTCCGCCCCGACGATCAGCCGGCAGGAGACCGTGTGGGTCTCGCCGGCGTGTTCGAACACGACCCGCGGCGCGGGGCCGGGCTCGATGATCTGGACGCTGACTCCGCGCAACGCCTCGGCCCCGGCGGCGCGGGCGGCGTCGAACAGGGTCTGGCAATGCAGCGGATGGCCCAGGCACAGCGGGCCGGGCACATCGGGGAGGAACTTGTCCATCTCCAGGACCTGGGCCTCGGACTCCTCGGGCGCGCGGGCCTCGCCATAGGTGACGTGGCGCGGCACATGATGGCCGCCGGCGGCCATCAGCGCGTCATAGAGGCCAAGGCGCTTGGTCTCGACGACCCCCCAGGGGGCGATCCATTCGCCGCGCACCCGGTCCTGATAGACCTCGGAGGCCTCCAGCAGCAGGACGCGCAGGCCCCGCGCCGCCATCACCGCCGCTGTGGCCGAGCCGCCAATTCCGCCGCCGACGATGACGAGGTCGTAGTGGTCGCCGCTCATCCTGCACCGTGCGTTGCGTTCCGTGGTCTGTCTGATAGCTGTTCGATGAGCCGACAGGCAATCGCTTCTATAGACACTCTGACTTGGAGACGTGCGTGCTCACCAAGGCCGACGACTATCCCATCCACCAGACGCCCGATCCGATCGCCTCGGGCGCGGACCGGAATTTCTACGACCGCTATTTCTTCAACGGCCATTCGGCGGACGGCGGCCTGTTTTTCGGCGCGGCCTTCGGGGTCTATCCGCACCTCAACATCATGGACGGGGCTTTCGCGGTCGCCGTGGACGGGGTGCAGCATAACCTGCGCGTCTCGCGGCACATGACCGGCGAGCGGACGGACACCCAGGCGGGGCCGCTGTCGGTTCAGGTGGTCGAGCCCCTGAAGAGCATACGGGTGCGGGTGGGCGAGAACCCGCACGGGATTGAGGCGGACCTGACCTTTCATGGCCGGACGCACCCCCTGGAGGAGCCGCGGCAGCGGTCGCTGGTCAACGGGCGCTCGCTCATGGACGTGACCCGCATGACCCAGAACGGCGCCTGGGAGGGCTGGATCTTTGTTCACGGCCAGCGCGTCGAGGTGCGACCCGACAAGGTGATCGGGGTGCGCGACCGTTCGTGGGGGCTTCGGCTGGTGGGGCCGGCTCATCCGCAGCCGCCGGTCCCGCGCAAGGCGCCGCAGATCATGTGGCTGTGGGCGCCGCTCCTGGCCGCCGACCGGGAAATCCTGTTCTACGCCATGGAGACCGGGACCGGCGATCCGCTGGTCCAGGGCGCGCAGATCGCCATGCTGCAGGGCGGCGGGGAGCCGGAGCACATGGCCGACGCCTTCGCCGACCTGGAGTTCCGGCCCGGCACGCGCGAAATCGCCCGGACGACCTTGCGGCTGGTGCGCCGGCGCGGGCGGGGCGAGATCCGCATCACCCTGACGCCGAGCCGCCAGAACCGGCTGTTCCTGCAAGGGCTGGGCTATGGGCACCAGGAGTGGGGCCACGGCTACGACAAGGGCGAGACGGCGGTCGGTTATGACAGCTTCGAGCCCGGCGCGGTGGTCACGCACGCCGAGCCGCACCTGCATCCCATGTGGGCGCACTATCAGGCGCAGACAGAGGCCGAGGTGGCCTTCCCCGACGGGACGCGGCTGACGGCGCGCGGGACGCTGGAGCAGCTGATCCTGGGGGACTACGCCCCGGCCGGCCTGACGGGCCTGACGGACCCGCTCAGTACTTGAAGCGGGCGGTCAGGCCATAGGTGCGCGGCTGGCCCAGGAAGGCGTTGAGCTGGCCGGTCTGGAACAGCGGGTCGAAGACCACCTGATAGTAGTCCTTGTCGAAGAGGTTCTGAGCCCAGGCCTCCAGCATCCAGGCCTGGTCCTTGGGCCCGACGCCGATGCGGGCGTTGACCAGGGTCAGCGCCTTCTGGAGCTTGCCGGGGTTGAGGTCCGAGCCGGTGTTGTAGGACGAGGTGTACTTGGCCGAGACGTTGGTCCGCAGCTCGAGGCCGCCGCCGATCGGCCGCTCATAGGTGCCGGAAAGCGAGCCTGACCACAGGGGCGCGAAGGAGATGCGGGCGCCCGACAGGCGGGGCGAGATGCCTGCGCCCGGCGTGAACGTGCCGTACTGGGTGACGGCGTAGGTCACGCCGCCCTGGAAGGAGAGCCCCTCCAACGGCGTGAACCAGACGAAGTCGGCGTCGACCCCCTTGGAGACCACCTTGGGGATCGGGCTGACGACGAAGCTGATGCCGGTGAAGGTGTTGAGCTGGAAGTTCTTGTACGTCTGGTGAAACACCGTGGCGTTGGCCAGGAGGGTGCGGTTGAACAGGGTCGATTTCACCCCCGCCTCGTAGCTGTCGACGAACTCGCCCGGGAAGCTGGTGTCGGGGTTCGGAACGCCGATGGAAAAGCGCGCGCGGTCCAGGTTGAAGCCGCCGGCCTTGTAGCCGCGGGCATAGGACACGTAGGCCAGGACCCTGGGGTCGAAGCGGTAGGCGGCCTTGACCGTGCCGCTCCATTCCTTCTCATCCCGCTCCTGGCTGGTGGCCAGGTTGTTGAAGCTGGGGTCGGAGAAGGGGGTGCAGATCGAGCCGATGTACTGGGTCGCCGCCGCGCCCAGGGCCGCGACCACCTGGGGCACGCGCGCCAGGGTCGCCGCGCAGGCCGCGCCGCCGCCCAGGTTCGCATACCGGGCGTCCATGTCCTTGTTTTCGATCGTGTAGCGCAGGCCCACGGTGAGCTCGAGCTTGCCCAGGGTGTAACTGTCGTTGGTGAAGAGCGCGTAGCTCTTGGAGTGCTGCTTGAAGGCGTCGACTTGGCCCGTACCCGCCGGGATCAAGCCGAACGGGCGGCCGGCGAGGGTCGAGATGAGCGCCGGGTTGCGCCCCGCTGAGAAGGCCAGGCCCAGATAGGGCTCCAGGTGCCGGCCGAACAGCAGCGACTGGTTGAAGTCCAGCTTCTCGTCCGAGAAGAAGCCGCCGACCAGCCAGGTCAGGTCGCCGGCGGTCCCGGCCAGGCGCAGCTCCTGGCTGAACTGTTTGAAGCCGGTGAAGAAGCTGCCGTCGTCGGCCCGGTAGGCGAGGTCGGCAAGCGAGAAGTCGGCGTCGATGCCGTTCAGGGACGTCCATTTCCGAAGGGCGGTGATGGAGGTCAGCTTGGCGTCGGCCCAGCCGGTGTCCCAGTTGATCTCGGCCGAGATCCCCTTGTCCTCGATGTCCTGGCGGGTGCTGCGGTCCGAATAGGCGAGGCGGTCGAAGGGCCGGCTGCCGGCAGCTGCGGTGGAGCCCGCGAGGGCGGTCAGGATGGCCTGGGTCGGGTTGGCGTTGATGCCGACGGAGACGCAGCAGTCCTCTTTTCGCTTTGTATAGTCGGCGATGACGCGCAGGTCGAAGTCGGGGCTGGGCGCATAGAGGATCTGGGCGCGGCCGGTGTAGAAGTTCTGGGTCTGGCTCTCGTCGCGCCGGTTCGCCGTAAGGCTGTTGACGTTCACGTCATAGAAGCCTTCGCGGCGGCGCACCGCCACGTAGAGGCCGGCTCTTAACTGGTCGCCGGCGATCGGCCCTGAGATCGACTGCGAGGCGGCGAAGGCTCCGTAATTGCCGACGGTGGCTTCGGACTGGGCCTTGAGTTCAGACGCCGGTCGGCCGCTCAGGATGTTGATGACGCCCGCCGAGGTGTTCTTGCCGAACAGGGTCCCCTGCGGCCCCTTCAGCACCTCGATGCGGTCGAGGGGCCCAAGGTCGCCGAAGCTCACCCCGTTGCGGGGGCGGTAGACGCCATCGATGACGACCCCCACCGAGGATTCCAGCCCGGGATTGTCGCCCACGGTGCCGACGCCGCGGATGCGGGCGGTGGTGACGTTCTCGCCCGTCGTCGAGGTGACCAGAAGACCAGGCGTGAGGAGTTGCAGGTCCTTGATGTCGTGGACGCCGGCGTCCTGCATCAGCTTGCCGCTGACCGCCGTGACGACGATCGGGACATCCTGAAGGCTCTGTTCGCGCTTCTGGGCTGTGACGATGATTTCATCGACAGTCGGCGTGTCATCGTCTTGTGCTCGCGCGGGCTCGGCGAGCAAACACGAGACGGCGAGCAGGGAGACAGAACAGAAGAACAGGGACCCGTGCATTACTGTACCTTTCCTCCGACGACGGTCTCATTAGCCGTCATTAAGATGAACATCGAAGCAACTGGCCGATTTCACAAGGGTGCATTACGTCGCAAGATAAATTTTGTGGCTGCCTTGCAACACATCAGCCCCCAAGGTCCGGCTCCCGCGTCCGGACTGTCTGGGCCCAGGCGATCGCAGCGGCGCCGGCCAGGGCGGACAGGAGCGAGCCGGCCACGACCCCCAGCCGTACGTCCGCCTCCAGGGCGGGCTGGCCGGCGAACGCCAGGCCGCCGACGAAGAGGCTCATGGTGAAGCCGACGCCGCAGAGCGCCGCCGCCCCGAAGATCTCCAGCCAGCGCGCGCCGGTGGGCCGACGGGCCAGTCCCAGCCCCACCGCCAGGGCCGCGGCCCCGAAAACCCCGAGCGGCTTGCCGATCACAAGCCCGACCGCGACGCCCAGCGGCACCGGGTCGAAAAGCCGTTCGACGCCCCGGTCAGCCAGGGAGAAGCCGGCGGCCGTGAAGGCGAACAGAGGCAGGATCAGGAAGGCCACATAGGGGTGCAGGCCCTGCAGGAACGCATGCAACACCCCCGGCGCCCCGGGCCGGCGCGGCTCCAGGGGCACGGTGAAGGCCGCCGCCAGGCCGGCCAGGGCCGTGCTGACCCCGGACTTCAGGGTGAAGGCCCACAGCACCGCGAAGGCGACGGCGTAGAAGAAGTAAGGCGCCCGTTTCCACTGCGAGAGGGCGGCCATGACCGCCAGGGCGGCGAGCGCCCCGCTGAACATCCAGGGCCGGAAAGCCTGGACGTAGAGCGCGCCGATCAGGCCGACCGTGACGAGGTCGCCGGCGATGGCGAGGGTGAGCAGGAACACCCTGAGCGAGGTCGGCGCGCGCGGCGCCACCCAGGACAGGACGGCGAGCGCCAGGGCCACGTCGGTGGCCGCCGGCGTCGGCCAGCCCAGGAGATGGCCGCCCCCGGCGCCGTTGATCAGGAGGTAGAGGCCGGCCGGCGCGGCGATCCCGCCCAGGGCCGCCAGGATCGGCAGGGCGAGCCGCCGGGGGTTGGAAAGCTCGCCACGCCAGATCTCGTACTTGATCTCCAGGCCGACGACGAAGAAGTAGACGGCCATCAGGCCGCGCCGCACCCAGTCCTGGACGGAAAGCGTCTGCGCGAAATCGCCGATTTGCAGCGCCACGGGCAGGTCGAGGAACCCGAAATAGCTGTGCGCCAGGGGGGTGTTGGCCCACAGGATCGCCGTCGCGGCGGCCAGGGCGAGGATGAGGCCCGAACCGGTCTCGGTCTTCAGGAATTCCAGCCGCGGGCGCGTCGACATGGCGCTCTGGGTAACACAGGGTCCGAGTCGGCCAAGCCGGAAAGGCGCGCAGGCCATTGCCCATCGGCGTGGTCCGGCGTTGAAAGGTGAAATGCCGATCAGCCCCCGCTACCGACCAGAGCCGCACATTCCCGAACTCGGGCCAGAGTTCTCAGATCCCGTGGCGCCGGCCGCCTTCCCGATGACCGCGCTGCGCTACCGCAACGACCGCGCCGCGGCGAGCGTCGGCCTGGAGACGCTGACCGACGAGGAATGGATCGCCCATTTCGGGCGGTTCGAGCCCCTGCCGGGCAACCTCGATCCGCCGCTGGCCATGCGTTACCACGGCCACCAGTTCCGAGTTTACAACCCCGACCTGGGGGACGGCCGGGGCTTCACCTTCGCCCAGTTGCGCGAGACGGGCGGGCGGCTCCTGGACCTTGGAACCAAGGGCACCGGACAGACCCCCTGGTCGCGCGCCGGCGATGGGCGGCTCACCCTGAAGGGCGGGGTGCGCGAAGTGCTGGCCACCGCCATGCTGGAGGCGCTGGGCGTTCCGACCTCGCGCACCTTCTCGCTGGTGGAGACCGGGGAGGCGCTGTTCCGCGGCGACGAGCCCAGCCCGACGCGGTCCTCGGCCATGACGCGCCTGTCCCACAGCCACATCCGCTTCGGCACGTTCCAGCGCCATGCCTTTCTGCGCAGCCCCGAGCGCATCACCCAGCTGATCGATCACGTGATCGCCCTCTACTATCCCGAGCTTGCGGCCGAGGATGACAAGCCGGGCGCGCTGCTGGCGGTGGTGACGGGCCGGGCGGCGCGGCTGGCGGCGAGCTGGATGGCGGCGGGATTCGTGCACGGCGTGCTCAACACCGACAACATGAACATCACCGGCGAGAGCTTCGACTACGGGCCCTACCGGTTCCTGCCGCACAACGACCCGGATTTCACCGCCGCCTATTTCGACCATTCGGGCCTCTACGCCTACGGCCGGCAGCCCGAAGCGGTGTTCTGGAACCTGCAGCAACTGGCAGGGTGCCTGGCCGTGGTCGGGACGCAGGACAGCCTGATCGCGGCGCTGAACGGGTTCGGGGAGGCCTATCACGCCGCCATCTCGGCCGCCTTCCTGCGACGGCTGGGGGTCCGGCGGCGCGAGCCCGCCGAGGACCTCAAGCTGGCCCAGGCGGTGTTCCAGGCCTTCGCGGCCGGGGGCGAGGCCCTGCGCTGGGAGCCGCTGTTCTTCGACTGGTTCGGCGGCGGGGAGGGGCGCGCCATGGCGGGACCGCGCGCGGCGCTCTACGGCGAAGAAGGATTCTCCGAGTTCCGCCAAAGGCTGGCGGCTTTCGAGCCGGACCGGCCGGAGCGCCTGGACGATCCCTATTTCGCGCAAGCAGAGCCCGAGGAGCTGCTCTACGACCAGATCGAGGCCCTGTGGTCGTCCATCGCCGAACGCGACGACTGGAGCGCCTTCGAGGCCAAGCTTGTGGCGATCGAAACCGCGCGACGTGCCTACGGCTTCGCTGGCTGATCGGCGGCGAATCGCTGGGCCAGGGCGACGCCGATGAGCGCGACGACGCCGCCCAGGGCCTGAAGCGGGCCCAGGCTCTCGGCGAACAGGAGCCAGCCCAGGGCGGCGGTGACCACCGGCTGGATCAGCACCACCACGGCGGCCAGGGCGGTCGGCAGGCGGCCGAGCGACCAGGCGATGGCGCCCTGGCCGGCGACATGGACGAGGGCCAGGCCTGCGCAGGCGGCCCATCCGGAAAGCGAGGCGGGGACGATCTGTTCGCCCAGCATGAACGCGGCGGCCAGCAGCAGCGGTGCGGCGGTCAGGGTCGACCAGAACATCACCGCGCCCGCCCTGGCTTCCCGGCGCGCGGCGCTGACGCCCAGCAGGTAGAAGGCGTACCAGAGGGCGGTGATCATGGAGAGGGCGTCGCCCAGGCGCGGGTTCGGGCCCGGATTCCCGCCCCGGAAGGCGGCCATCATCGCAGCTCCGGCGACGGCGAGGGCGACCGCCGCGGCGAAACCCAGGCGTGGCCGCTGGCCATAGAGAAACCAGACGGCCAGGGTGACGATCACGGGCGTCAGATTGGCCAGCACGGTGGCGTTGGCGACCGAGGTGTAGGCGATCCCGTAGTGCCAGAAGCCCATGTCCAGAGCGAACATGGTCCCAGCCAGGAGGGCGGCGCGCGGCGGCGGCGCGCTTGCCGGCCCTGCGCGGGCGATCACGGCGAGCAGGGGCGTGGCGATGGCCAGGCGCCAGAAGCCGGCCGCCGCCGGGCCGGTTTCGCTCAAGCGCACGAAGATCGGGGCCAGACCGATCACCACGGCGCCGAACATCAGGGCGGCCAGGGCCTTGGCGCGGGACTCAGCCAAAGCCGAGCTCGCGCCGGAGCGCTTGCGCCGTGACGCCGCGCGCACGGATTTCCGCCAGGGTCTCGGCCTGGTCGCGCTTGGCCAGCCGTTTGCCGTCCGGGGCGAGCAGCAGCGGGTGGTGACGATAAACCGGCGTCGGCAGGCCGAGCAGGGCCTGGATAAGCCGCTGGACATGCGCGGCCTCGAAGAGGTCCTGGCCGCGGATCACATGGGTGACGCCCTGCAGGGCGTCGTCCACCGTCACCGCCAGGTGGTAGGCGACACCGACGTCCTTGCGCGCCAGCACCACGTCGCCGCCGAGCTCGGGTTGCGCGGCGATCTTGCCCGTCTGGCCCTGCGGGCCGGCGCCCTCCTCCTCGAAGGCGAGGGCGCCAAATCCCCCCAGGGCGCGTTCGGCGCCGTCCAGGGACAGGCGCCAGGCATAGGGTTCGCCCCGGGCGGCTCTGCGGGCCTCCTCCGGCGGGGGGAGCGGCCCGCCGCGCCAGGCCTCCATCGCCCCGTGCGGGGCGCTCTCGATAGCGGCGGCGATCTCCCGGCGCGTGCGGAAGCAGCGGTAGAGCAGCCCACGCTCGCGCAAGCTGCGCAGGGCGGCGCGGTAGTCGGCCAGGTGCTCGGACTGCCGGCGGACCGGGCGCTCCCACACAAGGCCCAGCCATTCCAGGTCGGCCAGCAGCGCGGTTTCGTATTCCGGGCGGCAGCGGGCCCGGTCGATGTCCTCGATGCGCAGCACGAAGCGGCCGGCGGCGGCGCGGGCCGCTTCAAAGGCGGTGAGGGCGGAATAGGCGTGCCCCCGGTGCAGACGGCCGGTGGGGGAGGGGGCGGAACGGGTGACGAAGCGGGCCACCCCGCCGGTCTAGAGCCTTTTCAGATCAAGCGGAATCGCCTGCTCTGAAAAGGCTCCAGATCAAAAGTTCAGAGCGTGGCGGGCGCCGGAACCGGGTTCCACTTCGGGCTGCCACGCCCTAGATCAAGTCGGCTCGGTGCGCGACGCGTCGCATTCCGCCGCTGCCGCCAGGGGAAAGACGCCGCCCATGTGGCGCAGCACCCCGCGCAGGAAGGCCTCCTCGCCGCCCATGGCGTCCTTGAGCGGCTGGAACTGCTTGAAGCCGGCCATCTCGGCCAGGCCATGGGCGGCGCACCAGGACGCGATGGTCGCCAGCTCGACGCCCAACTCGTCGGAAACTTCGACCCCGGACGCCACCATGCGCTCGCGGACGTGGCCCCAGGCGTTCGCCTGGTCGCCGGCGTTCTCGGGAAGCGCGGCGCGGTTGCGCGAGCAGTCGTACATCAGCCGGTAGAGCGCCGGATGCTCGCGGGCGAAGCGGACATAGGCCAGGCCGACCTCGGCCATGCGTTCCGGAAGGGGCCCCGTGTTGACCTGGCTGCCAGCGAGGAATTCGCTGAGCATGCGCCAGCCCTGCTCGGCCACCGCGTCGAGCAGCTCGCTCTTGTCCTTGAAGTGGTGATAGGGCGCGGCCGCGCTCACCCCGGCCTCGCGCGCCACCGCCCGCAGCGATAGGGCGTTGGGGCCGTCGCGCTCCAGCAGCTGGCGCGCTGCGTCGACCAGCGCACGCCTGAGGTCACCATGATGGTAGGGGCGGCTTTCCGCTCCCAGCGTTTCCTTCATGCCGCCAACCTAGTTCCGAATCTGGGCGCCGTAAAGATCATCTTGACAATGATCAGATGGGCGCTATCTTTACGTCGTTCAAATAAGAATTTCGCCTCCGCTCCTCCGGAGGCGCCAACTCGAAGGTGTGTGTCATGTCTCTCGCTAAGTTTTCTGGCCTCGAGCAGTTCCTGGACCGAGCTGCCCCGACCTTCTTGGTGGGTCTCGGCCTCCTCGCCGCGACCGCCATGGCGTTTATCGGCGCCTAACTCTCCCCCAAAGAAGTCGGAACGAGTGCGAGGGGGCCTCCGGGCCCCCTCTTTTTTTGCCCCCGACGCCGCCGCAAAAAGTTCATCTTGACAGTGTTCAAATGAGTCCCTATCTTAACATCGTCCAGATGGGGTGGCCCTCCCGGCCGCCAAACAAGGGGTTCTAAAAATGTCAGTTCAATCGATCCGCAACTTCGGACGCTTCGCCGACCTGTCGTCGGGCCTGTTCGTCGTCGCCAGCCTGGTCATCGCCGCCGCGGCCCTGTTCGCCTTCTAGCGTGACCAAATCTTAACACTGTAAAGACGCGACCGCGATCGGTCGCGCAAGGAGCAATCCATGTCCATCAAGTCCATCCGCCGCTTCGGCCGCTTTGCAGACGTGACCGGCCAGGTCGCGATCATCGCCGCCAGCCTGGCCATCGCCGCCGCCGCGATCATCAGCGCCTAAGAGATGCGCAGGTCGTGGGAGCGCCCGGCGCGCGCGCTTCACGTCCTCGGTCATGGAGATGTCGCGCGCCGTGGTCTATGGTGAGCTTGTGCCGGGGATCGTCCGCCGCGATTCGCCGGGATGCGTTCGCTTAAGAGGGTTTCGTCTTCAGTCGGAAGCCGCATGACATAGGCGCACAGCGCCTCCAGGGGACCGCCGGTGCAGGTGCTTAGCCGCCCGCCGTCCGGCTGGCCGGCCTTGGTGCTGAATGCGGACTTTCGTCCGCTCAGCTACTATCCGCTGTCGCTCTGGCCCTGGCAGGACGTGATCAAGGCGGTGTTCCTCGACCGTGTGGACGTGGTCTCCACCTACGACCAGGTCGTCCATTCCCCCTCTTTCGAGATGAAGCTGCCCAGCGTCGTGTCGCTGAAGCAGTACGTGCCGCAGGACCGGCCCCCCGCCTTCACCCGCTTCAACCTGTTCCTGCGCGACGCCTTCGCCTGCCAGTACTGCCACGCGCATGAGGACCTGACCTTCGACCACGTGGTGCCCCGCTCCCGCGGGGGGCGCACGACCTGGGAGAACATCGTCACCGCCTGCGCGCGCTGCAACCTGCTGAAGGGCGGTCGCACGCCCAAGGAAGCGGGCATGCAGCCCCACGGCCGGCCCCGCCGCCCGAGCGCCCAAGAACTCCAGCAGCGCGGCCGCAAGTTCCCGCCCAACCACCTGCATCAGAGTTGGCTGGACTACCTGTACTGGGATGTGGAACTGGAAGCTTAGGGCGCTCACATGCGGGCGGCTGGGAACGTTTCACCGCCGAAGCGCTTATTTGAGGATCATGAGAACGCCCAGACTCATCACCCGCCGGCTGGCGAAGCTCTCGGCCTACGCGGCGCTGGGGCCCATCACCGGGCCGCTGGTGGCGGGGATCGCACGGAGCCTTCGCAACGGCGACGTCTGGCTCGCCGTGCTCTATACGGCGGCGATTCCGGCGGCGTTCAGCCTGCTCACCGTCGCCGGCGCCTGGGCCGCGGGCGCGAACTGACCCCGATCGCAGCTGCTAAGCCGTCCGGCACCCGGTTGCGTCTTGGCCAGGGCCGCCGCGCCGTGCATGGTCAGGCCAATGCGGGATGGCGCGCTCAGGACGGCGCTGTCCGATGAACACGGGAGAAAACGCCTTGGACCTGCAGTCGCTGATCGATGAATCCGAAATCCGCGCCCTGGCCGCCGGCTACAGCGACGCCGTGCGTCGCGGCGACGCCGAACAGGCGGCGGCGACCTATTGCGAGGATGGCGTGCTCATGGCCTTCAGCGGGCCGGAGATCGTCGGCCGCGCGGCTATCGGCGCGGCCCTGCAACGGGTGCTCTCGCCCCAGAGCTTCGTCATGCAGACCTGCGAGGGCGGGCTGATCGAGGTGGACGGCGATACGGCGCGGGCCCGCTGGTCGGTCACCGAATGGGTCAACCCCAAAGACAGCAAGAAGGTCAGTATCTCGCTCGGCGTCTACGAGGACACGGTGGTCCGCACGGCCGAGGGCTGGCGGTTCAAGCGCCGCCGGTTCCATCCCCTCTATGGCGGCATCCTGTGCGAAGAGGGCCGCGTGCGCGAGGCGGTCCTGGAGCATGCGTTCGCGCGGCCCTGGTCGCGCTGAGAACGCCATCCGGCCAGGCTTGCGCCTGGCCGGTTCGGCCCCGCCTCAGGCCTTGAGGAAGGCCAGGAGGTCGGCGTTGATGACGTCGGCATGGGTCGTGGCCATGCCGTGGGGAAAGCCCGGATAGACCTTCAAGGTCCCCTTCTTGAGGAGCTTGATCCCTTTCAGCGCCGCATCCTTGATGGGCACGATCTGGTCATCGTCCCCGTGCATGAGCAGCACCGGGATGTCGATCTTCTTCAGGTCTTCGGTGAAGTCGGTCTCCGAGAAGGCCTTGATGCAGTCGTAGTGCGCCTTCACCCCGCCCATCATTCCCTGCAGCCACCACTTGTCGATCAGACCCGGGCTGACTTTCGCGCCCGGACGGTTGAAGCCGTAGAACGGCCCGGCGGGCAGGTCCTTGTAGAACTGCGCCTTGTCGGCGAGCAGGGCGGCTCGCAGGCCGTTGAAGGCCTCGATCGGCGTGCCTTCGGGGTTGCTGTCCTTCTTGACCATGACCGGCGGGACCGCGCCGATCAGCACCGCCTTTGACGCCCGGTCGGTCCCATGACGGCCGAGATAATGGGCGACCTCGCCGCCGCCGGTCGAATGGCCGACGTGGATGGCGTCCTTGAGGTCGAGGGCGAGCACGAGGGCCCGCAGGTCGTCGGCGTAGGTGTCCATGTCGTTGCCGCCCCAGGTCTGGGTCGAGCGGCCATGCCCGCGTCGGTCGTGGGCGATCACCCGATAGCCGTGGCCGCCGAAGAACATCATCTGGGCGTCCCAGTCGTCGGCGCTCAGGGGCCAGCCGTGGCTGAAGACGATCGGCTGTCCGGAGCCCCAGTCCTTGAAATAGATCTGGGCGCCATCGGCGACGGTGATCCGGTCGCGGACCGGGCCGGCGGCCGCCTTGGCCGGTGCTGCGGGCGCGCCGAGAGCAGGCGCGGCGGCGGCGATGGCGGATGCCCCAAGGCCGGCCGCCAACAGGGCGCGGCGGGAGGCTTGATCAGAAACGGGAACACTCATGGCTGGCTCCTCTTTTTTGGGGTTCAGGCGCAGGGGGTGCGCAGGTCGATCCTCCGCCTCTTTCGGCGCGGTCGGTAGCCCCGCTTTCGCGCCGCAGGCGAATTCCACACGCGTGAGGCGCATGTCACCCCCATCCCTGGCGCCGGTTCTGCATTCGGCGCTAACCTTCGGCAAAATGACACTGGGAGACGCGCCGTGAGGTTGGAAGCCAAACTGCAGCCCTGGGCCCCGCGGGTGCTCAGCCTTGTGCGGATCGTCGCCGGATTGATCTTCATGGAGCATGGGACCCAGAAGCTGCTGAGCTTCCCGCCCGGCCCGCACGCCGGGCCCGAGGCGATGAGCCTGATCTGGTGGTCGGGGGTGATCGAACTCGTGGCCGGGGCCCTGATCGCCCTGGGCCTGTTCACCCGCCCCGCGGCCCTCATCGCTTCCGGCATGTGCGCCGTCGCCTATTGGACCGTGCACGCGCCGCAGAGCCGATTCCCGGTCAACAACGGGGGTGATGCGGCGATCCTCTTCTGCTTCCTGTTCCTCTACCTGGTGTTCGCCGGACCTGGCCCCTGGGCGGCGGACGCGGCCCGCTCGCGCAGGCGCTGAGCGCGGGCTTGGCCGTGGCTCAGAGCCCGAGCCGCCCCGCCAGGTCCTCGAAGCCCTCGACGACGAGATCCCAGTCCTGATTGGGCGGGATGATGCGTGCGGGCGGGCCGTTCTCCAGCGGCCGGATCACATAGGCCGTGCGCAGGCCGCAGTTGCGGGCGGCGGCAAGGTCGGCGTTGTGGGCCGCGACGAGGCAGACCTCCTCGGGGGCGAGCCCCAGGATGTCGGCGGTGCGCAGATAGGCCGCGGGCGAGGGCTTGTAAGCCTGGGCGGGCTCGGCCCCGAGGATGGCGTCCCAGGGCAGGCCCGCGCGCTTGGCCATGTTGAGCAGCAGGGCGATATTGCCGTTGGACAGCGGCGCGATGACGAACCTGCGCTTGAGCCGGGCGAGGCCCGCCACGACGTCGGGCCAGGGGTCAAGGCGATGCCAGGCCTTGTTGAAGGCGTCGAGGTCGGCTTTCGTGACCCGGCCGGGATCGACGCCGAAATCGGGCAGGATCCGCTCGAGCTCCTCGCGATGCAGGACGTCAAGCCGTGTGAAGGGGCGCCGTCCGCTGCGGACCTCCTCCATGGCCGGATTGTAGCGGCCTCGCCAGGCGTCGGCGAACTGCTCGGCCTGTTCCGCCATACCGCCGTGGCTGGACAGGAACGGCCCGGCGTCGCGGATGACGCCGGCGCGCCAGTCGACGACGGTGCCGAAGACGTCGAACACCAGGGCCTTCACGCCGTCCAGCGCCATGTCTGGGTCTCCTTGCCGCCTGACCCGATTTACACGCCGGCCCGTGCGGTGACGATCGTAACTTGCCAAGGCGCGCATCAAGCGCAACCATGGGAAGAGTTGCGGCGGCCGCGCTCCCTGCGGCTCCCCGCGTATGGGGGGGTGGATGAGCGCGCCGACCGTCAGCGAGATCGCCGACGCCCTGCTCTATCCAAACGAGTACTGGGCGGGAAGCCAGATCACCTACAGCATTCCCGGTGCAGCGGCGACGTGGGCCGGGTATGGCCCAGACGACGAGCCGAACGACCTGCACTACGCGGTCTTGTCCGCCGACCAGGCGGTGGATTTCCGCGCTGCGGTTCGCGCCTGGGACGACCTGATCGCGCCGCGGCTGACGGAGGTCGCCGACGTCGGACCAGGCGGACAGATCCGGGTCGCCTTCACAGACGTCGACAGCCGGGCGGATGAGGATGTCGGCGCCTACGCCATGTCGCCGCCCACGAACGGCGCGTTCGCCGGCGCCCAGAATGGCGACATCTGGATCGACTATGAGTACCGCAGCGACGACTTCTCCGCCGGGAGCGGCGACTACATGCTCCTGCTCCATGAACTGGGGCATACGTTCGGGCTGAAGCATCCCTTCGAGGAAGGCGCTGTCCTGCCGCCGGAGTATGACTCCGTCCGCTACACGCAGATGTCGTACTCGATTTACGACGATTTCCACTACCGCCAGGTGGAGGTGACCGCGTCGGGTCCGAAGCTCGCCACATATGGCGTAGGGCCGACCACGCCGATGGTGTTCGACATCGCCGCCATCCAGCAACGGTACGGGGCGGACCCGACCACCGGCGCTGGCGACGACGTCTACAGAGTCTTGGGGCCCGGGCCGTTCATGTCGGCCGTTTACGACGCCGGGGGCGTCGACGTCATCGACCTGACGGACCAGACGCGCGGCTCCATCGTCGACCTGCGACCCGGCGCTTACTCGAGCATCACCTACTGGTCCGCGGCGGACCAGGCCGCCTACTGGACCGCGAAATACCCCTCGCTCGCGGGCGAGATCGCCAGCGCCTTCGCCGACCCCTCGACCTACACCTGGAGCAACAATTACGGGATCGCCTACTCCACGGTGATCGAGAATTTCCGCGGCGGGGCAGGGGCCGAGACCGTCACCGGCAACGACGTCGCCAACACCCTGGTCGGCGGTGGCGGGGCGGACCGGATGGCCGGCGGGCTCGGTGCGGACTCCATCGTTGGCGGCGACGGGACCGACTACCTGCGCGGCGACGAGGGCAACGACCAGATTGTGGGGGGCGCCGACTTCGACGACATCAACGGCAATATGGGCGACGACACCGCCGCGGGCGGCGTGGGCGGCGACTGGGTGGTCGGCGGCAAGGACCAGGACCTGCTGAGGGGCGAGGACGGCGACGACATCGTCTACGGCAATCTGGGCCTGGACTGGTGCTACGGCGGCGAGGGCGCAGACACGGTGCGCGGCGGCCAGGACGGTGACCACCTGTTCGGCGAAGGCGGGGACGACTGGCTCTCGGGCGACCGGGGTGACGACACCATTTCAGGCGGGGCGGGCGCCGACATCTTCCACAGCTTCGGCGATGCAGGCCTCGACCAGGTGACCGACTTCAACCGCGCTGAGGGCGATCGCGTGCTCCTGGATCTCGGGACCACCTACACGGTCAGCCAGGTCGGCGCGGACACCGTGATCGACATGGGCGGCGGCGGGCGGATGGTGCTGGTCGGCGTGACGACGTCGACCCTGACGGGCGACTGGATCGCGGTGGGCTGACCGGAAAGGGCCCAGGTGGGTGACTCAATCGCGCTCGGACTTGTCCCGAGGATCCATGAACACCGGATGGTGAAGGGAAGGGTTTGGGCGGCGCCGCGCCAGACCTGCCGAAGCGGTGTTCATGGGTGGCCGGGACAAGCCCGGCCATGACGATCTATAAGAAATCCAATATCTTATAAGGTATTCAGCCTAGCGGGCGGCGGCGTAGGCGTCGATCTCGGCCAGATGGCGCTCGATCGTCGCGGGCGGCAGGAAGGCGCCAGCGAAGCTGTTGCGCGCCAAGGCCACCAGTTCGCCGCGCGTCAGGCCAAGGGCGCGGGTCACGGCCCGCCAGTTGTCCCCCAGATAGCCGCCGAAATAGGCCGGGTCGTCGGAATTGACCGTGGCCCTGAGCCCCTGGTTCAGCATTCGGCGCAGGGGGTGGGCGGCCAGGTCGTCCACCACGCAGAGCTTGAGGTTGGACAGGGGGCAGACCGTCAGGGTCATCTGGGCCTGGGCGAGCCGCCGGACGAGCTTGGCGTCCTCCAGGGCCCGGTTGCCGTGGTCGATGCGATCCACGTGCAGGAGATCGAGCGCCTCGCGGACATAGTCCGGCGGGCCTTCCTCGCCGGCGTGGGCGGTCAGCTTCAGCCCCCGCTCGCGGGCGGCGGCGAAGACGCGCTGGAACTTGGCGGGCGGATGGCCGACCTCAGAGGAATCCAGGCCAACGCCCAGGAGGCGGCCTAGGTAGGGCTCGGCCTCGCTCAGGGTCGCGAAGGCGTCCTCTTCAGTGAGGTGCCGCAGGAAGCAGAGGATCAGGCCGCTGGTCACGCCGAGCTCGGCCTGCGCCGCCGCCATGCCGGCGAGGAGGCCGTCGGCGACCACGGCGAAAGGAATTCCCCGCGCGGTGTGGGTCTGCGGGTCGAAGAACAGCTCCACGTGCCGCGCCCCGTCGGCGGCGACCCGCCGGAAATAGGCCAGGGCCAGGTCGTGGAAATCCTCCTCGGTCCGAAGGACGTCGGCGCCCTGGTAGTAGATGTCGAGGAAGTCCTGCAGGTTCGAGAAGGCGTAGGCCGCACGCACCGCCTCCACGTTCTCGAAGGGCAGGGCGATGCGGTTGCGCTTTGCCAACGCGAACATCTGCTCAGGCTCCAGGCTGCCTTCGATGTGCAGGTGGAGTTCGGCCTTGGGCAGGCCCTGGATGAAACGGTCGAGATCTTCGCCTTGGGTCACGCGGCTGCTCCGACAGTTGGGGCGATGTCGAGGGAGAATGGACGCTGAGCCGGGATCGTCCAGCGTGGAGTGCGCCACGCGGGCGGCGCCGGCGGCCCACTGCGGGCGCGGCAAGGCGGTGCAAGGCGGAGCTCTTAGAAACGCCTTGTTTTTCGGCGAGGGCGACATGGAGGCGGGCGTCGTCGGTTTCTCCTGTCAGTTGAACGTCAGGGGCCGTTGCTCGCGCGGTGTTAACCATAATTCTCGTAGGGCGAATAATTCTCGTAGGGCGAGGCGAGGACGGAATGAGTCTTGGATGGCCGCTCGCGGGAGCGGGCGCGCTCTTGTTGATGTGCGGCGCCAGCGCGGCCGAAGCGCGCGATCCGATGGACATGCCCCTCGGGCGCGCCGTCACGCCGCCGCTCGGCTATCTGCGGTTCTGCGAGCGTGAACCCGACGACTGTCCGTCGTCGAAAGCGGCTGGGGCGGCGACCGGCCAGGGCGGACGCCGTCGTTCAGGGCAGACCTTCTGGTCCTCAGCGTTTCGCGGCCGGGCCGGACCCGAGAGTGACAATGGCGGACCCGCGACCCTGGCCGATCCGCCCTCATCGATCCAGCGCGAGCGTCGTCCGGTCGCGCTGATCCGGCCGCCGCCGCCCCGCGCGACAGTCGCGGCGCCAGAGATCACCGCGGACCACCGGATCCGGCTGACCCGCGAGACCCGCGCGGCCTTGAACCAGGTCAATCGACAGGTGAACAGCCGCGTGATCTCGGCGTCCGACTGGCAGATTCATCGCCAGCAGGACTACTGGGCCCTGCCGCTCAGCCGCGGGCGCCTGCCGGCGGGCGATTGCGAAGACTATGTGATGGAGAAGCGCCATCAGCTGCTCGCCGCGGGTTTTCCGATGGCGGAGCTTTCGATCGCCCTGGTCCGCACGCGTCGGGGCGACACCCACGCGGTGCTGTTGGTCGAGACCGACCAAGGGGCGCTGGCGCTGGATAACCACTCAGCGCGGGTCAGGCCCTGGTGGAAGCTGGATTACCGCTGGATCATGCGCCAGAGCCCGGGCAGTCCCGGCCGCTGGGTCTCGATCCTCGCCAGCGGCGCTTCCGGCCGCTCGGCGGTTTAGGTAGCCGAGGCTCGGCGCCTTACATCATGCTGAGCGCTGCGATCACCCGCGTGAGCTCCTGCCGGCGCGGATGGCCCGCGGCCAGGGCGAGATACTCGTCGATGCAGACGTCCGGCGCGCGGCGGCCGTCTTGCGCCATCCGCCGGCGGGCTTCCTGGAGGGCCTGAGCGTTGGCTTGCTGGAGCGACATTCCCATAATCTGTCTCCCGATGAGACGGCCGATCGCCGTCACAACGAAAGGTCGCAAGACTCGCGCCACAGGAGATGCGCGCGCTCGCCTAACCGGAGAATTCGAGTCGACCTTCGCGTGTATTCGCAACGTGACTGACGATAACCCGTCAACGATAAGGTCTCGAGGCTCGTCGAATTCAAAGAACGACGTTTTTGTAAAGCGACGACCGAACCATTCGGTGCGTTCGCAAGTTCTGCGCACCAATGAACGTCTCAACTTACTTCCAAGCGCCACGATGGCAGCTTGCGGCCGCACGGCCTTGTCTTGGAGCAGCCATGGGCCAGTCGAAATTGCACACGACCAAGATGGCGCGGCTCGACGAGGCGTTGCGGCGGATGTTCGCCAGCTGTCCCGCTCCGAGGCGGTTCCGCGAACTGGCTGAAGAACTCGCCGCGCGCCATGGCGCGGACCACCGCTTCACGACCGGCTGCTGCGGCGCCGACAAGGCCTGAGCGCGGCCGCGGCCCAGGACCGCTTCAACGGAACATCCAGATCCCGAAGGCCGTCGGAGCTGGTGCGCTGCTGCGCCGTTCCAGCGGCACGCGACGCGCCCCGCACAGGCAGCGCAGGCGCGTCTCCAGATCGCTCAGGCATGTCGCCGCCAGGCCCTCGGCGAGCCAGGGGCTGGGATTCACCTCCGCCTCACGACCGCACCGGCACCGGGCCACGAGCCGCACGCCAGGCCGCAGGTCGCACAGCCTCGCCTCAACCGACTCCTGCAGGGACCCATCCGCCATGACCGACTCCTTGATCGGAACATAACAAGAACATATGCGAGGGCGCGAGTCCGCTGCGGCTGTGTTTGCAATCCGGCTGCAACCGCCGGGCGCAGGGGTCAGAGGCGTTCGCTCAGCCGGATGGCCGCGCGGCAGCCTGTGCGGATCACCGCCGCCAGGAGCGGGTAGGCGAAGGCCTCGCGGGCGCCCTCGGCCAGGGCGGTTTCGCGGTGGGCGGTCTCTTCATCGCGGAAGACGCTGAGTTCGGCGGCGAGTTCGGGCTCGTGGCCGGCGAGCTCGGCGATCTGCCCGGCATAGTGCTCTTCGATGACGCTCTCGATCGCCTCGGTGCAGGCGTGGGCGGCCTTGTCGCCCATCAGCGCCGTGCCGGCGCCCAGCGCGAAGCCGGCCAGCCGCCAGATGGGCGCGAGCGCGGTGGGACGGACCTGCCGCGCATTCAGCAGGGCTTCGAACCGGGCGAGGTGGGCGGCTTCGTGGGCCTCCATGGCCTCCAGCTGGCCGGCGGCGCGCTCATGGCCCGGGGCCTGGCCGAGGACGGCGCGCTGGCCGCGATAGATCGCCACCGCCCCAAGCTCGCCGGCGTGATCGACCCGCAGGATCTCGGCGAGGCGGGCTGCGGCGGCGCCCTGGCCGGGGCGCGGCGGAAGGGGCTTTTCGCTCATGACCGCGCACGCTCGCGCCGGAAAGCGGCGAGGCTGAGGCCGGTGAGCCCCAGGGCGGCCAGGGCGTTCCAGCCGGCCATGGACAGGCCCGCGAAGACCCAGGCGGCCTGATCGCAGGCGGGGGGCCGCACGCGGGCGCCCGCCAGCAGGTCGCGCATGTCGGCCGCGCTGACGCCGCCGCCGGCGCTGGAGCACGTCGTCGGGCCCGGCCAGAACTTCCACTCGACGCCGGCGTGATAGGCCGCGATCCCCGCGCCGGCGAGGAAGACCAGGGCGAGGGCGGCCAGCGTCAGCGGACGCCAGAGCCTGGCGCCGGGCAGGCGCACGAGGACGAGGCTCGCGGCGGCGACCGCGCCGGCGACCCAGTAGGCTTCCCGCTGACGCAGGCACAGGGTGCAGGGCGCGTAGGCGCCGAAGGTCTCGAAGGCGTGGGCTATGCCCAGCATGGCCGCCGCGGCGATCAGGGCGAAGAGCCGCCAGCGATCGAGAATCGGGTTCAGCAGCCTCATCCGACGAACTTCAGGAGAACCACGATCCCCACCAGCACCCCCAGCAGGAGCAGGGTGTAGAAGGTCAGGCGCTTTTCCACCTCGGCCAGGATGGCGGGGCCGTAGAACTTCAGCACCAGGGCCTCGAGGAAGAAGCGCGCGCCGCGGGTCAGCGCCGAAGCCCACATGAAGGTGAAGAAGTCGAAGCGCGCCAGGCCCGCGGTGATCGTCACCAGCTTGTAGGGGATCGGGGTCAGGCCTTTGAGGAGGATGACGCCCAGGCCCCACTTGGCGAACCAGGCCTCGAACTCCGCCTGGCCTTCGGGGTGGCCGAAGAAGCTCAGGATCCCATGGGCCACCGGCTCCAGGAACATGCCGATGGCGTAGCCCAGCATCCCGCCCACCACGGAAGCGGTGGTGCAGATCGCCGCGAAAACGAAGGCCCGGTTCGGCCGCGCCGCCACCATCGGCGCCAGCATCACGTCGGGCGGAATCGGGAAGAACGAGCTTTCGGCGAACGACACGACCGCGAGCGCCAGGGGGGCATGGCGCGAGGCCGCAAGCCTCAGGACCCAGTCGTAGAGTTTGCGAAGCATCGGCGATCCGGGAGGGGAGATGTCCGTTCTGCTAGCAGGTCAGGCGCAGCTTGTCTCGCCGCCGCGCAAGATCGCGCCGGGGGCTTCAGGGGCGCGCCCGTGAAGCTCGATTTGGGCGGCGGGCGCCTAGGTAGGGCCGCGATCCCCCGGCTATGGTCCAAGCGAGTCGGGCCGCCCAGGCGGCGGAGCGACTCGCTGTCGAAGGAGATTGGATGCGTGGACTGGCGGCTCTCGTCCTGGCGGCGGCGTTGACGGCGTCGGGGCCACCGGCCCTGGCCGCCCAGCGCTGGGCGATCGTTGCGCATGGCGGCGCTGGCGAGATCACCCGCGGCGTGCTGTCGCCAGCCCAGGACGCGGCCTATCGCCAGAGCATGGCGCGCGCCCTGCAGGCCGGCTCCGCGATCCTGGACGCCGGCGGCGCCGCGCTCGATGCGGTGCAGGCGGCGGTGGAGATCCTGGAGGACGACCCGCTGTTCAACGCCGGCCGGGGCGCGGTGTTCACGGCGGACGGACGGATCGAACTGGACGCCGCCATCATGGACGGCTCCACCCTCGGCGCAGGCGCGGTCGCCGGCGTGACCCGCACGCGCCATCCCATCGCGCTCGCCCGCAAGGTCTTGGAGCGCTCGCCCCACGTCATGCTGATCGGCCAGGGCGCCGACGCCTTCAGCCGCGCCCAGGGTCTGGAGCAGGTCCCGCCCGCCTGGTTCTTCACCGAGGCCCGCTGGGAGGCGCTGCTGGCGCGGCTGAAGGCGGACCACCTGCCGATTCCGCCCCGCCCCAAGGGCGCGCCGACCGGGCCCGATCCCAAGGCGGCCCTCGCCCATAACGAGGGCAAGCACGGCACGGTGGGCGTGGTGGCGCTGGATCGGAAGGGAAACCTGGCGGCCGGAACCTCGACCGGCGGGGTGAACGCCAAGAAGTGGGGCCGGGTGGGGGATTCCCCGATCATCGGGGCGGGCACCTATGCGGCCAACGGCTCCTGCGCGGTGTCGGGCACGGGCACGGGCGAGTACTTCATCCGGCTCACCGTAGCGCGCGATGTCTGCGCCCTGGTGGAGTATAAGGGCATGAGCCTTCAGGCCGCCGTCGACCAGGTGATCGGGCGCGACCTCTCGGCGCTGGGCGGCGACGGCGGGGTGGTCGCCATCGCGCCGAACGGGGATGTCGCCTGGGCGTTCAATACGCCGGGCATGCATCGGGCGCGGCAGGTCGAGGGCGAGCCGCTCAGCGTGGCGATCTACAAGGACGAACCCTGATGACCCGGGCCCAGGTTCAGGCCGATCTGGAAGCGGCCGCCCACGAGGAGATGGAGCGGGCCTGCGACCTCGGCTGGGAACGGATCGCCCAGGTGACGCCCTGGGGCGACACCTTTGAGGGCTACACCCCCGAGGGACGCGAGGTCTGCTTCGAGCGCAACTACCTGTGGGCGGGCGATCCGGGCTTCGACATCCGGGTCGAGGTGGTGGTCTACGAGCCCCGCGACTACGAACACGGCGCACGGCTGGTCCGCGACCTGAGCCGCAGCGTGCACTGAGCCAGAGCGCGTTTTGGCGCCTGCCTCGGTTGCTTAATCGCCGGGCTCCTGCCTAAGCGGCGCACATAACGCCACCGCGGACTCCCGAAGATCGCCCAAAGGTTGAAGCCGGGGCGCGCGGCGCCCACCCCATCGTCCGGTGCATCGCACGGGATGTCGTGACGCAATGAGTCTACAGCCTTCGGTCGAGCAGGAGACCCCGCCGAGTCTCCCCCTGGACGCCTTCCTGCCCTACCGCCTCATGACCGCCGCGAACGCCGTGAGCCGGCTGATCGCGCGGGCCTATGACGATCGCTTCGGCCTGACCGTACCTGAGTGGCGGCTGATGTGCGTCCTGGCCGAGGGTGGACCGGCCACGCTTGCGGCGGTCTCAGCGCGGCTGCTGATGGATCGCCCGCACGTCGGGCGCGCGACCCAGGGCCTAGTGCGCCGTCGCCTGGTCAAGCCGACGGAGCGCCGCGGCGACGGCGGGCGGGAGCTGGAGCTGACGCCGGAGGGCGAGCGGCTGCACGGCGAGATCGCCCCCCTGGCCCTGGCCTACGAAGCCGCGCTGATCGCGGGCCTGGCGCCGGCGGAGGTGGCCTTGCTGAAGCGTCTGCTGAGCCGCCTGCAGGTGGCGGCGATCACCCTGGCGGGCGAGCCTGGTCCGCACTAGGCTGAACACTCATCAGACTATTGAATTTATTGTAGATCGTCATCCTCGGGCTTGTCCCGAGGACCCATGCACACAGGCAGGGCAAGGGAAACTGCCGCGCCGGCGACAATCGGCGTCGCGGAGTTCATAGGTCCTCGGGACAAGCCCGAGGATGACGTCCATGAGGGTGATTGAGTCACCAACCTAGGCCGGGTTCAAGGCGGCCCGGTGGCGCGGGGGCTGGGAAAGGCCTCGGCTGCGACCACGCGGGCGCGGGCGACCCGGCCTGGGGCCAGGCCGGCGATCGCATTTGGAGCTTGCGCCCCCTCCGTCACGTCTCGCTGCGCGAGCCGCGCTGCGTCCCCCGAAGTGTTCCCTTCGGGTGAGGAGCTTGTCGCCTCCGCTCCTCCCCTGCGAAGCGGGGGAGGTGGATCGGCGCGGAGCGCCGAGACGGAGGGGGCGCAAGGATCGGATGCGGCCTGCGCGTCCGCGTGGAAAGGCGCGAAGGCCGGCAGGCCGAGGATCTGGCGCAGGCGCGTGACGCCGGCCGCGAGGGGAAGGCTCGCCAAGGCTTCGGCCTCGGTTTCGAGGCGCTGGGCGAGCTCCCATTCGAGCCGGCGGCGCTCGTAGGTGTCGGCCTGGACGCAGATGGCGGGGGTCAGGGCGGCCCTGAGCCGTTCCTTGCGGGCCTGGACCCGCTGGGCGGCCTCGGCCGCAGCCTCCCCGGCGAAGCGGCGGCGCAGGGAAAGCGCCAGGCGCATGGCCCGGCCCATGCGGTCGAAAGCCAGGAGATGGGGCAGGGGATCGCCGCCCTCGCCCTCGAGCGCCTCGGCCCTGGAGGCCGCGGCGCGGGCGCGCGCCATGGCGAGCTGGGCGAACTCCGCCAGCATGGCCAGGTCGTCGATGGGGTCGGGCGCGCTCACGAACAAAAGGAGAACATAGGTGGGGCGGGTTGTCAAGTGTTTTGGGCTGAGGATGCGGCTTGAACCTTGTGGCGGCGAGGCCCTGTGGGCCCCGTCCCTGACTTCGCCGGGGCCGCAGGCGGAGGGCTGCCGTGAGGTTAAAGACGGAGTGGCGGGCGCTATGGCGCCCGGCTCTGGGCGGGCGTCTCTGTTTGACTCTGAGGCGAAGGTCGCAAGGTCTGCTCCCGGGACGGCGCGATCCGGTCCGGCACACCAACATGAAACCCTGAATTGGTCGGACCTACCGGCTAAAGCCTTCAAGGCGCTATCGTTATTTCGGCCGCGTTGGCGGCGAATAAGCTTACCGCAAGCGCGTAGTCAGGGCCGCGCCACCGGCGTCGGCAGGTAGGACGCAAGCGCCGCACATAGGTCAGGGCTTTCATCGGATCTCAGTTCACGACCGATGTATTCCTCAAGCGCCTTTTGCTGGTACCCGAGTTGCCTCGCGGCTTCCGCCAGCAGGCCCTTGTTGTCGTAGTAGAGCAGGACCTTTTCGTACTCCTGCCCAGCGATTGCGGCTGATAGAGCAGACTTCACTTCCGCGAAGATGCCTTGGACACTCACGCGCGACGTCGCGGTGATGAAAGCGGCCTCAAGGGAAGCGACGTCGGTGCCTGACAGACCGATCTTCTTCATCTCCGCGTCGATCCGGCGCCTCGTGTGTCGCAGGCTTATCGCATCAATATCGCGGCTGGCCTGCGCGAGCACGAACGTGCGAAGTGCCACGAGCTTCTGTTGGGCGTCCTGGCCGGTGAACTTTAGCGCCTTGGCTATGGCCAGAAAGACGTTTGGCAGCGCCAGAAGGTTCTCAACCTCGGAAACTGGGAGCCGGTAGACTCCTCTGGCCTCCAAGTGCGCCGCTTCGGCGTCGGTGCGCCCATCAGCATCGACGAGACCCGCGCACCCCACACGATGCAACTCTGGTCGAGCGGCGAAGCTGGCCACGGTGTGGATCACGTGGTCACACGAGCCCACCGGTATCACGGTGAAGTTCCGATACACCCGGCGATACAGCGACGAGTCGAGGCTTCCGCCATCACCCTCGACAAACAATACCGGCCGACGGCTGCCAACGATGGTGGCCACAATGTCGTCCGGTATTTCCCGTTCGTCGGGGATCAGTTCGATGTCCCAAGTCGGATTGGGGTGCCGCTCAAAGGCACGTAGCGCGTACTTGTTGGCAGCATGACGAGAACTTGCGAACTCGACGTCGTGAGTGATGTACAGAAACGCACAATCCGGCCGAGCCGACTCAATCGCGTCCCAGAGCTTCGCCAGAATGGACTTATTGATGTGCAGCTCTGGCTCGTCGAATATCAGCACCGTGTCGGGCTTGGCGAGAAGCGCTTGAGCGATCAGATAGAATATCACCCGCTCCCCATCGCTCATTTCGGAGGCGGAATACTCGTGTCCATCTTTCGTCTTCGTCTTTAAATTTCCGCCGAGCACAACAAGCTCCCGATGTGGAAGTAGGGTTTCCCACATTTCCTTCAGCCTATCGATCTTTGCAGGTGGTGGGGTGACGTAGGCCCCTGGATTCAAAATGCTGGCTTGACGGTAGGAAATGGATACGTCGTTATTTTCTGCATAGAGCGCCGATAGAACAAATTCGTAGTCGTTCAACAATATCGTTTCAGGCTTGCTGTGGTACCGATTGCCCGGTTTGTTTTGATAGGTTCCCTTGTCTGTTCCATAGAAAAGTCGGTTAGTAGCTACCTCCAGGCTTGGAGGAACCACGTCGGGATTTAAAGTTAGCGATCGGTGGGCGGCGATGCGATGAACCTCGACTCCGGCTGAAGATAGGCCGGAGTCCAAAAACACCCCGAGCCTCGTCTTTCCCGCACCGTTAGCGCCGATGAATACGACGCTGGAGGCGGCGGCGACTCGAATCGGGATCGGCCCGGACGGTGTGAGGACGTTGATCTCAGCTGGCAGCGCCATTCATTCTTCCCGTCAGAGCCAACATTGGCGGAAGCGGTGGGATTCGAACCCACGATACGGTTGCCCGTATGCCAGATTTCAAGACTGGAGCCTTCAACCACTCGGCGACGCTCCCATACCAGTCGGCGGCGAGGCGTGGATCAAAGCGTTGGAAGCCGCGCTCGGCCTCCCGCTCGCGCCCGCGCCCCCCGGGCCAAGGCCGAGAGCTGCAACGGCGAGCAAGGGGAGCTATTTCATACAGTGTCACCGTAACGGCCGCTCGCGTCAGGTTGGAGCGCCACCAAAAATCGGGCGGCGTCGATTCGGGGCGCTAGGACGTGCCGGCGATCCCCGCAAGCTGGTGCATAATGGCGGGGACGGACTCGAACTTCGAAAGCAGATTCGCGCCATGGGTCCATGCTTGATCGATTATCGCCAGCCGACCTGACCAGCGCTCGATCTCGGCCCATATCGTCATCACCTTCGGCGTCGGGCCGCTCTTGGACGACCTGACCGCGCCCAGCAGGCGGACAACGAGTTCAGCGTAGGCGGCCTTGGCGGCGTCGATTCCGAAGGTCTGAGCATTCTTTAGAAGGCAAAGCAGGATATCTATGTGCTTTTGCGCGGTGTCTCGGACCAACGGATCAATATCGGCATCGGAGAACTGTTGGCGTATATTCTCTACATCTGCGATCAGATCCGCCAATTCGGGCGGAGACTGCGCTTCTTTTGGTAGTCCTAACATCATTGAAAGGACGGAAAATTGGGAAATGTCCGAATCAATGCGTGCCTGCCATGGACTGTGCGCACTGTGAAGAGCAGAGTATGCAAATGTGTTCGATAGCAGGTTGATCGTATTTAGCGGACCTGCCTTCTGCTCAGAGTCTAGATTGCTTTGACTGATGAAATACCGAGCAACCTCAAGATTGTCGCAGAGGTATGCCGATACCTTGGCCATGCTGGAGGGTGTGAGATTTTTCTGATCGGCCCACAACGCCAAAAGATCGGAAGGCCGTTTCTTGAGGCCACCCGCCTTCATAAGGCGAAGCAATGCTAAAACCTGCGAAATCGGATTGATCGACATCGATTCTCCAGGCTGCAATGAACCGCCAAGCTGTGGGTCAAGGCGAAGCTAGCACGGTTCTCCTGGGAACAGAACCAGAACCAAGGTTGGGGTGCGACCAAAGATTAGGGTGACGCGGCAATTGCGGTGACACTGTATGAGATAGCAGTCACCGCGGCTTGGAGCGCATTGAATTCGGGTTGGTCCATATCCGCTCGTCCGGGGACCGAAGCCGAATCGCCGCGGATCTGACAATCGCCGCTTTGGCCCCGACTTTCGTCGGGGTGAGCGGAGCTGGGGCGGAGACGCCGCCGGAAATAAACCGGCCCTAGTTCACAAATTCGGGCAGTTCCAGCTTGACGCCCCAGCGATGGGAGCCGGCGCCGAAGGGCAAATTCCGGTGACACTGTATGGAATGGACCGCCGCATCGCAGCAGAGTGAGCCGTCCATCCCGTGTCACCGTAATCCATACAATGTCACCGGAACCCCCGACGCAATGCCGTGATCCAGTGGGGCGCGCGCGTTGAACGCCGGCGCCCCTGTTGCAGCGAGCTTAAATCAGCCCTGGTTCAAGATATGCTTCTCGCGGTAGCGCGCGAAATCCGATTTAATGATCTCTTCCGACAAGCCGTGGCTTTCCAGGTCGTAGATATGCGGCGCCCACTTGTCGCGCTTGTTGTCGATCAGCCACTGCTCCATCGCGGCCTCATCTAGGGGCCGCATGACCTGACCCATGCGCTCGAATACGGCGCGCATAACGCCCATGGCGTCGGCGGTAAGGTCATCATACTGGATGTCGATGAAGTGGTCGTCGCCGATCTTTTCGCGCAGGTCGATGACGTCGTTGGTCATCTGCGCCCAGCGCTTGCAGGTGAACCGGCCAACCGCCTTGGCATCGTAGTCGTCACTGTAGATGCCATAGAGCGGGGTAATCATGCTGCAATGCGAGGGCATGGTCTTGAGCGGGTCGCGGTGGGTCTGAACGATCAGCGAATTGGGAAAAGCGTCGAGCAGGGTCTTGGGTGCGGACATGTGCGTCGGCGATTTCAGGATCCACTTCGCACCACGCCGTGACGGATCCTGCCACTGCAGGACCTGCAGCACGACACGCAGCTCCTCGTAGGCGGGCATCTGGTCGAACCCCTTCATCCATTCGATGAAGGTGGGAAGCCATGCATAGCATTCGAAGCTGGTGCCAACGAAGCCCTGCTCGATGATGAACACTTCCTCGACCGGAGTTTCGATGGTGGTCTTGCCGAACACCGCCTCCATGTCGGGGCCGGCATCCTTGATCGCCTGCGAGCGGCGGCGACGCGCGTCCGGCTTGCCGGGCTCTTCGCCTTCGAGCGGGAAGGGAAAATATCCTTCCCATCCCTTGATCCCGGTGTGACACGGCGGCGACGCAAGCAGGCGGAAGGTCTTGGTGCTGCCGGTGCGGCCAAGGCTGAGAATCGCGGCGGAAACCTCCACTTTCTCGTCGAGGATCTCGGGATGATCCTTGAGCAGCTGGTTTCGGATCAACCGGTTTTCAAGGAAGGTCGTCAGCCGTTCCGCCCACAGGGCTTCGCCTCTTCCGCTGAGGTTCGACTCGGCGTGCATGCATTCAATCAGCTTGTCGAGCGGCACGGTGAACCAGGTGTCGCCGAATTCGGAGAGGCCGGTGCGGCGCTTCGCCTCGGCGATCAGGGCATCTCGTTCCAGTGCCACAAGATTCCGCGCGTCATTCATTTCTCTTGCTCCTCTCCCGTGCCGTTCTGCATCTCTGGCCTAGTTCACCGCGTGAATTGAACGTTGGGAATCTTCCGTCTCGCTGGCGCGACGCGAATGACGGCGTGGTTCGATCCGGCTACGTTTAGGGCGCGCTCTCTTGACCCGTCAATTTCATGGTACCGATCGGTACTGTCGTCCCGATGGGCGTATAAGGTGCGTTCGAGGTTTCTGTCGATCGGATTTAGGCCTGGCCAATGTCTACTCCTGACGCAATACGGGCCGCAGGGGCGCACCTCCGAAGTCACGGGGGTTACGGTGGGGGTTACGGTGACATCGTAATTCACCTGCATCTCGGTGGCCGCGGGCTGACCTAGACGGCGAGCCGGCTGAGCGCGTGAATTACACCCACTCCACCTTGGTGATCTCGTACGCTTTCACGCCGCCGGGGGTGTTCACCTCGACGAGGTCACCGCCTTCCTTGCCGATCATCGCGCGTGCGATGGGCGAGGTGATTGAAACAAGGCCCTTCTTCACGTCTGCCTCGTGCTCACCGACGATCTGGTAGCGGGCTTCGTCCTCGGTATCTTGGTCGATCACAGAGATGGTGGCGCCAAACTTCACCTGGGTTCCGGAGAGCTTCGTGACGTCAATGACCTGCGCACGTGCGATCATATCCCCGATCTGGACAATCTGTCCTTCGATCCAGCCCTGCCGATCCTTGGCGGCGTGGTACTCGGCGTTTTCCTTGAGGTCGCCGTGGAGGCGCGCCTCCCCGATAGCGACGGTTACAGCGGGCCGCTCGATCGTCTTAAGGCGCTTCAAGTCCTCGTCTAAGGCGCGATAGCCTCGGAGGGTCATAGGCACTTTATCCATGGCGATTGGTGACTCGCGTTCGCTCTAGTGGTCGGGGAACTCGGACGGCGCTTCACGAACTTTCCGTGCGACGGGGTGGAGGTAATGCCGCTGCTGGGACCGAAGCCGCAGCCGTAGGCCCTCGCGCGAACGCGCCTCGAAAGGTCGGCCTCCTGAACAGGCGCGAACGTCTCCTCCTGGCGCCGCTCAGTCCTTTTCGGCGGTCGTTAGATTTTCCGCCTCCCGGGCCTTTTCATGCCACTGTTTAGCGGCCTCGAGGAAATGGGCGCGTGTGACGCCGAGCGACTTCTCGGCATGCGCTTCCGCAGCCCGCGCGCGCTTCTGGTACTCTTCACTTTTGGTCATGGTGGAGAGCGGTACCCCTCAGCGGACGGGAGTTCAATGGCTGTGGCGGCCCGACGCCCCGACTTCGTCGAACTGGCCTGGCTCAGGTGAGCAGCGGTCATCTTGATCCCGTCACCTCAAGCCGCCCCGGCGGCCGGGACAATTCGGTTTCGGCACTCTCCGCGCGGTACGTCCGGTGGCGTCTGCGGCGCACCGACGCGCCGCCCGCCGCCTAGCGGCGGTCCAGCGCACATTGCGGACCATGGGAGCAGGCCAGGCAGTGTCTGGAAACTGAAGCGATCCCAACGCCCGCTTGTGGCGCTGCTTACGCGTCAGCATGGTCGCGGCCAGCGCGCGCTGGCGCTGAGCGGGCGACTGAAAAGACATCAGGCGCACCGAGGCGCGCCGCTCAGTGCGGGTGCCTGCCCCAAGCCGCTCGTGTATAGAGCGTCTTGCCGCGAGAGCGCCGTCATTGGGGACGTCCGTACGCATGCGTTCTAGCTATCTGGCCGTCGTCGGCGCTCTGCTCGTCGCCGAGATCGCGGCGATCTTCGAAACGTCCATGATCTATGTCGCCTTGCCCACGTTGATCCGTGAGTTCGGCGATCCGGTGACGGCCGGCTGGCTCGTGACGTCGCACGGGCTGATTGGAACATCGGCCGCGCTGATGGCCGGTCGTTTGGGCGACATCTATGGCCGCAAGCGCATCTTGCTGATCATACTTGCGCTCGCGGTTGCAGGGTCCCTGCTGAGCGCCGTGACCTCGGTCTATGGGCTGGTTCTGGTCGGCCGGTCTCTCCAGGGCGTTTCGGTTGCGCTCATCCCACTCAGCATCGGCATCATTCGCGAGACTCTCTCGAAGGACCGCGTGCCCGTTGCGATCGGTCTGCTGACGACAGGCGCAGGCATGGGAACGGCGCTCGGCCTGGTGCTCGGCGGCTGGATCGTCGACACCTTCCACTGGCAAACGCTGTTCGCGGTGAGCGCGGTGCTGCTTGCGATCTCCTGGGCGGCGATCAGGGTTCTCATCCCTGCAGGCTCCGGAAATCGGCCGAAGACGCCGATCGACTGGGTCGAGGGTCTGTTGCCTGTCCCAGGCATCACCGCCCTGCTGCTCGGCATCAGCTTCTCCAAGAGCATGGGATGGCTGAGCCCGGTGGTGCTGGGTCTGGTCCTGCTGGCCCTTTCGATCATGGCCTACTGGGCCCGACGAAGCCTTGCCGCGACTGAGCCGTTCATCAACTTGCGGCTGCTCGCCCGCCGCAACATGGCGGTGGCGATCGGACTGGCGGTTCTGCTCTCCCTCGGCACGATGCAGATCACGCTGGTGTTCTCGGCCTATATCCAGAGCGAACACTGGACCGGGGTCGGAATGGGGCTTTCCGCGACCGACGCCGGTTTCGCAAAGCTGCCTTCCAACATCCTGTCGTTCTTCGCGGGACCGCTGTCGGGATGGCTCATGGTCAAGGCCGGCCTGCGGATGCCGGTTGTCGCCGCAGGCTTGATGGGGACGGTCGGTTGGCTGCTTGCGCTCACCTTCCCCACCAGCATGCTCTGGGTGGTCCTGCTGCTTTGCGTGATCTCGTTCGGGACGACGATGCTCAATGCGGCGATACCGAACCTCATTGTCGCCTCGGTGCCTGAGAACCGGACGAGCGAGGCCATCGGGGTGGTTTCAGTTCTGCGAGGCATGTCACAGGCCATCGGCTCGCAGGTCATCGCCGTCATGTTGGCGATGGGCGCGATCACCGCTGTCGAGGGCGGAGCGCAAATGCCTTCGGCGGCCGGCTTTCGGATCACCATGATCTGGATCGTCTGCCTCACCCTGCTTGCCGCGCTCACGTCCTTCCTGCTTCGCCCGCGGCTGACCGAGGAAGTGAAGGGTGACGAGCCAGGCCTCCGGGCCGCGTGAAGTCGCCCGACCAGCCTGTACCTGGACAATCCCGCTCGCCCCCTTCCCGGGGCGCTCATCAGGATCGCATCAGGCCTTCCTGAGCGGCGGTGGCGACCAGCGTCCCGTCCGCCCGCCAGATCGAACCCAGGGCGAGGCCGCGGGCGTCGTCCGCCGCCGGGCTGTGCTGATCGAACAGGTGCCATTCCCCCACGTCCGTCGGGCGATGGAACCACAGGGAGTGGTCGAGGCTGGAGGAGACGCCCCTGCCGGCCGCAAACACGTCGCCGTGCGGCAGCATCGAGGTCGCCAGGAGCGCGATGTCGGAAATATAGGCCAGGGCCGCGGCCTGCATCGCCTCGCCGCCCGCGATCGGCGCCTTGGCGCGAAACCAGAACCGCTGCACGGGCGGATGGCCCGGCGGCGCCGGAAGCGCCGCGGGGACGACGCGCCCGAGCTCCATCGGCACGCCCTGAATGGTCGGCACGTCCCAGAACGGTCGGCCGGTGTCGATTTGCGGATCGTCCGGCGACGGCGCCTTGGGCATCTCGCCCTGATGCGTCGGACCGGGCTCAGGGTGCTTGAACGAGGCCATGAACAACAGGACCACCGCGCCTCGCTGACGCGCGGTCACCTGGCGGGTCGAGAAGCTGCGCCCGTCACGCACCCGTACGACCTCATAGGTCACCGGCTGGGCGACATCGCCCGGGCGCGCATAATAGGCGTGCAGCGAATGGCGGATCTTGTCCGGCGCGGTCTGTCCGGCCGCGAGCAGCGCCTGGGCCACCAACTGGCCGCCAAAGATCGCCGGCCCGGCCGCGGCGAAGGCGCCCGGCGGCGTTGAGCCCTCAAACAAGTCTTCGCCGACCTGATCGAGTTTCAAGATCTCGTCGAATGATGGAGCTGTCACTCGCGCCGCCTTTTGGATTTTCCTCGACGCAAGGCGAGGTGGGCGATGATTGTGTTGGCAAGCAGCCCCCACCTGAACCCAGGACTGGACCGTCAGAGGCCTGCCGTCAACGCACAGACCGGGCTTCCCCGGAGGCGGCCTTCGCCGCCCGCGCCCTAGTTGACGAATTCGGGCAGGTCCAGCTTGACGCCCCAGCGATGGGAGCCCGCGCCGAACGGCAGGTGAAAGCCGAAGGCGGCGCGCTGCGCCTCGTCGTTCAGGACGGCCTCGAACGCGCGGATCACGGACTGTTCCAGGTCCGGCTGCACGTTGCGGGGATCCATGCCGAACTCGCGGGCGAGCTGCTCGATCACGGTTCGTCGGTGAGCCTCGCCGCCCAGGGCGAGCAGGGTCGCCTGGATGTATTTCGCCATGTCATGACGGCGGCGCGGGCGGTTGCGTACGCGGCGTTCTACAGCGTGCGGCTTTTCAAGGTGCAGTCCCATGCCGCGACGCTAGAGCAGGTGAGATTACAACGCGGTTAAGCCCCGCCGAGCGCCGCCGCGGTCTGGTAGACGATGAACGCCGCCAGATAGGCCAGCGCGGTCATGTAGACCAGCATCACCGCCGGCCAGAGCCAGCTGTTGGTCTCGCGTTTCACGACGCCGAGGGTGGAGGCGCACTGCGGGGCGAAGACGTACCAGGCCAGGAAGGACAGGCCGGTGGCGAGCGACCAGTGGCCGGCCAGGATGGAGCCGAGGGTTCCACCGCCTGCGCCGTCGCCGATCGCATAGACGGTGCCGAGCGCGGCCACCGCCACTTCCCGGGCGGCGAAGCCTGGAACCAGGGCCACCGTCATCTGCCAGTTGAAGCCGATGGGGGCCAGCAGGGGCTGGACGGCGTGGCCGATCATGCCGGCGAAGCTGTAGTCGATGGCCGGGCCCGCAGAGCCCGCCGGGGCGCTCGGGAAGGTCGACAGCACCCACACCGCGACCATCAGCGGAAAGATGATCACGCCGGCGCGGGTGAGGAAGATGCGCGCCCGAAGCAGCAGGTTGCGGGCGACGTTCTCGGGGTCCGGCGCCTTGTAGGCGGGAAGCTCCATCAGGAACGGCTCGGCCGCGCCGCGCCAGAAGATCTTGCGGGTGATGAGCGAGACCAGCAGCGCGCTGGCGATGCCGGCGGCGTAGAGGCCGAACATGGTCAGGCCCTGCAGGCTCATGCCGCCCCAGACCTTCCGGTCCGGAATGAAGGCCGAGATGATCAGGGTGTAGACCGGGATCCGCGCCGAACAGGTCATCAGCGGCGCGACGAGGATGGTGGTCAGCCGGTCGCGCTTGTTGTCGATCACCCGCGTCGCCATGATCCCGGGGATCGCGCAGGCGAAGCTGGAGAGCAGCGGGATGAAGGCCCGTCCGTGCAGGCCGGCGCCGCCCATGATCCGGTCCATCAGGAAGGCGGCCCGGGCCATGTAGCCGAAGTCTTCCAGCAGCAGGATGAAGAAGAACAGGATCAGGATCTGCGGCAGGAAGACGAGCACGCTGCCGACGCCGGCGATCACGCCGTCGACCAGGAAGCTTTTGAGCAGGCCGTCCGGCAGGGCCTGGCCGATCAGGCCGCCCAGGGCGGCGAAGCCGTTCGAGATGAGGTCCTGCGCCGGGCCGGCCCAGGTGAACACGCCCTGGAACATCAGGAAGAGCAGGCCCAGCAGGATGGCGAGGCCGGCGATCGGGTGCAGCAGGACAGCGTCGACCTTGCCGGTCAGGGTGTCGGGCCGCTCGGGCGGGCGCACATAGGCCTTCAGGATGCGCTGGGCCTCGCGGTGGGCGTGGCGGATCTGCCCGGCGTCCGGCTCGCGCCAGGCGTTGGTTCCGGCGACCGCGCCCGTGAGGATCATATCGTCCACCTTGCCGACCAGCTCGGCGATTCCGCGCTTGCGCGTGGCGACCGTGGTGACGATCGGGCAGCCCAGCTCCCGCGCCAGGCCCTCGAGGTCGATGCGCAGCCCCTGGCGCTGGGCGATGTCGTACATGTTGAGCGCCAGCACCATCGGCCGGCCGACCTGCTTCAGCTCGAGGATCAGGCGCAGAACCAGGCGCAGGTTGGTGGCGTCGGCCACGCAGATCAGGACATCGGGGCTCTCCTCGCCGGCGAGCTTGCCCAGCACCGCGTCGCGGGTCACCACCTCGTCCGGGCTGCGGGCGCGCAGGGAATAGGTGCCGGGCAGGTCCAGCACCGAGAGCGTGCGGCCGTCCGCGGTCTGGACGTGGCCTTCCTTGCGCTCGACCGTGACGCCGGCGTAGTTGGCCACCTTCTGGCGGCTGCCGGTCAGGGCGTTGAAGAGAGCGGTCTTGCCGGAATTGGGGTTGCCCACCAGCGCGACGCGCGCCGGGGCCAACCGGGTCGCTTGCGCCCCGGTCGTTTCTTTGTTTCGCGAGCCGCCCCCAAGCGGGGCGGATTGGGCGGCGTCTGTCACGGGCGTGGGCGGTCCAGCAACACCCGCACGTCCTCGGCGTCGCGGCGGCGCAGGGCCACGCGCATGTCGTCCAGCCGCACGGCGATGGGATCGTGGCGGATCGCGCCCTCGTGCAGCACCTCGACGCGGGCGCCTTCCACGAAGCCGAACTCCAGCAGCCGCCGTTGCAGTTCGGCGAGGGCGACGCCGTGATCGCCCGGATGGCTCTCGGCCCGCACTTCGATGATGACGCCACGGTCGCCGATGCGCGCCCGGCTCAGGGGGATCACCACGCCCTCGGCCGGGACCGCATTCTTCAGGTCGGCCAGCGGGCTTTGCAGGTCGTTCATGCCGGCGCTCTCGGGAAACGGAACTTGCAATTGATTATCATTTATCCCTGCCCTTCGTCCATGGCGAAGAATCCGTCTCCCCCGTGCGCCTCGGAGGCCTTATAGGGGCGTGTCGCCGGACCGTGCGGGTGTGGTGGAATTGGTAGACGCGCCGGACTCAAAATCCGGTTCCGAAAGGAGTGTCGGTTCGACCCCGACCACCCGCACCAAAATCAATAGAATCAATAGCCTAGCGCCGTCTTGGTGCTCTGTCGCAGATGCGGTTACTGACTGAAAGTCTGGCTCAGGCGGAAAAAGACTATTGAAATCAATGCTCACAGAACTTGCACAGGTCTGACGCGTCTGCGCGCCACCCGTAAGGGCTGTTTTTTGGGCTCTCACGGTCGGATAGCTGAGATTTCAGGAAGCGCTCCGAGTCGGTGTACGGCCGACGGGGTTCGCCGTTCGGCCGCGGCCACTTTCTGGTCGACGCCAATCGCCTCTCGCTGCTCGATGACTTGGTGGCCGAGGCGCTACACAGACTTTGCGGGTCGCGAGGCCAAGCCGAATACGCCTTCGGGTCGGCGAGCGGCCGCGAGGGCTGTCAAGAAATATGAGGGGACAGACGTAAAGACCCGACCGATCTTCTACGACCCGAAGCCGTTCATATGACCTCTCTGTCCTACACCAAAGCGCTCGATCGCCTCCTGCAACCGCTCGGCTTCGCGCGCGAAGCAAAGAAAAAGGACTGGATTCGCACTCGCGGAGACTTCTGGGATTGCGTCGATCTGCAGAAGAGTTGGGTCGACGGTAGCGTGACGGCGAATCTGTACGCGAAGGATCTTGAGACGGAGAAGATCCTTAAGTCGATTGAATGCGACATTCCGTTAGGCCTCATCCTGCTTGGGGAACGGATAGGCTCCTTGATCGACGGCCGCGATCGATGGTGGAAGAGCGATCAGAATGGCCCGGCGGAGCTTGCCGATGCGGTGCGTGTGTATGGCATCCCCTGGTTCGACCGAATTCGATCGATCGAGGACCAGGCCGAGCTTTGGTACTATAGGAGCGCTACCGCAGATCCTTGGAGAAAGCGGAATCTCACGGCCCTTGCGGTGACGCTCTTCAGGCTGGGGGCGCTGGATGAAGCTCTGGCCCTCTTCGAGGCGCCTGTGCCCAAGACCGCAATTCCAAACTTGGTGGCGAAAGGGCGGTGCGTGCAGCGCTGGCTCGAAGGACAACGTCGCAGCGGCTGAGCACGACTTCAGGGCCGTAGCGAGCTTGACGGTTCCCTCGTTGAGACGACGCTTCGGAGTCCGAACCGCCTGATGGCGACAGATCTGTATTGACAATGTCATGGCAAATCCCAACTTTGACCCCAGGAGTCCTGTCATGTCCGCCAACGCTCGCCACGAATCCTCTGCGCCTCGTCGCACGCGAAAGGATGATGTCATTCAGATTCGGGCCTCCGCCGAGACCAAGTCGATCCTGACCCGCGCCGCGGCGCTTCGCGGCCAGAAGCTCTCCGAGTTCATGCTCGATAGTGCGCGCCGGCAAGCCGAAGATGCGCTTCTGGATCAACGCAACTTCTTCCTTGAGCCGGAGGCCTACGACGCCTTCCTGGCGCTCCTGGACGCGCCGGCCAAACCGGATCCGCGGCTGGTCGAGCTGATGAGCCGCAAGGCGCCCTGGGAAACATGAGACCTTGGCGCCGCTGAGGATTCTCCCGCCCGAGCCGCTTGGGCCGCAACACGAGATCGCGCCTTTCAGCAACGGCCGCCACGCATCGCTTGATGAATGGCTGCGTCAGCGCGCCCGGACCAGCGAGGGGCTCTCGGCGCGAACCTATGTGACCTGCGCTGTGGACACCTTGAACCAGATCGTCGGCTACTATGCGATCTCCACGGCGGCGGCGCACAGGGTGACCATGCCAAGCGCCAAGCTGCGTAGGGGCATGCCGGAGGACGTCCCGCTGCTGCTGCTCGGCCGCCTCGCGGTCGACGCCGCGTTCCAAGGGCAAGGTCTTGGCGCCGCGCTGCTGGCGGACGCCTTGAGGCGCTGTGCGGCGGCTTCTGCGATCGCCGGGCTCCGTGGCGTCATCGCTCACGCGATCGACGACGAAGCTGTCCGGTTCTATGAGCGCTATGGGTTCACGACTGCGTCGCCCTTGGGGACGCGCACAATGCTGATGCCGATCGAAGTGCTTCGTGCGGCGATCGGTCGGCCAAAAGCCTGATCGACTTACACAGATTCTTACACAGTCGAGTTGCGCAAAGAAAAATAACGAAGTAAAATCCGCCACTTAGAACAGGCGTGTGTGACTCAAAATCCGGTTCCGAAAGGAGTGTCGGTTCGACCCCGACCACCCGCACCATCCTTGGACTGCAGGACACAATCCGCAGTTTCCTTCCAAGACGCCCTGAGGGCCGCAGTATCACACAGCGAGTTTATGCCGCGGCGTCGCTGGCATGTTTGACGCCAATCAAGGCGGAGGCGGCTGATCCCCTGAACTTGGGATTCAAATCCTCAGGGACGCCTTTTCAATCATGACTCAGCTGTCCGCAGTTCTTCCGCTCTTCGTCGCGCTCCTCGTGACCCCGGCCTTCGCCGCCGAGCCTGATCCGCACGCCGGGCATCACCCACCGGCCAATGCAGAAGCGGTCAAGCCGGCGGCGGCCCCAGCGGCGCCCGTTGCGCAGGCCGATCCCAAAGCCGCCATGCACGCTTGCCCGATGATGGACGGCAAGATGACCGGCGAGCCTGGCGCGGCGGCAGGCATGGGGATGGATGGGAAGATGATGATGGACGGCATGGACATGCACTGCATGGCCCCGCCTGCGGCCGCCAAGGGCGCGGACGCGCCGCACGATCACGCCCCTTCCGACGCGCCCAAGTAGGCCGCGAGACGCCGCGATGACCGACCGCCTGAAAGGCTTCGCACTCATGACGGCCTTGGCCATCGTGGCCGCCGCGACCTTCTGGCTGCTCCGCGACCACTGGGGGCACGCCCTTGGGCTTGCGCCCTACCTCCTCTTTCTCGCCTGCCCGCTGATGCACCTCTTCATGCACCACGGCCACGGCCATGGAGACCACGACGATGACCACCCTGGATCAGGGGTTCCCCGCTAGGGACCCGGCCACGCCGACGGGAACCGCCGGTTTCCAGGACACAGGCGGTTGTTGTTCCTCCCGCGAGGCCAAAGAGCCGTCAGAACCTATGCCGGCCCGCGAGGCCGGCCGCTGCTGCGGGCCGGAAGCCCGCAAAGCTTCAACAGACCTCACGGCTCAGGAGTACGTCCATGTCCTCAACCAGTGATCGCGGTCAGAGCGAACGGACCCACGCCAAGGCCCCGCCGGCCATTGCACTCGTTCCCCTCGGCCTCAGCCTTTCGATTTTCCTGGCGATCAGCTTCCTGCTCTGCGCCGTTGGAGAGTTGATTCCAGGGCTTCAGAACTTCCATTTTCTGAGGGCGCTTTATCCCGACACCGACTGGACGCGGCCCGAAATGATTGGCGCCGGCGCCGTGTGGGCGTTCCTTGTGGGCTGGTACGTCGCCTTGGGTGTCGGCTCGCTCTACAATTTCATCTCACCGAGAGCGCGCTAGTCGGGCGCCGGCGAAATCCACGGTTTCGTGTCAGGCCCTCAATCCAGGCTGACGCCGGCCCGGGGGCCCTTCACCCGGTCGATCAAGGCCCTGACGCGCTGGCCCCTGCGGTGCAGGAGGCGGACGAGGCGCGCGTCCCACTGCGGATCGGCGGCCTGGACAAAGGCCTCCAGCTTGACCTCGCAGTCCCACTCGTCCGTGGCCGCAATCCCGGTCACCCGGGCGACGTCGGCCAGGTATTCGCGTTCGAACGCCGGCCGGTGGGATTCCCAAAGGCCGAGGAACTCGAGCGCCATGCCCAACCTGAATTTCTGGTAGGCGGCGAACTTGTCCGCGGCGGCCAAGGTCGACAGGCTTGCGTCGATCGCTTCGAGGGCGACGCCGAAGCGGGTCTGTGCAGGCGCCGGCAGGACGTAGGGCTGGAGCTCGACCCCGGTCAAATCCGCGATGTCCCCCAGCGCGGTCTGAGTTCCGTCGACGTGCCAGCGCAGGTACTCGAAATAATCCGCCGCGCTCCTCGGGCTCGCCAGTTCGGCGGCGACTTCCAGGACGGCGTACATGGCGAACGGGATGTGCTGAAAGTGAACCCGGTCGCGGTCGACCGGCCGTCCGCCTCGCGCCTCGTAGAGGTCGAAGAACGAGTCCAGGTCGCCGATCGCCTCGAACCTGTCGCGGGTTCGCAGGGCGGCGAAGTCCACATGCCGGTCGCCGACGACGACGAACTCGAAATCGAGCATGGCGGTCAGCTCGTCGCCCTCGAAAATGAACTGCCCGGCGTCCATGGCGATCACCACAGGCCCCTCGTCGCAGGGCGGGACGTTCCGGTTGAGCCAGCCGCGAATGAACTCGACTTCGGGCGAAGGCAGCCGCGCGCCGCTGAGATAGAGCCCTTCGGCCTGGCGGTAGTGGCTAAGGGTGATCTCACGCGGATCGACGGGGTTTGGCGAACCGGCCGCTTCCAGGCGTTTGGGATCGATCTCGTGGATCAGCCGCATCTGGTCGGCTAGCTGTTCGCGCAGCCGGCGCCGGTCGGCGTCGGACGCTGCGGTGGCCATGTTCGGCCGGCCCCTGACGCGCTCCATCACCAGCGCCGGGATCTCGTCGATATAGCCGTAAAGCCTGGGCGCCTTGACCCCGCTGTCGGCCAGGATCTGGTGGACCCGGGCTTCATAGGCCAGCGGCATCGGCGGCCAGCGCCCGCCCCGGTCTCCGCGCACGTACAGCGGCGCCGGCTTCCCGTTCACCTCGGCGTCTATGTACCAGGCGGGGCGCCATCGGCCCTGTCGGGAGACCGTGCGGACCGGGCCGATCTCCCGCTCCACCCAAGCGACGACCTTGGCCTCAAGGTCCATATCCTTGGCGTCCTGCGGCATGTCCCTCACCCAAAGCCCGCGGATAGTCGACGTGGCGGGGGCGCCAAGGTCAAGCGCAGTCGGCGCTGCCAGGCCTATCGGTCGGGACGGACTGAGGGGTCCAGGGTCTGGGCCAGGATCTTCCGCGCCCGGTGGACGCGCATCTCGACGGTCTTGGCCGACAGCCGCAGGATGTCGCCGGCTTCCTTGTGCGAGCAGCCTTCCAGGGCGGTGAGCACGAGCGGCGCACGCAGGCCGTCGGGCAGGCGCGCGACGGCCCTCGCCAGTTCCGAAAGGACGTCGGCCTCCATCAGCTTCTGGTCCGCCGGCGCCGCCGGATCCTCGAGCGCCTGCGCGCCGTGCTCGTCGAACGGCTTCGATCCGAAGAAGAAGCGCCGCACCGCCAGTCGCCGGCCACGGTCGCGGGCCTTGTTGATGGCGATGGTCCGGAGCCAGGCGCCGAACGGCCGGGCGGGATCGTAGCGGCCAAGGGCGCTCCAGGCGGCGATGAAGGCCTCCTGGGCGGCCTCATAGGCTTCCTCGGGGTCGCCGACATAGCGCCTGAGCAGGCGATAGAGGCTGTCCTTGTGACGACGGACCAGCTCGGCATAGGCGCGCTCGCTCCCCCCGGCGGCGGCCCGCGCCAGCTCGGCGTCCGAAGGGGCCGCAGGATCGGTCACGAGGCGTCTTCGGTGAGCGCCTTCGCCAAGGTGTCGTCGAACCGCGTGGCCTGCTCGGGCGCCAGGACCTGCCGCATGGCCAGGACGTGCAGGATCGTCTGCTTCTGGAGTTCGCTCATGGCCATGTGCGAACGATCGATCGCCTGCTGCACCGCCGGCGTATAGGCGTGGCCCTGCTGGAGGGCCTGGGCGAGGTCGGCGTTGGCGGCCCGCATCTCCGCCTCGAGCGCGCGCCGGCGCACCGCGAAATTCTGTTCCAGGCCTTCGATCCTGCGATCCTGGTCGGCGGTCAGGTGGAGGTCCTTGTGAACCATCTGGTGGAAGGGCGTTGCGTGGTGCATCCGGCCCAGGGCGTAGCGGGCGCCGCCCCACGCGCCGGCGCTCGCCGCGATCAATGAAAGCGCCAGCGTCAACGCCAGGCTTCGCATCGGGGTCAAGGCTCGCCCCCCAGCAAGGTGGAGGGGGCGAGATTGGCGGCGATCGAGAAGGGACTGACCTGCCGGGCCTGGCTTGAGGTGGTCACGGCCGCCATGCCCCCGGCCGTCACGCCGATCGCCAGCGCCACGCCGACAGACGCGATGCGGTAGGGCTGGCTGAGCGCCTGGACCGTCCGCGCCTCTTCTCGCCGCCGCGCGACGCCGCGCAGCACGGCCTCTTCCAGTCCGTCGGGCGAGCGCGCCGGACCGTCGGTCGCCAGGCGTCCCAGCAGTTCATCCAAGTCGTCCCGCATCGAACCGTCCTTCGCCGCAGCCCCGCTTCCTATACGCGCGACGGCGCCGCGATCCCGCAAGCGCCTTCAATCCCACTGGAGCCTACTGGGCGGAGACGGGTTCCAGCGTTCCAAGGACGCTGACCAGGATGAGGACCGCGAGCCCCGCCCCGGTCTCAGTGAAAATGCTACGCCGAAGGGCGGCGACCGCGCCGCGTGGATCGCCTGCGGCGAGGCCCCGTTCGAGATCCGGCGTGAGGCGGAACCGATTGGCGGCCGCCAGGGCCAGCATGGCGACGAACAGGCCGACCTTGGCGATCAGCAGCAGGCCGTAGGGCGAGGCGCCCATGCTCCAGATGCGCGAGGGGCCGACGAGGAACCAGCTGTTGATCAGGCCGCTGGCCAGGATCGCGGCCACGGCGGCCGAGCCGATCCCGGAGAACTCGGCCAAGGCGCGCTGCAAGGCGTGGATGTCGTCCGATGCGTCGACCCGCGCTGCGCCCAGCAGTCCCGCCAGAGCAATGAGCGCGCCCAGCCAGACGCCGGCGGCCAGCAGGTGGACGACGTCGGCGGCGGCATGGACCTGGCCCGCGAGGCCTTCCTCCGCGGCGCCGTGTCCTGTCCAGGCGAAGCTGGCCAGGACCACGGCGCCCAGGACGGAGGTCGCAATCCAGAGCCTGGAGCCGTCGCGCATCGCCAGGCAGCCCGCCAGGGCGGCGACTGCTGCGGCGAGCCGAACCAGGATCGCCGCGCCGAAGGGACTGCCGGTCAGGACCGACAGCAGGATCGCGCCGTCAAAGGCCGCGGCGGGATCGCCGGCCATCTGGGCGGTCTGGGCGCTGAGCAGGACCGCCGCGCCGATCAGCACGACGCCTGACGAGATCGACAACAGACGCCGAAGCCATCGCCCTCCGTCGGCCGCGCCGCGCATTCCGTAGAGGAAGAACAGCGGCGTTCCGAACAGGATCGCCGCGCCCGTGAACTGGACGAGGCGCGCGGCGACGATGACGGCGTCCATCGCCAGCTCAGTGGACCATGAAGCCGAAGGTCCCATCGATGCTGTGGCTGTCCGCGGTCACGGCGTGCCACTTCACCTGATAGGTCCCGGGGGCCAGCGGCTTGGCCGGGACGCCAGTCATGGTGTCCTTGGCGATCTCCGTCTTCACGGGGACCGGCTTGCCACCCATGGTCACTTCCAAGCGGGAGAACTGCGGCGTCAGCGTCTCGCTGAAGTGCGCGACGATCTCCTTGGGCGCGGGACCCATGGCGTTGTTCGCCGGCTCGGAGGCGACGAGATGGGCGTGGGCTGAGGCCTGGGAAGCCGTCAGGGCGGCGGCCAGGAAGGCGGCTGCGCCGATACGATTCCAGTGTTTCGACATGTTCAAACTCCGCTGACGGCGACAGTGTCCGTTGAAGGCGATACGCGCGGCCGAGCGCGCTTCCCTCAAGCCCGGTCGTTTTATTCCGGCGATGTCTGAGGGGCGAGGGCGGGCTGGCGCGTATGGCTGAGACGAACGGGCGTGCGAGCGTGATCACATGACGGATTTCGACCGGCGGCGTCTGCTGCGATCAGCCGCCGCCCTCGGGGGCGGGCTGGCCGCCGGCGGCCTGTCGCCGTCCTGGGCGCAGAGCGCGCCCCGCGCGGCGCATGGCGATGCGCCCGTCCTCTCCGGTCCGGACATCGCGCTCACCATCGATCACGCGGCGTGGACGGTGGACGGGCGGGCGGGCCACGCGGTCATGGTCAACGGCTCGCTGCCCGGCCCGATCATCCGCCTGAAGGAGGGCCAGACCGCCCGGCTCTCAGTGACCAACCGGCTGATGGAGACCACCTCGATCCACTGGCATGGCCTCCTGCTGCCGTTCCAGATGGACGGCGTCCCGGGCCTGAGCTTCCCGGGGATCCCGGCCGGGGAGACCTTCGTCTACGAATTCCCGGTCAAGCAGAGCGGCACTTACTGGTACCACAGCCACTCGGGCCTGCAGGAACAGGCGGGCCTCTACGGGGCCATGGTCGTCGAGCCGCGGGAGCCGGACCCAGCGCCTGCGGACCGCGACTATGTGGTCATGCTGTCCGACTACAGCTTCCTGCACGCCCACAAGGTCTTCGAGAAGCTGAAGCAGCAGTCCGGCGCCTTCAACGACCAGCGCCAGACCATCGCCGGCCTGCTGTCAGGCAAGGACCAGCCCCTGAAGGAGCGGATCGAATGGGCGAAGATGCTCATGGATCCGACCGACATCTCCGACGTCACCGCCAGCGCCTATACCTTCCTGATCAACGGCTGCGGGCCTGACGACAACTGGACGGCGCTGTTCAGGCCCGGCGAGCGGGTGCGCCTGCGGTTCATCAACGCCGGCGCCCAGACCGTCTTCAACGTCCGCATACCCGGCCTGCGGATGACCGTGGTCGCCGCCGACGGCCAGAACGTGCAGCCGGTGGCGGTGGACGAATTCCAGATCGGCAACGCCGAGACCTACGACGTCATCGTCCAGCCCGCCGAGGACAAGGCCTTCACCCTGGTCGCCGAGTCCGTGGACCGGTCGGGCATGGGCCGGGCGACCCTGGCCCCCCGCCCCGGCATGACCGCGCCCGTACCGCCCCTGCGCGCGCGCCCCCTGGCGACCATGAAGGACATGGGGATGGACATGGGCGGCATGGACATGGGGGGCATGGACATGTCCATGCGCAACCCCGCCAACGCGCCGCAGGTGAAGCTCGGTCCCGGCGTGCAGATGCTCGCGCCCATGGCCGTCGATCGAACGGGCGACCCCGGCCAGGGTCTGGCGAACGCCGGCCACAAGGTGCTGGTCTACAAGGACCTCGTCGCGCTCGAACCCAATCCCGACCTGCGCACGCCATCGCGGGCGCTCGACATCCACCTGACCGGCAACATGGAGCGGTTCATGTGGGGGTTCGACGGTGAGAAGTTCAGCGAGACCACCAAGCCCTATGCGTTCGAGAAGGGCGAGCGGGTCCGGGTGACGCTGATCAACGACACCATGATGGCCCACCCGATCCACCTGCATGGACACTTCTTCGAGCTGGTCCAGGGATCGCCCGGACACCGTCCGCGCAAGCACACGGTGATCGTCCTGCCCGGTGGCAAGGTCGCGTGGGACGTCACCGCCGAGCCCGGCGACTGGGCCTTCCACTGCCACATGCTCTACCACATGCACGCCGGCATGTTTCAGGTGTTCAGCGTACGGCCCCTGGACGGAGCGGGCGCATGAGCCGGCTCGCCGCAGCCGCGGTCATCACCACGTTTTGGGCCGCTCTGTGGACCGCGCCCGCCGCAGCCGAGGCCATGGACCACTCCATGCACGGCATGGATATGCCCGCCACCGCGCCGAAGACCGAGCCTTCCACGCCCGCGCCAGCCGCGCATCAGCACGACATGTCGTCCATGCCTGGCATGGACATGTCCAAGCCTGACGCCGGGGACGAACACCAGGGTCACGGTGCGCCGGCGGCAGAGGACGCCGAGCCGAGGATCCCCCACACAACGCCGCCGCCGGCGCCGAGCGACCACGCAGCGGACCGGTTTTACGATCCGGCCCGCATGGCGGCCGCCCGCGTCGTGCTGCGCGAGGAGCACGGCGGCGCACGCTATTCCAAGGTGATGGCCAGCCTCGCCGAGTTTCAGGCCCGATCAGGCGGCGACGGCTACCGCTGGGAGGGCGAGGCCTTCTATGGCGGCGACATCCACCGGTTTGTGCTCAAGAGCGAAGGCGAGGGCGGGTTCCGCGACGGGGTCGACGCCGCCGAGGTCCAGGCGCTCTATTCCCGCGCGGTCGGCCCCTATTTCGACCTGCAGGCGGGCGTGCGACAGGACTTCGCGCCCAAGAACCGGACCTATCTGACGATCGGCGCCGAGGGCCTGCTGCCCTACTGGTTCGATGTCCAGGCGGCGGTGTTCCTTTCCAGCAAGGGCGAGGTCCTGGGGCGTGCGGAGGCGACCTATGATCTGCGCCTGACGCAGCGCCTCGTACTTCAGCCCCGCGCCGAACTGAACTTCGCCGCCCAGGACACGCGCGAGACCCGGACCGGAAGCGGCCTCTCCGACGCCGAGCTCGGCCTGCGTCTGCGCTATGAGATCCGGCGCGAATTCGCCCCCTATGTGGGTGTTTCCTATGAGCGCCGGTTCGGCAGGAGCGCGGACTATGCGCGCTCGGCCGGCGAGGACGCCAGGGCGACCAGCTTCGTCATGGGCCTGAGGGCCTGGTTCTAGGTCGGACGATGGGCGCGCAGTCGCTCAATGGCGGGTCATGCCGCGACCGGAGCCGCTCTCTCGCGCGCCGGTTCCCGGGGCGCAGCTTGACGGCGCAGCCTTGATCGTGCGGGCGAATGATGGTCCGAGGTCAAGGTGACCACCGCCGCCCCCGCCCGTCCCCATCAGCAGATTCTGCTCGGCATCGGGCTGCGCGTCGCGTCCATGGCCTGCGTCGCCGTCGTGACGGCCCTGGTGAAATGGTGCGGGGCCAAGGGCGTGCCGCTGATGGAGATGGTGTTCTTCCGCAACGCCTTCGCCTTCGCGCCCATCGCCCTCTACATCGCGCGCACGACCGGCTTTGGCGTGCTGCGGACCCAGCGTCCCGTCGCCCATGTGACGCGCTCCGTCGTGGGCCTGCTCGGCATGACCTGCGGTTTCAGCGCGGTGCAGCACCTGCCCCTGACCGACGCGGCGGCGTTCCAGTTCACCGCGCCGCTGATGATGGCCGCGCTCGCCGCCCCGATCCTGGCCGAGCGGGTCGACGCGCACCGCTGGGCGGCCGTGATCGTCGGGTTCATCGGCGTGCTGATCATCATCCGTCCCATCCCCGGCCACATGAACGTGGTCGGCGCGGCGTTCGGCCTGGCCGGAGCGCTCGGCACCGCCCTGGCCATGGTCACCATCCGCGAGCTGGGCCGCACCGAGCCTGGGGGGGCGATCGTCTTCTATTTCACCCTGGCCGGAACGCTGGCCGGCCTCGCCAGCCTCCCGTTCGGGTGGATGCTGCCGGACCCGGCGACCCTGGCCTTCCTGGTCCTCATCGGGCTGGTCGGCGGCGTCGCCCAGATATTGCTGACAGAAGCCCTGCGCATTGCGCCCATCGGGGTCGTGGCGCCCTTCGACTATACGCAACTTGTTTGGGCCGCTCTGATCGGATTTCTCGTGTGGGGCGAGCATCCGCATCTGGCCACCCTGTGCGGCGCGCTTCTGGTGGCGGCGAGCGGCATCTATATCGTACTGCGGGAGACAGGGCGCTTTACGCGCGCCTGACCGGATAAAGGGACCTGAGCATGCGCGCCGCCGTCGCCGTCCTGATCGCTCTTTTCCTGCCCGCCGCAGCCCAGGCCCAGAACGGTTATCTGACGCAGCGGGATTTCACCCTGGACGCCCAGGCCGCCCAGGCGCGCCAACGGGACGTGATCATCCAGAATGAGCTCATGAGCCTCGACGCCCGCCTGCGCACGGAACAGGAGTTGCGGATCGGCGCGCCCGTTTCCACCGGTCCGATCCACATCCTGCCCATGCCGATCAGCGCGCCGCCGCCCGTGATCGGCCCCTTCGCCGCCATCCCCGACGCCCGTCTGGCCGCCTCCAATGAGCGGGTGCGCGCGGCGGCCAGGAACCGCCGCTGAAGCTTTGCGGGAGCGCTCCGCTCCGCTTGGCGTTAGGGTCTGCGTAAGCGGACCCTAGGAGACCAAGCTGATGCGTTGGAGCGGCGGCCGGCGGTCCGGCAATATCGAGGATCGTCGCGGCATGAAGGGCGGCGTGGTCGGCGGCGTCGGCGCGGGCGGCGTGATCTTGGCCCTCATCGGCTATTTCGTCTTCGGCATCGATCCTTCGACGACGCTCAGCACGGTGAGCGCCGTGTCCGGCGGCGAGCAACAGCAGCAGGCCGGCGTCGAGGGCTCGCCCTCGGACGAGGCCGGCGCCTTTGTCGACGTGGTGTCCACCTCGGTCGACGATGTCTGGGCGGGGATCTTCCAGCAGCAGGGCGAGCGCTACACGCCGCCCAAGGTGGTGCTCTACAGCCAGGGAACGCCCACCGGCTGCGGCGCGGGACAGGCGGCCATGGGGCCGTTCTATTGCCCCAACGACCAGAAGGTTTACCTCGACCTGTCGTTCTGGAACGAGCTCGCCGAGCGGTTCGGCGCCCAGGGCGAGGCCGCGCGCGCCTATGTCATCGCCCACGAGATCGGCCACCACATCCAGAACCTGACCGGCCAGATGCCCAAGGCCGAGCGGATGGGCGCGAAGGGCGCGGACTCCGGTTCGGTGCGGCTGGAGCTGCAGGCCGACTGCTACGCCGGGGTCTGGGTCGCCCGTGCGGGTCAGGTCTCCAGCGGCCAGGTCTCGCTGGACCCCAAGGACGTGGAGGACGGCCTGCGCGCCGCCGCGGCGGTGGGCGACGACACCCTGCAGAAACAGACCCAGGGCCGCATTGTGCCGGACGCCTTCACCCATGGCTCGAGCGAGCAGCGGATGCGCTGGTTCCAAAGGGGCGTGAAGTCGGGCGACCCGGGGTCCTGCGACACCTTCTCGGCGGCGCGGCTCTAGACCACCGAGCTCCAGGAGCCTGGTATAGCCGGGATCGGCTCGGCGCCGAGGCAGACGGCGACGCAGCGGCGCGCCAGCTGCTCGGCGGGGTCGATCAGGTCGACCCGCACCGCCTCGGGGCGCAACACCAGCGGGATCTCGGTGCAGCCGGCGATGATCGCCTCCGCGCCGCCGGCGACCAGTTCGGCGGCCAGCTCCGCGGCCTTGGCCTGCACGGCTGCGTCGATGTCTCCTGCCTTGATCTGGGCGACCAACTCCAGGAACTCGGCCTGGCTTTCGGGCTCCAGCACGACCATGCCCATGGCCTGGGCGGCGAGATGCTCGCGGTAGAGCCTGAAGGCCGGCTTCGAGCCCAGCACGCCGACGCGCCGCACGCCCAGATGGCTGGCGGCGCCCGCGGCCGTGGCGATCATGTCGATCAGGGGCAGGTCGGCGGCCCGCTGGATCAGGTCCGCATGGGCATGGGCCGCATTGCAGGCGATCACCAGCACGTCGGCGCCGGCGCCGCGCAAGGCGCCGGCCATTTCCGCCAGCACCGGCCCCGCGCCGGATCCGGCGACATTGAGGTCCGGCACCTGCGGATTGATGTCGGCGATCACCCGGATGTGCTGGGCGTCCGAGCGGGCGGGCGTGAAGGCCTGCAGCTTGGCCAGGAAGTCGAGGGTGGCGGCGGGGCCCATGCCGCCCAGCAGGCCCAGGGTGAGGGTCATCGCCCGTCCCTTTCCATGATTCTGGTGGATGCAGCGGCTCTTCGGCCGCGGCGAGGATTTACGGACGGGAGCCCTTGGGCAGGGCCGCGACCTGCTGCGGCGTCAGCTTGACGATGGAGTCCACGATGCACGGCGTTACGTGCCCGCCTTGCCGGACGCCGAGGTCGAACGCCACCGGGCTGCACACCAGCCCCGACGGCGGCGCGCCCACCACCAGCGCATCGTTGGAGGTCGCCCCGGCAAGGCAAGCGCCCTTGGAGCTGATCCGGTAGACGTCCTTGAGGCCCACCCGCATGTAGAGCGTGTGATTGTCCGCCTTGCGGTGGTTGGAGATGTCGCGTGTGCGGAAGCAGGAGTCGGCGGACGCGGCGGCCGGGGCCAGGGCGGCGACGGCGGCGAGCACGAGGATGATCTTCATGGCGGCCTCCATTCTGCCGCCACTATAGCACCTCTCGAAACCGGCCCGTTCAAAAGCTGGCGTCCGCCGGTCAAGCGGCCTAGTCTCCGCCTTCAAGCCCTCGGGGGGCCGCGCCAGGCGGCTGAGAGGCGGGTGAGCCCGCGACCCGTAGAACCTGATCCGGGTCATGCCGGCGAAGGGAAGGCGCCGGTCGCGAAAGCCCTGCGGCCCCGTCCTCACGTCGCCCTTGATCCATTGTCGCCGCAAGGAGGTCGCCGTGAACATCCAGACGCCCGTGAACAAGCCCGGCGCCGTCGCCACCGGCGAACGCCCCGGATCGCGCAAGGTCTTCGAGTCCGGCGTCCTGTGGCCCGACATCCGTGTGCCGTTCCGCGAGGTGGCCGTGCACCCGAGCGCGGGCGAGCCGGCGCTGACCCTCTATGATCCCTCCGGCCCCTATACCGACCCCACGGTGGCCATCGACATCGAGAAGGGCCTGTCGCGCACCCGCGAGCCGTGGGTCGTCTCCCGCGGTGACGTGGAACTCGTAGAGAACCCGCGCGAGGTGAAGCCCGAGGACAACGGCTTCGCCAAGGGCGAGGCGCTCGCCCCGCAGTTCACCGCGCCGCGGCGGGTCTACCGCGCCAAGGCCGGCGCCGGGGTCACCCAGCTGGAATATGCCCGCCGGGGGATCATCACGCCCGAGATGGAGTATGTGTCGATCCGCGAGAACCTGCGCCGGCGCGAGGGCGACGCCTTCATCCGCGACGGAGAGGATTTCGGCGCTTCGATCCCGGACCTCTATACGCCGGAGTTCGTGCGCGACGAGGTGGCGCGCGGGCGGGCGATCATCCCGGCCAACATCAACCACACCGAACTCGAGCCGATGGCGATCGGCCGCAACTTCCTGGTCAAGATCAACGCCAACATCGGCAATTCGGCGGTGCTCTCCACCGTGGCCGACGAGGTGGACAAGATGGTCTGGGCCATCCGTTGGGGCGGCGACACGGTCATGGACCTGTCCACCGGCCGCAACATCCACAACATCCGCGACTGGATCGTGCGCAATTCGCCGGCGCCGATCGGCACGGTGCCGATCTACCAGGCCCTGGAGAAGGTGCATGGCGTCGCCGAGGACCTGAACTGGGAGGTGTTCCGCGACACCCTGATCGAACAGGCCGAGCAGGGGGTGGACTACTTCACCATCCACGCCGGCGTGCGCCTGCCCTACGTGCCCCTGACCGCCAAGCGCGTCACCGGCATCGTCAGCCGCGGCGGCTCGATCATGGCCAAGTGGTGCCTGGCCCACCACAAGGAGAACTTCCTCTACGAGCGGTTCGAAGAGATCTGCGAGATCATGCGGGCCTACGACGTCTCGTTCTCGCTGGGCGACGGCCTGCGCCCTGGCTCCATCGCCGACGCCAATGACGCGGCCCAGTTCGCCGAGCTGGAGACCCTGGGCGAGCTGACCCAGGTCGCCTGGAAGCACGGCGTCCAGGTGATGATCGAGGGCCCCGGCCACGTGCCGATGCACAAGATCAAGGCCAACATGGACAAGCAGCTGGCCGTCTGCGGCGAGGCGCCCTTCTACACGCTCGGCCCGCTCACCACCGACGTGGCGCCCGGCTACGACCACATCACCTCGGCCATCGGGGCGGCGATGATCGGCTGGTTCGGCACAGCGATGCTCTGCTACGTCACGCCCAAGGAGCACCTGGGCCTGCCGGACCGGGAGGACGTCAAGCAGGGGGTGATCGCCTACAAGATCGCGGCCCATGCTGCGGACTTGGCCAAGGGCCATCCCTCCGCTCGGGCCTGGGACGATGCGGTCTCACGCTCGCGGTTCGAGTTCCGCTGGGAGGATCAGTTCAACCTCGGCCTCGATCCGGAGACCGCGCGGGAATACCACGACGAGAGCCTGCCCAAGGAGGCGATGAAGACCGCCCACTTCTGCTCGATGTGCGGCCCAAAGTTCTGTTCGATGAAGATCAGTCAGGACATCCGCGACGCCGCCGCCGGCCAGAACGACGTGGCCGCGGGCCTGCAGGACATGGCGCACAAGTTCCGCGCCCAGGGCGGCGAGATCCAGGTCAAGCTGTAGGGCGGCGAGGGGGCCGCCGGCGCGCTCAGTCCTTCGAGCGGGCGCGGCCCTCGGACTTCTTCGCGGCGGCGGCTTCCGCCGGCCAGACGCGGACCGACACCGCGACGGTGATCGAGCCCAGGACAGCGGCGACGGCGCCGGCCCACTGGACCGCGTTCATGCCGCCCACGGCGTAGTGGCCGGCCAGGCCCCCGCAGATGATGACAAGACTGGCCGAGAGCCATTCGGCGACTTCACGCGAGAAAATCATAATCCACTCCGAGCCGGTCTCACTGCGCTGCGACTGGTCCTTTGCCGCAGACGGACTTTGGCGTCCCTGCGACACGGCGGCGCACGACGTCGCGCCCCACCCCATAGCGCACGGCTCTTGAGAAACCATAAAGGCGGTTTTCAGGCGCGCATACGAAAGCGGGCGGCCATCGGGCCGCCCGCCTCTGCGTACGCTTCAGCCCTTGAAGTTAGGGCGTCGTGCTCGAGCTGTAGGGCGTGACCTCCGGTGATTGGCCGCTCACCTCGGGCGCTACAGACGGCGTCGTCGGCGCGGTCGGGGCCACGACCGGCGGCGCGATAATCGGCGGCGGGTTCACGGCCTGGCCCGTGGTCGAGGCGCGCGGTTCGGCCGGGACCGTGGCGCTGGCTTCGGCTGCGCTATCCTCCGCGGTCGGCGCCGGAGCCGGACGGGCGCGCGCCTGACGGATCGCGCGCCGCGGCGGCGGAGTCTTGCCGGCCGGGCTCACGGTCGCGGCGGCCGCATTGACGGCGGGAGCGGCGGGAGCGGCGGGGGTGGCGGCCTCAGGGGCCGGGGTCGACTGCGGGAGCTCCATCGGCGGGTTCACCGGCGGAGCCTGCGCGGTCTCGAGCGCCGCAGGGGCTGTGCTTGTCGACGCCGCGGTCTGCATCGGCGCCGCGGCTTCGCGCTGCTGGGCAAGGAGCCAGGCGCCCCCGATCAGGGCCAGGGCCACCGGCGCGGCGATCAGCGCGGCGACCGGCGTCGAGCGTCGCGCCGGCCTGGCTTCTATCGGGCGCATCGCCGGCTCGGTCACCATCGGCTCGTCGAAGGCCATCGGATCGTCGAACGCCGGAACTGGGGCGGCCGCAGCGCTCGGCATTTTGCGGCGGGCCTTGTTGCTCCTGCTGCGGTCATAGACCGGGACCGGGGCGAAGGCGGAACCTTCCGGCGCGGTCGGGGGCAGGTCTTCTCGTGCGGTGAATTCGACGGGCATGTGTCCCTCCGGATGTGTATCTGTGGGTGTTTCAACGGGGGAGGGTGGGGGATGTTCCGTAGTTATGGAGATCATTCACGAATCGGCAAGATGCTGGGCGTTGAATTGGAAATGACACCGATGAGACGGGCGGCGCGACTTCTGGGGATATTGCTCGCCTCTAAACTACAGACTTGCTTCAAGCCGGCGATGGCGGGTCTGTGGCGAGAATATGTTTGAATTCATACTTTCGACGCGGCCGGGTGACTGTGCCGTAATGGCTCAAGGCTCCCGGTCGGGGTCGGAGAACGGCGTGTGACCAGCCGAAGGCTCGCCTCTCACGAGTGTGACCATACGCCTGGCGCGCCTTGCTTGACCGTTACGGGCGCACACCCACAAGGTGGCCAAAGTGGAGGGGTGACATGCGGCTGAGGGCCAGGCTTGAGCGCGACTGGCGGTTTACCCGCGGGCTGAATCGAACCTTGAAGCGCGTAAAGTCGATCGCGCCGGATTCCGCGAACCTGATCTGCGACGACCTGCAGGCGGCGTTCGAGGCTCACCGCACCGCGCCCGCCATGACCTTCGAAGGCCGCACGGTGACCTATGCGGAGCTGGAGGCCATGGCCAACCGCTACGCGCACTGGGCCAAGGGGATCAGCCTGCGCCGCGGCCAGGTGGTGGCGCTCCTGATGCCGAACCGCATCGAATATTTTGCGGCCTGGTACGGACTTTCGAAGATCGGTGTCGTCAGCGCCCTGATCAACAACAACCTGACCGGCGCGTCGCTGGTCCATTGCCTGAACATTTCCGGCGCATCGCATTGCATCGTCGACAGCGAGACCGCCCCGGCGTTCCAGGCGGTCCGCGAACAGCTCGACAGGCCCACGCAGCAGTGGGTCCTGGGGCCGGCGCATGGGGACCAGCGCGACCTTCCCCAGGCGCTCAAGAGCTGCAGCCAGTTGCCCCCCGACCGCTCGGTGCGCGCGGAGATCCGGGCCCGCGACACCGCCCTGCTGATCTACACCAGCGGCACTACCGGCATGCCCAAGGCGGCCAGGATCACGCACCAGCGCGCCCAGCTCTATATGCGCGGCTTCGCCGGGGCGACCGGGGCGACCCAGAAGGACCGCATCTATGTGGCCCTGCCGCTCTACCATGCCACGGGGGGCCTCTGCGCCCTGGGCGCCGCCTTCCTGAACGGCGGCTCGGTGGTGCTGCGCAAGCGCTTCTCCGCCAGCCACTTCTGGCAGGAGATCGTCGACGAAGGCTGCACCATGTTCGTCTATATCGGCGAACTCTGCCGCTACCTGGTCAACTGTCCCGAGGGCGAGGCCGAAACGCGCCACAAGGTCCGCCTGATCTTCGGCAACGGCCTGACCCCGGACGTCTGGAGCGTCATGACGCGGCGCTTTCGCATTCCCAATGTCCTGGAGTTCTACGGCGCCACGGAGGGGAACGTCTCGATGTTCAACTTCGACGGCCGCGAGGGCGCGATCGGGCGCGTGCCCAAGTGGCTGCGCAAGCGCTTCAACATCCGGCTGGTGCAGTACGACGTCGAGACCGGCGAGATCGTCCGCCGGGCGGACGGCCTGGCCGTCGAGGCGGGGGTCGGCCAGATCGGCGAGTGCATCGGCGAGATCCACGCCGAGGCGCGCACAGACTATACCGGCTATGTGGACAAGCAGGCCTCGGAGAAGAAGGTCCTGCACAACGTCTTCGCCAAGGGCGATTCCTGGTTTTCGACGGGCGACCTGATGCGTCAGGACGCGGACGGCTATTTCTATTTCGTCGACCGCATCGGCGACACCTTCCGCTGGAAAGGCGAGAACGTCTCGAGCACCGAGGTCGCCGAGCGTCTGCAGGGCGCGCCCGGCGTGCTGGAGGCGAGCGTCTATGGGGTCGCCGTGGAGGGCGCCGACGGCCGGGCCGGCATGGCGGGGCTGGTCGTGGGCCCGGAGTTCGACATCGCCGCCTTCGCCGAGCACGTAGCCAAAGAATTGCCGCCCTACGCCCAGCCGGTGTTCCTGCGGATCCTGCCGCAGATTGACGTCACCGGCACCTTCAAGCCGCGCAAGATGGACCTGGTCGCCGACGGGTTCGACCCGGCCAAGGTCAAGGGGCCGCTCTATGTCCGCGACGCCAAGAAGGGCTATGCGCGACTGACTAAGATCGGCTTCGAGAAGATCGCCACGGGGGTTGCGAAGCTCTGAGGTCGGGGGCTGCGAACGGTTGCGTTGGGTCAGACGTATCTCGATCCAAGTCGCCACGTCGCTCGTCGCCTGAGGGGTAGCGACTTCGACATCGGAAGCGCCGATAACGGTCGTCCCGGGCGATCGGATGAATTCAGATGAGTTGCGGCTGTGAAGACAGATCTACGTGGGAGGCTGCGACCCGCGCGGTGCGGCTTAATCAGGGATGTTTCTGTCGAACGCTCGACGAAGCCGCACTTGATCAAGCCATCAGGGACGAGCTTGGCGAGCTCGCGGTCCCCATGCTGGAAGCGCGGCCCCACCTCTTTTCCCGATCCCCTGTTTTTCTTTCGGAGACCGAGGTCGCTGCGCTGCGGGCGGTAGTTGCGGCGATCGAGGAGGTCGTGCGCAATCCCGCCTATCAGCGTGCGGCGCTCGCCTGGGCGCCGCAAATTGCAGAGCGCGACTTTGGTCCCCGCGGCGCACTGATGGGCTATGACTTCCATCTTACCGCTGAAGGCCCACGCCTGATCGAGGTGAATACGAACGCCGGCGGCGCCTTCCTGAATGCGCTGGCGGGACAGGCGCAACGCGTCTGCTGCGGGGACGTGGGCGTCGGTCTGGCTGAGGGCGAGGCCGAGGCGTTCGCCGAGGCCGCCCGCCGCATGATCGCCCGAGAATGGCTTTACCAGGGACGGACAGGCGCCCCGCACCGTATTGCGATCGTCGATGACGCGCCTGCCGAGCAGTACCTCTATCCCGAGTTCCTCGTCGCGCAGCGGGTGTTGGCGGTGGGCGGCGCCGAGGTGCTCATCCTCGATCCGGCGGTGCTCACTTACGATAACGGCGCCTTGTCGGGGCCGAACGGGCCCATCGACCTCGTCTACAATCGCCTGGTGGATTTCGCGTTCGACGAGCCGCGGCACGCTGCGCTCCGACAGGCCTACCTCGACGGGCGCGTGGTGGTCACGCCAAACCCGCATCTGCACGCGCTCTACGCTGACAAGCGCGACCTGATCCTGCTCTCGGACACCGCCCGTCTCGCCGAGTGGGGTGTGAGCGCGCCGGCGATCGAGGCGCTGAAGGCAGTCCCTCGAACCATCCGCGTGACGCCGGAAAACACTGACGACCTTTGGCGCGAACGCAGGCAATGGTTCTTCAAACCAACGCGGGGACACGCCAGCAAGGGTGTCTATCGTGGGGAGAAACTCACAACCCGCGTCTGGGCCGAAATCCGCGGCGCCGACTATGTCGCCCAGGCCTATGCGCCGCCGAGCGAGCGCCAGGTGGCGATCGACGGACGGCCGGAGACGCGAAAGCTGGACGTGAGGCTCTATACCTACGACGGCGAGGTCCTGCTCTCTGCTGCGCGCCTCTACCAAGGACAGGCCACAAACCTGCGCACGCCGGGCGGTGGGTTCGCCCCGCTGTTTGTCGTGTAGGCGTCTGAGAACGTGTTGTGGCGCCAAGCGGACCACTCCTGACGGAGGTGATCGGATGAAAGTCCAGCTACAGACCGCGGCCATGCTGGTCCTCGCGGTGGCGCTCATCGCGGCGCTGGTGTTTGTGCCCCACGGTGGCGACAAACCTGCGCTGCAGGCCCCGCTCCCCGCGAACACCACCCCCATGCCCGTGCCGGATCCAGATCCCCCCGTGGCGGACGAAGGATTGAGCGCTCCGCAGGCGAAATCAGCCGCGCCCCCGGGTGGGCGACCTGGCAATGTGCCGAAGGCGTTTCGTGGCGAGTGGAATGCGGTCATCGCGGACTGCGGCAGCGGCAATCACAGTTCATTGCGCATAACGGCGACCACGCTGCAATTTTCCGAGGAAACCGGAACGGTCACCTCAATTGACCAGCCGGGACCGCGCGAAATCGCCGTCATCATGATGTTGAAGGGGGCGAATTGGCAGACCGAGGACCATCGGTCATTCACGCTGTCGCGCGACGGGCAGGCGCTTTTGGAAGTCACGCATAAATACACCCGCTTCCGCTGTCCGTCAGGCCGCTGAGAGCGGACGGCGACGCCCCAAGGTCCTGCCCCCAAAGTGAACGCTTCGGAGGAACAAGGATGAAGCCGCCCCGCCCCTACGCGAAATCCCGGGCGAGCTCCGCGCGGGCGGCGGGGCTGAGCACGGCCATGTGGGAATAGGCCTCGTGGTCGCAGCCCAGGACGACCTGCGCGGCCGGGTCGCGGAACTGGGCGATCTGGGCGGGGCTCAGGGCGAAGCGGAGGAAGTGGACCGAGGAGGCCTTGCCGTCCTCGCGGGTGCGCTCCTCGTCGCCCTCCTGCAGGCCGGCGGCCCGCTCGCCGCCCACCTCGATGAAGAAGCGGTCCTCGACGCCGCCCAGCCGGGCCAGGATGGCGGCGCGCCGCACCGGATCGTCGATCTCGAACATGACGGTCGCCACCAGCTCCCGGCCCTGGGGGATCAGCGGGTTGTAGGCGGTGAGCTCGTCCTCGACCTGGGCCTCGCCGCCGCGCTCGATCAGCAGCATCTCCTGGATCTGGAAGAGCATGGTCTCGAAGGACTCGAAATAGGCCGTGCAATGGGGGCCGAGATCGATGCGCCGCAGACGCTTGGTGGGCAGGAGGGCCTGACGCCGCTCCTTGCGCACCTTGGCGAATTCGTCGTCGGGCAGGAGGTCCTGGCGGGTGACCTGGCGCTGGGTTGCGGGCATGGGCGGTCTGCGTCTCCTTAAAGGCCGTAGGCCTGGGCCATGACCTCGATGGGGTGGGCCTGCCGCGGCGCGCCGGCCGCCGAGCCCGCTTCGGCGATCATCAGCTGGCCCAGGTGCTTGCAGGCCAGCGGGCAGTCCGAGCACAGCGTCTCGTCGCCCTTCTGGGCGGCCTGTTTGGCGGTGGGCTTGCCGACCTTCACCGCCAGGGGATGGGTTTCCTTCATCACCCCGAAGGTGCCGCCGTGGCCCGAGCAGCGCTCGATCAGGTCCACCTTGGTGTCCGGGATCATCCGCAGCATCTCGGCCGACTTCGCGCCCATGTTCTGGGCCCGCGCATGGCAGGCGTGGTGGATGGCGACGCCGCCGGCCACCGGCTGCAGGCCGGGCGCCAGGCCGGTGTCGCGGGCGATGTCGACCACATATTCGCTGACGTCGCGGACGGCCTTGGACAGGCGTATCACCGCCTCGTTCTCGGGCAGCATCAGCGGCCACTCGAACTTCATCATCAGGCCGCAGCTGGCGGTCAGGGCGACCACGTCGTAGCCCTTGTCGATCCAGGGCGCGAAGGCCTTGGCGACGCGTTCGGCGCGGTGGGCGACGGTGGAAAGGTCGCCCGCCTCCAACTGGGGCATGCCGCAGCATTCGGGATAGACGAGCTCGGCCTCGACGCCCTGCTTGGCCAGCACCTTGGCCGCCGCCGTGGCGGTGTCGGGGGTGTTGTACTCCACAAAGCAGGTCGCATAGATCGCGGCCTTGCGCTTGCCGAAGGCAGGGCCGGCGGGATCGGGCGCGAGGGGCTGCTTGAGCCGGTCGGACGCAGTCTTCGAATGGTATTTTGGCAGCTCCACCTCGGCGTCGATCTTGGCGATCGCGTCCAGGAGCGTGCGCAGGGGAGTGTTCTTGCGCGCCGTCGCCCAGTTGGCGATGCCGGCGACGGGCTTGGCCAGCTTGCCGTTGCGGTCTGTCTCGCCCAGCTGCTCGCGGATGAACTCGCCGCCGCCCGCTTTCCGCTTGGCGGCCCGGTAGCGCAGGATGATGTGCGGGATGTCCACGTCCAGCGGGTGCGGCGGGACATAGGGGCACTTCGTCATGAAGCACATGTCGCAGAGGGTGCAGGCCTCATCGACCTTGGCGAAGTCGGCCTTGTCGACGCTGTCGAGCTCGCCGGTCTTCGACTCGTCGATCATGTCGAACAGGCGCGGGAAGGCGTCGCACAGATTGAAGCAGCGGCGGCAGGTGTGGCAGACGTCGAACATCCGCTCCATCTCGGCCTCGACCTTGGCGAGGTCGTAATAGGCCTCGTCGCGCCAGGCGATGGGATGGCGGAAGGGCGCGTCGAGGCCGCCTTCGCGGGCCGCTTCCTGGGGGTTGTCGGCCACAGCTCAACCTCTGGCAGGCCGGCGGCCGCGTGCATCGCGGCCGCCCGGCGAATAGGTCACAACACCGGCGGGCGGCGATCCGCCCGCCGTGGGGTCAGGTCCGATCAGTCCAGCGTGTCGAGGGCGCGCTGGAAACGGCCGGCGTGGGACTTTTCAGCCTTGGCCAGGGTTTCGAACCAGTCGGCGATCTCGTCGAAGCCTTCGTCGCGCGCCGTGCGGGCCATGCCCGGGTACATGTCGGTGTACTCGTGGGTCTCGCCGGCGATGGCGGCCTTCAGGTTGAGGCCGGTGCCGCCGATCGGCAGGCCGGTGGCGGGGTCGCCGACCGCTTCGAGGAATTCCAGGTGGCCGTGGGCGTGACCGGTTTCGCCTTCGGCGGTGGAGCGGAACACCGCGGCAACGTCGTTATAGCCTTCCACGTCGGCCTTTTGGGCGAAGTAGAGGTAGCGCCGGTTGGCCTGGCTCTCGCCCGCGAAGGCGTCCTTGAGGTTGTTGAGGGTCTTGCTGCTGGCGAGGCTCATGATCGTGTCTCCCTTGGATATCGCGCTGCGCCCGCCTTGGGCGGACGTGGCATTGCGGGGCGACTATGGCCCTGCGGCCGCAATCGACCCAATCGATTTATTCGATCCGACGAATAGGCTCAGCCTATCAGGGGCGGGCGACCTTCTTCGTCACCGTGTTCGTGCCGCCGAAGCAGAACTGGCTTCGCCCGGCCGAGGCGCCCACGACGAAGAATTCGAAACAATCCGGAGACGGATAGACGTTGACCATCGTCTCGGGCGCATCGAGCAGCCAGAGCAGCTCGGGGTGCGAGGCCTTGAAGGCGTCGTACTCCTGATTGAGCATCACCTGCCGGAAGGTGAGCTTGGACGCCCGGTGGATGGCCTGCTTGATGTCGTTCGGCGTCCAGCCGGCCTTGGCGAACACCGCCGCGTGGTCGGGGGCCATCAGCAGCACGTTGGCGAACTCGCCGTGGAAGGGATAGCCCTCCGCAAGCGGGGCGTTTTTCTTGATCAGCCAGGCGCCGGCGGCCGGGGAGCCGCAGGTGGCCGAGGTCAGCGTGGCCCAGGTCTCGATCATCAGCTCCGGGTCGGAGTTCTTGAAGTCGTAGTACTCGGTCATGCCGTAGGGGACGTTGACCGAGACGGTGGAGTCCTCGGGGGAGAAGCCCCGCTGGACCCGCCAGGACTCCCAGGGCGTCTTCGCCTCGTTCTCGGCGACGCAGAAGGAGAACTTGGCCGGCGTGCCGATGGTGTCCATGTCGCTGACGCCGGGATAGGACAGGCCGATATTCATCATGATCAGCCGCAGCGCCCGGCCGATGGCCACATTGACCTGGCTGATCGAGCCGGGGCCAAGGGCGCAGATGCCGCGGTTCATGCCGATCTCGTCGGCGATGGCGCCGGAGACCATCACCACGGGCGCCTGGGGCCCGGTGGACATCGCCCAGGTGCGCAGCCCGATCGAGGGGTCCAGGATGCAGTCCATCATCGCCAGGATTACGGGCATGGTGTTGGGCGCGCAGCCGGCCATGATCGCGTTGGCGGCGATCTTGCGGACCGTGCCCGCCCCGAAGCCGGGGGCGAAATAGCCGACCAGCTCGTCGCCGTCGCGGCCGGACGCCTCGATCATCGCCTCGACCTTGGCCCGGGTCGGCGGAATGAGCGGCAGCCCGTCGCTCCAGCCGTTGATCACGAACCGGCGCTGCATGTCGTCGAAGGCGTCCATCAGGTCGGCGCCGCCGAACACCAGCTCCGGCGCGCTTTCCAGGACGATCTTCTCGAAGGGCACGAGCTTTTCGATGACCGGCCGGTCCCGGGTCAGGCCGTCGATGATGACGTCCATCGCGTCGTCGACCATCTGGCCGACTTCATCGGGCGTCTTGTTGGAGAAACATTCCGGCACGATCACCGGGACCGCTTCCGGGACCCCGAAGGTCTGGGTCGAGAAGCGGGCGTCCTCGTCGAAGATCGCCGCCGTCAGGCCCACGGCGGGAACGCCATGGCGCTCCAGCTCGCACAGGTCGCGCATCAGCCAGGAGGTGCAGCTGCCGCAGTCGGCGCTGGTGCAGACCGCAGCGTCAGCGTTGGCCGCGAGGTATGTGAGTTGCTCGGGCGACAGGTAGCGGTTGGTCCCGCCCAGCGCGCCGGTGACGTCGATGAAGCGGATGTCCTTGAAGCGCTTGGACAGGGTCGCCTTGGCGCGGGCGAGCGCGTCCGGGCCGTTCTGCTTGCCGTTCCAGTAGAGGGCGACGGTCTTGCCTTCGAGGGTCGCGGGCCGCTTAGCGGGCGGATGGCGCTCGGCCCCTGAGTCCTGGTCGCGGGGCTCGGCCACCGGATTGACGATGGTGAGCTTGGCGGCCGTCTCGACGAAACCGTCCATGGGTGAATCCTCCGCCTTATTTTTTTACGACAGCAGCTGGACGACGACCTTCAACTCGGGCGCGCGCCTGGCCACCGTCTCGTTCATGAGGTCCTGCAGCTCCAGGTGCGGCAGGATGCAGGCGCCCTCTTCGCAGGTCGGGTCCGCGCCCATCCGGTAGCCGACGCGGATCACGCCGTCCTCGACGCCCAGGAGGGAGAGTTCGCCGCCATCGCGGCGGACCATGCGCTCGAACTGCGCGACCAAGGTGTCGGCGACCGCCATGCGGCCAGTATTGACCCGGACCGCCTGCGCCTCAAGGGGCGCCTCAATCACACCGCCTGGTCGTCATCCCCGGAACAAGCCCGAGGATGACGATCTATAATAAATTCAATGCCCTGATTGAGTCCTGACCTTAGGCCAGGACCTGCTCGACGTCCTTGTAGAGGGTCGTGCGCTGGCGAAGGGTCCGACCGGCGCTCGCGGCCGCCCGCTCCAGGTCGGCGATGGTCAGCTCCTGGCCGTGCGCGGCGCCCGCGGCGCGGCTGATCGATTCGTTCATCAGCACCCCGCCCAGGTCGTTGACGCCGGCCGCGAGGCACGCCGCCGCGCCGTCGACGCCCAGCTTCACCCAGGAGGCCTGGATCGAGCCGATGGCGCCGTGCAGCGCCAGGCGGCCGACCGCGTGCATCAGCACCGACTCGCGCCAGGTCGGCCCCTTGCGCGCCTGGCCGCGCACATAGACCGGCGACTGCATATGGACGAAGGGCAGAGGCACGAACTCGGTGATCCCGCCGGTGTCGAGCTGCAGGCGGCGGAGCGCCTGGAGGTGCCGGGCCTGGTGAGCGGGGCGCTCCAGGTGGCCGAACATGATGGTGGAGGTGGTCTTCAGGCCCACCCCGTGCGCCGTGCGCAGGACCTCCAGCCACTGGGCGGTGTTGACCTTGTCCGGGCAGATGATGTCGCGGACCTCGTCGTCGAGGATTTCGGCGGCGGTGCCGGGCAGGGAGCCCAGGCCCTCGTCCTTCAGGCGCTTCAGGTAGTCCGCCAGCGGCGTGTCGAGCGTCGCCGCGCCCTGCCAGACTTCCAGCGGCGAGAAGGCGTGGACGTGCATGCGCGGCTGGGCCGCCTTCACGGCGCGCAGGATCTCCACATAGGTGTCGCCGGTGTAGCGCGGATGGATGCCGCCCTGCAGGCAGACCTCGGTCGCGCCCTTGGACCACGCCTCGCGGGTGCGCTGGGCGATCTCTTCCAGGGGCAGGTCGTAGGGCTTGTCGCGCGTGCCGGCCTTGGTCGAGGTCTTGGAGAAGGCGCAGAAGCTGCAGCTGAAGGTGCAGATGTTGGTGTAGTTGATGTTGCGGTTGATGACGTAGGTGACCACGTCGCCGTTGACCTGACGGCGCAGTTCGTCGGCGGCGGTCGCCACCGCCTGGGCCGCCGCGCCGCGGGCCGCGAACAGCCCGACGATCTCGGCTTCGGACAGCTCATTGCCCGCCTGGGCCCGGTGCAGGGTGCGCTCCAGGCCGTGGCTCACTAGATGCGCCGGCGCCGCAAGGCCGAGCGGGTTCTTCGGCGTGCCTGGGGCGGGCGCCGCCTGGCCTGGACTGAAGGTTCCCTCGCGGCCGAGGCCCTCGGCGTCGGACAGCCGGATCACCGGGGTGCGCAGCTTCGCATCGAGCCACTTCGCGGGCTCGGCGGCGAAGGCGGGATAGATGGTCAGGCGTTCGGTGAGGGTGCGGCCCGCGGCGGCGCATTCGCCGGCCAGGGCTTCGATCTCCGGCCAGGGCGCCTCGGGGTTCACGTGGTCGATGGTGACCGGCGAGATGCCGCCCCAGTCGTCCAGGCCCGCGGCGATCATCGCCGCCGTGCGCCCGGGATTGAGGTTCGGCGGCGCCTGGACGCCGACGTCCGCGCCGACGATCAGCCGCGCGGCGGCGATCGTCCACAGGAGCTCGGCTTCCGACGGCTCGGGGGCCGCGGCCATCTTGGTGTCGGGCTTGGCCCGGAAGTTCTGGACGATGACTTCCTGGATGTGGCCGTAGCGGGCATGGAGGTCGCGGATCGCGAAGAGGCTTTCCAGGCGTTCCAGCCGCGTCTCGCCGATGCCGATCAGGACGCCGGTGGTGAAGGGGATCTGCGCCTCGCCCGCCGCCGCGATGGAGGCCAGGCGTACGGCGGGGACCTTGTCCGGCGAGCCGTAGTGCGCGCCGCCGGGGGCGCACAGCCGCTCGGACGTGCTCTCCAGCATCAGCCCCATGGAGGCGGCGACCGGGCGCAGCCGGGCATAGTCCTCAGGCGTCAGCACGCCGGCGTTGATGTGCGGCAGGAGGCCGGTCTCGGTCAGCACCTTGCCGGCGGCGGCGACCACGTAGTCGATGGTCGTCTCATAGCCCATGGCTTCGAGCCCCTTGCGGGCGGCGGCGTAGCGCAGCTCCGGCTTGTCGCCGAGGGTGAACAGCGCCTCCTTGCAGCCGGCCGCCGCGCCCTGGCGGGCGACCTCAAGGACTTCGTCCAGCGACATATAGGCCGAGGCGAGCCGCCGGGGGGCCTTGGCGAAGGTGCAATAGTGGCAGACGTCCCGGCACAGCTGGGTGAGCGGGATGAACACCTTGCGCGAATAGGTCAGGCGACGTCCGGCGGCGGCGTCGCGCACCGTGCAGGCCGCTTTGCCGAGGTCGTCCTCGGCGGTCGCGAGCAGCCAGTCGGCCAGGCGACGATCTGCGGGGGCGAGTTGGGTCATGCAGCGTTTCCGGCAGGCGCGGCGAGGCGCGTCATCAGGGCGGCGGCCGCGCCCTCGGGGCGTGAGGCGAGCCATTCTCTAAGGTCGGCGGGGCGGTCCAGGTCGTGGGCGAGGCTCGGGGCGTCGATCTCGTGCGGTTCAAGGCCGAGCGCCCGGGCGGCGGCCAGGTGGCGCGCGAAGCTGTCCGGTCCATAGGCCAGCGGCAGGTCGAGGCCGGCGGGGAAGGCCAGGGCGCCGGTTCCGCCGTCCCGCGCGGCGCGCACCATGGCGATGCGGCCAGGTCCTGCGGCGGCGGTGAGGGCCTCCAGGTCCTGCGGCTCCAGGCCGGGCAGGTCGCCGGGCAGGAGGATGACGATCGCCTGGGCCTCGTCGCGTGCGACCTGCTCGCGCCCAAGGCGGAAGGCGGCGTTGAGGCCGGCGGGCTCGATCTCGGGGACCACCAGGGCGCCCATGGCGCGGGCCAGGGCGGCGATCTCCGGCGTGGGCGTGACCACCCGCACCTGCGTGACGGAAGGCGCCTTGGCGATCGCCCGCAGCATGTCGGTGAGCATGGCCTCGACGAAGGCGGCGCGATCGCGCGGGGCGACGAGGTCGCCGTAGCGGGACTTCGCTTCCCCGCCGCCGCGCACCGCGATCACCACCTCGGCCATTAGCCGCCGTCTCCCTTGGACTGAAGGTCGGCCGCGAACTTGAGCGTCGCCAGGGCGAGCTGCGTCCGATCCTCGTCGGAGGTCATTATCGTCGCTGCGGCGCGGGGCGTCACGCCAATACCTTGCAGGGCTTCGGTTTCGTGCGCGTCGGCCTCGTCGATCACGAGGCCGCGGATGAGGCCCTTGTAGTGTTCGGCCACGGCGCGGACGCCAGGTTCGATGCCCATTTCCTGCATCAGCTTCGCTGTCGGTCCCTTGATCGCGCGGCCGGCGACGATCGGCGAGACGCCGATCACCGGCGCGCTCAGGTTGGCGATCCGGTCGCGCACACCGGGCACGGCCAGGATCGGATCGACGCTGAGATAGGGATTGGAAGGGCAAAGGACCACCGCCGCCAGGTCCGATCTCGCCAAAGCGGCTTCGAAGGCCGGCGAGGGACGTGCGTTCGCAGCGCCGTCGAAGCGGATGGACCGCGCCACCGGTTCGGCCCGCGCCTGCACGAAATAGCGCTGGAAGCTCAGGGGGCCTTCGGCGGTCTCGATGATGGTGCGGACCGGATCGTCGCTCATGGGGACGATGGCGGGGCCGATACCCAGGGCGCGGGCATAGTCGGCGGTCACCTGCGACAGGGTCTGGCCGCCGCGCAGGCGGTGCGTGCGCTCCACATGCATGGCCAGGTCATGGTCGCCGAGCTGGAACCAGTCCTCGCCGCCCAGCCCGCGCAGTGCGGACATGAAGCCCCAGGTCTCCCCGCCCCGGCCCCAGCCACGCTCGCGGTCGGCGAGGCCCGAGAGGGTGTAGAGCACCGTGTCGATGTCCGGCGAGACGTGCAGGCCCAGGTGCTCGAAGTCGTCGCCGGTGTTGACGACGATGGTCAGGTCTTGAGGTGCGATCGCGCGGGCGAGGCCGAAGGCCAGCTTGGCGCCCCCGACTCCGCCGCAGAGCGCGACCACATGGCTCAACGGAACAGGTCCTCGTCCAGCGGACGGACCAGGCCGCTTATATCGGCGGCCTCATCGCGATCGTACCGGGCGCCGCGGACGATGACGACCGGGATTCCCTCGGCGGCCTCGCCGATGATGAGCGAGGCTGCGGAGGCGATCTCGTCGGCGACGCCGATCACGGTGGAGACCAGGGTCCGGCCGAACAGGTCGGCCTCGCCGCGACGGTCGCGGAGCGGCTTCATGCCGGACACGCCGATCGCCGTGCCCGTGGTGCCCAGGCGCCAGGCGCGCCCGAGGCTGTCGGAGATGATCACCGCCAGCCGCACGCCGAAGCGGGTCTCCATCGCGGTGCGCAGCCGCGTGGCGCTCATGTCCGGGTCCACCGGCCAGAGCAGGGCGCGCTCGCCGTCCTCGTGGGTGATGTTCGAGGCGTCGATGCCGGCGTTGGCCAGCACCTGGCCGGAGCGGTGACGGGCGATCACCACATTGGGGGCGACCCGCATGATCTCGGTGGATTCCTGCTCGATGAGCTGGACGAGGGCGGCTTCCTTGCCGCAGGTCCCGGCCGCCTCGCGCGCGCCCGGCCCCGGCTCGACGCTGGAGAGCTTGACCAGGCGGCCTTCGACCTTGGAGACCACCTTCTGGGCGAAGACCAGGACGTCGTCGTCCTGCAGGCCGAGGCCCGCGGCGACGATGGCTTCCGCAACAGCGGCCGGCAGGTCGTCGCCCTGGTCGAAGAGCGGCAGGCCGGGCACGCCGGTGACGGAGAGCGAGGGCGCGGCCTCCAGGGCCTTGGACTTGCCGGTGATGCGGATCCCGGCCTGGCCAAGCTTGTAGCGGCGGTTGAGCTGGATCAGCACCGAAGTCAGGGCCTCGGCGGCCGCGGAGTTGGCGAGCGGGCCCACGTGCCAGCTGCGAAGACCGATGTCGGCCAGGATGGCGCGCACCACCTCCACCGCCTCGGCGTCGCCGCCGGCCACCAGGACGTCGGCCTCGATGTCGCCGCCGGCGGCCAGCTTCTCGGCCCCCACGTTCTGCAGGGCCGACACGACGCGCACGCCTTCGCCCAGGATGGCTGCGCCGTCGACCACGGCCGAGCCGGTCGGTGGGAGCTGCACCCGTCCCACGGCAGGCGGCCTCAGGGGCACGGTGGCGTCCACCAGGATCTTGCCCTGCACCGCATCGCGGATCTGGGTCAGGGTGTTCTCCTGAGCCGCGAAGGGCACGGTGACGAAGCAGATGTCCGCGCGCGCGGCCGCGTCGGCCAGCCCCAGGCCGCCGATCTTCGCCTTGGGGAAGTCCTTGGCGAGTTCGGCGGCGGAGGCCTCGGCCTTGGCGGGGTCGCGGGACCCGATCCAGATTTCACGGCCGATAGCGGCGAGGCGTCGTGCGAGGGCTCCGCCCAGGTCGCCCGTGCCGCCAATGATCGAATAACTCGTCAAGTCTCACTCCCAGGTCAGGCGCAGGGTCGTCGCCGCAGCCGATGGACGTTCACGCAATTGACGCGCCGCACGTCAAGCGGTGATCGGTGTCAAACCCGACACGTGAGGGTTTTAAATGGGTGCGGCCCGGGGCGGCTACGTGCTCAAACCAGGCTTGAGGCTCAGGTCTGGGCGGCGCTCGCCAGCATCGCCTCGTTCCAGGCCACCCGGAAGAACTTGGCGCCCTCAGGCCCTGCGGTGAGCGGCCCATAGAGCGTGCCGCGTCCCACATAGAGCACCGCCGGGGCGCTATGCACCGTTCCCCCGACCTCAAGGGCGCCGTCGAAGAGCGACAGGACCTCGTCCTCCGGATGCCGGTGCCGCGGCTCCACGTGGCCGGGCTCGTACTCGGTCAGGTGGACCTGGGGCAAGCCGTCGCCGCCCGGCATCGCCGTGCAGTAGCGGATCGCGGCGACCTGCGGGTCATTGGGCCGGGCGACCGACGCCCAGTCGAGCGTCTTGCAATCGACGGCGACGAACCTGTCCTGGCGAGGCATGGGGGATCTCCCGTTCACTTGCGGTAGGAGGCGTCGCGCCGGTCGAGCATCCGCAGCGCCGCCTGCCATTCGATGCAGCCTTCTGGATCGCGCGGGCCGCCCTTGCGGTTGGCCCAGGCGATGGACGGCGGAGCGTCGAGGATGTCCTGGGCCGGCGTCGTCAGCCGCGCGCCAGAGGCCACGGCCGCGACCTGCGCCTTGCAGGCGTAGATCAGGTTCCAGAGGTTGAGGAAGGCTTCGGGGATGGTGGAGCCCATGGCCATCAGGCCGTGGTGGCGCAGGATCAGGATGTTCTTGTCGCCCAGATCGGCGACCAGCCGCTCCTCCTCGCCGGATGAGCCGGGCTTGCCATAGTCGTGATAGGCGACGTCGTGGAGAAGGTTGATCGCCGTCTGGCTGATCGGCAGGAGGCCGCAGTCCATGGCGGCCACCGCCATGCCTTCGGGCGTGTGCACGTGGGCGACGCAGCCGATGTCCGGCCGCGCCTTCAGGATCGAGGCGTGCAGGCAGGGCACGGCGATGTTGTAGCCGGGCGACCCGTGCGGCCCGGAAATCACCTCGCCGGACAGGTGCGCCTTGAGCAGGTTCGAGGCGCAGATCTCCTCGAACATCAGGCCGAAGGAATTCACCAGGAACTGGTCCGGGGCGTCGGGGACCCGGGCCGAGATGTGGTTGTAGACCAGGTCGTCCCAGCCGTAATGCGCGCCCAACCGGTAGAACGCCGCCAGGTCCACGCGCGCCGCCCATTCGACGGGGCTCATGTCCGCATCGGGGCGGGATGCCTTGATCGGAACCGCTGTCATCGCGCACCTCCCTTGCGGCGCGTCTCGGCCTCGCCACCAGAACAGATTAGCACGTCAATCGCCTGACGGAATGATCAGCGACCCTTGAACTGCGGCGGCCGCTTCTCGACGAAGGCGCGGAAGGCCTCCCGGGCGTCCTCGCTCTGGGCCAGGCGGGTGCTGGCGACATGCTCGGCGCGCACATGGTCGATATAGGCCGAGCCCCAGGCGCTGTCGGCCATCCGGCGCACCTCGGCGATGGCCAGCGGGCCGCCCTGGACCACCTCGGCGGCGAAGGCCCAGGCCTGGTTGCGGAAACCCTCGTCGTCGAACAGCCGGTTGACCAGGCCCCAGGAAAGGGCGGTCTCGGCCGGGATGCGGTTGCCCATCAGCATCATCTCACGCGCCCGGTATTCCCCGATCGCTCGCGGCAGGCGCCAGCTGACCCCGGTCTCCACGCTCATGCCCAGCTTGATGAACAGGGCCGAGAAGAACGCGGAGCGCGCGGCGATGATCAGGTCGCCGGCCAGCGCCACCCCAAGGCCCATGCCGATCGCGCCCCCGTTGACCGCCGCCACCAGCGGGCAGTCGAGCTCGCGCAGGGTGTAGAAGGCGTCGTGGAGCCCATCCATGCTCAGGTCGCCGGCCTCGACCGCCTCGCCGCGCGCCCGGGCCGCGTTGTTGTCGGCGCCGGCGGCGATGTCGCCGCCCGAGCAGAAGGTGTTGCCGGCCCCGGTGAGCACGATGCAGCGCGGGGCCTCGGGAGTTCCCCGCCGCGCGTGCAGGTGGGCGGAAACCTGCCTGAGCCCGGTGACGATCTGCGTGCCCAGCGCGTTGCGCCGGGCCGTGGAGTCCAGCTCCACCATCGCGATGTGGCCGCGCTCGTAGAGATTGACGGCCGTAAAGGCCGTGACGCGCTCGTCGGTCATGGAAGTCCTCCCGCCTTTATCCCTAGCGGCCGGCGCGGCCGAGGCAAGCGATTGCCGTGAACGCGGAGGGCGTCATAATCGCGGATTGAGGAACATGATTTAGAGGGGAAACGAAGATGGCGGACAAACCTCTGGCTGGGCGCGTGGCCGTCGTGGCGGGCGCCAGCCGCACCATCGGCATGGGCGCGGCCGTGGAGCTGGGAGCCGCCGGCGCCTATGTCTATGCGCTGGGCCGGACGCTGAAGCCGGGCTCCGGCGAGGCGAAGGGCTCGCTGTCGGAAACCCTGGCGCAGATCCGCGCGCTCGGCGGCGACGGCGAGGCGGTGGTCTGCGACTGCACGGACGACGCGGCGCTGGGCGCGGCGTTCGACCGGGTGCAGGCCGAGCGCGGCCGGCTGGACGTCCTGGTCAACAGCGTCTTCTCGGCCCCGACGCTCTCGCCCTTTATCGGCAAGCGGTTCTGGGAGACGCCGGCTTCGCTCTGGCATGACATTGTCGATGTGGGCGCGGGCTCGGCCTATTGGGCCAGCCGGCGGGCCGCGCCGATGCTGATCGAGACCGCTCGGCGCGAAGGACGGACGACGCTGATCGTCAACGTCACCGGCCGCGCGGCGTTGGTCTACCGCTACAACATGCTCTACGGCGTGGGGAAGGCGGCCGGCGAGCGGATGACCCGGGACATGTCGCTGGACCTGAAGGACAACAATGTCGCCGTGGTCTCGATCTGGCCGAACGGCGCGGCGGTCGACCCGCCGGAGACATCCCGCTACAGCGGCCGGGCTGCGGCGGGGTTGGCCGCCGATCCTGCCGTCATGGCGAAATCCGGGGAACACTTCTGGTCGGCCGATCTGGGCCAGGCCTATGGCTTCACCGACGAGTTCGGCCACCCGCATCTGGCGCCGGAGCTGGCCGACTACTTCGGGCCGGAGGGCAGGCCGGCCTAGCTGCTCGCGTCCTGCGCGCGAGCGAGGTCGGCCTTCAGGCTGCGGGTGGCCATGGCGAAGTGCGCGGCGGCCCAGAAGGCTAGCGCCGTGGCCAGCATCATCGAGATGCGCAGCCCCTGATCCCCGAACGCCGTGGACAGGTAGTCGCTCATATTGCCGACGATCACGGGGCCGAGCCCGAAGCCGATGAAGCCGTTCACCACGTACATGATGGCCGCGACGGTCGAGCGCATCCTCGGATGGGTGAGGTTCTGGGCTGTCGCGAAGGCCGGCCCCATCCAGACCCCGTTGATCAGGATGTGGGTCAGATAGAGCGGCAGGGCGAAGGGCTGGGGCAGCAGGAAGCCAAGCAGCACCAGCGGGGTGATCGCGACCAGCACGACCACGATCACCCAGAGCCTCATGCGCGGGTCGTGCTTGCCGAGCCAGTCGGCCAGGAGCCCGCTGCTGAGCATCATGGCGATGCCGACCACTCCGGAGGTGACGCCGATGATCGGCCCGAGCTCGCGCAGGTTCATGTGGTGGTAGCGCATGAAGAACACGTAGGCGAAGGAGCCTGCGCCAGACATGACGAGTGTGATCAGGGCCACGCCAACGAAGAGGTGGATCAGGGCGCGCTGGCTGCGGATGAAGCGCAGCACGTCGCCGAAACTCGGTGCGGCGGTCGCCTGCTGCGCCCGAGTCATGGGTTCGCGCGGCACGTCACGGAAGAACAGCAGGACGATGCAGAGGATAAAGCCCGGCGCGGCAGCCGCGGCCATGGAGACGCGCCAGCCGTACGCGGCGGCGATCAGGCCGCCGACGGCGCCCGCCAGCATCGTGCCGATCGGGCTGGAGAGGTAGAAGATCGATATGGCCGTGGCCCGCCGCTCCGGCGGGAAGAGGTCGGACACCGACGATAGCGTCGCCGCCTGCCCGCCGGCCTCGCCGGCGCCCACGCCCGCCCGGGCGAGGAAGAGGTGGACGAAGTTCTGCGCCGCGCCGCACAGGGCGGTCATGACGCTCCAGACCGCCAGGGAGGCGGCGATCACCTTGCGACGGCTCACGCGGTCGGCGAGGGCGCCGGCCGGCACCGCCACGATCGCGTGGGCGATGGCGAAGGCCAGGCCCGCGACGAGGCCGAGTTGGGCGTCGCTGAGGCTGAAATCCCGCTTGATCAGCTCCAGGACCGTCCCAATGATCGCCCGGTCAGTGGTGCTGCAGATCCCAACCAGCGTCAGGATCGCCAGCATCCAGTTGCGCCGGATCACGCTGAAGGTCGTCGCCGCAGCGGGCGCGCCGGGGGGGTGCAAGGCGTCCAAGGGTTTCCTCTCTCAATTGATTTTGGCCGCACTGGGACGGGCCGGCGCGGCGGCGGGAGAGTGGCGGGCATGCTCGACGATGGCGAGCCCAAACAACCGGACCCCCGACGCTTTTTTGCTACCGCCCCAATACCTTGATGCGGCGCTGAAACGAAAGCGGGCCATGCTTGCGCATGGCCCGTCGCGTTCGTCGATTTGTTCGGCTCTTAGCGCGATCCGAAGGCGTAGCGGACCTGCACGCCGATCTCGCGCGGGACCGTGCTGGTCACCAGGAAGTAGCCGGGCGCGCCGAACGACGTGCTCACGGTGCCGCCCGCGGGCAGCAGGTTGTTGGTGAGCTGGGTGCGGGTCAGCTCGCTCTTCTTGTTGAAGAGGTTCTTGGCGTAGGCGAAGACCTCCCAACCCGCGCTTTGCGACCGCACCCCCGCAAACAGGTCGAAGATGTCGTAGGCCTTGGCGCTGGTCACATAGCCGAAGTTCGGGTTGTCGCCGCGGTGGGCGAGGTTGAACCGCAGGAAGCCGTCAAATTCGTCGAACGGCATGAGGTACTGGCCGTTCAGCGAGGCGGTGAACTTCGGGATGGTGTTGAGCGTCCTGCCCTTCGCCAAGGTGCAGAAGTTCATCACGTTGGTCGCCGAGAGCGGCACGGCCGGATTGTCGCAAGGCGCCAGGCTGCCTTGCGAGGTGATCTTGGCGTAGGCCGCCGTTCCGCCGATCGTCAGGTTGCGGATCGGTTCGAAGGCGAATTCGGCCTCGATCCCTTTCACCTTGGTGTCGACGTTCTGGTAGAAGGACGACGACACCCGGGAGACCGCATTGGTGTTGGACGCCCAATACTGGATCGACGGGAACTGGGTGATCTGGCCCTTGTAGTCGATCTGGAAGACGCTGGCGTTCAGCCGCAGGCGGTTGTCCATCCAGGATGTCTTCAGGCCGGCTTCGTAGGAGGTCGCCTTTTCGGGATCGCTGAAGGCGATGTTCGGGTCGGTGGTGAAGACGCCGACGTTATTCTGGCCGCCCCGCCAGGAGGTGCCGACGGTGGCGTAGGCCAGGATGTCCGGCGTGAATTTGTGCGACAGCGAGACGTTCCAGATCGTCGGCGTGAAGGTCCTGTCGTAGGCGCCGTTGACGACCAGGCCCGGGCCCGCCTGCACGCGCTCGCAGTGGCCGGCATAGATGCCGCTGAACCCGATGGCGCCCGCGCAGCCCGTCGTGGGCGAGGCGGGCGTCACGAGGACGCCGTTCTGCACATAGATCAGGGCGAAGGACTGGCGGTGGTCGTGGATCCTGCGCACGCCGCCGGTGAGCTCGGTGCTCTGTCCAAGATGCAGGGTGGCGCTGCCGTAGAACGAGTAGTTCTCTTGGCTGATGATGATGTTGCCGAACTGCGGCAGACGGTAGCGCTCGGCCGCGAGCGGGTTCACGGCCGCGCGGCTCGCGGTGACCCCGAACGGGCCGAAGGCGCCGGGCAGATAGGCCGCCGTATTGTAGAGGTAGGTCGAGCCCTTCGAGCTGTAGAAGTAGGCGCCCACCGTGTAGTCGATCAGGTGGTCGGGATCGGGGTTGGAGGCGAGGCGCACCTCGTGGATGACTAGGTCGGTCTCGCTGATCAGGCCCTGCACCGGGTCATAGCCGCCGAGCTGATTGCCGGGGTCCTGCGAATTGTCGCCCGCGGATTTCGAGGCTTCATACCCGCCGATATAGGTGAGCGTATGGCCCGCGACCTCCCACTTGGCGTGCAGCCCCCAGATGTCCGCACGATTGGTCATGTCCGAGCGGACGTCGTTCACCGCCAGATAGTCTGAGGTCGAGATCGCCGGACCGTTGTAGTTCGGCGGCAGGATCCGGGGCGTCTGGCCAGGCAGGGAGCCGGCCGGCGTGGTGAAGCCGGCGCTGCCGGGGCCGGCGATCTGATCATAGATCTGGGTCTTGTAGTTCACGTATTGATAGACGAGGTCGATCGAGACGTTGTCGATGGGCTCGTAGAGCACCGAGACCCGCGCCGCGTCGGTGCCGAGATGCGGCTTCGTCGGATTGTTGAGGCTGCGGACGCTGTTGCCCTGGTTGTCGTCAACGACGCCGGCGACACGGATCCCCAGCTTTTCGTTGATGATCGGGATGCTCAGCCCGCCCTGGACGTTCCTGTGGTCATGGCTGCCGACCAGGCCCTGAGCATAGCCCCCCATGTCGGTCAGGCTGGGCATGCGGCTGCTGACCGTGATGGCCCCGGAGATCGACGGCGAGCCGCGGGTGGTGCCTTGCGGACCACGCAGGACTTCAAGCTGCTGAATGTCGAACAGGCTCAGCACCATGAAGTTCGGATTCACGTCGAGTTCGTTGAGGTACATCGGGATGGCGGGCGTGCCGGCCGCGGCCGACCATTTGACCCCCCGCAGGATCACCTCGGCGTTGGTTCCCTTGGAGCCCGAGGCGAAGCTGATGTTCAGGCCGGGCGCCAGCTTGGCGATGTCGGTGAACTGGGTGACCGCCTGCTGCTGAAGCTTCTCGCCGCTGATCGCCTGCACGGTCACCGGGATGTCCTGGACGTTTTCCGAAACCCGCCGGGCGGTCACGACCACTTCTTCGAGGGCGCCGGATTCGTCCTGCGCGAAGGCGGGCGCGGCGCACAGGGCCGCGGAGGTGAGCGCGCTCGCGCCGAGCAATGCGGATAGAATTCGTTTAGACATTTAGGACGTTTCCCCCATTTGGCCGCGGCGCCCCGCGGCTCGTTCGAGCATCGGGAACGCACGCGCTATAGCGGCGTGCGAACGCTCCAGCCTCAGGAACCAAGGCTTCATTGGTTATGCCTTTAAAGTCAATCGCGGTACTGAACAGGCGTACAGACTGCGCGCCAGCGTTGCCTTTCAGCCACGACTCGTCAGGTCGAGGACGCCCTGCGGGAAGCGGTCTTCACGGCCGGGCCGCAAGCCGCCGCGCATTCGAGTCGACCTCCGAGCGCCGCAAAAAAATGCGGGCCGCACCCTTTGGCGCGACCCGCATGTCCTACTCAATAATTTGCGCCGTCGACCGAAGGGCGCCGCCCGTGGCCGTCGGAGCGCCCGACCTTCGTCACCACTCGAAGGTCAGGTCGACGCCCACCGTCCGTGCGTCCTCGTAGGACGCGGAGATGACCGGGCCCAGCGCGACGGCGTATTTCAAGCCGTCCTCGTCGAGCAGGTTCCGCCCCCACAGCGCCAGGGTGGCGTTGTGGCCGCCGATGTCGATCTGCTCGAGCGCGATCCGGCCGTTCACCACCCAGCTGTCGGGAATGTAAGTCCAGGCGCGGAACGTCGGGTTGGCCGAGCCGTTGTGACCCGACTTGTAGTTGCCGTCGACGCGCATGTTGAGGCGCGCTTCGCCGAGCAGCGGCGCGGTCACATATTGCGCCGACAGGTTGGCGGTCCATTTAGGCCGTTGCCCCACAACCGTGTTGCCGGCCGCAACGAAGCGCGGGTCCAGGCGGGTGTACTTGAAATCCAGGTAGCCCAGGTTCGCGCCGAAGGTGAGCCGCTCGATCGGGACAATCGTCGTCTCGAGTTCGAAGCCCTTGGCCTTCGCGTCGCCCGCGTTGACGAGCACCTGCGCCGCCTGCGGAACCCCGAACGTCGTTCCGGACCCGCTGATCTGCAGGTCGACGTACTTGGCCGAGAACAAGGACAGGTTGGTGCGCAACCGGTGATCGAACCAGTCGGCCTTCGCGCCGGCTTCCCAGGACTTGGCGCGTTCGGTCCGGAACTCCAAGGTCGCCAACTGGCCGCCGGAGATGTAGCCGGTGGAGTATTTCACATAGGTCAGGACGGCATCCGTCGGCTTGTAGTTGACGCCGGCGTTGTAGGTCCATTCCCCCTTGCTGAATTCGATCGGATCCGGCGTGGCGATGGTCGTGTCCAGGCCGAATTTCTGATCGTGTGTATAGCGCCCGCCGAGCACCACATCCACTTGGTCCATGACGTGGAACTCGCCCTGGCCGTAGACGGCCTTCGACTTGGTCGTGACCCGGCTTTGACGCGCTGGGAACGTGGGGGGCTGGACGACGAAATTCGGGTAGGTTCTGAACGCGTCGCTGTTGCCGGCCGTGCCGTACTGCCCCTTTTGGGCTGTGTGTCGCCACCACAGGCCGCCCGTCGTCACGTGCATGAAGTCGGAATCGTAGTCGACCTGGAGCTCCTCGCTGAACTGCTCATCGCTGCCGGCGGAGTGCGTGACGATGCCGACGAACGGCGTGTTCGGGGCCGCGAACAGGCCGCCGAGGCCATCCAGCTGGCTGCCGGGCGCGCTGTAGGTGTTGGTCCGGTAGGCCACGATGTTCTTGAGGGTGATCTGGTCGGTGGCTCGCCAGTTCGTCGTCAGGACGTGCCCTTCCGCCTTCAGGTGGTTGTCGGTCACGTGCCAGTTGTTGACCGCGTCGGGACGGGTCAGCGACGGCAAGGTCGGCCGCGGATTGGCTGCGTTCAGGTTGATCAAGGTCGGCAGGATGACCCGTGTCACGCCGACGCCGACTTCGGAGCCGGTCTGGTTCGTGTGATCGAACTTGTAGACGAAGTCGAGATTGGACGAGGCCTCAAACCTGACGGACGCGGCCCAGGAGTCCGTGTCGTTGTCGCCCAGCCAGGCGGGCGAAACCATCGCCGCCGGGCCCCCGACCCGCGAGTAATCCCAAACGGTTCCGCCGCCCAGGTTGCGCGTCTCGCCGCGACGTTCGGAATGGGTGAAGGTCACCGCGGCGCTCAACGGGCCCATTCGGGGCGTGTCGATGCGCGTGCGCGTGCGGATCTGATCGTAGTTGCCGACGGTGAATTCCTGTTTGATGCCGAACTCGCCCTTGGGGCCGCGTGTGGTGAAGCTCACCGCGCCGCCCGTCGAGTTGCGCCCGAACAGCGTGCCTTGCGGGCCCTTGAGGACTTCAACCCGCTCGATGTCGGCCAGGTTGAACGTCGAGCCCGAGCCCGCGGCGAGGTAGACGCCGTCGATATAGATCGCGACGCCCTTGTCGGCGCCCGGCGCCGAGGCGCTGGCGATCACGCCGCGCATCGAATAGACCGGCACGCCGGAGCCGGCCGGCACCTTCTGGATGGTCAGGTTCGGCGACAGGCCGTCGAGGTCGGAGACGTTCTGGACGCGGCCGACCGCGAGGCTCTCCACCGAGAGCGCGCTCACCGACGCCGGCACGTCCTGCAGCCGTTGTTCGCGCTTTTGCGCCGTGACGACGATCTCTTCGACGCCCCAGGCCTCTTTGTCTTGTGCATGCGCGGTTGAGGCAAGTCCGAACAGCGCCGGAATCGAATACAAGGCAGTGCAGAGCAGCAACTTCGTCTTCATGAACTTAATCTAATCCCCTAAATCCGGCCCTCGGCCGGCGCGATTCCTCAGGAATCGCTTCTTTGATCGCGGGCCTTTCCCGCGCGTTGATTTTCCGCCACTGACGGTGGGTCAGTTAAGCTGAGGGGGGGCAATTAGGCGCCTCAATACGGGGAGTCAACCAGGCGCCTCAATTGGCATGCAGGCGACGGCCCAGCGTTGCCTTTCGGCCACGGTTCAGCCGCCAGGGCATAGCGACCGGTCGACGCTCTCGGCGATGATGTGGGCGAGGGCGTGCAGGTTGTGCTCCCACTCGAAATCGCCCGCCTCCAGGGACGACTCCTCCAGGGAGGATTCCAGGAACGTGCGTTTCCGGTCACCTGCAGCGACGCCGCTCTGCCGGCCGCGCAGGGTTTCCTGGCCGCGCTCGTAGAGCTCGAGGGCGATCACCGTGGCGAGGCGCTCCAGGGCGGTCATGACCACCGCCGCCATGCCGCGGCCTTCGACGACGTCGTCGCAGTCGCCGCGCCGGATGTCGCGGAACTTCTCGCCGAGCCCGAAGGCGAACGGCATCGCCCCCTGCATGCGGCTCTCCCGGAAGCGCAGGTCTCCCTGGTCGGAGAGGTTGTTGCGCGCTCGCAGGAGCGGGACATGCCGCATCCAGAAATCGAAATAGGCCCGCGTGAACCGGAACGCCCGGGGATAGATCTCATCGACCGGCCACGGCTCGGTCAGCAGCGTGAGGACCTGGTCGGACTCCTCGCGGACGTCCTCCAGCATGGCGAGGAGCACTTCGCCGACGTCCTCGAAATAGAGATAGAAGGTCGGGGCGGAGATGTCGGCCTGCTTGGCGATGGCCGCCACGGTGAGCGCGCCCCAGGGGTCCTCCCGCAGGAGTTGGTTGGCGCCCGTCAGTATACTGGCGCGGGTCCGCCGGCCCTTGCGGCCCAGCGACTGTCCGGACTTGTTGACCGTGACGTTGGCGCTCATCCCACCTGACCTGCGCCGCCGCCCGGCGAGCCGCAGCTGCCGGGCGGGGCGGATTGGCGACCGCGGCTCAGATCGAGACTGAATAGCCGCCGTTGACCGGATAGGTCTGGGCGGTGACCCAGCCGGCCGCCCCGGACACCAGGTAGGCGACCATGGCGGCGATGTCCTCGGGCTTGCCGTACCGGCGGATGATGTAGCGGGACATCTGCGCTTTCACCCGGTCGGAGGCCATGAGCGCGGCCTCGTTTTCAGGCGTCATCGAGGCCGGCGCCTGGCTGGAGATCGCGATGTTGTTGGCGGTCACGTTGAACTTGCCCAGATCGCGGGCCAGGCCCCGCATGAACCCCGCCGCGCCGGCCTTGGCCGCCGCATAGTCGGCCATGCGCGGCTCGCCCACGCGGCCGGCGTCCGAGATGATGGTGACGATGCGGCCGTACTGGGCCTTGACCATGTCGGGGCAGGCGGCCCGGCAGCAGTTCATCACCCCATAGAGGTTCACCCGGAAGAAGCGCTCCCAGTCCTCGGGATTGGTCTCCCAGAACAATGGGAAGACGCTGTCGAAGCCGCCCGGGCCGGCGTTGCCGGCGTTGTTGACCAGGATCGAGGGCGCGCCGAGCTCGGCCTTGACCTTCTCGAAGGCGGCGAAGACGGCGTTGAGGTCGCCCACGTCGGCCTGCACGGCGAAGGCCTTGCCGCCCGCATCGCGGATTTCCTTCGCCACGGCTTCGGCGCGGTCGAGGAAGTAGTCGTTCACCGCCACGGCGGCGTTGTGCTTGGCCAGGAGCATGGCGATGCCTCGCCCCACGTTCTGGCCGGCGCCGGTCACGAAGGCCGTCTGCCCAGTCAGGTCGAAAATGTTGTCAGCGCCGCTCAAGGGAAGGTTCCTCCGGAATGTGAAACAAGCATACGCGCGGCTCTACCGGCCGCCGGGAAACGCTCGCCAGCGGCGTGCGCCGCTTTCGCCGCCATGTCGGTCGGCGGCGAAAAGCTGAATCACGATAGGTTCTCATGTCGGGGCGTGCAACGGCTTTGCCGCCGGCTCCGGGTTTACCCCTTCGCGGCCCGTCGATAGGTTGCAACCGACGCCGCGTCGGCTTTTACAGGCCGCGGGGATTGAACAAGAACGGCGCGGCGGCCTGACCGCCTTCGCCAGGCGAGGGAATGGCGGTCATGAAAGTCGGATGGATTGGACTCGGCGGGATCGGCTCCAATATGGCGGCCCGCGTCCTGGGGGCGGGTCACGAACTGACCGCCTATGCCCGCGGCGCCGGCCAGGCCGCGACGGCTGAAAAGGGTGCGCGCCTGGTTCCGGACTATGTCGAGATCGCGGCCGGGTGCGATGTGCTCGGGGTCTGCGTCTTCAGCGACGCCCAGGCGCGCGAGGCCCTGATCGATTCCGGCGCCCTGGCGGCGATGCGCCCCGGGGCGGTGCTGGCGGTCCATACGACGGGCTCGCCCGCGTTCGCCCGCGAGCTCGGCGCCCTGGCGCCCGCAGGTGTCGAGGTGCTCGACGCCTGCTTCAGCGGGGGACCGGACGATACCGCCCGTGGCGAGCTGACCCTGATGGTGGGCGGAAACGCCGCCGGGCTGGAGGCCGCGCGCCCCGTGCTGTCCACCTATGCGAACCGCATCCATCTGCTTGGCCCGCACGGCGCCGGCCAGACCCTGAAGCTGCTCAACAACCTGCTGTTCGCCTCCAACCTGAAACAGGCGGCCGAGGTGATCGAGGCGGCCACGGCGCAAGGCCTCGACCCGAAGGCTTCGGCGCGGGTCATCCAGGAGAGCAGCGGCTCCAGCAGGGCCATGGGGCTGTTCTTGAACGCGACGCCGGATCAGATGCTCAAGGCCGTCCGCCACTACATGGTCAAGGACGTGCACGCCGCCGAGGCCGCCGCGCGGGACTCGGGCGTGGAGCTTTCGAGCTTCGCCGCGGTGCTCGATTATTTCCGATAATCTGGGCGCCGCGAGGACGTCCGAAGGAATTGCTGGACGCCTCCTGGCCTTGGACGTAGACTGAAACTACGATCCGTCAGTTTTTGTCCCTGCCCCCTCGGACCGCCCGCGAAAGCCGGACGGAATCCCGGGCCAGAGCGAGGAAACACCCATGGAAATGAATGACATCATCCTCATCAGCGTCGACGACCACCTGGTCGAGCCGCCGGATGTTTTCGAGAACCACGTCCCCGCCGCATACCGCTCCAGCGCGCCCCGGCTGATCCGCGAGCCGAACGCCGACTTCTGGATGTATGGCGACCGCAAGATCCGCAACGTGGCGATGAACGCCGTCGCCGGCCGACCGCCGGAAGAATACGGCTTCGAGCCGGCCAAGATGACCGGCATGCGCCGCGGCTGCTGGGACATCCACGACCGCATCGACGACATGAACGCCAACGGCGTCCTGAGCTCGCTCTGCTTCGGCTCGTTCACCGGCATGGACGGCTCGGTGTTCCTGGCGCATCCCGACAAGGCCGAGGCCCTCGTCCACCTGAAGGCCTATAACGACTGGCAGATCGACGAATGGTGCGCCGCCTATCCGGGGCGGATGATCCCCCTGGCCGTCCTGCCGCTGTGGGACATGACCGAGACGGTGGCGGAAATCCGCCGCGTCGCGGCCAAGGGTTGTCGGGCCGTGTGCGTTTCCGACAACCCCACGGTCAAGGGCCTGCCCAGCATCCACAACGAATACTGGAACCCCTTCTTCGAGGCCTGCGCCGAGAATAACGTCACGATCTGCTGTCACATCGGCGCGGGCAACGCGCCGGGCCACACCTCGATGGATTCGCCGATCGAGGTCTGGACCACCACCTTCCCGATGGCCATCGCCATGGGCGCGGCCGACTGGCTGCACCACCCGGCGCTGAAGCGGCACCCGAACCTGAAGGTCTCGCTGACCGAAGGCGGGATCGGCTGGATTCCGTACCTCCTGGAACGGGCGGACTTCACCCACTGGCGTCACCACGCGTGGACCAATTCGCAATTCGAAGGCAAACCGTCCGACCTGTTCCGCAAGCACTTCTTCACCTGCTTCATCGACGACCGGTTCGGCCTGAAGAACCGGCATGAGGTCGGCATCGACACCATCTGCTACGAGGCCGACTATCCGCATTCGGACTCGGTGTGGCCGGAATGTCCGGAACTGCTCTGGAAGTCCTTCGACGGCCTGGGCATGACGGACGAGGAGATCAACAAGATCACCCACCTGAACGCCATGCGCGCCTACGACTTCGACCCCTTCAAGCACATCGCCAAGAAGGACGCGACGGTCGGGGCCCTGCGTGCGGCGGCCAAGGCCAAGGGCGTTTCCACCGCGCCGATCTCCTTCGGCGGGGCCGAGCGCCCGGTCGAGGAAGGCGTCACCCGCGTCGTCACATCCGGCGACGTGATGAAGCTGTTCGGCTACGGCCAAGCCCCTGGCGACGACGAGTGAGCGCGCCGTCCGCCCGCCCCGCGGGCCGGGCGGCGCCTATCGCCGGGTGGTGCGCGTCACTGGCGCGCCTGGCCGGCAGCAGGCGGCCATGGAGGACGACTACCACAGCTTCGTGGTGACGATCCTGCATGACGGCCGCGCGATCGAGGGCGTGGAGGTCGAGTCCGTCCGAACGCCCTGGGCGACCTGCCCGATGGCGGCCAGGGCGATGCAGGCCCTGGTCGGCCTGCCTTTGGCGGAGGGCCTGCGCATCACCGCCGAGACGCGCGCCTCGGCCTGCACGCACATGCTCGACCAGGCCGCGCTCGCCATCGCCCATGCGGCGCACGGCACGCCCCGGCTCGAATACCGGATGGAGGTGGAGGCCGACGCCGACCGCGTGGTGCGCGCGCAACTGGACCGGGATGGCCGGCGGCTGCTGGACTGGCGGGTGGTCAAGGGCGTCGTCGAGGGCGGCGCGTTCGACGGCCTTTCGGTCGCCAGCCTGACGCGCCACGGCGCCGAGCGTCTTTCGCCCGACGTGAGGGAGGCGGCCACCGTCCTTCGGCGGGCGATCCACGTGTCCGGCGCGCGGGCCATCGACATGGACGCCATCGCGACGGCCGGTTCGATCACCGCGACGCTGGCCGCCACCTGCTATTCCCTGCTGCCGGAGAACCGCGGCGAGGCCCGCCGCAATCTCGGCAGCGCGCGGGACTTCTCAGGCGAGGAGCGCTGGCCGCTTTCCGAAGGCGCGGGATAGGCGGTCAAATGAGGGCTATTCAGTTCTCGTCCGTGTGTGCTTAAAGGCTGCATGCAATCGAAAACGACTTGAGGAGGACGCGGCTTGTCCGTCGATACTGAAGCGACCCTGGCGCCGGCGACGCGCTTCATCCAGATCGCCCCGTCCGGCCGGGCGCACATCCAAGGCTATCGCTGCAACGCCTGCGGCGCGGTCTATCTGGACCAGCGCCTCGCCTGCGCCCGCTGCGCCGACCGTGGCGGCCTGACCGCCTTCGAGGCCAGCAGCCGCGGCGTGGTCCACACCTATTCGATCGTCCACCGCAGCTATCCGGGCATCAAGACGCCGTTCATCTCGGTGATCGTCGACCTGGACGACGGCCTGGTGCTGAAGGGCAACCTGGAAGGCGTCGACCCGACGCCGTCGAACGACATCTTCGGCATGCCCGTGCGGGTGGCCTTCAAGACGCTGGAGCAGAAGACTTCTTCCGGCGTCCCATATGTGACCTACTATTTCGAACCGGCGTGAGGATCCCGCTATGAACGAAGTCTATGTCATCGGCGCCGACCTTATTAAATTCGGCCGCTATCCCGACAAGAACTGCGCCCAGCTGGGGGCCGAGGCGGCCCTCCTGGCCCTCGACGACGCCGGCCTGACCATCAAGGACGTGAACGCCGTCTACTGTTCGAGCCTGTTCAACGCCATGGGCCTGATGGGCCAGCAGGTGCTCAAGCAGATCGGCATGACCGGGGTTCCGGTCGTCAACGTCGCCAACGCCTGCGCCTCGGGCGCCACCGCCTTCCGCGAAGCCTTCGCCGGCATCCGGGCCGGCCTGGCCGACGTGGCCCTGGTGGTGGGGGTCGAGCAGAACCCCAAGGGCATGATGGAGATGGGCACGACCTTCGGTCCGAACCCCGAAGGGATCATGGGCTCAGGCACCATGCCGGCGGTGTTCGCCGAGGCGGGCATGGCCCACGCGGCCAAGTACGGCACCACCTTCGAACAGTTCGCCAAGGTGTCGGTGAAGAACCACCACCACTCCACCATGAACCCCAAGTCCACCTACCAGATCGAGACCCCGCTCGAGATGGTCATGGGCGCGGAAATGATCGCCTATCCGAACACCAAGCTGATGTGCTCGGTGAACGTCGACGGTGCGGCCGCCGCCGTTCTGATCTCGGAAAAGAAGGCCCGTGAGCTGGGCGTCATGGGCCGCGCGGTCCGCGTTCGCGGCTCGGGCCTGGCCTCGGACCCCTACGAGGTCCGCCACCCGGTGATGTTCGACGCCAACAGCGTCACGCGCGTGGCCGCCAAGCAGGCCTATGAAATGGCCGGCGTCGATCCGCGCGACGTCAATGTGGTCGAGCTGCACGACTGCTTCGCCACCGCCGAACTCCTGCACTACGAAAACCTCGGCCTCTGCGGCGAGGGCGAGGCCGGGCCGTTCATCGACTCCGGCGCGACCACCCTGGGCGGCCGGGTGCCGGTCAACGTTTCCGGCGGCCTGCTCTCCAAGGGCCACCCGATCGGCGCGACCGGCGTCGCCAACATCTGCGAGATCGTGTTCCACCTCCGTGGCGAGGCGGGAACGCGGCAGGTTGAAGGCGCCCGCATTGGCCTGGCGCACGTGCTGGGCTTCGGCGCGGCAGCCGGCGTCCACATCCTGGAAAAGGTCTAAGGGCTTTCAGCCTCGGCGGCGTTCAGGCGCCGCCGATAGGCTCCCGGACTTTCGCCAGAAATCTCCCGGAACGCCTTTGCGAAGGCGCTCAGGCTTGCAAAGCCGACCGCTTCGGCGACGCCGGCGAGGTCGGCGCGCGGCTCGCTGAGCAGGGCCATGGCGCGGAGCAGCCGGCTGCGGTGCAGATAGCGTCGCCAGGTCATGCCGGCCTGCGCGGGGAACCGGCGCCTCAGCGAGCGTTCCGACAGGCCCGCAGCGCGGCAGATGCGGGCAAGGTCCGCCGTCGCCAGATCGGCCTGGGTCAGCGCCATGACCTTCCGGATCAGGGGATCGCGGCTCGTCGGCAGGCAGAGCGCCGCCTCTGCCCCGATCCAGTCCCGGCAGAGCCCTGCGAGGGTCTCAAAGAACCGCTCGGCCAAGGCTTCGTCCGGTCCCGGGGGCGCGCCGATCGGCCAGCGTTCGGCATACTGGATCATCTCCCGGATGACCGGCGCGGTCGCGAGGATGCGGACCCGGTCGCCGGGCTCGGCCACCGTGGACGGCTCGAAGAACACGGCCCCCGAGCGTACCCGCCGAATACGCGTCACATGCGCCACGCCGGCGGGAATCCAGGCCGCCTGCTGCGCGGGCAGGAAGTAGAGCCGCTCGCCGCTCTCGACCTCAACGGAGCCGTCGAAGGCGTAGAGCAGTTGGTGCATCTCATGGGCGTGCCACAGGGTGTCCACCTCGACCTCGACGGTGTGGTAGGCGCCGGCCCGTCGCCGGACCGCGGCGGGACCAGGGTCGGAGGGCGAGATGCGAGGCTCCCCGTCCCGCATCTCGACAATCGCGACCTCTCCGGGCGGCGGCATGCACGAACCCCATTCTGGCCGCGCGGCGCGCGAATTCGGCCGCGCCGCGCATGGTCCAATCCCCTTGCAGACTGTCACATGATCTGAGCGCGAGGGAGGACAAAGCCATGCCCAGTCACAAAGAGCAGAACGCCGCCGTTCTTGACCAATTCACCCGGCAGGCGGAGTCTTACGCAGCCCTGGTGCGCGGGACCGCCGGCGGCAAATCCCCCGGCGACGTGGTCGCGCTCAGCGGGGCCTCGGCGCAGGACGAGGTGCTCGATGTCGCCTGCGGGACCGGCGCCCTGACCCTCGATCTCGCCCGCATCGCCCGGCGGGTGACGGGGATAGACCTGACGCCCGCCATGCTGGACCAGGCCCGCGCCCTGCAGGCCGAGCGGGGCGTGACCAACGCGCAGTGGGTGGAGGGCGACGCCCTGCCGCTGCCGTTCCCCGACGCCGCGTTCAGCCTCGTGGTCACCCGCGCGAGCTTCCACCACATGCATGACCCGGCCGCCGTCCTGGCGCAGATGCGGCGGGTCGTGGCGCCAGGCGGCCGCGTGGTGGTCTCAGACCTGACGCCCGCCCCTGACCTGGGCCGCGCCTTCGACGCGATCGAGACTCTGCGGGACCCCTCCCACGTCCACGCCCATACGGTCGAAGAGCTGCGGGCCATCGGCCGCGCCGCCGGCCTGCAGGAGCTTCTGGTGGAATCCTTCAGCGCCGAGCTGCCCCTGGAGGCGGTGCTCGCCACCTCCTTCCCCGGCCCAGGCGCCCTGGACGAGGTGCGCCGGCGGGCGGCGGCCGACGCGGACGAGGGCGTCGACCGCCTGGGCCTCGCCATTCGGCGCGTCGAGGGAAAGCTCCTGATGACCTATCCGATGACCACGGTGGTCTGGGCCGCGCCCTGAGCGCTCAGGCCAGGGCCGCCACGAGATCCACGAGCTCGGGCGGAGCCGGCGCGCCCCGCGGCGCGGCCAGGACAGGCAGGGGGGCCGTGAAGCCGCGCAGGGCCGCGATCGTCTCGTCCAGCGGCGGAGCGTCGAGGCTTTCGCTCACCACGACGGCGACAGGGGCAAGTCCCCGGGCGGCCATGGCGGCCAGCGCCGTGAGCGTGTGGCTGATAGTTCCAAGATAGGAGCCGGCCACCAGCAGGACGGGCAGGGCCAGGTCCGCGGCCAGGTCGAGCATGGTCGCAGTCTCGTCCAGTGGCGACATGATCCCGCCGGCGCTTTCCACCACAAGCAGATGCGACGGCGCTTTCGACAGGCGCGCCCGGCAGAGCGACGTCACCTCGGCGGCGCTCAGGGTCCGGCCTTCCCGCTTCGCCGCGAGCGGCGGCGACAGGGGCGCGGCGAAGCGCCAGGGCGACATCTCGGCGAGCGCATCGGGCGTCGCCGCGCGGCCCAACGCCTTCAGGAGCACGGCAGGGTCGCTGCGGCCCGCGTCGGCGGGATCGAAGCCGCTGACGACGGGTTTGAGGGCGTCCACCGCCCGGCCCCGCGCCAGAAGCGCGCGGATCAGCGCGGCGCTCACATAGGTCTTGCCGACGTCGGTCCCCGTGCCGGCCACGAAGAGCCCCGGCATGGCGCTCAGGCCTTCATCAGCGGACGGGCCGCCTCGGCGAGCCGCGCCACCGCTTCATCGGGGTGGGCGGCGCTGAAGGCGATACGCAGGCGCGCGGTGCCCTCGGGCACGGTGGGCGGACGGATCGGCACCGCCAGGAAGCCCTGTTCCAGCAGGATGCGCGAGGCCTCCAGGGCTGCGCCGGCCTCGCCGATGATCAGGGGCACGATCGGGCTCTCGGCCGCCGGCAGGTTCAGGGCGGCGGTGAAGATCCGGGCCTTGCGCACCGGCTCGCCGCACAGCACGGGGTCGCTGGCGATGATGTCGAGGGCGGCGATGGCCGCCGCCGTGGCGGCCGGGGGCAGGCCGGTGGAATAGACGATGGTCCGCGACCGGGTCTTGATCAGGTCGATCACCGCCTGCGAGGCGCACAGATAGCCGCCATAGGCCCCGACCGCCTTGGAGAGGGTCCCCATCTGCAGCGGCACATGGGCGCCGGGAAAGGCGCTGACGGCGCCCCGACCGCCGGCGACCACGCCAAGACCGTGGGCGTCGTCGCTGAGCAGCCAGGCGTCGTGGGCCAGCGCCAGCTCCGACATGCGGCCGAGCGGGGCGAGGTCCCCATCCATGGAGAAGACCCCGTCGGTGGCGACCATGGCGTTCTTGGCGCGCGGACGATGCTCAGTGAGCAGCGCTTCCAGATGGGCCATGTCGTTGTGGCGCATCTGCAGGACTTCCGCGCCGGAGAGCCGCGCGCCGGCCCAGATGCAGGCGTGGGCCAGTTCGTCGACGATGATCAGGTCGCCGGGCCCCGCGAAGGTCGGGATGATGCCGATATTGGCCAGATAGCCGGAGCCGAACACGCAGGCCGCCTCCGTGCCCTTCCAGGCCGCCAGCCGAGCCTCCAGTTCGCTGAGCAGGGGCGTGTCGCCGGTGATCAGGCGCGAGGCGCCCGCGCCGGCCCCGTAGGTCTCGATCGCCGCGGCCGCCGCGGCCTTGACCTTGGGGTGGTGCGACAGGCCCAGATAGTCGTTGCAGGAAAACGAGATCAACCGCCTGCCGCCACGCTCCACCCACACCCCGTCGATCCGGTGCGTCGGCGCGAGCCTGCGCAGCAGGGTTCTGGCTTCCAGATCGGCAAGCTTGCCTTCGGCGAAGCTTTGCAGGCTGTCCATGGGGCGATACTCGGTGGCGGTCGCGACGCCGAGGGCATAGCAAGGCGTGCGGCGCCCGCAAGCCTCCATAGGCTCAGGGCCCCAAACTGACCGGAGTTCCTTGATGTCCGAGCCGCAGCCCGCCTGGCTGGAAAGCGGCGCCCGCCACGTCTGGCGCCCCTACTGCCAGATGAAGACCGCCCGCCCGCCGCTGGCCGTCAAGGCGACGAAGGGGGTGCGGATCCTGCTCGAAGACGGCCGCGAACTGGTCGACGGCATGGCCTCCTGGTGGACCGCCTGCCACGGTTACAACCACCCGCATATCGCCGAGGCGGTCCGCCGCCAGCTCGAACGGGCGCCGCACATGATGTTCGGCGGCCTGGCGCACGAGCCGGCCTATCGCCTGGCCGAGCGGCTTGCGGCCCTGCTGCCGGGCGAGCTGGACCACGTGTTCTTCGCCGAGTCCGGTTCGGTCTCGGTGGAGATCGCCATGAAGATGGCGCTCCAGTACTGGATCAACCGCGGGGTCCATGGGCGCACGCGATTCCTGGGCTTCCTCGGCGGCTATCACGGCGACACCCTGGCCACGATGACGGTGTGCGACCCGGAGGAGGGGATGCACAGCCTGTTCGCCGGCGTCCTGCCCGCCCAGATCATGACCGAGCTGCCCCGGGACGAAGCCGGCTACGCGGCGCTGGACGCGCTCCTCGGCGCGCGCGGCGGCGAGATCGCGGCGATCATGGTCGAGCCCCTGGTGCAGGGCGCGGGCGGGATGATCTTTCACGAGACGGAGGTGCTGCACCGCCTGCGCGCGCTCGCCGACCGGCACGACGTGCTGCTGATCTTCGACGAGATCTTTACGGGCTTTGGCCGGACAGGCTCCCTGTTCGCCATGCAGGCGGCGGGGATGGAGCCCGACATCGTCACCCTGTCCAAGGCGCTCACCGGAGGGACCCTGCCGCTCTCCTGCGCGGTGGCGAACCGGCGGGTCTTCGAGGCCTTCTGGTCGGACGACCCCGGCGCGGCGCTGATGCACGGACCGACCTATATGGGCAATCCATTGGCCTGCGCGGCGGCCAACGCCTCGCTCGACCTGTTCGAGACCGGGGAATGGCGCGGCGACGTCGCCCGCATCGAGACGGCGCTGTCGGAAGGCCTCGCCCCCTGCCGCGGCCTGCCCGGCGTCGTGGACGTGCGCGCCCGCGGGGCGATCGGGGTGGTGGAGTTCGACCGGCCCGTGGACGTGGGCGGCCTTTGCGACGCCTTCGCCGAGAAGGGGGCCTGGATCCGGCCGATGGGCAAGGTGGTCTATCTGACCCCGGCCTTCACCGTCGGCGAAGCGGAGCTTTCGGTGCTGACACGCGTCGTGCGCGAGGTTTTGGGCGCGCCGTGAGCGGGTCGGCGAACCCGACCACGATATCCATCACATTGGTGCCGGTGGGGCCGGTGACATAAAGGTCGCCGAGCGCGCCGAGCGCCGTGTGGGAGTCGTTGTCGGCGATGGCGGCGGCGAGGTCGAGGCCGAGCGCGGCGGCCCGCGTGACGGTGGAGCCGTCCGCGAAGGCGCCGGCCGCCTCGGTGGGCCCGTCGGTGCCGTCGGTCCCAGCGGCGAGGAGGGTGGCGCCGGGCGCGCCGTTCAGCTCGCGAGCCGCGACCAGCGCGAACTCCTGGCAACGGCCGCCCAGGCCGTCGCCGCGGACGGCCAGGGTCGTCTCGCCGGCGGCGAGCAGCACCGTGGGGCGGTCGGCCGTGGCCGCGGTGTCCCAGAGTTCGTGGGCGAACGCGCGGGCGACGGCGTGGGTCTCGCCGGTCATGCGCGGATCGAGGATGGCGACGGCGTAGCCGAGGCTGCGGGCGTGCTCAGCCGCCGCGGCGAGGGCCATGGCGCAGTCGGCGAGCATAACGTGGGCGGCCTTCCCTGGTCCAGACCTCGGCCCCTGCGGCTCCGGCGGCGCCGCGAGACGGCGCAGGACGTCGGGGGCCAGGCGGGTTGCGATGTCCCGCCGCATGACGATGGCCAGGGCCTCGCCCGGCGACGAGGTGTCGGGGAAGGTCGGGCCGGAGCCGACCAGGGCCGGGTCGTCATCGGGCACGTCCGAGACAATCAAGGTCAGGCTGCTGGCCGGGCCGATGGCGCGTAGCAGGCCGCCGCCCTTCACCTGCGAAAGCCGCCTGCGCACGGTGTTGATCTCCCGGATATCGGCGCCCGAGCGCAGCAGGAACTCGGTCGCCTTCTGCTTGCCCTGCAAGGTCACGCCCTCCGCAGGCGCGACCATGAGCGCCGAGGCGCCGCCGGTGAGCAGAACGAAGACGCGATCGTCCGCCGTCAGGCGCGCCACTGCGGAAAGCAGGCTGAGGGTCGCCGTCATGCCCGCAGAGTCGGGCGTGGGGTGCGCGGCCTCCAGGACCTCGATGCGCTGGAGCGGCTCGCCATGCCCGTATTTGACGATCAGCCGCCCGAGGTCGATCCGGTTCCCCAGCACGGCCTCCAGGCCCCGGCCCAGGGCCGCCGCCGCCTTGCCCGCCCCGATCACCACCACGCGGCCCTTCCGCGGGATGTCCAGGCGCGCCTCGGCCGCGCCGTTCGCGTAGGTGAAAGTCTCGCCGTCGAACCGGCCGTGGGCGGCCAGCAAGTCGCCCCCCCGAGCGGCTCGCAGGCCGGCCTGGAAGACCTCGGTCAGCACCTCGCGGGGGGCCGGACCACTCATCGGTACAATCCAGGCATCAGAAAATCCGCCGTTCGTGCTTGATCCCGACCCCGCGTTCGTGGCCAGATTGCTCTTTCAGGCCGCCGCCCGAAATCCTGCAGCTTGGAAATCGTCCAGGGCATGCCCAAGTGCATGCTACAGACAAAACCGACACCATTAGGAACTAAGGGGGAACCTTGGCCCAGCGAGATTATATCGCGCCCACAAGCGTCGAAGCGGCGATCGGAGCGCTGACCAGCGCCGGCGCCGGTGCACGCGTCTTGAGCGGCGGCACTGACCTGCTCGTGCAGATGCGCAGCGGACGGGCGAAGCCCGGACTCATCGTCGACCTCAAGGCCGTGCCCGGCGCCATCGGCGTACGCCAGGCCGCGGACGGCGGCTTCGTCATCGGCGCGGCCACCAGCGGGGCGGTGCTCGGCGAGCATGCGGCCCTGGTCAAGGCCTGGCCCGGGGTGGTCGAGGCGGTCAACCTGATCGGCTCGACCCAGGTGCAGGGCAGGGCCTCGTTGGCCGGCAACCTTTGCAACGCCTCCCCGGCGGCCGACAGCGTGCCGGCCATGGTCGCCGCCCGCGCCATCGCGGTGGTCGTCGGCCCCTCTGGCCAGCGGGAAGTCCCAGTCGAGCAGATCCCCGTCGGCCCGGGAAAGACCTCGCTCGGCCCCGGCGAGTTCGTCACGGAGTTCAAGCTGCCGGCGCGCCCGGCGCGGTCCGCCGACGCCTATCTGCGCTTCATCCCGCGCACCGAGATGGACATCGCCGTCGTGGGCGCCGGGGTGAACCTCACCCTGGACGCGTCCGGCGTCGTGACCTCGGCCCACGTCTCCCTCGGCGCCGTCGCTCCGACAGTGCTGCTGGTCGCAGAGGCCGGTCAGGCCCTGGTCGGCTCCAAGCTTGACGAGGCGGCCCTGGCCAAGCTCGACGCAGCCGCCAGAGCGGCGTGCCGTCCGATCAGCGACAAGCGCGGCACGGTGGAATATCGAACCCAGATCGCAGGCGTGCTGGCCCGGCGCGCCGCCCTGATCGCATACAGCCGGGCAGGCGAGCGCGCATGAGCAAGAAACACGTCACCACCACCGTCAACGGCGATCCGGCCGAGTTCCTCACCGACCCGGCGACGTCGCTTCTGAACGCCCTGCGCGACGAGCTTGGCCTGACCGGCGCCAAGGAAGGCTGCGGCACCGGCGACTGCGGCGCCTGTTCGGTCATCGTCGATGGACGGCTGGTCTGCTCGTGCCTGATGCTGGCCGCCGAGGCCGAGGGCAAGCGGATCGAGACCATCGAGGGCATGGCCCAGTCCGGCGTCCTGCACCCCCTGCAGCAGAAGTTCCTGGAGCACGCCGCCCTGCAATGCGGCTTCTGTACGCCCGGTATTCTTGTGGCCGCCAAGGCGCTGCTCGACGCCAACCCGGATCCGACCGAGACCGAGACCCGCTACTGGCTGGCCGGGAATCTCTGCCGGTGCACCGGCTACGACAAGATCATCCACGCGGTCATGGATGCGGCCGCCGATATGCGACAAGTCCGGAGGGCTTCATGACCGACACGCTCGACCGCCCGGCGACCACGCCGGAATTGAAAGTCGTCGGCACCCGGCCGATCCGTCCCGACGGCGTCGACAAGGTGACCGGCCGGGCGCAGTACGGCGCCGACCTCGCCATGGCCGGCCAGCTGCACGGGAGCATCCTGCGCAGCCCGCACGCCCACGCCCGGATCGTCTCGATCGACACCAAGAAGGCCCGCGCCCTGCCGGGCGTGAAGGCTGTGGTGACGGGCGCGGACTTCCCTGACCTCGGCGACGTGATGCACGACGGCGGGGAGGGGGTGAACAACCTCGGCTATGTCTCGAACAACGTCATGGCCAAGTCCAAGGTGCTCTATGACGGCCATGCGCTGGCCGCCGTGGCTGCGCTCTCGCCGGCCATCGCCGAAGCGGCTCTCGACCTTATCGAGGTGAAGTACGAGGTCCTGCCTCACGTGATCAACGTGGATGCGGCCATGGCCCCCGGCGCGCCGCAGATTCACGAGGACATGACCTACGAGGGCCAGCCGTCGAACATCGCCAAGCGCTACCAATTCGGTCGCGGCGACCTGGATGTGGCCTTCGCCTCGGCCGACGTGATCGTCGAGGGCGAATACACGACCGAGCCGGTGCACCAGGGCTATATCGAACCGCACGCCTGCGTGTGCTCTGTCGGCGCTGACGGCCGGGCCGACATCTGGGCCTCCAGCCAAGGCGCCTTCATGGTCCGTTCGATGTCCGCCCTGGTGGCGGGCATGCCGGTCTCGAACGTCCGGGTGACGCCCGCCGAGATCGGCGGCGGCTTCGGCGGCAAGACGGTGGTCTATCTGGAGCCGGTGGCGCTGTTGTTGTCCAAGATGGCGGGCGCGCCGGTGAAGATGGTGATGAGCCGCGAGGAGGTGTTCCGCGCCACGGGTCCGACGTCGGGCTCCTCCATGAAGGTGCGCCTGGGCGCCAAGTTCGACGGCACGCTCGTCGCCGCCGATGTGGACATGAAATTCCAGGCCGGCGCCTTCCCAGGCTCGCCGGTGAGCGCGGCCTGCATGACGGTGCTGTCCTGCTACGACCTCCCCACCATGCGGGTCGTCGGTTGGGACGTGGTGACCAACAGCCCCAAGGTGGCGGCATATCGCGCCCCGGGCGCACCGATCGGCGCCTTCGCGGTGGAGAGCGCCATGGACGACCTGGCGTTGAAGCTCGGCCTGGACCCGATCGCCCTTCGCGAAAAGAACGCCGCCCGCGACGGCACGGTCGCGGCCTATGGCGCGACGCTCCAGAACATCGGCTATGTCGAGACGCTGGAAGCGGTGCGCGACCACCCGAATCTCCAGGCCAAGCTCGGGCCCAACCAGGGCCGCGGCGTGGCGGTAGGCTTCTGGTTCAATTTCGGGGGCGAGTCCTCCGCCTCGATCCACCTGGGCGACGACGGCAGCGCGACGGTCGCCACCGCCAGCCCGGACATTGGCGGGTCGCGGGCCTCAATGGCGATGATGGCGGCCGAGACGCTGGGCGTGTCGGTCGACAAGATTAGGCCGATCGTGGCCGACACCGCCTCCATCGGCCATTCGATGGTGACGGGCGGTTCGCGCACAACCTTCGCCACCGGCATGGCCGTGATCCAGGCGACCGAGAAGGCGATCGAGGAGCTGAAGCGCCGCGCGGCCATGACGTGGGACGTGCCGGCCGAGACGGTCGAGTGGAAGGCCGGTGCGGCCCACTGCCTGGACGTCAAAGGCGAGGCCAAGAGCCTGACTCTGGATCAGCTGGCCGCGGCGGCCGGCAAGACCGGCGGGTCGATCGGGGCCGAGGTCACCCTCACCGCCCAGGGGGCAGGCCCGGGCTTCGCGGTCCATGTCTGCGACGTCGAGGTCGATCCGGAGACCGGGGCGGTGACCGTGCTGCGCTATACGGCGGGGCAGGACGTGGGACGGGCGATCCACCCGGCCTATGTCGAAGGCCAGATTCAAGGCGGTGCGGTCCAGGGCATCGGCTGGGCGCTGAACGAGGAGTACGTCTTCGACAGCAAGGGCAAGATGGAGAACGCGGGCTTCCTGGACTACCGGGTGCCGGTCGCCTCCGACCTGCCGATGATCGACACCGTGATGGTCGAGGTCCCCAACCCGAAGCACCCGTTCGGGGTCAAGGGCGTCGGCGAGGTGCCGATCGTGCCGCCGCTGGCGGCCCTGGCCAACGCCGTGCGCGCCGCCACCGGGGTGCGGATCAACGCCCTGCCGCTTTCGCCGCCGCGCATCCGCGCGGCCGTGGACGCGGCCAAGGCCTGATGGTCCACGTGTCCGGCGGCTGGTCGGAGCTCGCCGACTTCACCGGCGGGGTGACGGAGTTCGAGGTCACCGCCGACACGGTCGGGCGCCTCTACCGGGCGCTCGACGACCAGTTCCCGGGCCTGGGCGAGTTCGTCCAGGAGAGGATGGCTCTGGCCATCGACGGCGAGATTCACCAGAACGCCTTCGCCGAGCGGCTGCGTTCTGACGCCGAGGTCTTCCTGATCCCAAAGATCGGGGGCGGCTGAAAAGCCGCCGCTTCAGCTTCGCGGCTTGCGTGGAGCCCACCGTGGCGGCATTGCTGCCCCAGGGCACGATGAGATCAGGCGGCGGCCCCTGATCTCATCATGCCCTTGATTCAATAGGTGGAGCGCGTTCGGGTCGCAAAACCGGTATCCACTTTTGCGGAACGCGCTCCGCGCCGCCAGAGCGTGAGCCGATGCTTGGGGAGAAGACCATGAGCCAGGACCTGCCGCCCGAGCTGCGCCGCGAGCTGTTCACGCCCCAGATCCTGGCCAATGTGCTGAACCTCGGCGGCGAGGAGCCGCTGATCCAGATGGCCTGGGGGCCGGCCTATAGCCGCAGCGCCCTGCGCGACGAGGTCAGCCGCTATCTCCAGGCCTTCCGGAAGCTGGGCCTCGCCCAGGGCGACCGGATCGCCATGCTGTCGGGGAACCGCGTCGAGGTGGTCGTGGTCGCCATGGCGGCCCAGGTCATGGGCCTTTCCAACATCGCGCTCCATCCGCTCGGGGCCGTCGACGACTACGCCTACATGATCCAGGACGCCGGCATCCGCGCCGTGGTGTTCGATCCGAGCAAGATGATCTCCCGCGCCGAAGGGCTGCGCGAGCGCTTCGGCGACGCCCTGCAGCTGTTCAGCTTCGGCCCCGCCCCGCTGGGCGTGGATATCTCCGCCCTGGCGGGGAAGGAGACGCCGGCGTTGCTGGTCGGGGCCGAGGTCCAGGGCCATGACCTCGCCCGGTTCAGCTATTCGGGCGGCACGACTGGGCGGCCCAAGGGCATCACGGGCGATTATCGCAGCCTGCAGGCGATGCAGGCGATGGTGATGGCCGACTGGGAATGGCCGACGATCCCCAAGGCCCTGGTCTGCGCCCCGCTCAGCCATTCGGCGGCGACGCTCCTGACCCCGAGCCTCCTGAAGGGCGGCTCGCTCGTCGTCCTGCCGGGCTTCGACGTGAACCAGGTGCTGCAGGCGATCCAGGACTACCGCATCAACTGCATGCTGCTGGTCCCGACCATGATCTACGCCCTGCTGGATCACCCGGATCTGGACTCCTACGACCTGTCGAGCCTGGAGACGATCTTCTACGGGGCCTCGCTGATGTCGCCCGCCCGGCTGCACGAGGGGATCCTGAAGCTCGGCCCGATCTTCCAGCAGTTCTACGGCCAGGGCGAGGCGCCGATGACGGTGACTATCCTGCGCCGGGCCGAACACCTGGTGGACGACATGGAGCGCCTGGCCTCCTGCGGCCGGCCGACGCCGTTCACCGAGGTCGCGCTGCTGGACGACGACAACAGGCCCGTGGCGGACGGGACGCCCGGCGAGATCTGCGTGCGCGGGCCGCTGCTGATGTCCGGCTATCACAACAAGCCCGAGGAGACGGCGGCCGCCTTCGCCGGCGGCTGGCTGCACACCGGCGATGTGGCGGTCCGCAATCCGGACGGCTTCCTGCGCATCGTCGACCGCAAGAAGGACATGATCGTCACCGGCGGCTTCAACGTCTTCCCGAGCGAGGTGGAGAATGTGCTTTCGCAGCACCCCGCCGTCGCCCAGGCCGCGGTGATCGGCGTGAAGGACGAGAAGTGGGGCGAGGCGGTCAAGGCCGTGGTCGTGCTGCGCCCCGGCGCCCAGGTGGAGGACGCCGAGCTGATCGCCCTGGTGCGCGAGCGCAAGGGCTCGGTCCAGGCGCCCAAGAGCGTCGACTTCGTGGAGTCCATCCCCCAGACCCCGGTGGGCAAGCCGGACAAGAAGGCGCTTCGGGCGCTCTACGCCTGATCCGGCGTATGGCGGTCCGCGCGCGGGGACTCTAGAGTTCGAGGGAAGGGGAGGGCGCGCGCCGCGACAGCTCTCCAGGAGGAGAAGACGTCCATGAGCGTGATGAGCGTCACTGGTCCCGTCAAACCCGAGGACCTCGGCCGCACCCTGGTGCATGAGCACATCGTGATCGGCACGGAGGGGCAGAACCTCGACCCCATGGCCGCCCCCGACCGGCGCGAGATCGTGGCCGTCGCCGTCGACCAGCTGCAGAAGCTCAAGGCGCACGGCGTCTTCTCGATCGTCGACCCCTGTCCGATCGAGCTTGGCCGCGACCCGGAGCTCTACGCCGAGGTGTCGGAGCGTTCGGGCGTGAGGATCATCTTCTCTACGGGCTTCTATTACGAGGCCATGGGCATCCCGCAGTACTGGCGGGCCCGTGACGCCGACGAGATCGCCGACTTCTACCTCAAGGAGCTGACCGACGGGGTCGGCAAGACCGGCCTGCGTCCCGGCGTCATCAAGGCCGCCACCGGCCTGGAGGTCACGGCCAACGAGGAGAAGTGCCTGAGCGGCGCGGCCATGGCCCAGCGCCAGGCCGGGTGCGCCATCATCACCCACACCGAGAATTCGCGGCATGGCGGCAAGCAGCAGGACATCTTCGAGGCCAACGGCGCGAACATGGCCCGCGTGCTGATCGGCCACCAGGATGAACAGAAGTCGCCGGAACCCATCATCGCCCTGGCCGAGCGCGGGACCTTCGTGGGCGTCGACCGGATCGGCCTCGATATGCTGAACACGGACGATATCCGTGCGGACAATGTCACCGCGGTGGTGAAAGCCGGCTTCGTGCGCCAGGTCTGCCTGTCGCACGACTGCGTGTGCTCGCTGTCGGCGGCGCGTTTCCCGTTCCCGTTCCCGAAGGAGAGGCGGCCCAAGGACAACAAGGCCTGGGCCGCCTCCCTGAAGCCCATGACCCACCTGCTGACCGACTTCCTCCCGCGCCTGAAGGCGCGCGGGGTCACCGACTCCGACATCGACACCATCCTGCGCGACAACCCCCGCAGGCTCCTGACAGGCCAACCGTGAGTTCCATGCGACCCATTCCCGAAGTAGACGCCGAGCTCACCGCCAAGGGCGGCCCCTTCGAGATCGAGACGATCGAGATCGCCGGCCTTACGACGCGCGTGTGGAAGCACGCGCCGGCCACCCTGGCCACCCTGCTGGAAGAAGGCCGCCGTCTCGGCGGCGACAAGGATTTCATCGTCCACGAGGACGAGCGGATCAGCCACGCCGAGCACTATCGCCGTGTCGCGGGCCTGGCCCACGTCCTGCGCGATCGCTTCGGCGTCCAGCCCGGCGACCGCGTGGCCATCGCCATGCGCAACTACCCCGAATGGCCCGTCGCCTTCTTCGCGGCGACCGCGATCGGCGCCATCGCCGTGGCCGTGAACGCCTGGTGGACGGGGGAGGAGCTGGCCTACGGGATCGAGGATTCCGGGGCCAAGGTCCTGGTGGCCGACCAGGACCGCCTGGAGCGGCTGGCCCCCCACTTGTCCAAACTGGACCTTGCGGGCGTCATCAGCGTGCGGACGGCCGCGCCGCCTGCCGGCGCCCAGCGCATCGAGGACCTGCTGACACCGGACCTGCCCGGCGAACTGCCGCCCGTGGAGATGAAGCCGGATGACCTGGCGATCCTGTTCTACACCTCCGGCACCACCAGCCAGCCCAAGGGCGCGCTGTGCACCCACCGGAATTTCTGCAGCAACCTGACCAGCCTGCAGTACTCGATGGCCCGCGCCGCCCTGCGCGAAGGGCGCACGCCGACGATGCACGCCCCCGGGGTGCGGCTCCTGTCGGTGCCGCTGTTCCACGCGACCGGCTGCGGCGTCCTGCTGAACGCCGCCTTTATGGGGGGCAAGCTGGTCTTCATGCGCAAGTGGGACCCGCAGGAGTGCCTGGTGTTCATCGAGCGGGAGAAGATCGCCCAGTTCTCCGGCGTCCCGACCATGATCTGGGACCTGCTGAACGCGCCGAACTTCGCCGACTTCGACCTGTCGTCCCTGGTGGCGCTGGGCGCGGGCGGCGCCAGCACGCCGCCCGAACTGGTGCGGCGGGTAGGCCAGTTGCTGCCCGGCCGCGGCTTTTCGAACGGCTACGGCCTCACCGAAAGCTCGGCCATGACGACGGGGATCGCCGGCGCCGACTGCCGCGCCAGGCCCGACAGCGTCGGCGCGCCGCTGCCGGTCTGCGACATCCGCATCACGGACGAGGATGGGGTGGACCTGCCGGTCCGTGAGCGCGGCGAGATCTGGATCCGCGGCCCCAATGTCATCCCGGGCTACTGGCGCAAGCCCGAGGCCACGGCGGCGACCTTCATCGACGGCTGGTTGCGCACGGGCGATGCGGGCTATCTCGACGAGGAGGGCTTCCTCTACATCGTCGACCGATTGAAGGACATCATCATCCGGGGGGGCGAGAACATCTCCGGCGCCGAGGTCGAGGCCATCCTCTTCGAGCACCCGGCCGTGCTCGAGGCCGCCGTGATCGGGGCGCCGCATCCGAAGCTGGGCGAGGAGGTGGGGGCAGTCATACGCCTGCAACCGGGCGCCGCGGTCACCCCCGCAGAGCTTCAGGCCCATGCGCGCGAGCGGATGGCGGGCTTCAAGGTTCCGACGCGGTTCTGGTTCCGCGAAGAAGCCTTCCCACGCAACGCCTCGGGCAAGATCATGAAGCGCGACCTGAAGGCCGAGGTCCTGGCGGCCGAGCCGGCGGGGGCCTGAGCGCTCGGCCTTTGCGTTTTGGGGCGCCTTCAGCGAAAATCGCGGCGGAGGACGCGACATGGATGACGGCGCGCGACAGAACCCGGCCTATTTCCTGAAGGGGATCCGACACGTCCCGACCGCGAGCAGCGGCCTGGTCTCCTCGTCCAAATACCTCAACGAGCCGGCGATCCGCGAATGGCTGGCGCTGCACTACCTGCGCAAGAACGGGCCGGACCTGCCGACCCCAAGCGACACTTCCAACGGCCTTGTCCAGGCGCTGCACCGCATCCGCGACTTCGAGGCGCTGGACCGGCTGATCGCCGAGGAGAAGGAAAAGAACCCCAAGTTCCAGGCCTGGCTGGCGGAAAAGCCAATCTGTCGGCACACGGTCGAGGACTTCTCCAAGTATGAGCCCGGCACGTTCGGCGGGATCTATTATCGCTATGTCATCGACAACAATTTCCAGCTCAACCTCGGCTGGAAGTTCCCGACCAGCGACTCCGACCGGGAGTACATCCTGTTCCGCTCGGGCCAGATCCACGACTTCGAGCACATCATCACCGGCGGCGGGTTCAACACCCTGGGCGAGCTGCTGCCCTATTTCACGCGGCTGTCGAACCTGCACGCCAACCTGTCCCAGGACCTCGCCTCGGCGCTGTTCCCGCTCTTCGTGTTCGGCGGCTTCCGGATGGTGTTCCGCGCGGCCCTGCACTACCCGCAGACCTGGCTGACCGTGGTGGACCTGATGCGCCGGGCGACGGCGATCGGCCTGAACTCCGAATGCATCCTGATGGCCCGGTTCGAGGACGTGTTCCACCTGACCCCGGCCGAGGCGCGTGAAGCGCTGGGCGTGCGGGGCGCCGAGGACCTCGATACGGCCGAGGTCTCACGCATCTTCGACGGGGAAGTCTCGGCGGCCTGATACCGAGGCCTACGGCGCGTAGGCGCGCATGAAGGTGTCGACGGCGCGCTCGATCTGGGCGTCCATCTCTTCCGGCGTCGGGTCTTCGATCACGCCCCAGAGCCGCGGCTGGTACACGCCGGAAATGGCCAGGTCCTTGAGCTGCTGGGCCGCGATCAGCGGGTCGGCGCGGCGCAGGGCGCCGCTGTCCATGAGTTCGGCCAGATAGGCCGCGATCCGCGCCATGACGATCTTCGGGCCCGACTCATAGAAGGCCCGGCCGAGTTCGGGGAAGCGCTCGCTCTCGGCGATCACCAGCCGGTGCAGCGCCATGGGCGTGGGCGACAGGAGCAGGGCCAGGAAATTGCGGGCGTAGTGGGTCAGGCGCTCGCGCGGCGCCTCGCCGACGCTGGAGACGTCGAACAGGACGTCCTGCAGTTCGCCGCACTGCCGCTCCATCATGGCGGCGAACAGCTCCTCCTTGGAGCGGAAGTAGTTGTAAAGCGTGCCCTTTGATCCTCCGAGTCGGGCGGCGATGGCGGACATCGAAGTGGCGGCGTAGCCCTCCGCCAGGAAACAGGCGCGGGCGACGTCGAGGATGGCGTCGCGGCGTTCGTCACGTCGCTCTTCACGTCGGCTGAGGGCGGGCGGGTTCATCGTTTTTCCAGGTTCGGCCTTGACGGGGTCCAGGCTGGCTCCCCATAATATGACCGTACTGTACGGTTTTTCAATCCCGATGGATCGCTCTGTTGCGGTCCCGGCGTTTTCCCGAGGCGCGGATGACCCGCTTCCCTGTTCCGCTGCTGATGGGCGCTTTGCTTGCGGGTTGCGCGACCGTGCCGAAGCTCGGCGAAGCGCCGAAGCCGGCGCCGGCCGAGCGGTTCGCCGCCGCCCAGACCTTCCAGGCTCCGGCCGCCGCCTGGCCGGCGGATTCCTGGTGGACGGCCTATGGCGATCCCCAGCTCGACGCCCTGATGCAGGAGGCCCTGACCGGTTCGCCCAGCCTCGTCGAGGCGGCGGCGCGGGTGCGGTCCGCCGAGGCCCAGGCGCGCAAGGCGCGGGCGGCGACCTTGCCGACGCTCGGCGCCAGCGCCCAGGCCGCCGAGGTGAAGCAGAGCTACAACAACGGCTTTCCGGCCCAGTTCGTCCCGCACGGCTACCAGGATACCGGCCGGGCGAGCCTCGACCTCAACTTCGACCTCGACCTTTGGGGCCGCAACCGCGCAGCCCTGGCGGCGGCGACGTCGGAGGCGCAGGCCGCGCGGATGGACGAGGCCGAAGCCCGGCTGCTCCTGACCACCAACATGGCCGCGGCCTATGCCGACTTCGCGCGCCTCGAGGCCGAACACGACGCGGCTGAAGCGGCCCTTCGGATCCGCACCGCCTCGTCCGACCTCGTGGGCCGCCGCGTCACCGAGGGCTTGGCGAACCGCGGCGAAGGCGATCAGTCACGGGCCGCCGCGGCAGCCGCCCGGCAAGATCTCGCCGCCCTCGACGAAGACTTGGCCGTCACCCGCAACCGGCTCGCCGCGCTCGCGGGCGCAGGTCCAGACCGTGGCCTTTCCCTGCATCGCCCGGCCGCCCAGCCGAAGGACAGCTTCGGCCTGCCCCCCAACCTGGCGGCTGATCTGCTCGGCCGCCGGCCGGATCTGCAGGCCGCGCGGCTGCGGGCCGAGGCGGCGGCGCGCCGGATCGACGTGGCGCACGCCGGGTTCTATCCGGACCTCAACCTCGCCGCCTTCATCGGCGTGCAGTCCCTGGGCCTGAACAACCTCACCCGTTCCGGATCCGACATCGGCCAGGGGGGGCTCGCCCTCAGCCTGCCGATCTTCCAGGGCGGGCGGCTGGAGGCCGGCTATCGGGGCGCGCGGGCCGAGTACGACGCCGCCGTGGCGGCCTACGACCGCACCCTTGTCACCGCCCTGCAGGACGTGGCCGACGCCGCCGCGGCGTCACGCGCCCTGCAGCAGCGCCTCGCCGCGGCCCAGGAAAGCCTGGCCGCCGGGGAATCCGCCTACCGGGTCGCCCGCCTCCGCTACGAGGGCGGCCTCAGCACCTATCTCGACCTGCTCACCGCCGAGGACCAGGTCATCATCCAGCGCCGGGTGGTGGCTCAGCTCGAGGCGCGCGCGCTGACCTTGGATGCGAGCCTTGTTCGCGCCCTGGGCGGCGGTTTCCGCGCCTGATCCCTCGAAAATCCGGAACGCCGCCATGCCGCTCGACGACATCCAGCCCACGCAATCCCAGTCGCAGTCCCAGGCTATGCAGCCGGCCGCGCCCCCGAAGACCGCAAAGCGCAGGCAGCGCATCCGGCTGTTCACGATCCTGGGCGCGGTGATCGCCGTCGTCGGCCTCATCTATCTTGTCTTCTGGCTGCTGGTCGGCTCGCGTCACGTCGGCACGGACAACGCCTATGTCCAGGCCTCGGTCGCGCGGGTGAGCGCCCTGGTGGAAGGCCCGATCGTGGCGGTGCCCGTCTACGAGACCCAGGTTGTGAAGAAGGGCCAGGTGCTGGCCGTGATCGATCCGGCCGACTATCGCCTGGCGGTGGACCGGGCCCGCGCCGACGTCGATCAGGCCGAGCGCAAGGTGCGCCAGTACTTCGCCAATGATACGGCGCTCGGCGCCTCCGCCACCGCCCGTGACGCCGAGATCGTCCAGGCCCAGGCCGAGCTTCGCCGTGCGGAGGTCGACTATACGCGCCGCCGCAACCTGGCCGGCGCGGGCGCCGTCTCCGGCGAGGAGCTGACCTCGGCCGAGACCGCCCGCAACGCCGCCGTCGCCGCTCTGGCCCAGGCCCGCGCCAACGCCGCCGCCGCCCGCGGACAGCAGGCGGCCGCTCGCACCCTGGTCGCGGGCGCGGACGTCGCCTCGAACCCGGAAGTCGCCGCAGCCCGCACGCGCCTGGCCCAGGCCGAGCTGGACCTTACCCGCACGGTCATCCGGGCGCCGGTGGATGGGGTGGTGACCAAGAGCCTGATCGAGGTCGGACAGAGGATGGAGACCGGCGCTCCGGTCATGAGCATCGTGCCGGTGCAGCGCGCCTATGTGGAGGCGAACTTCAAGGAGGTTCAGCTGCGCAAGGTGCGGCCCGGCCAGCCGGTCGAGCTGACCAGCGACCTCTATGGCGACGGCGTGAAGTTCCACGGCCGCGTCGTCGGCTTCTCCGGCGGCACCGGCTCGGCCTTCGCGGTGATCCCGGCCCAGAACGCCACGGGCAACTGGATCAAGGTCGTTCAGCGCCTGCCTATCCGCATCGCCCTCGACCCGAAGGAGCTGGCCGCCCACCCCCTGCGCGTCGGCCTTTCGATGAAGGCCGTCGTCGACGTGGGGGGCTGACCCGGTGTCCCAGCCGTCCGCGGGCGCGACGCCGGCCTATATGACCGGCCCGTTGCTGGTCCTCACCGGCCTGTGCCTGGCCCTGTCCAACTTCATGGTGATCCTCGACACCACCATCGCCAACGTATCGGTGCCGCACATCGCCGGCGAACTGGCGGTCTCGCCCGCCCAAGGCACCTGGGTGATCACCTCCTACGCGGTGGCCGAGGCCATCACCGTGCCGCTGACCGGATGGCTGGCCAATCGGTTCGGCGCCGTGCGGGTGTTCGTGACCGCCATGGCCGGTTTCGGCTTCTTCTCCATGCTGTGCGGCATGGCGCCGAGCTTCGGCCTGCTGGTGGCTTTCCGGGTGGCGCAGGGCCTTTGCGGCGGGCCGATGATGCCGATGTCGCAGACCCTGCTGCTGCAGATCTTCCCGCGGGAAAGGGCGCCCCAGGCGCTCGGCCTGTGGAGCATGACCATCGTGGTCGCGCCGATCTGCGGGCCGCTGCTGGGCGGCTACATCTCCGACAACCTGCACTGGAGCTGGATCTTCCTGATCAACGTGCCGGTCGCCGCGGGGATCTGCTTTGCGGCCCTGCGTCTGTTCAAGGGACGCGAGACCCCGACCCGAAAAGTGCCCGTGGATTATGTGGGCCTTGGGCTGCTGGTGGTCTTCGTGGGCTCGCTCCAGATCATGCTGGACAAGGGCAAGGAGCTCGACTGGTTCAACTCGCCCTTCATCGTCACCCTCGCGGTGACGGCGGTCATCGGCTTCGCCTCGTTCGTCATCTGGGAGCTCACCTCCGAGAACCCGATCGTCAACCTGCGGATATTCCGCCACCGCGGCTTCACGATCGCCGTCACCACCCTCAGCCTGTCCTTCGGCGCCTTTTTCTCGATGGTCGTGCTGCTGCCGCTGTGGCTGCAGACCAGCATGGGCTACACCGCGACCTGGGCCGGATATGCGGCCTGCCTCAACGGCTTCCTCGCCGTCCTGGTCTCGCCGATTGTCGCCCGGCTGACCGGGAAGGTCGACGTGCGCGCCCTGGTCTGCTTCGGGGTGTTGTGGATGTCGATGATCGCCTTCTGGCGCACCACCTACACCACCGACGTAACCTTCCTGCAGATCGCCTTGCCCCAGTTCGTGCTGGGCGCGGGCATGCCGTTCATCTTCATCCCGACCACTGCGCTCGCCATGTCTTCAGTCCCCCCAGAGGAGACCTCATCCGCCGCCGGGCTGCAGAACTTCCTGCGGACCACCGCGGCCGCTTTCGCGGCCTCGCTCATGACCACGGGCTGGGACAACGCCGCCACCGTGAAGCGTTCCAACCTGGCCGGCGCCTTGAACGACCCTCAGGGCGTCATCAGCACCCTGACAACTCAAGGCTTCAGCCCGGACCAGGCGGTGCGGCAGCTCGACGGCATGGCCCAGCAGCAGTCGGTGATGCTGGCGACCAACCAGATGTTCCTGACCGCGTGCTTCATTCTGGTCGCGGCCGCGGCGCTGATCTGGCTCGCGCCCAAGGTCCAGCGTGTGGCGAGCCCGGGCGGCGGCCACTAACAAGCTGGCGGACGGGGGTGGACGCCGTCCGCGCCGGACCCGAAAATCGGACAGGCGGGCTCAACTCGCCGCCGAAGGGAGAGACGCCGTCTTGATCAAGATCATCAGCTATATCCGCCGCAACCCAAAGCTCAGCCACCAGGAGTTCCGCGACTACTGGACCAATGTCCACGTGCCGCTGGTCCGCTCCAAGCTGCCGAGCCTGCGCCTCTATCGGGGCAGCTTTCCGGTGCGTGCGCCCGGCCGCGAACTGGGCGACGCCGACGCCGTCGTCGAGCTGGGCTTCGACGACCTTGAGACCATGGATCGCGAGATGAGCGCGCCGTTGTTCATGGAGGCCGGGCGGCAGGCCTCGAGCGCGCACCTGCTCGACCTTGATTATGTGAAGTCGATTGTGGTGGAGGAAATCGACGTCTCCTGAAGGCGTGCGGGAGCCTTGACGGAACGACGAAAGGGGTCACTGTTTAGCTGACAAGTATCACAAGGGAGGACGGATCATGGACGGTGCGGTGGCCGATCCTCACACGGCGTCCCGCCCAGCGACCGGCGCCATCCGACCCGTCTCGGCGGACTCCCACGTCCTCGAGCCGCCCAACTGTTATGTCGACTACATCGACCCGGCCTTCCGCGGGCGCGCGCCCTTCATCCAGAAGAACCCGGCGACCGGCGGCGACGCCTTCTACATTGAGGGTTTCGCCAAGCCGGTGGGCCTTGGGCTGCTGGCCGCGGCCGGGGTCGACAGCCGCGAGATCGCGGTGACCGCACGGTTCGACGACCTCCACCGCGGGGGCTGGGACCCCAAGGCGCGCGTGATCGACCAGGACCGCGACGGGGTGCAGGCCGAGTTCGTCTATCCCACCGTCGGCATGCTGATCTGCAACCACCCCGACCGGGCGTTCAAGAGCGCCTGCATCTGGGCCTACAACCGCTGGCTCCAGGAGTTCGTCGGCGGCGCGCCGGGCCGCCTCTACGGCCTTGGCCAGATCACCCTGACCTCGATCGAGCAGGGCGTGCGCGACCTGCAGCGCCTGAAGGAGATGGGCTTCAAGGGCGTGATGATGCCCGGCGAGCCTGACATGGACGAGGACTATGACGACCCGGTCTTCGACCCGTTCTGGCGCGCCGCGGTCGAGCTGCAGATGCCGGTCAGCTTCCACATCCTCACAGGCGGCCTGACCAAGAGCTTCATCGAGGGCACGGCCGCCTTCGGCGGCGGCGTGGCGCCGGACCGCCGGACCCTGCGCGCGCAAGGGATCCGCGGCGCCGACATCAACCAGTCGTTCAGCCACGTGCGCATGTGCCAGGATATCTTGGGCATGCTGGTCTGGGGCCGGGTGTTCGAGCGAAATCCGGGTCTGAAGGTGGTCTGCGTCGAGGCCGACGCCGGCTGGGCCCCGCACTACATGTACCGTATGGACCACTTCTACGACCGTCACCGGCACTGGAAGAAGGTCGGCGACATGGAGAAGCTCCCGAGCGAGTACTTCTCGGAGAACATCTATCTGACCTTCCAGGACGATTGGTCGGCGTTCCAGGTGGCGCACCTGATGAACCCGAAGCGCCTGCTCTGGGCCAGCGACTTCCCCCATTCGGATTCGACCTGGCCCCTGAGCCAGGAGGTGATCGCCCGCAACACCCAGGGCGTCAGCGATGAACACAAGGCCTGGATCCTGCGGGACAACACGGCCGAGCTTTACAACATCCCCGTCGTCTAGACGGCGGGCGGAGAGGAACTGCGATGAGTGAACGCGCGTATGACATCGTAATCCGTGGCGGCACCGTCGTGGACGGGACCGGCGGGGAGCCCTACGCGGCGGACGTCGCCATCAAGGACGGCCGGATCGCCGCGGTCGGCACGGTGACCGGCTCCGGCGCGGAGGAGATCGACGCGCGCGGCCAGCTGGTGACGCCCGGCTTCGTGGACATCCACACCCACTATGACGGCCAGGCCTCCTGGGACGACCGGATGCAGCCCTCGTCCTGGCATGGGGTCACCACCGTCCTGATGGGCAACTGCGGCGTCGGCTTCGCCCCCTGCCGGCCCGGCGACCGCGACCTCCTGATCCGGCTGATGGAAGGGGTGGAGGACATCCCCGAGCCGGTGATGTCCGCAGGCCTGCCGTGGAACTGGGAGAGCTTCCCCGAGTATCTCGACGCCCTGTCGGCGCGCCGCTTTGACGTGGACGTCGGCGCCCAGCTGCCGCACGCGGCCCTGCGGGTCTATGTGATGGGCGAGCGCGGCGCGAACCGGGAGCCGGCCAACGCCGAGGACATCGGCAAGATGCGGGCGCTGGCCGCCGAGGCCATGACCGCCGGCGCTTTCGGCTTCTCCACCTCGCGGGCGCTTACTCACCGCACCAAGGCGGGCGAGCACACGCCGACGCTGGACGCCGGCGAGGACGAGCTCACCGGCGTGGCCATGGGCCTGAAGGACGTCGATCGCGGCGTGCTGCAATATGTGGGCGACCCCAGTCTGCCATGGCTGCGCAAGCTGATGGAGGTTTCCGGCCGGCCGCTGTCCTTCAGCCTGGCGCAGACGCCCGCCAAGCCGGAGGCCTGGCGCGCGTCCATGGGCCGGCTCGACGCCGCCAAGGCCGACGGGTTCGACATGCGCGCCCAGGTCTGCGGCCGGGCCACCGGCATCCTGCTGGGCCTCGAGCTCACCATGAACCCCTTCAGCCTGCACCCGACCTACCGGGCGATGGAGCACCTGCCGCTGGCCGAAAAGGTGAAGCGGCTCTCCGACCCGGCGGTGCGCGCGCAGCTGTTCGCCGAACAGGCGGGCCATGAGGAGATCTTCGACCGCGACTCCCTGCTCGACTTCGACAACATGTTCGGCTTCGGCGACACGCCGGACTACGAGCCCACCCGGGACACCACCGTCGCCGCCGAGGCCAGGCGCGCCGGCGTGCAGCCGCAGGAGGCCGCCCTCGACCACATGCTCCGCGGCGGCGGACGCGGGCTGATCTACGTGCCCTATATGAACTACGCCCACGGCGACCTCGAGGCGGCCAGGGAGATGCTGACCCATCCGCTGGCGCTTTCGGGCCTGAGCGACGGCGGGGCGCACGTGGGCATGATCTGCGACGGCAGCTTCCCGACCTTCAATCTCACCCACTGGACTCGCGACCGCACCCGCGGCGAGCGGCTGACCGTCCAGGAGATCGTGAAGATGCAGACGTCGGCGACCGCCGCCTGGGTGGGGTTGCACGACCGCGGCCGCATCGCGCCGGGCCTGCGCGCAGACCTCAACGTCATCGACTATGACAACCTGACCCTGCATGCGCCGGAAGTGGTCTACGACATGCCGGCCGATGGGCGTCGCCTGATCCAGCGCGCCTCGGGCTACACCGCGACGCTGGTGGGGGGCGTGGTCACCTACCGGAACGGCGAGGCGACCGGCGCGCTTCCCGGGCGGCTGGTGCGCGCAACTCAGGCGCAGGCGCTCGCCGCCGAGTGATCGCGCGGCGCTTGCTTGCTGCGAGGGACCCTGGCCGCTAAGAGCGCAGCCATGGAGATTCCTTTGTGACGACTGAGGCCGCCGTGCTCGCCGCGCCGCCGACGCTGCGCGCGGCCCACAAGGAACTGACTCGCAGCCGCATCCGTGATGCGGCTCGCGAGCTGTTCTATCGCCAGGGCTACAACGCAACCACGATGGACCAGATCGCCGTCGCGGCGGGCGTGCGGCGCTCGACCCTCTATTTCCATTTCAAGGACAAGGACGCGATCGTCCGCCGCATCGCGGAGGAATACGCGCCCAAGGCCAAGGCCATGCAGGAGCGCCTGGCCGCGCCGCGCCCCACCCGCGAACAGGTCGGCGCCTGGATGGCGGAGCTGGTGGAATTCGTGAAGGCCGAGCGCGCGCCCATGGTCCTGTTCCGCGACCTCGCCGGCCTGTCGTCCGCCCCGGTGAGCGACGTGCGCAAGCTGGGCGATGACCTGATCGAGGCGATGGCCGAGCGCCTTCCAGCCTTCCGCGCGGCGATCGAGCCGGGCGAGGGCCAGGCCGCGGCGCGGGCCTGGGCGGAGCTGGTGATGCGCGAAGCGACCCGCGCCTGCCTCTACGCCTCCCGCCCCGACGCCGGGCCCGAAGCGGCGGTGAACCTCGCCGTGGCGGGCGACCTGTTCTTCCGGTTCACGGAAGGCCGCCTGGCGGCCTGAGCCGGCGCTGCGGCGTCACGACGCAGAAAATCGGCCGCGGCTTAACGATGCCGATAGGCTGTTTGTCCTATCCTGCCAGACCCGGGAACTGCTCCCGAACAGGTTAGGTTAGGGCGATGCCGCTGATGGCGCCGCAGACATTTCCGACCCGCGAGGCTCCGGCTTTCACCCAGCCCGTGCTCGACCGCCTGCTCGACAAGCACGAGCGCTATGTGCGCCGCGAGGCCGGCGGCCGGCGGGCCATGATCCGGTATCTTCAGGCCACCGATCTTGATCTTGGCGGGCGCAAGCTGGTGGAGGCGGACTTCACCGGGGCCAACCTCAGGCATGCGCGTCTGGTCGGCGCCGACCTTGAGCGATGCTCCCTCTATTGCGCGGACCTCAGCGGAGCCGACGCCAGTCGCGCGAGCTTCCTGCGCGCCGACCTGAGGGGCGTGGCCCTGCGCCATGCAAACCTCACCGGCGCCATCTTCGACGAGGCCGACCTGCGCGAGGCGACCCTCGCCCGCGTCGACCTGCCAGGCGGTTTCCGGACATTCGGCTCCGCCGGCGGCGGGGAGGAGGCGGGCTCCAAACCCTCGGCCAACTTCGCCAACAGCTCGCTGAAGGGCGCGCGCCTCGGCAATTCGAACCTGAAGGGCGCGGATTTCAGCGGCGCCCTGATGCAGGGCGCGAAGCTGAAGGGCGCCTCGCTGGCGGGCGCGGTCTTCACGGGGGCGGTCCTGACGGGGGTCAGCCTGGTCGACCTGCAGCTTGATCCCGCAGTCCTCGCCGACTGCGTGCTCGACCCGACGCCGGAGGCGGTGCAACGGGTCTCGATCCTGGCGCGGCGCATCGAGGCCGCCGGGCGATGGGTCGCCTCCAATGGCGCCGAGGGCGAACCGGCCGTGCTGGACGGCGAGGACCTGCGTCCCCTGGGACACGCCATCGCCGGCCGCCGCCTCACCGCGCTCTCCGCCCGCGGCGTCTGCGCCGTCGGGGTGGACTTCAGCGGCGCTCACCTGCAGGGCGCGCACTTCGACGACGCGGACCTGCGGGATGCGGATTTCACAGGAGCCGACCTGCGCGGCGCCTCCTTCCGTGGCGCGCGCCTGTGGCACGCCCGCTTCGCCGATGCGGACCTGCGGTCCCTGCCGCTGACCTCGGGCCTCGCCCGCGGCGTGAACCTGCAAGGGGCGAGCTTCGCCGAGGGCTGCTTCGCGGCGAGCCTCAAAGACCCCGCGCCGACGCCGAGAGCCTGACGCGGCTTTCAAGCCTGGGGGCTGAGGCGTCGCGCCGCATGCTCCGCGGAGACCTCGAGCAGAGTTCTGTGCGAGGCGTCGCCCCAGATCAGCGACATGGGCTCGGTGTCCACGTCCTGGGCGCCGCGGATCCCCAGCGCCTTCCGCGCCTGCGGGAGGCTCATGTGCAGGTAGGGCTCGAAGTCGGTCATGTAGTTGAAGTCCGACTCCAGGCCGGCCCGGATTCCCCGCTCGATGCAGTCCAGCGCCGTGGGCCAGGTCTGCGGATAGTGCAGCACCGTGCGCACGGTGTAGCGGAGCGAGCTCACCAGGTAGGGCTGCGAAAGCTCGCCGGCCAGGTCGGGGTTGAAGGCCCGGTGAAGCTGGGCCATGCAGTAGTAGGACGGGATGATCTCGGCCAGGTAGTCGAAGCCGGCGCCCAGCAGGATGTGCTCGATGTCATGGCTGCGCCCGCGCATCCAGCGGGTCAGGGCATAGAGCGTCTTGGGCTGCGGCGGATGGAAGTCGAGCTCGAAGTTCTTCTGGACGACATAGTCGTGGAGGATCGCGCCCAGCGAGTTCTCCGGCAGGCCGCGCAGATCCTCCGTCGTGTAGGTCGGCACGCGGGCCTCGCTCAGCCACTTGTCGAGGCCCGGATGGATTTTCCGTTCGGCTTCCAGCAGGCGCTCCACCCGCCCGTCGTCCTGCAGATCGTCCTCGAGGATGCGGATGGCCTCGTAACCGCCAGCCGGCGAGGCCTGGTCGGGGCCGTTCCGGCGCAGCATGTCGCGCGCGCACCAGTCCCGCAGGCCGGCGTGGTTCAGGAACTTGGAGTTGCTCAGCAGGCGGCTGTGGGGTTGCGCGACGAGCGCGTCGCCAGGCGGGCGAACGGTTTCGGGAGACTCCGTCCAGATGGCTGAGGCGGTGGACGTGTCGAACGCTTCCGCCGCCGCGAGGCCGAGGCGTTCGCGCGCCAATTCCGGAGTCAGGTTCAGCACGTCCTCGTATCTCAGCGCGAAAATGGGCGCCGATTCCAGGCCGAACATCCGTCCACGGATAATGCCCTGGAACAGGGTCATCGTGGCCTGCGGATAGTGCAGGATGGTGCGTGGGATGTAGCGCAGCGCCGCCAGGATGCGGAACACTGCAAGTTCGCCCGCCAGCCCCGGGTCCAGGCTGCGGAACAGGTTCGCCAGGTGGACGAAGTGGACGGTCAGCTCGCCGAAGTGATCGAAGCTCGCCCCGGCGACGATGTGCTCCAGCCAGCGGTTCTGCGCTTGCCGCAGGAGGATGTAGTCGTAGTCGTCCAGGGCCGCCCGCGCCGGGACGATGTCCGCGCCGTGGGCGCCGGCTCCGATCCGGGCCGCAAGGATCTGACCCACCGAGCCCGGTGGACAGGCGGCGAGATCCTCCACCGTGAAGGTCGAGACGAAGCGCTCAGCGAGCCAGGCGTCGAAGGCCGGGTTCCGGGCGCGCTCCTCGGCGATGAGGCGGGTGATCCGCGGGCGGTCCTGGACGCGCCCCAGGATCTGCGCGAGCTGGACCGTCTCGTTCTCGGGCGGATCGTCCGCGCCGTTGCGGCGAAGCATGACGTAGGCGATCCAGTCGCGCAGTTCCGCGTCGTTGAGATAGGCGGACGAGCTGATCAGCACGCTGGATTCGGTGGCCATCCGCGTGACGCCGCGCATCAGGTAGGGAATGTCGTCGTCGGCCTTGTCCATCGGCGTTCCGCTGCGCGCTCCCTGTCCACGAAGTATATATCTTGCTTTGGAACGTTGTGGGCCGACCTGACGCACAGATTTCCGCGCACGGTTCAGCAGTCACGCGGCCATTGCTGATAGACAATCATAGGGCCCGGGCGAGCCCTGCTTCCAGTGCTATAAAATGATCCTTCCGATCTCCTCGCGAGATCGATCCGCATCGTGCTTGTCAGGGTCGGAACCGGCTTGTACGACCTTGGGATGCGGCCGAAGAACCGTGGCGAAGGGCAGGAAGCGTCATGCGTAAGGTCATCATCGAGTCCGCGGTCAACGGGATCAACAAACGGGCCCTGAACCCGCACATCCCCTATACGACGGACGAGATCGTCAAGGATTCCCTGGCCGCCTGCGACGCGGGCGCATCGATGATCCACTACCATGTGCTGGGCCCCGAGGGGGAATGGTCGGACGACATCGTCGACTATGGCGACGTCATGCTGGGAATCCGCGGCAGCAACCGCATCGGCTCCGGCGCGGTCCTGTGGCCCACCTTCGCGGCGGGAACCAACATCCCCGAGCGTTTCCGTCACTACACGGAGCTCTCCAAGGACCCGGCCACCAAGCCGGACCTCGGGGCCTGCGACATGGGCTCGGTCAACCTCCTGCGCTGGGACCTCAAGAAGCGCGATTTCGTCCGCGCCAACCTCTACGAGAACACGGTGGACGCCTGCCGCGAGGTGCTGGCCCTGATGCGCGACGCCGGCCTGAAGCGGCCCACCTTGCAGGTCTTCGACCCCACCCACCTGCGCACGGCCCTGAAGTTCCTGGACCTCGGGATCCTGGAGGAGCCGCTGGTGATCAAGTTCTACCTCGGCGGTCCCGAACAGCCCTTCGGCCTGCCGCCCACGCCCAAGAGCCTGGAAGCCTATGTGGAGATGTTCGAGGGCGCCCGGGTCGTCTGGTTCGCCTCCTGCTTCGGCGGCGACGTGATCCCGCTCGCGCCCTATGCGGTCGGCATGGGCGGCCACATCCGGGTCGGGCTGGAGGACTTCCACTACGCCGAGGACGGCCAGCTCACCAACGTCCAGATCGTCGAGCGCGCCGCGGCCATCGTCCGCGCCATGGGCTGCGAGGTCGCCACGCCCGAAGAGACCCGGGCGATGCTGGAAATCTAGGGGGGCAGGCTCGAACCTTCTTAGCGCCCCGCCTCCTGCAAGAACGCGATCGCACGGGACGCCGCCAGGTCCAGGACCGCGCCCATGGACTCGTACGTGATCCCAGCCGTATGGGGCGAGAGCACCGTGTTCGGAACGTCCCGCCAGCGCTCCGGCGGGGTCGGCTCCTGCACGAAGACGTCCAGCGCCGCGCCGCCCAGCCGGCCGTCCTTCAGGGCCGCGATCAGCGCATCCTCGTCGACCACACCGCCGCGCGCGATGTTGACCAGCAGCCCTTCCGGCCCCAGGGCCTCGATCACCTCGGCGCTGATCAGGCCCTCCGTCTCCGGGTTGAGCGGCGCGGCGACGATCAGGGCGTCGCTGCGGCGGGCGAGATCCAGAAGGTCCGGCACGAAGGGGAAGGCGACCTCCGGCTTCGCGCGCGGGCCGGTCCAGGCGATCTGGCAGTGGAAGGGGACGAGCCGCGCGGCGATAGCCTTGCCGATATGGCCCATGGCGACGATCCCCACCGACATCGCGCCGACCGACCGCACCGGCCGTATTTCTCTGGGCGCCCACTCACCGCTGCGCACGCGGGCGTCGTTGCTGACGATCCGGCGGGCCGCCGCCAGGAACAGGCCTACCGTGGCGTCGGCCACCTCCTCGGCGTTGGCGCCGCTGCCGGTGGCGATCCTGATCCCCCGCGCCTGGGCGGCCGCCATGTCCACGCCGTCGAAGCCCGCGCCGATCGTCACGATCAGGCCGAGATTGGGCAGGGCGTCCATATCCTCAGCGCTGATTTTCAGGACCCCGCTGGAGATAATCGTCCGTACACGGCTCTGATCTGGGGCCGGAACGTCCGCCACGGTTTTAGCTTCGATGAAGGGGGCGTCGACGAGCCTGTCGCGCAGCGGCTGGCCGAGGACCGTGAGGAGGATGCAGTCGGAGGTTTCTGGCATGGTCCCTGAAGATTGCCAGGGCCAGGGCGGAGCGGCAAATGCCGCCGCTTTCGGGCAGGGCGACGTCAAGGCATTGGCCCGTCTGCAAATTGTTCTGCCCCTGTCGGCGCTGCGGGTTTAGATTTCTCGCCTGGCGCCCACCCCGGCCAAGAGGGACTCGCCGCGTTGCAAAGGGAGCCTGCCCATGACCGCTTCGCATGACCTCGTAATCCGCGGCGGTCTGATCGTCGACGGAACCGGGGGCGAGACCTATGAGGGTGACGTCGCCGTGCAGGGCGGGCGCATCGTCGAGGTCGGGCGGCGCATCGCCGGCTCCGGGCTCGAGGAGATCGACGCCAAGGGCCTGGCCGTGACCCCCGGCTTCGTCGACGTGCACACCCACTATGACGGCCAGGCGACCTGGGACAATCGCCTCACGCCCTCCTCGCACCACGGGGTGACCACGGCGGTGATGGGCAATTGCGGCGTCGGCTTCGCGCCCTGCCGGCCTGACGAGCACGACAACCTGATCCGGCTGATGGAGGGGGTGGAGGACATCCCGTTCCCCGTCCTCGCCGAGGGCCTGCCCTGGAACTGGGAGTCCTTCCCGCAATATCTCGACGCCGTCGACAGCCTGCCGCACGACATCGACTTCGCCGCCTACGTCCCGCATGCGGCCCTGCGCGTCTATGTGATGGGCGAGCGGGCGGTGCGGCAGGAGCCGGCCACCGAGGCCGACCGCGCCGCCATGGCTCGGCTGCTGCAGGAGGGCGTGAAGGCCGGAGGCATGGGTTTCGGCACCTCCCAGACCATCATCCACCGCTCCTCCGACGGCCTGCCGATCCCGACGCTTGCGGCCGAGGAGGCCGAGTACATGGCCATGGCCATGGCGCTGAAGGAGATCGACCAGGGGATCATCCAGTTCGTGCTCGACTGGGACCGGCCGGTCCCAGGGTTCGGCATGCTGGAGCGGCTGGCGCAGGCTTCGGGCCGGCCGCTGACCTACAGCCTGGCCCAGGGGCACTCGAACGCGAACCGCTGGCGTGAGCCGCTCGCCCAGACCCGGGCGGCGGCGGAGCGGGGGCTGAACATCAAGGCCCAGGTGCTGCCGCGGCCGGTGGGCTTCCTGCTCAGCCACGCCCTGACCCTGAACCCGTTCTATTCGACGCCGACCTATGAGCGGCTGTCGGGCCTGCCCTTCGACCAGCGCATCGCCGAGCTGCGCAAGCCGCAGGTGCGGGCCGCGATCCTGAGCGAGTCCAACGACCCGGACCCGAAGAACAAGCTGGGCCTGCGGGTCCGCAACTTCACCGACATGTACCCGCTGGGCGAGCCGCCGAACTACGAGCCGCCGGCCGAGACCTCGGTGCTGGCCCAGGCCAAGGCGCGTGGAGTGACGCCGGAAGAGCTGGTCTACGACCTGCTGCTGGAGCGGGACGGGCGCAACATCATGTTCCTGGCCGCGGCGAACTATGCCGAGAAGAACCTGAACCATGCGGCCGAGATGGTCGCGCACCAGGACACCGTGCTGGGCCTGGGCGACGGCGGGGCGCACCTGGGAACGGTGTGCGACGCCACCTACACGACGTCGATCCTGCTGGAATGGCCCAAGGCGCGGCCGGGCGGGGTGCGGATGGACCTAGCCGGCGTGATCCACGAGCTGTCGCGCAAGCCGGCCGAACTCATGGGCTTCCTGGACCGCGGGCTGGTGGCGCCTGGCCTGCGCGCCGACCTCAACCTGATCGACCTGGACCGGCTGGCCCTGCACCGGCCCGAGATCGTCGTCGACCTGCCGGCGGGCGGGCGGCGGCTGATGCAGCGGGCCGACGGCTATGCGGCCACCCTGGTCAACGGCCAGGTGATCCAGCGCGAGGGCCGGGCGACCGACGCCCTCCCGGGCCGCCTGGTGCGCGGGTCACGGCCCGCGCCGACCCTGAACTGACGGCGAGGAGCACGGACATGAGCTATGGCCCGGTCGTCGACGCGGACGCCCACTTCATCGAGCCGGCTGAGACCTGGAGCGAGAAGTATCTCGATCCGAAATACGCCGCGTTCGTTCCGCGGCGGGTGATCGACAACCAGGGCCGCACACGCCGGATGGTCGGGGGCAAGCTGCTGCCCTACATCCCGATGCCGCCGAAGCCGCCCATGGAAAGGCTGCCCGGCGCGTCGAACCCCAAGGCCAGGCTCGCCGACATGGACCGGGCCGGCGTCGACGTCATGGTGATGTACCCGACGGCCGGGCTCTACTTCTTCAGCCTGGAGGACAAGGACGCCTGCATCGCCCTCTGCCGCGCCTATAACGACTGGGCGGCCGAGTTCTGCGCCCACGACCCGCGCAGGCTCGTGGCGCCCGCCGTGATCCCGCAACTCGACCCGCAGGCGGCGATCGAGGAGGCCCGGCGCGGCGTCACCCTCGGCCTCAAGGGCGTCTTCATGCGGCCGAACCCGGTCGGCGGGCGCACCCTCGACCACCCGGCGTTCGAGCCGCTCTGGGAAGTCCTGGCGGGCGCCAACGTGCCGGTGATCCTGCACGAGGGCACGACCCAGGACCTGCCCCAGGCGGGGCTCGACCGCTACGACAACTTCCTGTTCCGCCACATGATCTCGCACCCCTTCGAGCAGCAGATGGGCCTCTTAAGCCTGATCATGGGCGGGGTGCTGGAGCGTCACCCCAACCTGCGGGCCATGATCGTGGAGTGCGGCGTCGGCTGGGCGCCCTATTGGATCGACCGCATGGACGACCACGCCCACCACTGGGGCCATGCGAGCCTGAAGCTGCCCATGAAGCCGTCCGAGTACTTCCAGCGCCAGGTGTTCGTCGCCGCCGAGGGCGACGAGCGGCTCTTGCCCTTCACCGTGGCGGCGATCGGCGACGACAACATCTGCTTCTCCACCGATTATCCGCACCCGGATCACCCGTTCGACGGCGTGGTCGACGGGCTGAAGGGGATGGAGGGCCTGAGCGAGGCCTCCAAGCGCAAGATCCTCGGCGCCAACGCCGCGCGCCTGTTCGGCCTCGACCTGTCCTGGTGGAGCCCGCAATCGATAGCGGCGGAGTAGCCGCGGCCGGCTGAATTGACAGGCCGCCTAGCGGAGGCGAGTTTGCCCGCGCCGGACCCGGGTCCGGCTTCGGGGTAGGCCATATGACCAAGGTTTCCGCGATCATGGCGGACGTGACGCGCATCGCGGAGCCGTCGCTCCGGACCGCCCAGAAGGATCTGACCCGCAGCCGCATTCGCGAGGCGGCCCGTGGTCTCTTCTTCACCGCCGGCTATGCGGCGACCACGGTGGAGCAGATCGCCGTGGCCTCCGGCGCCAGCCGCGCGACCTTCTATCTCCACTTCAAGGACAAGGAGGACGTCCTGCGCGACATCGCCCAGGACTACACGCCGCGCGCCGTGGCGGTGATGCGGCGCTTCCCGGGCCCCAAGCCGACCCTGGCCCAGATCCGCGAGTGGATCGGCGAGCTTTGCCGGATGTCTGAGGCCGAGCAGGCTTCCGTGCTCATCTTCCGCCAGGTGAGCAGCACCGGGGCGCCTCTGCCGGACTATGTGCAGGCGGTGACCGATCAGCTCATTGCAGCCGTCGGCGAGACCGTCCCGGCTTTCCGCGCCGCCGTCACGCCCGGCCCGCTGCAGCTGCAAGCGAAGGTGCGCGCCGAACTCCTGCTCACCGAGGCGACCATGGTCTTCGGGCGGGCCGCGCGCGGCGTGGACGACTACGCCGCCATGGCCCTGGACGTGCTGGCCGAGCACTTCGCGGAATTCCTCGCCGAGCCCTGTTTCGCTGAACTTTCCTAGGGTTTCCCAAGGGCGCCCATGGAGGCCCCTGGCATTGACCGCGCTCGGCGCCCGGCCTAAGGCGGCGCTGCGACAGGTTCCCCGCAAGGGGTGAAAAGGGAACTCAGGTGCAATACCTGGGCTGCCCCCGCAACTGTAAGCGGCGAGTCCGCGCGTCATGAGCCACTGGCCCTCAAAGCTGGGAAGGCGACGCGCATCGACTGTGACCCGCGAGCCAGGAGACCTGCCTGTCGCAGTCGTCTTTCGACCGGCCGGGGTGCGCCGGGCGAACGGGTCCATCCCGATAGGCGACGTCTGTTGGCCGCGCGCGGCGTGGAGCAGACGGGCGCGTTTCGTGGCGCCAGTCTCCTTTGCGCACGCCGGTCGTCGTCGATCGAAGGAGATGACCTGTGCGTCATATGCTGTTCTCGTCCGCCGCCCTTGCGGCGCTCTCGCTATCCACCGCCGCCGCCGCCCAGTCGGGCGGCCCGGTCTCCGCCGCCTGGGTCGGGGAGGTGGTCATCACCGCCAACCGCTCGCCCGAACGCGTCGAGCGCGTCGGGCAGGCCGTGACGCTCGTCGATCAGGCCGACATCCAGCGCAGCCAGGCGGTGGTGATGAGCGACCTGCTTTCCCGTCTGCCAGGCGTCAGCGTCACCCGCAATGGCGGCTATGGCGGGATCACCGCCGTGCGCATCCGTGGCGCCGAAGCTGGCCAGACCATGCTGGTTGTCGACGGCGTGCGGCTGAACGATCCCGCGGCCACCAACGGCGATTACAACTTCGCCAACCTGATGATCGGCGACGTCGACCGGATCGAGGTGCTGCGCGGCAGCCAGTCGACCCTGTGGGGCAGCCAGGCGATCGGCGGCGTCGTGAACGTGATCTATGCGCGGCCGACCCGTCCCGTGGAGGGCTCCGTGCAGGCCGAAGCGGGCTCCTTCGGGACCACCGACGTCAAGGGCGCGGTGAGCGGGTTGGACCACGGCGTCGAGTGGCGCCTGGCCGCCAGCCGTTTCGACACCGATGGGATCTCCGCCTACCGCCTCGGGTCGGAGAAGGACGGCTATCGCAACACGACCGTGAACGGCCACGTGCTGGCGGGGGTCGGCAGGCCGGTGCGGCTGGACTTGCGGGGCTATTATTCGCGGGCGCGCAACGAGTTCGACGGCTTTCCCGCGCCCGCCTTCTCCTTTGCCGACACCCGTGAGAGCGCCACCACCCGCGACTATCTGGGCTATGCCGGCGTCGAGTTCGACCTCCTGGGCGGCGCCCTGACCAACCGGCTCGGCTACGCCTACACCCGCACCAACCGGCTGCAGATCAATCCGGACCAGGCGGTCACCACCAAGAGCTTCCAGTCCCGCGGCAGCAACCGCCGCTGGGAATACCAGGGCGTCTGGACCTTCTCCCCGACCTGGGCAGCCACCTTCGGGGCTGAAAGCGAGGACACCGCCATGCGGTTCGCCTCGCCGTCGTCCTTCGCACCAAACCCGCCGCTGGCTCGCGCCAAGACCGGCGTCGACAGCGCCTACGCCCAGGTTCGCGGTGAGCTGGTCAAGGGCGTGGCCGTCACGGCGGGCCTGCGGCACGATAAGCACGACGCCTATGGCGGCCACACGCTTGGTCAGGCCGACATCGCCTGGACCCTGAACGACGGAGCGACCGTGCTCCGCGCCAGCTTCGGCCAGGGCTTCAAGGCGCCGACGCTCTACCAGCTCTACAGCCCGTACGGCAAAGCGACCCTCAGGCCAGAAGAGGCCGACGGGTGGGACGCCGGGATCGAGCAACACCTCGCCGACAACCGCGTGCGCCTCAAGGCCAGCTACTTCCAGCGCAAGACCACCAACCAGATCGACTTCGTCTCCTGCTTCGCAGGCGGCCCGCCCGCCCTGTGCGCGCCCGGCGGCGTCTTCCGCTTCGGCTACTATGACAACATCGCCCGCTCCCGCGCCCGGGGGGTGGAGCTGGAGGCGCAGGCCGATGTCGGTCCCCTGCGGGTGGATGCGAACTACACCTATGTGGAGGCCAGGAACCTCACGCCCGGTTCGGCGAACCTGGACCGGCTTCTCGCCCGCCGTCCGAAGAACCAAGGTAATGTCGAGTTGACCTACACCTTCAATGGCGGCGCCACGGTCGGAACGGCGGTGCGCTATGTCGGCCGCAGCTTCGACGACGCGGCCAACAGCTACCTGCTACCGGCCTACACCCTGGTCGACCTGCGGGCCTCCTATCCGGTGAATGAGCGGATCGAGGTCTATGGCCGGGTCGAGAACGCCTTCGACGACGACTACGAGACGGTCAGGAACTATGGTTCGCCTGGGCGCGGCGCCTATGTCGGCGTGCGGGGGAGGTTCTGATCGGGTGACGGCGGGGCAGGCGGCCATCCAAGGCGAAGGCGCTCCGGCGCTGAGCCGGCGGGCCGCCGCCGCCGGTATCGCCGCGCTCATGGCCGGCGGCGCAGCGCCCGCGCCCCGACCGCAGCGGATCGTCTCGCTCACCCCCTGCCTGGATGCGGTCCTTGTGCATGTGGTCGAGCGGCGACGGATTGCGGCGGTCAGCCACTACACCCACGAGCCGGCGAGCTCGAGCCTGGGGCCGATCGGGCGGACCTTTCCCTACACCTATGGCACGGCGGAGGAGATCGTGGCCCTGCGGCCCGATCTCGTCCTGTCCGGCCCTTACGTCTCTGCGGCCACCCGCAACGCCCTTGCGCGCCTTGGCGTCCGCACCGCGATGTTCAACGCGCCGGACACCATCGCCGAGAACCTCGTCCAGGTGGAGGCGGTCGCCGCCATCGTCGGGCGCCCGGACCTTGGCGCGGCCCTGGTCGGCCGCATCCGCGAGGCCCTGGCCCGCGCCGCGCCGGCGCCGGGCGAACGGCCGCTGACCGCCCTGGTCTACCAGGCCGGCGGCTTCGCCGCGGCCAAGGGCGCGTTGATGGACGACCTCCTCACCCGGACGGGGTTCGAGAACATCGCGCCGCGCTACGGCCTGAGGCGCACGGGCTATGTGCCGCTCGAGCGCCTGGTCGCCGATCCGCCGCAGGTGCTGCTGGCCGGGGCCGGCCGACCGGGGGCGCCCACCTGGGCCGACCGCGTCTTGCGTCACCCGGCCCTGGAGCGGGCCCAAACCCACATGCGCCGCGCTCCCTTCCCGCAGCGCCTGACCAACTGCGGAGGCCCGGTGCTGATCGAGGCCGCAGAGACGCTCGCCCGCATCCGCCGCGACGTATTGGCGGGCCGCGCATGATCCACGCCCGCAAGCAGACCATGGCGGCTCTGGTCGCGCTTGGCGCCCTGCTCGCCCTGACGAGCCTGATGGTCGGCCGGGTCTGGATCCCCTTCCACGCCTGGGGCGATCCATCCGATCCCCTCTGGCCGATCGTCCTGGAGCTGCGCCTGCCGCGCACCCTCCTGGCTGTCGTCGTCGGAGCAGCCCTCGGCATGGCCGGCGCCGCCATGCAGGGCTTCACGCGCAACCCCCTGGCCGATCCGGGAACCCTGGGCGTCTCTTCCATGGCCGCCCTCGGGGCGGTGGGGACGCTCTATTTCGGGGCCGGCGCCCAGGCCTCCTGGGTCATCGCCGTCTGCGCCATGGCCGGCGCCCTCATCGCCGTGCTCGCCCTCATGGGACTGGCGGGCGCGGCGTCCAGCGCCGTCACTTTCATCCTGGCCGGGGTGATCCTGCAGACCGTCGCAGGCGCCGGCGTCGCCCTGGCGCTCAGCCTGGCGCCCGACCCCTGGGCGGTCACCGAGATCGTCGACTGGTTGATGGGCTCCCTGACCGACCGCAGCCTTGGCGAATTCAGCCTCGCCGCCCCGTTGGTCGCCGCCGGCCTGGCCCTCCTGCTCTCCACCGGACGGAGCCTCGACGCCCTGACCCTTGGGGAGGACGGCGCGCGATCCCTGGGCGTCGACATGGGCGCCCTGCGCTGGACCCTGGCCGCGGGCGTCGCCCTGACCGCGGGCGCAAGCGTCGCGGTGACCGGGGTGATCGGCTTCGTCGGCCTGATCGTCCCGCACCTCCTGCGTCCCCTCGTGGGCGCCCAGCCCAGCCGCCTGCTGCTGCCCAGCGCACTTGGCGGGGCGGTGCTGGTGCTGGCCGCCGACATCCTCGTGCGCCTGACCCCCGGCGGGAGCGAGGTGAAGCTCGGGGTGGCCATGACCGTCCTGGGCGGTCCCTTCTTCTTCGCCCTCCTGATCTCGATGCGCCGGAGGATCGCGTGAGCCTGGCGGCGGAGGGCCTGCGCCTGCGCCTTGGCGGCAAGCCGGTGCTCGACGGCGTCGACGCCGCCCTCGTCCCTGGCCAGGTGACGGCGGTGCTGGGGCCGAACGGGGCCGGCAAGTCGACCCTGCTGGCCTGCCTCGCCGGCCTGCGTCGGCCCGACGCCGGCGGTGTTCGCCTCGACGGAGCGCCCCTGGCCAGCCTCGCCGCCCGCGCCCGGGCCCGCCGGATCGGCTACCTGCCCCAGTCGGCCGAAACCGCCTGGCCGATCGAGGCGCGCATCCTCGTGGGCCTTGGCCGCACCCCCTATATCGGCGCGCGGGGCCTGTCCGCCGAAGACGCCAGGACCATCGACGAGGCCCTGGCCGCCGCCGGCGCCGCCGACCTCGCCGACCGCATCGTCACCACCCTGTCGGGCGGGGAGCGCGCCCGCGTCCTGATCGCCCGCGCCCTGGCCGGCCAGCCGGACTGGCTGCTGGCGGACGAGCCGCTGACGGGCCTGGATCCCGGCCACCAGCTCGACGCCGCCGACCTCTTCCGCAAGCTCGCCCATGAACAGGGCCGCGGCGTGGTGGTGACCCTGCACGACCTGTCGCTCGCCGCGCGCATGGCCGACCGCGTGCTGGTGATGGCGCAGGGGCGCATCCTCTCCGACGGCGCGCCGGCCCAGGCGCTATCGCCCGAGGTGCTGGCCCGCGCCTATGGGATCGAGGCGCAGGTGCGCGCCGGGGCCGCCGGCCCGCTGATCGAGGTGGTGGGCCGCGCCCCGCCGGGCGGCGCCTGATGGCGGCGCTGATGATCCAGGGCTGCGGCTCGGACGTCGGCAAGTCGGTGCTTGTGGCCGGGCTCTGCCGGCTGTTCGCCAATCGCGGCCTTCGGGTGCGCCCCTTCAAGCCGCAGAACATGTCCAACAACGCCGCCGTGACCGTCGACGGCGGCGAGATCGGCCGGGCACAGGCGCTGCAGGCCCTGGCCTGCCGCGTGGCCCCGACCGTGCACATGAACCCCGTGCTCCTGAAGCCGCAGAGCGACACGGGCGCCCAGCTGGTCATCCGGGGAAAGGTCGCCGGGACCTGGCAGGCGCGCGCCTTCCAGGAGCGCAAGGGCGAACTCCTCGACCTCGTGCTGGAGAGCTACCGGACCCTCCAGGCGGAATGCGATCTCGTACTGGTGGAAGGCGCCGGCAGTCCGGCCGAGACGAACCTGCGCCAAGGCGACATCGCCAATATGGGCTTCGCCCGCGCCGCCGGGGTTCCGGTGGTGCTGGTCGGCGACATCGACCGCGGCCATGTGATCGCCGCCCTGGTCGGCGCGCACGCGGTGCTGGACCCCGAGGACCGGGCCATGATCCGCGGTTTCCTGATCAACAAGTTCCGCGGCGATCCGGCCCTGTTCGACGCGGGGCGGGCCGAGATTGTCGCCCGCACCGGCTGGGCCGACCTTGGCATGGCGCCGTGGCTTGCGCCAGCGCGGTCCTTGCCGGCCGAGGACGCCGTGGTGCTGGAGCGCCGGGAGCGCGCCCACGGCAAGGCGCGGGTTGTGGTCCCGATGCTTTCGCGGATCGCTAATTTCGATGACTTCGACCCGCTGCGGCACGAGCCCGAGGTCGAGTTCGCCTTCATTCCGCCCGGGCAGGCGCTGCCGGGCGACGCCGACCTGGTCATCCTGCCGGGGACCAAGGCGACCCTCGCCGACCTCGCCTTCCTGCGCGCCCAGGGCTGGGACGTGGATATCGCCGCCCATGTGCGGCGGGGCGGGCGGGTGCTGGGGATTTGCGGCGGCTACCAGATGCTGGGCCGCCGGATCGCCGATCCGCTGGGGCTTGAGGGCGCGCCGGGCGAGGCGGCGGGCCTGGGCCTGCTCGACGTAGACACGGTGCTGGCGCCTGAGAAGGTGTTGCGCCCGGCGCGCGGTGAGCTGGTCGGCGGCGGCGGCTTCACCGGCTACGAGATCCATCTCGGCCGCACCGAGGGGCCGGATGCGGCGCGGCCCGTCCTGCGCCATGACGACGGGGAGTTCGGCGGCGCCCGCTCGGCGGACGGTCGCATCGCCGGGATCTATGTCCACGGCCTTTTCGACCGGGCCGAGGCGCGGGCGGCCCTGCTCGACATCGCGTCGGATGGTGTGGATCAGGCGGCCCGGGTGGACGCGGCCCTGGACGAGGTGGCGACGGCCCTGGAGGGGGCTTTCAGCATCGATCAGATCGCGGGGATCGCCGGGCTGTAAGGCTTAGGCGATGGGCGGGAGGCGGCCGTCCCGGGCGAGCATCTCCGCGGCGGCGTCGAAGGCTCTCCAGGCGCGGCCGGCGAGGGCACCGCCGACGCTCACGCGGCGGACGCCGACCTCGGCGAGTTCGGCCAGCGCGGCGTCGGTGGTGGTGAGGAGGACATTCACCGGCTTCGGCGCGACCGCCTCGACGATCTGGCGGATGTCGGACAGCGCACGCACGCCGGGGGCGTAGAGGCAGTCGGCGCCGGCCTCCGCGAAGGCCGTGAGGCGTTCGATCGTGCTTGCAAGGTCGGTCCGGCCGACCAGGAAGCCTTCCGTGCGGGCCACGAGGACGACCTGTTCGCCGGTCGCGTCGATAGCGGCGCGGGCGGCGCGGATGCGCTCGACGGCCAGCGCCATCGCGTAGAGCTCGGACCCGGTCCGGTCCTCGATGGATAGGCCGGCCACGCCCGTACCGACAGCCAGGGTCACGTTGCGCGCGACGCCGTCCGGATCGTCGGCGAAGCCGGCCTCGAAGTCGGCGTTCACCGGCAGGTCGACCGCGCCGCACAGGAGGCGCAGGTGATCCAGCGCCTCGTCCAGGGTGAGTTCGCCGTCCGCCTTGCCGAGCGTCCAGGCGGCGGCCGCGCTCGACGAGGCGATGGCCTTGAAGCCGAGCTTCTGGAGCCGCCGCGCGCCGCCAATGTCCCAGGGATTGGGCAGGACGAAGCAGCCCGACTGGTGCAGGGCGTTAAACTGCGCGCGTTGGTCGGACACGGCGGCTGCGAACCTACTCCGCCGCCAGCGCCCGGGCCGACGGCGTCTCCGGGCACGGGCGGATGAACTCGCCAGGGAACCTGCCCGTGAAAGCGCCGTGGTCAAAGGTGGCCACGCCGTTGACCAGGGTCAGCCGCATGGGCGCCGCCTCGCGGGTGTAGCGGTAGGTGCGCCCGCCTTCGCCGTCCGGCACGTCCCAGGCCTTCACCTCCGGCCGGCGCTCGATCTCTTCGAGATTGAACACCACCACGTCGGCTCGTTTGCCGACCTTGATCTGGCCACGGTCATCGAAGTTGAAGAACGCCGCCGAGCGGCCGGTAAGAAGGTGGATGGCCTCTTCCAGGGTCACCAACTTTTCGTCGCGCACGAAGTGGGTGAGCAGGTAGACCGCGTCGCCGGCGCCGCAGAACAGTTTGCCGTGTGCGCCGGAGTCCGAGACGTTGCCCAGCGATTTGGCGTCGCGGATCAGCCCCACCAGCCGCTCCTCGTTCCGTTCCCACGACTTCTTCAGGATGGTGGACAGCGTGCCGTTGCGCAGCACCCATTCGGCGAGCGCGTCAGAGGTGTGGTTGACACCGGACTCGGCCATGAACTCAGACAGCGTCACGCCCACCGGGCCGTAGCCGGTCTCACTTTCCCGCAGCGTCAGCGCCGACGGATCGTGGAAGTAGGAGTGCGGGTACTGCTTGTCCCAGGCCTCACGGGCGCGGTCGCGCCATTGCGGGTCGGCGAGCAGGGCGAGCTTCGCCTCCTCGGTCGGGGCCTCGATCACCTCGTGCCAGACCGGATTGCCGTTCTGGGCGAAGGCGAGCGTGCGCACGAAGTTGATCATCGAGGTCGGCGAGAGGTGGTGGAACAGGGCGTAGATCTCGCGCCCGTCGTCCTTCCACTGCTGGAACAGCGCCTCGGCCTCCAGCCGCTGCGGCTCCTGGAACATCAGGGTTGGGATGATCCCCATCTGAGTGCGCACGTTGTGTGGCTTGGTCATCTCGGCGATCCAGGCGCCCTGTTCGGGCCCTTTGCGCTGCAGGAAGGTGTCGATGATGAGCTGTAGGGTCGAGCCGGGATTGCGGGCCAGGACGTCGATCAGCGCGCGCCACTCGCGTTCATCGGCCTGCTTGGACGGCACCGGCCGGTCGTGCTTGTCATGGTCCATCAGGTTGGAGGAGAGGCCAAGCGCGCCGGCGCTGAGGGCGTCCTGCAACAGGTCGCACATCTGGGTGATCTCGGCGTCGGTCGCCGTGCGATCCCAGGCCTCCAAGCCCATGACCGCCAGCCGAAGCGCGATGTGGCCGCAGTAGGAGGCGTAGTTCAGCGGCAGCTTCACGTTCTTCTTCAACGAGGCCTGCATCTCGCTCCACTTGCGCCAGTCCCACGGCATCAACTGGGTCATGGCCTCTTCGGGGATGTCCTCGAAGAAGTTGAAGATGCCGATGATCTGCTCGCGCACCTTCGGGTCGTCATGGGCGGGGGCGACCGAGAAGCCGCAGTTGCCGTTGATCGAGGTGGTGGCGCCGTAGCCGGGCAGCGGGTCCATGGTGGGCGTCCACCAGATGCCGCCGTCCCAATGATTGTGGTTCTCGAAGAAGCCCGGGGTGACGTAGCAGCCGGTCGCGTCCACCACCCGCTCGCGCTGGGCCGGGGCGAGGTTCAGTCCGATCTCGGCGATCTGGCCCTCGCGGATGCGGACATCGGCCTTGTAGGCGGGCGCCCCCGTGCCGTCGACGACCGTTCCGCCTTTGATCAGGTACTGGACCAGCATGTCCGCCTCCTCCGATGCGATTGTTCGTCGGACAGCGTGTCCGGCTCTTGAGCAGGTATTCTGACGGCCGTACGGAGGCCAGGCAAGCGTCGCGGCGGATTGGCGCGCGATGTTCCTGACGCTAAGGCTGGATGCACAGAACCCAAGGGAGAGAGCGACATGCTGGATTTCGGCTTGAACGGGCGGGCGGCCCTGGTCACCGGCGGGGCCGGCGGCATCGGCGAAGGCTCGGCCATCGCGCTCGCCAAGGCGGGCGCCGACGTGGCGATCGGCGACATCGATGCGGCCAACGCCGAGCGGGTGGTCGGCGAGATCCGCGCGCTGGGGCGCAAGGCCCTGTTCATCCCGATGAACGCCCTGGAATCCGAGCAGGTGCGCGCCGCGGTGGCGACGACAGCCCAGCATTTCGGCCGGCTCGACGTCCTTGTGAACAACGTCGGCGGCGTGCGCCCGCGTCCCTTCCTCGACCAGAACGAGGGCAACTGGAAGCGGGTGATCGACATGAACCTGATCAGCATGCTGGCCGCGACCCAGGATGCGGTGAAGCACATGATCGCCGGCGGCCAGGGCGGGGCGATCGTCAATGTCGCCTCCAGCGAGGCCCTGCGCGCCGCGCCCAACTACAGCGTCTATGCGGCCTGCAAGGCGGGCATGAGCGAGTTCACCAAGACCATGGCGCTGGAGCTGGGCGAGCATAACATCCGGGTCAACTGCATCGCCCCGGACGCCATCGACACCCCCGGCGTGCATCCGCCCGGCAGCCCGCCGCCCAACGCCCAGCATGTGCCCCTGATGCGCTGGGCGAGCTACCACGAGTGCGGCAACGTGGTGGCGTTCCTATCCTCGCAGCTGGCCAGCTTCGTCACCGGCGCGACGCTTTCGGTGGACGGAGGGATCGCCGCGGCCGGCGGCTGGGTGCGCGGCAAGCAGGGCGGCTGGGGCTTCCTCGGGAGCTGAGCGGGGACGGCGCGGGCTACTTGTCGGTCTTCGCGCCTGCCTTCGCGTCGGTCTTCGTGTCGGTCTTCGCGTCCGCCTTGGTGTCTGCGTCCTTCGCCGCGCTCATCTCGGGCACGTAGAGGCCGGTGGCGAGCTTGGTCAGGAACCCCTCAGGCCTGAACCGCGGGCCGTACTCGGCGCAGGGATCCGGCTTTTCGATCTCCCGGCGCCTGGCCTTCGGCGCGGTCATCGCCTTGGCCGCGGCGTCGGCGAAAGGCTCGGCGAATTGCAGGGCGTCGCCGATGCGGGTCAGGGATGGATTGTCCGACCCGATGGTCATGGCGCTCCGCGACCAGCTGATCGCGGCGAGCTGGCGGCCGTTCCTGCCCAGCATTTCGGCCTCAGCCGATACGCCGCCGGTCGAGCCGGGGGCGCGCACGCCGATCGGCCCCGGGATGAGGGTGTTGGCCGCTACCGAGGCGGCCGAGCCAGCGCGGCCGGTGGCCTCCAGGTCCGTCACGGCGGCCCTGACGCGGGCGTCCCCCTTGCCGGTCGCGGCGATCGGATAGCGTTCGGAAAGTTCGAAGCACAGCTGGGCGTCGAATTCCCGCAGGAGCGCGGTGCGCGCATCATCGGTCAGCCAGTCGGCCTGCACGCCGGGGGCCAGCTTTGTCGGCTCGATGGAGACGCTGTGAAGCCTGGCCAGCTGCGGCCCCCCGCGTTTCTGCTCGGCCTTGGCGCGGACCATCTCGCGGGGCTTCATGCCGTCGTAGCGGGTCAGGAAGCCGGATCGGGTCGGCTGGTTTGCACAGGCCGTCAGGCTGGCGATGAGCAGGACGGAAAGCAAAGGTCGCATGGCGGCATCCGGGTTCGCCCATGCCTACGCTTCAAGTTCGCGAAGGTTGCAATCCTTGCGCCGCCTCAAACCTGCCGTGCGCGCTGAGTTGACGACGCGAGATGCTCAGCCGCCGCCCGCCGCCGCCATGCGCAGCACGATCCGGCCGGCCGACTCCCCGGACGCCGCGGCGTCCATGGCCGCCGCAAAGTCCTCGAGCGGGAAGGTGCGGGCGACCGGCGCGTGGATGGCGCCGGCGGCGAACAGGCGTGCGACCTCCTCGCCCACGACCTTGTAGCCCTCAGGATCGCGGTTGACGAACCCGCGAAGCTCCACCCCGATCAGGGATGCGCCCTTCACGATCGATAGATTGGTCGGCAGCCTCGGGATCTCACCGGCTGCAAATCCGATGACGAGGAGACGGCCGTTCCAGGCCAGGGACCGGAAGGCGCGCTCGGTGTGCTTGTCGCCAAGCGGGTCGACCACCACGTCGACGCCCGTGCCGCCGGTCAGGGTCTTGATCTGGTCGCGCCAGTCCTCAGCGCCGCTGTCCACCACGTGGTCGGCCCCATTGGCCTTGGCGAGCTGGCGCTTGGCCTCGCTGGACGCCGAGGCGATCACGCTCGCGCCATAGACCTTGGCGACCTGCACGGCGGCGACGCCCACCGCGCCGCCGGCGCCCAACACCAGCACTGTCTCGCCCGGCTTCACCTGGGCCCGGTTGCGCAGCGCGTAGACGGCGGTCAGGAAGCTGGCGCGCAGCACCGAGGCCTCGGCCATGTCGGCGTTGTCGGGCACGCGGCTGGCCGAGGCGGCGGCGAACACGATCTCCTCGGCGAACACCCCGCCGAAATTGCTGCCGGCCACCCGGTCGCCGGGCGCGAAGCCGCTCACCCCTTCGCCGACCTCCAGGACCACGCCCGAGAACTCGCTGCCGGGGACGAACGGCGTCGGCGGCTTCACCTGATAGCCGCCGCGGGCGGTGAGCACGTCCACGAAGCTCACCCCGGCGTAATGCACCGCAGCGCGCAGCTCGCCGGGGCCGGGCGAACGGCTTGGCAGGTCCTCGATCCGGAGGGTGTCCGGAGGACCAAGCTCACGCGCGACCACCGCCTTCATTCGGAAACCTCCACACCCCAGGACCGCAGGCGTTCCGCGCCGCCCTCGCCGAGGGCGGGGGCAGGGGACGAGACGGCGCCGGGGGTGCGGCTGAACCGCGGCGCGGGCGGGGGCTGGATCACGCCGTTGAGCTCGACGTAGACCCCGCGGCCGGCGACATGCGGGTGCGAGGGCGCTTCGTCAACACCCAGGACGGGGGCGACGCAGGCGTCGGTGTCGGCGAACAGGGCCGCCCATTCGTCGCGGGTGCGGGCGCCAAACCGGCTTTCGAACAAGGAGATGATCCGGGCGTACTGGGCCGGGTCGTGACGGTCGCCGACCTCCTGGGGGTCGAGCTCCAGCAGCCGCAGGAGCTCGGCGAAGAACTGCGGCTCCAGGGCGCCCACCGCCACATAGCGGCCGTCGGCGCAGGTATAGCAGCGGTAGCTGGGCGTGGCGCCGCCGATCACGCTGCGGTCGCGGGCCAGCATCTGGGCCGGCGCCGTGCCGCCCATCAGGGGGCCCATCATCGAGGCGACCCCGTCGACGATCGCCGCGTCGACCACCTGGCCGTGGCCGGAGCGGACGCGCTCGTAGAGGGCCGCGCAGATCCCCATGACCAGATAGAGCGAGCCGCCCCCGAAATCGCCCACCAGGTTGAGCGGCGGGGGAGGCGGCCGGTCCGGCGTTCCCATGGCGGCCAACGCCCCGGTGACGGCGATATAGGTGATGTCGTGGCCGGCGGTGTGGGCGGCGGGTCCCTCCTGGCCCCAGCCGGTCATCCGACCGTAGATCAGGCGGGGATTGCGCGCGCGGACCACCTCGGGGCCGAGGCCCAGGCGCTCCATGACGCCGGGCCGGAAGCCCTCGATCAGCACGTCGGCGGCGTCGAGCGCCCTGAGCGCGGCCTCCCGTCCCGTCTCGGTCTTCAGGTTCAGGGCGATGGAGGTCTTGCCGCGGGCCATCAGCCGGTAGGGCGGCGGGCCGTCCGGCCGGTCGATGCTCACCACCTCGGCGCCCAGGTCGGCCAGCAGCATGGAGGCGAACGGTCCCGGCCCGATGCCGGTGAACTCCACCACGCGCACGCCGGCGAGCGGACCTTGCAGTTTCCCGCTCATGCGCGGGCCTCCAGGGCGGCGATGCGCTCTTCGGTGAGCAGGCGGCGGTTCAGCTTCATGGCGTCGTTCCGGGGCAGGCTGTCGATGAATTCGTAGGTCTTGGGGACCTTGGGCGGGGAAAGCTGCGCGCGGCAATGGGCGCTCAGCGCTTCGGGCGTCGGCGGTCTGGACGGATCGCGCGGCACGACGATGGCGTGCAGGCGCCGCCCCCATTCGGCGTCGGGCATCCCGATGACGGCCACGTCGGCGACCTCGGGATGCTCCATCAGGCGGGTCTCCACCTCGGCGGGGAAGACATTGACCCCGCCGGTCTTGACCATGTCGGTGCGCCGCTCGGCGATATAGAGGTAGCCGTCCTCGTCCAGCCAGCCGAGGTCGCCCACCGACATGAAGCCGTCCGGCGTGATGGGCGGCTCGGGGGAGCCGAGGTATGCGAAGGTCTTGCCCGCATGTGGGCGCAGGTAGATCTCGCCCACCTCGCCGGGCGCAAGCTCGCGCCCGTCTTCGTCCTGGATGCGGATGTCGCTCTCCGAGGCGCGTCCAACGCTGCCGGGTTTCTTCAGAAGCTCGGCGCCGGTGATGATGGCGGCGCCGGCGCCTTCGGACGAGCCGTAACCCACCAGGATGCGCTCCGGCCCAAGCAGCCTGATCCATCGTTCGGCCACGGCGTTCGGAATCGAGCCTGCCCCGGCCAGCATGAGCTGCAGGCTGGAGAGGTCGTAGGAGTCCAGGTCGGGCAGGCGCAGGAACCGCATCAGCATGGTGGCCACCATGCCCACCATCACCGCGCGATGCCGCTCGATCATCCGCGCGGCCTGGGCGGCGTCGAAGCGCTGGAGCACGACGATCCGGTCGCCGGCCAGGAGCGAGCCCATGCTGAGCAGGAGGCCGTGGCTGTGATAGAGCGGCCCGCAGATCACCTGGCAGGACGCCGCCGTCGTCGCGTGCTCAAGCATCACCCCATAGCGCGCCGCGACGGAGGCTGGCCGCAGGCTCACGATCATCTTCGGCGTCCCGGTCGAGCCGCCGGAGCCGATGGCCCACATGCGACCGGGGATCACGTCCGCCATGTCCGGCAGGGACCTGTCGTCGGGCGCAGGGCCGCGCAGATCGGCCCGGGGGATGCGCGCGGCTTCGGTCTCCCAGTCGCCGATGAAGGCCTTCGGCTTCAGGAGCGCAAGGACGCGCGGGCGTTCGGCGTCGGCCATGTCGTGGCGCAGGGGCGCGGGACAAGCCCCGGTCATCCAGACCCCGAACAGGGCGGTGAACACCTCCGGCGAATTGGGCAGGGCGAGCGGGACCATGTCGCCCTGACCCACGCCCAGGTCGAGGAGCCGATGGGCCAGGGCGGCGGCGCGCCGGGCCAGGGCGCCGTAGGTCAGGCTGTCCTCGCGGTCCTCGGCATTCACCACCGTGACGGCCAGGTCCATCGGACGCTGCTCGGCCCAGGTGCGGAGCTGGGCGCCATAGGAAAGCGGCTCGGTCACTTAAGGCCGTCCCGGTTCAGGCCTCGTCGCGCCAACGCGGCGAGCGTTTCTCGAGGAAGGCGCGGGGGCCCTCCTGGGCGTCCGGATGGGCGAAGACGCCGTGGCCGATCTCCAGCTCGCGAGCATAGACCTCCGCCTGGTGCAGGCCCAGGGCCTCCAGGACGCTGCGCTTGGTTTCGCGCACCGCCGTGGGGGCGTTCTCGGCCAGCATCCGCGCATAGTCCATGGCCGCATCCATCAGCGCTTCCGGAGCCACCACCTTGTTGATCAGGCCCATGGAGAGGGCCTCCGCCGCGCTGATCCGCCGGCCGGTCAGGAGCAGGTCCATGGCGTGGACATAGGGAATCTGCATCGGCAGCCGCACCGTGCTTCCGCCCGAACAGAACAGGCCGCGCCGCACCTCCGGCACGGCGAAGCTGGCCGTCTCGCTGGCGACCCGGATGTCCGTGCCCAGCAGCATCTCCATGCCGCTGGCGACGCAGAAGCCGTTGACCGCCGCGACGATCGGCTTGACCAGGCCCGAGGCCTTGTGGATCGCGTCGTTGAGGATGTCCTCGGGCAGGGACGAGCGGTCCGTCTCGCCCCGGTCCATCGCCGTGATCGTCGGGATGAAGTCCTTCAGGTCTGCGCCGGCGCAGAAAGATTCTCCCACCCCGGTCAGGATCGCCACACGGGCCTGCGGCGTGTCCCGGAAGCGGCGCCAGGCCTCGCCAAGGGCGACATAGTGCGCCAGATCCATGGCGTTGCGGGTCTCGGGCCGGTCCATGGTGATGACCGCCACGGCGCCCTGAAGCTGGTAATGAATAGCCATCGCGGCCTCCGCCCCAAACCTCACATCGGACTTCGCGGTTCTTCTCAGGCGCCAGGCGTCCAGGTCCGCGCTCACGTTCCATGGACAGTTGTTCAACGAAGCGTGGGTTAAGTCCAGCCTCGGCGCCCCTCGCGCCCGGCCGGAGTGCGGCGCTCCCGGGGTCATCGAGAGCGCCGCGGGCGGCCTGGAAGGCCGGCCGGCCGGGCCCCGTCAGGGCCGTAGTCCCTCATCCCGCCGAGGCCTTGAAGGCCCGCCCTGGAGCGACCCAGCCGTCGACATGGCGTTGCGGCTGCGATCGTTGGGCGTTCCGGCGAGCCTTCCGGAGCCTCGGAGGACGAAGGATTGAGCTGGCGCGGCTTCGGGGCGCCGCGACTGTGAAGAATTATATCGGGCCTCCCACACCCGGCAATTTAGGCCTGTTAGGCTCTGCATTAGCTACATTAAGACGGCCCTCGGAGCGGCCGCGCCCGGGACGTGATGCGGCCCCTCGGCGCCCTCCCGTTCGCCCCGCGATCGGGTCTCACAGAACCTAAGAGATTGCCTTTTTTTCATTTTTTTGGCGGTTGCAGGTCCTGGGCGACGCCCTATCTAGGTCCGGCGCGAGTGCTTCCGTCCAGGACCAGACCGCCTGATCAACGGGCCTATCCTGGCGTCATGCTCGTGCAAGCTAGGACGCAACGCAGCGGTGGCGCCGCCTTTTGTCCCGCCCGGGATGCGTTCGTTCTGGCGCAGCTCATCTACACTTGATCTAGCCTTCAGCGCCTGGAACGCTAGAATTACGTGCGATGAACTGCAGGTGGATAGGATGCCGAGCGGCAAGGTTAAATTTTTCAACGAAGCGAAGGGGTTTGGTTTCATTGCTCCCGATGGCGGTGGAACCGACGTTTTCGTGCATATCTCGGCGCTGCAGCGTGCGGGATTGGGCGCATTGAACGAGGGCGACATCGTCGCCTTCGAGCTGGAGCAGGATCGCCGATCCGGCAAGCTTGCAGCGGTCGAACTGCGTCTCACCGGCAGTGCGCCGCCGTCTGAACGGCCGAGCCGGCCGCGCTTCCAGGACGGTGGTGGCGGTGGCGGCGGTGGCGGCTACGAGCCCCGCCGTGGCGGCGGCGGCGGCGGCGGCGGCGGTGGCGGCGGGATGCGCGAGCCCATGGGCTCGGGCTCCGGCGTGGTGAAGTGGTTCAACGCGACCAAGGGCTTCGGCTTCATCCAGCCGAACGACGGCGGCGGCGATGTGTTCGTGCACATCTCCGCGGTCGAGCGGTCCGGATTGGGCAGCCTCGCCGAAGGCCAGGCGGTCTCCTACGACCTCGAGCAGGACCGGCGCAGCGGCAAGGCCGCGGCTACGAACCTGCGCGCCGACTAGGGGTCCGCGCGGGCGCCCGCCGGGCGCCCGCCAGCTTCGCCTTGGGCGCCTCGGGATCGGGGCGCTCGCCAGTATAGGTTCAGCCTGAAAGGGCGGGCGGGCGTTTTGCGTCGCGCGACGGCGTTGCGTGAGTCGTCCTAAGGTGGCGCGCTCCCAAGGTGACGCTCATGGACCAGGCGACGATCGGCTATGTCAGCTACCGCTGGCACCGCATCTGTAATCCCTATTCTCTCGACCAGCTCGGGCGAGTCCTGGACTTCACTGACCTGAAGCCCGGCGACCGGGCCTGCGATCTCGGCTGTGGCAATGGCTTCGTCACCACCTGGATGGCTGAGCGGGTGGGCCTGGACGTCACGGCCCTGGAGCGGTTCGCCCCGGTGGCGGAACTCGCCCGCCAGGCCGCCGCCCGCCCGCTCGCCCAGGGACGCGTGGCCGTGGTGGAGGGGCGCGCGGCCCCGCACCTCGCCCAGGCGGGCGAGCATCGGCTGGTCAGCGCCATCGGCGCCATCGACATCTTCCCTGGCCTCATACGCCCTGCCGAGGTGATCGCCGCCGTCGCGCCGTCGGTGGCCCCCGGCGGCTGGCTCCTGTGGGGCGATCCCTTCTGGAAGGCGCCGCCCAGTCCCCGCCTCGATGCGGTCTTCGGCGCCGATCGCTATGCGACCCTCGCCGGCTGGGTCGCCGCGGGCGAGGCGGCGGGCCTGGAGCCTCGCTACACGGCGGTGAGCTCGGACGCCGATTGGGAGGAGTTTTTCTGGCGGATGAACGCTTCGCTGGAGGATTGGGCGGGCGAGCACCCCGACGACCCTGGCGCGGCGTCGTTGCGCGCCCGCGCCGCCCTCCTGCGCGCCGTCTATCTGGACGAGGGGCGCGAGGGCATGGGGTTCGGCCTCTATCTTTTCCGACGGCCTTTTGTCTAACCATTAGGCGTTATAGGCTGCCCGCGCGCGGCGTCGGCCGACAACAGGCGCGCGCACAATATTGCATCGGCGGTCAGCCGCGGTCAGAGGTGGTGCGCGCCGCCGCTCCGCCGAGGCGCCCGGCATCCGTGGAGGGAACAGGACAATGCTCAGGCTCGAATTCGGCGAAGACCACAGGCTGCTCTCGGATAGTTTCGAACGGTTCTTCGATGAGGAATCCAGCATTGCGCGGGTTCGGGCGGCCGAGCCTCTGGGGTTCGACGCGGCGTTGCAGGCGTCCCTGGGCGAGATGGGGGCCCTGGGCATCCGGGTTCCGGAGAGCGCCGGCGGGTCCGGGGCGG